>Ga0228698_1000003_pt1 | contig 394020 bp, 374 predicted proteins | sample McNCre117_Aug_MG_FD_178015 | JGI IMG/M metagenome (GOLD analysis project Ga0228698, IMG submission 178015) | Freshwater microbial communities from McNutts Creek, Athens, Georgia, United States - 1-17_Aug_MG | ecosystem: Environmental > Aquatic > Freshwater > Creek | place: USA: Georgia... | reverse complement strand
CCGCCTCTTCCACCGCGATCTCGTCGAACGGGTTCATCGAGAATTTCACATTGGTGGTCTCGACCCCGGAATTGTCCGCCTTGACGCGGATTTTCACGTTGTAATCGACCACGCGCTTGACAGCGACGAGGGCTTTCATGCCGGCCTCCTCCTCGGATTGAATTTGCGGGGGCTGATCATAATGCGGTTTGCCGCAGTGGCTAGTCGGAAATTGGTCTTAGTTATGACAGCCGGCGGTAGCGAAAGGTGCCGTCGCCGGTGGCGACCAGATCACCGGCCTCGTCGCGCACTTCCACATGGGTGAAGAAGACCGATTTGCCACCGCCCTGCACCCGCGCCTCGGCGATCAGGGTGCCTTCCAGGGCGGGCTTAAGGAACTTGCTGTTCATGGCGATGGTGGCGCAGCCGCGCTGTTCCTCGCCGTCCTCGGCAAAGACGCCCGAGAAGCCGCAGACGGTGTCCATCAAAGTCATCAGCACGCCGCCATGGACGCTGCCGACGCCGTTCAGATGTTCCGAGCGCAGGGGCAGTTCGATGCGGGCGAAGTCTTTGCGCCAGTCCACCAGCTTCAGCCCGACCAGGGAATTGAAGTTCAGGCGGTCCACCGCGCCGCCGGCTCCGGCGGACAGATGTTCGGCGGCAAGGGTCTTCAGGGACATGGGGCATCCTTCGTCTGTGTGGCCGAGGATATAGTCCCTGCGCCGCCGATGCTCAAGCCTTGGCCGCCACGGCGCTGCGGGCGATCGAGGCGCTTTTGACCAGGGCATAGACCGGATCGCCCGGTTTCAATCCCAGCTCGGAGGCGGCCAGACTGGTGATGCGGGTCCAGAGCATGCCGCCGCCATCGGGCGAGATTTCCACCCGCACATCGGCCTTGCCTTCCCCGCCCGAGGCGATCGAGGCGATGCGTCCGCTGAGGATGTTCTGGAAGCTGGTGCGATGGGGCTTTTCCAGGGCCAGCGCCACATCCTGAGCGCCGATGCGGACGCGGACCAACGCCCCCGGAAGGGCGTCCAGCCAGGGCAGGGTGATATGGTTCTCTCCCAAGGCGACGCGGGTGGCGGCAAAGCTGGGCAGATGCTCGACCACCCGGGCCAGCAGGATCGAGCCGGCATCCAGCCGTCCGGTGATGTCCGACAGATCCAGCTCGTTCAAGAGATCCTCGACCGGCCCGGCGCCCTTGACCTTGCCCTCGTCCAGCACCACCAGATGGTTGGCCAGTTCGATGATCTCGTCGATGGCGTGGCTGACATAAAGGATGGGGACCGAGAACTCCCGCGCCACCTTGCCGATGAAGGGCAGCAGCTCATGCTTGCGGGCGCCGTCCAGGGCGGCCAGGGGCTCGTCCATCAGCAAAAGTCGCGGGCTGGACAGCAGGGCGCGGCCGATGGCGACGCGCTGCTTCTCGCCGCCCGACAGCTTGGCGGGGCGGCGGTCCAGCAGATGGGAAATGCCCAGCAGCTCGACCACCTTGCCGAATTCGGCCCAGCGTTCGGCCTGGGGCACTAGATGTTCGCCATAGGTCAGGTTGGCCCGCACGGTCAGATGCGGGAACAGCCGGCCATCTTGGAACACCAGCCCGACGCGGCGGCGCTCGGGCGGCAGATTGATGCCCTGCTTGCTGTCGAACAGCACCTGATCCTTGACGGCGATGCGGCCCTGATCGGGCTTGCTGAGGCCGGCGGCCAGCGACACCACCGAGCTTTTGCCGGCGCCCGAGCGTCCGAATAAAGCGGTGACGCCGCCAGGGCTGGAAAAGGCGATGTCCAGATCGAAAGCGCCTTGGCGCTTTTGGACGGAGAACTCGATCATAGCCCCTCCATGCGGCGGGCGACGCGGCGGGACAGGATCTCCGAGGCCAGCAAGGCCACCATCGCCACCACCACCGAGATCACGCACAGACGAAAGGCGCCGACATCGCCGCCGGGGGTCTGGGTCAGGGTGTAAAGCGCGATGGGCAGGGTCCGGGTCTCGCCGGGAATGTTGGAAACAAAGGTGATGGTGGCGCCGAATTCGCTCAAGGAGCGGGCGAAGGCCAGGATCGAGCCGGTGATCACGCCGGGGGCCACCAGCGGCAGGGTGATGGTGAAGAACACCCGCAGCGGCCCGGCTCCCAGGGTGCGGGCGGCTTGCTCCAGCCCCTGATCGACGCTTTCCAGCGAGAGGCGCACGGCCCGCACCAAGAGCGGGAACGAGATCACCGCCGAGGCCAGGGCGGCACCCTTCCAGTTGAAGGCAAAGGTGACGTTGAAGGTCTCGTACAGCCAAGCGCCGATCATGCCGCGGCGGCCGAACCCGACCAGCAGGAAATAGCCCACCACCACCGGCGGCAGCACCAGCGGCAGATGGATGATGCCGTCCACCAGGCTCTTGCCGGGGAAATGGCGTCGGGCCAGCAGCCATGCGCACAGAATGCCGGGCGGCAGGCTTGCCGCCACCGCCCAGCCGGACACCCAAAGGCTGAGGCGCAGGGCCTCAGCCTCGACTGGGGTCATCCCCAATATTTCCATGATCAGGGAACCAGGAACCCGTATTTGCGCCAGACGTCCTTGGCTTCCGGAGACTGGATATAGGCCAGGAACTCCTTGGCCGCCGGGGTTTCCTTACCGGTCACCAGACCGGCGGGATAGATGATCGGCGGATGGCTGTCGGTGGGGAAGGTAGCGACGATGCGCACCTTGGGATCGATCCAGGCGTCGGTGGCATAGACGATGCCCAGCGGGCATTCGCCGCGATCGACGAAGGCCAGGGCGGCGCGGACCGAATCGGCGCGGGCCAGCTTGGGCTCGACGGCCTTCCACACGCCCAGCTTGGTCAAGGCGGCCTTGGCATAGATGCCCACCGGCACATGGTCGGGATCGCCCACCGACAGGCGGCCGTCCTTCAGCACATCGGCCAGCGGCATGTTCGGCAGAATGCCCAGCTCGACCTTGCTGTTGGCGGGAGCGATCAGCACCATGCGGTTGCCCAGCAGGCTGACGCGGCTGTTCAAGAGCTTGCGCTCGCTCAGATAGTCGGCCCACTGCTCGTCGGCCGAGATGAATATCTGAGCCGGAGCGCCGTTCTCGACCTGCTTGGCCAGGGTCGAGCTGGAGGCGTAAGAGGGAACCAGCTTGCCCTTGCCCTGGGCGGCGAAGTTGGCGCCCAGCTCGTTCAGAGCATCGGTGGTCGAAGCGGCGGCGAAGACCTTGACCTCGGGCAGGTCGGCGGCAGCGGCCGGAGCAAAGGCTCCCGGCAGGGCGGCGGCCATGGCGCAGGCGGTCAGAAAGCCCAGGATATGACGACGGTTCATGCGTCCCCCTCTGTTCGGTTCAGTACGATTCGGCGCCCCCGCCTGTGCGTTTATAATTGGAAGTATATAACGCTTCCGTCAACCCCTAAGAGGCTGTTTGGGAATTCTACTCCAGCGGTCCTCTGGCGCGATTTCCTGTGCTTCCGGTGCTCACGGACATCAAGTCCGCTGCGTTCCGGCTCTCGGAAACCACGCCAGCCGACTCGCCGGAGCGAATTCTAAAACAGCCTCCGGAGCGATCGCAGGGAGTGAAAAAAGAAAATCCCCGCCGTCCTTGCGAACGGCGGGGATTTCGGCGATCAAGATCGCTATCGAAGACTACTTCAGGGTCTTCAGATAGGCGATGATGTCTTCGCGGGCCTTGGCGTCCTTGACACCGGCGAAGGTCATCTTGGTGCCGGCAACCATGTCCTTGGGGCTGGTCAGCCACTTGTCCAGGCTGGCGTCGTCCCAGGTCGCGCCCAGGGCGGTCATGTTGGCGGAATACTTGCCGGCAAAGCTGGCCAGGCTGCCGGCCTTACGGCCATAGGCGCCAAACAGGCTGGGGCCGACTAGGTTCTTGTCGGCGACGATGGCGTGACAGGCCTTGCACTGAGCGAAAGCCTTTTCACCAGCGGCGGCGTCGCCGGCGGCGAAGGAGGGGCTGGCCACGGCGATGGTGGCGGCGGCGGCCAGAGCGGCGACGGTCCAAGAGCGCTTCATCAACTTCTCCTGCTCTTACATGCCGTTGGTCGGCATGATGACATAACGGGGAAAGGCGCGTTTGACCGCCTTCCAGGGATGGGTGCAAACTACACTCTGCATGCGGCTGGGAAAAGACAGAATATTGTCCAAATGGCCTTAATTCGCTCATGATCTGACGAATCTCAAGCTAAGGGCGACACGACCAAAAGGGGATTTGAAACTTCCTGCGCAATCTGTCATCAAGGATTGGGGGAAATTGAGGGAGGGGTGCCATGCGCTTGTCGATCGTGGCCCTGCTGTTCGGAGCCGTTCTATCGCAGTCGAGCCTTGCCTCGGCGCGCGAGATGCAGTTCGTCACCATCAATGTGGCGCCCTGGGCCTATAATGACGAGGAAACCGGCAAGCCCTTGGGGCTGTTCCCGGCGGTGATGTCCGAGCTGGAGCGCCGCACCGGCATTCCGATCCGCCAGACCTTCGTTCCCTATGCCCGCATCGATCCCGAGCTGGAAGCGGCCCATCAGGACTGCACCATCGTCATCACCTCGGATGCCCGGTCGGCGCTGGTGGTCAAGGGCGAGACCTTGTCCAGCCATCCCATGGGGGTGATTGCCCGTCCCGGCGTCAAGGTGGAGCGGTTGGAAGACCTGTTCGGTCTGACGGTCTCGACCCTGCCGGGTCTGTCCTTCGGCGCGGCCTTCGACAATGAAGAGCGCATTCACAAGGTCTATGACAGCGATTACCGCCTGGGGCTGCGCAAGCTGGCCCACAAGCGCATCGATGCGGTGGTGGGTGCCATTCCCACCATCAAGTTCCTGGCGAAGCAGGAAAAGCTGGAAAAATCCCTGGGCAGCCAGCTGATGATCGAGGACATGCCGCTGGTGCTGCAATGTTCCCGCAAATCGCCCAACCTCGACCTCATGCCGGCCTTGAACAAGGCGATCTTGGACATGAAGGCCGACGGCACGTTGAACCGCCTGCTGAACGACAACTTCTTCCTGTAAACGAAGCGCTGCGCACGAAATATTGCACATCGACGCTGTCGGGTTGTTGCAATTGCAATTTTTAGTGGTTGCTGAAGTGGCTTTTATATATGGAAAGTCATTGTGCTCATATGATAGCCTATTAGGTGTGATGATATAGCGTCATCTACTTTTAATAGTGTGTGGCGGTGGCCGGAATGCTGGATGACCAAGTGTTCACAGGGGTGCCTGAATCCGGTTCCTACGATCGCGAGCGGCTGATCGAATTTTGCCGTCATCATCGGTCTCGGGTCTTGTCGGCTATTCCCTGGGTGGCGGCCGAGATTGCCGATCAGGCGGGCTTTGACGTGCTGTTCGAGGTCTTGCGCCAGCATGGTGGCACCACCTGTTACGTCCCCCACGACATCCAGCGCTGCCGCGCCAAGCTGGGGATCGAGATTCCCGAAAAGCTGCATGACCGCTTCATCGTGCTGTCCGACAGCAACGGCTGCATCAATGTGCCCTCGGCCTGGGGAGTGTTCCTGGCGGTGCGGCGGGTGGCCATCTGTCAGGCTTTGGAGCAGGGGGTTCCCAACAAGGATATCGCCCGCTGCTTCGGGGTGACGGATCGCTTCTTGCGCTCCTTGCGGTCGCAGCGCCGTCAATCGCTGGAACTGGCCGTCGCGGCAGGAGAATAGTCGATGGACCCTTTGACGCAGGCGCAGTTGGCGCAGGTGATGAGTCACAGCAAGTCCGACCGGGTGGCCTTGTTTTTGGAGCCTATCAACCAGACCATGGCCGAATTCGAGATCATGGACAGCCCTCAGCGGGTGGCCTGTTTTCTGGCCCAGGTCGGCCATGAGAGCGGCGGGCTGATCTATGTGCGGGAGCTGGCCTCGGGGCAGGCCTATGAGGGGCGCAAGGACCTGGGCAATACCGAGCCGGGAGACGGCGTGCGCTTCAAGGGGCGGGGGCTGATCCAGATCACCGGGCGCAGTAATTATCTTGCTTGCGGCACCGCGCTGGAGGTCGACCTGATCGCCGACCCGACCCAGTTGGAGGCGCCGCTGCTGGCGGCCCGCTCGGCGGGCTGGTTCTGGGACAAGAACAAGCTCAACGCCATCGTCGACGCCAATGATTTCAAGAAACTGACCCGGCGCATCAATGGCGGGCTGAACGGCCTGGACGATCGCATCGCCTATTATCAGCGGGCCTGCGCCATGCTGGCGATCACGCCGATGGAAATCCCAACCTCCTAAGACTGGCCCAAGACTGGTTATGTCAGGCTGGCGAACAAGCTTTGGGCGGTTTGGCGGATCAGGGCGGCGCGGCCCTTGGGGGACGGCTGTTGCTTGCACCATCCCTCGGCCGAGGCCAGAAGCTGATCGCCGCGCAGGAGTTCCAGCCGCAGTTTCAGACCATCCTCGCCGGTCCAATCGGTCAGCCTGAGCCGCAAGGCGGGATCGAAGGCGGCGCTGGGGCTGTCGGTATAGAGGATGCGCCGCCCCAAGGCCAGGGAGGGCAGGGCTTGGCGATCGCTCTCGTCGGCCTCGACCAGCACGGCTCCGCCCGATGCCGCCCAGCGCAGGGCGTCGGCGGCTAAGGGGGCGTGAACCGCCGCCGCCTGACTGAGGCGTGCGTTGCGGACAAGGCTGATCAACTTGCGAAACAGGCTCATGGTGTCAGTTTGCTCTTTCCGTTTCGCTCACGATAAGGTTAAGTGAAGCTAATGGGGGCAAGAAAATTATCCGGGCCGGTATTGAGGGGCCGCCCAGTCGCCCGCGCATTTGGAGCGGCAGATGGCAAAGCTTAGGAAGATTCACGTATCCAAGGGCCTCACCTGGGTTGAGGTTCCGGATGTTGGGCTGCATGTTCTGTGCGGCTGTCCTGCGGATGCGGTGAAGCATCTGATGCGCCGGGGGCTGATCGTCGAGACCGAGGTCAACGGCGTGCGCTTCGAAACCGGCCCCAACGCCATCTTGCTGTCCGACGTGATGCTGCAGAACGGCACCTTCTGCAATCTGGCTGAATTCCCTGTCCTTCAGATGCTCTATCGCCAGGGCATGATCATTCCCGGCCATCCCAACAACAAGGGTGACAAGCCGATGCTGGTCGGCCTGCACGAGCAGGTCGAGGCGCAGCTGCATTACATCTATCGCGGCAATTACGGCCTTGTGAACCGCGAGGAAATCATCGCCGCCGGGGCAACCCCCGAGCTGGCCGACGAGCTGATGGCGATGAAGCTGAAATTCGCCTTTGGCCGTATCCGCCATCCCAAGGAATTGATCGACGCGGTCGATCTGGGAGCCGAGCCGGTCGAGCTGAAAAGCGGCGTCTGGCTGCGCCGTCTGGGCCTGAATTTCTTCGAATTCCGCTATGAGGACGAGATTGTTACTGTCGATCTGAACCTGGGCCCGGGCGAGACCTATGATCCGCCTTATCCCCTGGGTTCGCATAAGGTCGAGCGGGAATATTTCTCGGTCATCCATTCCGGCGAGGGTGACGGCTGGGACTCCAACCGCCCCAGCATGGGCAGCGTGGTGATGTTCCAGGGGCGTATCTATCTGATCGATGCCGGCCCCAACGTGCAGCACAGCCTGACGGCCTTGGGCATCGGCATCAACGAGATCGAAGGCATCTTCCACACCCATTGCCATGACGACCATTTCGCCGGGCTGACCAGCCTTCTGCGGGCGGATCGTCGCTTGAAATATTTCGCCACGCCGCTGGTGCGGGCCTCGGTGATGAAGAAGCTTTCGGCCCTGCTGGGCATGGAAGAGGAAACCTTCGCCGAATGTTTCGAAGTCCATGATCTGGTGGATGACGAGTGGAACGATATCAACGGCCTGGAAGTGAAGCCGCTGCTGTCGCCGCATCCGGTCGAAACCAGCATCTTCATCTTTCGCGCCCTGTGGGAAGGCGGCTATCGCTCTTACGCCCATTTCGCCGACATCGTTTCCTTGGATCTGCTGTTCAAGATGGTGGGCGAGGATGGGCAGCCGGGCATTTCGCGGGACTTTTATGAAAAGGTCGCCGCCGACTACGCCACTCCGGCCGATCTCAAGAAGCTGGATATCGGCGGCGGCATGATCCACGGCGTCGCCGAGGATTTCCGCGACGATACCTCGAACAAGATCCTGCTGGCCCACACCGCCCGCCCCTTTACGGTGGCGGAAAAGGAAATCGGCTCGGGGGCGCCGTTTGGCACCGTCGATGTGATTATCTGGGGCAATCAGGATTATGTCTGGCGCAGCGCCTTTGAATCCTTGCGGACCTATTTCCCCACCACGCCGCATTACGAGCTGCGGGTGCTGCTGAACTGCCCGATCATGACCTGCAACCCCGAGACCATCCTGGTGCGCGAGGGGTCCGAGGTTCCGCATATCTATCTGGTCATCACCGGCACCGTCGAAATGATCGAGGCCGGCACCCAGGTCAGCGGCCTGCTGTCGGCGGGCGCCATGGTCGGCGAAGTGGCCGGCATCGAGGGCGGCTATGCCCGCAAGACCTATCGCGCCGCCAGCTTCGTGCAGGCGCTGAAGGTTTCCAGCAGCCTCTACCGCGAATTCGTCCGCCGCAACGGCCTGCTGGGCGAGGTGATGGCCCTGGAAGAGCGCCGCAATTTCCTGCGCTCCACCTGGATCTGCGCCGAGGCCTTGACCGAGATGACCCTCAATAAGCTGGCCAAGGGCATGCCCCTGATCCGCTATGAGCAGGGCGAGATCGTCGATGCTCGCAATTGCCTGGCCTTCGTCAAATCCGGCTCGGCCGAGCTGACCATCGGCAAGGATGTGGTCGAGGCCCTGGGGCCGGGCGACTTCTTCGGCGAGGATGTGGCCGTGTTCGACAGCCCGCCCCTGTTCACCGTGCGGGCCCGCGAGCCGGTCGAGATCTATCTGACCTCGGCCTCGGTGGTGCGCGGCGTGCCGGTGATGCGCTGGAAGCTTCTGGAAAGCTTCGAGCGCCGCATGCGGGCCGCGGTGCTGGAAACCGGCAAGGGCAGCGCCTCGGAAGTGCGCTGGCGTGACGAATATTCCGTCAATATCCAGCGCATCGACACCCATCACAAGAACCTGTTCGTCCGCGCCAATGCCCTGTTCAAGGCGGTGTCGCAGAAGCGCAGCCGTGAAGAGGTGGTCGAGGCTCTGACCTTCCTGATCGATTATTGCCGTTACCACTTCTATGAAGAGGAACGGATGATGGAACGCTTCGATTACGCCGACCTGGAAAACCACCGTCAGCGCCATCGCAAGCTGATCGATCAGGTGGCGGCGCTGCAAAACCACTTCGATGCGGTGACCGACAGCGAACTGGCGCAGCTGCTGCAGGATTGGGTGGTCAACCACATCCTGATCGAAGACCGCCGCTACGCCGCCGAGCTGAATGCCAAGGGCGTGTATTAAAATCTACCCTAGCGCGGGAAGATGTGGATCACCACGCGGCGGTTGATGCCCTGATTGATGGGCAGGGGATTGCCGTTGGCGTCGCGGTTGGCCACCTTGGGGCGGGTTTCGGCATAGCCCAGGGCCGCCAATCGGGTGGGCGTCATGCCATGATTGATGAACAGCCGCACCACGGCGCTGGCCCGGGCTGACGAAAGCTCCCAATTGGTGGGGAAGGCTCCGCCGCTGACCGGGTTGTCGTCGGTATGGCCCTGCACCTCGACCTGGAAGAAACTATAGCGGGGATGGTCCAACATCTGGGCCATGCGGCTTAGGGTTTCGATCTGGGCGGCTTTCAGAGTGGCGGAATTGGCCTCGAAGAAGCTGGCGCCATCCAGCTCCAGCACCAATCCGCGATCGTCGCTGCCCAGATGGATCTGGGAGTCGTCCACCTTCAGCCCTTGCAGCAGATCGGTGATGTCGGTGCGAAGCTCCTTGATGGGCTGCGGGCCGTCGCGCTTGCCGATCTCCTTGGCCATGCCGCTTTCGACCTTTTCATACTTCACCAGATCGAACTTCGACATGGACAGCAGCAGCACGAAAAAGGCCAGCAGCAGCGTCAGCATGTCGGCATAGGACATCAGCCAGTCTTCGTTCTCGGACGGCTTTTTGACGGGCGGGCGGCGAATAATCATAAGGGGTTATCCTTTTCCGGCATGCCTAGAGGCCCTCGCCAGGGCGATTCTCGTGCCGAGCATCGCCTATCCCCGCCTCAAGCTGCGGTCGATGTCGAAATGCAGCGCCGGGTCCAGGAAGCTGTTCATCTTATCTTGGATATAGCGGGGGCTGCGGCGCTCGGCCAGCAGGGCCAGTCCTTCGGCCACCAGATAATTGCGAAAGCGCACGATCTCTTCGCGCTGCTGCACCTTGCTGGCGGTGGGCAGCAAGACGATGCGGGCCATGGTGACGCCGTACAGGGTGCCCAAAAGGCCGACCGCCATGCCGCCGCCGATCTTGGAGGGGTCGCTGCCCATATGGTCCAGCATCACCACCAGCCCGACCAGGGTGGCGATCATGCCGAAGGCGGGGGCGTTGTTGGCCATGCTGCGGATGATGTCGGCGGGGACGATATTGCGCTGAAAGGTGGTCTCGACGGTGTTGGCCAGGATTTCCCGCAGCTCGCTGCCGGTATAGCCGGCGATCACCAGATCGATGCCGAAGGACAGGAAGCGGTCCTGCTCCCGCAGACGGCGGGCATCGGCTTCCAGGGCCGGCAGACCGCCTTTCTGCACCATATAGCCCCAGCGGATCATGCGTCCGACCTCGGCGGTCAGGATGGTGCGGCCGATCTTCTGGGTGAAGAAGATGGTGGGGATCATCCGTATGGCCAGCAGCACATAGCGGGTTTCATAGGCGACGAAGGTGGCGGCGATCGTGCCGCCCACCACCATCAGAAAGCCCGAGCCTTCCAGAAAGACAAAATAATTGTCCGTGCTGAGAATGATCGAGCCGGCGAACAGGCCAAGACCTAAGAAAAAGCCAAGAAGCGTAGCAAGAGACATCGCAGGGACACCGTCATTCCAAAGGCGGAGCCGCCAGTCTAGACCAGGGGTGATTAATGGATCACTAAGCCAGCATGGGCAGAATGGCGTCTTTCAGAAGGCCCATCTGCCGTTTCCAGGTGAATTGGCTGATCATGTCCGATCCTGCCATGCCGACCGCACGGGCTTCGTCGCGACGGGTATAGATCTGCTCCAACGTCTCGACCATTTCCTCGACATCGCTTTCGCCCCAGGCGCTGGTGTCCATCGGCGGGTTGCCCTTCATCTCGCCGAAATTCAGCACCAGCGGCGATTGCCGGCGCAAAGGATAGCTGATGCCGTCGCCGATCAGCTCGGCATGGCCGGTATTGGCCGCAACCACCACCGGCACGCCGCAGGCCATGCATTCCATGGCCACCAGATTGGTGCCCGGCTCGCAGCGGTTGGGAAACAGGGCAACATCGGCCTCGCGCAGGATGGGGGGCATCTGGGCATTGGGAATGGCGCCCAGATCGATGAAGGAGCCGACCGGCAGGCCGCAAGCCCGCAGCCAGCTGGTGACGTCGCATTGGCCGCCCTCGGTCTTGGGCACCGGCGCGACCCCTTGCAGGCAGGACACCAGATCGGCCAGCTGCGACCAGGGGCTGTGCCAGGCGGTGACCAGCAAGGAGTCGGGATGGCGCTGATGGAAGGCGCGGAAGGCGCGGACCACCAGATCCTGGCCTTTGCGCAGCTCCAGCTTGCCGCCCGAGAAGATCACGAAGCGATCCTTGAACAGGCCGCTGCTGGGGGCCGGGTGGAATAAGGTGGGATCAATGCCCTGGATCACCGTCTGCACATTGGTGATGCCGTTGGCTAACAGCAGTTCAGCATTCCAGCGGGCGCCGCAGATGATGGTCTCGTAATGGCGGGCGCGCATGCGGGCGGCCTCGTCGATGGTGCTGTCGCAGATGAAGGCGACGCCGATCTCGTTGGTGCCCTTGATGTCCCAGGGAAGATTGCTTTCCCGCAGCAGCCGGTCGGACAGGCTGCGCAGGACGGTCGGCTGCACATGCACCATGGCGCTCTTGGCGGCCAGCAGATCGTTGCGCAGGCGGTTGCTGGCATCCAGGATCGGACGCATCAGGGCCATGCGCATGGGGTCCAGGGCGATGTCCTCGAAGCGGAACGGCCCCGAGGACAGGGCCAGCAGATCGGGGTCCTGGGCCAGATGCAGCGCCAGATTGATGCCATAGACGCCCCAGCCGAAATAGCTGGACATGGTCCAGTGGAACAGCACCAGCTTGCGGCGTTTGGCTTGGTCTGTAGCGGGCATGGGGGATGGGGGCCGGATCCGTTAATGACGCGGGCGGCAGCTTACCCTCATAAAGCCGGAAAGCAAAACGCCGCGCCATAAAGGCGCGGCGTTTCCGCGGGAGGGAAGGGGATGGGCGGGGAATTCGCCTCCCGCAAACTTGCGAAACCGTGGCTTCGCAAATCATGTTGTAAACAATGTAACAGTTTTTATGAACAGGTCAATGTTTTTCGTTGCGGATCATCCGCGCTGGGGATTGCGTCCGGTTGCATCGCGGGGCACTCTGTGGGCCGGGTAGTCTGGAGAGGCGAATGATGCGGGCATGGGTTGCGGTTGTCGTGCTGGCGGCGGCGTTGAGTCTGGTCACCAAGGCCGACGCGACGGGGGCGGCGCCGTTGGTGATCGACACCAAGTCGGGCGGGCATGTGGCCTTTACCGTCGAGCTGGCGGTCAGCCAGGACGAGCTGTCCCGCGGCCTGATGAACCGTCAGGCCTTGGCCGAGCATAGCGGCATGCTGTTCGATTTCGGCTATGAACGCCCCATCGCCATGTGGATGAAGAACACCCTGATTCCGCTGGATATGCTGTTCATCGCCAGCGACGGCCGCATCCTGGGGATCGCTCAGCGGACGGTGCCGATGTCGCTGGAAACCATTCCCTCGCCGGGTCCGGTGCGGGCGGTGCTGGAAGTTCCGGGCGGCACCGCCGAGCGCGACCATATCGCCATCGGCGACAAAGCCCACGGCGCCTTCTTGGGAAAGTGACCTAATCCCGGCAGTCGGCGCAAAGGCCCTCGGCCTCGATGCTCTGGCTGGTCAGGGAAAAGCCCAGCCGCTCGGCGCTGGCCCGCACGGCCTCGTCCAGGGTCGGATCGTCCAGTTCGGCGGCGCGGCCGCATTTGCGGCAGATCAGCAGCTTGGCGGCATGGGGCTGGCCGGGATGGCTGCAGCCCATATAGGCGTTCAGGCTGGCAACCCGATGCACCAGCCCTTGCTCCAGCAGGAAATCCAGGGCGCGATAGACGGTGGGCGGGGCGGCGTTCTGGCCCTCGGCCTTCAAGATATCCAGCAGGGCATAGGCTCCCACCGGCGCATGGCTCTGCCAGACCAGTTCCAGCACCCGTCGGCGCAGTTCGGTCAGGCGGGCGCCATTGGACTTGCAGCGGTCCTCGGCGGCATCCAGCGCCTGGCGGATGCAATGGCCGTGGTCATGGGCAGGCGAGGGAAAGGTCGCTGAAGTCATCGAGGCCACGGGATGTTGAAGACGGGGCGGATTGTTATGATATAACACTCGGCCTTCTTTCTGTCCCTGATTTCCTGATGGGAGACTCTATCGTGATCGACCCCGCGCCCGCCTTGGCGGCCTTGAAATTCAACGCCGACGGCCTTGTTCCCGCCATCGCCCAGCAGCATGACAGCGGCGAGGTTCTGATGATGGCCTGGATGAACCGGGACTCGGTCGGGGAAACCCTGCGCACCGGCCGGGTCTGCTATTTCTCGCGTTCGCGCAATGCGCTGTGGCGCAAGGGCGAGACCTCGGGGCAGCAGCAGAAACTGGTGGAATTCCTGATCGATTGCGACGGCGACACCATTCTCTTGAAGGTGGCCCAGGATGGCGTCGCCTGCCATACCGGGCGGCGCAGCTGCTTCTATACGGCTGCTCGCGCCGAGGGTTTGGCGGAAGTGGAAAAGGTTTTGATCTCGCCCCAGGAGCTGTACGGCAAATGACCCGCGATCTGCAATCCGAGGCGGCCGAGCTGCTGCCCGTCACCATCCTGACCGGCTTCCTGGGCAGCGGCAAGACGACCCTGCTCAACTATCTGCTGGCTCAGCCCGAGCTGAAGGACGCCGCCGTCCTGATCAACGAATATGGCGATGTGGCGATCGATCATCTGCTGGTGCGCCAGTTGGCCGAGGATGTGGTTCTGCTGGACTCGGGCTGTCTGTGCTGCACCGTGCGCGGCGATCTGGTCGAGGCCCTGCGCGAGCTGTTCCTGAAACGGGTCAAGGGCGAGGTGCCCGAATTCCGCCGGGTGGTGATCGAGACCACCGGTCTGGCCGACCCGGCCCCGATCATCCATACCCTGATGACCGATCCCCTGATCTCGGCCCGCTATCGCCTGGATGGGCTGGTCTGCACCGTCGACGGGGTCAATGGCCTGAAGACCATGGACAGCAATATCGAATCGGTGAAGCAGGCGGCCATGGCCGACCGGCTGCTGCTGACCAAGCTGGATCTGGCCGATCCCACCAGCATTGAGCAGTTGCGGGCGCGTCTGGCCGAGCTGAACCCCGGCGCCCTGCTGGTGCCTTGCGCTCAGGGGAAGGTGCCTACCGCCGAGATCCTGGATTGCGGCCTGTTCGACGGCAAAAACCATTCCCCCGATGTGGAGCGCTGGCTGAACGAGGAAGCCTTCGCCGAGAAGGAGGAGGCCCATCACTGCGGCCCGGAATGCGGACATGGTCATCACCATGGACATCACCATCACCACCATGGGCATCACGAAAAGCATCGCCACGATGCCAGCATCAGCAGCTTCGTGCTGACCTGGGACGAGCCGGTAGCCTGGGACGGGCTGGCCATGGCGTTGGAGTTCCTGATCACCACGCGGGGCGAAAGTCTGTTGCGGGTCAAGGGCATCGTCAATGCCATCGGCTCGGACGTGCCCTATGTGATCCATGGGGTGCAGCATATGTTTCATCCGGTGGTGCCGCTGGAGGAATGGCCTGACGACGACCGTCGCACCCGTATCGTCTTCATCACCCGCAATCTGCCCAAGGCCGCCATCGAGACGCTGTTGGCCCATGCCCTGGACGAAGCGGCTGCGGAAGCGGGAAAATAAAACTGACAATCATTTGCATTTAGGCGAAGGCCGTATTAGATTGGAGATCGAGATGACCTGAGAAGGTCAGCTTCCCTCTCTTTGACAAGCCTCCTGGCCCGTTCCTCCTTCCGGGGAACGGGCTCTTTTTTTGTCGAAATCACATCTATTAAGGGTGTCTGTATGAAGATATGCCTTTAATGGCTGCGCTTATGCGTCTAATGGTTGCTGCGTATACATGCGTGCAACCTTTGGAGGCGTCATGCGCGGGCTCTTATGTGCTATGGTGGGACTGGTTTGGGGGATATGGAGCGCGGCAGGGCAGGCCGCCGAGGGGCATTCCTTGCCCGATCCCAGTCTGACGCCGGGGGCGGTGTTTTCGGATGTGACGGCCGACGATGTCTGCGAGCCGGGCTATTCCAAATCCGTCCGCCATGTCACGCCCTCGCTGAAGCAGCAGGTCTTCGAGGCCTATCATCAGCCGGGCAATCATCAAGGAATCTGTTCGGGCTCCCAGGGATGTGAAGTTGACCATCTGATCAGCCTGGAATTGGGCGGCAGTAACGACTTCAAAAATCTTTGGCCCGAGCCCTATGATGGGGTCTGGAATGCTAGAATGAAGGACCGCCTGGAAAATAAACTACATAAATTGGTTTGCGATGGTTCTCTTAGTCTTAAGGAGGCTCAGCAAGCTATCGCTAATAATTGGATTAATGCATATAAAAAATACGTTGATCAAGCCTCGGACGGATATCCTAAGTAAGATTAAATCTATTTAAGACGTGAAATTGTTGCTGTCAGCTGATTGCTGGTCCTGACTTGCTGTGGTGGCGGAATGGTGAAAATGGCCTCTTTGCGAATGGGGGTAAATGGGTTAGTTTGAGGCTACTCTGATGATATGCCCCCTTTCGTGGGGTTGTGGTTGCATAAGGGAGTTGGGGTCGTGCTGTCTAATCTGCGCATTTCCACCCGTTTGGCGCTGGGTTTTCTCTTGGTTCTGCTGATGACGGGCGCGATGGGTGTGGTTGGCATGACCAGCGCCAGCCGTCTGGCCGACGTCACCGTCAGCTTCCATGATCACCCCTTCAAGGTGGCTCAGCAGATGGCCAAGGCTCGCGTGGCCTTCCGCACTGCCAGTATGGCCGCCCGCGACCTTGTGTTGGCTGACAATGGCAAGGACATCGCCGAAGCGGAAAGCGCTATCGAAAAGAGCGGCCAGGACTTCCTGACGGCAATGCAGGACGCCAAGGCGGCTTTCCAGGGGGAAAAGAGCCTCTTCGACGAGTCCATCGGCGCCTTCAACGCCTATCGCGCTGTGCTGCAAGAGATGGACGTCAAGATCAAGGCCGGCGACCGCGATGGCGCCGTGGCGCTGCTGCGTGGCAAGAGCACCGAGGTGCTGAACGCCGCCGCCGTCAAGAACCGCGCCATTCAGGAATTGGCGGACAAGAGCTCGGAAGCCTTCATGGAGGATGCCTCCTCGACCGCTTCGGGGGTCGAGCATATGGTGCTGGCGATTCTGGCCTTCGCGCTGGCTCTGGGTGCCGTGGTCGCGGTGCTGACCGCCCGCTCGATCGCCAATCCGGTGAATGACATCACCAAGACCGCCGCCGCCATGGCCGAGGGCGATCTGACCGTTACCGTTCCCGGTCTGGGCCGGGGTGACGAGGTCGGGCAGCTGGCCGCCGCCGTCGAGGTGTTCCGCGATACCTCGCTGAAGGCCCGCCATCTGGCCGCCCGCCAGACCGCCGACGAACGCCGCAACCGCCGCAAGCTGCAAAGCCAGATGCTGGCCCTGACCAATGCCGTCGAGGAGCAGATCACCGGCGCCATCACCGAGGTGGTGGGCGAGGCCGCGGCCATGAGCGATGTCTCGACCGCCCTGTCCGGGCTGGTGGAGCAAAGCCTGTCCGGTTCGCACGGTGCGTCGGAAGCCGCCCACGAGGCCAATACCAGCGTCGATGCGGTGGCCGCCGCCGCCGAGGAACTGTCGGCTTCGGTGCAGGAAATCAGTCGTCAGGTTTCCACCTCCAGCCAGGTCTCCAACGAGGCCGAGGCCGAGGCCGGACGCGTCAACAACATCATCACCGGTTTGGCCGATGCCGCCCGCAATGTCGGCGCCGTGGTCAATCTGATCACCGACATCGCCAGCCAGACCAACCTTCTGGCCCTGAACGCCACCATCGAGGCGGCGCGTGCGGGCGAAGCCGGCAAGGGCTTTGCCGTGGTTGCCAACGAGGTCAAGAACCTGGCCAACCAGACCGGCCGCGCCACCGAGGAAATCAGCCAGCAGATCGGCTCGATCCAGCAGGCGACCACCGACGCCGTTGGGGCCATCCAGGGGATTGCCGACATCATCGGCCGCATCAACGAGATCGGCGGCTCCATCGCCGCCGCCGTCGAGGAACAATCCGCCGCGACCCAGGAAATCGCCCGTTCGGCTCAGTCCGCCGCCCGTGGCACCCAAGAGGCCTCGGGGCAGATTTCCCATGTGGCGCAAGCCATCGAGGAGTCGGGCCGCCGCTCCGCCGACGTCAAGACCTCGGCCGGTTCGGTGCGTCAGCGCATCAATGTCATGAAGAGCTCGATCGACGAGATCATCCGCTCGAATTCGGACAGCAACCGCCGCAACACCGATCGCCATACCGTCAATCTGGGCGTGGTGGTCAAGATCGCCGGTCAGGAAATCCCCTGCCTGCTGCAGGACATCGCCCGCATCGGCGCTGGTATCCTCGATCGGCCGCTGAACCAGCCGCGCGGCACCGAATTCACCATCGATGTGCCCAAGCTGGGCGCCTGGAGCGGCGTGATCGTCGCCATGACCGAACACAATACCCATGCCCATTTCGAGCTGGACGAGCGTCAGTCCGCCCAGCTGGACGAATTCCTGGACAAGACCCGCCGTTAAGGCGACCGGCATAAGGAGAGACGCAGCATGAAGTTCAACATTTCGGACAGCAATGGCCGCCGTGTATTCAGCCTGCTCGACCAGATGACCTTTGCCGACCGGGCGGCGCTGGATCAGGTTCTGCCCCAGCTGATGGCTGGCGGCATCCGCGAGCTTGCGGTGGACATGGAACGTCTGGATTACATGGACAGCGCCGGCTTGGGCATGTTGCTGACCCTGCGCGATCAGGCCAGCCGGGCCAGCATCACCGTGACCCTGGTCAAGCCCCAGGGCGATGTGAAGGATCTGCTGGTGCTGGCCTGTTTCGATACTCTGTTCAAGATCGAATATTAAGACGGTATCCGGCTCGGAGCGCCTGGCGGTCCGAGCCGTGGGGGGATGAGCGTGCAGGGGAACGGGGCCCGGATACTGATCGTCGACGACGAGGAGCTCAGCCGGCAGATCCTGCTGGATACCCTGGGCTTCGTCGGCTATGTGGTCGATTGCGCCGACAGCGGCTGGGACGCTTGGGAAAAGCTCGACGCCGCGCCAACCAATTTCTACGATCTGGTGCTGCTGGATCGCTCGATGCCTGGGCTCGACGGCATGGAGCTGCTGGCCCGCATCCGCCAGGATAATCGGCTTTTGCATCTGCCGGTGATCATGCAGACGGCGGTGGCGACCTCGGAAGATATCGCCGACGGCATCAAGGCGGGCGCCTATTACTATCTGGCCAAGCCGCTTAATTTGAAGCTTTTGCTGTCGGTAGTCGGTCAGGCGGTCGAAGAGCAGCGGACCCGTCGCCGGCTTCAGGACGATCTGGAAAAACGCGCCGCCGCCATGCGGCTGTTGCGGGCGGGCCTGTTCCGCTTCCGCACGCCCGACGAGGCCAACAGTCTGGCCTCGGCGCTGGCCCGCAGCTATCCCACCAACCGCAATCTGGCGTTCGGCCTGACCGAGATGTTCATGAACGCCATCGAGCATGGCAATCTGGGCATCAGCTATGACGAGAAATCCCGACTGATCGACGAGGGCCGGCTGGATCAGGAGATTCAGACCCGCCTCAGCCACCCCGATTTTCGCGATCGCGCCGCCACCGTCGAGGTGCAGCGGCTGGCGGAAGATGTGCATTTCTGCATCCGCGACGAGGGCGAGGGCTTTGATTGGCTGCCCTATCTGGAAATCGATCCCAGCCGCGCCTTTTCGACTCATGGCCGCGGCATCGCCATGTCCCGCCGCCTGAGCTTCGACCGCATCGATTATCGCGGCGCCGGCAACGAGGTGAACTGCACCGTCCGCCTGAGCGAGGGCCACGAGGTCGCCTGGGCCTCGACGGTGCCGATGAATATCCGCGACATGTCCGAAGACCTGAAGACCGCCCATGACATGCAGTCGACCCTGCTGCCGACCCAGGCGCAGATCGACGAGATCTTGTCGGTGTCGGGCATGCATGTCAGCAGCGTCTTCCGCCCCAACAAGGAAATCGGCGGCGATGTCTGGGGCGCCATTCCCCTGGACGAGAACCGTCTGGCCATCTATCTGGCCGATTTCACCGGCCATGGGGTGACGGCGGCGCTGAACACCTTCCGCCTGGATACGCTGATCAAATACACCATTGAGGACCGCGACAAGCCCGGCGTCTATCTGACCCGCTTGAACCAGAAGATGGCCCAGATCCTGCCGGTGGGGCATTACTGCACCATGCTGTACGGGGTCATCGACAAGCGCCGGGGCCTGTTCACCTTTGCCGCCGCCGCCGCGCCGCCGCCGCTGGTGTTCGAGCCGGTCAGCCGCGAGCTGTGGAAGGGCGATTCCCGCGGTCTGCCGTTGGGGGTCTATGCCGCCATGACCTATAAGGACCGCGAGATGCCCTTCCCCATGGGGGGCATGGTGATGTTGTTCTCGGACGCTCTGTCCGAGGCCCGTCCGGAAGCCGCCCGCCCCATCGGCGTCGGCGGCGTTTCCGAAGGCCTGCGCCAGCATGCCGCCCAAGGGGGCGCGCTGGAGGCCGAAGCCATTGTCGAGGCCATCATCAACGGCTGGGAAAGCCCCTTGAGCATCGTCGATGATCTGACCGTGCTTTGCTGCCAAAGGGCCTTCTGACTGGGCAATTCTTGCCGCTCAAAAGGGTCTAACCCTAGGTAAATAATGCCGATTTTCAAATAGATACGGGACTTGCTATAGTCCGATCATAGGGGCGTCTTATGGGCCGCGCACATGGCGTGTCCCGGACAATGGTCGGGTATGGAGAAGGACCGTGGATACAACCCTCAGCAATGCCGTCTCGGCCTTGACGTCGGAAAGCACCGCGCTTTCGACCATTTCCACGAATATCGCCAATACCAATACCACGGGCTATAAGGCGGTCTCGACCCAGTTCCAAAGCCTGCTGAGCGGCAAGGACACGGCGGCCACCACCTATAATTCGACCGGCGGCGTCACCACCACGGCGCGGCAGAACGTCACCAATCAGGGCGCGATCACCAGCACCACGACCACGACGGACATGGCCATCGACGGCAATGGCTTCTTCGTGGTGACCGATGGGACGAATTATTATTACACCCGCGACGGCGAGTTCAATACCGACAGCACCGGCAAGCTCTATCTGCATGGCACCAATTATTATCTGACCGGCTGGACGACCGATACCTCTGGCAATGTGTCCTCCAGCAGCAGCAGCCTGTCGTCGCTGTCCGAGATCGATGTCGACAATTATTCCTCGGTGGCGAAGGCGACCTCGACCTACAGCTTGTCGGCCAATCTGCCGTCCGAGGGCCAGGACAGCGTCAACTCGGTCAGCTACACCAATTCCAGCGGCAATTCGGCGAACCTGAACTATGCCTGGACCTCGACGGGCACCTATACCGACAGCTCGTCGGGCGTGACCTACAACACCTATCTGGTCAACGTGAATTCCTCGGACTCCGGCGCCACTTTGAGCGACGGCAGCACCTCGGGGCAGAGCAGCCTGACCTATAGCGTCACCACCGACACCAGCGGCAATATCGTCAGCGTCACCGGCACCAGCGGCAATGCCATCAGCTATTTCGGCACCGATCTGCCCAGCAGCATCGATGTCACCGACAGCTCGGGCAACGCCACTACGGTCGATACCTCCGCCGAGACATGGAGCACGATCAAGGCCAACAGCGGCTATTCCACCACCTCGACCCTGGGGGTCTATACCTCGGCGGGCGATGCCGAACAGATGAGCGTCACCTGGACGGCAGCCGGTAATGACAGCTGGATCATGACCGTCTCCAGCCCGGTGGACAGCTCCAGCACCAGCAGCGGCAGCTTGACCGACAGCAGCGGTGCGACCACCTCTTCCGAGTCCTACCTGGTCAGCTTCAATAGCGACGGCAGCCTGAAAAGCATCTCGGCAATGAGCGAGATGAACGGCGACACCCTGTCCACCGCCGCCACCGACAGTTCCGGCAATCCCGATCTGGCGGTGACCGGCTGGAGCGACAGCGGCGCCGACAGCGCCATCAGCCTGAGCATGGGCACCTCGGGGTCCACCTCGGGGCTGACGCAATATAATTCCGGCTCCAGCTCGCCGGCCTACGCGCTGAAGAGTTCCAGCCAGAATGGCTATGAAGCCGGCAGCCTGGAAAGCGTTTCCGTCAGCAGCGACGGCACGGTGTCGGGGAAATACAGCAACGGCCAGACGGTGGCGCTGTACAAGGTGGCGGTGGCGACCTTCGCCAATGCCAACGGCCTGACTGCGAAAAGCGACACGGTCTATTCCGCCAACAGCTCGTCGGGCACGCCGGCCCTGAATATTGCCGGGCAGAATGGTTCTGGCGATATTCGAGGCTCCTCGCTGGAAAGCTCGACTTCGGACAGCACGACCCAGTTCAGCAGCATGATCACCGCCCAGCAGGCCTATCAGGCGGCGTCGCAGATCATCACCACCACCACCTCGATGTATAAGACCTTGCTGGATGCCACTCCCTGATCGGGGGGGATTTCAGACATGAAAAAAGCCGCCTGGGATGCCCGGCGGCTTTTTTATTGCGCTATGGTCTGGGATCAGCCCTTGGTCATCTGCTGGCGACGCAGGCGGTATTCCTCAAGCTTGGCTTGGCGATAGGCGTCGGCGATGCGCTTGGCTTCGACCCGATCCTCATCGGGATGGGCGGCGACTGGCGCCGGGCGCTGCGGCGCGACATGGGGCTGAGCCGGTTCAGGGTCGCGGGCGGGCAGGGGGAGGAACAGCCCCAGCGGCGGGCGGCTATCCTCGGAACGGGTCAGAGACGCCAGCTGGATGCGGGTGTCGCCGCGTTCGTTCGAGCGGTTCCAGGTGGCCAGCAGCTTGGCCTTATAGGGGGCGGATTCGCTGGGCGTCTGGGAATGATAATAAGCGCCGGCGGTCGCCCAGTTCTTGGTGCTGGAATAAAGCCCCACCAGGAAGCGGGCGGCATAGGCGACGTTGGTGGCGGGCTCGAAGGCCTCGTCCAGATTGGCGAAGGCGTCGGGGTGCGCCAGCAGGTTCACCTGCATGCAGCCGACATCAATATTGCGCACGCCACGGGCCTGAAGCTTGCGGACCTCGGCCACGGCGGCTTCCTTGCTGGGCAGGAAACGCCCCTGTCCCTCGGCCATCACGGTCCAGGGCCAGGCAATAGTTTCCCGGCGCTCAGCATCCCAGCGGCCGGATTCCATCAGCGAGATGGCATGCAGCAGCCGGTCGGGAATCTCCATTTTCCGTTCCTGCTTGGCCGTCTCTGATCCGCAAACATATGCATTTTCAGTGGCATAGGCAGAATTCGCGGTTGCCATCGCGGCAAGAGCGAACACACCTCCCAACATATGTTTGATCAACCGGACCATTCCACCTACTCCATGGCGACGCCATTCTCTCGCCTAGTTATGCGATTTTCATGCCAAGAATGGCGGGGCGCAGGGCAACCCTGTCATTCCCCACGGCAGCGCCTTGAAATTGCGCATGATTCTTTCGTCTGTCGGATTTCGCACAATTTTATGCTTGCAAGGCCAGCAATGCTGCCCTATCTTTTGCACTGCAGCAAATCGAAACCGTCACTGACGTTTCACTTGTCTGCCTTTCTTGGACGTTTCCTCCCTAAACTTTAGGGCCGGTGCTTGCACCGGCCCCTTTCTTTTTCGGCGGGACCGGTAAGAAAATTTCGCCAGCATCTGGCCCTTGCAAGCGGGGGCTCTTCGCACGACCTTTGGAAAGAGATGCTCTTTGCCGGAAAAGGTCGAACCATGTCCCGCGCCGCACTATTGGCTTTGTTGAATCGTCTGCTGGAGGCCGAGCGGGCCGGGGCCCAGGTGGCCAAGGTCAGTTTGGCCGAGAACCGCGATCCCGCCTTTGCCGCCATCCTTCAGGACGTGCAGAAGGACGAGCTCAAATGGTGTCAGGCCCTGATGCAGGCCATCCATCGCATGGAGGGCGAGACTAGCCGCGCCGTCGGAGATTTCCGCGAAAAGGCCCTGGCGATCCCGGATATGCGGGAAAGGCTGGCCTTTCTCAATCGCGGGCAGGGCTGGGTGCTGCGCAAGCTGGACGAGGCCTTGGGGCTGGACCCCGACGCGGAAACCCGCCAGATGCTGACCGAAATGCGTCAGGCCCATGACGGCAATATCGCCCGCCTTGAGACCGCCCTGACCTGAGATGCCTTGCCCGCGTGGGATGGCTGATCTACCCTCGCGCGGGTTTTCGGCCATGACAGGTGCATCTTGGGGTCCATTGCTTCCGATCCGATCTATCGCCGGCGTTTGCTGCCTGGGCTGATCCTGCTGCTGGCCGTCCTGAAGCTGGGGCTGGGTCTGGCCCTGGGGCCGGGGCTGTTCGAGGATAGCGTCGGCTATCTGCATCTGCGCGATCTGATCCTGACCGATCCCACTTGGTGGAGCGACGGGCAGTGGAGCAACACGGTTATGCCCGACCGGCTGTTCCGCCCCTATGGGTTCCCCTTGCTGCTGGTGGCCATGCGGGCGCTGGCGGGGGATGGCGGGCTGGTGCTGCTGCTGGTGCTGCAATCGCTGGTCAGCCTGGGGCTGCTGTTTCTGTTCGGGCTGTTCCTTGAGCGGCTGATCCCCGGCATGCGCCTGCGCTTGCTGCTGGTGGCGCTGTGCGGCCTGTCGCAAGAGATGCTGTTCGATCTGTCGGTGCTGAGCGACAGTTTCTATGCCTCGCTGTTCGTCGGCGCCATGCTGCTGCTGGGGGCGCAACTGACCGGAGCCTTGCGGCCGCGCCTTGGTCTCTCCTTGCTGCTGGGGCTGCTCTGGGCGGCCAGCGCCAGCCTGCGGGATGTGGCGCTGATGCATGCGCTGCTGCCCTTCCTGGGGCTGCTGCTGCTGATCTGGCGGCGCAGGTTGGGCTGGGGCGGCGGGCTTTTGCATCTGCTGGCCTTCGCCTTGCCCTTGCTGCTGCTGTTCCTGGGGATCGAGCAGTGGAACCTTTTGCGCACCGGCCATCGCTTCTTCAGCCTGACCGGCGGCATCAACTGGCTGTGGCCGGGGGTGAATATCCGGGATCGCGGTCTGGCCGATCCCTTCACCTGCCTGGATCTGTTCTGCGAGGCGGCCCGCGGCCTGCCCGACGCCAAGGGCATGGCGGCGGTGTTCGGGATCGCCAACGGGGTCGAGTCCCAGCTACAGCTGGACCCCATCGCTTTCGGGCAACTGAGCTTCCGCCATTTCCTGGGGGTGGTGAGCAGCCATCCCTTCGCCTTCATCGCCAGCATTTTCGGCAATATGCATCTGGATAAGCTGGCCGAGGCGGTCTTCAATCCGCTGTTCAATCTGAACGAGCTGTTCCAGCTGCATTCCGGCTATGGCAAGCGGCTGATCGAGGGGCTGCGGGAATATTGGCAGGCGGTGCGCCATGGCCATATGTCGGCGCTGCCGATGCTGTTGCTGAGCCTGCTGCTGGAAATCGCCTCGCTGGCGGCCATGGTGCTGGCGGTTTTCGGAGCACCTTATGCCGCGGTCAGGGCCCTGCGCCGGGGCGAGGCGACCGAGACCGCCTGGACGGCGCTGTATTTCTGGCTGATGGCCGCCATGTTCATCGGCAGCTATTCGCTGATCCATATGGAGCTGCGGCACGCCATGCCGGCGATCCCGCTGATCCTGGCCCTGTTCGGATATGGCCTATCCCTCGTCGGGCGGGGCCAACGGCAGGGATAGGCAGATGCAGGTACCTTCGGCACCCTGAGCTGCGGTCTCGATCCAGACCTGACCGCCGACGCCGTCGACGATCTTCTTGACCAGCGCCAGACCGATGCCGGTGCCCTCGGGGGTGGTTTCCGGGACTAGCCGCTCGAACACCTTGAACACGCGGTCATGATATTCTTCCGCAATCCCCAGGCCGTTGTCGCACAGCTTCAGCAATAAATGCTCGCCATCCTGCTGCCCGGTCAGGCGGATTTGCGGCAGCCGGTCGGGATGGCGATAAAGGATGGCGTTTTCGAGCAATTCGGCCAGCGCCTTGGCCAGCAGCTCGGCGGGCATGGCCAGATCGGGCATCACTGGATCGCAATCCACGATGGCGCCGCTGGCGGTGATCCTGTCTTGTAGCCGCCGCAAGGCGATGCCCAGGGCTTCGGCGGGGCTGCAACGGGGCGCATCCCCATGGCCCGAGCCTACGGACAGATAAAGCTGCACGTCATGCATCAAGGCCTTCAGCCGCACGGCGCCGTCCAGCACGATGCGAATGGACTGTTCAGCCAGTGGCGGCAGGGGGGAGGGCAGTTGACGGGCCAGCACCTGGGCATAGACATGCTGAAGCCGGATCGGCTCTTGCAGGTGATGGGCGAGAACCTCGGTGAACTGGGCCATCTCTTCGTTCTTGCGGCTCAGGCTGACGCCCAGCTGGCGGGATTGGCTCAGGGCGCGCTGCATCTCGGCTTCGTGGCGCTGGCGTTCGCTGGCGTCGCGAACGAAGATCACCGCCAGCTCCTGGCCCTCGTGGCTGACATGATGGGCGGCGACATCCATGGCCTGACGACCGCCGTCGGGCAGATCGATGACGGCGGTGGTGGGCAGCGCCTGTCCTTGGCTCAAGCGCTGCCAGTGGGCGCTCCAATCCTGGTAATCGGGCAGGGGCAGCAGGTCCCAGACCTTGCTGCCGGTCATGGTCTCGACCGAGCGGCGCAGCAGGATCGAGGCGGCGCTGTTGGCGTAAATCACCAGACCCTGAGGCGCGGTCAGCAAGATGGCCTCGCCGGCATGATCGACGGCGGACTCGATCAGGCGCATCCGCTGGATCGCCTTGCGCCGTCCTTGATTGACCATCAAGAGAACGATGGAGCCCAGGATGCTTAATCCCAGGAAGGTCACGACCAGGACCCCGACCTTCAGCACCTCGTTGCGCCAATCCGAGAACTGCGTCTCGGTGGACAGTCCCACCACCACATACCAGTTTGCGGCGGGGATGCGCTGATAGGACAGAATGCGGGGAATGCTGTCGATGCCGGCCGCCGCCTCATAGGTTCCCCTGTCGGGATGGGCGGCGGTCATGATCTTCAGCTGCGGCGAAACCGCCTTGTTGCCGATGGCGCTGACGCCGCCGATGGTCTCGGGGAAGCGGGCCACCACCGAAAGGTCGCCCTGACGCAGGGAAATGCCGTCGTCATGGCCAAAGCGCAGCATCGAGAACATGTCCGAGAAATGCTTCACCGGCAGCGGCGCCAGGACCACGCCGGCAAAGCTGCCGTCGGGGCCGTTGATGCGGCGTACGAAGGCGACGCACCATTGCTGCTGCAGCTTGGCGAAGATCGGTTCCGAGGCCGCCAAGCCGGCCTTGGGGTCGGCCTTCAGGATTGCGAAATAATCCCGGTCGGCGACATTGACCTCGCCCGATACGGGGGCGTTGCTGACCAGCAGGGTGTCACCCTCGGCATCGGTGGCGCGGAACAGCAGGACTTCGGGGAACTGCTCCTTCTTGGAGTCGAATATCTGCTGCAGGCGGTGCTGGTTGGGATGGCCCGAGGCCAGCTCGAACTCGACCTGCTGCGCCAGATCCCGCAATGCCAGATCGATGCGGGCGATCTCTCCGCCGATATTCTGCGACAGGATGGCGGCGACGTTCTGGGAATTGGTCTCGGCCCGCTTGTGATACTGCTCGCGGCTGGTCTGCAGCCAAAGCCCCGCCATCAGGAAGACGAACAGATTGACCATCAACAGCAGGGCGGCCAGCGCCAACAGGGTGGGGCTGGTCTTGGTGTCCTTGCGCATCTGCGCCGACCGGAGCACGGAGGACAATGAGCCGCTCCCTGACGACTTTCGCGGCACGGGCCGCAGAAAGTGGTGATAGACTGATAGCGTTACGTTATGACGATTTTAACATCGCGGCAAGACGGCTGTTGTCGCCCACGATTCGGGGGCTGGTGCGTCGGGCGGCAATCTGCTACAGCCTTGCTGCGGACGCGGCATAAGGGGATCATACCGGCATGGTGCAGGACGGGTCTTATTCGTTCGATGGAATTACGCTGCTGGCTTCGCTCTCGCCGCTCGAGCGGGCCGAGCTGCTGCGCAAATGCGTTTTGAAGCGCTATGCCACCGGCGAACATATCATTGACGGGCAAAGCGACAGCCGTGACGTCTATTTCGTCGTCGAAGGCACGGTGCGGGTCGTCAATTATTCGCTGTCGGGCCGCGAAGTGGCTTTGGATGATATCCCCGCCGGGAATTTCTTCGGTGAGCTGTCGGCTCTGGACGGAGCGCCGCGCTCGGCCTTCGTCATCGCCCAGGGCGCGCCCGCCGTTACCGCCGCGATGCCGCCCGAGGTCTTCCTTGATCTGCTGTCCAAGCATCCTCCGGTCAGCATGGAGATCATGCGCCGCCTGACCTGCATGATCCGTCAGGCCAACGACCGCATCATGGATCTGAGCGTGCTGGGGGCCAATAACCGGGTTCACGCCGAATTGCTGCGGCAATGCTGGCAGTTCACCCGGGATGGGCACAGCGCCGAGATCAAGCCGATTCCTGTGCATTCGGACATCGCCAGCCGGGTCAGCACCACCCGCGAGACGGTGGCCCGGGTGATGGGCGATCTGGCCAAGGAAGGCATCGTCGAACGCCGCAAGGATGTTCTGGCGGTGCTGGATATGCACAAGCTGGCCTTGATGGTCGAGGAAGTGCGTGGCAATTGACCAACATTTTACGGTCCTGTGACGCAGGTCACAGCGGCGCCCAGTCTCTCTGCTATCCTACCCTTGATACCGGCGATGCGTTTCTGCTGTCGTTCAGTATCTTTTCCCTCAAGAGAGACTTGGGCCGGGCTTGACCCGGCCCCTTTTTTTGTCTGCTTGGCAGGAGTATAGGCATGAAATCCGTTCCCTGGCGTCGGTTGTGGCGTGTTTCTGCCGGTTTGATCGGAGCCGCTTCGGTGGCGCTGGCGGCGATATCGGCTCATGGGATGGAGGGGCAGGCGCAGCAATGGGCGGCCAAGGCTTCGCATTTCGCTCTGCTGCATGCGGCGGTGCTGCTGGCGCTGTCGCTGGGACGCGGGGCGGTGGGGCCCTGGCTGGCGGCGGGCGGCGGCTTGCTGCTGCTGGGGATTCTGCTCTTTTGCGGCTCCTTGACCGGCATGGCCCTTTGGGGCTGGCCGGTGACGCTGGTGACGCCCACCGGCGGCCTTTGCTTCATCATCGGCTGGCTGGCGCTTGGGCTTTCAGGAATAACGGAATATTCCGGTCCCGAGGTTTGACAGGCGACGGCTTATGAAGGATGATGATCCTGAGGTGGCTTGTCTTGGGGTTCTGGTAAAATATGGCCAAGAAGATTCTGATCGTTGAAGACAACGACCTGAATATGAAGCTGTTCAATGATCTGCTACAGGCTCATGGCTATGAGACCTTGCAGACCAAGGATGGCCGCGAGGTCATGAAGATTGCGGCTGACAGCCAGCCTGATCTGATCCTGATGGACATTCAGCTGCCCGAGATTTCCGGGCTGGACGTCACCCGGATGCTGAAGGCCGATCCGGTGCTGAAGGCCATTCCGGTGATCGCCGTGACCGCCTTCGCCATGAAGGGCGATGAGGAAAAAATTCGTGAGGGCGGCTGCGAGGGCTATATCGCCAAGCCGATCTCGGTGGTCAATTTCCTGCAGACGGTCGCCAAGTTCCTGAGCTGATCCCGCCTGACCGAAGAATCAGAAAAGCCCGCGCCGGTGATCCTGGCGCGGGCTTTTTCATGATGATCGCTTGTGTTTGCCTTAGCCGGCGGCAGGAGCCGGGGCGGCGATGGCGGCGTCGGGCTCCTTGTCCTTGTCCTTGTCCGTCTCTTTGCCATCGGGCGCCGACAGCAGCGCTTGGCCGGCGGCATTGCGGTCGGGCAGGGCCTTGCTGTCGCCCAGGCCGGTGGGGCTCATACGGTCGAAGCGGCCTTCGACGAAAGCCCCGGCCTCGATGGACAGGGTTTCATGGACGATGTCGCCGACCACATGGGCGGTCTTGGCCAGTTGCACGGCGCGGCTGCGGATCTGGCCGGTGACGGTGCCCAGCACCCGCACCGTCTCGGCGCTGATTTCGCCGGTGATGGTGCCGGACTGGCCGACCACCAGGGTATCGCAGCGGATGTCGCCTTCGACGCGGCCATCCACATGAACCTCGCCCTGGCTGAGGATGTTCCCGGTCAGGGTGCAGTCGGTGCCGATGATCGAGGGAGTGACATTCCGCTCGCGGCCATCCTTGGACTTATTGGGTCTTGAGAACATCGCGTCCCGCCGTGATGAACTTCATGGGATTGGTGGGGTCGTCATCAACCCGCACTTCATAATGAAGATGCGGGCCGGTGGTCCGACCAGTTTCGCCCAGCAGCCCGATGGGCTTGCCGCGCAAGACTTTGTCGCCGGCCTTGATCAGGATCTTCGACAGATGGGCATAGCGCGTATGGATGCCCATGCCGTGATCGATCTCGATCAGATTGCCGTAACGGTCGCCCCAGCCGGCGCTGACCACGGTGCCGTCGCCGGTGGCGAGCACGGGGGTGCCTTCGGGAGCGCCCAGATCGACGCCTTCATGCACGCCGCTGAGGGCGTTGATGGGGTCGTTGCGGGCGCCGAAGGGGCTGGTCAATTCATAGTCGTGCAGCGGCTCGGCCAGCGGCACGGCGTTCAGGGCCAGGGTCAGGCTGTCCAGCCGGGTGGCGCGGTCGTTGAACAGAGCCACCTGCGAGGCCTGACTGCCGGGGGGCGGCGGCGGCGCGGCGACGAAGGGGCCGCCGCGTCCGAAGCGTTCATGGGCCAGGGGCTGATCATTGACGCTGGCGCGGCGCATGGCCTGCTCGACCAGCGGCTCGGCGTCGACGCCCATGGAGGCCAGCTTGCGCTCGATCTCGCCATAGCGGTTGGCGGTGATGGTGGCCGACTTTTCCAAGAAGGCGCCGTGGCTGGCCTTCAGCTTGTCCAAGCCTTCTTGCAGGTCATTGACCTTGCGGCGCAGATCGTCCTGTTCGGGGCCGGCGGGCAGGGGAGCCGAAATCTGGTTGCTGCCGCCTTCGCCGGCGCTCAGCTGCTGGATCACCGGCGCCTTAGCGGCGGCGATGTCGCGGCAGCCCGACCCGGCCTGGGGGTCCAGCTTGGGCAGCTCGCCCGGGGCCTTCTTGACATTGCTTTGAGCATTGCGGGCGGCGATGCGCAGCAGGCTGTCCTGGATGTCCGAGATCTCGCAGGTGATGTTGCTGAAGGTGCCCTGGAACTCGTTCAGGCGGTTGACGGCGGCCTGATAGTTGCCCTTGATGCCGTTCAGTTCCGACACCTGGCGGCTGATCTCGCCTTCGCGGGCGGCCAGGGTGGCGGCTTTATCAATATAGGCGGCAGTGGCCAAGAGGCCCCACAGCACCACGCCCGAGACAGCGCAGAACAGGCCCATCTGGGTCACGGTGCCCAGGGTGAAGCAGCGTACCTTGCCATGGTCGCGGATCAGAATCTGCCGCTCGGGGAAGATGTGGCGCAGTCTGGCCCACAGTCCCTCGATGCGATCGCTGATCTGTTTCCTGCTCAGCAAGCCAGTCTCCCCTGATAAGCCTTGCGCGAAAGAGCGACACGTTAGCCTGTTCGTCGGGCGAAGTGAAAGTCAAAAATTTACGACTTATTCACGAATCGACCCGGGGCGGGGATGGCCGATTGCAGGGGGCGAGGGGAAATGCATATACTTCAGGGCGATAGAACCCGCCGCTAAGCCCGCCGCTAGGCCCTCCGCTAAGAAAGTGCCGCCCATGTCCCTGGCCTCGTCCGATCTCGACCCTCTTCTGGCGCTGCCGGAATTCGACCGGGAGCCCATCGAGCAGCTGCGCAGCCTGCTGGGGGACTCCATGGTGGTCGAGTTGGTCGAGGAATTCGAGCGCTCGGGCGTCGAGAATCTAGAGCGGCTGGACGAAGCCCTGGCCCAAGGCGACGCCAAGCTGGCCCAGCGCGAAGTGCATAGCCTGAAAAGCGCCGCCGCCAGCCTGGGTCTGACCCGGCTATCCCGGCTCTGCGCCGCCTTCGAAGCCGATTTCCGCGAGGCGCGTCTTGATCGTGGGGCCTTGGCCCGCGAGCTGCTGGGGCAGCATTACGCCCTGGCCTGCGCCCTGCTGCAGGGCCTGAAGACCGCGTAAGGCTTGCCCTGCGTCAAGCGCACAGGTCGTTTTTCCTAAGTCGTTGATATTGATCAACGGATGACAAAACTTAAGAGTTCGGCACTTGCATGCGAACATCCTAGCCATGCAAAAGACGCATATGATATACAGTCCTCCATACGGGGGCAGACCCGTAATAAATTTATAACCGATGGAAAGGTCCAGTCGCCCATGTACCGCGATCGCATTCAACTGAACTCGCTCCTGGACAAGGTCGTCAGCGCTGAAGAAGCCGCGTCCCACATCAAGAACGGCATGGTCGTCGGCATGAGCGGTTTTACCCGCGCCGGTGAAGCCAAGATCATCCCGTTGGTGTTGGTCGAACGCGCCAAGACGGAAGAGCTGAAGATCGCTCTGTTCACGGGCGCCAGCCTTGGCAATGACATCGACAAGAAGCTGACCGAAGCCGGTGCCATGGCCCGTCGTTCGCCCTTCATGGCGGACCCCACCCTGCGCAAGGCCATCAACAATGGCGAAGTGATGTACACCGACACCCATCTGTCCGAGACCTCGGAGCAGCTGCGGAACGGCAACATCCATCAGATCGACGTCGCCGTGGTTGAAGCCTGTGCCATCACCAAGGAAGGCGGCATCGTCCCGACCACCTCGGTCGGCAACTCGGCCATGTATGTGCAGAACGCCAGCAAGGTCATCGTCGAGCTGAACACCTCGCTCAGCCTGGATATGGTCGGCATGCACGACATCTATATCCCCGGCAAGCGCGGCGGCCGCGGCCCGGTTCCGGTGATGGCTTGCGACAGCCGTATCGGCACCCCCTACATTCCTTGCGACCCGGCCAAGATCGTCGGCATCGTCATCTCGGACAAGCAGGACAGCTACTCCACTGTGGTGCCTGCCGACGAAGAGACCAACATGATCGCCGGCCACCTGATCGATTACCTCAAGAACGAGGTGAAGAAGGGCCGTCTGGACAACACCCTGCTGCCGCTGCAGGCCGGTATCGGCTCGATCGCCAATGCCGTGCTGGCTGGCTTCATCGACAGCCCCTTCCATGATCTGGTGATGTATTCGGAAGTGCTGCAGGACAGCACCTTCGAGCTGTTCGACTCGGGCAAGATGGTCTTCGCCTCGGGGTCGTCGCTGACCCTGTCGCAGCCCTGCGGCGATAAGGTCTTCGCCGACATCGGCAAGTACAAGGATCGTCTGGTTCTGCGTCCCCAGGAAATCTCGAACCTGCCGGAAATCTCGCGCCGCCTGGGCGTCATGGGCGTCAACACCGCCCTGGAATTCGACATCTACGGCAACGTCAACTCGACCCATGTCGGCGGCACCCACATGATGAACGGTATCGGCGGTTCGGGCGACTTCGCCCGCAATGCCCACACCTCCATCTTCGTGACCAAGTCGATGGCCAAGGGCGGCAAGATCTCGTCGGTGGTTCCCATGGTTCCCCACGTCGATCACTGCGAGCATGACGTCGACATCCTGGTGACCGAGATCGGCCTGGCCGATCTGCGTGGCCTGGCTCCTCGCGAGCGCGCTCCGCTGATCATCGAAAACTGTATGCATCCCGAATATCGCGATGCCATGCGCGATTACTACAAGGATGCCCTGAAGCGCGGCGGTCATACCCCGCATGTCCTGGAAAAGGCCTACTCGTGGGCGATCGCCTACAACGAGACCGGCAACATGAAGGACGCCTTCGGCAAGTAAGGGCTGAAGAGGTCGGAGGGCGCTGCAAACTCCCCTCCGCACCAAAGGGGGCCGGTTCATCCGGCCCCCTTTTTTTATAAAAAGTGAAATTGTTGCGGCGCGGCTTATGGTCAGCGCCGGGGCAGGGGTGTTAGACTGCGCGCCCCTAAGCCCTCAGACCATGCGGATTTCATGGCTCCCAAACTGCGCTACGATATGGTGAACATGGTTCTTGCCGAACCTAATCCCTATCTGCGTCGTGCCGTCCGTCAGGCTTTGAGCACCCAGGGCCTGACCAATGTGGTGGAATGCTCGGACCAGGAAGCGGTCGAGCAGGAAATTCTGGTGGGCCGGCTGGATGTGCTGATCTCGGATGTCGAGCTGAAGGGCGGCGATTTCTGCGACATGGTCCATCGCCTGCGCCATCATCGCCTGGGGCCCAATCCCTTTCTCGTGGTGCTGGCCACCACCGATGCTCCCAGCGTCGAGCTGGTGCGCCGGGTCATCAATAGCGGCGTCGATGATTTGCTGATCAAGCCCATCGGCGTCGATAAGGTGATGGAGCGCATCGGCCTGCTGGCCAAGGGCCGCAAGCCCTTTGTCGTGACCCATGACTATATCGGCCCCGACCGCCGCAAGGCCGACCGCGACGACGACCGCACCCCGACCGATCGGATCGACGTGCCCAACACCTTGTTCAGCAAGGTCAAGGGCGAAGGCGATGCGGCGGCTTTGCAGGCGCTGATCGATCAGGCCGCCGCCGGTCTCAACCAAGCCAAGATGCAGCGCTATTCGGTGCAGGTGGGCTATCTGGTGGACCGCATCGTCAATTCCTATGCCCAGGGCAAATGGAGCGACATCCTGTGGGAGGATTGCGACCGCCTGCTCTATGTCGGCGAGGATCTGTCGCGACGCCTGCGCGGGACCGGCTATGCCCATGTGGGCGAGCTGGCTTTGACCCTGACCAATCTGGTGAGCCGCTTCAAGGGGGCGGGCGTCAAGCCGGCGCCGGTGGATATCGAGCTGCTGTCCAAACTGTCCCTGGCTATCGGCCGCGCCTTCAGCCCCGAGCAGGACACCGCCGAGGTGGCCGCCAAGATTTCCGCGACCGTGTCGGACTTCACCCGGACCCACGGGACCCCCACGGGCAAGCCCCCGGCTTCGTGATGAAGATCCTGCCGACTTTGAAGCAACTCCGCTATCTGGGGGCGCTGTCGCAGCATCTGCATTTCGGTCGGGCCGCCGAGGCCTGCTTCGTGACCCAATCCACCCTGTCGGCCGGCATTCAGGAACTGGAGCAGATCCTGGGCTCGGTGCTGGTCGAGCGCACCAAGCGCAAGGTGCTGCTGACGCCGCTGGGGGAAGAGGTGGCCCGGCGCGGCTCGGCGCTGCTGCGAGGCGCCGAGGATATCGTCGATATGGTGCAGGCGGCCTGCGAGCCCTTGAGCGGCCCCTTGCGTCTGGGGGTGATCCCGACCATCGCGCCCTATCTGCTGCCGCGCCTGCTGCCGCCCTTGCGGCAAAGCTTTCCCAATCTGCGGCTTTATCTGCGGGAAGAGCAGACGGCCCGCTGCCTGGAATCCCTGGCCGATGGCCAGATCGATGCGGCGCTGCTGGCCTTTCCCTATGATGCCGAGGGGCTGGAACTGGCGCATATCGCCGACGATCCCTTCTTCCTGGCCTGCCCGCCCGGCCATCCCTTGGCGCAGCTGCCCAAGCTGACGGTGGAGGCCCTGGCCTCGGCCGAGCTTTTGCTGCTGGAAGAGGGGCATTGCCTGCGGGAACATGCCCTGGCCGCCTGTCATCTGCCGCTGGCCCGGACCGGGGAAACGGTGCGCGGCACCAGCCTGCATACGGTGGTGCAGATGGCCGCCTCGGGCTTAGGGGTGACCCTGCTGCCGCGTCTGGCCATCGAGGCCGGAGCCGCCGAGGGCACCAATCTGGTCTTGCGGCCGCTGGGCGAGGGGGCTCCGCCGCGTGAGTTGGCGCTGGCTTGGCGCAAAAGCTCGCCCCGTGGTAAGGAATTCGCCGCCCTGGCGGCTTTTATCGCCGGATGCTTGCCGCCGGGCTCTGGGAATGGTAGCAGCTAGGCCATCATGACGCGCTTTTCCGGACCTGCTTCCGCCTTCGATTCCTTTGCCTTGCCCCTGCATGGCGGCGATCTGACCGCCGCCGAGCTGCGCTTTGGCCGGCCCGAGCAAGGCTGGCTGGATCTGTCCACCGGCATCAATCCCTTTTCCTATCCGCTGCCCGAACTGCCGCCCGCCCGCTGGGAGCGCCTGCCGGACAACAATCTGGAAACCGCGCTGCGCTTCGCCGCCGCCGATTATTACGGGCTGGAAGACCCCGAGCAGGTGGTTCCCGCCTCGGGCACCCAGATTTTGATTCAGCTGCTGCCCCGCCTGCGGAGCTTTTCCTCGGTGGCGATCGTCGGCCCCACCTATGGCGAGCACACCACCTGCTGGGTGAATGCCGGTCATCAGGTGATGCCCTGCGAGACCCTGGACCGCATCGTCGATGCCGATGTGGTGGTGGTGGTCAATCCCAACAATCCCGATGGACGCCAGCATGACCCGCAGCGATTGCTGGAAATCGCCGACAAGCTGGCCCAGCGGGGCGGTCTGTTGATCGTTGACGAGGCCTTTGGCGATGTCACGCCCGAGCTATCCTTGGCCGCCCATGTCGGGCCGGGGCTGATGGTGCTGCGCAGCTTCGGCAAGTTCTTTGGGCTGGCGGGGCTGCGCCTGGGCTTCGCCCTGTGCGACCTTGCCACCGCCCGTATGCTGCGCCAGGTGATCGGCCCTTGGCTGGTGGGCGGCCCGGCGCTGGAGATCGGCCGTCAGGCCTTGTCCGACACCGCCTGGATCGCCGCCACCCGCCAAAAGCTGGCCGAGGAAACTCAGCTGCTGGACCAAATAATCCAGGATGCCGGACTGTCGGTGCTGGGGGGGACGACGCTGTTCCGTCTGGTCAATGCCGGGCGGGCTTGGGCCTTGTACGAGTTCCTGGGGCAGCGGGGCATTCTGGTGCGGCCCTTCGCCGCTTCGCCCCGCTGGCTGCGCTTCGGCCTTCCCCCCGGCAAACCGGGCAGAGACCGGCTAAGGGCCGCCTTGTCCGAGTGGGGCGGTTAGGTCGTGTCACACACATAAGCCCGCGCGGCGTTTGAGCGGGCCCGGGACGGGCCGTGTCACACAAACCTATTCAATAGGATATTCCTCTTCATAGAGGATATAGGCATCCACATTGTCCAGCAGCAGGCCGTCATAGCCCTGGGCGACCAGCCCGTCGAAATATTGCGCCAGGGTGGCTTTCCAATCGGGGTTCCAATATTCGACGATCCAGGTGTTGGGATCGGCGGGATCGGCCGGGCGCATGTAATTGGGCGGGGCCTTTTTCCATTCCGGCTTCCAGTACCAGCGATTGGCGAAGGCCAGCCCCACCGGCAGGCGGGCGAAGACCAGACGCCGCGATCCGAACGATTTGTAATGCAGCGCCTCGACATGGGCCTTGGTCAGGGGCTTGCCCTTGCAGAATGGGTCCAGCAGCAGCAGGTCATAGCTGCTGTGCTTCATGGCTTCGACCCAGGCGTCGCGGTCCTCGAAGCTGTCGGCATGCATCATCGGCAGCCAGTTCTTGACCTCGGACAGCTCGGTGACATGGCGGGGATTTTCGTGGGGCGGGCGGCCTTTGGGCAGGCTGGACAGGCTCAGATCGCCCTCGCGGTCGATGAAGGGCGTGATGCCGGCAGCTTCCAGCTTCTTGGTGATCTCGGCGGCCAGTTTGTCGTCTTGGGTATATTCGATCGAGAAGACCTGCCGCTCGGTCTTGCGCAGAATCTCGGCGGCCTCGTGCAGGGGGGCGGCGGTGGGCTTGTCGGTCGGCACGCCATAGGCGTCATGCCCGACATAAAGCCCATCGATGATCAGCCCGTCGATGGCGTTCAGGTAATCGACATATTGCTCGCCTTCCGCCGGATGTTCGGCGGAGGGTTCGCGGATCTTGTACCAATCCACCTCCAGCCGCTCCATGGTCAGCAGCTCGGGCGCGTCGCGGACCAGCACTTCCATGTCGCGGGCATGGGCGGCATTGCCCAGCTCCTGCACCATCTGGCGCATATAGCGGCGGTAATTGGGGATGCGGTCCACCGGGGTGTCGGGGACGTTGCGCAGGATCTTGTTCTTGTCCTCGACGATCACATGGCCGTTGACCTTGGTCTCGGCGAAGGCGGGAGAGGCCAGGGTTAGGGCCCCCAGACCGGCCAGGAACTCTCGGCGCTTCATCATGCCAGCAACTCCTGCACGGCCTCGGCGATGGCCAGGGACGATGTGACGCCGGGGCTTTCGATCCCCAGCAGATTGACCAGGCCGGCGATGCCGTGGGATGCGCTGTCCTGGATCAGGAAGTCGCGGGCGGGATCGTCGGGAGCGGAAATCTTGGGGCGAATGCCGGCATAGCCGGGCCGCAGGGCGCCGTCGGGCAGGCCCGGCCAATAGCGGCGGATGGCCTCATAGAAGACATCGCCGCGTTCCGGGGCGACCTCGTAGTTCTCTTGCGTGATCCATTCCACATCGGGGCCGAAGCGGCCTTGGCCGGCCAGGTCCAGGGTGTAATGCACCCCCAGCCCAGCGGCGACCGGCGTGGGATAGACCAGCCGCGAGAACGGCTGCTTGCCCGACAGCAGGAAATAGTTGCCCTTGCACAGATGAAAGGGCGGCAGGTTGGCGCTGCCCAGGGCGCGGGCGACCGGAACGGCGCCCAGCCCGGCGGCATTGACCACGCGGCGGGCCAGCAGCTGCATGGGCTCGTCGCCGCCCACCGACAGCAAGATGCCGTCCGGGGTGGCTTCGCCCGCCAGTACCGGGCTCTTCAGGGCCAGCATGGCGCCATGTTCTTCCGCCTCGCCCAGCAGGGCCAGCAGCACGCCATGGACATCGACGATGCCGGTCGAGGGCGAGAGCAGGGCCGAGCGGCAGGACAGGTCCGGCTCCATGCCGATGGCCTGGGCGCCGCTGATCAGGGTCAGGTCGGCCACACCATTGGTCAGGCCCTTGCCGCGGATGACCTCCAGCTGCGCTTCTTCCTCGGGCGAGGTGGCGACGATCAGCTTGCCGGTCATGCGGTGCGTCACCCCATGGCTGGCGCAGAAGTCGCGTAAGAGCCGGTTGCCGCGCACGCAGAGGCGGGCCTTCAGGCTGCCGGCGGGGTAATACATGCCGGCATGGATCACCTCGCTATTGCGGGCACTGATGCCGGTGCCGATGGCCTCGGCGGAGTCCAGGATGATGACCTCTTGGCCGCTGGCCGCCAGAGCGCGGGCCGAGGCCAGACCGACGATGCCGGCTCCGATCACGGCGCAATCGACGGTCTCGGTCATGTCTCTGTCCCCATTGGATAATCCTTCGGTGACAATAGCATTAGGGACGGGGAGTGGCTACACTCCGGCCATGACGACCCAGAAACTTGTCCCCTCCGTCTGCCCCCACGATTGCCCCAGCGCCTGCGCTCTTGATGTCGAGCTGGATGAGCAAGGGCGGGTCGGGCGTATCCGTGGCGCACAGCAGCCTTATACCGCCGGAGTGATCTGCGCCAAGGTCTCGCGCTATGCCGAGACGGTCTATAGCCCGCATCGCATCCAAGAGCCCTTGCTGCGCGATGGCTCCAAAGGTGAGGGAAAATTCCGTCCGGTCTCCTGGGATCAGGCGCTGGACATCATCGCAGATCGCTTTAAAGACATTGCGCAAGCCCATGGAAAAGAAGCGATTTGGCCGTATTTTTATGCCGGTACCTTAGGCCGCGTGCAGCAGACCTCGACCAATCGTCTGCGCAATGCCCTGGGCTATTCCCGTCAGGTGGACAGCATTTGCAGCCAGATCGCCGGAGCCGGTTGGGCAGCGGGGATCGGCAAGATGAGCGGCGTCGACCCGCGCGAGATGGCCGAGTCCGACCTGATCGTCGCCTGGGGCAGCAATTTCGTGAACACCCAGGTGGGGGCGATGCATTGGGTGAACCGCGCCAGGACTGAGCGCGGGGCCAAATTCGTGGTGGTTGATCCCTATCGCAACGCCACCGCCGCCCGCGCCGATCTGCATCTGGCCTTGCGTCCCGGCACCGATGCCGCCCTAGCCTGCGCCATGATGAATGTGATGCTGGCCGAGGGGCTGGCTGATCGAGAATATATCAGCCAATACAGTGACTTCTCGCCCGAGGTTGAAGCGCATCTGGTAACCCGGACCCCTGCCTGGGCGGCCCCCATCACCGGCCTGAGCGAGGATGAGATCATCGCCTTTGCCCGGCTCTACGGTTCCACCCCGCGCGCCTTCATCCGCTTAGGCTATGGCTTTACCCGCCAGCGCAACGGCGCGGTGGCCCTGCATGCGGTGACCTGCCTGCCGGCCCTGTCAGGGGCTTGGCGGCATCCGGGCGGCGGTGCGGCGGCTTCGGCCTGGAAGAACTTCCAGTTCCTCAAGGACGGCGCTCTGGAAGGCTCCGAGAAGCTGGTGCGGGTCATCGATATGTGCCGCATCGGTCCGGCCCTGAACGGCGATCCTGACGATCTGCAAGGCGGCCCGCCGGTGATGGCGCTGTTCGTGCAGAACACCAACCCGGCCCTGGTGGCCCCCGACAGCCTGTCGGTGCGCAAGGGATTGGCGCGGGAAGACCTGTTCACCGTGGTGCATGAGCAGCGGATGACCGAGACCGCCCGCTATGCCGATATCGTCCTGCCGGCCACCACCATGCTGGAGCATGACGATGTCTATGTCTCCTACGGCCATACCTTCCTGCAAACGGCGCGGGCGGTGATCCCGCCGGTGGGGCAAAGCCGCTCGAACCATTGGGTTACCTCGGAGCTGGCCAAGCGGCTGGGAGTTTCGCATCCCGCCTTCGGCCGCCCGGAATGGGAGTTGGTGGACGAGCTTCTGACCAAGGCCGGGCTGGGCTCGGCGGACGAGGTTCACGCCAAGCGTTGGGTCGATTGCGCCCGCCCGTTCGCGCAGATGCATTTCCTGGAAGGTTTCCCCAATCCCAGCGGCAAGTTCCGTTTCTTCGCCGACTGGGCCGGTCAGGGGTCCCACCATGCCCATCTGCCCCGGCTGCCCGATCATCTGGCGGTCACGGATGAGGTCTCTGGTGATAAGAAATATCGTTTGGTGACAGCGCCTTCTCGGTCATTTCTGAATTCCAGCTTTAATCTGACGGCGGGGTCTCTGCGCGAGGCCGGGCGGCCCACCGCGCTTTTGCATCCCGATCATTGCGCCGCGCTGGGGCTGGCCGAGGGTGATCAGGTCGTCATCGGCAATGAACGGGCCGAGGTGACGGTCTGGCTCGCGCCCTCCGACGCCATTCGTTCCGGCGTGGTAGTGGTCGAGGGGCTGTGGCCGTCCGAGGCCTTTCCCGGCGGCATCGGCATCAATGCCCTGGTGGGGGCAGACAAGGTGGCTCCGGCGGGCGGCGCGGCCTTCCACGATACCGCCGTCTGGCTGCGAAAGGTTTGAGGATTTCCATGATAAAACAAGCGCAAGTCATTGTTGTCGGTAACGAAAAGGGCGGAACCGGCAAATCCACGGTGGCCATGCATCTGATCGTGTCGCTGCTCGGCCTGGGGGGCTCGGTGGGGTCGATCGATCTGGACGCCCGGCAGGCCACCCTGACCCGCTATATCGAGAACCGCCGCCGCCGCATCGACAAGGGCCATGCCCTGCCCATGTCCGAGCATGAGCCGGTGCCGCCCACCGATGATCCGCAGGCCGACGCCGAGCGTTTCCTGGCGGTGCTGGAGCGGCTGCGGGCGGCTCATGACGTGGTGGTGATCGACACCCCCGGCAGTAATCATCCCTTGTCGCGGCTGGGTCACAGCTTCGCCGACATGCTGGTCACGCCCTTGAACGACAGCTTCATCGATCTGGATGTGCTGGCCAAGGTGGACCCCGACAGCATGAAGATCACCCGCCCCAGCCATTATTCCGAGATGGTGTGGGAGACCAAGAAGGAGCGCGCCCTGCGCGGCCAGAAGGGCGCCGCCGACTGGTTTGTGCTGCGCAACCGCCTGTCCAGCCTGGATGCCCGCAACAAGCGCGAGATGGAACGGCTGCTGGGCGATCTGTCCAAGCGCATCGGCTTTCGCTGCATCGGCGGCCTGGGCGAGCGCGTGATCTATCGCGAACTGTTCCTGGAGGGGCTGACGCTGCTGGATCTGGGGGCCGGTTCCGGCATCGAGATGAGCATGTCCCATGTCGCCGCCCGTCAGGAATTGCGGCAATTGATTGACGCTTTGGGGCTGGCCCGCCTTGTTTCATCATAAATCCAACAAGAATAGGGGCTAACCCTATGCCGTCACGCCCCGATAGGCAGCCGTTGCGCAAATGTTGAAGGCATGGCACAAACAGCACTGACGTCTGGATCACAGAAAAGCCGGACGCCAGGGGAACTTCAAGAATAAGGATGTCCTGAAAATGACCCATCCCGTCCGCAAATGCGTTTTCCCGGTTGGTGGCCTTGGCACTCGTTTCCTGCCCGCCACCAAGGCCATGCCCAAGGAAATGCTGCCGGTGGTGGATAAGCCCCTGATCCAGTACGGCGTCGAAGAAGCGATGGCCGCCGGCATCGATCATTTCATTTTCGTCACCAGCCGCGGCAAGACCCAGCTGGAAGACCATTTCGATCTGTCGCCCGAACTGCTGCGCACCTTGAAGGAGCGCAATAAGACCGCCGAGATCGCGGCCATTTCGGGGATGCCCAAGGAAGGGCAGATTTCCTATACCCGCCAGCAGGAGCCCCTGGGGCTGGGCCATGCCATCTGGTGTGCCCGCGAACTGGTGGGCAACGAGCCCTTCGCGGTGATCCTGCCCGACGATCTGGTCTCGGCCGACACCCCTTGCCTGAAGCAGCTGGTGGACGCCCATGCCAAGGTCGGCGGTCATCTGGCCGCCGTGGTCGATGTGCCGCGCGAACATACCAAGCGTTACGGCATCCTGGATGTGGTGGCCGACGACGGCAAGCTGGCCAAGGCCAAGGGTCTGGTGGAAAAGCCCGATCCGGCGGTGGCGCCTTCGACCCTGTCGATTATCGGGCGCTATGTGCTGGACCCGGCCGTCTTCGCCGTTCTGGATCAGAAGATGCGCGGCGCCGGTAACGAGATTCAGCTGACCGACGCCATCGCCAAGACCCTGGACAGCGTCAGCTTCCACGGCCTGCGCTTCGAAGGCCGCCGGTTCGACTGCGGCGACAAGGTGGGCTGGCTGCAGGCCAATGTCGCCATGGCCCTGAAGCGTCCCGACATGAAGGACGCGGTGGCCGAGGTTCTGAAAGAGTTTGTGTAAAGCGTACCCATTCACCCATTTCTGAAGACTGTCACAAGGACGGATATTATGCGCATCGCCATGATCGGAACGGGCTATGTCGGCCTGGTTTCTGGTGCGTGCTTCTCCGAGTTCGGCATCGAGGTCATCTGCGTCGATAAGGACGAGAAGAAGATCGAAGGCCTGCACAACAACATCATGCCGATCTACGAGCCCGGGCTCGACGATCTGGTGGCCGATAATGTGAAGGCGGGCCGTCTGTCCTTCACCACCGACCTCAAGGCGGCGGTGAAGCAGTCCGACGCGGTGTTCATCGCCGTCGGCACGCCGTCGCGTCGTGGCGACGGCCATGCCGATCTGTCCTATGTCTATGCCGCCGCCAAGGAAATCGCCGAGGCGATGGACGGCTATACCGTGGTCGTCACCAAGTCGACGGTGCCGGTGGGCACGGGCCGCGAGGTCGAAAAGATCATCCGCGAAACCCGCCCCGACGCCGATTTCGACGTGGTGTCGAACCCGGAATTCCTGCGCGAAGGCTCGGCCATCAATGACTTCATGCGGCCCGACCGCGTGGTCATCGGCACCGAATCGGAACGCTGCCGCGCCGTTATGCGCCAGCTGTACCGCGTGCTCTACCTGATCGAAACCCCGATCGTCTTCACCTCGCTGGAGACCTCGGAGCTGATCAAGTATGCCGCCAACACCTTCCTGGCCGCCAAGATCACCTTCATCAACGAGATCGCCGATCTGTGCGAAGCCGTGGGCGCCAACGTCCATGACGTCTCGAAGGGCATCGGCCTGGATGGCCGCATCGGCAAGAAGTTCCTGCATCCCGGTCCGGGCTATGGCGGGTCCTGCTTCCCCAAGGATACCTTGGCTCTGGTGCGCACCGCCCGCGACAAGGGGTCGCCGCTCAAGATCATCGAGACGGTGGTCGCCATCAATGACGAGCGCAAGAAGCGCATGGCCGACAAGATCATCGCTGCTTGCGGCGGTTCGGTGGCCGGCAAGACCATCGCCGTGCTGGGTCTGACCTTCAAGCCCAACACCGACGATATGCGCGACAGCCCCAGCCTGGAGATCGTGCCCGCCCTGCAGAAGGCCGGCGCCACCATCCGTGCCTTCGACCCCGAAGGCATGCATGAAGCCCAGAAGATGCTGGACGGCCTGACCTATTGCGACGACGCCTATTCCACCATGCAGGATGCCGACTGTCTGGCCATCCTGACCGAGTGGAACGAGTTCCGCGCCCTGAACCTGGGCCGGGTCAAGAGCCTGCTGAAGTCGCCGGTGATCGTCGATCTGCGCAATGTCTACGAGCCCAAGGAAATGTTCGATCTGGGCTTCGAATACAGCAGCATCGGCCGCCCCTATAAGCCCAAGGCTTAAAAGCTCGGCAGACGGCAAAAGACAAAGGGCCATCCCGGAAACGGGATGGCCCTTTTGTTTTGGCTGAAACGAGAAGAGGGCGCCGGTTTCCCGACGCCCTCAACCCGGCAATCCGCTAGGACAGGGTTAGTTCGCGGATTGCGTGGCAGCTTCGCCCACCGCCTGTTCACGGGCGGCGATCTCGGCCATCTTCTCGGCGGACAGGCCACCGATGGGCGGGCCCTGGAAGCGGCGGCGCTCCAGGCCGAACCAGACGGCGGCGGTGACGGCCAAGGCGATCAGGGTGACGGTCAGGGCCTGATCGTTGGGGGGCTGGATGCCGATATAGATCAGCACCGCGCCGCCCATCAGCGACAGCACCGCCACCACCGGGAAGAAGCCCTTGAGGTCGAACGGCCCCATCTTCTTCCAGCTGCGGCGATAGGCGATCAGGCCAGCCGCCACCGGCATCAGATAGGAGATATAGAGGAACATGGTGCAGACGGCGGCGATGGTCGTATAGACCGGGGTATAGACCGTGAAGACCACCGCCAGGGCCACCACCGACCACAGGGCATAGACGGGGGTGCGGAAGGTGGGGTCGATCTTGCGCAGCTTGTCCGAGAAGGGCAGGCCGCCGTCACGGGCAAAGGCGAAGACCATGCGGCTGGCCGAGGTCACGGTGGCCAGGCCGCACAGATACTGGGCCAGGAAAATCACCACGAACAGGGCGATCTTCAGGGGTGCGGGCAGCACCTGATCAGCGATGAAGAAGAAGGCCGAGCCGCCCTTGCCGGCCGCTTCGGTCAGATCGGGAGCCGCCAGGATGATGGCGCAGAGCATGACCCAGCCGAACACGCCGGACCACAGCACCGAATGGGTGATGCCTTTGGGAACCGTGGCGGCAGCATCGATGGTTTCCTCGGCGGTATGGGCCGAAGCGTCGAAGCCGGTGATGGTGTAAGCAGGCAGCAGCAGGCCCAGCAGGAACAGATAGGCGATATTGTCCGTCTGCGGCCAGACGCCGCCGCCGGCATCGCCCGAGAAGTTGCTGAAGCTGACCAGACGCGACAGATCGATATGGGGGGCGAAGGTCAGCAGGCAGACCGTCAGGGCGATGGCGCCGAAGAAGATCACATAGCCCGAGAAGTCGGTCAGCTTCGAGGTCAGCTTGATGCCCAGATGATTGATCAGGCCCTGGCTGACGGTGATCAGCGCCACGCAGACCGTCTGCACGGCGATGCTATAGGCGGTGGGCTCGGTGGGCAGCAGGGCGTCGGTATCCAGTCCCAGCGAGCTGCCCAGGGCATTCACGAAGAACAGATAGGTGCCGACATTGATGGCCGCCAGCACGGTGGTCAGACCGGCCAGATTGAACCAGGCGGTGACCCAGCCCAGGGCGCGTCCGCCCAGGATCGAGCCCCAGTGGTAAAGCCCGCCGGCGGTGGGAAAGGCCGAGGCGATCTGGCCCATGGCCAGCGCCACCAGGAACGAGAACAGCAAAGCCATCGGCCAGCCGATGCCGATCGAAGCGCCGCCGACGCTGCTCAATCCCTGGCTGAAGGAATTGATGCCGCCCGACAGGATGCAGATGATCGAGAACGAGATGGCGAAGTTCTGGAAGGTCTTCATGCCGCGCAGCAGTTCCTGGGCATAGCCCATGCTGTGCAGCAGATGTTTGTCATGGTCGTGATGGTCGTGTGTCATCGGGCTGGTCCCTCCTCGGGGTCGCTGGATGAAAGGGAAGGGGTGATAGGGGTTTCCGCCTGGATCAAAGCGCCTTGGGCGTCTTCCTTCAGGTCCACGCCGGTCAGGCGGCGGGTTCGGGCTTCGCCGGCCAGCCAGGCCAGCTTGACGGCGGCCTGATCGGGGGACAGACCGGCGCCGTGAATGTTCGAGATGCAGTTGCGTTCGCTGTCCTTGCGGCCCAGTTGCGGGCCATAGGTCAGATAGATGCCCAGCGAATCCGCCACCGACAGGCCGGGGCGTTCGCCCACCAGCAGCGCCACCATGCGGGCTCCCATGATCTGTCCGACCTCGTCACCCAAAGCGACGCGCGCCTGCCCGGCCACCACAACGGGGGCAATGGACCAGCCGGGCAGGCGCGCCATGCAGGCCTGGACGGTCGGCACGGCATGATGGGCGACGGCTTGGGCAGACAGGCCGTCGGCGATGACGAAGACGATATCCCAATCTTCTTGGGGCAAGCTGGCGGCGCTGTCTTCCGACAGGCGGCGGCCCAGATCGGGGCGACGCAGATAGATCGAGCGGTTCTCGGCCCGGCTCTGCACCGTCAGCACCGGCCAGGGAGCCAGCTGTTCGGACAGGGCGGCGACATCCACCGCGCCATGCACGGCGTCGCGGGCGCGGGCATGGTCGGCCTGGAACTGCAATTGCGCACTGGTGGGAATGGCATCGCCCACCCGGCCCAGATTGATGCGGGCCGGAGTGGCGGCGCGGAAGCGCGACCAGGGATCGGCGGGGTAGGGAATCGGCTTCATGCGGCACCTCCCTTGGACAAAAGGCGCTGGGCCAAGGCTCCGTGCGCGGCTTGCGGCGGCAGGCGGCCGCTGACCGGGTCGAGCATGCCCATGCGGGCCAGCCAAGCCTCGAACTCGGGCGCGGGCGGGCGCTGGAACAGATGGCGCAGGGTCAGGATGTCGTGGAAAGAGGTGCTCTGATAATTCAGCATTACATCATCGGCGCCGGGCAGGCCCATGATGAAATTGACCCCGGCGGCGGTCAGCAGGGTCATCAGGCTGTCCATATCGTCCTGATCGGCCTCGGCATGGTTGGTGTAGCAAACATCCACCCCCATGGGCACGCCCAGCAGCTTGGCGCAGAAATGGTCTTCCAGCCCGGCGCGGATGATCTGCTTGGAGTCATAGAGATATTCCGGCCCGATGAAGCCGACCACGCTATTGACCAGCAAGGGCTTGAAGCGCCGGGCCACGGCATAGGCGCGGGCCTCGATGGTCTGCTGATCGACCCCGTGATGGGCGTCCGCCGACAGGGCGCTGCCTTGGCCGGTCTCGAAATACATGCAGTCGCTGCCCACCGTCCCGCGCTTTAGGGACAGAGCCGCCTGATGGGCTTCGTCCAGCAGGGACAGGGAAATACCGAACCCGGCATTGGCCGCTTGCGTTCCGGCGATGGATTGGAAGGCCAGATCCACCGGCGCATTTTTTTCCATGGCGGCGATGGCGGTGGTGACATGGGCCAGCACGCAGGACTGGGTGGGAATCTCGAACTTCAGCCGCAGTTCTTCGATCAGCTCGATCAGGGTGCAATAGGCGCTCAGATTGTCGGTGGCCGGATTGATGCCGATCACCGCATCACCGACGCCGCAGAGCAGCCCGTCCAGGATAGAGCCGGCGATGCCGGTGGGATCGTCGGTGGGATGGTTGGGCTGCAGGCGGCTGCCCAGCCGTCCGGCCAGACCCATGGTGGTGCGGAAGCGGCTGACGGCGCGGCATTTGGCCCCGACGACGATCAAGTCCTGATTGCGCATGATCTTCGAGACGGCAGCCGCCATCTCAGGGGTGATGCCGGGGGCGGCGGCGGCCAGAGCGGCCTCGTCGGCCTCGTAGGACAGCAGCCAATCGCGGAAGCCGCCCACCGTCAGGTGGGCGATGGGGGCGAAGGCGGCCTTGTCATGGCTGTCGATGATCAGGCGGGTGACTTCGTCCTGATTATAGGGAACCAGATCCTCGGACAGGAAGGTGGAGAGTGGCAGATCGGCCAGCACCATGCGGGCGGCGACCCGGCGCAGATCGGACTCGGCGGCCAGTCCGGCCAGCTCGTCGCCCGAACGGCGGGGCGAGGCGCAGGCCATGATGGCCCGGATATCCTCGAAATTGTGGCGTTCTCCGCCCAGGATGGTGCTGCGGTTCGGCATCCCATGACCCACTGGAAGTGTGACAGTAGGATGATGCTAACGCAGCCCGCCGGGCTCCCGCTTGACATCTGAGCACAAAAAACAGGCTTTTTATAAAATGCCTAAATTTAGGGCTGAATGGTGGTTTCCAGCTTGCCCAGGTCGAAGCCCAGGGACTTCAGGCGCTCCAGCAGGGCTTGATAATGCTGCGGGTCAGGCTGGGGTGAACGCGCCAAAATCCACAGATACTGGCGCGATGGCTCGCTGATGGCGACCAGGCTGTAGTCCGGGTCCAGGTCGATGACCCAGTAATCGCCCCAGACCATGGGCAGCCAGCCCAGCCATGCGGGGGCGAAGCGGACCTTCAGCTTGGGCGAACCGGGTTCGCCCACCCGTCGGGCCTTGCCGATGGCTTGGTTCCAGCTGCCATCGGCGCGGCGGCAGCGATTGGTGACAATGACGCCGCCATCCGGGTCCAGGGCATAGTCGGCGCTGGTGCCGCTGGCGCAATCCTTCTGGAACCAGTTGGGATATTTGGCGATTTCGACCCAATGGCCGAGATAGCGGTCCAGCTGGACCTCGGGCACGGTCCGAAGCGGCTGAGGCTGGGCGCAGGCGCTGAGAAACCCGGTCAGCAAAGCGGTGCAGGCAAGGCGGCGCATCACTCCTCCTTATGGTCGGCCCAATATTTCGCCAGCACGGCGCAGGCCATCAGCTGGAACTGGTGGAACAGCATCACCGGCAGCACCATCATGCCCACCGTGGGGCCCGAGAACAGCACATTGGCGATGGGCACGCCGCTGGCAAGGCTCTTCTTCGAGCCGCAAAAGACGATGGTGATGCGGTCGGCGTGGTTGAAGCCCAGGCGCTTGGCGGCGATGTTGGTGCCGATCATGGCGACCGCCAGCAGGGCCAGATTGACCACCACCATCACTGCCAGGGCTTGACCGGGAAGCTGCTGCCACAAGCCGCCTTGGACGGCTTCCGAGAAAGCACCATAGACCACCATCAGGATCGAGCCGCGATCCACATAGCTCAGCAGCTTCTTATGCTTGGCTGCCCAACCGCCGATCCAGGGGCGCAGGGCTTGGCCGACGGCGAAGGGGATCAGCAATTGGGTGATGATGGCTTGGATCGAGCCGGTATCCACGGCAGCACCGCTGCCCGATCCCATGAACAGGGCCACCAGGATGGGGGTCAGCAGCACGCCGATCAGGTTCGAGGCCGAGGCCGAGCAGAGAGCGGCGGGAACATTGCCTCCGGCGATGGAGGTGAAGGCGATGGAGGACTGAATGGTCGAAGGCAGGCAGCAGAGGAACATCAGCCCACCGGCGATGGCCGGCGGCAGCAAGGGCTGCAGCGCGAAGCCCAGCAGCGGGAAGGTGACGAAGGTCGAACCGAACACCGCCAGATGCAGCCGCCAATGGGTCATCCCGGCAAAGACGGCTTCCCGCGACAGCCGTGCGCCATAAAGGAAGAACAGCAGGGCGATGGCTAGGTTGGTGGCGCTATGGAACTGCTCGGCAAAGGCCCCGCCCGCCGGCAGGATCGAAGCCAGCACCACACAGCCGATAATGCACAGGCTGTAGCCATCGGGCTTCAAACGAGAGAGCCACTTATTCATGCTCGTCCTTTCCGCTAGCAGAGCCTAACACCAGCGGCCATTGAGGCCGCGGCCAAGGGGCCGGATGGCCCCGCCCGGCGAGGGAGCATGAAAAAACCAAGCCACTTATTCATGCTCGTCCTATACCTTTATTCCCCATCATCCTCTGCATTTGGGTCGCCGGGGGCGGTTTGCCAATCCAGGGCGGGGATGATGATGATGCGGCTGCCGTCCATGGTTTCGGATAGGGCGATCAGGCCGCGTCCTTCCATATAGGTGATCTGGCTGCGGCCGCGCCGGGCCGAGCGGCTGCCGATGGCGCGGGCGATGCGGGCGTCGGACGGGCAGGAGCTTTGCTCCAAGGCGGCGCGGGCCAGCAGCAGGAAGACGCCGTGGCTGTCTTCGGGCAGGCCTTCGGCCAGGGCGACGGCCTTGGCCCAGTCATCGGCTTGCTCGGGGGCATCCTCGTGGGCCGAGGCGGCTTCGGCGCGGGCCAGGGCCAGCTTGCGGCGGAAGCTGGCCAGATCGAGCATGCGGCCATTCAGCCCATGGCTGCGGCAGCGCACCAGGAAGTCCTGATAGAGCACCGAGACCGAGCGATAGAAGGCGTCGGACTCTCCCAGAATCTCATGCAGCACGGCTTCATAGCTGCCGCTTTCGGATTTCGGCAGACGGGGCGCCGGAGCCGGGCGCGGAACCGGCGCGGGGGCGACGGCGATGATCGGCTCGTTGGCCTCGCCGTCATCCATGGCAGGCAGATCGTCGCTGGGCGCAGCGGGCTTGGCTGCCACCGGGCGCGGCTGCGACAGGGCGGCCATGATGTCGCCTGCCGACATGGGCGGCGGACGGCGGGCGGAATAGCGGGGAACCTCGCCGGCTCCGGCGGTAAACAGCAGCTCGCGGGCATTTTCGCCCATCTCGGGCAGCGGCATCAGCTTGGGCGCGACGGCGCGGGCCGAGGTCTGCACATCGCCGATGCGGATCGGCAGCGGACGGCGGCACATGGCCGGACCCAGAGCGATGAAGCGCCCCCGCTCCAGATCGCGGAACATCTCGGCCTGCTTGCGCTCCATGCCCAGCAGGTCGGCGGCGCGGGCCATGTCGATATCGAGGAAGGTGCGGCCCATCAGGAAGTTCGAGGCTTCCGCCGCCACATTCTTGGCCAGCTTGGCGAGGCGCTGGGTGGCGATGACGCCCGCCAGCCCGCGCTTACGGCCACGGCACATCAGATTGGTCATGGCCCCCAGCGAGGCCTTGCGGGCTTCGTCCGAGACATCGCCGGCGGCGGCGGGGGCGAACAGTTGGGCCTCGTCCACCACCACCAGCACCGGGAACCAGAATTCCCGATCGACATCGAACATGCCGCCCAGAAAAGCGGCGGCATGGCGCATCTGCGCCTCGGCATCGAGATTTTCCAGGTTCAGCACCACCGAGACCCGGTGCTGGCGCACTCGCGCCCCCACCTGCTGCAGGCCGTTCTCGCTCAAGGACGAGGCATCGACCACCACATGGCCGAAGATGTCGGCCAGGGTGACGAAGTCGCCTTCGGGATCGATGATGGCTTGCTGCACCACCGGGGCGCTCTGCTCGACCAGACGGCGCAACAGGTGCGATTTGCCCGAGCCGGAATTGCCCTGGACCAGCAGACGCGTCGCCAGCAGCTCCTCAAGATCGAGGGTCGCCACGGTCCCCGAGGCGGTCGATCCCATGTCGATGCGGACGGTCATTGCGGGTAAAGGCTCCTGGCCTGGAGGAAAGGGGCTCCTTCTATAGCCCATAAGCACAGGAGGATGGGAGTCGGAAGCTTGCAAGCCAGACCGTCCCGGCTCACATTGTCGGTGGGCTGTATCCAAAAGAGGGGTTTGTTTCGTGACGAAAATCCACTTCGACCACCGCCAGGCCTTGCCGTCCGGCGAAGAGAAGAGCCTTGTTCTGGGCCGCCGGGGCTTCCTGGTGTCCAGCCTTGCCATCGGCTTCGCCGCCGCCGCCAAGCCGGTGCTGGCCCAGGCCATTCATACCGATAGCGACGGCATCATCGCCGGTGAGGTCAAGATCCCCGTGGCCGGCGGACTGATGCCCGGCTATCACGCCTATCCCGCCGCCGGAGCGGGTCCGTTCCCCACCGTGGTGGTGATCCAGGAAATCTTCGGCGTGCATGAGCATATTCGTGACTTGGTGCGGCGTCTGGCCAAGCAGGGCTATTACGCCATCTCGGCCGAGCTTTACGCCCGCCAGGGCGATGTCTCGAAATATTCCGAGATCAAGGACATCATCGGCAATGTGGTGGCCAAGGTTCCCGATCAGCAGGTGATGGCCGATTTGGACTCGGCAGTGGATTTCGCCCGCGCGACCGGCGTCGCCGACACCAAGCGCCTGGGCGTCACCGGCTTTTGCTGGGGCGGCCGCGCCACCTATCTTTATGCCGCCCATAATCCGGCGGTGAAGGCCGGTGTGGCTTGGTACGGCCTGCTGGCTCCCCCCATGTGGGACCCCAAGGCCGATGCCGTGCTGGACAAGGCCAAGGGGCTGAAGGCTCCGGTGCTGGGCTTCTTCGCCGAGAAGGACGGTTTCATCCCCGTCTCGGACGTGAACAAGCTGAACGCCGTGCTGGCCGGAACCAAGTCGCAGACCAAGGTCTATCCCGGCGTCGAGCACGGCTTCAATGCCGACTACCGCCCCAGCTACAACAAGGCGGCGGCGACCGACGCCTGGGGCCGCATGCTGGGCTGGTTCAAGGAGAATGGTGTGATCTAGGGTCGCTGTCACCCTGGTGATCATGGGCATTGTGATCATGGGGACGCCCGTCCGGTTGCTTCTGTTGAGGCGGTTGGGCGGGCGTCGCCGTTTGCGCAGCCGGCTTGACGGGCGTCGGCGCAGGTTGAGCCGCGACAGGCTGGGCTTGATGGGGTTGTTGGGGCGCGTGATGCTCTTGCGCCCGGGGTGCTTCCCGATGCTCTTCGTGCCTCGGCGCATGGCGATCGATGCGGATGACCTCTTCGAACACCGGCTGGGGCGGCGGTTCGTAATGATGATGCACCGGCTCGGCGGGCAGCATGACCATGGCGGGCGGCGGATAATAAGCCGGGCGGGCATAGACCGGCTGGGCCGGAGAGGCCAGACCGGCTTCGACGGCGATGTCGTCGGGCAGGGACGGGGCCGAGGTCACGGTGATCCCTTGCGAGCCCAGAATGGCGGCTTGTCCGGACTCCAGCGTCAGGCCGGTGCCGGCGATATTGGCCTGTCCGCTCCAGACATCGACCCAGACGGCGCCGTTGGCGGCCATGCTGACCCGGTAAGCGCCGTGGCGCACCAGCTGCACCGAGCCTTGCGGCGTGATCACCGAATAAGGCGCGCCGCGATAGGGCTGCAAGGCGATATCCATGGTGCCCCGGTCCAGGCGCAGGATGGGGGCGGCGGTGTTGGCTCCGGCCCAGTCGAACTCGCTGTCCGACCGCAGCTCCAGCAGGGCTGGGCCGATCTGGATCAGGGTGCCGCTGCCTTGGGCGGCGTAAAAGCCGTCGCCGGGCGAGACCATGGTGCCCGCGGGCGCGGCCCGCCAATAGGGTTCGCCGGCATGATGCTGGGACAGGGGGCCGTCCAGGCGCAGGATCTGCCCGGCCTGCACCAGCTCTTGGGCCTGGGCGAAGGCGCTGCTGGCAAGGACGAGGGCGACGGCGGCGGTCAGGGTGGCAAGGCGGCGGGGCATGGAGCTGATCCTGGTGATGGGGCGGTTCTGATAGCATCCTGTCACCGGATCATGGCGGAATTTTTCTGCCATTGTGGCAAAGCCGTGCAGTTTCCTTAAGCGCGACAACGCGCTACAATGGGCCATAAAGAGAAAGCGGCCCCAGTGCCGTGGGAGGAGGACGCCATGTTGGCGTCGCAAAAATACAATATCCTGATGCTGCTGGTCGGCATCGGCCTGATCTATTGGTCCACCCTGCCGGACGAGCATCTTGTCATCGACAAGAGCTGCAACATCGTGGGCATCCGCAATCAGATCGCCGAGAAGGTCTATGGCGATTCGTTCTGGCGCCTGCAATTGAAGGCGGTGGACGAATCGCTGGGCTGGCTGCAACGCGCACCCGCGGCCGCCGCCCATGATCTGGAAGGACAGAGCCGCAATTTCGTCGAAGAGCGCATGGCCCGCCTGTCGGACAATCACGGTTCGAACAAGGAAGAGGCCAAGGCCCGCGAAACCAGGGAACGTTACGACAATATCGCATGGCTGTCGGCCTGCGACGCCATGATCCGCACCCGTTTGCGGGATTGAGTTCAACAACGCCGCCGGGGTTTTGGCGGCATAACACCAAGGGGGAACGATGCCCTACAAGCGTATGACGCTGTCGCATTACCTGATCCAAGAACAGCGCCGCACCGGCGGCTCGGGTGCCTTCACCCGCTTGGTGACGGACATCCTGACCGCTTGCAAGATGATCTCCCACGAGGTCAACCGAGGCGCCATGGCCGGCAATCTGGGCATGGCCGGCTCGGAGAACGTCCAGGGCGAAGAGCAAAAGAAGCTCGACGTGCTGGCCAATGACATCTTCATGCATATGAACGCCCAAAGCGGCAACTATGCCGGCATGGCCTCGGAAGAGCTGGAAGACGTCCATGCCGTCCATGGCAATGCCGAGGGCCGCTATCTGCTGCTGTTCGATCCGCTGGACGGCTCGTCCAACATCGATGTGAACATTTCGGTGGGCTCGATCTTCTCGATCCTGAAGCTGCCCGAGGGCATGTCGCCGGGCCACGAGGCTGCCTTCCTGCAGCCGGGCGTCGAGCAGGTGGCCGCTGGTTACGCCATCTATGGCTCGTCCACCATGCTGGTGCTGACCACCGGCCATGGCGTCAACGGCTTCACTCTGGACCAGAATGTCGGCATGTTCCTGCTGACCCATCCGAACATGACGATCCCTGAGGAAACCAAGGAATTCGCCATCAACTGTTCGCGTGAGCGTTTCTGGGAACCGCCGGTCAAGCGTTATGTCGATGAGTGCAAGGCCGGCAAGGAAGGCCCGCGCGCTCAGGATCACAACATGCGCTGGGTGGCCTCGATGGTGGGCGACGTGCACCGCATTCTCTGCCGTGGCGGCGTCTTCATGTATCCCATCGATTCCGAGAACCGCAAGAAGGGCGGCAAGCTGCGCCTGATGTATGAAGCCAATCCCATGTCCTTCATCGTCGAGCAGGCGGGCGGCGCTTCCAGCACGGGGCGTCAGCGCATCATGGAGATCACGCCTGAGAACCTGCACCAGCGTGTGCCGGTGATCCTGGGCTCCAAGAAGGAAGTCGAGCGCATTGTCGGCTATCATGCCGAATATGACGCGGCTCAGAAGAAGTAATGCTGTCGATACCCCCTCGCCCGCAAGCGGGAGAGGGGGCGGGGGGGTGAGGGACTGATCTCTTGGGTTGCTCTGCGGTCAGAGATCGTCCCTCCGCCCTCACCCCAAACCCCTCTCCCGCTTGCGGGCGAGGGGCTCTTTATTAGAAGGTTGCCCATGACCCCCGAAGAGCTGGAAGCCCGACTGCTGTACCGCGACGCCCTGATGCTGGTGCTGGATAAGCCCGCCGGGCTGGCGGTGCACGAGGGCGGCAAGGGCGGCGACCATCTGGGGCTTTATCTCGATGCGCTGCGCTTCGGCCTGCCGCGCATGCCGGAACTGGCCCATCGGCTGGACCGCGATACCTCGGGCTGTCTGGTGCTGGGGCGCAATCGCCATGCCCTGGCGCGGTTGGGCGAGATGTTTTCGGGCCGCGATGTGGACAAGGTCTATTGGGCCGTAGTGGTGGGCGCTCCGCCCGCCGAGTCCGGGCTGATCGACAAGCCGCTCAAGAAGGTCAACGACAAGCGCGGTTCGCGCATGATGGTCGATCCCAAGGGGCAGCCGTCTCAGACCGAATGGCGGCTGCTGGGCCGCACCGAGCGGCTGTCTTGGCTGGAATGTAAGCCCCTGACCGGGCGCACCCATCAGATCCGCATCCATCTGGCCTCGATGGGGTTGCCGATTGTCGGCGACAGTCTTTATGGCAAGGGCACGGCGACGCTGGTCTCGGATCATCTGCACCTGCATGCCCGGCAGGTGACTTTGCCCTTTAACCCCAAGAAGCCTCCCATCATCGTGACCGCGCCGGTGCCGCCCCATATGGCCGAGGCGCTGACGGCTTGCGGCTGGTCTGGCGAATGAGCCATTACGAAGCGCCGGCACTGCTGGAGCGGGTGCAGGCCCTGCTGCCCGAGGGGCGGTTGTCGGCCCGCGATCTGGCGCCCTTGGATCAATTCCATGTGGGCGGCCTGAAATCCACCGAACATCTGGCGGCGCTGGCCGGGCTGCAGCCGGGCTGGCGGGTGCTGGATGTGGGCTCGGGCGTTGGCGGTCCGTCCCGCTGGCTGGCCGGGCAGGGCTGTGCCGTCACCGGCCTCGACCTGTCGGCGGACTATGTCGCGCTATCGCGGCATCTGGCCGAACGGGCCGGGATCAGCCTGGACTATGTGCAAGGCGACGCCCTGGACCTGCCCTTCGCCGATGGCAGCTTCGATCTGGTCTGGACCCAGCATGCCGCCATGAATATTCCCGATAAGCCAAGGCTCTACGCCGAGATGGCGCGGGTCTTGAAGCCGGGTGGGCGGTTGGCCCTGCATGATGTCTGCGCCGGAGAGGGAGAGCTGCTGCTGCCTGTTCCTTGGGCAAGCAGGCCCGAGGAAAGTCATCTTCTAACGCCCGCCGCCTTGCGTCAGGCGTTGCAGGCCGCGGGCTTCGACATCCTGGCTTGGGATGGGGTGGATGCGGCGGCGCTGGCGGCCTTGTCGCGCATTCCGCCAAGCTTCCCGCCGCTCTCCCTGGCTCTGCTGCTGGGGGATGAGTTGGGGCGGATGCTGTTGAATTATCGCCAGAATATCGAGACCAAGCGGGCGCAGGTGGTCGAGGTCATCGCAAAAGTGACTTGATTTTAGCCAATGTTGACTCTGTGACCAAAATTGTGGCAGATTAAAGTCACAATAGAGGTGGGGGCTTCTATGGGACAAGCGGTGCGCCTTCGTGCTTCCGCATAGAATCCCACTTGGAGGCTCCGTCATGCTTGCTCGCCTGAATATTCTCCAGAAGCTTGGCCTGTTAAGCGCCACTTTCCTGCTTCCCATCGGCTTTTTGGCCTATCTGTTCGTCACCCAGACTCAGAAGGATGTGATCTTCGCCGAGAAAGAGGCGCAGGGCAGCGTCTATTTCAATGCCCTGCGGGCCGAGCTGAACGGGGTGATCGACCTGTCCCAGGGCGCGGTCTCCACCACCGAGCTGGGCAAGGCGCAGACGGCGGTGCTGGCGATGGATCAGCAAATGGGCGCCGATATGAACGCCACCGAATCGGCGGGCAAGGCGGCGGAAGCGGTGCGGGCCGCCATGAAGCTGACCAAGGGCAGCGGGCTGGATGCCTATGATCCCACCTTGGACGCCATCACCGATCATATCGCCAAGGTCGAGGACGGCTCGAACCTGACCTTGGACCCCGATCTGGACAGCTATTACGCCCAGGATTTCGTCACCCTGAAGATGCCGGCGGCGGTGGTCTCCATCAGCCGGGCGCTACAGGCGGCGCTGCCGATGCTGGGCGAGGCCAAGGATATCACGCCCGAGACCACCGTGGCCTTCCTGACCGCCAAGGGCGGCTATGCCTCGGCCCTCAGCGGGTTGGATGGCGATATCAGCTCCGGCATTCGCGGCAATCCCGACGGCAGCTTCAAGCCGGCCTCGGATGCGCCTTATCAGGCCTTCGTCAAGAAGGCGGCCTCCTTCACCGCCCTGCTGGACGCCCTGTCCGAGCCCAACAGCGAAAAGCCCAGCGCCGAGGCCTTGCTGAAGGCCCAGCGCGACACCCAAATCGCCGCCCGCGCCCTGTGGGTGGCCATGGGCGCCGAGATGGATCATCTGCTCCAGGCCCGCATCGACGGGCTGAACAGCCGCATGTATCGCAATTTGGGCGTGACCCTGGTGGTGCTGCTGTTCTCGCTGTTCATGGCCCAGCGGATTTCGCTGTCCATCAGCAAGCCCCTGTCCGAGCTGCGCAAGACCATGGGGGTGATCGTGGCCGGTGACGTCTCTGCGGCGGTTCCCTTTACCGAGCGGACTGACGAAGTCGGCAGCATGGCCAAGGACGTGGAGATCTTCCGCGACGGTCTGGCTCATGCCCATAGTCTGACCGAGGCGATCCGCGCCGAGGAAGCCGTCAAGGAAGCCAAGGTGCGCCATCTGGGCGAATTGCTGTGCAGCTTCGACGGCATGATCACCCAGTCGCTCGATACCCTGCTGGGGGCCTCCAGCGCCGTCGAGGAATGTGCCGTCAATCTGTCGGGCATTGCCGAGGACACCAATCTGAAGGCCGGTCAGGCCGAGGAAGCCTCGCAGCGGGCCATGAGCGATGTGCAGTCGGTGGCCGCCGCCGCCGAGGAACTGTCCTCGGCCATCGGCGAGATCAATCGTCAGGTCAGCGAATCCACCCATGTCACCGACCGCGCCAAGGATGCCGCTGTTTCGGTCTCCGAACTGGTGACCACCCTGTCGAGCGAGATGGGCGGAGTGGGGCATATCGTCGATCAGATCGAAGCCATCGCCGCTCAGACCAATCTCTTGGCGCTGAACGCCACCATCGAGGCGGCGCGGGCCGGAGAAGCCGGAAAGGGCTTCGCCGTGGTCGCCAACGAGGTCAAGCATCTGGCCAATCAGACGGCCCAGTCCACCAAGCAGATCAATGACCAGATCAGCAGCATCCAGATGTCCACCACCCAGGTGGTCACGGCCATTCAGGAGGTGGCGACGGTGATCGATCAGATGAGCGATATCGTCACCTCCATCGCCGCCGCCGTCGAAGAGCAGTCGGCCACCACCAGCGAGATCGCCCGCTCGGTCAGCCATGCCTCGGGCGAGACCACCGATGCGGCTCAGAATGTCGGCGATGTGCGCGGCAGTGCCAACGATACCCGCGTCTCTGGGCAGAAGGTGCTGTCCTCGGCCGAGCAGATGGCCCAGACGGTGGGCGAACTGCGTCAGCGGGTGAACAACTTCCTGGGCGAGCTGCGCTCCGCCTGATCACGAGCCTTCAAGAACAGAAGAACGGTCCCGCTTTTGCGGGGCCGTTTTTTTATGCCATCCGCTTGGCGGCCAGGGCCAGCATGCGGGCGACGATCAGATGGTGAAAGGGCGTCACCACCGCCAGATAAAGCCGCCCCAGCAGATTGTTGACCCGCACCACGGTCGCGATGGTCAGGCGTGTCTCTTGGGTGATGAGCGGCTCGGTCAGGACCACGATGCGGAAATCCAGATGCCGGTCGTCCATCCCCATCACCTGACGGCGCGGGCTGTCTTCGATCTTGGGGAAGCTGGGGATGTCGGCGGGCTTCAGTCCCGCCAGCGCGGTCAGGCGATTGCGCAGGCTCATCAGCTGATCCACCCAGGCCGGAGGCTCGGATAATACCAGCCGGGCGGCGGTGGGGGCGTCGATCTCTCCCGGCAGGGTCAGCTGGCGGCAATCCAGGAAACTGGCGCCGGGCAGGATGGCCTTGATCTCGGGGTTGGCGGGCAGGCGGATGGCTTTCATGTCTCGGACTGTGCCTCAACCCTGGCTGGATGCCAAGACCGGGGCGAGGGGACTCGTATTTTCCCGATGCATCCCCATGTTCCGAACAGGACGGCAAAAAGCCAATGAAAACGCACGCTTGGCCGAAATTGTGGATATTGTCGAATTAACCAATACACAGTTAATTGTCATTTGTGCATTGCAAAACAATGGGTTAATCCGTTTGTTTGTCTTGCGTGCCTTGAGGAAAACGCATATCACATCCTCAATATCAAGAGATGCCGGGAGGACGCCATGGCCTTGACCAGACGCCGGGGGAAAGCGGAAGCCCCTTCGGTCAGCAACGAACAGCTGATCGGCTTTTACCGCGACATGCTGCTGATCCGCCGCTTTGAAGAAAAGGCCGGCCAGCTTTACGGCATGGGTCTGATCAACGGTTTCTGCCACCTCTATATCGGCCAGGAGGCCGTGGTGGTCGGCATGCAGTCGGCGATTTCCAACCAGCGCGACTCGGTGATCACCAGCTATCGCGACCACGGTCACATGCTGGCCTGCGGCATGGATGCCAACGGCGTCATGGCCGAGCTGACGGGGCGCATCGGCGGCTATTCCAAGGGCAAGGGCGGCTCGATGCATATGTTCAGCCGCGAGAAGAAATTCTATGGCGGCCACGGCATCGTCGGCGCCCAGGTGCCGCTGGGCACCGGTCTGGCCTTCGCGCACAAATATGAAAAAGACGGCGGTGTCTGCCTGACCTATCTCGGCGATGGCGCCGTTAACCAAGGTCAGGTTTACGAGGCCTTCAACATGGCTGGTCTGTGGAAGCTGCCGGTCATCTACATCATCGAGAACAACAAATACGCCATGGGCACCTCGATCGAGCGCGCCTCGGCCGGGACCGAGCTGTGCCGCCGCGGCACCGCCTATAACATCCCCGGCGAATCGGTGGACGGCATGGATGTGCTGGCGGTCAAGGAGGCCGGCGAACGCGCCGTCGCCCACGCCCGTTCCGGCAAGGGTCCCTATATCCTGGAAATGCAGACCTACCGCTATCGCGGCCATTCCATGTCCGATCCGGCCAAATACCGCTCGAAGGAAGAGGTCACCAAGATGCGCGAGCAGCATGACCCCATCGACCAGCTGAAGAAGAAGCTGATCGATCAGGGCCTGCTCAGCGAGGACGCGCTGAAGGAGATCGACCGCGAGGTCAAGGCCATCGTCAGCGCCTCTGCCGACTTCGCCACCTCCAGTCCCGAACCCGATCCGTCGGAACTGTGGACCGACATCCTGATCGACGCCTGAGCGGGAGACGAAGACTATGCCTATCCAGATTTTGATGCCCGCTCTGTCGCCCACCATGACCCAGGGCAAGCTGGCCCGTTGGCTGAAGGCCGAGGGTGACACTGTGAAGTCCGGCGACGTGATCGCCGAGATCGAGACCGACAAGGCCACCATGGAAATGGAAGCCGTCGATGAAGGAACCATCGGCAAGATCCTGATCGAGGGCGGCACCGACGGCGTGGCCGTCAACACCCCCATCGCCATTCTGCTGGAAGAGGGGGAAAGCCGCGACGAGCTGACTACCGCCATGGATCATCCCATCGCCAAGTCGGTGCCGGTCAATCACGATCCCCAGGCGGTGACGCCGCAAAGCCTCTGTGCGCCCGAGCCGGTGATCATTCCCGCCGAGAAGGTCTATACCAAGACCATCCGCCAGACCGTGCGCGAAGCCTTGCGCGACGCCATGGCCGAGGAAATGCGCCGCGACGCCAAGGTCTTCCTGCTGGGCGAAGAAGTCGGCCAGTATCAGGGCGCCTATAAGGTCAGCCAGGGTCTGCTGGACGAGTTCGGCGCCGAGCGCGTCATCGACACCCCCATCACCGAGATGGGCTTCACCGGTCTGGCGGCGGGTGCCGCCTATGCCGGGCTGAAGCCGATCGTCGAGTTCATGACCTTCAATTTCTCGATGCAGGCCATCGACCATATCATCAACTCCTCGGCCAAGACGCTTTACATGGGCGGCGGTCAGCTGCCCTCCTCGATCGTCTTCCGCGGCCCCAACGGTGCCGCCAGCCGCGTGGGCGCTCAGCATAGCCAGTGCTATGCCTCTTGGTATGCCCATTGCCCCGGCCTGAAGGTGGTCTCGCCCTATTCCGCCGCCGACGCCAAGGGCCTGCTGAAGGCTGCCATCCGCGATCCCAACCCGGTGGTGGTGCTGGAAAACGAGCTGATGTACGGCCAGAGCTTCGATGTGCCCGATGATCCGGATTTCATTATCCCCATCGGCAAGGCCAAGGTGGAGCGTGAAGGTACCTCGGTCACCGTCACCGCCTTCTCGCGCATGGTTGGCGTGGTGCTGGAAGCCGCCGAGCTGCTGGCCAAGGATGGCATCGAGGTCGAGGTGATCAACCTGCGCACCATCCGTCCGCTGGATGTCGATACCATCGTCGCTTCGGTGCAGAAGACCAATTGTCTGGTGACGGTGGAAGAGGGCTGGCCCTATGCCGGCATCGGCTCCGAGATCGCCAGCGTGATCAACGAGACCGCCTTCGACTATCTGGATGCGCCCGTCACCCGCGTTGCCGGTAAGGACGTGCCCATGCCCTACGCCGCCAATCTGGAGCGTCTGGCGCTGCCCCAGATTGAAGACGTGGTGGCTGCCGTCAAAGCCGTCTGCTACCGCTAAGGGGAGGGTTCACCATGTCTATCGAACTGTTGATGCCCGCCCTGTCGCCCACCATGACCCAGGGCACCCTGGCCCGCTGGCTGAAAAAGGAAGGCGACGCCGTCAAGTCCGGCGATGTCCTTTGCGAGATCGAAACCGATAAGGCCACCATGGAATTCGAAGCCGTGGATGAAGGCGTGCTGGGCAAGATCCTGGTGCCCGGCGGCACCGCCGGTGTGGCGGTCAATGCCCCCATCGGCATTCTGCTGGAAGAGGGCGAGGATGCCTCGGCCCTGACCGCGGCCCCCAAGGCTTCGCTAGTTTCGGCTCCGGCGGCTGCGGCTCCTAAGGCTGCTCCGGTTGCAGCTCCGGCTGCTGCTCCGGTCGCCAAGGGCGAACGCGTCTTCGCCACCCCGCTGGCCCGCCGTATCGCCAAGGACTCCGGTCTGGACCTGAAGGCCGTCAGCGGCTCGGGCCCCTATGGCCGCATCATCAAGCATGATGTCGAGGCGGCTCTGTCCTCGGGCGCTCCCACCGCCAAGCCGGTGGCGGCTGCGGCGGCTCCTCAGGCTGTCGCCGCTCCGGCTCCGGTGCCCGCCTTCGGCCCGGCTTACCGCGAAGAGCCCCTGAGCAGCATGCGCAAGGTCATCGCCCAGCGCCTGACCGAAGCCAAGCAGACCGTGCCGCATTTCTATCTGACGGTGGAATGCCAGGTCGACAAGCTGCTGGCTTTGCGCTCCGAGCTGAATGGCCGCTCCGATGCTTACAAGCTGTCGGTCAATGACTTCGTCATCCGCGCCGTGGCGCTGGCTCTGAAGAAGGTTCCGGCGGCCAATGCCTCCTTCGCCGAGACGGCCATCCGCTATTACACCGAGGTGGATATCTCGGTGGCGGTGGCCACTCCCTCCGGCCTGATCACCCCCATCGTCAAGCATGCCGATCACAAGGGGCTGGCCGAAATCTCCAACGAGATGAAGGTTCTGGCTGGCAAGGCCAAGGATGGCAAGCTGAAGCCCGAGGAATTCCAGGGCGGCGGCTTCACCATCTCGAATCTCGGCATGTACGGCATCAAGGAATTCGCCGCCATCATCAATCCGCCCCAGGGCTGCATCCTGGCGGTGGGCGCGGGTGAACAGCGCCCGGTGGTCAAGGGTGGAGCCCTGGCCATCGCTACGGTGATGAACTGCACCCTGTCGGTCGATCACCGTGTGGTCGATGGCGCGGTGGGCGCGGAATTCCTGGCTGCTTTCAAGGCTCTGATCGAAGAGCCGCTGACCATGCTGCTGTAACAGCAGCGCGGTTTTCACCCCACCCCCGACCCCTCCCCATCGAGGGGAGGGGGGAATGGGGATGCAAACGATCTTCCTCCCCCTGGTGGGGAGGGTGGGGTGGGGGGACCTCCGCCTCGGAACGAGGAGACAGAGTTCATGTCCGATACCTCTTTCGACATTCTGGTCATCGGCGGCGGTCCCGGCGGTTATGTGGCGGCCATCCGTGCGGCCCAGCTGGGCTTCAAGACTGCCGTGGTCGAGCGCGAGCATCTGGGCGGCATCTGCCTGAACTGGGGCTGTATCCCCACCAAGGCGCTGCTGCGTTCGGCCGATATCTATCGCAACTTCAAGCATGCCGCCGATTACGGTCTGGCGGTGCAGGGGGCTTCCTTCGATCTGGCCAAGATCGTCGCCCGCTCGCGGGGCGTTTCGGCTCAGCTGCAGTCGGGCGTGAAGCATCTTCTGAAGAAGAACAAGGTCACCGTCATCGACGGTCAGGGCAAGCTGGCTGGCGGCGGCAAGGTCGCCGTGACCGCTAAGGACGGCAAGCCGGTCGCCACCCTGGCAGCCAAGCATATCATCCTGGCGACGGGGGCTCGCGCCCGCGTTCTGCCCGGCTTCGAGCCCGACGGCAAGTTCGTCTGGAGCTATAAGGAAGCCCTGGTTCCCGACAGCGTGCCCAAGCGTCTTCTGGTGGTCGGCTCGGGTGCGATCGGCATCGAATTCGCCAGCTTCTTCAACGCCCTGGGCAGCGATGTCACGGTGGTGGAGGCCCTGGATCGGGTCATGCCGGTGGAAGACGAGGAAATCTCGGCCTTCGCCAAGAAATGCTTCGAAAAGCAGGGCATGAAGATCGTCACCGGCGCCAGCGTCAAGAGCATCGCCAAATCCTCGACCGAGGCCACCGTGGTGGTCGATGTCGGCGGCAAGCCGCAAAGCTTCACCGTCGATCGCGTCATCATGGCGGTGGGTATCGTCGGCAATGTCGAGAACTTAGGGCTCGAAGGCACCAAGGTGCAGGTGGACCGCACCCATGTGGTCACCAATGAATGGCTGGAAACCGGCGAGCCCGGCGTCTATGCCATCGGAGACATCGCCGGAGCCCCCTGGCTTGCCCATAAGGCCAGCCATGAAGGCGTGCTCTGCGTCGAAAAGATCGCCGGTCTGCCGGGGCTGCATCCCATCAATGTGCGCAATATTCCCGGCTGCACCTATTGCCATCCCCAGGTCGCCAGCGTCGGCCTGACCGAAGCCAAGGCCAAGGAAAAGGGCTATGCCGTCAAGGTCGGCCGCTTCCCCTTCATGGGCAACGGCAAGGCCATCGCCCTGGGCGAAACCGAAGGCCTGGTCAAGACCGTCTTCGACGCCAAGACCGGCGAACTGCTGGGCGCCCATATGATCGGCGCCGAAGTCACCGAAATGATCCAGGGCTATATGGTCGCCAAAACCCTGGAAACCACCGAGGCCGAGCTGATGCACGCCGTCTTCCCGCATCCGACCCTGTCGGAAATGATGCATGAAGCCGTGCTGGACGCCTATGGCCGGGCCATCCATTTCTAAAGTTTCCAAGCTCCCCGCGGGTTGTTTCCTCCCCGCGAACCTAGCCCCTCCCTGCCAACGCGGGGAGGGGTGATTTTTTTTGTGCTTCCTACATCCCCTTCAACCGTTCCGCATTCAGGTAAACCCGCAGCGAGGCCTCCAGTTGCGGGGTGTCGATGCTGAGGACGGGGCTGTTGATGGTGAAGCAGCGATGGTCGTTGGTGGTGACGATATAGTCGTAATCGCCATCGGCTCCGGCGCGCTGGATTTGTGTGATGTCGGGCCAGGGGATGCATTGGTCGGACTGCGGGCGCCAGATCAGGCCATTGCCGCTGAGGTTCAGCATTTCACCGCTGCGGAAGGCGTTACGGAAGGCCTTTAGGGCGCTCCACAGGCCGAACAGCAGGACGATCGCCAGAAGGATCAGGGCGATGATCTGCAAGATGCCTTCGGGCAGGATGTTCAGGATAAGCCCGGCGAACACAATTCCCCCCACCGGCATCAGCAGCAGCATGGTCAGGCCATAGCGGATGGCGCGGAGGGGCTTGATGCTGGCCGAGAGATAGGCCCGGTCGGCAGCCCTGATCTCGTCGGGGCTGGCGGGGCGGACCTCGGTGACGGTGGTGGTGAACAGTAAGGTGATACCGGCCAGGGGGTGATTGCCTTCCAGCAGCACCTTGTCGTCGTGGACTTCCTTGACGACAAAGATGTCATCGCTGTCCTCGCGCTCGAGCATGCTGCCGACTTCCGGCGGCTGCTCGAAAGCCTCCCGTTCGACGAAGACCAGCTTTTCGGGATCATAAGCGCCGAAGGCCTCTTCGGGGGCCAGGGTGACGGTGGTGGAAAAGCCCGGCTCTTGGCCGTCCAGGGCGGCCTCGATCTTGGGGAAGATGTCGTCGTAACCGCCATGCACATAGCTGATCGTGTCTGTCTGGCCGTCGACCAGGTTGCCTTGCTCGTCGGTGACGCGGCGGGTGATGGAGACGAGGCAGTCTTTGGCGATGCGCATGGCGGGTTACAGTCCTTGTATTAGATCACGGGCCTTGTCTTAGATAGTCGGCAGTTCGCTCAGGGCCTTGTCCAGGCTGGCCTGATCGAAGGGGATGTCCTTCAGCTTGCCGCCGAAATAGTCCGTATAGGCCTGCATGTCGAAATGGCCATGGCCCGACAGGCAGAACAGGATGGTCTCGGCCTTGCCCTCGGCCTTGCAGCGGAGCGCCTCGTCGATGGCGGCGCGGACGGCATGGCTGCTTTCCGGGGCCGGGACAATGCCCTCAGAGCGGGCCAGCTGGGCGGCAGCGGCGAAACATTCCAGCTGGGCATAGGCGCGGGCCTCGACCAGCCCCAGTTCCTTCACATGGCTGACCATGGGGGCCATGCCGTGATAGCGCAGACCGCCGGCATGGAAGCCCGGAGGAATGAAGGTCGAGCCCAGGGTATGCATCTTGACCAGCGGCGTCAGATGGCCGGTGTCGCCGAAGTCATAGGCGTATTTGCCCTTGGTCATGGTCGGGCAGGAGGCCGGTTCGACGGCGATGATGCGGGCCTTGGAGCGTCCGGCCAGCTTCTCGCGGATATAGGGGAAGGCGATGCCGGCGAAATTGGAGCCGCCACCGGCGCAGCCGATCACCACATCCGGCTGGGTGTCGGCCATTTCCAGCTGCAGCATGGCTTCTTCGCCGATGATGGTCTGATGCAGCAGAACATGGTTCAGCACCGAGCCCAGGGCATATTTGGTATCGTCGCGCTGCACGGCCAGTTCGACCGCTTCCGAGATGGCGATGCCCAGCGAGCCGCCGCAGTCGGGGTCTTTCTCCAGGATGGTGCGGCCGCAAGCGGTGTTGGCCGACGGGCTGGCGATGCATTTGGCGCCATAGGTTTCCATCAGGGCACGGCGATAGGGCTTCTGACCATAGGAGACCTTGACCATATAGACCTCGACCTCAAGGTCGAACAGCGAACCGGCGAAGGCCAGCGACGAGCCCCACTGACCGGCGCCGGTCTCGGTGGTCAGGCGCTTGACGCCCGCTTGCTTGTTATAGAAGGCCTGGGGGACCGAGGTGTTCGGCTTATGGCTGCCGGCCGGGCTGACGCCTTCATATTTGAAGAAGATCTTGGCCGGGGTGCCCAGGGCCTGTTCCAGGCGGCGGGCGCGGATCAAGGGGGCGGGGCGCCACAGCTTGTAGATCTCGCGCACCGGCTCGGGGATGTCGATCCAACGCTCGGTCGAGACTTCCTGCTCGATGATCGACATGGGGAAAATCGGTTCGAGGTCCGCAGGGCCGATGGGCTGCAAGGTGCCGGGATGCAAGGGCGCGGGCAGCGGCTCGGGAAGGTCGGCGGCCAGGTTGTACCAGGCCTTCGGGATCTTGGTTTCGTCCAGCAGATACTTCACGGACTCGGTCATTGGATGCCCCCAAAGATGATGTGATCACGGGAGGGTAGCGCAGTCGCGGCCCTTGTAAATACAGAATGTAAGTGTTGTATGCCAGAAGCTGTTGACAATCAGTCTGCTAGACTATAGAAAATATCCCTGCGCCGATCGCGGCGTGAATTGATTGGAAGAACTCACGCAATGGCGTCCCGCAGTTTGGCTCTGGTTGGATTGATCCTGTTGGCGGTGGTGGCCCTGGCTCCCTTTACCGGCAATCAGGCGTCTGCCGTGCAGACCAGCATCGCGGCGGCCAAGTAACGGTTCTACAAGCCTAATTTCGGAATTTCGATGGCCGGGCAGCGGTTCATCACCACCTGAAGACCGGCGGCTTCGGCCTTGGCGGCGGCATCCTTATGGATGACGCCCAGCTGCATCCACACCACCTTGGCCTTGATGGCGATGGCGCTATCCACAACCGGCGGCACATGTTCGCTGGCGCGGAAGATGTCTACCATATCGATGGTCTGTTCGATCGCTTCCAGGCTGGCGGCCACGGTTTCGCCCAGCAAAATCTGTCCGGCCAAACCCGGGTTGACCGGGATCACCCGATAGCCCCGGTCCTGGAGATAGGCCATCACATGATGGCTGTCGCGTGCCGGATTGGCCGAGGCGCCCACCAAGGCGATGGTCTTGACGCTGGTCAGAATGGCGCGGATATCTGGGTTGCTCATCAGGGACTCCTGGGCAGGATCGGTGCTTTCGGCTATAAGCCTGCCATGCCCCCCGACCAATTGCAGCAGCGGGTTTTGTTCCGCGATTCCAATCTGATCATCCTCGACAAGCCGTCGGGGCTGGCGGTGCATGGCGGGCCGAAGACGCCCGAGCATCTGGAAGCCATGCTGGGGGCCTTGCGCTTCAATCTGAGCCATGCTCCCCGGCTGGTGCATCGGCTGGACCGCGACACCTCGGGCTGCCTGCTGCTGGCGCGTCATGACAAGGCGGTGGTGCGGCTGAACAAGCTGTTCGCGGCGGGGCAGGTGACGAAGACCTATTGGGCGGTCCTGCGGGGCGAACCGCAGCAAGACAGCGGCGTGATCGATCTGCCCTTGGCCAAGATCAGCAGCGTCGCCGAAGGCTGGCGGATGGTGGTCGATCCCCAAGGCGCTTCGGCCCGCAGCGAATGGCAAGTGCTGGGGCGGGGCGAGGGGCTGTGCTGGGTCGAGCTACGGCCCAAGACCGGGCGAACCCACCAAATCCGCGTCCATTGTCTGAGCGGCCTGGGGGCGGCGATTGTCGGCGATCCGGTCTATGGAGACGGCATCGGGCGGCTGCATCTGCATGCCCGCGCCGTTTCGGTGCCCTATTGGGCCGAGCGTGAGCCGGTGCAGGCGGAGGCGCCGCCGCCCGAGCATATGCTGGCGGCCTTGCGGTCCTGCGGCTATCGGGATTAGCTCAGTGCGGCTTGCCGCCGCCATGTCCGGGCGGCGGGTGATGGGCGGCGGGGGCCGAGCTGTGAGACAGGGACGAGGGGCGGCTGTCCTCGTCTTCGTCGGTCTTGACCCGGATGGCGAAGCCGCGCATGCCCCAGGCGGCGCCCATGGCCGCCAGAAGGGCCAGCACCATGCCCGACGCCATATATTCGACGGCCTCGATCAAGCCCTGCTGCCCTTCGGCGAACTGGCCCTGGGCATGCTTCATGACGGTCAGCGGAATCATGGCCAGCGCCCCGATCAGGCCAAGCCGGATCCAGCCGCGGGTGCGCAAGGGGGAAAGGCGGTAGGCGCTCATGGAGGCATCCTTCATAGAAACTCAAGGGGCGATTATCCGTCTTTCGCGCCCGGCAAGCAATGCGCTGTCTTGCCCCTAGCCCGAGTCGGGTTTAAGGTCGGGCCAGGAAATGGGAATGGAGCGTGAAAACCATGGCCATCATCGGCAGGCTATCCTGGCGGGGGTCTTCGGTCTGCGTGGTGGATGACAGCCAGGAATGGCGGCGTCAGCTGCGCGGCATGTTCCATGCCTGGGGGCCGTCCAGCTTCATCGAGGCCAAGGACGGCTCGGAAATGCTGCATACCGCCATGACCGCCATGCGCCCCATCGATCTGATGCTGGTGGATGACGAAATGCTGCCCATGGACGGCTTCCTGGCCATGCAGGCTTTGCGCTCGACCCCCGGCGTCATGAGCCGTCGGGCCGTCGCCGTCTTCATGCCGGGCGAGGTCAGCAAGTCGATCATCCAAAAGGCCATCGAATCCGGCTATAACAGCGTTCTGCCCAAGCCCTTTTCGGCCTCGATCCTCAATCAGCATCTTCAGCGCCTGCTGACCCGTCCGATCACCTGGATCGAAGACGGCGAGATGCTGCGTCCGGCCAACCCCATCACCGGCGAATAAGGCTTCGGTTTCGCGGGCTGCCCAATGCCCTTGTTTCGGGGCGAATTGTCACAGACTTAAAACCTGATTTTTCCTAGGGATTGCGCCATGCTGACGCATCGTTCCCGGGGCGAAACTCCGCGTGCGTCACGATGTGAAGGCATGCTAACATCGCCCGGTCGCCAGGAGGCACGGATCAACCGGCCCCGGAGACTGTGACATCATCAGTATGTGACACCAAAACCGAAATAATGGGGATAGAAATGGACATCAAGAAAGTTGGCGTGATCGGCTGCGGCACCATGGGTCTGGGCGTCGCCCAGGTCATTGCTCAGGCTGGCATTCCCGTGGTCTCGGTCAAGGCCACGCCCGGCCCGGTGGACAAGATCCGCGACGGTCTGGTCAAGACCCTGGATAAGTCGGTCGAGCGCGGCAAGCTGGAAGCCTCGGCCAAGGAAACCATCCTGGCCAACATCACCTTCACCTCGAACGAAGCCGACGTTGCCGGCTGCGACCTGATCATCGAGTCCATCGTCGAGGACATCGATATCAAGAGCGCCCTGTTCCAGCGTCTGGAAGGCATCGTCTCGGAAGACTGCATCATCACCACCAACACCTCGACCCTGTCGGTGACGGCGCTGATGAGCGTGTGCAAGAAGCGCAAGCGCATTGCCGGCCTGCACTTCTTCAACCCCGCGCCGACCATGGCGCTGGTCGAGATCATCCATGCCTTCGAAACCTCGGACACCGTGGTCAAGGCTCTGGAGAAGTTCACCAAGCAGATCGGCAAGGACCCGGTTCTGGTGCAGGACACCACCGGCTTCATCGTCAATCGCCTGCTGACCCCCTATATGCTGAACGCGATTCGCCTGCTCGAACAGGGCACCGGCTCGATCGAAGCCATCGACAAGGCCATGATGCTGGGCGCCGCCCATCCCATGGGCCCCTTCGCCCTGGCCGACTATATCGGTCTGGACGTGGTTCAGGCCATGGCGCAGAACTGCTATGACGATGCCCGCACCACCGATCTGGCCACGCCGCACACTCTGCAGCGTCTGGTTCAGCTGGGCTATCTGGGCCGCAAGTCGGGCCGTGGCTTCTATGACTATTCGGTCAAGCCGCCGGTGGCCAATCCCGACCTGAAGCGCCCGGTGGGCTGATTCCCCGTGGGCTGAGCCCCTTAAGGTCTTTAGGAAAACAAGAAACCCCGCCGGAGCGATCCGGCGGGGTTTTCTTTTGGCTGGGTCGGCGAAGGAGGGGATTTAAGCCTCGTCGCTGTCTTCCGGCTCGTCATCGGGGTGGAAGCTGTCGCCCAGGCTTTTGATCAGCTCGCGCAGGCGGCGGCGCAGCAGAGTGCTGTCGATGGTGAAATAGGCGGCCAGCAGATCCTGGGTTTCCTGGTCCTCCATGCGGCCGGGCGATCCGCCTTCGTCGCGCAGGCGCTGATCCACCTGGGCGGTCACTTCCGGAGACAGGTCGTCGAAGAAGAAGGAGACGGGCACGCCCAGCACCGAGGCCAGATCGAACAGGCGGCTGGCGCTGACGCGATTGGCGCCGCGCTCATATTTCTGCACCTGCTGGAAGGTCAGCCCCAAGGCATCGCCCAGCTTTTCCTGGCTGTAGCCCAGCAGCAGGCGGCGCAGACGGATGCGGCTGCCGACATGGCTGTCGAGGGGGTCGCCTCCCTTATCCTTAGCGGAAGAGAGCGAGGAGTCCTTATTCTTGCCACGGCCTTTCGTAGGAGGCATATGATGTGCTTTCAACAGGGTTACTGAACGGCGCCATTGTTTCACCGCATAAGGGAATAATCAATATCCTGTCGTTTGTTTTCGTAAGAGTATAAGGGTGTGGCTATCTCTTGGGAGTGGCGCTACCATATGGGGAATTGTACTAGTATAAATCTTGTTTTTCCCTTGTTCTTTCGGTTGTCCCCTTGGTTCCGGCGGCTGGTTGGGAAAAACGAGGGATAGTATGATTGCCCTGTTGACATCCTAGGGGCTGTTGCGTATGTTCCCGGCCTCCGGTCGAGAGTGGCGCGTATCCGATGTCGATGGCGCGCCGCCATTAAGCGTTTAAGGATGAGGCTATGAAGATCCGCAACTCCCTGAAGTCGGCCAAGCTGCGCGACAAGAACTGCCGAGTGGTCCGTCGCAAGGGTCGCGTGTACGTCATCAACAAGACGAACCCGCGCTTCAAGGCCCGTCAGGGCTAAGACCGGACTTCGCCGCGCCCATTCGTGGGCGCGGACGGTTCCTCGAAAGGGCTGCTCCGCAAGGACGCGGCCCTTTCGCGTTTGTTTTTTTTGCCTTATCCCGGGATTTCAAATTCTGGGGGCAATGGTGCGATGACATCGATGCCCGGCGGCTGCAGGCAGAGCTGCAGGCGATAGGCATGCAGATGCAGGCGGATCTCGCCGCCGCCGCCATAAAGCCGGTCTCCCAGGATCGGGCAGCCCAGCAGGGCGCAATGGGCCCGCAATTGGTGGGTGCGGCCGGTGCGGGGGGATAGCTCCAGCCAGCTCAGGCCGTTCTTGCTGTCCAGGACCCGCCAGTCGGTCACGGCCTCGGGGCCGTTCTCTACCGGACACATCCGCCCGCCCGCCGGGGTCGCCAATTTGCGCAAGGGCTGGGATAGCCGTCCTTCGGCGGCGGGAGGCGCGCCGTCCACTACCGCCCGATAGCTCTTCTCGACCCGTCCTTGCATGAATAGCTTGCCCAGCCTTGTCGGCGCCGCCGGATGACGGCCCAGGAGCAGGCAGCCGCTGGTATCCTTATCCAGCCGATGGGCCAGCTTGGGCGGCTCGGGCTGCTCGAAGGCCAGTTGGCCGAAATAGGCTTCCAGATCGTCCTCGGTCTTGCAGCCCTTATGGACGGCGATGCCGGCGGGCTTGTTCAGCACCAGCAGATCGTCGTCCCGGTACAGCAGCAATGCCCGCAGGTCCAGGCTCATTGCTTGGTGGGAGTCGCGGACTGCGCCGGGGTTTCCACCGCCGGCAGGGTGAAGAAGAATTCACTGCCGCCGCCAGGGGCTTCTTCCATCCAGATGCGGCCATGATGGCGGTCGATGATGCGCTTGCAGATGGCTAGGCCGATGCCGGTGCCGGGATAGCTGTCATCGTCATGCAGGCGGCGGAAGACCTTGAAGATCTGGTCGCGATGCTCGGCCGCGATGCCGATCCCGTTGTCGCGCACCGAGAAGCGGACCTGCCCATTCTCGATCTCGCCCTGGATATGCACCTGGGACGGCTGATGGCGGCGGCGGAATTTCACGGCATTGGCGATCAGATGCTGAAAGAGCAGGGCCAGCTGCGAGGCGTCGCCCAGCACCACCGGCAGCCTGCCGCTGATCACCAGGGCGCCGGCCTCTTCGATCGTGTCGCGCAGGCTGCGCAGGGCCTGGGCCAGGGCATCCTTACTGTCCACCACCGCGAAGGGGCTGGTCTTGCTGGTGATGCGGGTGAAGGCCAGCAGATCCTCCAGCAGCGACATCATCTTGCGGCCATTGCCGAGGATGGCGTCCAGATATTCCTGCTCTTGCGGCGGCAGGGTGGCCTGGGAATTGCGCTCCAGCAATTGGCTGTTCTGCACGATCAGCCGCAAGGGGTCTTGCAGATCGTGGGAGGCGATATAGGCGAAACGCTCCAGCTCCATATTCGACGCCGCCAGGGCCTCGATGGCCTGCTTCAGTTCCTTCTCGGCATGGATGCGCTGCGAGATGTCGAGGATGGTGCCGACCGTCGAGGGCTTGCCGCGATACAGGATGCGGTTGCTCCAGACCAGGCTGTGGAAGGTGTCGCCGTCGCGCTTCAGGCTGGTGAATTCATAGGGATAGCCCGGCTCGCCGGCGGCGCGGCGGGCGGTGTTGTCGCGGATCCATTCCCGCTCTTCCGGCACCACGATATCCATGGGGGACATGGCGAGGAATTCCTGCGGGCTATAGCCGTACATCTTGGCCATGGCCGGATTGACATAGTCGAAGCGCATGTCCTTGATGCGGAACAGCCCCACCGTGGTCGCTTCCATGGCGGTGCGGAACTCGACTTCGTTCTCGCGCTTTTCCTGCTCGGCGCGTTTGCGCTGCTGGGCCTCGTGATGCATGCGCAAGGACAGCAGGAACACCAGCATGGCGCCGGCCACCCACAGGAAGCCGTGGAGCAGCATGATTTTTTGGTTGCTGTCGTTCAGGTCTTCGCGCCAGCTATCCAGCTCGGCAATCATGCCATGGTCGCCGCGCAGGGCGGCTTCGTCGCCGAAATGCAGGATATGGGCGACCTCGTCGGCGCGGTCATCCAGCTGAACGCCCAGCGAGATCGCCAGCAGCATGCTCCAGAGCAGCAGGGCGATGGCCCCGCGCCGCCAGAAGCTCCGATCGGTTTCCGAGCCTTGGTCGTCCTGGGCAAGAAGAGGCTGTGCGGACAAGATGCCGGTTCCGTTCTGTCGATCAGTCACACCATAGTAACGCGGATTTCGGCACTTTCACAGGTGATTGCCGATCACCGTTACAGGGCTGATTGACCGCCGATAGCAGGGGGGCGATAGTTCCCCGATCATATCGTGCGAGGACAGGACCGTGCTCAGCTATCTTCTGGTCGCCTTGGGCAGCGCCATCGGCGGTGTCAGCCGCTTTTGGCTGTCGGGCGTCATTGGCCGTCTGTTCGGTGAGACTTTTCCTTGGGGAACGGTGATCGTCAACATCACCGGCTGCTTTGTCATCGGCGTCTTCGCGACCTTGACCGGAACCGAGGGACGGGTGTTCGTTCCCGGGGAATGGCGGCAGTTCTTCATGATCGGAATTTGCGGCGGCTATACCACCTTTTCCTCCTTCAGCTTGCAGACCCTGACCCTGGCTTCGGGCGGGGAATGGCTGGCGGCGGGGATGAATGTCATGCTGTCGGTGGCCCTGTGCCTGATCGCCGTCTGGGCCGGTCATGCCCTGGCCCAGTGGGTCAATGCCCTGGAAGGAGCACGCTAAGATGCTGATTCCCAAAGACGCCAAGCTGCTGCGGATTTTCCTCGGTGAAAGTGACCGCTATCAGGGCCAGCCCGCCTATGAGGCGATCGTGCTGAAGGCCCGCGAGATGCATCTGGCCGGGGCGACGGTGCTGCGCGGTCCCTTGGGCTTTGGCCGTTCCAGCCGCCTGCATACCGCCAAGATCCTGCGGCTGTCGGAAGACTTGCCGCTGGTGATCGAGATCGTCGATGCCGAGGAGAAGATCGCGGCCTTCCTGCCGGCTCTGGAGCCGATGCTGGGCAGCGCTCTGGTCACCCTGGAGACCGTTCAGGTCCTGCAATATGGGGAAAGCGTTCCGTCATGAGTTCGACCGAAGTTTACAGCTGCAAGCCTGGGCAGCAGCTGAAAGAGGGCAAGCTGGACTATGCCCCGCATATCGAGACCAAGGAGCAGGCCGAGGCCGACGCCAAGCGCCGCTGCGCCGCCGATCCCACTCTGGCCAAGGTGGCCTATTACAAGGTGAAGGAGGACGGCAATTTCCGCATCCTGTTCACCTATACCAATCCCAAGCCCAGCGCCGCCAAGCCGGTGCAGCGCCGCCCCGTGAGCGATCCGCTGCCCAAGGCGCGGCCCGCCGTCAAGAAGCCCGAGCCCCCCAAGAGATTCCTGGATCGGATAAAGGACATATTTAAATAAAATTGCATGCATTTGCTCTATGGCTGGCCTGCGAGAAACGAGGTTGTCGCCTTTGTGACATATTGATAAGACGATCATTGTCGTCAGGGTGTCGAGTTTCGCATCCCCATCCCATCCCACCGCGTGGCTTGGTGCCCTGGCGATCCTTCGGGGGGGGCGATCCTTCGGGGAAACCCCATGAAAAAAGCCGCCAGAGCCTAAGCTCGGCGGCTTTTTTCATGGGGCAGGGTGATTAAGCCCGCGCGGCGTTGAGCGGCCCCGGGACGGGGCGCATCATGCAGAGTTAGAGCGTCAGCTCTAACGCATTTGGGCGTGGGGCGAGAAGCCCATGGGGGCGCTGGGCAGCTTCGGCTGACGGCTGCTCCAGATATTGCCGCGATCGGCGCCGGCCAGCAGTTGGTCGGGCAGCTCGGCCACCAGCCCGGCGAAGGGCTTGGCGTCTTCGAAGCAGCGGCTCAGCATCAGGGCGCCTTGGATGCGCTCGACGGTGTCATGGGCGCGGCGGGCGGCGATGTCGCGGGCCAAGCCGGCATCGTTCAGCAGCTGGGTCAGGCAGTCGATCCAGCGGGCGAAGAAATCTTGGATGGGCTCGGCGAACAGGTCGCGCTCGACGGTCTGGCCCAGCAGGGTCGGCAGGAAGGACTTGCGGCCGTTGTCATAGTCCTGTTCCAGGGCCTTCAGCATATTGACCAGCCGCTGGCGGGGCGGATGCACCGATTCCAGCGGGCGGAAGACCTTTTCCTCATAGACGGCGCGCACATGATCCAGCACGGCGCCGGCCATCTGTTCCTTCCCCTCGGGGAAGTGATGGTAAAGGCTGGCCTTGCCCAGTCCGGTGGCGGCGGCGATGCGGCTCATGCTCGCCCCCTCATAGCCGTAAAGGCGGAAGGTCTCGCCCAGGCGGTTCAGCAGTTCTTCACGAGAGAGCAGTGGAGCAGGCATGTCGCGGTCCCCTTGGCGCCATCCCCATCCGGCGCTTGATTGCATCCATCGTCGATAAGCTCAGGCGGGTCATTGAACCTGACGAACATTACCGAACGATCGTTACATAGCCTATGCTCATCAATAGCGGACGTCAATGCATGAGTTCAATCAATCGATCCAATTTTTTACTTACGCCAAAATGGCTTATGGGATTCTCTTAAGGCGTCGATTTGGCAGATACCTATATCTTGTATATGCCGTTGGTCCAGGTTGGCCAGTTCGCGCCGCTGGCGCCAGCGCCGTTTCCAGGTCATCAGCAGCAGCCAGAGCCGACTCTTCCATAAGAGTCTTGAAATAATTGACGAAATATTAATGGGGGGATTCAATTTCGCCGCCCCTCTGCCCGGCTTGCATTCCGGGGTGATTCCGCAGGATTCCGCGGGATTCCCTGATGGCAGCGCGGCCAGGGCGGGCGGACACCGCGAGATGATAGAAATGTCGAGCAATCGCAAATGGTTATGCGCTGTTTCGGTCTGATCCTCGAGGCTGAGTGGGCAGTGGTCAAGGGGGCTGGGGAATGACTCGCTATTGCTCATGATTGAACCCATTCAATTAACGTATTGTGGCTCAATTGAACCCATGACTTGTTATCAGATTGACACTCTTGGTGAGTCAATGCGTATATTGACACCATGTCATTATGGATCCCCCAGCTTGCCGGGCGCGGCGGGCCCGTCTATCGGGCCATCGTCGAGGCCATGGCGGAAGATATGTCCAGCGGGCGTTTGCCGGCGGGCACGCGTCTGCCGCCGCACCGAGATTTAGCTTGGCGGCTGAAATGCACGGTGGGCACCATCGCCCGCGCCTATGCCGAAGCGGCAAGGCGGGGATTGGTCTCGGGGCAGGTGGGGCGCGGCACCTATGTGCTGGACCCGGTGTCCGAGGCCCGCAATGTCTATGACTCCATCGCCGCCCGCACCGTCGAGGGCGAGGGCGCCATCGATCTGGCGATCAACCGCCCGGTGGGCGACAATTCGGCTCCGGCGGTGGCGGCGGCTTTGCGGCGGATCGCCGACCAGAGCAATCTTTCGCAATTGCTGGGCTATAACCTGGAGGGCGGGGCGCCGCGCCATTTGCAGGCCATCCGCGCCTGGGCGGCCCGCGAAGGGGTCGAAGCGCCTTTGAACCGTTTCGTCCTGACGGTGGGCGGCCAGCAGGCGATTCTGGCGGCGCTGGCGGCTCTCAGCCGTCCGGGCGACGTGATCTTCGCGGAAGAGCTGACCTATCCCGGCCTCAAGGTGGCGGCGGGCATGATGGACCGCAGCATCGAGGGCATCGCCATGGACTCCCATGGCTTGATCCCCGAAGCGGTCGAGGCGGCCTTGCAGTCGGGGCGCGGGCGCGTGGTCTATTGCATGCCCACCATTCAGAACCCCACCGTCGCCATCATGCCGCTGGAACGCCGCCGGGCCCTGATCGAGATTATCCGGCGCTATGACGCCACCTTGGTCGAGGACGGCATCTATGCCTTTTTGGCCGACGCGCCGCCGCCGCCGCTGGTGACGCTGGCTCCGGACCGCTGCGTCTATCTGGGCGGCCTCTCCAAGTCGGTGGCGCCGGCCTTGCGCATCGGCTTCGCGGTGGCGCCCGAGCATCTGGTCAATCGCATCAACGCCCATGTCAGCGCCAGCACCATGATGGTGCCGACCCTGCAAGGCGAGATCGCCGCCATCCTGATCGAGGACGGAGCCGCCGCCGCCGCCGCCCAGGCGCAAAAGGCCGAGCTGCGCGAGCGAATCCGCATGGCCTCGGACATTCTGGGGCCGCGTCTGGTTCCCCATTGTGCCAGCTTCAATCTGTGGCTGCCGCTGCCGCCGCCCTGGCGGGCGGATACCTTTGCCGCCGAGGCCTATCGCCGTGGCATCGTGGTGGCGCCCTCGGGCTCCTTCGCCACCAGCCGCCGGGTGCCCGAGGCGGTGCGTATCTCGGTTTCCGCGCCCCGCGACCGGGAAGAGCTGCGTTACGCCCTGCGTATCCTGGGGCAATTATTGGCCGCCACTCCCGACGGCGTTGGAATGACCATATGAGCGATTTCGAGATTTTCCTGGTGACGGCCCCCGGCCTTGAGGCCGAGTTGCTGAAAGAGGCCCGCGCCAAGCAGTTCCGCCAAGCCGAGGCGGTCAAGGGCGGCGTCACCGTCCGGGGCGACTGGCCCGAGGTCTGGCGGGCCAATCTGCAATTGCGCGGCGCGGCCCGGGTGCTGGCTCGCATCGGCGAATTCCGTGCCCTGCATCTGGCGCAGCTGGACAAGCGCGCCCGCAAGCTGCCCTGGGCCGAGATCTTGCGCCCCGATGTGCCGGTGCGGGTGGAAGCCGCCTGTAAGCGGTCGCGCATCTATCATGCCGGGGCCGCCTCGCAGCGGATCGCCACCGCCATCGCCGAGGAATTGGGTGCTCCCATCTCGGACGAGGCCGAGCTGGTGGTGAAGCTGCGCATCGATGACGATCTGTGCAGCGTCAGCATCGACAGCTCGGGCGAGGCTTTGCACAAACGCGAGCATAAGCAGGCGGTCAACAAGGCTCCCATGCGGGAGAATCTGGCGGCGCTGTTCCTGTCCATGTGCGGCTATGACGGCAGTCAGGCGGTGCTGAACCCCATGTGCGGCTCGGGCACCTTTGTCATCGAGGCGGCCGAGATCGCCGCCGGGCTGTATCCCGGCCGTTCGCGCAGCTTCGCCTTCGAGCAGCTGGCCGGTTTCGACGCCGGGCTTTGGGCCAAGATGAAGGGGCAGGGCGGCAAGGCGGGGGAAGCCTCGGTCCGCTTTTTCGGCAGCGACCGCGATGCCGGCGCCATCGAAATGAGCCGCGCCAATGCCGAACGGGCCGGTCTGGCGGGCTGGACCAGCTTTGCCAAGGCCAGTGTCAGCGACATCGCCCCGCCCGAGGGTGTCGCGCCCGGAATCGTCATCGTCAACCCGCCCTATGGCGGCCGGATCGGCGAGAAGAAGGCGCTGATCTCGCTTTATGCCGCCTTGGGGCAAAGCCTGCGGGCCCGCTTCATGGGCTGGCGGGTGGGGATCATCACCAACGAATCCTGGCTGGCCAAGGCGGCGGGGCTTCCCTTCCAAGAGCCCTCGGCCCCGGTATCCCATGGCGGGATCGGGGTGCGTCTCTATCAGACTGGGCCGCTGGATTAGGAACAGACCGGCGCCTGGGGCGGCGCCGTCAATCCGCGTAGCTGAACTTGCCGTTCTTCCACATATAGACCACATAGCCGCTGCCGGTGGCGTCGCCCTTGACGTCGAAGGCAAGGGGGCCCAGCACAGTGGGAAAGCTGTTGGTCTTCAGCATCTTCTCGACCTCGGCGGGGCTAGTGCTGCCGGCCTTGGTGACGGCTTGGGCCCAGGCCTGGACGGCGGCATAGCTATAAAGCGTATAGAATTCCGGCTCGAAGCCGCTGTCGCGGAACCGCTGCACCAGGGCGCTGTTCGAAGGAAGCTGCCGGGGGTCGGGGTTGAAGGTGAACAAGGTGCCGTTGCCGGCCTCGCCCGCCTGGGTCCAGAAATCGGTGGTGGCCAGGGAATCGCCGGCCAGCATGGGGATCGTTAGTCCCTTTTCCTTCAGCTGCCGGGTCAGTTGCGCCGCATCGGCGGGATAGCCGCCGAAGAACAGTAGTTCAGCCTTGCTGGCCTTCAGGCTGTCGATCAGCGGCGAGAAATCCTTTTCGCCGGCGGTGATGGTCTGGAACAGCGCCTCGGGCGTGCCCATGCCCCGCAGGCTTTTGATGAACAGATCGGTGATGCTGCGGCCAAAGGGCGTCTTGTCGCTGACCACCGCGATGGCGCGGCCCCTAAGATTGGCGTGATCGCGGATATAGCGGGCCATCACCGCCGCCTGGGCGTCGTCGCGGCCGCAGACGCGAAAGACGTTGCTCAAGCCCCGCTCGGTCAAGGCCGGGCTGGTAGAGCCGGGAGAAATCTGGGGGATGTCGTTCTCGGCATAGACGCCCGAAGCGGCGATCGAGGCCGAGGAACAAAAATGGCCGATCACCGCCGAGACATGTTTGGCGGCCATCATATTGGCCACGGCCACCGCCTGCTTCGGCGTGCAACCGTCGTCTCCCAGCATGATCACCAGCTTTTGTCCCAGCAGGCCGCCCTTGGCATTCAGGTCGGCCACCGCCATTTCGGCGCCGTGGCGATATTGCTCGCCGAAGCCGGAATCCTCACCGCTCATCGGTCCGGCGACACCCAGCAGGATGTCGGCCCTTGCCGAAGAGCTTATCAGGGCCGAAGAGCCCATTAGGGCCAGCGCCGCAGACGCCAGCAGGATTTTTCGCCATTTGCTCATGGATTTCGGACGTTCCCCCCATCCTTTATCGCATGCTTTTCAAGCACTCTGCGCCTTGGGGGATTTCAGTCAAGGACATAAAGCGGCTTCGCTAGGCATTTGTGCCTTTATCTCTTGCTATTGCCTAAGGAATGACCATCTGTTCGGGGCGCTTTGTTGCCAGGATGTGACCACAAAGGTTTCTGCCTAAATTTTAATCTCAGTCTTTGCGGTGCAGCAAGGAATGTGTTAAGTACCGGAAAACGGCGGATTCTTATGGGGGGAAATCGTCGAGAATCGCGTCGCCGGACAGTTTCCTTTCGGCATTCGCAGAGTTTGGTGTGGATTTTGCTGTGGAAGCCATGGCCCTGAACGATAAAATGAGGGCTTGAGGACGGAAGGATGCTGATATGCCCGACAACATGAACAGCTCATCGCTGTCTCTCATCAGCATTTATGAGATCAGCAAGATCCTGTCGTCTTCGCTGAATCTTGAAAAGACGCTGCGCGACGTGGTGAATCTTCTGTCGTCCTATCTGGAAATGCGTCGTGGCATGGTGACCCTGGTCAACACCCAGGGGCAGATGGAAGTGATCGCCGCCGCCGGCATGACCCCGGATGCGCTGAAGAAGGACGGCAGCCGCCTGATTTCCTCGCTGATGTCGCGGGTGGTCGCCACCGGCATGCCCATCGTGATCCCCAATCTGGCCGAAGAGCCGCTGGCCGACGAAGCCGGGCTGCCGCCGATTCTCGATGACGAGGTGGTCTCCTTCATCGGCGTGCCGATCAAGGCGGCGGACAAAACGGCGGGTGTGCTGTCCATCGATCGGGTGCGTCACACCGATGCCGAATATCTGAATTTCGAGGCGGATGTCCGCTTTCTGACCATGGTCGCCAATCTGGTGGGCCAGACGGTGCGGCTGCATTCCGCCGTCGCCAGCGAGCGCGAGCGGCTGATCCTGGAGCAGCATCAGCTGCAAAAGGCGGTGCAGGGCGAGGCTCCCACCGGCCGCTTCAATATCGAGAATGTCATCGGCGTGTCGCGCCGCATGCAGGATGTCTATGCCGAGATCCACCAGATCGCCCCCAGCCGCTCGACGGTTCTGCTGCGCGGCGAGTCCGGCACCGGCAAGGAGTTGATCGCCCGCGCCGTGCATTATCTTAGCCAGCGCAAGGACAACCCCTTCATCAAGGTCAACTGCGCCGCGCTGCCCGAGACGCTGCTGGAATCCGAGCTGTTCGGTCATGAGAAGGGGGCCTTCACCGGGGCCAATGCCGAGCGCAAGGGCCGCTTCGAGATGGCCAATACCGGCACCCTGTTCCTGGACGAGATCGGCGAGATTTCCGCCTCGTTCCAGGCCAAGCTGCTGCGTGTGCTGCAAGAGGGCGAGTTCGAGCGGGTGGGCGGCAATCGCACCCTCAAGGTCGATGTTCGTCTGGTCTGCGCCACCAACCGCAATCTGGAAGAGATGGTCGCCAAGGGCGACTTCCGCGCCGATCTTTATTACCGCATCAATGTGGTGCCGCTGTTCCTGCCGCCGCTGCGCGAGCGCAAAGAGGACATTCCGCTGCTGGTCGAACATTTCCTCCAGCGGTTCAACAAGGAAAACGGCCGCCATGTCCGCATAACGCCCGATGCGCTGAATGTGCTGATGGCCTGTTACTTCCCCGGCAATGTCCGCGAGCTGGAAAACTGCGTCTATCGCGTGGCGACCCTGGTGCGCGGCGACACGGTGCGCGACGCCGATTTCGCCTGTCAGAAGGGGCTCTGTCTGTCCTCGACCCTATGGAAGCATGGCAAGGCGGAATCCACCGTGATCTCAGGGGTGGGAACCCCGGCCATCTGTGCCGCCAGCAACTGTCATGATCCCCACTGTTCCGAGGCCCAGCGCCCGGCGCCGCTGCCGGTCAGCGATCTGGGCGTTGAGGAAAGCCTGGATTTCTCGGACGACCTGCCGGCCAACCAGCAGAAGGAACGGCTGCTGAAGGCCATGGAAAAGGCCGGCTGGGTCCAAGCCAAAGCCGCCCGCCTGCTGAACCTGACCCCACGCCAGATCGGTTATGCGCTGAAGAAGCATAATATCGAGGTCAAGCGGCTGTAGAGGGGCGGCGAAGCCGGAATTTTCCCTCACCCGAGTGCGGAATTTTCCCTCACCCCAAACCCCTCTCCCGCCTGCGGGAGAGGGGCTTTTTCTTCCGCCGCTTATCTCCCCTCTCCCGCTTGCGGGAGAGGGGCTGGGGGTGAGGGAAAAACCAGAAAACGGGTGAGGGCGAAAGCAAAAAACGCCCAAGATCAACTCGTCCCCTCCACCCAAACATCCTTTCACCAGAGCGCGTTGAGCGCGAGGCCAAGGGGCCGGATGGCCCCGCCCGGCGAGGGGCCAAGGGCGAAGCCCGAATAAAACAAACCTCCCGCCCGGCGAGGGATTTACGGCGTCCTCCGAGATCAACTCGTCCCCTCCACCCAAACATCCTCTCACCAGCGCCCATTGCGGGCGCGGCCAAGGGCGCGGATGCGCCCGCCCGGCGAGGGGCCAAGGGCGAAGCCCGAATAAAACAAACCTCCCGCCCGGCGAGGGACTTACGCCGCTACGCGGCGATATAATTATGTCGCATCCCCGACACATGTCGGTCTTGCAACATAAAGGGAAATGCGACAAACGGCGGATTTTCGCCATTCTTGCGGTTGGCACGGCGAGTGCATGATAGCGGTTCAAGTTTGTTTTCCTGGATGGAGGACGCCGTGAACCAACAAGTCATCTCTCTCGACAGCGTCGCGCGCTCCGGCAAGGCCGGTGGGGGCTGTTCCAGCAGTGGCCATGGCTCCTGCGGCTCGTCCGAAGGCCCCGGCGATATGCCCATCGAGGTGTGGGAAAAGATCAAGGATCATCCCTGCTACTCGGAAGAGGCGCATCACTATTTCGCCCGCATGCATGTGGCGGTGGCTCCGGCCTGCAACATCCAGTGCAACTATTGCAATCGCAAATATGACTGCTCGAACGAGAGCCGTCCCGGCGTGGTCTCGGAAAAGCTGACCCCGGAGCAGGCGGCGCGCAAGGTGATCGCAGTGGCCTCCAAGGTGCCGCAGCTGTCGGTGCTGGGCATTGCCGGTCCGGGCGATGCGCTGGCCAATCCGCACAAGACCTTCAAGACCTTCGAGATGGTGGCCAAGGCGCTGCCGCATATCAAGCTGTGCCTGTCGACCAACGGCCTGGCGCTGCCCGATCACGTGGACACCATCAAGGACTTCAATGTCGATCATGTGACCATCACCATTTCGGCGGTGGACCCCGAGGTCGGCCAGCATATCTATCCCTGGATCTTCTACGACCATAAGCGCTACACCGGCATCGAGGCGGCGACCATTCTGCTGGAGCGCCAGCTGAAGGGCCTGGAGATGCTGGTGCAGGCCGGCATCCTGGTGAAGGTCAATTCGGTGCTGATCCCCGGCATCAACGATGACCATATGGAAGAGGTCAATCGTGTGGTGAAGTCCAAGGGGGCTTTCCTGCATAATGTCATGCCGCTGATCTCGGACCCGGCGCACGGCACCCATTTCGGCCTGACCGGCCAGCGCGGCCCGACTCCCATGGAGCTGCAGGCGGTGCAGGAAAAGCTGGAGGGCGGCGCCAAGCTGATGCGCCATTGCCGCCAGTGCCGCGCCGACGCGGTGGGCCTGCTGGGCGAGGATCTGGGCGCCGATTTCACCCTGGATAAGATCGAGGAAGAGCCCGTGTTCGACCCCGCCAATCGCGAGATGTATGTCTCGGTGGTGGAAAAGGACCGCGCCGATCGTCATGCCGCCGAGGATGCGGCCCGCGCTAAGGTCGTTCTGTCCGACGGTGCCAAGCCGCTGCTGGTGGCGGTGGCGACCAAGGGCGGCGGCCGCATCAACCAGCATTTCGGCCATGCCAAGGAATTCCAGCTGTTCGAGGTGGATGGCCGTCAGGTCAAGTTCCTGGGCGTGCGCCGCGCCGACAATTACTGCAAGGGCGGCTATGGCGAGGACGAGGCGCTGGACCCCATCATCAAGGCGCTGGACGGCGTTTCGGCGGTGCTGGTGGCCCGGATCGGCGACTGCCCCAAGCAGACTCTGGCCGAGGCCGGCGTCACCGTCATCGACGATTATGCTCACGAATATATCGAAGCCTCGGCCCTGGCTTGGTGGAACCGAATCATGAGTTCCGTCAATGATGCCGTCATGGCGTCGGCCTGAGGAATTGAGGTATAAATTGCCACACAGGGCGCAAGATCACCGCCCGGATAAGAGAGGAGTTTTATCACATGGCTTACAAGATCGTTGCTTCTCAGTGCACCGGCTGCGGCGCTTGCGAGTTCGAGTGCCCCAACAAGGCGATTTCCGAGAAGGGTGGCGTGTTCGTGATCAATCCGGACAAGTGCACCGAATGCAAGGGCCATTTCGACGAAGCGCAGTGCACCGCTGTGTGTCCCGTCGACGGCACCTGCATCCCCGCCTAATCACGGCTGATGCCCGGCCCGTACAGGGCCGGGCATGTCCGAGCCGTCCCGCGATTGGGGAGCAGACGGCATGAACAGTCAGGACAATGCCCTGGATTGGCAGGGTAACCCCGTCGATTGCGATCGTTGCCCCTATCGGGACTTTCTGGCCCAGGGCACCTGTCTGCGCGGAAAATACTGTATTCAGGACCGTCGCGCCTCGCGCATGGACGGTTTCTTCCGCCGTCATCCCGAGTTGGCGGCCGAGGGGATCGAGTCCCCCTTTTTCCTGCAACGCGCCATTGCCGCGCGTCACGCCAATATCTTTCAGCTGCCGCGTTTGGTGAAGGACCCGGATTCCGAAGTCCGCGCCGCCGCCGCCGAGCGGCTGCCCGAGCGTTTCCTGCTACAGATGCGCGCCGATCCCGACCCCCGCGTTCGGGTGGCGGTGGCGAGCCGGCTGGAAGGCCATGATCTGGTGCCGTTCATCACCGACGATGACTATTACGTTCGGGTGGTGGTGGCCCGGCGGATGGCGCCGGAAAGCCTGTCGATCCTGACCCGCGACCCGGCCGAGGATGTACGGCTGGAGGTGGCCAAGCGGATTTCCAAGGACTTCCTGATGGCGATGGCCTGGGACGACGCGCCCGAGGTTCGCCTGACCGTCGCTGAACGGCTGGAGCCGCAGCAGCTGGCCGTGCTGCTGGACGATAAGGACTGGCGGGTCCGCCATCGGGTGGCCTGCCGGATTTCTCCCGAATATTTGCCCAAGCTGGCCCAAGACCCGGAAGAAGACGTGCGCGAAGCCGTGCGTTGCCGGTTGGAGGGGCGGGAACCCCGTCAACCCGAGAAGAGCGGAGACTTACAAGATGCGTAAGGAAATGATCGTCGAACTGGACGGCCCGCCGGAATTCGATCTTGGCGACAAGGTGCGGTCCCTGACCCTGATTCGCAATGACGGAACCTATCCCATGATGCCGGTCGGCACGGTTCTGATCGACGAGGGGGATGTGGGCTACATCAACAGCATCGGCACTTACCTGCAGCAGTTCTACATCTACGGCGTCGATTTCTTCGAGCGCGGCAAGGTGGTGGGCATGCGGGCCAAGGAAATTGAATTGGTGGAGGACTGAAGAATGAAGGTGATGATCCGTAACGCCCAAGGAAAGCTGTCGGCTTACGTTCCCAAGAAGGATCTCGAAGAGCCCATCGTCGAGACCGAAAAGGACCCCGTCTGGGGCGGCTGGATCAAGCTGGGCAACGGCTGGGTGCTGGAACTGCCCGAGATGCCCGCCGATACCCGCATGCCGATTACCGTCGAAGCCAAGAAGCGCGCGGAGGATTAAGCCATGACCGCCCAGGCCCTGTCCGAAATCGCTGCCGGGCTGAAGGCCGGGCGGATCGCTCCCTATCTTGGTCCCGAGGTTCTGAACCTGGAAGGCCCGTCGGCGCTGCCGGCCTCCAGCCGCGTGCTGGTGGAAAAGCTGGTGGCCAAGGTGGCGGTGCCCGGTCGCATCCGCAACAATCTGTGGTCGGCCGCCCAGTGGATCGAAAGCAACAAGCATCGCACCACCCTGGTCCGCATCATGACGGAGCTGTTCGCCGAGCAGCCCGCGCCCACTCGCCTGCATCGCTGGCTGGCCGGGCTCGGCCTGCCGCTGATCGTCGATGACTGGTACGAGGGCAGCATGGCGGCGGCTTTGGACAGCGCCGCTCGATCCTTCGTGCAGGTGCAGGGCGTGCGCCGTTCCGGTTTGGCCCGCGAAGATGCCTGGGTCAAATATTACGATGCCGGCGGCACCCAGATCGCCAATGCCAAGGGCGCCGATCTGATCCTCTATAAGCCCCATGGCGGCGCCAAGCCCGAAGCCAATTATCTGGTGTCGGATTCCGACTATGTGGAAGTGCTGACCGAGATCGATATCCAAACGCCGATCCCGCCCGAGGTGATCGAGCGGCGTGGGTCTCTGGGCTTCGTTTTCCTGGGCTGTCGCTTCTTCGATCAGATGCAGCGGGTGTTCGCCCGTCAGATCATCAAGCGTTCGGCGGGTCCGCTTTATGCGGTGATCCCGGGCGAGCTGACCAAGAACGAGGAAAAGTTCCTGGAACAGGAAGGCATCACCCGCCTGGATATGCCGCTGGCGGCGGCGGTGGATGTGCTGATCGCCGGTTGAATGCAAAAACGGCGTCTTCTCAAGGGGGAAGACGCCGTTTCTGTGTCTGTGTTACTTGCCCATCTTGTCCATGGCCTTATCCATGGCGCCGTCCATGGCGGCACCGGCCTTCTTATCGGCGGTGCGCTCGGCATGTTCCTTGGCCTTGGCGGCCTTGTCCTTGGCGATGTCGTCCTTCTTGTCGGCCTGATGCTTCATGGCATCGGCCTTATGTTCCATCGCGTCGGCCTTATGCTCCATGGCATTGGCCTTGTTCTCGGCGGCATTCATCTTGTCCATGGCCGATTGGGCCATGGCGGCGCCGCTCAGACAGAGCAAGGAGGCCGAGGCGATCAGAAGGGTGCGCAACTTGGTCATGGCATTAAGCCCTTTCGCTATGACGTTTCCAGGCCGGCATGGTGACGCCGGCCCCCCAATGTCATAAGGGTAGGGGCTTTTTCCGTAACTGCAAGAGGCAGTTGAGGATATTCTACTCGCCGTCGTCCTCGCCGTCCCAGGCATCCTCGTCGTCGCGGGGCTTGGGCGCGGGGATTTCTTCGCCGGGATGAGCCAGGCGCATCTTGACCACGCCCTTGACGTCGTCGGGATGCACCGGCACGCCCTTGCGCAGGAAGATGATCTTGCCCTGGCGGGCCATCGACACGGTCTGCTGCTTGACGGCGGTCATATAGCGCCGCCAGGCGCTGGGGCCGTCGGTGGGCTTGGCGCGGGTGGCGTAGAAGGCGCGGGCCAGCTCGTGGGGCGCCTTGGGCGTGCCGTCGGCCAACGCGCTCAGCACGTACAGGCGGACGGGATCTTCTTTCTTTTTCTCGGTCATGAAAGACCCTTTATCACGAGCCTCGGTCAAAAGAAAAGGGCCAGCCGAGTCTTCCCCGGCCGGCCCCGATGAAAAGGCGCTGTTATTCCGCCGCCGCCGCCTGATCCAGCAGGCCGCGGGTCTGCATGGCGATCATCAGCTCTTCGTCGGTGGGAATGACATAGACCGGCTTGGAGCCCTTGGCCGAGATCAGGCCCGAGCGCACCGTGTTATTGGCCTCGCCATCCACGGCCAGCCCCAGCCAGCCGGTCTGATCCAGCACGCGCTGGCGCAGGACCGCCGAGCGTTCGCCGATGCCGGCGGTGAAGACCACGCCGTCCAGCCCGCCCATGGCGGCGGCCAGCGAGCCCAGCTCGCGGCAGACGCGATGGATGAAATAATCCACCGCCTGCTTGGCATGGGGATCGTCGCTATCCATCAGCACGCGCATGTCGTTGCTGACGCCCGACAGGCCCAGCAGGCCCGACTGCTTGAACATCAGGGTTTCGATCTGCTTGGCGTCCATCTTCTTTTCCTGCATCAGGTAAAGAACGATGCCGGGATCGATGGAGCCGCAACGGGTGCCCATGGGCAGGCCCTCGACGGTCGAGAAGCCCAGGGTCGAGGTGACCGAGCGGCCATTCTCGATGGCGCACATGGACGCGCCGCTGCCCAGATGGCAGACCACCACCTTGCCCTTGGCCAGGGCGGGGTCGAGCTGGCGCAGGCGATAGGCGATATATTCGTAGGACAGGCCGTGGAAGCCATAGCGGCGCACGCCTTCATCCAGCAGCCAGCGCGGCACGGCATAGATGCTGGCGATCTCGTCATTGCCGGCATGGAAGGCGGTGTCGAAGCAGGCCACCTGCGGCAGGCCGGGATAAAGCTTGGCCAGGGTCTTGATGGGCAGCAGATTGTGCGCCTCGTGCAGCGGCGCCAGCGGGCACAGCTTGTCCAGGTCGGCGATCACCTGCTCGTTGACCAGGGTCGGGGCCGAATAATGGCGGCCGCCATGGACGACGCGATGGCCCGCCGCCTTCAGCTCGGCGCCGCCCAGATTGCCTTCGATCCAGCCCAGCAGCTGCGCGAACAGCTCTTCATGGCTGATGCCCTTGCCCCAGCTGCGCTGCTCCAGCAACGAGCCGTCGGGGGCCTTGGCCTCGAACTGCGGATTGACGCCGATGCCTTCGACCTGCCCCTTGCTGCGCAAGGTCAGATCGCCCGATCCCTCGCCGGTATAGAGCGAGAACTTGATGCTGGACGAGCCAGCATTGATGACGATGATGCCGTCGCTCATGAATGTCTCCCTTCGGTGGTGGGCGCGGCTCTTATTTATTTTCTTGAGCCGCGCCTTAAGCGCTCTTACTGAGCGGCGATGGTCAGGTTGGCCTCGCGGGCGCGGGCGAACAGCACGGCCACGGCGCAAGAGGCCAGACGGGCCTTGGCGCTGTCGGCGCGGCTGGTCAGCACGATCGGCACGCGGCCGCCCAGCACGATACCGGCGGCATCGGCATCGGCCAGATAGGACAGCTGCTTGGCCAGCATATTGCCGGCTTCCAGATCGGGAACCAGCAGGATGTCGGCCTTGCCGGCCACCGGCGAGACGATCTTCTTGATCTTGGCGGCTTCCTCGCTGACGGCGTTGTCGAAGGCCAGCGGGCCGTCCAGAACGCCGCCCTTGATCTGGCCGCGATCGGCCATCTTGCACAGAGCCGCGGCTTCGATGGTCGAGGCGATCTTGGGATAGACCGTTTCAACCGCCGACAGGATGGCGCATTTGGGTTCCTTGATCTCCAGCACATGGGCCAGATCGATGGCGTTCTGCAGAATGTCGACCTTGTCTTCCAGGGTCGGATAGATATTCACCGCCGCGTCGGTGATCAGCAAGGTGCGGGGATAGGTGGGCACGTCCATGATGAAGACATGGCTGATGCGCCGACCGGTGCGCAGGCCGGTATCCTTGCGGGCGACCTCGCGCATCATCTCGTCGGTATGCAGGCTGCCCTTCATCAGGACTTCAGCCTCGCCCGAGCGGCAAAGGGCCACGGCCTTCTCGGCGGCGACCAGGCTGTCGGCGACATCGACGATGCGGCAGTTCGAGACATCCAGGCCGTACTGGGCGGCGGTGGCTTCGATCTTGTCCTTGGGGCCCACCAGGATCGGGTCGATCAGGTTCTGGGCGGCGGCTTCCAGCGGGCCGGCCAGCGAGACTTCGTCGCAAGGATAGCAGATGGCGACCGAGACCGGGCGCAGCTTCTGGCAGCGGGCGACCAGATCCTCGAAGACATGATGGCCGCGGCGGAACTGCATCTCGGGCAGGATCTTCTGCTCATAGCTCTGCTTGGTCTGCGGCGCAAACACCGAAGCGATGCCGGTGAACACCGTCTCACCCTTCTGGTTGGTGGCCAGGCAGTCGAAGAACACCGTCTTGTCAGCATCGTTCTTGGCGGTGACGGTGATGGTGGCCGTCACCACGTCGCCCAGGGCGACGGTGGTCTTGAAGTCGAAGGTCTGCGACTTGTAAACCGTGCCGGCGCCCGGCAGCTCGTTGCCCAGCAGGGCCGACAGCAGCGAGCCGCCCCACATGCCATGGCCGACCACGCGGTGCTTGCGGCCGCTCTCTTCCTCGAAGTGGGTGGGGTTGGCGTCACCGGACATGACGCTGAACATCATGATGTCGTCCTTGGTCAGCGTGCGCTCCAGGCTGGCCGACATGCCGATGGTGATTTCGTCGTAAGTCTTGTTCTCGATGATGACCATAATCTTCCCCACTGATGACGCTGCGGCGCCGCCCGTTCTGGTAACGGGAAAAGCCCCAGTCTTTCAACGGGAAAACGCGGCGTTCCTGCGCATTTCCCCGATCTGTCACGAAGGCGCGCAGCAAGGCGCCAGCCTATGTGACAAGGTTTGAACCGGGGCGAAGACTAGCAATTGCGCGGGCTGGCGGCAACCAAAGGGTGGCGGCTGCTTATTCCTAAGGATGGTTTCCGTCGCCGCAGACATGGGGATCGGCGGGGTTTTCCAGCTTGGGGCAGGTTTCCCGCAGGCTTTGTCCGTCTTGCGACAAACCGATCCAGGCATCGACGCCGGCCTGATCGAAGCCCACCACCTTGCGGCCGTCGGCCTCCATCAAGGGGCGGCGGATCAGCAGGGGCTCGGCCAGCATGGCGGCGAGGGCGGCCTCCTCGGTGAAGCTTTCCGGCGTGATCAGCCCGTCGCGCACCGCCGGGGCGGCGCGGTTGAACCATTCCGCCACCGGCTTGTCGCCAAAGAAGGGGCGCAAGGTCTCGGCGGTCCATGGCTCGGTCAGCAGGCTGCGGGCGATCACCGTATGGCCGGACTCCGACAGCAGAACCTTTTGGCGGGTATTGTTGCGGCAGCCGGGCTTTTCGTAAAAGACGACAGTGGTCATTGCGGCAGCTCCGGGTTGAGGGTGCGGGCGATCTTCAAAAGGCCGCGCACCTGGGCTTCGATCTCGCGCTTGATGGACAGGTCCAGCTTCTCGATCCACGAACCGGGAATGCCGCGCAGGCCATAGGTGGCTCCGGCCAGCATGCCGGCGATGGCGCCGGTGGTATCGGCGTCGCCGCCCTGGTTCACCACATCGATGATGCAAGAGCGGAAGCTGTCATGCAGGAAATAGTAATGCAGCACCGTCTGCACCGTATCGATGACATAGGCCGAGCTGTTGCCGCGATAGGGATCGAACTTGAAGCCCTTATGCTTGGCGATCAGCTCGTTGGCCTCGTCCCGCGCCGCCTTGATGCCGCCGCCCAGCAGCAAGAGCTGAACCATGCGGCCGATGGACAGAGTGGCGGAATCCGACAAGGGGTGATTGTGGGTGATATGGGCCTGCTCGATGCTCCAGCGGTCGAACTCGGCGGGGCTGCCCACGGTGCCCAGGGCGACGGGAAGGCAGCGCATCACCGCGCCATTGCCGGCATCGCCGTCATGGAAGGGAGTCGACAAGGTGCCGTCGGTCATATAGCGGCGAATGCCGCGCCGACAGGTGTTTCCCACATCGGCGGGCTTGCCGCGCAGCCATTCGGCGAACTGTTCGCAGACCGCCTGGGCGTCCCAGCCGTCCGCCTGCATAATGCCGCGCCCCATATGGAGCGACATCTGGGTGTCGTCGGTGACTTCGCCGGGCTTCAGCTTCAGCCAGCCGCCGCCGATCATGCGACAGTGAGTGCCGTATTTGGCGGCGATTTCCGATTTTGTCAGGAATTCGACGGTGGCGCCCAGGGCGTCCCCGACGGCGAGGCCGAAATAGGCGCCCATGGCGCGTTCTTCCAGGCTGATATGTTCCATAGCGCTCATCAGAGATACGAAGCCTTTACCGTATAGTCGCCGCCAATCACCATATATTCCGACTCGCCCTTGAGGGGAGCCTGCGGGATCAGCCGCAGGAAATACAGGATCTTCGACGCGGGGACGTGGGTTTCGATGATGTAGTCGCCGAACTGGTCGGCGACTTCGCGGTCGTCGCTGAAAGACACGAGATTGTTCAGGCGGATGACGAAGCTGCGCTTGTCGATGCGCTCGACGATCTGATGCTCGTCGAAGTCGTTCATGCCGCGATAAAGCCGCACATGCTTGCGGCCCTTCAGGAAATAGCGGGCCATCGCCCACTGACAGAACTCGTACAACAGGTCCAGCTGGGTATGGATCGAATTGTTGTGGAAGCGGCTGGACATCTTTTCTTCCACATAGGTCACCCAGCCATTGCCCGAGACCCGGTCGATGACGCCTTTGTGATAGGTGGGGAACAGGCCGAAGCGGCTTTCCACCCAGCCCTTCAGCACGGCGCCCTCGGCACTGTTGGAGTCAAAGCCCCAGCCGCGCAGCAGGCGCATATAAGACGAGCGGAAGCGGCGGCGTTCCTTGGGCACATCGGCTTTGGCGCCCTTTTCCAGCTGTTCCTGCTCTAGGCCGAACACCACGCCCATATAATCTTGGAAGACCTCGGCGGCCTCTTCGGCGCTTTCCGACTGCTTCAGCATCTCGAACATCGACCCATACATCTCGCGCACGCCGGCGATCCGCAGGGGTACCGGGTAGTCGTTATAGGCGGCGCTGGCCAGCAGCCCCGTCGGAACGCCCACCAGATTGGTGGAATGCCCCCGGTCGCGGGCATTGGGCGCCAGTTTGGGCGAATCGTTCATGCTTGCTCCCCTCGCATGAGAATCAAATATGACAAGCAAGAAACGTGCCCCCAGCCTTTCTGAGGCTTTGTCAGCATTGGGGCAGGGGAGGGCTGTGGTCCTTACAACATTGTTGTCGGGGCTTTGTCGGGTTCCCAACAGCTTGTCGCAAGGGGCTGGGATGGCAAAAAACAACCATCAATGCATTGATACAAAACGATTTAAGGAAAAATTTAGAGGTTCAAACACGGTTGGCACGGTGGATGCATCTAGACCAGCGACGCGGTGGCAAGACCCCGCCGAGAGTTTGGAACCGAAGCTTAACAGAGGAGCATCTCTCATGAGCGAACTTCGTCAGATCGCTTTCTACGGTAAGGGTGGTATCGGCAAGTCCACCACCTCGCAGAACACCCTGGCCGCCCTGGCCGAGATGGGTCAGAAGATCCTGATCGTCGGCTGCGACCCCAAGGCTGACTCCACCCGTCTGATCCTGCACGCCAAGGCCCAGGACACCGTTCTGCATCTGGCCGCCGAGGCCGGTTCGGTCGAAGACCTGGAGCTGGAAGACGTCCTGAAGTTCGGCTTCGGCGGCATCAAGTGCGTCGAGTCCGGCGGCCCGGAGCCGGGGGTTGGCTGCGCCGGTCGTGGCGTGATCACCTCGATCAACTTCCTCGAAGAGAACGGTGCTTACGAAGGCGTCGACTACGTCTCCTACGACGTGCTGGGCGACGTGGTCTGCGGCGGTTTCGCCATGCCGATCCGTGAGAACAAGGCTCAGGAAATCTACATCGTCATGTCCGGCGAAATGATGGCTCTGTATGCCGCCAACAACATTGCCAAGGGCATTCTGAAGTATGCCTCCACCGGCGGCGTGCGCCTCGGCGGCCTGATCTGCAACAGCCGTCAGACCGACAAGGAACTGGAACTGGCCGAAGCCCTCTGCGAGAAGCTGGGCTGCAAGCTGATCCACTTCGTGCCCCGCAACAACATCGTGCAGCACGCTGAACTGCGCCGCATGACCACCATCGAATACGCTCCCGACTCCGCTCAGGCCAACGAATATCGTCAGCTGGCCAAGAAGATCCATGAGAACAAGGGCAAGGGCAACATCCCGACCCCGATCACCATGGAAGAGCTGGAAGAGCTGCTGATGGACTTCGGCATCATGGAAAAGGAAGACGAGAGCGTCGTCGGTAAGGCCGCTCACGCCTAAAGCTGGTTGGGCGCCGGTTTCGGCCGGCGCCCACTTGCTACCACCCGAGAACCGGGTGCCATAGTTTGACATAGGAGAAAGACATGAGTCTGGATGTCAAAGAAGAGCGCAAGGCTCTTATCGAAGAGGTGCTCAAGGAGTACCCGGAAAAGACCGCCAAGAAGCGTGCCAAGCACCTCAACGTGTATGAGGAAGGCAAGTCCGATTGCGGCGTGAAGTCCAACATCAAGTCCATTCCCGGTGTGATGACCGTCCGTGGCTGCGCTTATGCCGGCGCCAAGGGCGTGGTCTGGGGCCCGGTGAAGGACATGGTCCACATCTCTCACGGCCCCGTCGGCTGCGGTCACTATAGCTGGGCTCAGCGCCGCAACTATGTGAACGGCACCATGGGCGTGGACTCGTGGGTCACCATGCAGATCACCTCGGATTTCCAGGAAAAGGACATCGTCTTCGGCGGCGACAAGAAGCTCGAGAAGATGATCGACGAAATCGAGAGCGTGTTCCCTCTGAACAAGGGTATCTCGGTGATGTCCGAATGCCCGATCGGTCTGATCGGCGACGACATCGAGGCCGTCTCGAAGAAGAAGGCCAAGGAAATCGGCAAGGTCATCGCCCCTGTGCGTTGCGAAGGCTTCCGTGGCGTGTCCCAGTCGCTGGGCCACCACATCGCCAACGACGTCATGCGTGACTATGTGGTCGACAAGGCTGCCAATTCCGAAGCCAACAAGGCTTTCGTCAGCACCCCCTATGACGTGGTCATCGTCGGCGACTACAACATCGGCGGCGACGCCTGGGCTTCCCGCATCCTGCTGGAAGAGATGGGTCTGCGCGTGATCGCTCAGTGGTCGGGCGACGCCTCGGTCGCGGAAATGGAGCGTGGCTCCAAGGCCAAGCTGAACCTGATCCACTGCTATCGTTCGATGAACTACATCTGCCGCCACATGGAAGAGAAGTACGGTATTCCGTGGATGGAATATAACTTCTTCGGCCCGAGCCAGATCGAGAAGTCCCTGCGCGCCATCGCCGCTCAGTTCGACGACAAGATCAAGGAAGGCGCCGAGCGCGTCATCGCCAAGTACAAGCCGCTGGTCGACGCCATCCTGGGCAAGTACAAGACCCGCCTGGAAGGCAAGCGCATCATGCTGTACGTGGGCGGTCTGCGTCCCCGTCACGTGGCCGACGCCTACGGCGATCTGGGCATCGAAGTGATCGGCACCGGTTACGAATTCGCTCACAACGACGACTATCAGCGCACCACCGAATATATCAAGGACGGCACGCTGGTGTATGACGACGTCTCCGAATTCGAGCTGGAGAAGTTCATCGAAAAGCTGCGTCCCGACCTGGTCGGTTCGGGCATCAAGGAGAAGTACGGCACCCAGAAGATGGGCGTCCCCTTCCGCCAGCTGCACTCCTGGGACTATTCGGGCCCGTACCACGGCTATGACGGCTTCGCCATCTTCGCCCGTGACATGGACCTGGCTGTCAACAACCCGGTTTGGAGCCTGACCAAGGCCCCTTGGAAGTCCTCTGGGAAAGCCGCCTAAGTAGGAGTGTAAGATCATGCCGCAGAACGCAGATAAGATCCGCGACCACTCCACGCTTTTCAACGAGCCGGAGTACAAGGCCCTCTTCGAGAACAAGAAGCAGTTCGAAGGGTGCCACGCTGACGATGTGGTGGCCAAGCAGGCCGAATACATCAACACCTGGGAATATCGCGAAAAGAACTTCGCCCGCGAAGCTCTGACCGTGAACCCCGCCAAGGCCTGCCAGCCGCTGGGCGCCGTTTTCGCCGCCGCCGGTTTCGAGCATACCTTGCCCTTCAACCACGGCTCGCAGGGCTGCACGGCTTACTTCCGTTCGCACCTGACCCGCCACTTCAAGGAGCCCTGCCCGGCGGTCTCCACCTCGATGACCGAGGACGCCGCCGTGTTCGGTGGCCTGCAGAACATGATCGATGGTCTGCAGAACGCCTATCAGGTCTACAAGCCGAAGCTGATCGCGGTGAGCACCACCTGCATCGCCGAAGTCATCGGTGACGATCTGAGCGCCTTCATCGGCAAGGCCCGCGAAAAGGGCAGCATCCCCGAGGACTTCCCGGTGGCCTATGCGCACACCCCGTCCTTCGTGGGCAGCCATGTGGTCGGTTACGACCTGATGGTCAAGGGCGTCCTGTCCTGCTTCTGGGACAAGGCGACCGAGCGCAAGCCGAACGCCAAGATCAACCTGATCCCCGGCTTCGACGGTTATGTGGTTGGCAACAACCGCGAACTGAAGCGCATCCTGGGCGAGTTCGGCGTCGAATTCACCCTGCTGGCCGATAGCTCGGACTTCTTCGATACCCCCACCGACGGCACCTATCGCATGTTCGATGGCGGTACCAAGCTGGACGACGTCGCCGAGGCGATCAACGCCAAGGCCACCATCAGCCTGCAGCAGTACTGCTCGACCAAGACGCTGGAATACGTCAAGGAAAAGGGCCAGGAGGTCGCGTCCTTCCACTATCCCATGGGCGTGTCGGCCACCGATGAGCTGCTGATGAAGATTGCTGAGCTGACCGGTAAGCCGGTTCCGGCTTCGCTGGAGCGCGAGCGTGGCCGTCTGGTCGACGCCATCGCCGACAGCTCGGCTTGGCTGCATGGCAAGACCGTGTCGATCTTCGGTGATCCCGACTTCGTCTACGGTATGGCCCGCTATGTCATGGAACTGGGCATGGAGCCGATCCACTGCCTGGCCACCAATGGCACCAAGGAATGGGTTGGCCAGATGGAAGCCCTGCTGAAGGGCAACCCCTATGGCGCCAAGGGCCAGGTCTGGGCCGGCAAGGATCTGTGGCACATGCGTTCGCTGCTGGTCACCGAGCCGTCCGAGTTCCTGATCGGTAGCTCCTACGGCAAGTATCTGGAAAAGGACACCGGCATTCCGCTGATCCGTCTGACCTTCCCGATCTTCGACCGCCATCACCATCACCGCTTCCCGACCTTCGGTTATCAGGGCGGCCTGCGGGTTCTGGTGACGATCCTGGACAAGATCCTGGACAAGCTGGACGACGATACCCGTCCTTCGGGCATCTCCTACGATCTGGTCCGTTAATCGGTCTCGATCAAACGCAAAGCGGCCGGCAGGGAAACCTGCCGGCCGTTTTCGTTTGTCGCGGGGGAAACGAGGATTACAGCGTGATGATCACATCGAAGCAGGCATTCCTCAGGATCTTGCTGACGCTGGCCGAGGGATGGGTGATGCGCATGGAAAGGGATTTTTCCTGGGCGATATCATAGGCTTGTAGCAACAGGCCCATCCCGGTGGAATCGATCAGGTCCAGGGCCTGGAAGTCGAATTCCACCTCTTTCTTGGCCTGACGGATTTGGGCCAGCAGGCCGGGAAAGCTTTCAGCATCGCGATAGGTCAGGCGGCCGGAGAGGCTGAGGATCAGTTTATCGGCGCTATGGCTTATGCGGCAGTCCATGGGGAGTTTCCTTCTTTTTGCTTAGGCCGCGCGGACGTTGGTCAGGAAGGCGTCGACCTGCTGGCGCAGGCTGTTGGCGCGTTCGGCGACGGTGCGGGCGGCGGATAGAACATCTTCGGCGGCGCGGCCGGTTTCGCCGGCGGCCTGATTGACACCTTCGACATTGCTGCTGATCTCGTCGAAGCCGCCGCTGACCTGTTGGATATTCTCGGCGATTTCCGAGGTGGCCAAGCCCTGTTCCGCCACCGAGCTGGAGACGCCCTGGGCCAGATCGGACATCTGGGCGATGATTTCGGTAATCTCGCCGATGGCGCCGACGGCGGCCTGGGTTTCCTGCTGCACCGCCTTGATCTGGGACGAGATTTCCTCGGTGGCGCGGGCGGTCTGGTTGGACAGGTTCTTGACCTCCCCGGCCACGACGGCAAAGCCCTTGCCGGCATCCCCGGCGCGGGCGGCTTCGATGGTGGCGTTCAGCGCCAGCAGATTGGTCTGGGCGGCGATGTCATTGATCAGGCTGACCACATCGCCGATCTTGGCGACGGTCTGGGTCAGGGTTTCCACCGAACGGTTGGTGCGCAGCGCCTTGTCGCGGGCATCCTCGGCGATATGTACCGAATTGACTGTGCGATCGTTGATGACTTCGACCGCCGAGGACAATTGCCCGGTGGCGGCGCCCACCGACTGCATGTTGCTGGCCATATGCGTGACGGCGTCCGAGACGACCGAGGCCTGCACGGCGGTTTCCTCGGCGGTGGCCGACATGACCTGCGAGGTGGCTTCCAGCTCGGTGGCCGAGGCGGCCATGGTTTGCAGCACTTCGGCCACTTCCGTGTTGAATTCGCGCAAAATGCCGTCGATGACCTTGGCGCGGCGGTCCTTGGCGTCCTGTTCCTTTTTCTGCTGCTGGGTCAGGGCTTCCGAGCGAACCAGGCCGTCGCGGAAGATATCGACCATGCGGGCCATATGGCCGATCTCGTCCTTGCGGTCCTGGCCTTCGGTGACATGCTGGTAGTCGCCGCCGCCGATGGCCTTCATGGCGGCGATGATCTTTTCCAGCGGCTTCGAGATATCCAGGGCGATGGTGACGGCGACGAAGATCGCGCCGGTCAGCAAGACGATGGTGGACAGCAGATAGGCCAGCAGCGCATTGCGGGTTTCGTCATGGGCCTGATGGATCTGCGCGATCAGGTCGGCGGCGACCTTGTCCTCGACCGTCTTCAGCAGGTCGATCTTGTGGGTGATGGTGTCGAACCAGTGAGCGGCCTCGACATCGCCCAGATTGCCGGTGAAGGGGCTGCTGGCGGCGATGGTCTGCATGCGGTCCACTTCGGCGCTGGCGGGATCGGCCAGGACGGTTTTCAGCACATTGTTCTCGTCAGCCGAGGCGAACAGGGAAAAGGTCTGAAGATTCAGGCTTTGCTGCGCCACCAGTTCGACGAAGCGGCGGTGGGTCGGCTGGTCGAACTCGCGCTTGCTGAAGCCGCCATTGCCGATGGCGCGTTCCTGGCCGGTCCGCTCCTTGCCATGCAGCAGCTGGGTATAGGCGGTGATGGTCTTGGACAGCTGCGGCGTGGTCTCGGTCAGGGTCATCTGATCGATGATGGCCAGCAGGCCGGCGATGCTGTCGCTATAGAATTTGGCGGTGTCGGCAGGGGTTGCCTTCAGCCCGTCCACACTGCCGCGCATCTCGGGCAGGGTCGCCAGCTTGGCGTTGGCGGTATCGATGGTGGCTTGCAGCTGGTGAGCGCCGCCGCCGCTGACCAAGGCCTGAACCGAGGTCTGCAACGTGCTCATCTTGCCATCGACTTCTTTGCGCTGGGTCTGCAGCCGGTCGCCTTGGTTGGCGCCCTTGCTGGCGACGAAGCCGACCGAAAGGCCGCGCTCGCGCTGAAGTTCGTGGATGGTCTGGCCGATGCCGGGGGCCAGTCCGGCGATCTGCTCGATATCGCCGATGCGGGACGAGGCCGCGACCTTGTCGCTGAGGCCGATGGAGGAAAAAACCAGCATCCCCAGGATGGGAATCGAAATGGCCAGGCCAATGCGGGTGCTGATTTTCAGGTTGTGGGTGATGAATTTCATGTCGGTAATCCGCCCAACAAGCCGCATCCGTGCGGCATCGCTATCTCTGCAAGTGAGAATGCGACGGATCGACGACAAGTCGCTTTGATGATTATCAAGGGAATGAGGGATTTTAATCCCCGATCACTCGTCCTTTAGGCGATCCAGCAGGGCGATGACCTCTTCCGAGGCCGACAGCAGATGCTGGAAGGCCGCGTTCGCCCCCGCCTTATCGCCGGCATGATGCTTCTGCACCGCCAGCTTTCCGGCCTCATGCACCTTTTTGTGCGGCCCGACCAGCGCCCGATAGGAGGAATTGGACAGCATGCGGCTGTCATTGACCCGGTCATACCATTTGCCCAGCCGGCAGGTATGGTGATTGGCGAGGTCCGAGGCCTTCTGCGATTTTTCCTCGGCCAGGACGGCGCGGATATTGTCGACGAAGGCGCGATGGTCGCTCTTGGCCTTTTCCAGGACCAAAAGGCTGCCGCGACGGGCCATATCTTCCAGATGGGCGTCCTCGAAGGCGTCCTCGGCCAGCAGCTCCACATGGATGGTCTGGCCTTCCAGATTGACCAGGCGGCCCCGGCGGCGGCGCTGGAAGTCCGAGCAGGAAATCTCCAGAGCGTCGCCGCGGGTCAGGTCGTGAGCGCCTTCCAGCAGGATCGAGCAGCCTTGCTTGCCAACTTCGGAAATGGTGCCGGTATAGTTGCGCCCGGCCACGGTCAGGCTACAGCTTTGCACGGTGCTGTGACGGCCCACGCCGCGCCGGTCGATGCGGGGATGGGCGGTATAGGCGACGCGGGAGAGGGCGCGGCCCAGTCCGGCGATGCTTTCGGTCATGCGGCCGCAGTCCTGGCGCACTTCCTCGGCCAGATCCTGCACGCCGACGGCGTCTCCGGCGACGCCTTCCATCAGGCGGGCGACGCCGGTCGAGGCGGTCGAGACATCGGCGACGGCGCGGGCGATCTCGCTGGTGGCGGCGGACTGTTCCTCGGCGGCCGAGGAAATGCTGCTGGCGGCCAGTTCGACTTCATTGATGACGGCGACCACGGCCTCGATGGCCTTTTCCACCTGATTGGAGGCGGCGCGCATATCGTCGATGCGGGCGGCGATGTCGGCGGTGGAGTCCTGGGTCAGATTGGCCAGACGCTTGACCTCGCCGGCGACCACCGAGAAGCCCTTGCCGGCGCCACCGGCGCGGGCGGCCTCGATGGCGGCATTCAGGGCCAGCAGGTCGGTGCGGGAGGCGATGCCGCTGATGATCTCGACGATGTCGTCCACCGTCTTGGTGGCGTGATGCAGGCTGGCGACCAGGGCCGAGACTTCCTCGGCGCGGGAGACGGCGCGGCGGGCGATGGCCTGGGACTGGGTGGCCTGATGGGCGATCTCGGCGATGCTGGCGTGCATCTCCTGGACTGCCGAAGACACGGTTTCCGAACTGGACATGGCTTCGGTGGCGGCGGAGGCACCGGCGACCGAGGCCTCGCTGGTATGATGCGACAGATGCAGCAGCCGTTCGGAATCCCGCGATACGCCATCGGTCAGGCCGCGGATGTCGCGGATCGAGGCGGCGATCTCGGCCTCGATATTCTCGGCGATGTGATGCAGGACCGAGGCATCCACATGGCTGGAGCCGCCCGTCCGCGCGCCGGAAAATAGCGCCAGCAGAAACAGGAAGACCAGGGCCTCGGCCAATAGGGCGAAGAGCGGCGGGATTGTCTCAGTCATCTCTAGGCCGGTCAGGGCCATGGCGGTCAGACAGCCCAGCAGGGCGCCGGCCATCAGAGCCGGATTCAATTTGCGTTGTTCGGACAAGTGCTCCGCTCCCCAGCGCCTGCGGAAATTACATTGCCCGGAAGTATAAGCCGCCGACCGGATTTATTCAAATTGGTTGATAAACCCTCGGTCGGCGGCATCCGGCCTAGTATTTTCCCGGCACTTTCATGGTGTCGGGGATGGGGTGGCGGACATAGTCGGGGTTATGGATGCGCTCGGGCAGGATGATCGGCGCATGCTCGACCTCGGCATAGGGGATCTGGGTCAGCAGATGGTTGATGCAGTTCAGCCGGGCCCGTTTCTTATCCACCGCTTCGACCACCCACCAGGGGGCTTCCTCGATATGGGTGCGGTGAAGCATGTCTTCCTTGGCCCAGGTATATTGCTCCCAGCGGCGGCGGGATTCCAAATCCATCGGCGACAGCTTCCACTGCTTGATGGGGTCTTCGATGCGCATCTGAAAGCGGAAATGCTGCTCTTCATCGGTGATCGAGAACCAGTATTTCAGCAAGATGATACCCGAACGCACCAGCATGCGCTCGAACTCGGGCACCGAGCGGAAGAACTCCTCGACCTCGTCCTCGTTGCAAAAGCCCATCACCCGCTCGACGCCGGCGCGGTTGTACCAGCTGCGGTCGAACAGCACCATTTCACCGGCGGCAGGCAGATGCTGGATATAGCGCTGGAAATACCACTGGGTCTTTTCCCGCTCGGACGGGGCGGGCAGGGCGGCGACGCGGCAGACGCGGGGGTTCAGGCGCTGGGTGATGCGCTTGATCACGCCGCCCTTGCCGGCGGCGTCGCGGCCTTCGAACAGCACCACCACTTTCAGCTTCTTGGCGACCACCCAGTCCTGCAGCTTGACCAGCTCGCCTTGCAGGCGGAACAGTTCCTTGAAGTAATGGTGGCGGTTCAGGATATTGTCGTCGGCGCCCGCGGGGTCGAAGCCATCCAGCATGGCGGCCAGACGGGCATCGCCTTCGTCATTCAGGTCCATCTCGAACTCTTCGTCGAACTCGTCGGTGCGATCCTCGAGAATTCGCCGGCGCATATCCTTTTGGGCTGCGGTCAGCTTATCGCTTTGCTTGCTCTTATCCTTGGCACTCATGCCGTCCTCCTTTACGCGACTCTGTCATGGTACGACCGAAGCGGCGGGAGGAATGAGGAATTTTCATGACGACAACAAAAAAAGCCGGACCCCATTGGGCCCGGCCTCTTTTGTCGGATAACCCCAGAGCAGGGATTAGAACTTGTACTTGCCCGTGAGCGAGAACGTGTGCGAGGTCACGGCATCAAGGCCGTTATCGCTGGTGTTGACCCAGCCATAGCGATAGCGGGCGCCCAGGTCGAAATTCTTGGTCACGGCGTAATCGACACCGACGATGCCCTGCATGGCGAAGTCGGTTTCGCTATTGGAGGCGCTGACGGCGATGTCGGCCACCTTGTTGACTTCCACATTCACATGGGCGAAGCCGATGCCGCCGCCGATGTAGGGGGAAATGCGATAGCGGTCGCCCAGCGGAGTGACGATGGCGTTGGCCATGCCGGTCCAGGTGTCCATGCTGCCGCCGACGCTCAGGCCGCCGCTGTAGACATTGGCGTTGGCGTCGGTGAAGCTGCCGTTGACGCCCTTGAAGTCGGCGGTGGAGTAGCCGACCTGGGCCTCAGCCTTGAGGAAGCGGTTGACCTTGTAGCCGGCGAAGACGCCGCCTTCATAGCCGTTCTTGAAGGAGAACTTGCCCGAACCGGCATTGTTGCTGTCGGTCACGTTGAACTTGATGTCGTTGGCGACATAGAGGCCGGCATCGGCGCCCAGATAGAACTTGCCGTTGGGCGACGTCACGTCGGCGGCCTGGGCGCTGACGGACAGCGCGGCCATGGCACCGGCGGCCAGGATGATCTTGTTAAGGGAACGCATGGGAGTCTCCTCCGGGTTGTACCGACAATTGCTAGGTAAAATTTACCTTACAATGACCCGCGAGGATTTAACAATTGGTTAATGCGCAAGATTTTGTGACCTTAAACTTTTGTAACGCTATGGGTGGAATCGTGTAATTCATTGCAGAAGAGCAGTTCACAGAGGTCAAAATCTTTGTCGGGTGTCCGACAATCGACGCGACAACGGGTGGAATGTTCGGCGCGGTTATGAGCTAACATACTGAAAATACAGAAATGTGCAATCTGGCCTATGGCTTGCATCTCTCGGTTTTGGAACGCCGCGGGAGGTCGCCATGCTCAAGCGCAAGGTCGAAGATGTCTTTAACGAGCCCGGTTGCTCGACCAACCAGGGCAAGAGTGAAAAGGCGCGCAAGGCCGGCTGCTCGAAGCCGCTGACCCCGGGTGCGGCGGCGGGCGGTTGCGCCTTCGACGGCGCCAAGATCGCTTTGCAGCCCATCGCCGACTGTATTCATATCGTGCATGGCCCGATTGCCTGCGAGGGCAATGGCTGGGACAACCGCCACGCCAAATCCACCCATTCCCAGGTCTTCCGCACCGGCGTTACCACCGACATGTCGGATCTCGACGTGGTCTATGGCGGCGAGAAGAAGCTCTATAAGGCCATCAAGGAGGCCATCGTCCGCTTCGACCCGCCGGCGGTGTTCGTCTATCAGACCTGCGTTCCCGCCATGATCGGCGACGATATCGTCAAGGTCTGCGAGGTCGCCACCGAGAAGCTGGGCAAGCCGGTGATCCCGGTCAATGCTCCGGGCTTCGTCGGCTCGAAGAATCTCGGCAACAAGCTGGGCGGCGAGGCGCTGCTGGAATATGTCATCGGCAGCGAAGAGCCCGAGATTTCGACGCCCTACGACATCAATATCCTGGGCGACTATAATATTGCCGGCGAGCTGTGGCAGGTGGAGCCCCTGCTGAAGAAGCTTGGCATCCGCGTGCTGGGCCGCATTACCGGCGATGCCCGCTATCACGATGTCACGGTGGCGCATCGGGCCAAGGTCTCGATGATGGTCTGCAGCCAGGCGCTGATCAATGTTGCCCGCAAGCTGCAGGAACGCTATGGCGTCGCCTATTTCGAAGGCTCGTTCTACGGCATCACCGATACCTCGAACGCCCTGCGCACCATGTCGAAGATGCTGGTGGAGCAGGGCGCTCCCGCCGATCTGATCGACCGCGCCGAGGCCCTGATTGCCTCCGAGGAAGCCCGCTGTCATGCCCGGCTGGCGGTCTATAAGCAGCGGCTCGAAGGCAAGAAGATCCTGCTTTACACCGGCGGTCACAAAAGCTGGTCGGTGATCTCGGCCTTGCAGGATATCGGCGTCAAGGTGATCGGCAGCTCGGTGCGCAAGTCTACGACCGAGGACAAAGAACGCGCCAAGGAGCTGATGGGCGACGATGGCATGCTTTATGACGCCATCCCGCCCAAGGAAATGTATCGCATGCTCAAAGACCGCGAGGCCGACATGATGCTGTCGGGCGGGCGCACCCAGTTCATCGCCCTGAAGGCCAAGATGCCTTGGCTCGATATGAACCAGGAACGCCACCACGCCTATGCCGGTTACGAAGGCATGGTCGCGCTGGTGTCGGAAATCGACAAGGCGCTGTTCAACCCCATCTGGAATCAGGTGCGGGAAGCGGCTCCCTGGGACGCCATCTGCGCTCCCGCCAAGGTGGAGAACTGACATGGCCGAGGTCATTCATCCCCGCAAGGCGCTGTCCATCAATCCGCTGAAAATGAGCCAGCCCTTGGGTGGCGCCATGGCCTTCATGGGGCTGGCCGGCTGCATGCCGCTGCTGCATGGCAGCCAGGGCTGCACCGCCTTTGGGTTGGTGCTGCTGGTCCGCCACTTCCGCGAGGCCATTCCTTTCCAGACTACCGCCATGAACGAGATCACCACCATCCTGGGTGGGATCGAGAATCTCGAACAGGCTTGTCTGAATATCTACAACCGCACCAAATGCAAGGTGATCGGCGTCTGCACCACCGGCCTGACCGAAACCCGCGGTGAAGACCTGAAGGGCGACGTCAAGCTGATCCGCCAGCGTCACCCCGAGCTGGCGGATGTGGAAATCGTCTATGTCACCACTCCCGACTTCGCCGCCGCGCTGGAGCAGGGCTGGGGCAAGGCGGTGACGGCCATGGTCGAGCAGATCGTCCAGCCGTCGCTGGCCAAGACCGATGGTCAGGTGAACATCCTGGCCGGCAGCCATCTGACTCCCGGCGATATCGAGGAAATCCGCGACATGGTCGAGGCCTTTGGCCTGACCCCCATCATCCTGCCCGATCTGTCGGGGTCGCTGGACGGCCATGTGCCGGATGCCTACATGGGCACCACCTATGGCGGCACCACGGTCGAGGACATCCGCTCCATGGGCCGGTCCGAGATCACCATCGCCATCGGCCAGCAGATGCGCTACGCCGCCGCCCAGCTCCAGGAAAAGGCCGGCGTGCCCTTCCAAGTTCTGGACCGCCTGACCGGCCTGGGAGCCGTGGATGAGTTCGTCCGCATCCTCCAGCGGGTCTCGGGCAAGGCGGCGCCGCAGAAGATCCGCCGCCAGCGCAGCCAGCTGCAAGACGCCATGCTGGATGGGCATTTCTATTTCGGCAACACCCCCGTGGCCCTGGCCGCCGAGCCCGACCTGCTGTTCGCCATGACCTCTTGGCTGGCCGAGATGGGGGCCAATGTGGTGACGGCAGTCTCCAGCATGGAAAGCCCGATCCTGGAAACGATCCCCGCCGCCCAGGTGATCATCGGCGATATGGACGATCTGGAGCGGGGAGCGGCGCAGGCCCAGGCCAAGCTGCTGATCACCCACAGCCATGGCCGCATGGCCGCCGAGCATCTGGGGGTGCCGCTGTTCCGCGTCGGCTTCCCGATGTTCGACCGGCTGGGTGCTGCGCACCGCCGCACGGTTGGCTATCGCGGCACCCGCGACCTGATTTTCGACGTGGGCAACCTGCTCATCGAGCATGCCCACGAAGCCCAGCCCGACGACTGGCAGCTTCCCGAGGGAGACGACCATGATGCGACGGCTGCGGCTCATTGAGAACGCCGAACCGCTGGACAGGCCCTCTGTCCCGCTCGACGGCAAGGAAGGAGGAATCATGAAGGTAGCCTTCGCCACCAGCGACATGAAGAACGTCAACGCCCATTTCGGCGGCGCCAAGCAATTGGCCGTCTATGAGGTGACTGCCGAGGATTCCCGTTTCCTCGAAGCCTTGCAGTTCGACAACATCAGCGCCGAGGACGGCGACCACGACCAGTCGGAAGACCGCCTGTTCGCCAAGATCGAGGGGCTGAAGGGCTGTCAGCTGCTGTTCGTGCTGGCCATCGGCGGCCCGGCGGCGGCCCGCGTGGTCAATAACAAGGTGCATCCCATCAAGCTGTCGGGGCCGGAAAGCATCCCCGATGTGATCGCCCGCGTGCAAGGCATGCTCAAGGGCAGCCCGCCGCCCTGGCTGCGCAAGGTCCTGCAGGACGATAGCCGCAAAATGGATTTCCTGGAGGAGGAAGACGCATGAGCACGGATACCCTGACTAAAGAGTCGATGACCGACGAGCAGGCGCTGCAAACCTCGTTCCTCAAGACCCTGGTGGGTCTGGTCAAGGCCCAGGACCGCTTCGGCGTCTGGGAAGGCAAGCCCGATACCGAACTGCTGGCCGATTTCGTGGTCGATAAGGAAAAGCGCAAGCTGATCCCCATCGTCGGCGATCCCGACCCGGACATCCTGAGCCGCCTGGAATGGTTTTACTGCGCCGTCGGCATGGAAGTCGAAAAGCGCACCGGCGTGATGGCCTCGCCCATCATGAAGATGTCCCATGAAGGCTTCGGCCGTCTGGTGGTGACGGCGGGCCGCCTGATCGTCATCAACAAGCATCTGCGCGATGTGCATCGCTTCGGCTTCCTGACGCTTGGCAAGCTGGCCGAGGAAGGCGCCAAGGTGGTCGAGGACGCCGTCAGCTGGGTCGAGAAATATCCCGACGTGGCGAAGGTCTAAGCATGAGCGACGCCGACGCCCTCAAGGCCGAGATCAAGAAGCTCTCGGCCCAAGCGACCAAGGCCAAGATGGACCTGCATGACCTCTCCGAGGAACTGCCCATCGGCGCTGATCGCATCATGGAGGTGGCGACCGCCGCGCGGGACGCCTACGCCAATCTGACCGAGGCGCGGGCGCGTCTCAAAACCCTGGAAAATGCTTAACCATCAAACGCTTAGGAGAGAATAGGATGGCCTATCAAGCTTTGACTCGTGGCGGTAAGCCCTGGACCCCCGTCTTCATCCAATCCATCAACGAAGAAGACTGCATCGGCTGCGGCCGTTGCTACAAGGTCTGCGGCTTCGATGTGCTGACCCTGAAGGGCATGACCGAAGACGGCGACATCGTCGAACTGGATGACGATGACGGCGAAATCGAAAAGAAGGTCATGACCGTCGAGAACGCCGAGAACTGCACCGGCTGCAAGGCTTGTTCGCGCGTTTGCGGCAAGGGCTGTCAGACCCATGCCCCGATGGATGTGGCGGCGGTCTAACTAGGCTGTCCTATCCGGGTGCCTTTCCAGCGGCCATTGAGGCCGCGGCCAAGCGCCTGGAAGGCGTGCCCGGCGAGGGATAATTAAGGAGTCATCACCATGACCGGCGAACAATTGGCAATCTATCGCAGATTGATGGCCAGCGGTGGGCGCGGCGATCCCTTCGATCGTCATGTCTTTGCCTGCATGGTGTCCGCCGGTCTGGCTCAGCACGAGCAGCGGCTGCAGGATTATCTGGGGATGGTCCCCTCGGTCCTGCGGCTGCTGCTGGCGGCCTATTTCCCTCGTTACGCCTTGTTCGTCGAAGGGTCGGCCATGGCCGCGCCCGAAGCGATCGAGGAAGAAGATTTCCGCCTGTTGCTGCTGTCGCGGCGCGGGCGTGGCATTCCCGAAGAGGAATGGCTGGCCTCGATCATCGCCCGCCGGGCTCAGGCTCCCAACCATTTGTGGGAAGACCTGGGGCTGTCCAGCCGCGATGACCTGAACGGCCTGCTGGCCAAGCATTTCCCCAGCCTGTTCGCGCTGAACGACAAGAACATGCGCTGGAAGAAGTTCTTTTACCGCCAGATGTGCGAGGTCGAGGGCTTGCTGTTGTGCAAATCGCCCAACTGCGAAAGCTGCCCCGACATGACGCAATGTTTCGAGTCCGAAAGCCCTTTAGTCCGTGCCGCTGAATGCCACGCTTCAGCGGCCGAGTAATCAGGTCTGCTGGATCGCCGAGAGGATCCAAGGAGCTCCAGGGCTCTTGAGCAGGGTCCAGACCTCGGTGGCTTCGGTGGCGCGGCGGGCGTCGCCCTCCACCACTTCGTTGGTCGCCAGCTTGACGGTATAATCCACCGCGCTCCATTGCAGGGTGACGGTGGCATAGACCACTTCGCCTTCACGCCAGGTTTCGTTGACGTCGCCGCGCAGCAGACGCACCTGCTCGACGCGGTTATGCAGGCCATGTTGGCGGTCGCCCTGAAGCTGCTCGTTCAGATAACCAGCCATTTCCGGGGTCGCCATCCGCTGCAACGCCGCCGAATCGCCATTGGTCCAGGCGGTCTGAATCTCGACCAGCAATTGCTCGAAGGTGGCCAGATCATGTTCGCCCAAGGCGAACTCCCGATCCACTTTCGGCGGCTCGACCTTTTGCGGCTGCACGGAGACGGTAGGAATGGGGCTGTTGACCACCCGCAATTGCGGCTCACGCGGGTCGAAGCCGGGTTCGCGGGGGGCGAAGCTGGGCTCGCGGGGGGCGAAGTCGTTGCGGCCATAGGCGGTATGCTCGGCCACCGGGCGGTTGCCGAAGAAGCGGTTGAACAGCCAGCGGCCGACGAAGAACAGAATGGCCAGCTGGATCATGCTGCCCAGGAAGCCGCCCGAGCCCTCGCCAAAGAAGCCGTGGCCGCCGCCGAACAGGAGCGAGCCGATCCCGGCGCCCACCAGACCGCCGGCCAGACCGGCCATGAAGCTGCGGCCCGTCGAGGGCTGGGGCGAACCGGGCAGGGCGGTGCCGGCTCCGACCTGGGCCCGCTGGGCGGCGGTGACGCCGCCGGGATTCACCGGCCCGGTGCCAGGGGCCATCGTGCCGCCCGTCAGGCTTTCCGACTGCACCGAGGGGGCGGCAGGCGCGGCCTTGACGGCGGGCGGAGCGACCGAACGATTGATCGGCTGGGCAGCAGAGCCTGATCCGCTGCCGCCATGCTGAAGGAAGCCGCCGGCGGGCGCGGTGGGAGCCGGGGCCGGGGTGGCGGGGGCGACGCTGTCATAGGTGCGGCTGCCACGGCTGCCCTGGCTGGCGCTCTTGCCGGCCTTGGCCTCGGCAAGTCCTGGCGACAGGGCCAGGGCGGCGGCGAGGACGGCGGGAATCAGCAGTCGAAAGGCGGGCTTGGTCACGGCAGCGGCTCCGGGGTCGCAGGTGGATTTCTGTGCGCTCAAGAATTCTGGCCCAAGGCTTGCTAAGTCAAGGGGAAGAAGTGGGAAAATCTGCGGAAAACACCGTTTTATCCGGCAGAACTTTCCCGAAACCCAGTTTCACCCGGCAAATGCTGCCGGGCAAGCAGGAGAGCGAGATGTATCATGCCGCCGTCCAAGCTCACCAGACCCACCCGGTGGCCTCGCCGTTTGAGGCTGAGCCGCCCATGTCCATCCCGGCTTTGGATGCCGCGTCCGAGCTTGAAGGCGCGGACGACCAGCCCCAAGCCGTCGCCCTGCATGCCAGCCGGGATAACCTGGCGTTCGCCAAGCGACTGATCGCTCTTTTCGCGGACAAAGGCATCCGCACCAGCCGCGCCATCATCCTGGCGGTGCTGCCCGACGGCAGCGTCGGCGTGGTGGGAGCCAGCCCCGACAAGGCCAAGCTGGAACAGCTGTTCGTCGAGGATCACGACCTGTTCGCCGAATTCCACCGCGTCGCCCGGCAGAACGACATGGTGGCCTCGGCGGAAATCTGCCGCCGCTATCTGAAGGATTCCTACGCCGCCCAAGGCACGGCAGCCCGCATGTCGGTCTGGCGTCACTATCGTGGCCTGTGCGACCAGCTGGAAGCCATGTCCGGCCGCCTGACCCTGCTGGGCGACGACCTGATGTCGGGCGCCTTGCAGTTCACCGCCTCGATCCTGCATTAAGCCTGCATTAAAAACAAAGAAAGCCCTCACCCCCAGCCCCTCTCCCGCTTGCGGGAGAGGGGAGAGTGCGGCGGAATAAAAAGCCCCTCTCCCGCTTGCGGGAGAGGGGAGACTACGGCGGAAAGAAAAGCCCCTCTCCCGTAAGCGGGAGAGGGGTTTGGGGTGAGGGAGAAACCCGAGAACCTAAGAGGAAGCTCGTCCTCTCCACCCAAAAAACCTCTCACCAGCCGCCATTGTTGGCTTCGCCAACCCTTCGCAAAAAAGCTCAGGGCCGCCCGTTGGGCGTCGTTTGCCCTAAAGGGCGGCACGAGGGCGGCGGCCAAGCAGGCGGAGCCTGCGCCCGGCGAGGGACTACCGGCGAAGCCGGAAAAACAAACCCAAGAGGAAGGCTCGTCCTCTCCACCCCAAAGTCCTCTCACCAGCCGCCATTGAGGCGGCGGCCAAGCGGGCGGATGCCCGCGCCCGGCGAGGGACTACCGGCGAAGCCGGAAAAACAAACCCAAGAGGAAGGCTCGTCCTCTCCACCCCAAAGCCCTCTCACCAGCCGCCATTGAGGCGGCGGCCAAGCAGGCGGATGCCTGCGCCCGGCGAGGGACCACCGGCGAAGCCGAAATTAATACGTCCAAAATCCCCCGGTGGCGCCGATGGCCGAGGTGAACAGGCCCAGGATCAGGTTAATCTTGGCGATATGGCGGATTTGCAGCAGCGCCTTAACGGCGGCGGGGACATTGCCGTTATCGACGGCATGGTGGAAATGCTGCCAGGGGCCGACCCACAGCAGGACATAGAGGCCGACCATGATCAGGCCGGTGATCTGCATGATCTGGATATGCAGGCCGACAGCGGCGAAGCCTTCATAGCCGAAATAGACGACGCCATAGCCGGTCAGCAGCAGAACGGCGACGCAGCCCCAGACCCAGTGGAAGAAGTGCTGCAGGCAGTCGCGCCACATTTCCAGCTTGTTGGCGTCGCCCAGGTGATCCAGGGCCGGACGCAGGATATGCACGGCGAAGAAGATGCCGCCGACCCAGATGACGGCGGCAAGGGTGTGGAAGGCGAGGACGAGCGGGATCATTATTCGGCGGCTTTCTTGGCGGCAAGGCCCAACAGGGCGGCGATTTCGTCGGCCAGGGTCAGGATTTCCAAGGCGGCGGCGCCCTTGGGCTGGGTCTCGACCACGCCTTTGCCCTCCATCAGGCTGGCGGCGAAGGCCGAGCGGTTGCCCAGCTGGGTCTCGGCCAGGGGCAGGCCTTCCTCGGCGATCTTGGCGCGGATGCTGTCGGCCAGCTTGTTGCGGGCGGGCACGCGGTTGAGCACCAGCAGGGCCTGGCTCTTTTCCTTGCGGGCCAGCTCCAGGGTCGGCTTGGTGGCCCACAGATCCATGGGGCTGGGCTGCACCGGCACCAGGATCAGCGAGGCGGCGCGGACGGCGACGCGGGCGTCGGTCTCGGCATGGGGCGGGGTATCGATGATCAGCAGATCGTAATTCTGCTTCAGCCGGTCGATCTCGGTGGAGAGCTTCCAGCCCTGCACCTCGGCGGCGGTCAGCTGGCCGGGCAGGGCGGCGTCTTCGGGGCGGGTGGTGAACCAGGCGCTCAAGGAGCCCTGGGGGTCCACGTCCAGCATGGCGACATTCAGCCCCTGCGCCGCCCAGGCGATGGCCAGCTGCACCGCGATGGTGGTCTTGCCTGCGCCGCCTTTTTGCTGAGCGATGGCGATGGTCTTGGCCGTCATGCCGTGATCCTTGCGAACGGGCTGAAACTCCGACAAGGCTGAACTGTTCTTGCTGAATTTTCAAGGGGCAGTGCCATGACTCTTGACCATTGAGGACAGCGCGTTACCCTCGCCCTCAGTCAATGCCGCGGGAGAGGGTGATGTCCGAGGAAATGCAAGGCAAGGTAACGATGGATCTGCGCCAAAGCGTCGAGGCGATCCGCGACCTGCATGCCAAGAACATGCACGAGCCGGCCAAGGACATCGGCTATCAGATCCTGCGCCAAAAGCCCGACAGCCCCGAGATTCTGCATCTGACGGCGGTCTCCGAGATTATGAGCGGGCGGCCCGAGCTGGGCATTTCGCTTTTGAACAAGGCGGCGCAGCTGGAGCCCAAGAACCCGTCGCATCTGCGCACCCTTGCCTCGGCCTTCAAGGCGCTGAATCGCCTGACCGAAGCCTATGCCACCCTGGAGCGGGCCGTGGGCGTCATCGCCACTCAGCCGCAGGGGCTGGACCCGGTGCAGATCGGCAAGCGCTCGCCCAGCCATCATTTGCAGGCCCGTCCGGCCAATATCGCCCGCTTCCGCAAGAACAAGGCTTTGAGCGAGCTGACCGAAATGGTCTATGCCTCGGGCATGTATCATGTGGACGATCTGTGCCGCCTGTACGCTATGTCGGAAAATATCGCCCGGGTGATGAGCCGGGGCGTGAAGGGCGATCTGGCCGAGCTGGGGGTCTGGAAAGGCCACAGCCTGAAGGCGCTGAAGATGCTGGTGCCCGGTCGGATGGTCTATGCCTTCGACACCTTTACCGGCGCCCCGGCGGGCAGCTTCGCCGAGCAGGATGCCCGCGCGGCGGCCTTCCGCGATACCTCGCTGGCCGAGGTGCAGAATTTCGTCGGCAAGGAGCAGGTGGTCTGGTGTCCGGGAACCTTCCCCGACAGCGCCCTGGGCCTGCCTGATGATCTGCGCTTTTCGGTGGTGCATCTGGATGCCGGCACCAAGGCGGCGACCCAGGCCGGGCTGGACTTCTTCTATCCCCGCCTGAATTCCGGCGGGCTGATGATGATCCACGACTATGCCAATGACAGCTGGTCCGATGTGGCGGTGGTGGCCGACGCCTTCATGGCCGACAAGCCGGAAAACATCCTGGTGATGGCCGACAAGGGCGGCACCGGCATGTTCTTCAAGGTGTAGAGCTGATTTCGATCAAACGAAATCAGCTCTCCGTCTCTGCATGCTGCGGCCCGATGCCGGGCCCGCTCAAACGCCGCGCAGGCTTGTCGCATATTTCGACCTGATCCAATCAGGTCGAACTCCGCTCTGGGCCTCCCGAACGATCGTTCGGGATCGTGCCCTAATCCTTCTTCGCTTGGCGGGCGACGGTCAGGGCGGTGTCCAGGTCGCCTTCGAAGGACCAGGGGCCGGTGTGGGTCAGCTTGCTTTTGCAATAGGCCCAGATTTCGCCGCCCATGTCGGTCCAGCGGCGGCAGAAGGTGTAGTCCTCCGACAGATAGGTGCCGGTCCGAGTATCGATGACGCAGTCGAAATAGGCGCAGTTGGTCTGTTCGGCCAAGCCCTGCGCCGAGGCGGCGACATGGATATTCTGAAAGCGGATGTTGGGGTAATGCTCGGCCATGCGGGCGAAGACCGCGCGCTTGATCATCATGAAGCCGGTGCCGATGGAGCGGACCTGGACAAAGGCCTGCTCCGGGGCGGGCAGGGCGCCGTCCAGCAGCTCGACCACATAATTCAGCGACGAGGCCACCGGATCGGGCGAGCCCACCTGCTCATGCAGGCGCAGGCGCGGCCAATCCATGCGCTTCAAGGGATAGATGCCGCCGACGATGTCCTTGTCGGCCTCCAGCAGCGCCAAGGCTTGCTCGGGGGCGAAGCTGATGTCGGCATCGATGAACAGCAGATGGCTGGCCTCGGTCTCGGCCAGGAACTGCTGCACCAGGATATTGCGGGCGCGGGTGATCAGGGCGTCGCCGCCGATCAGGCGGAACGAGATGTCGATCTCGCGCTGAAGGCAGGCCGCCTGCAAGCCCAGCAGGGAATTGGTGAAGCCGGCGGTGACATTGCCGCCGTAACAGGGCGTCGCGACGACGATATGAGGGCGCATGGGGATGGGCTCCTTCAGAACAGGCGCAGGAAGCGGTCCAGACCCAGCCCGGATGCGTCGATATCGGTGGGGCGGCCGCTGATCATATCGGCCAGCAGGCGGCCCGAGCCGCAGGCCATGGTCCAGCCCAGGGTGCCGTGGCCGGTATTCAGGAACAGTCCCGGCACCGAGGTCGGCCCCAGGATCGGCACGGAATCCGGCGTCACCGGGCGCAGGCCGCACCAGAGCTCGGCCTGATCATAGTCGCCGGCATGGGGGAACAGCCCCTTGGCCAGAGCCGGGATCAACTGCGCCCGCTCGGGGTTGATCTCTTTGTTCCAGCCGGCCAGCTCGGCGGTTCCGGCGCAGCGCAGACGCTCGCCCAGGCGGGAATAGACCATCTTATGCTCGTCGTCGGTGATGCTGACCATGGGCGCGCCGCTCTGGTCGGTGACGGGCAGGGTGGCCGAATAGCCCTTGGCGGGATAGATGGGCAGGCGCAGATGCAGCTGGCGGGCCAGCACTGGGCTCCAAGAGGCGGCGCAAAGCAGCACGGCGTCGGCATGGATGCGTCCCGCCGTGGTCGAGGCCGAGGCCACCCGCGATCCTTGCAGCTCCAGCTCGAAGACGCGGGTGTCGTACAGGAAGCGCACGCCTTTTTCGGCGCACAGACCGGCCAGGGCTTGGGTGAATTTATGGGCGTCGCCGGATTCGTCGCCGGGAGTGAAGATGGCGCCCGCCAGTTCGGCCTGGATGGCGGCCAGGGCCGGTTCGATGGCGACGGCCTCTTGCGGCGTCTTGGTGTCGCGCTGCAAGCCCAGGCGGTTCATGACCTCCGAGGCTTTCTGGGCCAGCGAGAATTCGCGGGCGTCGCGATAGACATGCAGGATGCCCAGGCTCTTCTGGTCATAATCCAGCCCGGTCAGGCGGCGCAGTTCCTGTAGGCAGGTGCGGGAATAGACGGCGACCCGCAAGGTGCGGTCGATATTGGTCTGGGCCCGCTTGGCGGTGCAGTTCAGCAAGAAGCGGGCGCCCCAGGCCCACAGGGCGGGATCGAAGCGGTTCCAGCGGAACAGAAGCGGCGAATCCTCGCGGCCCATCCAGCGCAGGGCCCGCAGCGGCGTCGAGGGATTGGCCCAGGGCTCGGCATGGCAGGGTGAGATCTGGCCGCCATTGGCGAAGCTGGTCTCCAGTCCGGGGCCGGGCTGGCGGTCGACCACCGTCACCTCATGTCCGGCCTGGGCCAGATACCAGGCGGAGCTGACCCCGACCACACCTGCACCGATCACCAGAACCTTCACGGCCTTACCCTTCCAGTTTACGGGGCCAATTTGCGGAAACCTTATACTCCCGAGATTCCTCTCCGGGAACCCCTTGCCAAGTTTCCGGTCTGCATTACCCTATTAGAGAACCGTGATTTTCTGGAGCCGCAAGGTGCCGACGCCGCTGCTGACCACCGCCCAGATGTACCAGGCCGACGCTGCTGCCATCGCGGGTGGGATCAGCGGTCTTGCCCTGATGGAGGCGGCGGGCTGGCAGGTGGCGCGGGCCATGCGGCAACGTTTCCGCCCGCGCGCCGTGGCGGTGCTCTGCGGCCCCGGCAACAATGGCGGCGACGGCTTCGTGGTGGCGCGGCTGCTGGAGGCTTGGGGCTGGCCGGTCAAGCTGGCCTTGCTGGGCGAGGTTTCGGCCCTGACCGGCGATGCCACCGCCATGGTGCGGCGTTGGAAAGGCGCCGTGCGTCCCCTGGATCTTTCCATTCTCGACGGCGATCCGCTGGTGGTGGATGCCTTGTTCGGAGCCGGTCTGTCCCGTCCGCTGGAGGGGGCAGCGCGGGAGCTGGTGGCGGCGATGAACGCCCGCGCCTTGGATGTGGTGGCGGTGGATGTGCCTAGCGGCGTTTCCGGGGATACGGGGCAGCTGCTGGGCGAGGCTCCGCAGGCCCGTCTGACCGTCAGCTTCTTCCGCCCCAAGCCCGGCCATCTGCTCTGTCCCGGGCGTCTGCTCTGTGGCGAGCTGGTGATCGGGGATATTGGAATTCCTGATAAAGTGCTTGAGGGAATATCTGTAACTAATTGTCTTAACGATATTTCATTGTGGGGATCGCAGTTCCCCTGGCCGTGTCCCAACGGCCATAAATATGATCGCGGCCATCTGCTGATCGCCGGTGGCGCCGAGATGACCGGAGCCGCCCGTCTGGCCGCCGAAGCCGGTCGGCGGGTGGGGGCGGGGCTGTGTACGATCCAGTCCCCAGAAGCGGCGCTGGCGGTTTATCGTGCGGGGGCGCCGGGCTGCATCGTCTCGTCCGATTGGCAGGCCTTGCTGGCCGACCACCGCCGCAATGCGGCTGTGTTGGGGCCCGGCCTGGGGGTGGGAGACGCCACCCGCCGGATGGTGCTGGAGGCTTTGGCGGCGGGAAAGGCCTGTGTGCTGGACGCCGATGCCCTGACCAGCTTCGCCGCTGATCCGATGGCGCTGTGGCGGGCCGATGGCTGCAAGATTCTCACCCCGCATGACGGGGAATATGCTAGACTTTTCAAGCATCAAGGCGACCGCCTTCACAGGGCTCGGGCCGCCGCCGCCGAGAGTGGCGCGGTCCTGCTGTTGAAAGGCCCCGACACGGTGATCGCCGCCCCCGATGGCCGCGCCGCCATTACCGCCAACGCGCCGCCGACCCTGGCGACCGGCGGTTCGGGCGATGTGCTGGCGGGGCTGATCGGCGGGCTGCTGGCCCAGGGCATGGAGCCGTTTCTGGCTGCCTGTGCTGCGGCTTGGCTGCATGGCGAGGCAGCTGCGGCCTTTGGTCCCGGTCTGATCGCCGAGGATATCGTCCCCCAATTGCCCGCCATCCTGGCCGGGCTGCAAGAAGCAATAGCGAAGGGAGCCCATCATGGATGACGTCAAGACCCAGCCTTCTTCCTCCGTCGGCTTCCTGGACCGCCTGAAGTCCTTGCGCGGCAAATGGCGCGACATCGCCATCGAATATCTGGGGGCGGCGCCCAAGCCCATCGCCCCGGAACTGCCCCCCGATGACGCCGACGCCCTGCGCAAGCAGATGCGCGACTGTCTGGAGGAAAAGGGCGGCGAGGTCTCGGCCCGCGCCCGCGCGGCGGCCTTGGGGCGCTCTTATCTGTTGCTGAACGCCGAGGGCCGCAAGCGTTTCCTGCGCATCCTGGCCGACGAATATGGCTGCGACCGCGCCTCCATCGATGCCGCCATGGCCAAGGTGGCGGCGGCCGAGGATGTGCCGAATCGCTATCTGGCCGAGCATGAACTGCGCGAGGCCCTGGAAAGCCCGCGCGAGAAACTTTTGAAGCAATTCAACGCCTTGCCGGAAGGTGTGAAGTTTCTTGTGGATATGCGGGCCGAGCTGTTGGGCCTGACTAGGGGTGATCCGGCCATGCAGGCGCTGGAGGCCGATCTGAAAGAGCTGCTGGACAGCTGGTTCGATGTCGGCTTCCTGGAGCTGGAGCGCATCACCTGGCGTTCGCCGGCCATCGTCTTGGAAAAGATCATGGCCTACGAGGCGGTGCATGCCATTCAGGGCTGGCGCGATCTGAAGAACCGTCTGGATTCCGACCGGCGGCTTTACGCCTTCTTCCACCCCCGCATGCCCGACGAGCCCTTGATCTTCGTCGAGGTGGCGCTGGTCAACGGCATCGCCGGCGATGTCATCGAGCTGTTGGATGAAAACGCCCCGGTGGGCGACCCCACCAAGGCCGATACCGCCATTTTCTATTCCATCAACAATGCCCAAAAGGGCTTGGTGGGGATCAGCTTCGGCAATTTCCTCATCAAGAAGGTGGTGGATAGCCTGCAGCACGAGCTTCCCAATCTGAAGACCTTCTCGACCCTGTCGCCGATCCCCGGCTTCATGAAATGGCTGGACGGTAAGCTGGCGGCGGGCGAGCCGCATCTGCTGACCGTCGCCGAGCATAAGCTGCTGAAGGGCCTGGGGCATGGCGGCGGCGCCAAGGGCAGCCTGAAGGCGCTGCTGGCGACGGAATGGCACGAGGATCTGGTGGTGGCCGAGGCGCTGAAGGCTCCCTTGCAGCGGCTCTGCGTGCGCTATCTGACCGAGACCAGGAACAAGCGGGCCATCGACCCGGTGGCGCATTTCCATCTGAGCAACGGCGCCCGTATGGAGCGGCTGAACTGGCTGGGCGACACCTCGGTCAAGGGCTATGCCCAGTCGGCGGGTCTGATGGTCAATTATCTCTATAAGCTGGGCGAGATCGACGCCAACCACGAAGCCTATCGCGGCCAGGGCAAGATCATCGCCTCGTCCGCCGTCAAGGCGCTGGGGAAGGAATAGCGATGATGTTCTTCTATAACGGCTCCGACGTCATTCTTTTGATCATGGGGCTGCTGTTCGCCCTGTGGGCCCTGGTCAAGATGGTGGTCATCGTCAACCAGTTCGAACGGGGCGTGGTGCTGACCCTGGGGCGCTATTCGGGCACCTGCGAGCCGGGCTTGCGGCTGTTGGTGCCGGTGGTGCAGCAAATGCGCCGGGCCGATATGCGCGTCACCGTCACCGAGGTCGAGCCGCAAGACCTGATCACCAAGGACAATGTGGCCGTCAAAGTCTCGGCAGTGACCTATTTCCGGGTGGTCGATGCCCGCAAGGCGCTGCTGGAGGTCCGCAATTACATGGAGGCCATCTCGCAGGTGGCGCAGGTGACCTTGCGCTCGACCATCGGCCATCACTCGCTGGACGAGCTGTTGTCGCAGCAGGAAAAGCTGAACGACATGATCAAGGCCAACCTGGACGCCCGTACCGAGGAATGGGGCGTGCAGGTGGATCAGGTGGAAATCCGCTCGGTCGATCTGGATGCCTCGATGGTCCGCGCCATGGCCCAGGAAGCCGAGGCCGAGCGCGGTCGCCGCGCCAGGGTCATCACCGCCGACGGCGAATATCAGGCCGCCGAGAAGCTGGCTCAGGCGGCGGAAATTCTGGCCCGCAATCCGGCGGCTCTGACCCTGCGCACCCTGGCGACCCTGAAGGAAATCGGCGCCGAGCAGAACACCATGATCCTGTTCCCGGTGGCGCAGGATGTGCTGGCGCCCAATCTGAACCCCACCATCCTGGCGGCTTCGGCGGCGATGGCGCATCACAAGCCGAAGGACTGACAGGGCCTATGACCAGCGATCCCGTTTCCCTGGCCCAGGCCGGAGACTTTCCCGCCGCCGTGGCGTCGGCCCGGCAGCGGCTGGCCCAATCCGATGGCGCCGCCGCCGACTGGCATCTGTTGGGCGGCATGCTGGAATGGAGCCATGGCGATCAGGCCGAGGCAGAATCCTGCTTCCGCAAGGCCCATGGCTTGGCGCCGGATCATCGCGGCTATGAATTCGATCTGGCCTGCTGCCTGCTGGCCCAAGGCAAGTTCGCCGAGGGCTGGCGGCATTACGAGGCCCGCGCCGCCAATCAGTTGGACGGTCCCATGCCGGCTCCTCGCTGGGAGGGCGGGCCGCTGGAGGGCAAGACCATCTTGCTGCGGCCCGAACAGGGCTTTGGCGATCTGATCCAGCTCGCCCGTTTCACCCCCGCGCTGACCAAGCGGGGCGCCAAGGTGATCCTGGGCAGCCTGCCGCAATTGGGGCGGCTGATGGCCGAGATGCCGGGCAAGCCGACCGTCTTCGTGCCCGGCCCCAAGCCGCCGCCGCGCTTCGATCTTTGGTGCCCCTATGGCAGTCTGCCGCTGCTCTGCGGCGGTGACGACTTGCCGCCGCCGCCTTATCTGTCGGTGCCTCCCGCCCTGGCGGCGGCCTGGAGTAAGCGGCTGGGCGAGAAGAGGGGGCAACGTATCGGCATCGTCTGGGGCGGTTCCCCCGATCATGCCGAGGACCGCATCCGCTCGCCGGGGCTGGAGCCTTTCCTGGCGCTGATGCGGGCGCGGCCCGATCTCAGCTTCGTCAGTCTGCAAGTGGGACCGGCCAAGGATCAGTTGCTGGGCAGGGAGCTGCCCGCCAATTTCCACGATGTCACCGGGCGGCTGAAGGATTTCCTCGATACCGCGGCGGTGGTCGATCAGCTGGATCTGGTGATCGCCCCCGACACGGCGGTGGCGCATCTGGCTGGAGCCCTGGGCAAGCCGGTCTGGCTGGCCCTGGCCTGGATGACCGATTGGCGCTGGCAGTTTCATCGCGCCGATAGCCCCTGGTATCCCTCGGCGCGGCTGTTCCGCCAGGATAGCCCCGGCGATTGGAGCCCGGTCTTCGCCGCCATGCAGGCGGCTTTGGCCTGAGGGCGGGAAAGGCTTTGCCTGACGGCAAGCGGACCAGTCCGCACCTGCTGGAGAGAAATCTCCAGACCTCTTTTCCTTTGATGCTCTGATAGGAAGAAAAAACGCCGCCCCGGTTGCCCAGGGCGGCGCTTTTGTCGTTTCCGTCCGCCTGGGATCAGGCGTTGCGGATGGTGTTCAGGAAATTGCCGACGCTCTGGGTCAGGCTGCTGGACTGGCGGCTCAATTCGCCCGAGGCCGACAGTACTTCCTGGGCGGCCTGTCCGGTTTCCGACGCGGCGCGGGTCACCTGGGCGATGTTGTGGGTGACGGTGCCGGTGCCCTGGGCGGCTTCCTGAACATTGCGGGCGATTTCCTGGGTGGCCGCGCCCTGTTCCTCGACGGCGGTGGCGATGGCGCCCGCGATGTCGCTGATCTTGCCGATGGTGTCGCCGATGCCCTGGATGGCGGTGACCGCCTGGCTGGTGGCGGTCTGCACCGCGCTGATCTGCGAGGAAATCTCGTCGGTGGCCCGCGCGGTCTGGTTGGCCAGGTTCTTGACCTCGCCGGCGACCACCGCGAAGCCCTTGCCGGCTTCACCGGCACGCGCCGCCTCGATGGTGGCGTTCAGGGCCAACAGGTTGGTCTGGCTGGCGATATTGTTGATCAGCTTGACCACTTCGCCGATCTTGCCGGCAGCCTCGGCCAGACCCTGCACCAGGGCGTTGGTGCGCTGGGCTTCCTCGACCGCCTCGCTGGCGATCTGGTTGGACTGGGTGACCTGACGGCTGATCTCATAGATGGACGAGGTCAGCTCTTCGGTGGCGGCGGCGACGGTCTGCACGTTGGACGAAGCCTGCTCGGCCGCACCCGCGACCGACGTCGCCTGGTTCAGGGTCTCGTCGGCGGTGCGGGTCATGGTCTGAGCCGTCTTCTGCATCTCGCTGGCAGCGGCCGAGACCACCGACAGCACGCTCTGCACATCCTTTTCGAAGGTGTTGGCATGGGCGTTCAGCAGCTTGCTGGTCTCGGAGGCGCGCACCGCGTCGCTATAGACCGAGATGGCCAGATCCATATCCAGGAACACCGCCTTGTTGATGGCGGAAATGATCTCGGCGGCGCGCTCGGGCTTCTTGCGATAGGCCTGCAGCACCAAAGCGACCAGCTTGTTCAAGGTGAAGGCATAGGCCGCCATGTACCAGCGGGGCTCCAGCCCGACGCGCTCATGGGCCATGCCGACCTTGACGATCTGGGCAAAGTAGGCGTCCGAGAACTCGCCGGTGAAGACATTGTCCAGCCAATGCTGCTTTTGCATCTGGCGGGCGCGGTCCAGGGAATTGTTGCTGCCGGGGGAAAACAGCTTGGAGGCGGTGGGGTTGGCGCCGACATGGGCGTAAAAATCATCCAGCACGCGGTCGATCGACTGGCTGAGAACCGGGCGAAATTCCCGCAGCAGGGCGCGGGTGCTCTCGTCGATCTTCAGGAAATTCAAACGACCGTTGCGGTCCAAATCCGTCGTCATCTCAATCTATCCCCTGGTATATGGTGAAACCAATAACGATTCTCATACTTACACCTTTTGGTGGGTGATGCCACGCTACAATGTTCACAATATTTATATGGTCATTTACCCTTAAGGCGTGCCCATAGGGTTTTGCCCTGTTTCCTGGCAAATCTCTGTGCTATAGAAACCGGCTCCGGTCCGGTGGCCGGGGGATTCGAGGCGCGCTCCGCGGGCGTGGTGGAATTTGGTAGACACACTGGATTTAGGTTCCAGCGGCGTAAGCCATGGGGGTTCAAGTCCCTTCGCCCGCACCATACGCAGCCCCGAATCCTGAAGGCCCGGCCCTAGCAGCATTCCGTTGCGAGCCGCTTTAAGAGAGCGGACGATTTCGACGATTTCTATTGGCAGAGAGTTCGATGCAGGTAACCAAGATCAACGCCGAAGGCCTGAAGCATGAGTTCCAGGTCGTCATTTCCGCCGCTCAGCTGGACGAGAAGGTGGTCACCCGCCTGACCGAAGTCGGCCAGACCGTCAAGATCCCCGGCTTCCGTCCCGGCAAGGTGCCCATGGCCCTGCTGCGTCAGAAGTACGGCAAGTCGGTGCTGGGCGAGGCCCTGGACGACGTGGTCAACGAAGGCACCGGCAAGGCCATTTCGGGCGAGAACCTGCGCCCGGCCCTGCAGCCCAAGGTCGAGATCACCAAGTTCGAAGACGGCGGCGACCTGGAATTCAAGGTCAGCGTCGAGGTGCTGCCGGAATTCTCGGTGATGGACCTGTCCTCGATCGCCATTGAGAAGAAGGTCGCCGAGGTTCCCGAATCCGAGATCGACGAGGCTCTGAGCCGCATCGCCGGTTCGCGCGACAAGACCGAGGCCGCTCCGGCCAAGCATGCCGCCAAGTCGGGCGATGTCGCCGTGATCGACTTCCTGGGCAAGCTGGACGGCGTGCCGTTCGACGGCGGTCAGGCCGAAGGCTACAGCCTGAAGCTGGGCTCCAACACCTTCATCCCCGGTTTCGAGGACCAGCTGATCGGCGCCAAGGCCGGTGAAGACAAGCTGGTCAAGGTGACCTTCCCCGCCGACTATCAGGCCCCCAATCTGGCCGGCAAGGATGTCGAGTTCGAGGTTAAGGTGACCGAAGTCCGCAAGGTCGTTCCCACCGCCGCCGACGACGAGATGGCCAAGGCCCTGGGCCTGGACAGCCTGGACGCCCTGAAGGACGCCCTGCGCGAAGAAATCGGCCGCGAATATGCCGTCATGGCCCGCGCCCATCTGAAGCGCGCCCTGTTGGACAAGCTGGCTGAAGGCCATGACTTCGCCGTGCCCCAGGGCATGGTCGATCTGGAATTCGACGCCGTCTGGAAGCAGCTGGAAGGCGACAAGGCCGCCGGTCGTCTGGACGAGGCCGACAAGGACAAGAGCGACGACGAGCTGAAGGCCGAATATCGCGGCATCTGCGAGCGTCGCGTGCGTCTGGGCCTGGTGCTGTCGGAAGTCGGCACCAAGAACAACGTGCAGATCACCCAGGACGACCTGAACAAGGCCGTGCTGGCCGAGGCTCGCCGCTATCCCGGCCAGGAGCATCTGGTGTTCCAGTACTACCAGAAGAACACCGACGCCCTGAACAGCCTGCGCGCCCCGATCTTCGAAGAGAAGGTCATCGACTTCATCGCCGAGCTGGCCAAGGTCACCGAAGTGAAGGTCGACGCCGAGGAGCTCCGCAAGGACCCCGACGCGGCTCCGGAAGCTGCGTCCGAGGCTAAGCCGAAGAAGAAGGCGGCGCCGAAGAAAAAAGCCGCTGCCAAGGCTGAAGAGTAAGGCGAAACCGGGCGGGTCGATCAAAACGACCCGCCCTTTTCGTCACAAATCTTTTTTGGAAGGGTTCCATTTTCTCCCAACCGGATTAGATTAGTCTCATGGGTGGTTCCCACCTTAGGGGCATCAGTGGATTTGCAGGATAAGGACTAAGCGATGAGAGAGCGCGATCCCGTCGACCTTTACATGAACACCCTGGTTCCCATGGTGGTGGAGCAGACCAATCGGGGCGAACGCGCCTACGACATCTATTCCCGCCTGCTGAAAGAGCGCATCATTTTCCTGACCGGTCAGGTCGAGGATTACGGCGCCAGCCTGATTTGCGCCCAGCTGCTGTTCCTGGAATCGGAAAATCCGAGCAAGGACATCGCCTTCTATATCAATTCTCCCGGCGGCGTGGTGACCTCGGGCATGGCGATCTATGACACCATGCAATATATCCGCCCGCCGGTTTCGACCGTCTGTATCGGTCAGGCCGCCTCGATGGGCTCGCTGCTGCTGACCGCCGGCGCCAAGGGCAAGCGCTTCGCCCTGCCGAACGCCCGGGTGATGATCCATCAGCCGTCCGGCGGCGCCCAGGGTCAGGCCACCGATATCGAGATCCAGGCCCGCGAGATCCTGGCGATGCGCGCCCGCCTGAACGGCATCTATGTCGAACATACCGGCCAGCCCCTGGATGTGATCGAACGCTCGATGGAGCGCGACAACTTCATGACGGCCGAACAAGCCAAGGAATTCGGCCTGATCGACGAGGTGGTGACCAGCCGCCCCGCCCCTGAGTCCGAGACCAAGACGGCCGACTAAGGTCGGTTCGCCCCGCCCAGTCCGCCGATGATGTCCGCCGATGATGCGATTTAGCATTGTCTGGCGGGCCGGGCAGGGGCTAACATGATCCTGCAGCGGCCGCGTTTATTTCACGGAGTACCGATGACTAAGTCCACCAGCGGCGATTCGAAGAACACCCTCTACTGCTCCTTCTGCGGAAAGAGCCAGCATGAGGTGCGCAAGCTCATCGCGGGGCCGACCGTGTTCATCTGCGATGAATGCGTCGAATTGTGCATGGACATCATCCGCGAAGAGCATAAGACGCACTTCGTGAAGTCCCGTGACGGCGTGCCGACGCCCAAGGATATCTGCACCGTTCTCGACGATTATGTGATCGGCCAGAAGCATGCCAAGCGCGTGCTGTCGGTGGCGGTCCATAACCATTACAAGCGCCTGAACGCCGGCGGCAAGGGTGCCGATGTCGAGATCGCCAAGAGCAACATTCTGCTGATCGGTCCCACCGGCTGCGGCAAGACCCTTCTGGCCCAGACTCTGGCCCGCATCCTCGACGTTCCCTTCACCATGGCCGACGCCACCACCCTGACCGAAGCCGGTTATGTGGGCGAGGACGTGGAAAACATCATCCTGAAGCTGCTGCAGGCCGCCGACTACAATGTCGAACGGGCCCAGCGCGGCATCGTCTATATCGACGAAGTGGATAAGATCAGCCGCAAGTCCGACAATCCCTCCATCACCCGCGACGTCTCGGGCGAGGGCGTGCAGCAGGCGCTGCTGAAGATCATGGAAGGCACGGTGGCCTCGGTCCCGCCCCAGGGCGGCCGCAAGCATCCCCAGCAGGAATTCCTGCAGGTGGACACCACCAACATCCTGTTCATCTGCGGCGGCGCTTTCGCCGGCCTGGAAAAGGTGATCTCGGGCCGTGGCCGCGGCACCTCCATCGGCTTTGGCGCCGATGTGCGCGGCCCCGACGAGCGGACCACCGGCGACATCCTGCGCGAGGTCGAGCCCGAGGATCTGCTGAAGTTCGGCCTGATCCCCGAATTCGTCGGCCGTCTGCCGGTGCTGGCCACCCTGAACGACCTGGACGAGGCGGCTTTGGTGGACATTCTGTCCAAGCCCAAGAACGCCCTGATCAAGCAGTATGCCCGCCTGTTCGAAATGGAAGACGTGCGTCTGTCCTTCTCGGACGATGCGCTGAAGAACATCGCCAACAAGGCCATTGCCCGCAAGACCGGCGCCCGTGGCCTGCGCTCCATCATGGAAGGCATTCTGCTGGACACCATGTTCGACCTGCCCGGCCTGGACGGCGTCGAGGAAGTGGCCATCAATGGCGAAGTGGTGGAAGGGCGCGCTCAGCCGCTCTACATTTATTCCGAACGCCGTGAAGATACCGGCGCCAGCGCGTAACCGATCTTGCCGGATCAAGGGGGAGACCCCTTGATCTTCGGCGCCCAAAGACGAAATCTTAAGCAACGCCTGGGTTCATCCCGCGGGCCGCGTCCGTGGTCCGCCGCTAATGTGAAGAGGTAACATGGTCGACCAAGCGCGTGGGGACATTTTCCCCGTTCTGCCGCTCCGCGACATCGTGGTTTTTCCCCATATGATCGTTCCGCTGTTCGTGGGCCGCGAGAAATCGGTTCGCGCCCTGGAAGACGTCATGCGGGAAGACAAGCAGATCCTGCTGGTTGCTCAGAAGAACGCCGCCCAGGACGATCCGGGGACCGAGGATATCTATCAGGTCGGCACCATCTCGACGGTGCTGCAGCTGCTGAAGCTGCCCGACGGCACCGTCAAGGTGCTGGTCGAGGGCGGTCAGCGTGCCCGCATCACCAGCTTCACCGAGAACACGGACTTCTTCCAGTGCTCGGCGGAAGTGCTGGAAGAGGCCGAGGGCGATAAGCAGGAGCTGGAAGCCCTGGCCCGTTCGGTGGTCTCGCAGTTCGAGCAATATATCAAGCTGAACAAGAAGATCCCGCCCGAGGTGCTGGTCTCGGTCAATCAGATCGACGATTCCGCCAAGCTGGCCGATACGGTCGCCTCGCATCTTCAGCTGAAGATCGCCGAGAAGCAGGAACTGCTGGAGCTGGACACCACCGCCGAGCGGCTAGAGCGGGTCTATTCCTACATGGAATCCGAAATCGGCGTCCTGCAGGTGGAAAAGAAGATCCGCAACCGCGTCAAGCGGCAGATGGAGAAGACCCAGCGCGAGTACTATCTGAACGAGCAGCTGAAGGCGATCCAGAAGGAACTGGGCGAGACCGAGGATGGCCGCGACGAAGTGGCCGAGATCGAGGATCGCGTCAACAAGACCCGCCTGTCCAAGGAAGCCCGCGACAAGGCTCTGGCCGAGGTCAAGAAGCTGCGCTCCATGAGCCCCATGTCGGCGGAAGCCACCGTGGTGCGCAATTATCTCGACTGGATCCTGTCGATCCCGTGGAAGAAGCGCAGCAAGGTCAAGAAGGACATCAAGGGCGCCGAAAAGATCCTGAACGCCGACCATTACGGCCTGGACAAGGTCAAGGAACGCATCCTTGAGTACTTGGCCGTGCAGCAGCGCACCATCAAGGTCAAGGGCCCGATCCTGTGCCTGGTCGGCCCGCCCGGCGTCGGCAAGACCTCGCTGGGGCGCTCGATCGCCACCGCCACGGGTCGCAATTTCGTCCGCATCTCGCTGGGCGGCGTGCGTGACGAGTCCGAAATTCGTGGTCATCGCCGCACCTATATCGGCTCGATGCCCGGCAAGATCATCCAGGGCATGAAGAAGGCCAAGTCCTCGAACCCCTTGTTCCTGCTGGACGAGGTCGAGAAGATGGGCGCCGATTGGCGTGGCGATCCGGCCTCGGCCCTGCTGGAAGTGCTGGACCCGGAACAGAACGCCACCTTCAACGATCATTATCTCGAAGTGGATTATGATCTGTCGGACGTGATGTTCGTCACCACCGCCAATTCCTTGCGCATGCCCCAGCCGCTGCTGGACCGCATGGAGATCCTGCGTCTGTCGGGCTATACCGAGGACGAAAAGGTCGAGATCGCCAAGCGCCATCTGGTGGAAAAGCAGGCCAAGGCCGCCGGTTTGCGCAAGGGCGAGTTCACTCTGTCCGACGACGCCCTGCGCGACCTGATCCGCTATTACACCCGCGAAGCCGGCGTGCGTAGCCTGGAGCGTGAAATCGCCAATCTGGCCCGCAAGGCGGTCAAGGAAATCCTGACCAAGGCCGAAGGCCACAAGGTTACGGTGACGCGGCGCAATATCGAAAAGTTCGCCGGCATCAAGCGCTTCCGCTATGGCGAGGCCGAGCTGGAGGATCTGGTGGGCGTGGTGACCGGCCTGGCCTGGACCGAAGTGGGCGGCGAGCTGCTGTCCATCGAAGCCGTGACCATGCCCGGCAAGGGCGTCTTCAGCATCACCGGCAAGCTGGGCGATGTGATGCAGGAATCGGTGCAGGCGGCCCGCTCTTATGTGCGCTCGCGTTCGCTGCATTTCGGCATCAAGCCGACGGTGTTCGAAAAGCGCGACATCCATGTGCACGTCCCCGAAGGCGCCACCCCGAAGGATGGTCCGTCGGCCGGCGTCGCCATGTGCACCGCCATCGTCTCGGTGCTGACCGGCATTCCGGTGCGCAAGGATGTCGCCATGACCGGCGAGATCACTCTGCGCGGCCGCGTGCTGCCCATCGGCGGCTTGAAGGAAAAGCTGCTGGCGGCGCTGCGCGGCGGCTTGAAGATCGTGCTGATCCCCAAGGACAACGAAAAGGATCTGGCCGAGATTCCCGACAATGTGAAGCGCGGGCTGAAGATCATCCCCGTGACCATGGTTGACGAGGTGCTGGCCAATGCCCTGACCGCGCCGCTGGAACCCATTGAATGGGACGAAAGCCAGGAAGCCAAGACCCCGGTCAAGGCGGACGAGGGCGAGGTTGGTTTGGTGACACACTAAACAATTCTCGTGTCATTCTTTGCAAAAGGCCGCGATGGAGACGTCGCGGCCTTTGTTTTTGTTGTCGCCGGGCGGAAATCCCTATGGTTTTTGCGCCTTCCCGGATTGACGACGCCAGGAAGAGAGGACTATTCTGGCCTCCTTCTTGCGGGGGCGGCCCAGGGGGGCGTCCCTCGCCTTGCGTTAAGAACTTAGGGGGTCCCGTGGCTAACAAGAATGATCTCGTCGCCCAGGTGGCGACCAGCGCCGGTCTGTCCAAGGCCGATGCCTCGAAGGCTGTCGATGCCGTGTTTTCCGCGATCGGCGATGCTCTGAAGAAGGGCGATGAAGTTCGTCTGGTCGGTTTCGGCACCTTCGCCGTGTCCGAGCGCGCCAAGTCCGAGGGCCGTAATCCTCGTACCGGTGAAAAGATCGAGATCCCGGCCTCCAAGCAGCCCAAGTTCAAGGCTGGCAAGGGCCTGAAGGACGCCGTGCAGTAAGCCGCTCCTTCGATCTTTGAAATGCCGAAAGCCGGTCCCTTGCGGGGCCGGCTTTTCTGTTTCAGTCTGCCTTGCGCAGGATCAGGCCCATGCTGTCGATATTGAAGCGCTCGCGCCCCGGATAGCGGGCGATCAGGGCGGCCAGAACTTCGGGCGGCGGGGCGAGGCCGGCGCTATAGAGCACATTTTTCTGCGCAAAGGGCGATAGCTGCGCATAAAGCATATAGTCCTCGCAGAACAGTCGGTTGATGCAGGGCGAGTGATAGAGGTTATAGACGATCTCGGCCGCCGCCTGGCTGTCGGTATGGGCCAGAAGATGCTGGTACATCTCGGGCGGGGTCATGATCAGATGCCCCCAGAACGGCACCGGGCTATTGGCGAAGTCGAAGAAATTGCCGGCCTGATCGGTGACGCGATGCAGGTGATGACCGTTGGCATAGGGCCAAAGCGGGCCGAAGACCGAGAACAGAACGCCGCCGGGCACCAGCGCCGCATGGGCCCGCTCAAGCACCAGGGGCAGGCGGTCCAGATGCTCGAAACAGGCGATGGAGAGGATGACGTCGAACTGTCCATCCAGGCTTTGGGGGAACTGCTCGGCCCGACCGGAATAGATGCCATAGGGGGGAAGGTCTTCTGCTCTGATCAGATCGGACAGCGCCCCGTGAGTCTCGATGGCATCTTCATGCTGGACGGTTTCGTAATAGCTTAGCTCGACGATGCTGGTCCAGCGGGCGGCGCCCATTTGGTCGACCACCACGGCTCTTGGCAGATGTCCGCCAATCTCGAGGACGCGCTTGCCGCGAAAGGGGGCGTGGATATCGCAAAGCTTCAGGAAGTCTTGGTGATAATCCGAAAGCCCGTGGATGGCGGACATATCGCTGGCGATGCTCATAACGCTCCCATTGTCCTTTCAGACGCCCTTGGGAAGTACGATTATCATCAGGGGGCGAAGGATCGTCAAATTACGAATTGGTCATTGCCAGCCCCGGCGAAGACCGTTAGAAACGCGGGCAGGGGGGCGGTTAGCTCAGTTGGTAGAGCGTCTGCTTTACACGCAGAATGTCGGCGGTTCGAGACCGTCACCGCCCACCATTCCTTCTTTCGACAAGATATTCCTGATCCTTCCTCCGTCATAAGGAGTATGGATGGAGAGTTGTGATCAACTTTTGTCGGAGTGGTCGGTAACCGTCTTTGGCGTGTTGTATAGTTATATGCTACCAATGTTGTTGGTGGTCGCTCTTTATCAGTATTAATATATTTTTCTATTTTGTGATTTTCCCGGTAGCTCTCATAAATGAGGCGGGGCCTTTTGAGGTAGCGGGAATTTAAGCGTGAAGCAAACGCATAAGGCGATTGCCCTGGCTGTTTTGGCCTCGGCGGGGCTATTGGGGGAAGAACAGGCGCGGGCCGACGAGACATTCGTGGATACCGCGGCCATGCAGCGCCATGCCGGCCATGATACGCCGGATGTGCTGCCGATGAGCCAGGCCCTGACGGCTTCGGCCCTGCTTCCCTATCAGCGTCCGGTCGCCCAGCCCTATCAGCCCAGTCTGAGCGGTTATGCCCTGCAAGAGGGCCTTGCGGCCATGGGCGGCTATTCCAGCCAAGGCTCGGTGGCGTCCCAGGCGGTGCAGGCCATGAGCAAAAGCCAGGAGGGTGACAGCGTCGCCGCCCTGGCGCGGCATGACCGGTCGGGGGGCTATGACGACCCCAACGGCACCCGTATCCTCAGCGGCTATCAGCGGGAAAGCGAATATCTTGGCGCTCATGCCTGGATCGGCCCGGGGGTCAGCTGGGACGGCCTAGCCGTTCGCGACCTGATGACCCACTATCTGGTGCCCAATTACGGCGTCGATGTGCCGTATCTGGACCAAGATGGCGCCCGCTCGGTGCTGTCGGCCAAGGATCGTCAGGGCTGGTTCGATCAATGGAAATGGACCACCGGCTGGAGCCATATCCGCGCCGCCGCCGATAATTACAGCCTGCGCAGTCCCGGCACGGTCTTGCAGCAATTCCAGACCGAGCGCAGCGTCGAGAAAAGCCAGCTGCTGCTGACTCACAACGCCGCCGATTGGTCCCTGGATGCCGGCGGCGATCTGCAGCTGGATCAGCTGAACTCGGCCCGGCATGATCAGGAATATGGTTACGGCGCCATCTCGGGGCAGCGTTTCCCGCGGGTGGTTGTCTGGCGCGGCGGGTTGTTCACCAATTACCGCCAGCCTCTGGGACCGGGCAGCCTGCAGGCTGGTCTGCGCTATGACCTCTTGGATAATTCGGTCAACGGCATCGATTATCAGCCCAATTTGTCCGGGGCGAACGGGGCAAAATTCAACTATAGCCCGCGCCAGCTTTGGGCCCGCTATTACGGCGTCACCAATCCCGACAGCACCGAGCATCTGATTTCCGGGCGGCTGCGCTACGAGCAGCCTTTGGCCGAGAAGACTACCGGCTATGCCGATCTGTCCCATATGATGCGCAGCCCCGACCAGTTGGAGCGCTATTACGCGTCCGGCAGCGGCTCGGCCTTTGGGCAGGTGGGCAATCCCGGTCTGAAGCCCGAGCGCCATCACAAGGCCGAGACGGGGCTGAACCGCAGCTCTTCGGATTACAAGGGCTATGGCGCCGCGTCACCGGTGGGGGCCTGGAAATGGACGGCCTCGGTGGGGGCGGATTATGTGATGAATTTCATCGCCGTCGACCGGGCCACCGGCCAGCAGGGAATCGGCCAGTCGGACAATACGATCATCTATCGCAATGTCGATGCCGCCAAGGCGGTGGCTTCGGGCGAACTGCAATGGATGTGGGCGCCTTCCATGGCGGTGCGGGCGGTATTGTCGGCCGAGCGGGGCGAGAATCTGTCGGATCATCGGCCGCTCTATCAGATGGCCCCGTGGGAGGCCAATCTCTATTACGACCTGTTCCAAGGCCAAGGGGCGGGAGCCTGGAACCTGGGCGCCAATGCCCGCGTGGTCGGCTCCAAGGACAGCTTCGACAAGGTCATGGATGTCAGCGGCCGGGGGGGCGGCTTCACCCTGTTCAATCTTTATGGCGGCGTGACGATCAGAGACGGCATCTCGGCGGTGGTCGAGCTGGACAATCTGCTGAACCGCTTTGTCCGCGAGCCGATCCAGCCATTTCCGGCCCAGCCGACCTCGACGATCCTGGCCTCGCCGGGACGCAGCCTTTATGGCCGGATCATCGTCCGCTATTGAAGACCTTCAGAAGTTCCTGATCCAGCCCCACCGGATTGACCGGCTTGGTCAGATAGCCGTTCATGCCGGCGGCATAGCATTGGGCCTCGTCGCTTTTGAAGGCGTTGGCGGTCATGGCGATGATGGGAATGCCGCCCTTGTCGCCGCCCAGGGCGCGAATGGTCTTGGTGGCGTCCAGCCCGTTCATCTCGGGCATCTGCATATCCATCAGGATCAGGTCCAGGCTGCCGGGCGGCGATTCGACCACGGTGCGCACCGCTTCGACGCCATTGCCCGCCAGTTGCACCCGATGCCCGTTCTTGGACAACAGCGCCTGCACCACCAGGGCATTCACCTTGTTGTCCTCGGCCACCAGGATGGTCAGCGGACGCTCTAGCCGCGCCTCGGTGGTCGGCTTCGGATGTTCCGGCGCCGCCGCGACCGGGAAGGGAATCGCCAACAGGAAGCGGCTGCCCTGATGCTCTTCGCTGCTGACGGTGATATTGCCGCCCATGGAGACCGCCAGCCGGCGGCTGATGGCCAGCCCCAGGCCGGTGCCGCCGAAGCGCCGCGAAATGCTGGCGTCGGCCTGGCTGAAGGGGGCGAACAGCCGCCCTTGCGCCTCGTCGGGAATGCCGATGCCGGAATCGGCGATTTCGATCTCGGCCAGCAGCACGTCGCCCGGCTGTTTCTGACAGGCGATGCTGACGGCGACGAAGCCTTGCTCGGTGAACTTGATGGCGTTGCCCAGCAGGTTCAGCACAATCTGCCCCAGCCGGGTAGGGTCGCCCAGCACCCAGCCCAAGGGCTCGGCGGGCAGGGTCAGGGTCAGGTCCAGATCCTTGGCCTCGGCATTGCCGCGCATCAGCTCGACACTGCTGCTCAGCAGTTTTTCCAGCGAGAAGGGCACCGTCTCGATATCCAGCCGATCCTGCTCCAGCTTCGAGAAGTCGAGGATGTCGTTCAGGATGGTCAGCAGGCTTTCGCCCGAGCCGGTGATGATCTTGACCCAGTCCTGCTGCTCGGGCGTCAGGGGGGTGTCCATCAACAGGCTGGCGACGCTGATGATGCCGGTCATGGGCGTGCGGATTTCGTGGCTCATCATGGCCAGGAAGTCGCTTTTGGCCCGGTCGGCGGATTCGGCGGCATCCTTGGCCTTGCGCAGGTTGCTCTCATGCTCCTTATGGGCCGAGATATCCACCAAGGTGGCGAAGACGCAGGCCTCGCCGTCCTGTTCCAGCCAGGCATGGGTGATGTTGGTCCAGAATTCCCGCCCGGCGCGGCTGCGCAACAGGGCGTCCAGGCTGCGCGAGCCGCCGGCCTCGTTGTTCTTGGCCGCCAAAAGCCGGGCGATGTCCGAGGTCTGGACGAAGAAGTCGCCGATGCGGAAGGGGGCTCCCTCGACTTCCGGCAGGGCCAGCAGCGTGCGGCAGGCCTCGTTGCGATAGAGCAGGCGGCCATCCTTGGCACGGACGATCACCACCGGCAGCGGCAGGGCCGCCAGCACCGTGCGTGAACGATGTTCACTCGACTCGGCCCGCGACAGGGCCTGACGACGCTGATCGGCCTCTTGCTCCAGGGCGGCGGTGCGCTCGGCGATGCGCTCTTCCAGCAAGGATCGGTTTTGCGTCTCCAGGGCCAGGGCCGAGGCCTGGGCCGAGCGGGCCGCCTGATGCTCCATCCGCAGCCGGTGGGCCAGACCGGCGCCCAGCACCAGGACATGCACCAGATTGGCGGCATGCACGCTCCAATCAACGCCGTCGATGGGGGGAAGAACCGCCAGCAGCCGCAGGATGGCGATGCTATAGGTCGTCAATTGGGCCGAGAAAGCCAGCAGGAACCAGCGGGCCGACGAGACCCGGCGATAGGACAGATAGCCGGCGCAGGCAGCCGCGCCCAGCATTCCCAGCAGCGCCAGCAGATTCAGCTGGGCTCCGGCCAGCTCCCAATGGCCTGCCGCCGAGAACCCGGCGGCGGTGACGCAAGCCGCGGCATCCAGCAGATAGAGGATGCGGATCTTGGGCAGGGTGCGTTTCAGCTCCAGGATCTCGATGACGAACAAGGCGCCGACGGCAACGCTCAGGCCGGCCATGACGCCGACGATGCGGTCCCCCAGGATCGGCGGCATCGACAGGAACAATTGCCAATGCAGGCCGTCGACCACGAACAGGCACAGGCTGCAGCCGAAGACATAGGCTGAATAGAACAGGAATTGGCGATGATGCAGCCACAGCCCGAACATCAGGGCGATGATGGCCATCAGGATATTGGCGCCATGCAAGAGGCCGAACAGCAGCAGGTCGGAATCCGCCTGATTGGTCAGGGTCTTGGCCGTGGACAGGCTGGCCTGGAGATTCATCGCGCTGGATGTCTTGAGTCGCAGATAGAAGACCGGGGTCTGATCCTCGGAGATCGGCGGCAGATGCATCACGAAATGATGGCTTTGCAGATCGCGGCTGCTCATGGGATAGCGATCGCCGGTGATCCGCTGCCGATAACTGCCGGGTGCGCCGCTATCGGGCTGATACAGGGCGATTTCGTCCAGATAGGCGGGGGACATTTCCAGCCACCAATCCCGCGAGACGCCCTCTTGGGGTTGCAGCATCACCCGCAGCCAGACGGCGTCGTTGGTGAAGCCCAGCGACAGATGCGAGGGCAGGGGGCGGAATGCGTCGCTCAACCCCACCGAGGTCACATCGGCGATGGTCAGGGCCTGGGTGGGATCGCGCAGCACCTCGAAATGTCCGGCCAGGGACAGATGCTCGGCCCCCGCCGGTATCCGCAAGGGCTCGGCCCGCAGCGGCAGAGCCAGGGCGCAGGCAAACAGGCAGGCCAAGGCGATGGCTCCAGCCATTCGCATCCCTGTGATCATCCGCAACAAGCTCAGGTATCGTGCCGCCATTGGTCTCCGCCTCATCCCGAGCGGAATATTGGCACGGAACCGCCTGTTCGGTAATCATCCTGAAGGGGCAGCGGCATATTTCTGGGTTGCGAGTGAAAAGCAACCACAATGACCTTGCGCAGTGTCCTTGCGCTGTTTAAGGTTTTCGCAGTGCGAAAAAATGGTTGCCGCTTTAGGCAGTTGGGGATTTTGCCCATGCAGCAGACAGTCCGTCTTTCCAGTTTGGCCAAGGGTGTCGGCGCCGAGATCGTCGCCCTGGACGAGGCGGCGGTGCAGACCCCCTTCGCCGCCGGAGAACTGGAGCGCCGCCTGATCGAGATGGGTCTGGTGGAAGGTGCCCGCATCACCGTGCTGCACGAGGGCTTTCCCGCCCGCGATCCCATTGCCGTGCAGGTGGATGATCACACCGTGGCGCTTCGCCGCGCCGAGGCCGATGCCGTTCTGGTGCAGGTGCTGTCCTGATGAGTGGCGATAAGCAGCCTCCGCGCATTGCTCTGGTCGGCAATCCCAACAGTGGCAAGACGGCGCTGTTCAACGCCATGACCGGCAGCCGCCAGAAGGTGGCCAACTATGCCGGCGTCACGGTCGAGAAGAAGGAAGGACTGTTCGTCAGCCCCGCCGGCACCCGCGTCAAGGTCATCGACCTGCCGGGCACCTATTCCTTGCGCGCCCGTTCGCCCGACGAAGCCGTCACCCGCGATGTGGTGCTGGGCCGTCAGCAGGGCGAGACGATCCCCGACGCCATCGTCTTCGTCGCCGACGCCACCAACCTGCGCCAGAACCTGCGCTTGGCCCTGGAGATGCGCCAGCTGGGCCGTCCGGTGATCCTGGCGCTTAACATGATGGACGCCGCCGAGAAGCAGGGCATGGCCGTCGATCCCGCCGAGCTTTCGGCCGAGCTGGGCATGCCGGTGGTCGGCACCATCGCCATCGAAAAGGGCGGCATCCAAGGTCTACTGGATCAGATCGACCGCACCATCCAGATCGCCGAGACCGAAGGCTGGGCCTCGGTCCATTCCGATTGCGGCTGGTCCGAGCCCAATTCCCACCAGCTGCGCGACTATCACCGCGAGGTCGAGCGGATTCTCGCCAAGGCGGTCGCCGTGCCGCCCAATCCCCATTACCTGACCCGCAAGCTGGATAAGGTGCTGCTGCACCCGGCCCTGGGCCTGTCCATTCTGATGGTCATCCTGTTCTTGATGTTCCAAGGCGTGTTCGCCTGGGCCAAGTTGCCCATGGACCTGATCGATGCCGGACTGACCGCCCTGAACGGCTTCGTCACCGCCAATATGGCCGATGGCCCTCTGCGCAGCCTGATCACCGACGGCGTCATCGCCGGGGTGGGCAGCGTGGTGATGTTCTTGCCGCAGATTTTGGTGCTGTTCCTGTTCATCCAGCTGTTGGAGGACAGCGGCTATATGGCCCGCGCCGCCTTCTTGCTGGATAAGCTGATGGGCGGGGTCGGGTTGCATGGCCGCGCCTTCATTCCGCTGCTCTCCAGCTTTGCCTGCGCAGTGCCGGGCATCATGGCCGCCCGCGTCATCGAAAACCGCGCCGACCGCATCGCCACCATCATGATCGCGCCCTTGATGACCTGTTCGGCCCGTCTGCCGGTCTATACCCTGCTGATCGCCGCCTTCGTACCCAACAAGGCCGTGCTGGGCGGCTGGATCGGCCTGCCGGGTTTGGTGATGTTCAGCCTTTATGCGGCGGGGATTTTCTCGGGTCTGGTGATCGCCTTCGTCATGAAGCGGACCGTGCTGAAAGGCGTGCGCGAGCCCTTGCTGATGGAGCTGCCCGCCTATCGTCTGCCCCGCCTCAAGAATGTCTCGCTGGGTCTGTACGAGCGCGGCAAGGCCTTCCTGACCCGCGCCGGCACCACCATCTTCGCCCTGATGGTTCTGGTCTGGTTCCTGGCCAGCTATCCGGCTGCCCCCGACGGCGCCACCGAGCCCGCCATCCGCTACAGCATCGCCGGTGCCATCGGCCATGCCCTGGAACCCATCCTGGCCCCCATCGGCTTCAACTGGCAGATCGCCCTGGCCCTGGTGCCCGGCATGGCTGCTCGCGAAGTCGCCGTCGGCGTGCTGGGCACCGTCTATGCCCTGTCCGATACCGGAAAGGACGCCCTGCGAGAATCCCTCTCGGCCATCCTGGCGCAAAGCTGGAGCATCCCCACGGCCCTGTCGCTGCTGGCCTGGTACGTCTTCGCCCCCCAATGTCTGGCAACCCTGGGCGTGGTCCGCCGCGAACTCAACTCGCGCTTCTGGCCAGCCGTGATGTTCGTCTTCCTGACCGCCCTGGCCTATGGCGGATCGTTCCTCACCTACCGCATCGCCAGCCTGATCTTCGGAGGCTGACCATCATGCAGACCATCATCGTCGGCGTCATCGTCGCCTGTGCCGCAGGGCTCCTGGCCTGGAAAGCCTTCAAAGTCATCCGCCGCAAATGCGGCGGCGGAAAAAAGGATAGTTCCTGCGGGAAGTGCTCGGGCTGCGGCTGAGGGGGATGTCCCCGAGGGCAGGGGTGAGGGAGCCGCGCTTCACAGCGCGGCTTTTTTCATGAGGCTTTTCGTGGGCTCCGCCCACACCCGCCAAGGCCAGCGGCCTTGGATGGGCAATGCATTTAGGTGTGTGTTAGTAGTAAAAATCTCAAGAATTAGTTTATTGTGTGGTGACTTGTGAATATTCTATTCTCTTGTCCATATTATTCTTTCTGAATTTACTTGATCAACGACCGAACTTCTGTAGGCTGTGTGTCCGGTTAAATTTTTACCGCGATTTCTTATTTGCAGCAAGCTTGTCGCAAATGATAGGCTTTTTCTATTGCTGCTTGTCATGTTTATTGTAACAAATCCCTCCCAAGTCGATCCGGATACGTTGAATTCCTGGATGTAGTCTCCAAGGTGTCCTCCAGAGGGCTGTTGAGTTGAATTGTTTTTTGCAATGCTCATTGTTCCCTTTATGTTGTGAGCGTTTTGCTGAAGCGTCATGGCGTATGTGTAGGTGATACCATTTTTGGTAGTATGCTTCGAATGCCACTTCCCTTCAAGATCAATGCCTTTGAATATAATATTTTGGTGCCAGGGAATAAATATATCTTTGAATATTTTTCCCGCAATATATATAAATATTGATGTAATTACTCCAGATATCACACCAATTATTATTGATTCATATATTGATGACGCGTCATAAAAACATAAGTTGCTAGTAACATTTTCAATTTTAGTGTCAATTTTAATTTAGTCCTATATCGTTGTGTGTCGTTGCATGTTGTTCTGTGCCATTGTTTTGGTCATAAAATAGTGTCTGGGATTTATTGCAGATGATGTCGGGTTCTGTAAAGGGGATGGAAACGGAATTGGAGAAGACCTTGCGGAATTTTATGTTTTTGGGTGCTGGCTATCTGCGGCAAAGACATCACTACTGAGTGACTGCAAAGGGCACATTCTCCCCTCCCTTTCATCACATCACTCATCCGGGATCCAAAGGGCCCAAGGCCCTTTGCGGGTGTGGGCGGCGCCCACAAAAGCCCTGACCCAATAAAAAAAGCCGCGCTATTCGCGCGGCTCTCTCACCCCCGGCCCCTCTCCCGCTTGCGGGCGAGGGGGGGGTATTTCTTCTTTTTCTTCCAGGGCTTAGGCTTGTCGTCGGCTTCGGTTTTGCCGTCGCTGAGTTCGGCCATGGCGAAGCTTTTGCGGCATTTGGTGCACCAGCCCATGGTTTGGCCGCCGTCCGAGACGATTTGGAAAACGTGCAGGGCTTTGGCGTCCGGGCAGATGGCGCGGAAGGTTTGGGGCTGTCCCATGTCTTATAAAAGTCCCTCGCCGGGCGCGGGCATCCGCCCGCTTGGCCTCGCGCTCAATGCGCTCTGGGAAAATGACTGCACCATTTTCCCTAATTCTTCTGCGTGGATGAGAAGCGGACGGCTTCTTCGGCGGCGCGGATCAGGGCGCGGGCTTTGTTCCAGCATTCCTGATGTTCGGATTCGGGCACCGAGTCGGCGACGATTCCGGCTCCGGCCTGGACATACATGGTGCCGTCCTTGATCAGGGCGGTGCGCAGGGCGATGCAGGTATCCAGGCTGCCGTTGGCGGCGAAATAGCCGATACAACCGGCATAGAAGCCGCGGCGTTCCGGTTCCAGCTCATCGATGATTTCCATGGCCCGCACTTTGGGGGCGCCCGAGACGGTTCCGGCGGGGAAGCCGGCGAACAGGGCGTCCATGGCGTCATATTTCGAATCGTCCAGGGTTCCCTCGACGTTCGAGACGATATGCATGACATGGGAGTAAAGCTCGATGATGTTCTTTTCGGTGACATGCACCGAGCCGATCTTGGAGACGCGGCCGACATCGTTGCGGCCCAGGTCCAGCAGCATCAGATGCTCGGCCAGTTCCTTGGGGTCGGCCAGCAGGTCGGCGGCCAGGGCTTTGTCCTCGGCCTCGTCGGCGCCGCGCTTGCGGGTTCCGGCGATGGGGCGGATGGTGACGGTATCGTCGCGCAGGCGCACCAGGATTTCCGGGCTGGAGCCCACCAGCGAGAAGCCTTCGAAATCCAGGAAGAACAGGAAGGGGCTGGGGTTGGTGCGGCGCAGCGCCCGGTACAGGGCGAAGGGCGGCAGGCGGAACGGCACCGACAGGCGCTGGGACAGCACGACCTGGAAGATATCGCCGGCCAGGATGTACTCCTTGGCCTTGGCGACCATGTCCTTGTACTGGTCGGCGGTCATGTTGGCGCTGGGCTCGGGGCTGACCAGCTCTTCCGCCGAGGCGGTGCGGGCATAGGGCAGCGAGCGTTCGAAGTCGGCGACCACGTCCGACAGCCGTTCCTGGGCCTGGGCATAGGCGGCGCGGGCGGTGACGCCGGCGGCGGGGCGTACCGGGGTGACGATGGTGACGCCGTCATCGACATTGTCGAAAATGGCCATCACGGTGGGGCGCATGAAGACGCCGTCGGGCACGCCGATCTTGTCGGGATTGCCGTCGGGCAGCTTTTCCACCAGCCGCACGGTGTCATAGCCCATATAGCCGACCAGACCGGCGGCCATGGGGGGCAGATGCTCGGGCAGCTCTAGGGTGCTTTCGGCCACCAGGGCGCGCAAGGAGGCCAGGGCGCCTTTCTCGGCGGCGACGGGGCAGGGCTCGAAGGCCTGACCATCGAAGCGGGCCTGACGGTTGATCTCGGCCTTGTCGCCGAAGCAGCGCCAGATCAGGTCGGGCTTCAGGCCGATGAAGGAATAGCGGCCGCGCTTGGCGCCGCCTTCCACCGATTCCAGCAAGAAGCTGTTGGCCTTGCCGTCGGCCAGTTTGAGCATGGCCGAGACGGGAGTCTCCAGGTCGGCCACCAGTTCGGTCCAGACCACCTGCGCCTGTCCGGCGTCATAGCGGGCCTTGAAGCTGTCGAAGTCGAGGGGAGTCTTCATTTCTCGAACTGCTGGTCGATGAGGGATTGGTTGATCTTGACGCCCAGATCCTTTTGCAGGGCCTGACGATAGGACCAAAGCAGATCGCCGGACAGAGCGCGGCCATATTGGGCGCGGGCATTGGCGAACTGTTCCGGCTGGGCCTGGGGATCGGCGGGCTGGATGGTCTTCAGGCGGGCCACCATGGCGTCGCCGTTGGGCACATCAATGACCGCCGCGCCGCCGGGCTGGGCCTTGAACATGGACGAGGCCAGGGCGGGCAGGATGGGGCTGTCGGGGGCGACCACGCGGCGGAAGGGCTGGGTGGTTTCGGTCGGCAGCGAACCGGCGACGGCGGCCAGGGGCTCGCCCTTACCCAGACGCTTTTGCAGCTCTTCGGCCATCTTGCGGGCGGCGCGGCTGCGTTCTTCATGATCCCAGGCGGCGGCGACGCGGTCCTTGATGGCGTCCAGGGCCGGGGCGGCGGGCGGGGTGACGCTGTCGACCCGCAGGACGTAATAGCCCGACTTGTCTTCCAGCTCTTCCACCTGGGTGCCGCTGCCCTGGTCGGTCTTGAAGGCGGCTTCGAGGAAACCGCGCTGGCTGGGCAGGCCGTCCAGTGGGCGGCCGTTCATGGCGCGGCCCGAGGCATCCACCGGAGCAAAGGTCTGCAGCTTGGCGCCGACGGTGTTGGCGGCCTCTTCCAGCGCGGCGCCCGAGCCGATGGCGTCTTCCAGATCGGTGGACTTCTTGAACAGGCGGTTCTGGGCTTCGGCCTTGATCAGCTCCTTGATCAGCTGGTCGCGGGCATCGGCCAGCGAAACGCTTTTGCCGGGGGTGATGGCCGACACCAAGGCGACATGCCAGCCCAGGGCCGACTGGATGGCTCCGGTCACGCCGGGCTGGGGCAGGGCGAAGGCGGCCTTGCCGATCTCGGGCATGGGCATGGCCTTGGCCTCGGCGGTGCCCAGGTCGGTGATGTCCAGATTGCCGGCCTTGGCCAGGGTGACGAAGTCCTTCAGGCTGGCCTTGGCGGCGAAGTCCTTGGCCTTGGCCTCGTCGGCGAAGGTGACGATCTTCACGGCGCGGCTTTCGCCCTTCATGAACTCGGCCTGACGGGCCTGATAGAGCTTTTCGATATCGGACTCGGCGGGCGAGATGCCGGCGGCGACATCGGCCGGGCGCAGGATGATGGCGGTGATGCCGCGCATCTCGGGGGCCAGGAAGTCGGTCTGATGGCTCTTATAGAAGGTCTGCAGGATCTGGTCGTCGGGCTTGCCGGGGCTGGGCATCTTCTCGACGGGGATCAGAATGGTCTCGGCGGTGCGCTGCTCGAAGGCATAGCGGAACAGGGCGTCGACGGCGGGAGCCGGAACCGAAATGCCGCTGGTAATGCTTTGCAGCAGGGCGTTGCCCAGCAGGCCGTTGCGCTGTTCCTGCTCGTAATAGCCTTCCGACATGTTGTTGCGCGACAGCATCTGAGCATAGAGGCCGCGGTCGAACTGGCCCTTGATCTGGAAGTTCGGATTGCCGGCGATCGAGGCGATCACCAGCTTTTCGTCGACGGTCAGCTTCAGACGCGCGACTTCCTGCTGCAGCAGCGCACGGGCGATGTCCTGGTCGATCACATCTTGCAGCACGCCCATCTTGCGGGCCTGATCGATGGTGATGCGCCCGCCCGAGCTGGCCACCAACCGTTCGGCCTGCCGGCGGAAATCCTCGACGATCTGGCTGGGCAGGAACTCGGTCTTGCCCACCACCAACGCGGGCTGGGTGGCGGCGCGCATGCGGAACATGTCGCCGATGCCCCAGGCGGCAAAGCTCAGAGCCAGGAGACCGAACAGGATCTTGATGACCCAGTGCTGGGAATTTTTGCGCAGGATGTCGAGCATGGTCCGTCTTTTAAATCCTTACGCCGCCAAGCTGCGGCAGGGCGGCATCATAGAAGCGGCGGCGAAGGGCGGCAACTTGTAAAAGCTGCCCTTCGCCTTTCCAGCTGTCACCTTTCCAACAACAGGCGGACATGGTAAACCCGGCGCAGTCATAAAAATACAGGAGGACCTGGTCATGGCGCGTCGTCTGTTGATTGCCGGTAACTGGAAGATGAACGGCCTGAAGGCCGATGGCGTGGCGCTGGCCCAGGGCGTGGCCGCCAAGGTCAAGGCCGAGGCTCCCAAGTGCGACATGCTGGTTTGTCCTCCGGCCACTCTGGTGGATGCGGTGGCCCAGGCCGTGGCCGGCTCGGGTCTGGCGGTGGGCGGTCAGGACTGCCATGCCGACAAGTCGGGCGCCCATACCGGCGACATCGCCGCCGTGGCGCTGAAGGATCTGGGCGCGTCTTATGTCATCGTCGGCCATTCCGAGCGCCGCGCCGATCACGGCGAGAGCGACGCGACCGTCAATGCCAAGGCTGCTGCTGCTCTTTCCGCCGGTCTGGTGGCCATCATCTGCATCGGCGAGACCGAGAAGGAACGCGATGCCGGCCTGACCATCAAGGTGGTGGGCGAGCAGTTCCTGGGCTCGCTGCCCGAAGGCGCCACCGCCGCCAATACCGTGATCGCCTATGAGCCGGTTTGGGCCATCGGCACCGGCCGCACCCCCAGCACCGCCGATGTGGCGGAAGTGCATGGCGCCATCCGCGCCCTGGCCGCCGATAGCCGCGGGGCCGATTTCGCCGCTGGTCTGCGGATTCTTTACGGTGGTTCCATGAAGCCCTCCAACGCCCAGGAACTGCTGGCTCTTGAGGATGTGGACGGCGGTCTGATCGGCGGCGCCAGCCTTAAGGTCGAAGATTTTTGGGCTATCGCGCAAAGTTGCCCCTAGTTTTTGTGACGAAGGGCTTATAAAAAGGCTCCAGTCGATTTTGCCTCGCCGCCGTCCTCACTCGGATGGGCGGCGGGGCGCCTTACGTTTTGGTGTGTGTCCATGATCAATGTCCTGCTCGTCATTCATCTTTTGATCGCCATCGCCATGGTGGGCTTCATTCTGCTGCAGCGGAGCGAAGGCGGAGCCCTGGGTATCGGCGGCGGCACCGGCGGCGGTCTGATGACCGGTCGCGCCGCGGGCAATCTTTTGACCCGCACCACCGGCATCCTGGCGACCGGCTTCTTCATCACCAGCCTGGGGCTGGCCATTCTGGCCAACAACCACAGCCGCACCACGGGTTCGCTGATGGATCAGGCTCCGGTGCAGACGGCTCCGGTGGAAAGCGCTCCGGTCGCTCCGGCGGCTCCGGCCACTCCCTCGGCTCCCTTGAGCCGGTAAGGCAATCATCCCGCAGGGGCGGCGCGAAATCGCCGCCTCTCCTTTTTTATTCGGAAACGCAGCGCCCGGCCCTTGGGCGTTGCCGACCCTTGGTGTATGGTAGCGGTCCATGACGAGATTCATCTTCATCACTGGCGGCGTGGTGTCTTCCCTGGGTAAGGGGCTCGCCTCCGCCGCTCTCGGCTCGGTCTTGCAGACCCGTGGCTTCAAGGTCCGCCTGCGCAAGCTGGACCCTTATCTCAACGTCGATCCGGGCACCATGAGCCCCTATCAGCACGGCGAGGTCTATGTGACCGACGACGGCGCCGAGACCGACCTTGATCTGGGCCATTACGAACGCTTCACCGGCGTGGCGTCTCGCCGGTCGGACAACATCACCACCGGGCGCATCTATTCCAACGTGATCGCCAAGGAACGCCGGGGCGACTATCTGGGCGCCACCGTGCAGGTGATTCCCCACGTTACCGACGCCATCAAGGAATTCATCAAGTCGGACATCACCGACGAGGATTTCGTGCTGTGCGAGATCGGCGGCACGGTGGGCGACATCGAAAGCACCCCGTTCCTGGAGGCCATCCGCCAGCTGGGCAACGAGCTGGGCCGCGACCACACCATGTTCGTGCATCTGACCCTGCTGCCCTATATCCCCTCGGCGGGCGAGCTGAAGACCAAGCCGACCCAGCATTCGGTCAAGGAACTGCTGTCGGTGGGTATCCAGCCGGACATGCTGATGTGCCGCTCCGACCGCGACATTCCTCCGGGCGAGCGCCGCAAGATCGCGCTGTTCTGCAATGTCCGCGAAGAAGCCGTCATTCCGGCGCTGGACGTCGATACCATTTATGAAGTGCCGATCAGCTATCATGCCCAGGGCCTGGATGCCCAGGTTTGCAAGCATTTCGGCCTGACCGATGCGCCGCCGCCGGACCTGAGCCGCTGGCAGACCATCGTCAACCGCATCCGTTACCCGGAAGGCGAAGTCCGCATTGCCGTGGTCGGCAAATATACCAGCCTGCTGGACAGCTATAAGTCGCTGGCCGAGGCCTTGCAGCACGGCGGCATCGCCAACAATGTCAAGGTCAAGCTGGAATGGCTGGACAGCCAGATCTTCGAGTCCGAGTCGGCCATCCAGCATCTGGAAGACGTGCACGGCATCCTGGTGCCGGGCGGCTTCGGTGAGCGCGGCGCGTCGGGCAAGATCGAGGCTGTGCGCTTCGCCCGCGAACACAAGATCCCCTATTTCGGCATTTGCTTCGGCATGCAGATGGCGGTGATCGAGGCGGCGCGCAATCAGGCGGGCATGCCCACCGCGACCTCGTCCGAGTTCGGCCCCTGCGAGGTTCCCGTGGTCGGTCTGATGACCGAATGGACCAGCGGCAACCAGACCGTGCGCCGCACCACCGACGACGATCTGGGCGGCACCATGCGCCTGGGCGCTTATGAATGTCATCTGAAGGCCGGATCGCGGGTTGCCGAGGTCTATGGCCAGAAGGCCATCAGCGAACGTCATCGCCACCGCTATGAAGTCAATATCGACTATAAGGAGCGGCTGGAGCAGACTGGTCTGGTGTTCTCGGGCCTGTCGCCCGACGGCGTTCTGCCGGAAATCGTCGAACGTCCCGACCATCCCTGGTTCATCGGCGTGCAGTTCCACCCGGAACTGAAGTCCAAGCCGTTCGAGCCGCATCCGCTGTTCACCTCCTTCATCCAGGCCGCTATTACCCAGTCGCGTCTGGTCTAAGGTCTCTGTCATGAGCATCCAGCATCGGCATATTTCTCTGGGCTCCGTCACCATCGGCAACGATCTGCCGCTGGTGCTGATCTCGGGGCCCTGCCAGATGGAAAGCCGCGAACATGCCCTGGAATGCGCCGAGGCCCTGAAGGCCATGTGCGACAAGGCCGGCATGGGCTTCATCTTCAAGACCTCGTTCGACAAAGCCAACCGCACCAGCATCTCGACGGCGCGGGGCATCGGCCTGGAGGGCGCTTTGCCGGTCTTCGCCGAAGTGCGCGAGAAGCTGGGCATTCCGGTGCTGACCGACGTGCATCTGCCCGAGCATTGCGCCGCCGTCGCTCCGGTGGTGGATGTGCTGCAGATCCCGGCCTTCCTGTGCCGCCAGACCGATCTGCTGCTGGCCGCCGGCGCTACGGGCCGCGCCATCAATGTCAAGAAGGGCCAGTTCCTGGCTCCCTGGGACATGGCCAATGTCGCCAAGAAGATCGAAAGCACCGGCAATCCCAATGTGATGCTGTGCGATCGCGGCACCAGCTTCGGCTATAACACCCTGGTCACCGATATGCGCGGTCTGCCGATCATGGCCAAGACCGGCTGCCCGGTGGTGTTCGACGCCACCCATTCGGTCCAGCAGCCGGGCGGGCAGGGGACCACCTCGGGCGGGCAGCGCGAGTTCGCGCCGGTTCTGGCCCGCGCCGCTGTCGCCATCGGCGTGGCGGCGGTCTTTGCCGAAGCCCACGAATGTCCCGATAAGGCCCCCAGCGATGGGCCCAACATGATTCCGCTGGCCGAAATGCCGGAGTTTATCGCCACCCTGGCGGCCTTCGACAAATTGGCGAAATCGAACCCCGTGAAGATCACTTAAAATCCAAAATGGAGGAGTGGGGCAAATGAGCGCGATTACCGATATCCATGCTCGCGAGATTCTGGACTCCCGCGGCAACCCGACCATCGAAGTCGATGTCATCCTGGAATCCGGCGCCTTTGGTCGCGCCGCCGTTCCCTCGGGCGCTTCGACCGGTGCTCACGAGGCCGTCGAGCTGCGTGACGGCGACAAGAAGCGTTATGGCGGCAAGGGCGTGCTGAAGGCCGTCGCCGCCGTCAATGACGAGATCTATGACGCCCTGGCCGGCTATGACGCCGAAGACCAGCTGCTGGTCGACCGCACCATGATCGATCTGGACGGCACCCCCAACAAGGGCCGCCTGGGCGCCAACGCCATTCTGGGCGTCTCGCTGGCCGTCGCCAAGGCCGCCGCCGAGGAAGCCGGTCTGCCGCTGTACCGCTATGTCGGCGGCGCTTTCGCCCACACCCTGCCGGTTCCGATGATGAACATCATCAACGGCGGTGCCCATGCCGACAATCCCATCGACATTCAGGAATTCATGATCCAGCCGGTGGCCGCCGATTCCGTGGCCGAAGGCATTCGTTGGGGCGCCGAGATTTTCCACGCCCTGAAGAAGGCTCTGAAGGACGCCGGTCACAACACCAACGTCGGTGACGAAGGCGGCTTCGCCCCCAACCTGAAGAGCACCGAGACCGCTCTGGACTTCGTGCTGAAGGCCATCGAGGCCGCCGGCTTCAAGCCCGGCCAGGACATCACCCTGGCCCTGGACGCCGCCTCCACCGAATTCTTCAAGGACGGCAAGTATGTGCTGGCCGGCGAGAAGAAGACCCTGGATAGCAAGTCCATGGTCAAGTACTGGGCCAAGCTGGTCGGCAATTATCCGATCGTCTCCATCGAAGACGGCATGGCCGAGGACGATTGGGACGGCTGGAAGCTGCTGTCCGAGACCCTGGGCAGCAAGATCCAGCTGGTCGGCGACGATCTGTTCGTGACCAACCCGGTCCGTCTGGCCGAAGGCATCGAGAAGGGCATCGCCAACTCGATCCTGGTCAAGGTGAACCAGATCGGCAGCCTGTCCGAGACCCTGGAAGCCGTCGAGATGGCGCACAAGGCCGGCTACACCGCCGTCATGTCGCACCGCTCGGGCGAAACCGAAGACAGCACCATCGCCGACCTGGCGGTGGCCACCAACTGCGGCCAGATCAAGACCGGCTCCATGAGCCGTTCCGACCGTATCGCCAAGTACAACCAGCTGATCCGCATCGAGGAAGAGCTGGGCAACGTGGCCCGCTACGCCGGTCGCTCGATCCTGAAGAAGTAAGCGCTTCTCAGGGTTTGCACTCAGAGAAGGGGAGCCGTTCGGCTCCCCTTTTTCTTTGCCCATATCCTTTGATCGGAATGGGCAATAAAAAAGAGCAAGCCTGTATGGGCTTGCTCTTTTTCGTCTTGCGTTCCTCTGCGAGCTCAAAGCGCCTGGTTATTCCTGGCTGCCCCGAGCTCCTCCCTAAACTTGGACCCGTAGCTCTTTTTGGCCATGGCCCCTTTCTTTCGAGAGGGAATATACGAAATTTCCTTACCCTTGTCACCATGAATTTTTGCAAAAATTGCGTGAGCGGGCTGGGAGGAGATTCCTTTCCTTCGCCGCGCATTTCGCTTGAGGCAACCCTCGCGCTGGGTCAGTCTGGGCGGATATTGCAGCCGGAGGATGGGTGATGACGCGCAGAGGCAGTCTTGTGATCCTGGCTTTGCTGGCGGCAGGACATGCCGGAGCCGAGACGGTCGATCCCGCCAACTCCCAGGTCTTCGTGACCAAGGCCGATTGTCAGGCCTTGGTGCATCACCGCGCCTCGGCGGATGTGAAATATAAGCCCGGCGTCGATGTGCATGGGAATTATGTCGCTCCCGCCGATCTACCCGGCTCGCGCATTCCCAATCTGGTGCCGGAAAAAATCCAGTTTCCCCTGAATATCAACCCGGCCAACTATGCCAAGGGGACGGCAACCGGCGCCAAGACGACGACGACCACCACCACGACCACCAGCAGCAGCACGACCACCACCACCACGACCAGCACCGCCACGCCCGGCGTCGGGGCTTCGGCGACCCAGAACCGTTACGACAATAGCAGCGTGGCGGTGGCGCAAGTCAGCTTTGACCTGCGGTCAGGCCGGGTGACGGTGAACGGCCAGCCCCTGGGCGACCCGCAGGAAGCCATCGTCGCCGAAGCCTGCCAAAAGGCCGGGATAAGGTAGTTGGGGTAAAGAGACGGGGATTAGGCAGTAGACCTTGGGCGCGCGAGCGCCTAAAGTCTGGCCCAATTTTCATTCCGTTGAACGCCCGAGGATTTGAATGCGTCTGTCCGCCTATTTCATGCCCACCCTGAAGGAAACCCCGTCCGAGGCTCAGATCGCTTCGCACCGCCTGATGCTGCGGGCCGGCATGATCCGCCAGACCTCGTCGGGCATCTATACCTGGCTGCCGCTGGGCCTGCGGGTGCTGAAGAAGATCGAGCAGATCGTGCGCGAGGAACAGAACCGCGCGGGGGCGCAGGAACTGTTGATGCCGACCATCCAGTCCGCCGAGCTGTGGAAGGAATCGGGCCGCTATGACGATTACGGCAAGGAGATGCTGCGCATCACCGACCGCCACGAGCGCGAGATGCTGTTCGGCCCGACCAACGAAGAAATGATCACCGCCGTCTTCCGCGACAATGTGAAGAGCTACAAGGAACTGCCCAAGATCCTGTATCACATCCAGTGGAAGTTCCGCGACGAGGTGCGCCCGCGCTTCGGCGTCATGCGTGGCCGCGAGTTCCTGATGAAGGACAGCTACAGCTTCGACATCGATGCCGCCGCCGCCCGCCGCTCCTATAACCGCATGTTCATCGCCTATATGCGCACCTTCGCCCGCATGGGCCTGAAGGCGATCCCCATGCGTGCCGACACCGGCCCCATCGGCGGCGATCTGTCCCACGAGTTCCATATCCTGGCCGAGACCGGCGAGTCGGGCGTGTTCGTCCATCGCGACTTCATCGAAATGGATTGGCGCGGCCGCGAGGTGGACTATTCTGCCGATCTTCAGCCGCTGGTGGACGAGCTGACCAGCAAATATGCCGTCACCGAAGAAAAGCAGGACCCCGCCATCGAAGCCGAGCTGGGCGACAAGCTGGTTTCGGCCCGTGGCATCGAGGTCGGCCATATCTTCTATTTCGGCACCAAATATTCCCAGGCCATGGGCGCGGTGGTGGCTGGCCCCAACGGCGATCCGGTGACGGTCGAGATGGGCAGCTACGGCGTCGGCGTCTCGCGTCTGATGGGCGCCATCATCGAAGCCAGCCATGACGATGGCGGCATCATTTGGCCGGAATCGGTGGCTCCGTTCCAGATCGGCCTGATCAATCTGAAGAAGGGCGACGCCGCTTGCGACGAAGCCTGCGAAAAGCTCTACAAGGCCTTTGGCGACGATGTGCTGTATGACGACCGCGACGAGCGGGCCGGGGCCAAGTTCGCCAACATGGACCTGATCGGCCTGCCCTGGCAGGTCATCGTCGGGCCCAAGGGCGTCGCCAACGGTCTGGTCGAGGTCAAGAATCGCCAGACCGGCACCCGCGAGGAAATCTCGCTGGATGCGGCGCTGGCGCGGTTTGGGAAGTAATTTCACACCCCCTCGCCCGCAAGCGGGAGAGGGGGCAGGGGGGTGAGGGAAACTTGACACCTCTTAATCCCCCTGTTGAGACGCAGAGGCTTCGCCCCCTCACCCCGGCCCTCTCCCGCTTGCGGGAGAGGGGGATATTGTCCGGATTTGTCGGGGGTGACGCTTTCCTAGAGAGTGTGAGTGCGAACCTATGATCTTCGGCGCATTTGAACGCATGGTGGCAGCCCGGTATTTGCGGGCGCGGCGGCGGGAAGGGTTCATCTCCATCATCGCTTGGTTCTCGCTGCTGGGCATTGCCTTGGGCGTGGCTACGCTGATCATCGTCATGTCGGTGATGAACGGTTTCCGCGCCGAGCTGATGGGCCGCATCCTGGGCTTGAACGGCCATGTCAGCGTCTATGCCGACGGTCCCGGCGGCATGTCGGGCTTCGATCAGCTGGCCGGCAAGGTGCGGGGCATTCCCGGCGTGCAGGCGGTCTATCCCATCATCGAAGGCCAGGTGATGGTCACGGCGAGCCAGGGCGGCGCTTCGGGCGCGGTGGTGCGCGGCATTCGCCCCGAAGATTTGCAGGCCCGCAAGAAGATCAGCGATAGCTTCCGGGGCAATGCCTCGGCCTTCCTGGGCGACGATGCGGTGATCATCGGCTATCGGCTGGCGGAAAAGCTGGGGCTTTATCCCGGCCAGAGCATCACCCTGATCTCGCCCAAGGGCAATGTCACCGCCTTTGGCACCATGCCCCGCGTGCGCTCCTACCATATCGCCGCCACCTTCAATGCCGGCATGTTCGAGTATGACAGCAGCTTTATCTTCATGCCGCTGGAGTCCGCCCAGACCTATTTCAATCTGCCGCCCGAAAAGGTCTCGGACCTGCAGGTGATGCTGGATAATCCCGACCGCGCCCGCGATGTCTCGGACGTGATCCAAAGCCTGACCAACGGCGGCGTGCGGATTTATGACTGGCAGCAGGCCAATGCCAGCTTCTTCAACGCCATCCAGGTCGAGCGGAACGTGATGTTCCTGATCCTGACCCTGATCATCCTGGTGGCGGCCTTCAACATCATCTCCAGCCTGATCATGCTGGTGAAGGACAAAGGCCGCGACATCGCCATCCTGCGCACCATGGGGGCGACCAGGGGTATGATCATGCGCATCTTCTTCCTGTCGGGCGCCAGCGTCGGCGTGATCGGCACGGCGGGCGGCGTGGCGCTGGGGCTGTCTTTTGCCCTGAACATCGAGCATATCCGCCAGTTCCTGCAATTGCTGACCGGGCGCGATCTGTTCAGCGCCGAGATCTATTTCCTCAGCCAGCTGCCGGCCAAGGTCGAAAGCGGCGAGGTGATTACGGTGGTGCTGCTGAGCCTGTTCCTGTCCTTCGCCGCCACCATTTATCCCAGCTGGCGGGCGGCAAGGCTCGATCCGGTGGAGGCGCTGCGTTATGAATGAGATCGCCCTCAAGCTGGACAGCGTCACCCGCAGCTTCAGCCAAGGTAAGGACCAGCTGTCGGTGCTGAAAGGCGCCGGGCTGGAGGTCCGCGCCGGCGAGATCGTCGCCCTGGTCGGTCCCTCGGGTGCCGGCAAATCGACCCTCTTGCAGATTGCCGGATTGCTGGAAAAGCCCGATGGCGGCGAGGTGCTGATCGGCGGCGAGCCCTGCGGCTCTTTGTCCGACGATCGCCGCACCAAGATGCGCCGCTCCAAGCTGGGCTTCGTCTATCAGTATCATCACCTGCTGCCGGAATTCTCGGCGCTGGAAAATATCGTGCTGCCGCAGATGATCGCCGGTGTGCCGAAGCGTCAGGCCCAGCAGCGGGGTAGGGAGCTGCTGGAGCGCATGGGCCTGGGCCCCCGCGCCGAGCATCGCCCCGGCCAGCTATCGGGCGGCGAGCAGCAGCGGGTCGCCATCTGCCGCGCCCTGGCCAATCAGCCGGTGCTGCTGCTGGCCGACGAGCCCACCGGCAATCTGGACCCCCACACCGCCGACGGCGTCTTCGCGCAACTGGTCGAGCTGGTGCGCGGCCAGGGCTTGGCTGCCCTGATCGCCACCCACAATCCCGAACTGGCCCGGCGCATGGACCGCATGGTCTCGCTGACGGACGGGGTGCTGGTTCAGGTGGAATAGACCACCCGCAGCGCTCCCCAATGGCGGCCCTTCACCAGGATCGGGCTGCTGGCATCCTTCACCGTGACGGTGCGGTCGCCCATCTTGCGATTGAAGGTCTGCAACAGGATCGGCTTGCGGTTCTGCGAGGCCGCCAGGGCGGTGTAATCGCTGAACTTGATGCGGTTGCGGCAGTTGGCGGCATTCCACACCGGGTCCGGTCCCTGGGGCTTGCTATATTGCGGCTGATGGCTGGGCATATAGCCGTTGCGATCCACCGAGCAAATCGCCATGGAATTGGCCAGCAGTGACGCCACCGGATCTTGGATCGGCGGCAGCACCTTGTCGCAGAACGTGGTGAAGCGGGTCAGGAACTGCGGCGGGTTCGAGCCATTCACCTGCTGATAATGCTCGTCGAACAGGTCGGATTCGCTAATCTCGCCCCGGGCCAATCCGGCCTCGAAGGCGGCGGCGACCTTGGCGGCGGTCTCTTGGGCGGCGGCGATATAGGGGCTGTCGCGGGTTTCGACCCCCAGTTCGACGGTGGTGCCGATCAGGCTTTCCCCCAGATTGCGCACATGGGTGATGCGGTCCTTGGCCTTCGTCAGCCGGTCCGAGGTCTGGCCGACGCCCTGGGTCATCGAAGCCAGACGGTCGTCGATGCCGTTGACCCCCTGGCTGATGGCCCCGGCATCGGTGCTGATGTCGTCGGCTTGGCGCTCGATCTGGTCCATGGCGCTGCGGATCGAGCTCATCACCGAGGCGATGGCGTCGGTGCTGTCGGCCACGGCGGTAGCGCGGGCGCTGCCAGCTGCGGTTTCCTCGATCAGCTTCTGGGCCTGCCCGTTCAGATCGCGCAAGGTGGCCTCGATGCCCTGGGTGGCTTCGGCGGTCTTGCGCGACAGGGCCTTGACCTCCGAGGCGACCACCGCGAAGCCCTTGCCCAGCTCTCCGGCGCGGGCGGCTTCGATGGTGGCGTTCAGGGCCAGCATATTGGTCTGACCGGCGATGGCGCTGATTTCCTTGGCGACGACGCCGACCCGAGCCAGGGCGGCCCGCAGGCCCGACAGCTGGCTTTCCATGCCGGTGACCATGCTGGCCAGCTGGCGGATTTCCCCCAGCGAGACCTGGATGGTGTCCTGAGATCCCTCGACGGTCTGGCGGGCGGTGCGGATGACGCCCAGCGCCTGCTGCGAACTGTCGGCGATATGTTCGGACATGGTCGCCACCTTGTCCGTCTCGGATTTCAGAGACCGGAAATCATCGTCCTGCTGCTGGATGTGATTGCCCAAGCCTTCGACCACGTCGATGACTTCGGACATGCCGATGCTCAGTTGGCTGACATCATCGGCAATCTTTTCGATCAAACCGGAATTGCTGCTCATGGAGATTCCCCCGCCCGAGGAATATTGCGACACCAATCCGGTATGCCTTCACCTACTCCGGTAGGCAATGCGTCCTTCGGTATATCCCCTTCAGATTGTGCCAACTTTCATCGATCCGACTTATCCGGTCCTTGGAATTCGGGCGGCGTCGGGCTAACTTGGCGCCATGTCCCACGCCGACTTCGTCCATCTTCGCGTTCACACCGCTTATTCGCTGTCGGAAGGCGCGATCAAGGTCAAGGACCTGATCAAGCTGGCGACCAAGCAGGCCATGCCGGCGTTGGGCATTTGCGACACCGGCAATCTGTTCGGCGGGCTGGAATTCTCGACCGCCTGCGCCGATGCCGGGGTGCAGCCGATCATCGGCGTGCAGCTGCAAATCCGCCGCGAGGAAGAGGGCGAGGCCAAGGGCTTCGGCGCCGCCCGCGATCAGGGCCGCAAGCCCGAGCCCGACCAGCTGGTGCTGCTGGCCCAGTCCGAGGTGGGCTACAACAATCTGATGAAGCTGATCTCCAAGGCTTTCCTGGCCACCGACGGCGGCGAGACGCCGCAGGTGACTTTGGCAGATGTGGAGGGACGCAGCGCCGGACTGATCGCCCTGACCGGCGGTTCCCTGGGCGCCTTGGGGCGAATGCTGGGAGACGGGCAGGGAGCCAAGGCCGAGGCCTTTCTGCTGCGGCTGAAAGAGGCTTTCCCCAACCGGCTTTATATCGAGCTGCAACGCCACGGCACCGAGATCGAGGAGCGCATCGAGCCGGGCCTGCTCGATCTGGCCTATAAGCATGACGTGCCCTTGGTCGCCACCAACGAGCCGTTCTTTTCCGATCCCGGCATGTATGAGGCCCATGACGCGCTGCTTTGCATCGCCGCCGGCGCCTATGTCAGCCAGGATGACCGCCGCCGCCTGACCCCTGAGCATTGTTTCAAGTCGGCCCAGGCCATGCGCGAGCTGTTCTCGGACATCCCCGAGGCCTGCGACAACACTCTGATCATCGCCAAGCGTTGCGCCTATATGGTGCAGAAGCGCAAGCCGATCCTGCCGCCTTACCGCATGCCCGGCCTGACCGAGGCCGATGTGCTGACCCAGAAGACCTGGGAGGGGCTGGAAGAGCGGCTGGAGAAGCATGTCTTCCTGCCCGAGATGACCGAGGACGAGCGCGAGCAGGCGGCCAAGCCCTACCGCGAGCGCACCCAGTTCGAGCTGGATGTGATCATCCAGATGGGCTTCCCCGGCTATTTCCTGATCGTGTCCGATTTCATCCAATGGGCCAAGGCCAACGGCGTGCCGGTGGGGCCGGGACGCGGTTCGGGCGCCGGTTCGGCGGTGGCCTGGGCGCTGACCATTACCGACCTTGATCCTCTGCGCTGGGGGCTGCTGTTCGAGCGATTCCTCAATCCCGAACGCGTCTCCATGCCTGACTTCGATATCGACTTCTGCCAGGATAAGCGCGAGCGCGTGATTCATTACGTGCAGGAGAAATACGGCTTCGAGCAGGTCGCCCAGATCATCACCTTCGGTAAGCTGCAGGCCAAGGCGGTGGTGCGCGACGTCGGGCGCGTGCTGCAGATGCCCTATGGCCAGGTGGACCGTATTTCCAAGCTGGTGCCCAACAATCCCGCCGATCCCATCAGCCTGAAGGACGCCATCGAGCAAGAGCCGCTGCTGAAAGAGATGCAGCAGACCGACGAGCAGGTCCGGCATCTCTTGGACATCGGCATGAAGCTGGAAGGGCTTTACCGCCACGCCTCGACCCATGCGGCGGGTGTGGTGATCGGTGATCGGCCCCTGGACGAGCTGGTGCCGCTCTACCGAGACCCCCGCTCCGACATGCCGGTGACCCAGTTCAATATGAAATGGGTGGAAAGCGCCGGACTGGTGAAGTTCGACTTCCTGGGCCTGAAGACCCTGACGGTGATCTATCGCGCCGTCGAGAATGTCCGCCGGGCGCAAAAGGTCGAGATCGACCTGCCGGCCATTCCGCTGGACGATCAGAAATCCTACGAGATGCTGGCCCGTGGCGAGACGGTCGGCGTGTTCCAGCTGGAAAGCTCGGGCATGCGTGACGTGCTGCGCAAGATGCAGGCCGACCGCTTTGAAGACATCATCGCCGTGGTGGCGCTCTATCGCCCTGGCCCGATGGACAACATCCCGCACTACATTAGCGTCAAGCACGGCCGTGAAGAGCCGGACTATATGCATCCCCGCCTGGAGCGGATCCTGACCGAAACCAACGGCATCATGATCTATCAGGAACAGGTGATGCAGATCGCCCAGGAGCTGTCGGGCTATACCCTGGGCGGCGCCGACCTGTTGCGCCGCGCCATGGGTAAGAAGATCAAGGAGGAGATGGACGCCCAGCGCAAGATCTTCTGCGAGGGCGCGGTGGCCCGTGGGGTGGATCACGCCAAGGCCGATCAGATCTTCGATCAGGTCAACAAGTTCGCCGGCTATGGCTTCAACAAGTCCCACGCCGCCGCCTATGCCTTGGTGGCCTATCAGACCGCCTGGCTGAAGGCCAATTACCCTGTCGAGTTCATCGCCGCCTCGATGACCTATGACATGCATAATACCGACAAGCTGAACATCTTCCGCCAGGAACTGGATCGCTTGAAAATCAAGCTGTTGCCGCCTGATATTAACAAATCAGGTCCGGACTTCTGGGTAGAAACCCAGGCCGATGGCAGCTTGGCGGTGCGCTATGCCCTGGCGGCGCTGAAGAATGTCGGCGCGGCGGCCATGGATGCGCTGGTGGCCGAGCGGCAGAAGAACGGCCCCTTCAAGGATTTGGCCGACTTCTCCAAGCGCATGGACGCCAAGGCCATCAATAAGCGGCAGATGGAAAATCTGGTGCGGGCGGGCGTCTTCGATACTCTGGAAAAGAACCGCGCCAAGCTGTTCGACGGCATCGAGATCGTGCTGCGCGAGGCCCAGGCGGCGGCGGTGGACCGCGAGTCGGGGCAGTCAAGCCTGTTCGGCGGCCCGTCCACCAGCAGCAAGATGGTGCTGCCCAATCGCTCGGACTGGGCTCCGGCGGAAAAGCTGCAGCAGGAATTCGACTCGGTCGGCTTCTATCTCTCGGCCCATCCCATGGACGCCTATGGCAAGAGCCTGCAGCGCCTGGGCGTGCTGAAGGTGACCGAGGTGCCGCGCCACCTCGCCTCGGGCGGCAAGAGCCGCATCAAGCTGGCGGGCACCCTGAACGCCAAGCAGGAGCGTATCTCCAGCCGGGGCAGCCGCTATGCCTTCATCACGGTCTCCGACGCCTCGGGACTGTTCGAGGTGATGGTCTTCTCGGAGGTGCTTTCGGCCAGCCGCGAGCTCTTGGAGCCCAACACGCCGCTGTTGGTCACGGTGGAAGCCAAGATCGAGGAAGAGCAGCTGAAGATGACCTGTCAGGTCATCGAAAGCCTGGATAAGGCGGCGGCGGCGGCTTCGGCGGGCTTGAAGATCACCATCGGCGAGGAAGGCCCGATCAAGGCGCTCAAGGAGCTGATCTCCAAGGAACAGCGCGGCAAGGGCCAGATCGTTCTGATCGCTCAGGCTGGCACCAAGGAAGTCGAGGCCCGCCTGAATGGCGGCTTCGCCCTCAGCCCGCAGCTGGTCGGCACCCTCAGGACCATTCCCGGCGTGCTGGACGTGCAGGAGATTTAAGCCCTAAGGAGCGTCGAGCACTTCCACCTTGGGAAGGCCGGCGGCGGCGGTATCCAGCTTCTTCAGCATGGCTTCGGCGTCGGGATAATCCTTGGACAGCACCAGCCGCACCTCCAGCTTGGCCAGCCGCTCGGATCGCAGGCCGGGCAGGGGGCGCTTCTCCAGGATCTCGCGGGCTGGGCCAACATAGTCGATCAGATAATCGCCCCGCTTGGCCGCCAGCATGGCGAAGGCGGCTTCATGGCTGGCGACGCGGATGATGGCCAGACTGCTGCTGGTGTCATCAAGGAAGGGGGCGATGCTGCCATAGGTGTAGCCGCTGACCACGATCAGCCGCTTGCCCTTCAATTCATCGATGGTCTGAACGGCGGGAGTGCTCTCGCTGTGATAAACCCGCAGCTCGGTGGCGGCGACGCTGCGCTCGCCGATCAGGCAGCAGTGATCCAGGGTCGGAGACCCCACCAGCATCGAGAAATTGGCGCCGCCCTCTTGCATGACCTTATACATGCGCTTGGCGGGATAGGGGCTGGCATGCCATTTCATCCCGGTCTTGGCGAACAGTTTGTCGGCCAAGCCCAGCAGCGGCGTGGTGGCCGCGCCCTGGTCGTCCAACTTGGTGGTCCAGACCGACTGTTCGGGATAGGCATATTCGATCGCCGGCGCTTCGGCCAAGGCTTCGCAGGCGCCGAAAAGCGCCAGGGTCAATCCAAGAAGGGGGGCAAGGCGGCGGGGGGTCAGCCGCTGATATCCAGTTTGGCGCTGTGATCGTCGGCGATCTTGCCGGTATGGCGGTAAAGCGCCGACACCTTGGCAAGGCCGGTCGGTTCCCACTTGCTGTGGGCCTGGGCCTGAGTTTGACTCTGGCTCTTATTCTGGTCGCCCGTCTGCCCGTCATCCTGGGACGAGGTGTCGGAATTGCCGCCAAAGGATGAGCCGCTCTGCCCCTGGTCGCCGCTGAGATTGGCGGACATTTCAGGAGCGCCCATGGCCTGGGGATGCTCGACGAACACCGACTGCACGGCGGCGCTGGTGGAAATCGCCGGACTGTCGCTGCTAGAGGACGGGGTTTGCCCGCCCGGCTGCTGGCTGCCGGCGGGATTGGCTCCCGGCACCGAAACAAGACCACCCGCCACCGCCTGGGTCAGAGCCTGGGAATAGCTCTGCTGGTCGGTCTTGGCGGCAGCCGGCAGCATCACGACGACGCGCGCCGGTCCCGTATGGGTGTTGATGATGTTGCCGATGGTGGTCATAGTATGATTTTACAGGATTTGGCCGAATCGCGCCAAGGCTTTTGCGCATCGGCGGATAATGCTTGCCAAACGGCGGCTTTGCAGCTATGTAGCGGCCCATAAATCCGCACGCGGGAGTGCGGACGACTGATGTCGTTCGCTCCGGTGCCAGAGAGATCTGGCGTTTCCCGCGGAGGTTCAACCGGAGAAGAAAAGGAATTCTCTATGGCTCTGCCGACGTTCACCATGCGTCAGCTGATTGAAGCTGGCGTCCATTTCGGTCACAACACCCGCCGCTGGAACCCGAAGATGGCTTCGCACCTCTTCGGCGTCCGTAACGGTATCCACATCATCGATCTGCAGCAGACCGTTCCGATGCTGCATCGTGGCATGCAGGCCGTCCGCGACGTCGTCGCCGGTGGCGGTCGCGTGCTGTTCGTGGGCACCAAGCGCGCCGCTCAGGACATCGTCGCCGAGTCGGCCAAGCGTTGCGGCCAGTACTATGTCAACCACCGTTGGCTGGGCGGCATGCTGACCAACTGGAAGACCATCAGCCTGTCCATCAAGCGCCTGCGCGAGATCGACGAGCAGGTTGCCAACGGCAACGTGCAGGGTCTGACCAAGAAGGAACAGCTGAACCTGTCGCGCGAGCGTGAAAAGCTGGACCGCGCCCTGGGCGGTATCCGCGAGATGGGCGGCCTGCCGGACATCATCTTCATCATCGACACCAACAAGGAGTCGCTGGCGGTTCAGGAAGCCAACAAGCTGGGCATCCCGGTTGTCGCCATCCTGGACTCCAACTCGGACCCGGCCGGCGTGACCTATCCGATCCCCGGTAACGACGACGCCCTGCGCGCCATCCAGACCTATTGCGATCTGGTGTCGGGCTCGGTGCTGGACGGCATCCAGGCCGAAATGACCCGTTCGGGCGCCGATCTGGGCGAACAGACCGAGGCTCCGGCCGAAGTCGTCGCCGAGGCTGCCGCCGAGGGGCAGGCCGAGGCCTAAATCGCCTCGCGCTTATAAAATTCACCGGATGGCGGTGGCATGGGCCGCCGCCATTCGTTTAATACCGAACCGTTCTGAACGTTTTCCAATCTGAGAGGATACCATGGCCGAGATTACCGCCGCTCTGGTGAAGGACCTGCGCGAGAAGACTGGCGCCGGCATGATGGACTGCAAGAAGGCGCTGACCGAGAATGCCGGCGACATCGAAGCCGCGATCGACTGGCTGCGCACCAAGGGCCTGGCCGCTGCCGCCAAGAAGGCCGGTCGCGTCGCCGCTGAAGGTCTGGTGGGCGTTGCCGCCGAAGGCCCCGTGGGCGCCGTCGTCGAAGTGAACGCCGAGACCGACTTCGTCGGCCGCAACGACCAGTTCCAGGGCTTCGTCAAGTCCGTCGCCGCCGTCGCTCTGAAGAGCGAAGACAATGTCGACGCCATCAAGGCTGCCAAGCTGGCTTCCGGCAAGACCGTCGAGGAAGAAGTCACCAGCCTGATCGCCACCATCGGCGAGAACATGAGCTTCCGCCGCGCCAAGGTGCTGAAGGTGTCTCAGGGCGTCGTCGCCACCTACATCCACTCGGCCACCGCTCCCGGCCTGGGCAAGATCGGCGTGCTGGTCGCTCTGGAATCCGCTGGCGATGCCGCCAAGCTGCTGGAAGTCGGTAAGCAGATCGCCATGCATGTGGCCGCTGCCAACCCGCTGTTCCTGACCGTCGACTCGGTGGACGGCGCCGCCCTGGAGCGTGAACGCGCTGTTCTGACCGAACAGGCCGCCGCCTCCGGCAAGCCCCCCGCCGTCATCGAAAAGATGGTCGAAGGCCGCATCCGCAAGTACTACGAAGAAGTGGTGCTGACCGAGCAGGTCTATGTCATCGACGGCGAGACCAAGATCTCCAAGGTCGTCGAGAACGCCGCCAAGGATGCTGGCGCCCCCGTGAAGCTGGCTGGTTTCGCCCGCTTCGCCCTGGGCGAAGGCATCGAGAAGGAAGAGAAGGACTTCGCTGCCGAAGTCGCTGCCCAGCTGGGCAAGTAAGTCTTCCGACTGAAGACTGGGGTCCTATCCTGGGCCCCAGAAAGGACGCGACAGCCGGCGGGAATGGTGTATCATTCCCGCCGGCTGATGTCCTGTAACGGCAGGCATAAGCCATGCCGTGTCGATCCATCCCTATGCTTTATAGAGGCTGTCGCATGTCCACCACGCCCAAGTTTCGTCGTGTCATGATCAAACTATCGGGCGAGGGGTTGATGGGAGGCCGTGATTACGGTCTCGACGGCGACACCCTGACCCGCATCGCCGAAGAAATTCAGACCGTCGTCGATCAGGGCGTGCAGGTCTGTCTGGTCATCGGCGGCGGCAATATCTTCCGCGGCGTCTCGACCGCCGCCAAGGGCATGGAGCGCACCAGCGCCGACCATATGGGCATGCTGGCCACCGTCATCAATTCGCTGGCCATGCAGAACGCCCTGGAACGCATCGGGTTGCAGACCCGTGTGCAGTCGGCCATTCCCATGTCGATGGTCGCCGAGCCCTATATCCGCCGCCGCGCCATCCGTCATATGGAAAAGGGCCGCATCGTCATTTTCGCCGCCGGCACCGGCAATCCGTTCTTCACCACCGACACGGCTGCCGCCTTGCGCGCCGTCGAGATGAACTGCAACGTGCTGGTCAAGGCCACCCAGGTGGACGGCGTCTATACCGCCGACCCCAAGAAGGATAAGACGGCCACCCGCTATGAGCGGCTGACCTTCATGGACGTCCTGGCCAATGATCTTCAGGTCATGGACGCCACCGCCATCGCGCTCTGCCGCGAAAACAACCTGCCGATCCTGGTGTTCAATCTGCACGAGGAAGGCGCGTTCGCCAAAGTGGTCAGGGGCGAAGGCTTGTTCACTCTGATCGAAGAAGAAGAGGTGTAATCGTGTCGGTGAGCTCTTATGCCGATCTGAAAAAGGACATCAAGCGCCGCATGGACAGTGCGGTCGAGGTCCTCAAGAAGGAATTCTCCGGTCTGCGGACCGGCCGCGCGTCGGCCAGCCTGCTGGAGACCGTGATGGTCGAGGCCTATGGCAGCGTGATGCCCATTACTCAGGTGGGCAATGTCAACGTCCCCGAGCCCCGCATGATCACCGTCTCGGTGTGGGACAAGAGCATGGTCAAGGCCACGGAAAAGGCCATCGCCTCGGCTGGTCTGGGTCTGAACCCCCAGGCCGACGGCCAGACCATCCGCGTGCCGATTCCGCCGCTGAACGAGGAGCGCCGCCGCGAGCTGCAGAAGGTTGCCGGCAAATATGCCGAAGCCGCCCGCGTCTCGGTGCGCAATGTCCGCCGCGACGGCATGGACATCCTGAAGAAGCTGGAAAAGGACGGGGTGATCTCCCAGGACGAGCAGCGGACCCATGAAAAGGAAATCCAGACGCTGACCGACGAGACCATCAAGCATCTGGACGAGGCTCTGGCCCACAAAGACAAAGAAATCATGGTGGTCTAAGTCAGCATGGAAGCTGCCCAAACCGCCTCTGCCGACATCCCGCCGCCGCCGGTGCATGTGGCCATCATCATGGATGGCAACGGGCGCTGGGCCAAGGCGCGGGGGTTGCCCCGCGTCGCCGGCCACCGCAAGGGGGCCGAAGCGGTACGGGCTGCCGTTCGTGCGGCGGCGGATCTGGGAGTTTCCTATCTGACGCTCTACAGTTTCTCGACCGAGAACTGGAACCGTCCGCCTGACGAAGTCAGCGCCTTGATGGGCTTGTTGCGGATTTACCTCCGGAACGAGGTCAAGGAGCTGCATAAGAACGGCGTGCGTCTGCTGGTGGTGGGGGACCGCTCCCGCCTCGAGCGCGACATCGTCTCGCTGATCGAAGAGGCCGAGGCCAAGACGGCGGCCAATACCCGCCTGACCCTGGTGCTGGCCCTGTCCTATGGCGGTCGCGCCGAGATCGTGCATGCCGCTCGGTCCCTGGCCCGCGATGTGGCCGAGGGCAAGCTGTCCGCCGATGCGATCGACGAAGACATCTTGTCCGGGCGGCTGTTCACCACCGGCATTCCCGATCCCGATCTCTTGATCCGCACCAGCGGCGAGCAGCGCATCAGCAATTTCCTGCTATGGCAGTGCGCCTATGCCGAGATGGTCTTTACCGATACCTTGTGGCCGGATTTCGCCAAGGCGGATCTGGAACAGGCGATTCGCGACTTCCATGGCCGCGTCCGCCGCTATGGCGGCCTTTAGGTTGGTCGGCCCGGCGTGCTGATTCCTCGCATCCTCTCCGCCCTGGTTTTGGGCCCCGTGGCACTGGCCGCCGCCTGGTACGGCGGCTGGGCCTTCGTCGCGCTGATCGCGGTCTTCACCGCCCTGATGGGCTGGGAATGGAGCCGCATCTGCATGGGCGGCTTCGGTCCCGGCGGCATCGCCTTGTCGGGCGGATGCACCCTGGCGGTGCTGCTGTCGCTGATCTTTCCCGGCTATGCCCTGTTGCTGGTGCCGCTGTCCATGGCCGCGGCTCCCTTTATCGAGCGCCGTCCCGACCGCTCGCCTTGGTGGTTCGTCTTCGGCGGGCTCTACATCGGCATTCCCGCCCTGTCGCTGATCCTGATCCGCGAGCTGGCGGGGGTCGAGATGCTGTTCTGGCTGTTCCTGCTGGTCTGGGCCACCGATATCGGCGCCTATGCCGCTGGGCGGACCATCGGCGGGCCCAAGCTGCTGCCCCGCGTCAGCCCCAAGAAGACCTGGGCCGGCTTGCTGGGCGGCATGGCCTCGGCGGCTTTGGTGGGGGCCTTCTATTTCGACGAGCCGATGGCTCCGGCCATCCTCAGCGCCTTGCTGGCGGTTCTGGCGCAGGCGGGCGATCTGTTCGAGTCCTGGGTCAAGCGCCGCTTCGGCGTCAAGGATTCCAGCAATATCATTCCCGGCCATGGCGGCGTGCTGGATCGCGTCGATGGATTGCTGACCACCGCGCCGGTGGTGGCGATCCTGACCCTGGTCTGGCTGTTCTGAGATGAGCCAACGGTCTGTCACCATTCTGGGCTCTACCGGCTCGGTCGGCGCCAATACGGTCGATCTGATCGACCATGCGCCCGAGCAGTTCCGGGTCGAAGCCCTGGTGGCCAACAGCAATGTCGTCAAGCTGGCCGAGCAGGCCAAGCGCCTGCGGCCCGCCCTGGTGGCGGTGGCCGACGAGGCTGCTTATGCGCCGCTGAAAGAGGCTTTGGCCGGGCAGGGGATCGAGATCGCCGCCGGAGCCGAAGCCGTCATCGCGGCGGCGGCGCGTCCCTCCGATGTGGTGGTGGCGGCGATTGTCGGCGCGGCTGGCTTGCAGCCGACCCTGGCGGCGGTGCGCCGTGGCGCCATCGTCGGTCTGGCCAACAAGGAAACCCTGGTCTGCGCCGGCACCATCGTGATGGCCGAGGCCGCCAAGGCCGGGGCGACCATCGTGCCGGTGGATTCCGAACATTCCGCGATCCATCAGGTACTGGACGGCGACAATCGCTGTTCCATCGAAAAGATCGTGCTGACCGCCTCGGGCGGGCCTTTCCGCACCCTGTCCAAGGCCGAGATGGCGGCGGTGACGCCCGAACAGGCGGTGGCCCACCCCAACTGGTCGATGGGTGCCAAGATCTCGGTGGATTCCGCCAGCATGATGAACAAGGGGCTGGAGGTCATCGAGGCCTTTCACCTGTTCGCCATGCCGGAAGACCGCATCGAGGTGCTGGTGCATCCCCAGTCGGTGATCCATAGCATGGTGTCCTATGTCGACGGCTCGGTGCTGGCGCAATTGGGCACGCCCGACATGCGCACGCCCATCTCGCTGGCGCTGGCTTGGCCCAAGCGCATGGCGACGCCGGGCAAGCGGCTGGATCTGGCGGCGGTTTCGCAGCTGACCTTCGAGGCGCCCGACGCCGAGCGCTTTCCCGCCTTGGGGTTGGCCCGCGCCGCGCTTCGCCAGGGCGGAGCCGTTCCCACCATTTTGAATGCCGCCAATGAAGTGGCGGTGCAGGCCTTTCTGGATCGCCGCATCGGCTTCCTGGACATCGCCGGTCTGGTCGAGCGCTGCATGGACCGCCTGTCGGACCGGCAGATCGCCTCGCTGGAGGATGTGCTGGCGGTGGACGCCGAAGCCCGGCGCCTGGCCGCCGCCCTTATGGAGCATTGCTGACCGCCATGGCCGATCTTCTGCATTTCCTTTGGGGCAATATCGTCGTCTTCCTGGCGGTTCTGACGGTGGTGGTGTTCGTCCACGAGTTGGGCCATTACTTGGTGGCCCGTGCCTGTGGGGTGAAGATCGAAACCTTTTCCATCGGCTTCGGCCCGGAATTGATCGGTCGCACCGCCAAGAGCGGCACCCGCTGGCGGATCAGCCTGTTGCCGCTGGGCGGCTATGTGAAGATGTTCGGCGATGCCGATGCTGCCAGCACCCCTGGCGAGACTAGCCATCTGACCCCGGAGGAGCAGGCTCAGACCCTGGCCGGGCGTCCGGTCTGGCAGCGTGCCGCGGTGGTGGCGGCGGGCCCTCTGTTCAATCTGGTCTTCGGTCTGTTCCTGATGGCGGCGGGCTATTGGTTCGCCGGCGAGGTTCGTCTGGCGCCGGTGGTCGGCAAGGTCAGCGAAGGCAGCGCCGCCGAACAGGCGGGCATAAAGACCGGCGACCGCATCTTGCAGGCCAACGCCCATTCCGTCGATCGCTTCCAGGACGTCCAGACGGTGGTCGGTCTGTCGGTGGGCGAGCCGGTGGCGCTGGTGATTCAGCGCGACGGCCAGCAGCTGATGTTCTCGGTGCAGCCGCGCATCATCGAAATGGATGACGGCTTCGGCAACAAGATCAAGCGGCCCCTGCTGGGCATCAGCTCGGACCCCGACGCCTCTGAGATCATTCATCATGGTCCGATCTCGGCCATGGGCTCGGCCTTGCGGGACGGGACGGGGATGATTTCCGCCACCCTGACCGGGGTGGGGCAGATGCTGTCGGGGCGGCGCTCGACCGAAGACCTCTCTGGGCCCATCGGAATCGCCAAGCGGACCGGGCAGGCGGCACAGTTTGGGACTGGCGGGGTGATCTACATCATCATCTTGTTGTCCATCAATTTGGGGCTGGTGAACCTGTTCCCCGTTCCGATGCTCGACGGCGGGCATTTGGTGTTCTATGCTGCCGAGGCTTTGATCGGACGCCCGCTTAGTCCGAAAGTTCAAGAATATGGTTTCCGCGTCGGCCTGTTTCTGGTAATTGCCTTGATGCTGCTGGCTACCCGGAATGATCTTGTGGCTTTGTTTCGGGCTCACTGATCCAGGCATCCTGACGTGGCGGTATTTGCGCTCTTAGGGGGAAACTTGGTCCGTTCGTTTCGCTTCGCGTTTTTCGCCGCGGCCCTGGCCATTCTGGCGGCCCTGATTTCCCTTCCCGGGCAAGCACTTGCGCAGGACGGAGGAGTCATCCGCGAGATCGTCGTCTCTGGCAACCACCGTATCGAGGCCGAGACGGTGCGGTCCTACCTGTCGGTGACCGATGGCGATCCCTTCGATTCCTCCAAGGTCGACAAGTCGCTGAAGGCGCTGTTCGCCACCGGCCTGTTCGCCGACGTGGCCATCCGCCGCGAAGGCGATACCCTTTTGATCAGCGTGGTGGAAAATCCCCTGATCAACCGCGTCGCCTTCGAGGGCAACAAGCGCGTCAAGTCGGAACAGCTCCAGACCGAATTGCAGCTGCGTCCGCGCACGGTGTTCACCCGCACCAAGGCGCAGGGCGACGTCAAGCGCATCCAGGAAATCTATCGCCGCAGCGGCCGCTTCGCCGTCACCGTCGAGCCCAAGCTGATCGAGCTGGAGCAGAACCGCGTCGATCTGGTCTATGAGATCAACGAAGGCGCGCCCACCTACGTCACCCGCATCGATTTCGTCGGCAACAAGAAGTACAGCGATTCCGCCCTGAAGGAAGTCCTTCAGACCAAGGAAGAGCGCTGGTACCGCTTCATGAGCAGCGACGACAGCTATGACCCCGATCGTGTGAATTACGACCGCGAGCTGATGCGCCGCTTCTATATGAAGAACGGCTATGCCGACTTCCGCGTCGTTTCCTCGGTGGCCGAGCTGACTCCCGACCGTGAAAAGTTCTTCCTGACCTTCACCCTGGAAGAGGGTGAGCGCTACAAGATGGGCTCCATCGAGGTGCGCAGCGCCATTCCCGAACTGAAGGTCGAGGATCTGAAGAAGGTCGTCACCGTCAACAAGGGCGAATGGTACAATGCCGACGAGGTGGAAAAGACCATCCAGGCGCTGACCGACGCGGTGGGCAGCAAGGGTTACGCCTTCGTTGATATCAAGCCGATCCTCAATCGCCGCCGCGAAGACAAGATCATCGACGTGATCTTCGATATTCAGGAAGGGCCGCGCGTCTTCGTGGAGCGTATCGACATTCAAGGCAATGTCCGCACCCTGGACAAGGTGATCCGCCGCGAATTCCGTCTGGTGGAAGGCGACGCCTTCAACAGCGCCAAGCTGCGCCGTTCGCGCGAACGTCTGAAGGACCTGGACTTCTTCCAGAAGGTGGATGTCAACAACGTCGCCTCGGAAACCGCGCCGGATCGCACCGTCATCAAGGTGGATGTGCAGGAAAAGGCGACCGGCGAGCTCTCGTTCGGCGTGGGCTGGTCCTCGACCGTGGGCGCCTTGATGACCGTCGGCGCCAAGGAACGCAATCTGCTGGGCCGTGGTCAGGAAATCTCCATCAACGGCGAAATCTCGCAGAAGCTGGTGTCGGTGTCCTCGGGCTTTACCGAGCCCTATTTCATGGATCGCCATCTGATCACCGGCGTCGATCTGTTCTCGCTGAAGAGCACCGCGACCCAAAGCACCAGTTCCTACACCAGCAAGACCGCCGGTGGCGATCTGCGCATGGGCTATTACTACAACGAATATCTACGCCATGACTGGACCTATACCGCCAGCATGACCGAGCTGACCAACATCTCGGATGACGCCTCGATCTATGTGCGGGATCAGGAAGGCACCACGACCCTGTCTCAGCTCAGTCATGTGCTGTCTTGGGACCGTCGCGACAGCCGTGTCGATCCGACCCATGGCTATTATGTCCGTGCGGGCAATGATCTGGCGGGTCTGGGCGGCAACCAGCATTTCATCCGTAGCTCGGTGGGTGCGGGGCAGTATTTCCAGCTGCTGGATGAAACCATCCTGCGTATCTCGGGTACGGCGGGCATGATCAACAGCATCAATAACGAAGCTGTGCGCATCAATCAGCGCTTCTATCTGGGCGGTGACACCCTGCGCGGCTTCAAGGACTCGGGCGTCAGTCCGCGTGACAAGAGCACCCTGGACGCTCTGGGCGGTATGTGGGATGCGACCTCCTCCATGGAAATGGTCTTCCCCATCGGCTTCCCCAAGGAAATGGGCGTGCAGGGCAAGCTGTTCACCGATGCCGGCACCATCGGCAACAGTGATTCTCATATTAAGTCCACCGACCTGTATCAGTCGCAAACCCTGCGTTGGAGCGTTGGTACCGGCGTGGTGTGGCGTTCTCCCATGGGTCCCGTCAATGTCGATCTGGGCTTCCCGCTCATGAAGGACTCTCATGACGAGACTCAGATGTTCAGACTTAACTTCGGTACGAGGTTCTAAAAATGTTGATGAATTCGGGCGCCCGGTGGTTGTTCGCCGGCTGCATGTCGGCTGCTCTTTTCGCTGCCCTGCCTGCTGCTGCCGAGGATAACGGGTTTGGTGTCGGCAATGGCGGCATCGCTGCTCCGGCTGGCGCCGCGCCGTCTCCGGCCGCCGCCGCTGCCGCTTCCACCTCTGCGCCTGTGGCCGCCGCTCCGTCTCCCGCGCCGCTTCCGGCCGGCAAGGGTGCCTCCAACGGCCAGATGATCGCTCCGGTGGTCTGCATCGCCGATTTGGGCGCCATCATGGGGACCTCTTCGGCTGCCAAGAATGTCGCCACCCAGCGCGACGGCTATGCCCAAAGCTATCAGACCGAGCTGACCAAGGACGAGCAGGCCCTGTCCGACACCAAGAAGAAGCTGGACCAGGAACGCCAGGGCATGAGCCAGGACGCCTTTGCCGAGAAGGCCAAGGCCTTCGAGCAGAGCGTCGGCGACTTCCAGCGCAAGGTGATGATCCGGCGCAACGCTCTGGAAAAGGCTTTTGCCACCGGCATGGCTCAGATCGAGCGCGGCATGGTGGAAGCGGTGGGTACCGCCGCTTCGGCTCATGGCTGCAACATCGTCTTCCCGCGTTCGCAGGTCTATATGTTCGCTGACGCCATGAACATCAGCAAGGAAGCCAGCGACAACCTGAACCGCAAGCTGCCCAAGGTTGACATGCCCAAGCCCGAGCTGGATGGCGGCGACGGCGCGAAGAAGAAGTAAGGATGGCTGATCCGCGATTCTTCCATAACGCCGGGCCCTTCACTCTGGCGCAACTGGCCGAGCGCTGTGGAGCCGAACTGGCTCCCGGCGCCGACCCGGCCAAGCTGATTCACGACGTGGCGCCCCTGGATGTGGCGGGCGCGGATCAGATTTCCTTCCTGGACAACAAGAAATATGCCGACAGCTTCGCCAAAAGCGGAGCAGGGGCCTGTCTGGTGCATCCGGCTATGGCCGAGCGGGCGCCTGCGGGCATGGCTTTGCTGCTGTCCAACAATCCCTATCGCAGCTACGCCCTGACGGCTCAGGCCTTCTATCCGCTGCTGGCGGCCAAGACCCTGATTGCGCCCACCGCCCATGTCGATCCGACGGCGGTGCTGGGCGAGGGGGTGCAGGTGGATCCCGGTGCGGTGATCGGCCCCAAGGCCGAGATCGGCGCTGGCAGCCGCATCGGCCCCAATGCCGTGGTCGGAGCTGGCGTGGTGCTGGGCGAAGGCTGTTCCATCGGTGCTTGTGCCTCGGTCAGCCATGCCATTCTGGGCAAGCGGGTGAACATCTATCCGGGTGCGCGCATCGGCCAGGATGGCTTCGGCTTCGCCATGGGCCCCCAGGGCCATGTCAAGGTGCCGCAGCTGGGCCGGGTGATCATCGGCGACGATGTCGAAGTGGGGGCCAATGCCACCATCGACCGTGGCGCCGGACCCGACACCGTGATCGGTGCCGGCAGCATGATCGACAATCTGGTGCAGATTGCGCACAATGTGCAGCTGGGCCGCGGCTGCGTGATCGTTTCGCAGGTGGGCATTTCCGGCTCGACCAAGCTGGGCGATTTCGTGGTGGCGGCGGGACAGGCGGGCATTACCGGCCATCTGTCCATCGGCACCGGTGCCCAGATCGCGGCGCAGAGCGGCGTCATGCGTGATGTCGGTCCGGGCGAGAAGGTGGGCGGTTCGCCCGCCCAGCCGATGACCGACTGGCTGCGCCAAAGTGCTATTCTGGCCAAAATGGCCAAAAAGAAATCAGTTTAAGCAGAGAGGATTTCGCGGATGACGACCGCCGAAAATGTGACCAGCAAGGTCATCGACATCAACCGCATCATGCAGATGATTCCCCACCGCTATCCTTTCCTGATGGTGGACAAGGTCGTCGATGTGGTTCCCGATACCAGCGCGGTCGGCATCAAGAATGTTTCGGCCGGTGAGCCGCATTTCCAGGGCCATTTTCCCGCCCGCCCGATCATGCCGGGCGTGCTGATCATCGAAGCCATGGCGCAGACCTCGGCGGTGCTGGTGGTCGAGACCCTGGGCCCGGATGCCGAAGGCAAGCTGGTCTATTTCATGACCGTGGACAGCGCCCGCTTCCGCAAGCCGGTGATTCCGGGAGACACCATCCATATCCATGTGTTCAAGGAACGCAGTCGCGGCAACGTCTGGAAGTTCCGCTCTGAAGCCAAGGTCGATGGCGTGCTGGTGGCCGAAGCCACCTATGCCGCCATGATCATGGACAGCTGATCCATGGCGAAGATTCATCCCACCGCCATCGTCGATCCGGCTGCTAAGCTGGGTCAGGACGTCGAGATCGGGCCTTACTGCGTCGTCGGCGGTCAGGTCGAACTGGGCGACCGCGTGCATCTGATCTCCCATGTGGTGGTCGACGGCATCACCAGCATCGGTGAGGGCACCGTCGTCTATCCCTTCGCCTCGCTGGGCCTGCGCCCGCAGGATCTGAAATATCATGGCGAGCCCAGCACCCTGGTGATCGGCAAGAACAATCAGATCCGCGAAAACGTCACCATGAATCCCGGCACTGAAGGTGGCGGCATGATCACCAAGGTGGGCGATAACGGCCTTTATATGGTCGGCGTCCATGTGGCGCATGACTGCGTCGTCGGCGATCACGTGATCCTGGCCAACAACGCCACCCTGGCGGGCCATGTGGTGGTGGGCGATTACGCCGTGCTGGGCGGTCTGTCGGCGGTGCATCAGTTCGTCCGCGTCGGCCGCAGCGTCATGGTCGGCGGCATGACCGGCGTCGAGAACGACGTGATCCCCTATGGCGCCGTGACCGGCAACCGGGCGCATCTGTCGGGCCTGAACCTGATCGGCATCAAGCGTCGCGGCATGGGGCGGGAAGACATCCATTCCCTGCGCAATGCCTATCGGCTGCTGTTCGCCCCCGAGGGCACCATGGCCGAGCGTCTGGAAGACGTGGCGGATCAGTTCGCCAACTGCGAACCGGTGATGGAAATCGTCGATTTCATCCGCTCTGACAGCTCCCGGTCCATCTGCCAGCCGAAGCTGGAGAATGCCTCCTAAGCTGGGGCTCATCGCCGGTGGCGGTGAGCTGCCGGTCCGTCTGGCCGAGGAGGCCTTGCGGCAGGGCCGCGAGGTCTTCCTGCTGGGGCTGGAGGGCCATGCTAGCCCGGCCAGCTTCTTCCATCTGGGAGAACTGCCCCAGGCCTGGATTCGTCTGGGCGAGGCGGGCAAGGGCATCGACATCCTGAAAGAACAGGGATGCGCCGAACTGGTCATGGCCGGTCCGGTGCGTCGTCCGACCCTGCGCGAGCTGCGGCCCGATTGGCGCACCGTGCGGTTTTTCGGCCGCATCGGCTTCAAGGCCCTGGGCGACGACAATCTGTTGCGCTCGGTGATCGCCGAGCTGGAAAGCGAAGGCTTCCGCCTGATCGGCGCACACGAAATCCTGGGCGATCTGCTGGCCGAGACCGGCGTTTGGACCAAGACCCAGCCGGATGATCAGGCCCAGGCCGATATCCAGCGCGGTCTAGAGGTCGGGCGCGGGCTGGGCCTTCTGGATGTCGGCCAATCGGTGGTGGTGCAGCAAGGCATCGTGCTGGGGGTGGAAGCCGTCGAAGGCACCGACGCCTTGATCCGCCGCTGCGGCGAACTTCGCCGTGAAGGGCCGGGCGGCGTGCTGATCAAGATTGCCAAGCCGGGCCAGGAACGCCGGGTCGATCTGCCCACCATTGGCCCGAACACTGTTCACAATTGCGCGGCGGCAGGCTTGCGCGGCATCGCCGTCGAGGCGGGCTCGGCCATCGTCGTCAATCGCCCCGAGGTCATTCGCGCTGCCGAGAAGGCCGGACTGTTCCTCTGCGGCGTCAGCGTGTCGCAATGAGTCTGGTCTATATCATCGCCGGGGAGCCCTCGGGCGATCTGCTGGCGGCCCGCATGATGGCGGCCTTGACCGAGATGACCGGAGGCAAGGTCTCCTTCGCCGGGATCGGCGGCGAGGCCATGCGCGAGCAGGGGCTGGTCAGCCTGTTTCCCCAGCGCGATCTGGCGGTGATGGGGCTGGCCGAGGTGGTGCCCAGCATTCCGCGCATCCTGCGGCGGCTGAAGGAAACCCTGGCCGATATCGCGGCCAAGCAACCGGCCATCATCGTTACCGTCGATAGCTGGGGCTTTACCGGACGGGTGGCCAAGGCCTTGAAAAAGCAGGGCTCGACCATTCCTCGGCTGCATTATGTCGCGCCGATGGTGTGGGCCTGGAAGGCCAAGCGGGTGCATCAGCTGGCCGAGCGGGTGCATCGCCTGATGTGCCTGCTGCCTAACGAGACTCAGGCCTTCGAGGCTGCGGGACTGCCCTCGGTGCATGTCGGTCATTCGGTGCTGGAAAATGGTGCCGACCAGGGCGACGGCGCGGCCTTTCGCAAGAAATACGGCCTGTCGGAACAGGTGCCGCTGCTCTGCGTGCTGCCGGGCAGCCGCCGGTCCGAGATTTCCCGCCTGCTGCCGGTCTTCCATGACACGGTGGCGATCCTGGCCGAAGGGCGTCCCGGCTTGCGGGTGGTGGTGCCCACCGTCGAGACCGTGGCCGAGGATGTGACTGCCGCCGTCGCCCATTGGCCGGTGCCGGTGCTGGTGGTGCGCGGCACCCAGGAACGCTATGACGCCTTCGCCGCCAGCCATGCCGCCCTGGCGGCCTCGGGCACGGTGGCGCTGGAGCTAGCCTTGGCCCGGCTGCCGATGATCATCGCCTATCGCCTGTCGCCGCTGACCGCCTTGCTGGCGCGGCGCCTGATCAAGCTGCGCTTCGTCTGCCTGATCAATCTGCTGCTGGACCGGCTGGTGGTACCCGAATTCCTGCTGGAGGATTGCGTCCCCCACAAGATGGCGCCGGCTTTGATCAAGCTGTTCGATGACGGCAATGCCCGTGCCGCCCAGATTGCCGGCGCGGCGGAAGCCCTGCGTCTGCTGGGGCAGGGGGGCGGCAGCCCGTCCCACCGCGCCGCCGAGGAAGTTCTCAAGATGATGGAGACTCACGCATCATGACCGCCAAGCCGCGCCTGCTGCACACCATGATCCGGGTGTTCGATCTGGAAAAGTCTCTGGATTTCTATACTCGCCTGCTCGGCATGAGCCTGCTGCGCAAGAGCGATTATCCCGACGGCCGCTTCACCCTGGCCTTTGTCGGCTATGGCGCGGAATCCGAGACGGCGGTGGTCGAGCTGACCCATAATTGGGATCAGGCCGAGCCCTATGTCATCGGCAGCGGCTTCGGCCATCTGGCCCTGGGTGTGACCGATATTTATGCCACCTGCGCCGAGCTGGAACAGGCCGGAGCCAAGATCACCCGTCCGCCGGGCCCCATGAAGCATGGCAGCACCGTCATTGCCTTCATCGAAGACCCGGACGGCTATAAGGTCGAGCTGATCGAGGTGAAGGGCTAGCCCTTCCGATCGACCACCGCGTCCAGCAGCATGTCGCGGAACTTCATCAGAAGCATATGGTCAAGATGGCCGGGCATGTTCTCGACCATGATCTTCAGCGCCTGCTCGGCTTCCATGGCGGGCTTGTAGCAGCGCTGGTCGGTCAGGGCGCTGAAGACGTCGACGATCGAGGCCATGCGGGCCAGGGTGTTCAGCTGGCCGCCCACCAGACCGTTGGGATAGCCCGAGCCATCCAGCTTTTCGTGATGCTGTCCGGCGATGGTGATGATGCCCTTGGGAAGGTTGTCGGTGGCCTCCAGATAGCTCACCGAGGCGGTGACATGGCTGCGCATCACCACCAATTCCTCGTCGTTCAGGCGGCCGGGCTTGTTCAGCACCTCATAGGGGATGGTCATCTTGCCGACGTCATGCAGCAGCCCGCCGGTGGCCAGCAATTGCTGCTCGTCCTTGGGCAGGCCGATGGTATTGCCGAACAGACAGAGCAGGGTCGCCACCCGCAGCGAGTGGGCGTAGCTGTAGTTGTCGTAATCCTTGATACCGTCCAGCATGCCGCGGAAATCGTTGGTTTGCACGGCTTCCACCAGGGGCGCGCAGGCATCGCGGACTTCGGTATAGGTGATGGGCTCGCCCCGGTCGATGACGTCCGAGATGCTGTTGAACACCTCGACGGTGCCCTTCAGGGCCTGACGCTGCACCGGCGGCAGGGCTTCCCATTTGCGCTCGATGCCGAAATTCAGATAGGTCGAGATCAGCCTGATCATCTCGGACCGGCGATAGGGCTTGACCAGGGTCGCCTTGGCGCCGGCCTGCAGAGCCGCCTTGACCAGCCCGGGATCGTTCTTCGTCAGCACCAAGATGGTGGGCACATTGGCCAGAGCCTTGTCGCGCCGCAGCGAGGCGATGAATTCCAGCCCGCCATAGGGCGAGGTATCGTCATCCACCAGCATCAGGCTGGGCGGCACCACCCGCATGCCGGCCATGGCGCGGGTGGTGTCGGAATATTCCACGGTGACGTAAAAGGACACCAGCGACATGCGGATCATGTCGCGCTGGCGCTCGTTGCTGCCGATAATGGCGATGAGATGGTTCTCGAGAAAGGCAGCGTTTTCCAAGGATAAGAAATCCTAGATGAGGGCCCGCGATCGTGCGGTTGGAATTTTAACCAATGTCTCGGTTGTAATAAAGCGCGGCCTCTCGCTTGCCAGAAAAAGATGACGGAGCCGCCCGAGAATACACTCTCCTGGCGGCCCCGTCGCGATGCTTAGTGCGGATCTCGACCTGATTGGATCAGGTTGAAATATGCGACAAGTCCGCGCGGCGCACTAAGCGGTGCGGACATTCTCCAAGAACCGCTCGACTTCCTGCTCCAGGCTTTCGCTTTCCTGGCGCAGCTCGTTGGCGGCGGAGTAGAGCATCTGAGCCTGCACGCCGGTTTCGCTGGCAGCATGGGCGACGCCGGCGATATTGGTGGCGACATCGCGGGTGCCGGCCGAGGCCTGCTCGACATTGCGGGCGATCTCGGCGGTGGCGGCGCCCTGCTGCTCGACGGCGCTGGCGATGGCGGTGGACAGCTCGTTCAGCTTCTCGATGGTGCTGGAAATGCCCATGATGGCCATCACCGCCGAACGGGTTTCCTCTTGCACCGCAGCGATCTGGTTGGCGATCTCGTCGGTGGCCCGGGCGGTCTGACCGGCCAGATGCTTGACCTCGTTGGCGACCACGGCGAAGCCCTTGCCGGCCTCACCGGCGCGGGCCGATTCGATGGTGGCGTTCAGGGCCAGCAGATTGGTCTGGCTGGCGATATCGTTGATCAGCTTGACCACGTCACCGATCTTCTGGGCGGCTTCGGCCAAGCCGGTGATCTTGCGATTGGCCTCGTTGGCCTCGTTGCTGGCCTCCTGCGAGATCTGGGCCGAGGACTGCACCTGACGGGAAATCTCGTGGATCGAGGCGGTCAGCTCGGTGCTGGCCGAGGACACGGTTTCCACATTGGTGGTGGCTTCCTCGGTGGCGGCCGAGACGGCGGTGCTCTGGCGCTGGGTCTGGTCGGCATTGGAGCTTAAGGCCTGCGAGGCGCCATGCAGATTGTCGACCGAGCCGCGGATGCGCCCCAGCAGGCTGGTGATCAGCTGCTCGAACCTTTGCGTGGCCTCGGCGATCTTGGCCTGACGGCGTTCGCGGGTGGCAACCTCTTCCTTCTCGCGCTCTTGCATGCGCTGGCGCTCGATGGCATTGGCCTTGAAGACTTCCAGCGAGCGAGCCAAGCTGCCCACTTCGTCCTGGCGCTCGGCTCCCAGAATGGCGACGTTCAGATTGCCCTGGGCCAGGCTGTCCATGGAGTCGGTGACGCCCTTGATGGGCTTGACGATGCCGGTCAGCACGATCCAGGACATGACCGAGACCGAGGCGATCACACCGATCAGCGAGACCAGGATCATCTCCAGGGAAACCTCCTTGATGGTGGCTTCCGACTCGGCGGTGACTTCCTGCATCCGCTTCTTGTTGGTGACGATACGGTCGGTCAGGGTGGTCTGCAGGGTCTTCAGTGCGGGGCGGCCCTGTTCCTTGGCGATCTTGAAGGCGACATCGTTATCATTGATCAGCGCATGCTTCAGCACTTCTTGGGTGGTGCTGTCATACTGAGTGATGTCGCTGATGATTTTTTGTGTCGCGATACGCCGCTCTTCCGTATTGGCGAGCTCCATCACCCCCTGGGCGTCTTTCTTGGCCCGGTCGATGGCAGCCAGATAGCCTTGATTGGTAAGGCGCATGGCCTCTTCTGTGGTTTCGATGATGGTGTCGCGCTCGAAGCTGGCGGCCTCGTTCACATTGCTGGAAATCGAAAGCAGCAGGGCGACGCGCTGGGAATTGCGCGATGCGGCGCCATTGGCATCTTCGATCCGCAACAGTCCGACCTTGGTGGTCACGACGATGGCCAGGATCACCAAAAGCAAAATCCCGATAGGCAGGGCGATTTTGGTCAGCAGCCTGCGGTTGGCAATCCAGTTCATCATGGTCGAATTCCCCATCCAATCTTATTCATAGCCACACCGCTCCCCCCGAGGGCGGTATGCGTCATGAATAATATGTAATGTTGGGGGCCGGTCTTAAAGAGCGGCAGAGGGATATAGGCCACCAGAACGATGGTCGGATAGGCCAATGGTTCCAGAGGCTTAGACACTGAGTCTAAAGATAGTGGGTGGTGCTACGGACGCGAGAGAACAGCGAGTCCCGCAAGTGCGCAAGTAATGCCCACGAAGATCAAAGCCTGGACGATGCGCAGGCGGCGGGGCAGGGGATTGTCGTTGGCGGCAATCAAACGATGGTTATGGAAAAGGGCCGCGCTGGCGGCGCGGCCCTCCTCTTTTACTGGTCCGATATGTCGGATCTCAGCCACGCCTGATCTCAGCGTCCGTTCACGGGAACGAAGTCGCGGGGAGTGGCGCCGTTGAACAGCTGACGCGGACGGCCGATCTTCTGATGCGGGTCCGAGATCATCTCGTTCCACTGAGCAACCCAGCCGACGCAACGGGCGACGGCGAACAGCACGGTGAACATGCTGACCGGGATACCCATGGCGCGGAAGATGATGCCCGAATAGAAGTCGACGTTCGGGTACAGCTTCTTCTCGATGAAGTACGGATCTTCCAGAGCGATGCGCTCCAGCTCCATGGCCAGCTCCAGCAGGGGCTCGTCGCGAACGCCCAGCTCGTCCAGCACTTCGTGGCAGGTCTTGCGCATCACGGTGGCGCGCGGGTCGAAGTTCTTGTAGACGCGGTGACCGAAGCCCATCAGACGGAACGGATCGTTCTTGTCCTTGGCCTTGGCGATGAACTCGGGGATCCGGTCCTTCGAGCCGATCTGCTGCAGCATCTGCAGCACGGCTTCATTGGCGCCGCCATGGGCAGGGCCCCACAGCGAAGCGATGCCGGCGGCGATACAAGCGAAGGGGTTGGCGCCCGACGAACCGGCCAGACGGACGGTCGAGGTCGAGGCGTTTTGCTCGTGATCGGCATGCAGGATCAGGATGCGGTCCATGGCCTTGGCCAGCACCGGGCTCACCTTGTACTCTTCGCACGGGGTGGCGAACATCATGTACAGGAAGTTCTCGGCATAGCCCAGGTTGCTCTTCGGATACATGAAGGGCTGGCCCATGGAGTACTTGTAGGCCCAAGCAGCGATGGTCGGGATCTTGGCGATCAGACGATGGCTGGCGACCAGGCGCTGATGCGGGTCGTTGATGTCCAGGCTGTCGTGATAGAAGGCCGACAGAGCGCCGACGACACCGCACATGACGGCCATCGGGTGAGCGTCGCGGCGGAAGCCTTTGTAGAACGAGGCCAGCTGCTCATGCACCATGTTGTGGTGGGTGAGGATGTTCTCGAAATCCTTCTTCTGCTGAGCGTTCGGCAGTTCGCCGTTCAGCAGCAGGTAACAGACTTCCGGATAATCGGAATGTTCGGCCAGCTGGTCGATCGGATAGCCGCGGTGCAGCAGCTGACCAATGTCACCGTCGATATAGGTGATCTTCGATTCACAGGAACCGGTCGAGGTGAAGCCGGGGTCATAGGTGAAGTGACCGGTCTCGGCATACAGCGAGCGGATGTCGATCACCTTCGGGCCCAGCGTGCCGGGAAGGAGCGGGAACTCGTAGGAGCGGCCATTGCTGTTGTCGATAAGGGTTACCGATTCCTTTTTCTGCGTCATGTGTCCATTCCCTGTAGGTTCGATTTAGAAAGTTCCGCTCGCCGTGTCTGATCACCGCGACCGAGGTTGAAAGATGGTTTTGCCCCTATTCCTGTCGAATTAACGCGCTGCCTTCAGCGCATCACCAATGCGGGCGAGGCTTTCGTCGCGCCCGAGAATTTCCAATACGTCGAAGATCGGCGGCGATACCGTCGAGCCCGTCAAAGCCGCACGGAGCGGCTGGGCGATCTTGCCCAGCTTCAGCCCGGTGGCCTCGGCGAACTGCCGCGCCTCTTCCTCGATCACATCCTGCCGCCAAGTTGAGAGTTCGGCAAGTTTTTGTGCGAAGTCCGAAAGGGTTTTCAGCCCTTCGCCTTCCAGCTGCTTGGCGGCTTTCTCGTCCAAGGCCAGCGGGCGGGACTTAAAGAAAAACTCAGCACTATCAGCGAGTTCCACCAAAGTCTTGGCGCGTTCCTTGAGGCCCGGCATCGCCCGCAGCAGAATATTTTGCTCCTGCGAAGAAATTTCTCGTCCTAAAGATATGCGCAGCCGCTCGGCGGTCAGCGCCACCAGACGCTCATCCTCGGCGATTCGGATGTAATGACCATTGAGGTTGGTCAACTTCACCATATCAAAACGGGACGGCGAGCGGCCGCAGCCATCCAGGCCGAACCATTCGATGGCCTGTTCGGTGCTGATGATCTCGTCATCGCCATGGCCCCAGCCCAGGCGCAGCAGATAATTGCGCAGAGCCTCGGGCAGGAAGCCCATGTCGCGATAGGCCTCGGCCCCCAGGGCGCCGTGGCGCTTGGACAGCTTGGCGCCGTCCGGGCCGTGGATCAGCGGAATATGCGCGAAGGCCGGAACATCCCAACCGCAGGCGCGATAGAGCTGGATCTGGCGGAAGGTGTTGGTCAGATGGTCGTCGCCACGGATAACCTGGGTGATGTCCATGTCGTGGTCGTCGACCACCACCGACAGCATGTAAGTGGGCGTGCCGTCGGCCCGCAGCAGGATCATGTCGTCCATCTGCGAATTGGCGATGCGGACTTCGCCCTGTACGCCGTCGACCAGCATGGTCTCGCCTTCCTGCGGCGCCTTCAGACGCACCACCGGCTTGACGCCTTCGGGGGCGTCCGAGGCCGGGCGGTCACGCCAGCGGCCGTCATAGCGGGTGGGCTGGCCGTTGGCCTTCTGCTCGGCGCGCATGGCGTCCAGCTCTTCCGGCGAGCAATAGCAGTGATAGGCCTTGCCCTCGGCCAGCAGCTGGTTGGCCACCTCGGCATGGCGGGCGGCGCGGGCGAACTGCATCACCGGCTCTTCGTCCCAGGTCAGGCCCAGCCAGGACAGGCCGTCGAAAATGGCATCCACCGCCGCTTGGGTCGAGCGGAGCCGATCGGTATCTTCGATGCGCAGCAGGAAGCGGCCGCCGGTATGCTTGGCGTAAAGCCAGTTGAACAGCGCCGTGCGGGCGCCGCCGATATGCAGGAAACCGGTGGGCGAGGGGGCGAAGCGGGTGATGGTCTGCTTGGCGGAAGACATGATGGAAAGCGTCGCTTTGTGAACGGTGACGGGAAAGTTAACGCGTTGTAGCATAGTCCGAACGCACATGCAGCATTGGGATTGCGCTTGGGCGATTAAGAATAAAGCGCATAGAGTGGGGAATGCGGGACTTTCCAAATATCGGCAATCTGCTGCTGGCCGAGCGCGAGCGGTGGATTTTGTGGCTTCCCATCGCCTTGGGCAGCGGCATCGCCCTCTATTTCGGCCTGGAGACCGAGCCGCCCCGCTGGATCGGTCCCTTGATGCTGCTGACCTTCGTCGCGGCGGGCTGGGTCTTGCGGGGGCGGCTGGCGCTGCTGATGCTGTTCGTCGGGTTGGCGGTGGCTGCCTTGGGCTTCACGGTGGCGGTCGAGCGCAGCCACCATGTCGAGGCGCCGATCCTCAAGCGGCCCACCGGCATGATCGAGCTGAAAGGCCGCATTGCCGAGGTCGAGCCTTTGGAAAAGGGCGTGCGCGTTCTTCTCGACCGGCTGGAGCTGCCGCGCCTGCGCCATGGCGGCGAAGAGCCCGAACAGGTGCGCATCCGCCTGCCCAAGGATGTCACCGGCCTGCGTCCGGGGCAGCTGATTTCCGTTACCGCCTCGCTGTTGCCGCCGCCCATGCCGGCGGCGCCGGGCGCCTATGACTTTCCCCGTCAAGCCTGGTTCAAGGGCATCGGCGCGGTGGGCTATGCCGTCGAAGCACCGGTGGTGTTGTCCGAGAATGACGAGGAAGGCTGGGGCGAAAGCCTGCGTCTGACCATCGCCAATCTTCGTCATCGCCTGACCGAGCGGATCGTCTCGACCATCGACGCTGCCGGGATCGAGCCCGGGGTTGGAGCCACCGCCGCCGCCCTGATCACCGCCGAAAAAGGCCCGGTGCCGCCGGTGGTGCTGCAGAATTATCGTGATTCCGGTCTGGCCCATATCCTGGTGATCGCCGGCATGCATATGAGCATGGTGGCCGGGCTGGTCTTCGTCGCCGTGCGGGGAATCCTGGCGGCCATCCCGCCCATCGCTTTGCGCTATCCCATCAAGAAATGGACCGCCGCCGCCGCGCTGGCCATTACCTTTGGCTATCTGGTGATCTCGGGCGCACCGGTGCCGACACAGCGGGCCTTTCTGATGAATGGCATCGTCTTGGTGGCGGTGCTGCTGGACCGCGAGGCGATTTCCCTGCGCTCCATCACCTGGGCGGCGCTGCTGATCCTGCTCTGGCAGCCCGAAGCCCTGGTGGGGGCCAGCTTCCAAATGAGCTTCGCCGCCGTCTATGGCTTGATTTCGGGCTATGAGGTCATGGGGCCCAAGATGATGTCCTGGCGGCATCAAGGAGCTAAGACTTGGTGGCGAGAGCCCTTGTTTCATCTGCTGGCCATCCTGCTGACCACCCAGATCGCCGGAACCTCGACCGGCTATTACACCGTCTATCACTTCAATCGCTCGGCTACCTATTCCCTGCTGGGCAATGCGGTGGCGGTGCCGATCGTCGGTTTCTGGGTCATGCCAGCCGCCCTGATGGCCTTCGTGCTGATGCCCTTTGGCCTGGACGGCTGGGGCTGGCAGGTGATGGGCTGGGGCATCGTCGCCGTCAATCGGGTGGCCGCCTTCGTCTCCAGCCTGCCCGGCGCGACCGCCAATCTGCACAGCCTGACCACCGCCTCGCTGATTCTCTTCACCCTGGGCGGCTTCTGGCTGCTGTTGTGGAAAGGCCGCTGGCGGCTGTGGGGACTGCCGGTGATGGCGGTCGGCATCCTGGTCGGATGGCTGCATAGCCCGCCCGACCTGATGGTCGACGGCAGCGGGAAACTGGCCGCTTGGCGGCTGGAAGACGGCACCATGGCCCTCAATCAGAAACGCGGCGGCCGCAGTCAGCGTCAGACCTGGATCAAGGAAGCCGGGCAGGGAAGTCAGGCGCCCCTCTGGAGCGACCTGCCGCCAGACGTGGCCGCCTGCGATTCCCTGGGCTGCGTCCTTCATGGCAAGGGCCATGTGGTCGCTGTCGCTCGTCGCCCCGAGGCGCTGGTGGATGACTGCCTGGCCGCCGATCTGGTGGTGGTGGCGGTGCCGGTCCGCACGGCCTGCCCCTCGGCCAAGCTGCTGATCGACGGACTGGATCTGCGCCTGCGGGGTACCCATCAATTCTGGCTGAAGCCTGACGGTATCGAAGTGCAAAGCGTCGCCGATTGGCAAGGCAACCGCCCCTGGAGCCGCCATCCCCGCCTGCATCGCAAACCCATCGAACCCGCGCCGCCGAAACCCGCCGAACCCGCCGAGTCCGAAGATGGCGAAGACGACCCCGCCGCCGATCTGGGAGATCGCGCATCAGGGGAGTGAGTTTCGGGCTGCGTTTGTGGGCTTTGCCCACACCCACCAAGGCCAGGGGCCTTGGAGCCCGTTCTCTAGGCTTTTGTGGGCTTTGCCCACGCCCACCAAGGCCGGGGGCCTTGGAGCCCGTTCTCTAGGTATTTGTGGGCTTTGCCCATGCCCACCAAGACCGGGGGCCTTGGAGCCCGTTCTCTAGGTATTTGTGGGCTTTGCCCATGCCCACCAAGACCGGGGGCCTTGGAGCCCGTTCTCTAGGCATTTGTGGGCTTTGCCCACGCCCACCAAGGCCAGGGGCCTTGGAACCCGTTCTCTAGGCTTTTGTGGGCTTTGCCCATACCCACCAAGGCCGGGGGCCTTGGAACCCGTTCTCTAGGCTTTTGTGGGCTTTGCCCATGCCCACCAAGGCCAGGGGCCTTGGAACCCGATTGTTGTAAGCCGAGAGGTGCCGAGAGGGTGTGTCCCCTCTGTGCCTCTGTGGTCAAATTTGGCTGCGCCGCTTTTAAAAGCCTTGCGGCGGCTTCCGGGGCGACTCAGCCTGTCGCAACGGTGCAGGATGACGCTGTCGCTATCCATGGAGCCCGATTGATATAAGCTGAGAGGCACCGAGAGGGTGTGCCCTCTCTGTGCCTCTGCGGTCAATCAGGCTGCGCCGCTTTTCGCAGCTTAATACTGGCGCAGCAATCCCACCAGACGGCCCTGCACCTTGACGCGGTCGGGGCCGAAGATGCGGGTTTCATAGCGTTGGTTGGCGGGTTCCAGGGCGATCGAGGCGCCCTTTTTGCGGATGCGCTTCAAGGTGGCTTCGTTCTCGTCCACCAAGGCGACGACGATCGAGCCGTTCTCGGCGGTGTCGCAGCGGCGCAGGATCACGGTGTCGCCATCCATGATGCCGGCCTCGATCATCGAATCGCCCTCGATGGTCAGGCAGTAATGTTCGCCCTTGCCCAGCATATAGGCGGGAACGCTGACCCGTTCGGGGCCCGACAGAGCCTCGATGGGGGTGCCGGCGGCGATCTTGCCCAGCAGCGGCAGATCATGGGCGTCGGCGGGCACGGCCACCGAAGCGCCGGGCAGCGAGAAATTTCCCTGGATCACATTGGGGGCGAAGGCTGGCTTGTCGTCCGCCTCGTCGTCGGACAGCAGGCTGTCGACGCTGAAATTCTCGGGCAGCTTCAGCACTTCCAAGGCACGGGCGCGGTGGGGCAGGCGGCGGATGAAGCCGCGTTCTTCCAGCCCGGTGATCAGGCGGTGGATGCCCGACTTGGACTTCAGATCCAGCGCGTCCTTCATCTCGTCGAACGAGGGGGAAACTCCGGTCGCCTTCAGGCGCTGATCGATGAAGATCAGCAGCTCATATTGCTTGCGTGTCAGCATATCGTTTCCAGCCCCCAAACATACCACAAGATGTAGGAACAAACCCGCAACGCCTGGGTCTGTTCTAGTTTGGTTCTCGACCGTCGTCAAGACAATTTATAGGGCGTTGAATTCGCCGGACTTGCCGCCTGATTTATGCACTAGGCGGATGTCGGTCAGGCGCATGCCCTTGTCCACCGCCTTGCACATGTCATAGACGGTCAGCGCCGCCACCGAGACGGCGGTCAGGGCTTCCATTTCGACGCCGGTCTGGCCGCTGAGCTTGCAAGTCGCGGTGATTTCGACGGCATTGCGGGCTGGGTCCAGGCTCAGCTCCACCGAGACCGAGGTCAGGGCCAGGGGATGGCAAAGCGGGATCAGGTCCGGGGTGCGCTTGGCCCCCATGATGCCGGCCAGCTGCGCCACCGCCAGCACATCGCCCTTCTTGACGCCGCCCGCCTGGATCAGGCCCATGGTCTCGGGCGCCATCAGCACCGAACCCTTGGCGACGGCCTTGCGTTCGGTGGCGGTTTTGGCCCCCACATCGACCATATGCGCGTTGCCGTCCTTGTCGAAATGGGTAAAGCCGCTCATGGGATCAGACCGGATTAGCCAGCAAGGCCTGGGTGGCCAGGGTGACATCGCCCTGGCGCATCAGGCTTTCGCCGATCAGGAAACGCCGCGCCCCGCATTTGGCCATGCGGGCCAGATCGGCAGGAGTCTTCAGGCCGCTTTCGGCCACCAGCACCTTGCCTTGGGGGCCCTGGGGCAGCTTGGCCGCCAGCCGCTCGGTGGTGGCAAGGTTGGTCTTCATGGTCTTGAGATTGCGGTTGTTGACGCCCAGCAGCGGCGACTTCAAGGCCAGAGCGCGGTCGAATTCCTCTTCGTCATGGACTTCCACCAGCACATCCATGCCCAGTTGCAGGGCGGCGGCTTCCATCTCGGCGGCTTGGGCGTCGGAGAGTGCGGCCATGATCAGAAGAATGCAGTCGGCCCCCAGGGCGCGGGACTCCACGATCTGCCAGGGATCGACCATGAAATCCTTGCGCAGCACCGGCAACGAGACCGCCGCCCGGGCTGCGGCGACAAACGGGTCCTGGCCCTGGAAATAGGGCTCGTCGGTCAGCACCGACAGACAGGCCGCGCCACCTTCCAGATAGGACCGGGCCAGGGACGGCGGATCGAAATCGGGGCGGATCAGCCCCGCCGAGGGCGAGGCCTTCTTGATCTCGGCGATCAGGGCATATTGCCCGGCCGCGACCTTGGCCGACAGGGCGGCGGCAAAGCCGCGCGGCGCCGATTGAGCGGCGATGGCCGCGTCCAGCGAGGCCAGGGACTTGGCGGCCTTGGCCTTGGCGACATGTTCGCGCTTGTCGTCGCAGATTTTGGCGAGGATATCGCTCACGCCCCATGCTCCCGGTTGGTGATCTCGATCAGCCGCTGCAGCGCCAGCCGCGCTCCACCGTGATCGATGGAATGGGCCGCCAGCGCCATGCCGGCTTCCAGGTCCAGCGCCTTGTCGGCCACCACCAGGGCGGCGGCGGCGTTCAGCAGTACGATGTCGCGGTAAGCGCCGCGTTCGCCTTCCAGCAGGCGGCGCAGGGCCTGGGCGTTCTCTTGCGCATCGCCGCCCTTCAGATCGGCGGGCAGAGCGGTCTTCAGGCGCAATTGCTCGGGCGAAACCTCGAAGCAGCGGACCTTGCCATTCTTCCATTCGGCGACATGAGAGACGCCGGTGGTGGTCAGCTCGTCCAGTCCGTCCGAGCCATGCACGACCCAGGCATGCTCGGCCCCCAGACGGCCCAGAACCTCGGCCAGCGGCTCGACCCATTGCAGGGCGAAGACGCCGACCACCTGGCGCTTGGTGCCCGCCGGATTGGCCAGCGGCCCCAGCAGATTGAAGATGGTGCGGGTGCCCAGCTCGACCCGCACGCCGCCCACATGGCGCATGGCGGAATGATGCCGCGGCGCCATCAGGAAGCCGATATTGGCCTGGAACAGGGCTTCGCGCACCAGGGCTTCCTCGGCGTCGATCTTGACACCCAAAGCCGCCAGCACATCGGCCGAGCCCGACTTGGAGGACAAGGCGCGATTGCCATGCTTGGCTACCGGAACGCCGCAACCGGCCACCACGAAGGCGGCGGCGGTCGAAATATTAAAGGTGCCCGAGGAATCGCCGCCGGTGCCGCAGGTATCGACGGCATTGGCCGGAGCCTCGATCGAGCTGGCCTTGGAGCGCATGACGCGGGCGGCGCCGGTGATCTCGGACACGGTTTCGCCGCGCACCCGCAGCGCCATCAGGAAGCCGCCGATCTGGGCCGGCGTGGCCTCGCCCGACATCAGGATGTCGAAGGCGGCGCCGGCCTCTTCCTCGGTCAGCATCTCGCCCGAGGCGACGCGGGCCAGAATCGGCTTCAGCTTGGCCTGCTCGCTCATCACGCGGCCTTTCCGTTGCGGCCGCGCGCCATCTCGATGAAGTTCCTCAGCATGGTGTGGCCATGCTCCGAGGCGATGCTTTCCGGGTGGAACTGCACGCCATGAATATTCGCGGTCTTATGGGCCATGGCCATGATCAGGCCGTCCTCGGTCCAGGCGGTGACCTCCAGGCAGTCGGGCAGGGTGGCGCGTTCCACCACCAGCGAATGATAGCGGGTCGCCTTGAAGGGATTGGGCACGCCCTCGAACAGGCCCTTGGCGCTGTGATGCATGGTCCAGGTCTTGCCATGGATCGGCGTCGGAGCCCGCACCACATCGCCGCCGAAGGCCTGACCGATGGCCTGATGCCCCAGGCAGACGCCCAGCAGCGGAACCTTGCCGGTGGCGGCCTTGATCAGGTCCAGGCAGATGCCGGCCTTGTCGGGATCGCAGGGGCCGGGCGAGATGACGATGCCTTCGGGGTTCAGGGCCAGCGCCTGCTCGACGGTCAGGGCGTCGTTGCGGAACACCTTCATGTCGGCGCCCAGCTCGCCCAGATAATGGACGAGGTTGTAGGTGAAGCTGTCGTAATTATCGATAAGCAGGAATGACATGATCCAAGACCCGGAACCCAAAGAGGCCGCCAGAATGCAAGCTGGCGATGATGAGGTCAATCATCGCTTAAAATAAGTCCCTCAAGCGCCGGGCGTCGCCTCCGGCTCCTGGGCTCCTTCGCTAAAGCTCCGGGGCGCTCAACGCGCCAGTCGGCGGCAAGCCGCCTCCGAGTTACTCTTCGCCTTCGCCGCGCTTGCTCCAGGCGATGACGGTCAGGCAGCCGGCCAGCGAGGCGACGGCGACATAGAGCGGCGCCAGGAACGGGCTGGCCGCCACCAGCAGCGGCATGACGGTGGGAGTCAGGCCGCCGAACACCGCATAGGCGACGTTATAGGACAGCGAAATCCCGGAAAACCGTACCGCTGCCGGAAAAGCGCGGACCATCACCACCGGCACCACGGCGATGGTGCCGACGAAGAATCCGGTAATGCCGTAAAGCGGCACCACCAGATCGGGACTGCCGGGGGCGGCGGTGTAAAGGGCGAAGGATGAGGCAACCAGCCCCATGGTTCCGGCCACCACCACCGGCGTCGGGCCGAAGCGGTCGCAGGCCAAGCCCACCAGCACGCAAGAGATGGACAGCGCCAAAGTGGCCAGGCTGTTGCCCTGCAACACCAGGGCGGGCGGCAATCCGAACAGCTTGGGCAGCATCGAGGGCGTCATCAGGATCATCACCACCACGGCGGCGGTCAGCATCCAGGTGATTACGGCTGAAATGGTGACGGCGCCCTTATGCTCGCGCAGCACCTGGGCAGCGGGCAGGCCTTCGGCCAGCTTCTTCAGGCGGGCGATCTCGGCGAAGACCGGGGTTTCTTCCAGATAGCTGCGCAAGTAAACCGCCAGCAGGCCCAGCAGGCCGCCCAGCAGGAAGGGAACGCGCCAGCCATAATCCAGAACCTGATCGGCGTTCAGATTGACATTGACGGCGGTGGCGGCCAGCGAGCCGAGCAAAATGCCCGAGGTCAGGCCGCCGGTCAGCATGCCGCAGGCCAGCCCGACCCGTTTCGCCGGCACATGTTCCGAGACGAAGACCCAGGCGCCGGGAACCTCGCCGCCGATGGCCGCTCCTTGCAGGATGCGCAGCAGCAGCAGCAGGATCGGCGCGGCATAGCCCAACAAGGCATAGGTCGGCAGCAGACCCACCAGCATGGTCGGCACCGCCATCAGGAAGACGCTCAAGGTGAACATGCGCTTGCGGCCCAGCCGGTCGCCGAAATGCGCCATGACGATGCCGCCCACCGGGCGGGCCAGATAGCCGGCGGCGAAGATGCCGTAGGTCTGCAAATCCTTCAGCCAGCCGGGCATGTCGGGCGGGAAGAACAGCTTGCCGATCGAGGCGGCGAAATAGACGAAGATCACGAAGTCATAGAATTCCAGCGCCCCGCCCAAGGAGGCCAGCAGCAGGGTCTTCACATCCTGCCCGGTCAGGGGACGTGCGGGCTGAAATTCGGTCTCGGACATGATCTTGGCCTTGCGATGAAGCGGATGGAGGCCGGCAACTATGGGGTGCCGGGCGGCAGAGCGTCAAGAAATTGGCGCGGCATCCTATGGGGGAAATGGGGCGATAAAAATCGTTGCGCATGGGTGGGAAGTGTGAGAACGTCCAGGGAACATTTATCGGGAAGGCTTGTGTGCCATGGGTCCGTTACTGCTGCTTCCGGTCGCCGCCGTTGCTGTTCTGGCGGTTGTTCTTAGCCGTCCCGAGACGGCTGCGATCGATGGCGCCGTGCCCTCGCCCCAGGCAAAATCGTCATCCCTGGCCGAGACCTATGGCTGTGCGCTTTACAATCAGCTGCTGGAGGTGGATGACGCCATCACCGACCATAAGGACAATTTCCTGGTCATTGCCGATCGGCATGCGCCCCAGAAATATGCCCAGGTCTGGCTGAGTCAGGATCATTACTTCGCCGATTACGAGGTCTCGTCGCTGTTCTATGAATTCAAAGAGCCGCAGAAGCGCCAATTCTGGCCCGAGTCTGTGCAGACGGTGCTGCAAAAGGAAGGGTTCCGGCTGCGGGACAGCATTCACGGCAACTATCAGCGTTCGGTCCTGCTGCCTCGTCCGGGGGCGCTGAAGGAGATTGCATTTTCCATGCTGCGGGTCATGGAGCAGGGGTTTGCCGTCAAGGCCGAGGATTTCGAGCTGAATGTTCGCGGCCATATGGCTCCGGCGCTTAAGGCCGGGGAGCCCTGCCGGGAACTAAGCCCGAAACAGCAAGTGCGTGCGCCCATGCCCGCCGATGGCGGCGAACAGGGCTATGAGGCGGTTTATGACGCCTCTCTCTCCAATCGCCTGCATGTGCTGGAGACGGCGCCGGCCAAGACGATGTTCCATGTCTTGCTGTCGGCGGATGGATCGCTGGGCAAGACGGTGCGGCTGAGCGGATTGGGCGGTTCCAACCAGCTGTCCATCGAGGTTCCGGTCACCGACGATCCGGCACGTCTGGCGGTGCTGCGCGATTGGAAATTCGATCTGGATCATAGCAAGACCGGCTTCTATGCCAAATCCGTTCATCTGAAGAGCGCCGCCAGTTATTGGACCGTGGGCGACCATATGCTGGAGCTGGCCTATAAGCTTTACGGCGCCAAGATCGGTCAGGCCCGTCTGTCGCCGCTGTTCAGCGATGGCAAGACGCCTGCGGCTGACAGCTTCGAGCTATTGGAACAGAACGCCTATAGCGACTATTCCCCGCCCTGACGCCGGCGAAATTCGCCGGATTATGCCGCAAGAACGGCTTTCCGCGCAGGGACGGGGAGAGTATCTTCGTCCTCATGGTTATCAAGGCGTCAAAATCCTTTCGGCAGTTTAGTCTCAAGGCGCGGATCACGGCGGGCATCTTGCTGCTGCTGGCGGTCAGCTTCTTCGCCTTGACGGCAACGGTCGAGCGTCGCTTTGGTCAGGATATGGTCAAGGTGATCGAGGCGCAGCAGGACGCCGCCGTCACCTATGTCGCCGCCGATGTCGAGCAGAAGGTTCATCAGCGCATCGAGCTTTTGAGCAAGGTGGCCGAGCAGGCAAGCGACTATGTCGGCTCTTCGGACCAGATGCGGGACTATCTGTCCCATCGGCCCGGGGCGCTGGTGCTGTTTCCCGGCGGCATGATCGCCGTCGAAAAGGGCGGCGCCACCTTTGCCGACTTCCCGGTCAATCCCTTGCGCCAGGGGGCGCGGTTCAACGGCATCGACTTTTTTGAAGAGGTGATCGCCAACGGCAAGACGGTTCTGAGCCGTCCGCGCATCAGCCGTTTCATCGCCAAGCCCGGAGCCGCCGTGGCCGCGCCGATTCGCGATCCCCAGGGCAATATCTGGGGCGTGCTGGTGGCCTTCGTCAATCTGACCGAGGACACCTTTTTGGGCCATATCGGTAAAGGCTTGTCGGACAAGAACGGCCTGATGGAGGTGGTGTCGCGCAATCACCGCATGGTGATCTATTCGTCCGATCCCGACCGTATCTTGAAGCAGCTGCCCGAAAGCGGCTTGGACCCCATGATGGATCGCTTCCTGTCGGGGTTCGAGGGGGCGATGCATATGACCGGCGCCGATGGCCGCGACTGGCTGATGGCTGGCCGCAGCGTGCCTTCGTCCGATTGGATCGTGCTGCAAAGCCTGCCCGGCGATCTGGTCTTCGCACCTTTGGCGCGGCTGCGGGATCAGGCCTATGGCCTGTCGGCGCTGCTGACGGTCTTGACCGGGTTCGGGGTCTGGCTGGTTCTCTATCGCGGCCTGAATCCCTTGAACCGGGCGGCGCGGCTGATCCGCGAGATGGCCCATGGCCGCACCGACCTGCATGCGGTGGCGCTGAAGAACTCTCACGGCGAAGTGCGCGAGCTTTTGTCGGTCTTCAATATTCTGGTCGAGCAGCGGGTCCATGCCGAGGCCGAGCTGAGGTCCAGTACGGCGCGGCTGCAATTGGTGCTGCAAACCGCCGGCGAGGGCGTGTTCGGGGTGGACGAGGCGGGCAAGATCATCTTTGCCAACCGCACCGCCTGCGAACTGCTGGGCTGGCCCTCCGAACATAAGCTGCTGGGCACCAATATGAACGAGGCGGCGGGGCATCATCTGGCCGATGGCCGGCCTTGCTATGAAGGTGTTTGCGCCATCCGCGCCACCCTGGCCGACGGGCAGGTGCGCCGGGTCTCCGACGAATGTTTCAAAACCGCCGATCGCCGGTTGCTGCCGGTGGAATATGTGGTCGCCCGGCTGGAGTTGGACGGTAAGAACCTGGGCGCGGTGGTGGTGTTCCATGACGAAAGCGAACGCCGGTCGGCCAAATTGCGCTTTGACAAGATGTTCGCCTATCAGCGGGCCATTCTCGACAATTCTCCGGCAGGCATCGCGATTTTCTCCGGCGACCGGCGGATCAGTCAGGTCAATAATTCCTTCTGCCGCATCTTCCAGCGTTCGCAGGATGAACTGGTGGGCAGCCGGGCCGAGATGCTCTATCGCGACGCCTCGGCCTATAGCGAACTTGGCCAGCGGGCCTATCCGGTGATCCTGGCGGGGGAGACCTTCCGCGAAGACATCTCGATGATGCGCAAGGACGGGGCCGAGGTTTGGATTGCCGCCGAAGGCCGCCTGATCGATGTGGATCAGCCGGAACTGGGAGTGGTCTGGGTCATCACCGACGCCACCCAGCGCCGCCTTTTGGAGGACGAGCTGCGCCGCTCCAACGAAGAGCTGGAACGCTTCGCCTATGTCGCCTCCCACGATCTGCGCCAGCCCTTGCGCATGATCAGCAGCTATCTGACCCTGGTCGAGCGCATGCTGGCCGGTCGTTTGAGCGATGAAGAGCGGGAATGCCTGGATTTCGCCGTCAGCGGCGCCAAGCGTATGGACCGCATGATCATCGATCTGCTGGATTATTCCCGCATCGGCCGCATCTTCACGGAACGTACCCGGGTATCGCTGGACAAGGTGCTGACCCATGTCCGCATCAATCTGGCCCAGGCCATCGAGGATGCCCAAGCGCGGCTCGAGGTGACGACGCCGCTGCCGGACATTTCCGGCTATGAAAGCGAGATCGAGCGCCTGTTGCAGAACCTGATCGCCAATGCCATCAAGTTCCATGCGCCAGAGCGCCCGCCGGTGGTGACGCTGTCCTGTGCCGAGACCTCGAAGGCCTGGCTGCTATCGGTGGCGGATAACGGCATCGGTATCGAGGCCAAGGATATCGGCCGGCTGTTCCAGATCTTCCAGCGGCTGGTCAGCCGCGAGCAGTACGAGGGAACCGGCATCGGTCTGGCCTCGTGCCGCAAGATCGCCGAACATCACGGCGGCAAGATCACGGTGGAATCCGAGCTGGGGCAGGGCACCGTCTTCACGGTCACGCTGCCCAAGAGCTGATGCGCCTCAGCCCTTGGGCAGGGTGAAGCAGAAGCAGCAGCCGGGACCGTCGGGATTGTCCTCGATCCAGATTTGGCCGCCATGGGTTTCGACGATCTTCTTGCAGACGGCCAGACCGATGCCGGTGCCTTCATACTGATCGCCGCTGGCCAGGCGCTGGAACACCTGGAAGGCGGTTTCGCGATGCTCGGCCGGGATGCCGATGCCGTTGTCATACAAACGGAATTGCCAGCCGAAGCCGCCGTCATGCCAATCCAGCGACACCCGGCAAGGCCGCTCGGGCGAACGATATTTGACGGCATTGCCGAAAAGGTTCTGCAACAGGCGGATCAACTGGCTGCGATGGCCCATGATGCGGGGCAAATCGTCGGGGATCAGGACCAGGGCCCCGGCTTCCTCGACCGCCAGCTTGAGATTGAGCAGGGCCTCGGAGGCCAGCTCGGACAGCTGCAGGATCTCCAGGCTTTCGTTGCTGCGGCCGATGCGGGAATATTCCAGCAAATCCAGGATCAGCCGGTCCATGCGCTTGGCGCCGTCGGTGGCAAAGCCGATGAATTCGGCCAGATCCCCCTCGGCCCGCTCGCCCAACTGGCGTTTGATCAGCGCCAGATAGCTGTTGATCATCCGCAGTGGCTGGCGCAGATCGTGGCTGGCGGTATAGGCGAACTGCTCCAGTTCGGCATTGGACCGCTTGACCTCGGCCTCCATGGCCCGGCGCGAGGCGACGTCGCGGAACACCAGCACCAGGCCCTGACCATCGGCGCCCGAGATGGGGGCGGCGGTATATTCGACGGGAATGGCGCGGCCGGTCTGGCTGATGAAGCTTTCATGCTCGACCCGGCGGACCTCGCCGCCGTCGATGGACAGCTGGTCGCTGGGCGTGCCGTCGCTTAAATGATGCTGCAGGCTGTCGCGGCTGCTTCGGCCCAGCATGGCTTCGGGCGAGGGGAAGTCCAGCATGGCGGCGGCGGCGCGGTTGGCGAACATCACATGATGGCTGTGGTCCAGCCCGATGATGCCGTCGGCCACGGTTTCCAGCACCAGCGACAATTTCTCGACCAGCCGCCGCTGCTCCTGTTCCGAGGATTGGTTGGCGGCCAGAGCGGTGGTGACGGCGATCTGCGCCTCGCGCAGTTGCCACAGGCTGCGGTGATGCTTGCGCCAAAGCCGCATCAAGGCCAGACCGATGGTCAAGACCACGATGGCGAAGGCGGCATAAAGCACCAGGGCGGTGGTGCGCTGCAATTGCCATTCCCGCAGGTAATCCGGCTCGCCCAGCCCCGCCAGCACGAACAGCGGATAATCGCCGACCTTGCGATAGAAATAGATGCGATGGATGGCGTCGGTGGTGCTGACGGCCTCATAGCTGGATTCCGGGGTGCCGGCATCCATCAGGGCGATGATCTGCTGCGACGACATCTTCAGCCCCACCGCATTGCCCGAAGCGGTGCTGGCAGCGTGCCGCACGATCATATTGCGCTGGCCGTCGAACAAAACCACCGAGCCGGTGGGGCCAACATCAGCGGACGAGAACATATTGGATAGCGAGTCCAAGGACAGCGAGGCGACGACCACGCCGTTGAAGGCGCCATTTTCCTTGTTCAGCCGTCGGGCGATGGGCAGCAGCCATTCCCGGTCGATGCGGCCGACGATGGGCTTGCCGATCACCAGTCCCGCATGGGGATCATCGCGGGCGGCAATGAAATAATCGCGGTCCGCCACCGAGACCTGCCCGTCCTGAGCGCCGCCGCCCTTGATGACGATGCCCTCGGCACCGGTGACGAAGAGCGAGCTGATCTGGCCGTTGATTTCTTTTTGCTGGCTGAGAAACTCGTCCAGATGGCTGCGGCTGTCCGGTTGGTTCCAGGGTTTTTCCTGAAGCTCGTTCTCGGTGGTGCGCAGCAGGCGGTCGACGCCGTCCAGGGTCGAGCCCAGATTGTCCCGCAGCAGGGTGGCGATATTGCGCGAGGTGACGCGGGCATGATGCAAGGCGGCGTCGCGGTTGTCGGCGGTGCTGTGATAGGCCAAACCGCCCGACAGCAGCAGGATCAGCGCCAGCAGAGACAAGGCGACGGCGACGATGCGGCGCGACGCTGGCGCGTCGGTCATTGGCCCTATCTCAGATTGGAATTCGACCCGCATCACCTAGCCTTAGGCCTACGACTTATGGCGTAAGGACCGTACAGTAACACGACCCATCGAAAGTCGGTATTCTCCTTTGGCGTTATAGGGGCATGTCGGACTTGCAGGTCTGGCCTCGGCGCACCATCCTTATGGCTATGTCTCAGAATCTCTCCTCCGCGCATGTCAGTCTGGCCATTGGCGGTATGACCTGCGCCGCTTGTTCCACCAGGCTGGAACGCATCCTTGGTCGGCAGGACGGCGTTGCCTCTGCCACGGTCAATCTTGCCACCGAGAAGGCCGATATCGCCTTTGACGCGGCGCTGAACTCTGCCGAACGATTGGTTCAAGCCGTGGTCGCGGCGGGCTTTACCGCCCAGGAAATCAACGACTTATCCCCAGTCCCCGAGGATGAGGGCGCCAGCCGCCGCTGGCTGTGGCCGTTCCTGGTCTCGGGCCTGTTCACCCTGCCGCTGGTGGGGCAGATGACCCTGGATCTGCTGGGCCTGCATGTGATGCTGCCCGGCTGGGTGCAGATGCTGCTGGCGGTTCCGGTGCAGTTCGGGACCGGCTGGCGGTTCTATAAGGGGGCCTGGGCCTCCTTGCGCGGCGGGGCCGGCAATATGGATGTGCTGGTGGCCTTGGGCAGCTCGGCGGCGTTCGGCCTATCCTCTTGGCTGGTGCTGACCGGGCAGGACCACCACGCCCATCTTTATTTCGAAGCCTCGACGGTGGTGATCACCCTGGTGCTGCTGGGCAAGGGGCTGGAGGCGCGGGCCAAGAAAGGCGCCGCCGAAGCCATCCGCGCCCTGATGAAGCTGCGCCCTTCGGTGGCGCTGGTGGAGCGGGATGGCGCCCTGGTCGAGATTCCCGCCGATTCGGTGCGGCTGGGCGAGCTGGTGGTGATCCGCCCCGGCGAACGGGCTCCGGTGGATGGGCTGGTGGCCGATGGCGTCAGCGCCATGGATGAAAGCCTGCTGACCGGCGAAAGCCTGCCGGTGACCAAGTCTCCCGGCGATCCGGTGACGGCGGGGGCGATCAATGCCGACGGCCTGCTGAAAGTGACGGCAACCGCGGTGGGGGCGGGCTCGACCATCGCCCGCATCATCCGGCTGGTGGAAGGCGCTCAGGCCAGCAAAGCGCCGGTCCAGCGGCTGGTGGATAAGATTTCCGCCATCTTCGTGCCGGTGGTGACCGTGCTGTCGCTGCTGACCTTCGCCGCCTGGATGCTGGCGGGCGGCAGCTGGCAACAGGCCTTTACCGCCGCCGTTTCGGTGCTGGTGATCGCCTGTCCCTGCGCCCTGGGGCTGGCGACGCCCACCGCCATCATGGTGGGCACCGGCGTCGCGGCGCGGCATGGCATTCTGATCAAGGACGCCGAGGCCTTGGAGCGGGCGCACCATACCCAGCTGGTGGTGTTCGATAAGACCGGCACTCTGACCGAAGGTAAGCCGGCGGTGACCGAGATCGTCGGCGACCGCCGCGGCTTGCTGGAGCTGGCGGCCTCGGTCCAACAGGGCTCGGAACATCCGCTGGCCCGCGCCGTGCTGGCGGCTGCCGAGGCCGAAGGCGTCACGCTGATCCCGCCCGCCGCCTTCAAGGCGCTGCCGGGCCTGGGCATCGAGGCCGAGATCGCCGGACGCCGCCTGCGCTCAGGGAATCTGCGGCTGATGCGGCAAAGCGGCGTCGATGTCCTGCCGCTGCTGGCCCGCGCCGAGGATCTGGAGGAAAGCGGCGCGACGGTGATGTGGCTGGCCGAGGGCGACAAGGCTCTGGGACTGATCGCCGCCGCCGATCCGGCCAAGGCCTCGGCGTCTCGCGCCGTGTCGCGGCTGAAGGCCTTGGGGGTCGAGTCGGTGATGCTGACCGGCGATAATCGCCGCGCCGCCGCCAAGGTGGCCGGCCTGCTGGGGATCGAGACGGTCCTGGCCGAGGTTCTGCCCGGCGATAAATCCGCCGAGGTGCAGCGGCTGCGGCAACAGGGCAAGGTGGTCGCCATGGTGGGAGACGGCGTCAACGACGCTCCGGCCCTGGCCGCCGCCGATATCGGCATTGCCATGGGGACCGGCACCGATGTCGCCATGCAGGCCGCCGGCATCACCCTGATGCGCGGCGATCCCGATCTGCTGCCCGACGCCCTGTCGGTGTCGCGGGCCACCTATGCCAAGATCCGCCAGAACCTGTTCTGGGCCTTCGCCTATAATCTGGTGGCGCTGCCGCTGGCGGCCTTGGGCATGCTCAATCCGGTGCTGGCCGGGGCGGCCATGGCCTTTTCCTCGGTGTCGGTGGTGTCCAACAGCCTGCTTTTGAAACGCTGGCGGCCTTTCTAAGGCGGCTCAGTCTTGCTAGACTGCCGCGCCTTTTCAAAGGGATGGGAGTGTCCGGGTGAAGAAGCTGCTGGAGCAGGTGCGGGGATGGCCCGGCATTCTGCTGGTCTGCGTGGCGGTGCTGGGGCTGGGGATGGCCATCGGCCTGACCGTCGGTCATCGGGTCAAGCCCCAGGCCGAGACGGCGGCGCCGGTGATTCCCACCGCCGAGCAAGTCGCCGCGGCCTATCACAAGGAAGCGCCCGCACCCGAACACATCACCGAATCGGCCCCCGCTCCAGAACCGCCGCCGCCCTCCATGGCGACCGAGCCCGTGCATCAGGCCGATCCTCCGGCCACCGAGACCAGCTCTCAGACCGTCGTCGAGGAAGAGCCCTTGGGGCCGCCGTCGCCGCCCAAGGACGAGGCTGCCGTACCGCCGTCACCGCCTAAGGAACGTCCTAAGGCATCGGCGCAAACCTGGTCCCGCAATGCGCTGCCTAGCCCCGACGCCCAGGGCAAGCCTATCATCGCCGTGGTCATCGACGATATGGGGCTGGACCGCAAGCGGTCGGAGCGCATTCTGCAATTGCCGGGGCCGCTGACCATCTCGTTCATGTCCTATGCCGAGGATTTGAGCCGCCAATGCGACGAGGCTCGGCATCATGGCCACGAGCTGATGATGCATGTTCCCATGGAGCCGTTGGGCGAACATATCGACCCTGGGCCGGGGGCCTTGTTGATCTCTTTGTCTCCTGACGAGATCCGCAACCGCTTCGTCAAGGATCTGGACCGCTTTTCCGGCTATGTCGGCATCAACAACCATATGGGCAGCAAATTCACCGCCTATGCGCCGGGAATGACGATCGTCATGGAGGAATTGCATAAGCGCGGGCTATTGTTCATCGACAGCCTGACCTCGGAACATAGCGTCGGCCTGAAGCTGGCCCATGACCATGGGGTGCCGACGGCGGGGCGCAATGTCTTCCTTGATAACGACGGCGATGTGGCGTCGGTGGACAAGCAACTGGCTCAGACGGAGGCGGTGGCCCGCAAGAAGGGCAATGCCATCGCCATCGGCCATCCCCGCGACGCCACCATTCAGGCGCTGGCGGCTTGGCTGCCGACCCTGGAAAAGAAGGGCTTCGTGCTGGTTCCGGTGACCGCGGTGGTCAAGGCCCGCGCCGCGAATTGACTAGATAGAGTGTAGACCGTTCGTTCGGAAGGATAGATCTATGGCGACGACGTATAAAGTGTCCGGCATGACCTGCGGCGGCTGCGCCCGCTCGGTCGAGAACGCCATCAAGGCTGCCGCTCCTGCCGCCACCGTCTCGGTGGACCATGCCGCCGGCAAGGTCACGGTCGAGGGCGCCGAGGAAGCAGTGGTCGCCAAGGCGGTGGACGCCGCCGGCTTCGACTTCCAGGGAACGGTTTAGGATCGCAGCTCCGACCGGGCATGGCGGATGACCTGGATGGCGCCGGACAAGGCCAATGCGGCCATGATTCCGGCGACCAGGACATCGGGCAGCCTGCTGTCGGTGGTGAAGACGCCCGCCGCCGCCGCTAGCACGGCCAGATTGCCGATGGCGTCATTGCGCGAGCAGATCGAGGCCGTTCGCAAGCTGCTGCAATTGGCCGAGCATCCCGACACCCCTTGCGAGGATGCCGATCTGTTGACCACCAGCCATCTGGCCGAGGTCGAGCGTAAGATCGAGGAACTGGGGCGTCTGCGCGACGCCTTGCTGCATTTGGCCGGCTGTTGCGCCAAGACGGTGGCCGATTGTCGGATCATCGACGCCCTGGCCTGGGAAGGCTGATCTGGGGGCTGGGAAGGCTGATCAGGCCGCCATGGCTCCCTGGCGGCGGCGGATTTCCTGGCTGGCCAGAGTCCGGATGGTGCCGGGGCGGGCCTTGGCGGCAATTTCCTGCAGGGTTTCGTCCGGCAGATTGCTCACCCACTGCTTCAGCATTTTATCACCTAGCTGATGTTGCGATGCACAATAGGTTAGGATGGCTGTCATATTTTCGCAAGACTTACCCCTGCGCCAAAGCCGCAAGGCTGGCATGCAGCGCTGTGATGGCCTGAGATCAGTCAAGGCCAGGGGTTTGCAGAATGCCGAATTGCGACGGCTTTGTTGCAAAATGCAAAGTGGGTTGCCGCAATATGGGGCAGATTTCCCTTAAATTCCGCCAAATTTTATCGATCTGTCGAACGATCGGACGGTAAGCTCTTGTGATCCCACAAGAATGAATTCCCCACAGAATTACGCGCCTGGTTAGAGGCGAATGGCATGGCGCTTGCTGCTATCACACTGCCGCAAGAAATCTCCAGCTTAGGAGGTTGCCATGTTCGATACTTACATTTGCTATCGTGAACCGGCCAACACCGCTCTGTGGGGCGTGTTCAAGGTACAAGGTGACGGATCAAGACAGGAGATGGGCCGCTATGAGCGTTATCTCGACGCTGCCCGCGTGGTCCGAGAATTGCGGTCGGATAGCGAAGATCGAAGCTGATCATCGCTTTTCGTCACGACAAAAAAGGGACCGGCACAATGCCGGATGAGGGAAAATGGGGGTCGCTTTGGCTGCGAAGCATAATCTGACTGAAGTGGCGGTCTCGCCCGAGGGTGACCGCCGACGCTACGCCCGCGTCAATGATTGCGGGTTGTCCGCCAACATCAATGGCCGTCTGGTCGAAGTTCTGGATATTTCGCTTTCGGGCGTTCGGGTCGAAGCCGGATTTCCCGACAAGGGCGAGAACGTCAAATTCACCTTGATCCCGCGGACCGATCGCCAGCTGTTCGTCAATCAAAGCATGGCGGTGTCGGGGCGGATCGTCCGCACCATCACCTCGCCGGAAGCGGTGGCGATCCGATTTGATCGGGTCAGCTATAGTCTGGCCAAGCTGATCATCGGCGTGGTGGCCGCGCGTACCGGCGTCGAGCCGTTCCTGTTCAAGTAAGGCTTATTTGCCGCGCAGCTGCCGCTGGAACTCCCAGCCGGCAGGGCGCAGGCGGCCGTCGGGCTCGAACAGGGAACTGGTGAACGGCCCTTCGACGGAATACCAGATCACCACCGCCATCTGCGAGGCGAAGGCCGCCCGCAGCAAAGGCCGCACATGGGCCGGGGCGGCATCCCAGCGCCATTGCCCCATTTCCCCGCACATCACCTGCTTGCCGGTGGCCCGGCGCAGATAGTCCACGGTCTGCGACAAGGCCGAGGCGTCATGCACATACCAATGGAAATTCACCGCATCCAGCGGCAAGGCCTTGTATTGCGCCAGCAGTTCGGGGGCGTGGTTCAAGAAGGGATCGCGGATCGTGGCGGGCACATCCTCGGCGCGGCGATAGCGGCAAAGCGGTGCTCCGGCCTCGGGGTCATCCTCGGTGTAAAAGGCTTTCTTGGCATAGTCGCAGGCGGCATCGGGCAGATTGCGCTGCAGGAAGTCGTACCACGTGGCGGCGGCCACCGAGCGGCTGGTCAGGCCGCCATTGGCGCAAGCGATCCCCTTGGCGTGAGACACCGCGCAGGCAGCATCCAACTGCTTGATATAGCCTGCGAAATTCCCCGAACTATCGACAAAGGCCGAAGGATCGTTCTCTTGGTTCTCGACCACCAGCAAGGCGGGCTTCCAGGCGCCCAGCAGGCTGGTCAGTCCGGTCTTATAGGCGGCCAGATCCTCGGGCGGGGTGGACGGCTTGTGGGTCGGCCAATCCGAGCCATTGCCATGCACCGTCAATGCCAGACGAATGCCGGAACCGGCGTAGAAGGCGCAAAGCGGGCAGGGGGCGGCGGGGTTCCAGCGGTTCAGGAAGACGGCCGGCGGGCGATACCAAGCGATGCCCAGGCCTCGGGCGCGGGCCAGCACGATGTCGGCGGTCTCGGCCGGGCTGCCGACGATGATGCCAAAGGGATTGTCGGCCCGGGCGGCGCCAGTGGCGAGCAGCATCAGGAACAGGGCCGTCAAAAGGCGTCGTAGCATCATACCCATGCGGGCTAGAGAGCGATGGCGCATGATGCTTGCACAAGGGGTTTTGGGCAAGTCCGTCACGCTCTGTCGGGGTTCGGCAGGTAATCGCGCGGGGCGCAGCCCAAGGTGCGGCGGAACATGGCGGTAAAGGCGGCTTGGCTGGCATAGCCCAATTCAAAGGACAAAGTCCCAATGGGGGTGCCGCCGGCCAGTCGGGTCAGGGCCTCGCCCAGCCGGGCATGCTGTCGCCAATCCTGAAAGCGCATTCCCAATTCTTGCTGAAACAGTCGCGCCAGCGTGCGGCTGCTGGCTCCCACCCATTCGGCCCATTGATCCAGGGTGTCGTTACAGCCGGGGTTATCGAGCAAGGCCATGCAGATGCGCCGCAGCCGAGGTTCCTTCGGCATGGTCAAGCGCAGGGGCTGGGCATCCAGCAAACGGAATTCATCCAAGATCAGGGCGTGGATATGGGCCAGTCGGGCCTTGTCCGGGCTGTCCTGATTGGCTGCGATCGCCGCCAGGATCAGCTCGCGCAGCAAACCGGACACGGTCACCACCTTGCAGTCGGTTTGCGGCAAACTGCCGGTTCCGGGTTCGATGAACAGATTGCGCATGGCCACGTCCCCCGTCATGCGAAGGGCGTGGCGGGTGCCGGCGGGAACCCATAAGGCGCGATTGGGGGGCAGGATCCAGTTTCCCTGTGGCGTCGCCACCCGCATCACCCCGGACACCGCATAGATCAGCTGCCCCCAAGGATGCGAGTGAGGCATGACATACATGCCGCCCTCATAATCACGGGCCAATGCGCTCATGGAGCCGGTGTTGGTGGGAAGATCGGTGGGCAGGCAAGGCTCGCTGGGGGCGACATCCAGGTCGAAATAGCTCATGTCCGAATCTCGATAAAACTTGGCAAGACCTAGGATAACAGACGCGATTATGCTGCGCCAACTGACTTACAGCCGTATGGAAAGGATTTTAATCATGGCAGAATCAGTCAATCCCGGACGGGTGACCATGGGCATCCTGGCCTCGGCCAGCATCTGTCACATGCTCAACGACATGCTGCAATCGCTGCTGCCGGCCATCTATCCCATGCTGGCGCAAGAGTTCTCGCTGGATTTCACCCGCATCGGCCTGTTGACCCTGACCTATCAGATCACCGCCTCGATCCTGCAGCCGGTGGTGGGGGCCTTTACCGATAAGCATCCGCAGCCGTTTTCCTTGCCCTTCGGCATGGGCTGCACCCTGACCGGGCTGATCCTGCTGTCGATGGTGGACAGCTATCCCATGCTGCTGCTGGGTGCCTCCTTCATGGGGGTGGGCTCGTCGATCTTCCATCCGGAAACCTCGCGCGTCGCCCGCATGGCCTCGGGCGGGAGGCATGGGCTGGCGCAGTCGCTGTTCCAGGTGGGCGGCAATTTCGGCACCTCGCTGGGGCCGCTGCTGGCGGCCTTCATCGTGTTGCCGGGCGGGCGCGACAGCATCCGCTGGGCCTCGCTGGCGGCGGTGCTGGGCATTGCCTTGCTGCTGCGCATTGGCTTTTGGTACCGCGCCCATCACCGGGCTCCCGGTCAACGTGGGTCTACGGCCAAGCAAGCGTCGGTGCCTCCGGCCAAGGCCCGCTTGGCGCTGGGAATCCTGTTGCTGCTGATCTTCTCGAAATATTTCTATCTCGCCAGTTTCTCCAGCTACTACATCTTCTATCTGATGCAGAGCTTCGGGGTGGATGTGGGGCAGGCGCAGGTCTATCTGTTCGTCTTCCTGGGCGCGGTGGCGGCGGGCACCATCATCGGCGGGCCCCTGGGCGATCGCTTCGGCCGCAAGCGGGTGATCGTCGCCTCGATCCTGGGCGTGGTGCCCTTCACCTTGGTGCTGCCCTATGTCGGGCTGACCGCGACGGTGATCCTGAGCGTGCCCATCGGCCTGATCCTGGCCTCGGCCTTTCCGGCCATCGTGGTCTATGGTCAGGAACTGATGCCGGGCAAGGTGGGCACCATCGCCGGTCTGATGTTCGGCTTCGCCTTCGGGCTGGGCGGCATCGGCGCGGCGGTGCTGGGATGGCTGGCCGACCAGACCTCGATCGGCTTCGTCTACCATGTCTGCGCCTTTCTGCCGCTGCTGGGGATCTTCGCCCTGCTGCTGCCCAAGGTAGAACGCCGCACGGCCTGAGGTGAAAAGCCGTGAATGCAAGGCTTCGCATGTTCGCGGGCCCTGCATCACGGGCTTTGCATCACGGGCCTTGCATCGGGGGGCGCTTTCCGCGAAAACAATTCCCTAGAGACGCAGGGGGTAGGATTTCTGCGCTGAAGAAGGTGCCTTGATGGTCGATACCGTTATTTTGCCCGGACCGGATGCCCTGACCGAGGAGTCCATTGATCCGGGTCTTGATCTGCATGCCGAGATCGAGCGGCTGCGCCGCGAGAAGAACGCGGTGATCCTGGCTCATTACTACCAGGACGGCGAGATTCAGGATCTGGCGGATTTCGTCGGCGATTCCTTGGATCTGTCGCGCAAGGCTGCGGCCACCGACGCCGATGTCATCGTCTTTTGCGGCGTGCGCTTCATGGGCGAGGTCGCCAAGATCGTCAGCCCGCAAAAGACCGTGCTGATCCCCGACGCCGAAGCTGGCTGTTCGCTGGAGGATTCCTGCCAGCCCGGCCCGTTCAAGGCTTTCCGCGAGCAGCATCCCGACGCCGTGGCGCTGACCTATATCAACTGTTCCGCCGAGGTGAAGGCGCTGTCCGACATCATCGTCACCTCGTCGAATGCCGAGGTGATCCTGGCGCAGGTGCCGGCGGACAAGAAGATCATCTTCGCCCCTGACCGTCATCTGGGCGGCTATCTGGCCCGCAAGACCGGGCGCGACATGCTGCTCTGGCCGGGCTCCTGCATCATCCACGAGCAGTTCTCGGAACGCGAGCTGATCAAGCTGAAGACCCGCCATCCCAAGGCGCTGGTGGCGGCGCATCCCGAATGTCCCGAGGGCATTCTGAACCATGCCGACCATGTGGGCTCGACCCGCGCCATTCTGGACTATGTGCTGACCTCGGAGTGCGAGGAGTTCATCATCGCCACCGAGCAGCATATCATCCACCAGATGCAGAAGGCGGCGCCGCACAAGACCTTTATTCCGGCCAATGGCGCCGACGGCAGCTGCGATTGCGCCCGCTGTCCCTTCATGGCCAAGAACACGCTGGAAAAGATCTATCTGGCGCTGGTCAATAACGGCCCCCGTATCGAACTCCCTGAACAGCTGCGCCAGGATGCCCTGAAGCCCCTGCAGCGCATGCTCGACCTGTCGGTGAACGTCAATGTCAGCAAACCGTCCCTCTGATCTGTCCCTGTCCGCCGCCATCGAGCGGCTGATCAACGACGCTCTGGCCGAAGATGTCGGCCCCGGCGACGTCACCAGCAGCTCGGTGATTCCCGGCGAGCTGCGCTTCAGGGGCGTCATGGCCGCCCGCGAAGAGATGGTGGTGGCCGGCATGGACTTCGCCCGCATGGTCTTCCACAAGGTGGTGCCCGACGCCCACTTCGCCGCCCGCGTCAAGGATGGCGACAAGGTCGCTCCGGGAACCGTTCTGGCCGAGATGGAAGGCCCCGCCGGCGGTCTGCTGACCGCCGAGCGCACGGCCTTGAACCTGTTGCAGCATCTGTCGGGCATTGCCACCCTGACCCGGTCCTATGTGGATTGCATCCAGGGAACCGGCGCGGTTCTGCTGGATACCCGCAAGACCATTCCCGGTCTGCGTCAGGCCGCCAAATACGCCACCCGCATGGGCGGCGCGCAGAACCATCGCATGGGCCTTTATGACGGCGTGCTGATCAAGGACAACCACATCGCCGTCTGCGGCTCGGTGGCCGAGGCCGTTCGCCGCGCCAAGTCCGGGCAGTCGGGCAAGGTCGAGGTGGAGTGCGACACCCTGGATCAGGTTAGGGAAGCGGTGGCGGCCCAGGCCGACATCATCCTTCTCGACAATATGCCGCCGCCGGTCCTGCGCGAAGCCGTCGCCATCGTCGGCGGCAAGGCCAAGACTGAAGCTTCGGGCGGGGTGACGCTGGAAACCATCCGCGCCATCGCCGAGACCGGCGTGGACTTCATCTCGGTGGGACGCCTGACCCAGTCGGCGCGGGCCATCGATATCGGCATGGACTGGTCGGCGGAGTAACGACGCCATGAGCACAGGCTCGCAACTGTTCGACGTGTTGGTGCTGGGCAGCGGCGCCGCCGGTCTCACCACCGCTCTGCTGCTGGCCGATGGCGGCGCCAAGGTGGCGGTGCTGTCGAAAGCGGATCTCGCCGAGGGTAGCACCCTCTATGCCCAGGGCGGCATCGCCGCGGTGCTGGACGCCGCCGATTCCACCGAGCTGCATATCTCCGACACCCTGGTGGCCGGAGCCGGGCTCTGCGACGCCGATGCGGTGCGCTTCGTGGTCGAGAACGCCAAGCCGGCCATCGAGCGGCTGATCGGCTATGGCGTGGAATTCACCCAGGCCGAGGACTCCGACGGCAAGCAGATCTATCACCTGACCCGCGAGGGCGGGCATAGCCATCGCCGCATCATCCATGCCGCCGACGCCACCGGCCGGGCGGTCGAGAAGACCCTGGAAGAGCGGGTGCGCGAAGCCGCCAACATCACCGTCTTCGAGCATCATCTGGCGGTGGATGTGCTGCGGGAAGGGGCCAAGAACGCGTCGGGCCGCTGCGTCGGCGCCTATGCCCTGGACCGCCAGTCGGGCAAGGTCGAGCTGTTCCGCGCCAAGGCGGTGGTGCTGGCCACCGGCGGCGCCAGCAAGGTCTATCTTTACTCCTCGAACCCCGACAGCTGCACCGGCGACGGCATCGCCATGGCTTGGCGGGCGGGCTGCCGGGTGGCCAATCTGGAGTTCATGCAGTTTCACCCGACCTGCCTCTATCATCCTCAGGCCAAAAGCTTTTTGATCTCGGAAGCGGTGCGCGGCGAGGGCGGGCGCCTGCTGCTGCCGACCACCGGCGAACGCTTCATGCAGCGCTTCGACGAGCGGGCCGAGCTGGCGCCCCGCGACATCGTGGCCCGCGCCATCGACCATGAGATGAAGCGCCTGGGCGTCGATTATGTGCTGCTGGACATCAGCCATCAGCCCGAAGACTTCATCAAGAGCCATTTCCCCACCATCCATGCCAAATGCCTGGAGCTGGGCATCGACATCACCAAGCAGCCCATGCCGGTGGTGCCCGCTGCCCATTACACCTGCGGCGGCGTGATGACCGACAAGAAGGGCCGCACCGACGTTCCCGGCCTTTATGCCGTGGGCGAGGCGGCCTTTACCGGCCTGCACGGCGCCAACCGCATGGCTTCGAACTCGCTGCTGGAATGTCTGGTCTATGGCGCTGCGGCGGCCACCGACATTCTGACCAAGCTGCATACCCTGTCCGAGCCGCCGCTGCTGCCGGCTTGGGACGAAAGCTGGGTCACCAATTCCGATGAAGAGGTGGTGGTCTCCCACAATTGGGACGAGCTGCGCCGCTTCATGTGGGACTATGTCGGCATCGTCCGCACCACCAAGCGTCTGGAACGCGCCCAGCATCGCATCGAGCTGTTGCTGAACGAGATCGAGGATTATTACGGCTCGTTCCGCGTTTCCAATGACTTGCTGGAGCTGCGCAATCTGGCGCTGGTGGCCAAGCTGATCATCCGCTCGGCCCTGATGCGCCGGGAAAGCCGTGGGCTGCATTACACCCTCGACTTCCCCTATACCGACCCGGTGGCCGCGCCGCAGAACAGCGTGCTGGTGCCCAAGCGGTTTCGGCTGGCGCCGCAGGATTAGGTTTTTCGTCCACAGATGACACCGATGGACGCAGATGATGTCTGATCTGTGCTCATCTGTGACATCTGTGGATGAGGCTACATCTCTCTGGCCTTGGCGATGACTTGGCGGGCTAGGGGCGTGATCCCCAGCCGGTCGAAATCGTCCTCCGTCGCCCAGATCACCGCGTCGGCATCATCGCCCGCTACCGGCTCGCCCGACAGCCAGCGGGCGGCATAGTCGATCACCGTATAGTGAAAGCGGATAGCCCCGGCTTCGTCGCGGTCGATCAGATCCACCACATCGGCCACGCCCAGCAGCTCGGCCTGGATGCCGGTTTCCTCGAATAATTCCCGCAAGGCGGCTTCAGCGGTGGTTTCGCCCCACTGCTGCTTGCCTCCGGGAAGGCTCCAGCTGCCGGCGCGGGGCGGATGGGCGCGGCGCACCAACAGCACCGCATCGCCCTTCAAGACGACGGTGCCCACTCCGACCACAGGCGCGGGCGAGGGCGAGGTCATTTGACCTTGGCGCGCTCGGCCTTGCTGTAATTGCTGAAATGGCCTTCCTTCATCGCTTGGGCGCGGCCCTCGCGGATGATGCTCTTGGATTTGGCGTCGGGGGCCAAGGTGCCGACCTGACGTTCCAGGGCGGTCGAGGCGCAGGACGGACAGGCGGGCACATCGTCGCCGCGCACCAGCGTCTCAAAGATCGCCTCGCAAGCAGTGCAGCGATAGGTATGAAGCGGCATCAAGCTTTCTCCATGCTAAGATCACAACCTGCCCACAGCCAGCATAGTCAGCCGAAGCGGCCTTGCCAAGCCGCTACGACCCATGCACTCTCTGCCCAGAACCGCGACCGGGATGGCGTCATGACCGAAGAAGCTCAGATTTCCGACGAAAACCCCGTGCATCTGTCCCTGATGGGGCGGCTGCGGGCTTATTTCTTCGCCGGTATCCTGATCACCGCGCCCATCACCATCACCTTCTATATCGCCTGGAACTTCATCGATATGGTGGACCGACAGGTCACACCGCTGATCCCAGCCGCCTATAACCCCAAGCAATGGGGCGTGCCCGGTGTCGGGCTGCTGCTGGTCGCCATCGCCCTGACCCTGGTGGGAGCGCTCACCGCCGGTTTCGTCGGTCGCCTGTGGCTGCGCATCTCGGAATGGGTGCTGGGCCGCACGCCGGTGCTCAACGGCATCTATTCGGCGGTCAAGCAGGTCTTCGAGACGGTGCTGGCGCAAAAATCCAACGCCTTCCGCGAAGTCGCGCTGGTGCAATATCCCCGCGCCGGAAGCTGGACCATCGGCTTCATCACCGGCACAACCCTGCCCATGCTGAAACCCGACGAGACCCAGGACTGGGTCAATGTCTTCGTGCCCACCACGCCCAACCCGACCTCGGGCTTTCTGCTGTTCCTGCCGCGCTCGGAAATCCGAGTCACCAGCATGAGCGTCGAGGACGGTCTGAAATTCGTCATCTCGGGCGGTATCGTGGCTCCGGCGGAGAAGTAGGGGCTGCCATTCGGGGGCTTTTGCCCCCGATCCCCCAATCGGGAGGCACAGCCTCCCGAACCCTTCCGTTCTTTATTCAAAAAACAGGAGGTTTGGAGGCTGTGCCTCCAAGCGGGTCTGGGCAGCCGCCCAGCTCTTAAGAGGGATTCATCCAGCCTTCAAGATCAACGCGGGCCCGCTTGGAATAGAGGGTCTTGCGTTCGCGGCCCTTGATGCGGCGGCCTTTGGCGTCGCGTTCGTCCGGCGGTTCGGGGAACAGGCCGAAATTGACATTCATGGGCTGGAAGCTGTCGGCGTTGGCACCGCCGGTGATGTGGTTCAGCAGGGCGCCCAGGGCGGTGGTGATGGGTGGCGGCGGCAGGTCGCGGCCCTGGCGTTCGGCGGCGGCGAAGCGACCGGCCATCAGCCCGACGGCGGCACTTTCCACATAGCCTTCGCAGCCGGTGATCTGGCCGGCGAATCGCAAGGACGGGCGTGCCTTCAGGCGCAGGGCCTTGTCCAGCAGGCGGGGGCTGTTGAGGAAGGTATTGCGATGCATGCCGCCCAGACGGGCGAAGTCCGCGCTTTCCAGACCGGGAATGGTGCGGAAGATGCGCAGCTGCTCGGAATGTTTCAGCTTGGTCTGGAAGCCCACCAGATTGTAAAGCGTGCCCAGGGCATTGTCCTGGCGCAGCTGGACGATGGCATAGGGCTTGACGGTGGGGTCATGGGGATTGGTCAGCCCGACCGGCTTCATGGGGCCGAAGGCCAGGGTCTCGCGGCCACGCTCGGCCATGACTTCGATGGGCAGGCAGCCTTCGAAATAGGGAGTGCCTTCCCAATCCTTGGGCATGGCCTTCTCGCCGGCCAGCAGGGCGTCGATGAAGTCCTGATACATCTGCTTCGTCATGGGAAGATTGATGTAGTCGGTGCCGGTGCCCTTGTCATAGCGGGACTGGAACCAGGCCTTGCTGAAATCGATGCTGTCCTTGTGGACGATCGGGGCGATGGCGTCGAAGAAGCTTAAAGAGGCTTCGCCGGTAAAGGCGCGGATGGCTTCGGCCAGCGGAGCCGAGGTGAGGGGGCCGCTGGCGATGATGACGCTGTCCCATTCCTCGGGCGGCAGGGCGGTCAATTCCTCGCGCACCAGGGTGATCAGGGGATGGGCCTCAAGGGCGGCCTGCACGGCTTCGGAAAAGCCTTCACGGTCCACCGCCAGGGCGCCGCCAGCGGGCACCTTGTGGGCGTCGGCCTTGGCCATGATCAGCGAGTCCAGCTTGCGCATCTCTTCGTGCAGCAGGCCGACGGCGTTGTAATCGGCGTCGTCCGAGCGCAATGAGTTCGAGCAGACCAGCTCGGCCAGCTTGTCGGTGGAATGGGCTTCGGTGCGGCGGTGGGGCCGCATCTCGTGCAGGGTGACGGGGGTGCCGGCCTGGGCCAGCTGCCAGGCGGCTTCCGATCCGGCGAGACCGCCGCCGATGATATGGACTGTCTTCATAGGGGGTGACTTAATGCCCTTCTTGGGGCTTGTCCACTGTCTTCAATTTACCCGCTGAGAAATAGCGGTTATAAACCTGTCTCGATCAGGTATGCCGGGGGCGGCGCAGTCAGAGGAAGACCATGGCTAAGCAATATTATGTGATTGGCGGCGAGTATGCCGACACCTCCTTCTCGAAGATCGCCGAAGGCAAGACCGAAGACAAGTTCGGTCCCTTCCCGGAAAAGGAAGCCCACGACCTGTGGCGCTCGCTGACCGGCAAGACCGTCGATAACGCCATGGTGCGTTACCGCGTCAAGCCCGTCGAGGAAAGCGCCGAGGACCAGTGGTATGTGGTTGGTGGCGAATATTGCGACACCGACTTCTGCGCCATCACCACCGGCGCCAAGCTGGAAGTCTATGGCCCGTTCCCCCGTCCCGAGGCTCTGGCCGTCTGGCGCGCCATCACCTCGAAGTCGGTGGACAACGCCATGGCGCGTTATGACATCGTGACCCCTGAGAAGCTGGCCGAACTGAAGAAGTAAGCCCCAGCCTCTTCGATCATAGGAAACGCCCGGCGGGGGAACCTGCCGGGCGTTTTTCTTTGTGCCGAAGATCGGAAAGACAAAACCCGCGAACCTTGCGGCGCGCGGGTTTTGCAAAACCTGGCACTAGGCCAAGAAAGCCAGATTACTTGATCTTGGCTTCCTTGAACTGCACGTGCTTCCGGACGACCGGGTCGTACTTGCGGAACTCAAGCTTTTCAGTCTGCTTACGCGGGTTCTTCTTCGCCACGTAGAAAAAGCCAGTGCCAGCGGTGCTGAGCAGCTTGATGAGGATGGTGGCGGGCTTAGCCATGTTTGAAAATCCCGATGTGCGTGATGACAAATCTAGAGCGGCGCAAAATACAGCTTCTTACGCGGGTGTCAAGGGGAAGATGTTGAAATTTCCGCCGGAGCGCTGGCCGACAAGGCTTTGGCATAGAGGGCGGGGTCCAACAGCAGCTTATGGGCGATGGCGGCATCAAGCTCTTTGCCGCGATGATCGGCGGCCGGGCAGCTTTGCCGCATCTGCTTGCGCTCTTCGGCCTGATCGGGGGCGCTAGCCCGCCAGGAAGACAGCAGCGCGGTGGCGGGCAGGCGGCGCTCGGCCACCTGAGCCAGCACGGTCTCGGCCTTGGGCAGGCCGGCGGTGCAGATGCTGGGCAGGATGCCCAGGTCATGCAGCACATAGCCCGAGGGCGTGATATAGCGCGACCAAGTCAGGGTCATCTCGGCGCCGTTGGGCAGGGCGACCACGGTCTGAACCGTGCCCTTGCCATAGCTGTTGGTTCCCACCAGCACAGCCCGGCCGGAATCTTCCAGGGCGGCGGCGGCGATCTCGGCGGCGGATGCGGATTTGCCGTCGATCAGCACCACCAGCGGCATGCCTTCGCCAGGATCGCCCGAGCGGGCGCTGTAGGCCTGCATCGAGGCGGGATTGCGGCCTCGGGTGGTGACGATGCGCCCGGCTTCGATAAACAGGTCGGCCACCGCGACGCCACGATCCAAAAGGCCGCCGGGATTGCCCCGCAGGTCCAGCACCACGCCCTTGAAGCCGGGGCTGGCCTTGGCCTTCTGCAGCGCCTTCGAGACCTCGCCGGCGGTGCCTTCGTTGAAGCTGGCGATGGCGATGGTGGCGACGCCGTCGGCATCCTGGCTGGTGCGGACGGTGGGCGGAATGATCTGTTCGCGGAACAGCGGGCGGCTGATCACCTGGCGGCTGTCGGGCGACAGCACCGACAGCACCACCGGGCTATAGAGCGGCCCGCGGATCATATGGGCGATGGTCTTGACATCCAGCCCGGCCAGCGGCGTGCCGTCGGCGGCCAGGATATGGTCGCCGACCTTGATCCGCGCCTTGGCGGCGGGCGCATCCGCCAGAACTTCCAGCACCACCACGCCATCGGGGGCGGCGTCATAGCGCAGGCCGATGCCGCCATAGCCGCTGCGCATGGAGCGGCGTTCCTCGGCCTCCTTGGGGTCGGCATAGCGCGAAAAGCGGTCCAGGCGGGCCAGGACGGCGGTAAAGAAGCTGTTATAGGCCTTATCGCGTCCGGCTTGGCGCAGGGGCTCCGAGACGCGCTGAGCGTCGGACAGCAGGTCTTGGGCCAATTCACCCCAGGCATCGGGGGCGTCGTCGGCGGGCAGGGGATAGGTTTCCACCTCTTTGCCGTCATGGGACAGGCGCATCCAGCCGCCTTCGGCATTTTGCTGGATCGACAAGGCGGGATCGAGGCTGGTCAGGCTTTGCAGGCCCTCATAGGTCAGGCCGGGAATATGCACCGGCGAGACATAGCGGTCCTGGATCACCGACAGGCCGTAAGCCAAGGTGCGGTCACTGGTCGAGAAGAAAGGCCAGGCCTGGGCGGGGCCGGGAAGGCTGCCGGCCAGCAAAGGCAGCAGCAGGGCGGCCGTCGCCAACAAGCGCCGTTTTCGACGCGGGGCGCGGGCCGTGCCCTCCTGTCCGGGAGTGCCGCTTCCATCATCGGCTCTTGGCCGGCGTGACTTTACCCCTGTCCGCAAAACGACTCACCGACCCTTGATCTACCCAAACCCGAAGCGATCGATTATGGGGGTAAACCCAGCTTTGCCGCGAGTGAAAAGATTGCCCCGCGCCATGTTGGTTGGCCTGTCCGGCCCGAGGGGGTGCAAATGATGGTCACTCTTAAATAAGTGATGCTTAATAAAAATTTTGAAGCAATTGTTACCTTGGACTTTCGTATAAGTTGGACTCTTGAGGCTTTGATGTTCCTTTCTAGTCATGTATGAGCCATGGCAGCCTGGGGGTCTGATATTGGGTGAGGTTGCTGTGTTTCGCCTTACGATTTCATTGCGCGTCGCGCTATCAACGATTTTGAATACAGTTCTGATCGGTGCGTCTGTTTCCGTGGCGTCCTATTACATCCTGGAGCAGGACGCTATTTCACGGGCCAATCAATCCATCGAGCGCAATATGCGCGTCGCCTGGAACGAGCTGCGCCGTAATGGCGAAGAGATGACCATCGACGAAGACAAGCTGCTGGCTGGCGGCACGGCTCTGAACAATAATTTTTCGGTCGTGGATAAGGTTGTGGACTTGGTCGGGGGGACGGCCACGGTCTTCATGGGGGATACCCGCGTCGCCACCAATGTCAAAAAGGATGACGGCAGCCGCGCCGTCGGCACCAAGCTGGCCCGTAATGCCGCTTATGCATCGGTGTTCGAGGCCAAGAAGCCGTTTCGCGGCATGGTCGATATTCTCGGCAAGCCCTATGTGACCGGCTATGACCCGATTTTCAACAAGGCGGGGCAGGTCATCGGGGTTTTGTTCGTCGGCATTCCCAATGCCGAATTCCGTCAGTCCTTGGACCGTGTGCTGAGTTGGACCCTGGGCAGCATCGCCGCCTTTGGCCTGTTGGGCTTTTCCTTGTCTTGGCTGTGGTCGCGTCATGGGATCGTCCGCCCCTTGGCGGCCATCGCCGGCGGTATGGATCGACTGAGCCATGGCGATCTGAATGCGGTCATTCCCTATCACGATCGGCGGGATGACATCGGCGAGATGGGGCGCGCCCTGACCGTTTTCCGGGATGGCGCCCGTGAGAATGCCCGCTTGCGTCAGGTTCAGGCCGAGGCCGAGCAGACAGCGCAGCAGGCCCGCCGACAGGATGTCCTGGCCTTGGCCGACCGGGTCGAGGGCTGCATGCGTCAGGTGACGGCGCGGATGGGAACCTCGATCCAAGATCTGAACGCCGCCTCGGATAGCTTGGCGGCGAATGCCGAGCAAACCCGCCGTCAAAGCGCGGCGGTGGCGGCGGCGACGCATCAGGCCTCGGTCAGTGTCGAGACGGCGGCGGTTGCCGGCGCCGAGCTGAGCGGTTCGATCCACGATATTTCCCGCCAAGTCACCTTGTCGTCGCAGACGGCGGCGTCCGCTGCTTCGGAGGCTGAATCCGCCAAAGGCAAAATCGCCGGGCTGGCCGCCAGCGTGGCCCAGATCGGCGAAGTGGTGAATTTGATCAATGACATCGCCGCCCAGACCAATCTTCTGGCTCTGAACGCCACCATCGAAAGTGCGCGTGCGGGCGAGGCCGGCAAGGGCTTTGCCGTGGTGGCCAACGAAGTGAAGCATCTGGCCGGGCAGACGGGTCGGGCGACCGACGATATCGCCAAGCAGATCGCCGCGATTCAGGGCCAGACCGGAGAAGCCGTGGCGGCGATCGACGGCGTGGCCGAGATCATCGCGCGTATCAACGGTCTGGCGATGACGGTGTCCGAGGCGATTGACCGTCAAGGCGAGTCAACGACGGAAATTGCCGGCAGCATTCAGCAGGCCTCCGACGGTACGACCGAGGTTGCCCAGAATATCTCTGGGGTCGCCCAGGCGGCAGGCGATACCCGTCAGATGGCGGAAAATGTCCATGGTGCCGCGGCGCGTCTGCTTGCGGATAGCGCCGAACTGCAGCAGGCCTTGGATGGGCTGCTGTCGGAATTGCGCAATAGCTGAGGCAAAGCCTCACCCGGCTGTTCTCGCCGGGTGAGGCGGCTTTTGCCATGTCAGGGCTTACGGCGGCCTTTGGGCTTGCTGCTTTTGCCCATAAAGCCGGTTTTCTTGGCCGCGCTTTTCCCACGCCGAGGGCCGCGATCGTCGAAGCGGGGCTGCGGTCCCTTGGGGCGCTTGCCCATGCCGGGGGCTTCCTCCAGCTGGAAGACCAGACTGCCGGTCAAGGGATTGGCCTCGGCCAGACTGACCACCACTTGATCGCCCAGCACGAATTCCATGCCGTTGCGCCGCCCGGTCAGGCAGTGACGGACTTCGTCATGGATATAGTAATCGGCGGGCAGCGACGAGATTGGCACCAAGCCGTCGGCGCCGGTTTCGTCCAGGGTGACGAACATGCCGAAGCGGGCGACGCCGTTGACCCGGCCCAGGAAGCTGGCGCCCACCCGGTCGGCCAGGAAGATGGCGGTGAAGCGGTTCAGGGCGTCGCGCTCGGCCTGGGCGGCGCGGCGCTCGGTGGCCGAGATATGCTCGCCGATCTCGATGAAGCGTTCGCCGCTGTCGGGCGGCAAGGCGCCTTCGCCCAGATGCAGCCCGTCGATCAGGGCGCGATGGACCAGCAGGTCGGCATAGCGGCGGATGGGCGAGGTGAAATGGGCGTATTTCGCCAGACCCAGCCCGAAATGGCCGATATTCTCGGGGCTATAGACCGCCTGCGCCTGACTGCGCAGCACCACCTCATTGACCAGATGCGCCTCGGGCATGTCCTTGGCCTTGTCCAGGATCTGGTTGAAGTGGGAGGGGCGGATCACCTGACCCTTGGCCAGATTGAGGCCGATGGTGCCCAAGAATTCCCGCAAAGAGTCCAGCTTCTCCACCGACGGCAGATCATGGACGCGGTACATGCAGGGCTTGTGCAGGGATTCGATTTGTTCCGCCGCGCAGACATTGGCGGCGATCATGAAGTCCTCGATCAGCTTGTGGCTGTCATAGCGCGGACGCGGCACCACTTTCTCGATGCGGCCATCGGCGCCGATGACGACCTTGCGCTCGGGCAGGTCCAGGTCCAGCACGCCACGGGCCTCGCGGGCCTTGAACAGGGCCTTCCAGGCGTTATAGAGCGGCTTCAGGACCGGCTCCAGCAGCGGGGCCGTGCCTTCGTCGGGGGTGCCGTCCAGCGCCGCCTGCACCCGCTCATAGGTCAGCCGCGCCGCCGAACGCATCAGGCCGCGCACGAACTTATGCTTCAGCTTGTTGCCCTCGGCGTCGATCCACATATGGACGGCCATGCAGGGGCGCTCTTCGTCGGGCTTCAGCGAGCACCAGCCGTTGGACAGCGCCTCGGGCAGCATGGGCACCACCCGGTCGGGGAAATAGACCGAATTACCGCGCTTGAAACCTTCTTTGTCCAAGGCGTCGCCAGGGCGGACATACCAGGCGACGTCGGCGATGGCGACGATCAGATGCCAGCCGCCGTTCTCGTCAGGTTCGGCAAAGACGGCGTCGTCGAAGTCGCGGGCGTCCTCGCCGTCGATGGTCACCAGCGGGATTTGCCGCAGGTCGGTGCGGTTGCCCAGCGGCGCGGCGACGGCCAGCTCGGCCTGCTCGATGGCGGCTTCGGGGAATTCGCAAGGGATGTCGTAGCTGTGAATCGCCACCAGACTGACCGAGCGGGGATCTTCCATGCTGCCCAGGCGCTCGACCACCTTGACCGGCTTCAGGCCGAAATGGCGGCTGCCGGGCAGGATCTCGGCCAGCACCAGTTCGCCCGGCTGGGCGTCGGCGGCCTCGATCTTGTCCAGGACGTAATCGACCTTCTGGCGCTTGTCGGTGGGGCGCAGGCGGCCCGAACCGTCGGCGGCCAGCTCATAGACGCCCAGCACTTTGGCCGGGCCTTCCGAGATACGGCGGATCGGGCGGGCTTCATAGATGCCGTCGCGCAGGCGGCGCAGGCGGGCCAGCACACGGTCATTGACGCCGATGGGATGTTCGCCCTGGCGGACCGGGGCGACATAGATGCGCGGTGGACGGCCCTCTTGCTGCCAAGTCAGGGGCTTGGCGATCAGCTCGCCGTCCTCGTCGGTGCCGCAGACCTCGATCACCATGGTGTCGGGCAGGGAGCCGGGGCGTCCCAGTCGCTTGCCATGGCCGCGATCGACCTCTCCTGATTTCTCAAGATCCTGCATCATCTGCTTGAGAATGATGCGGTTTTCCCCGGTGATGTGAAAGGCCCGCGCGATTTCGCGCTTTCCCACCTGACCCGGCGATTCGCGGATGAAATCCAGCAGCTGCTGGCGGGTGGGGAGCGGAATATGCTTGGGCTTTTTCGTCACGTCTGGTCCTTCTTGGGGGCGGCCTTTTTGGCCGGAGCCTTCTTAGCGGCTGGCTTTTTGGCCGGAGCCTTCTTAGCGGCTGGCTTTTTGGCCGCAGGTTTCTTGGCGGCAGGCTTCTTCGCCGCCGCCTTTTTCTCGGTCGTCTCGGCCTTGGGCGCGGCGGCCTTTTTGGCCTTGGCGCCGGGAACCGGCTTGCCGGTCTTTTCCGCCTTGGCGGCGATCAGGGCCACGGCCTCTTCCAGGCTGACCTCGTCGCGGCCCTTGGGCAGGTTGGCATTGATCTTACCATGGCTGACATAGGGGCCAAAGCGCCCCGAAGCCAGGGTGACCGGCTTGCCATCGGCGGGATGGGCGCCCAGCTCGCGGGCCGGGGTCTTGGGCTTGACGGTGGATAGCACTTCGACGGCGCGGTTCATGCCGATGGTCAGCACGTCATCCTCGCGGGTCAGCGACTTGAAGCTGTCGCCATGCTTGAGATAGGGACCAAAGCGCCCGACGCCCGCCGAGATCATCAGTCCGGATTCGGGGTGCTTGCCGATCTCGCGCGGCAGGGTCAGCAGCTTCAGGGCCACATCCAGGGTCACGGCGCTGGGTTCCAGCCCGCGATAGAGGCTGACGCGCTTGGGCTTGGGGGCCTTTTTGTCCTCGGAAGCCTCGCCCAGCTGGACATAGACGCCATAAGGCCCCTTGCGCAGGGTGATCATCTGGCCGCTGGCGGGATCGGGGCCTAGATCCTTGGGGCCGTCCTGGGTTTCCTCGGCCTCGCCGCCTTCGCCGGCGACCACCGCCAGCGGGCGGGTGAAGCGGCATTCGGGATAGTTCGAGCAGCCGATGAAGGCGCCGAACTTGCCCAGCTTCAGGCTGAGCCGACCGGCGCTGCAGGTCGGGCAGGTGCGCGGATCATGACCATCGGCGCGGGGCGGGAAGAAATGCTGGCCCAGCACCTCGTCCAGGGTGTCCAGCACCTGGGCGACGCGCAGTTCCTTGGTGTCGTCCACCGCCGCCGAGAAATGTTTCCAGAAGTCCCGCAGCACGGCCTTCCAGTCGATATTGCCGCCGGAAATTTCGTCCAGCTGGTTTTCCAGCTCGGCGGTGAAATTATACTGCACATAACGCTGGAAGAAGTTTTCCAGGAAGGCGGTGACCACCCGGCCGCGATCCTCGGGGATGAAGCGGCGCTGGTCCAGCTTCACATATTCGCGGTCCTGCAGCACCGACAGGATCGAGGCATAGGTCGAGGGGCGGCCGATGCCCAGCTCTTCCATCTTCTTGACCAGGCTGGCTTCGGAATAGCGCGGCGGCGGCTGGGTGAAATGCTGGGCGGTGCGCACATCCTTGCGGCGCATTTCCTCGCCCTCGGTCACGTCCGGCAGCAGCTTGTCCTCATCCTCGCCGGGAGCGGCGTCGTCGCGGTCTTCGCGGTAGAGCGTCAGGAAGCCGTCGAACTTCACCACCGAACCGGTGGCCCGCAAGGTGATCTGCTTGTCGGCCGAGGCGACATCCACCGCCACCTGATCCAGCACGGCGCTTTCCATCTGGCAGGCGATGGTGCGGCGCCAGATCAGTTCGTACAGGCGCAGCTGGTCACGGTCGAGATATTGTGCCACCGCAGCCGGCTTGAGGAAGACGTCTGTGGGGCGAATGGCTTCGTGGGCTTCCTGGGCGTTCTTGGCCTTGGTCTTATAGACCCGGGGCGCGGGCGGCAGATAAGGCCCGCCATATTGCTGCTCGATCAGAGCGCGGGCGGCACCCACCGCTTCGGCGGCCATGGTCACGCCGTCGGTACGCATATAGGTGATCAGACCCACCGTCTCGCCGCCGATATCCACGCCTTCATACAGGCGCTGGGCGATCTGCATGGTGCGCGACGCCGACAGATGCAGCTTGCGGGAGGCTTCCTGCTGCAGGGTCGAGGTGGTGAAGGGCGGGTAGGGATGGCGCTTGGCCTGCTTGCGCTCGACCGAGGCGACCTGGAAGCTGGCGGCCTTGACCTTGGCTTCGGCGGCGCGGGCGGCGGCCTCGTCCTTCAGGTCCATCTTGTCCAGCTTGACGCCGTCCAGACGGGTCAGGGCGGCGGTGATCAGCGCCTGTTTGCTGGTCAGGAAGTCGGCCTCCAGGCTCCAATATTCCTGGGAGCGGAAGGTTTCGATCTCGGATTCACGCTCGCAGATCAGGCGCAGCGCCACCGACTGCACGCGGCCCGCCGAACGCGAGCCAGGCAGCTTGCGCCACAGCACCGGCGACAGGGTGAAGCCCACCAGATAATCCAAAGCCCGGCGCGCCAGATAGGCGTCCACCAGCGGCTGGTCGAGGTCACGCGGGTTGCGCATGGCCTCGGTGACGGCGGATTTGGTGATCTCGTTGAAGACCACCCGCTTGACGTCGACATTCTTCAGCGCCTTGCGGTCTTCGAGCACGCGGCGCACATGCCAGGAAATAGCCTCACCCTCGCGATCCGGGTCAGTTGCCAGGATCAGGGCTTCGGCGCCTTTGAGCGCCTGGGCGATTTCGCGGACATGCTTTTCCGATTTGGGGTCGCTGTCCCAATCCATGGCGAAGTCATCGTCGGGCCGCACCGAACCATCCTTGGCCGGAAGGTCGCGGATGTGACCGTAGGAGGCCAGGACCGTATAGTCCGAACCAAGATATTTATTGATGGTTTTCGCCTTGGCGGGCGATTCGACGACGACGACTTTCATGGGGACCGAAACGGCTCTTTATAAAGGGGGGACCACCTGCCTCTGGCTAGGGAAGCAGGGATACCTTGTTACCCGAATGCCGCTCCAACCGGCCCGCCAGCTCCAATTCCAGCAAGGCCATCGACACGACGGCGGGTGACAATTGGCATTGCCGGATGATTTCGTCAACCGTCACGGGGACCGGAGACAGGCTTTCGGCAATGTTTCTTCGTGCCGCCGCCAATTCTGATTCGTCGGGCAGCACCGGAACGGGGCCGTTGAAGCTGCCGCCCTTGGGTTCGCTCAAAGGCCGTCGCAGCATGTCGTTGAGCACCGCCAGGACGTCGTCGGCGGTCTCGGTCAGCACCGCGCCCTGCTTGATCAGGCTGTTGGGCCCCTGGCAGCGAGGGTCCATGGGCGAGCCGGGCACGGCGAAGATTTCGCGCCCCTGTTCCAGCGCCATGCGGGCGGTGATCAGCGACCCGGACTTAGAGGCCGCCTCGACCACCAGCACGCCCAGAGACATGCCCGAGATCAGCCGGTTGCGCCGAGGAAAATGCATGGCCTGAGGCTGGCTGGCGGGCGGCATTTCCGAAATCGCAACCCCTTCGGCGATGATGCGGGCATAAAGATCGCCATTCTCGGGCGGATAGATCACATCGACGCCACCTGCCAGCACGGCGGCGGTGCCGAAGGGCAGGGCGCCGGCATGGGCGGCGGTATCGATCCCACGGGCCATGCCCGACACTACCAGCAGTCCGGCCTTGCCCAAATCGGCGGCCAAGCTGTGGGCCATGCGCTTACCGGCCACCGAGGCGTTGCGGGCCCCCACCAGGGCGATGGCGGAGCGGGGCAAAAGATGGCCATTGCCGCGATAGGTGATCAGCGGTGCGGTTTCCAAGCTGGCCAGGGCCTTGGGAAATCCGGGTTCGCAGGCGCACAGCAGCTTGGCCCCGATCTTGTCCAGACCGGCCATTTCCCGCTCGGCGGCGGCTTTGGAATAAAGGCTGATGGGTTTCTTGCCGCCGCCGCGCTTGGCCAGTTCGGGCAGGGCCTCCAGGGCGCGGCCGGCGCTGCCGAACCGTTCCAGCAGGCGGAAGAAGGTCACAGGGCCAACATTCTCGCTGCGATAAAGCCGCAGCCAGTCCAGCCGTTGGGAATCTGTCAAATGAGGGTTGTTATTCTGCATCCTGTTCCCACTCTGCGGGAAGAGTAGGAACAGGTCAAGAACAAAGCCGCTTAGCGGAACAGATAGTGCAGGCGGAAGATATAGGCGTCTTCGCGCTGGTTGGTCATCTTGCTGACACTGAAGTTGTTCAGGTCGGAATAGCCGGTCTTGTCCGCCTGGGTATATTCGTAATAGAGACCGCCAATCAGACGTTCGGGGATGAAGTCATAGGCCAGCCCCAGCGAGCCCTTGAAGATGTCGCCATTATCCTGGGTCGCGCCCCAAGGGGTGGAACCGTTGTTGCCGATCTTGTTGCTGGTGGACATCTCATAGCCCAGATCAGCATCCAGCGACATGCGGCGCAGGAAGCGCCATTGCCCCTGCAGGCCCAGATCCAGGGCGGTGCGGCCGCCGGTGGTGGTGGTCGAACCGTCGGACAGATGCTTGCTGGTGGCCTGTTCGTAGCGGACCACATCCATGCTGCCGCGCAGGGTAAAGCTCTTGTTCACCCGGCTGACCGCTGCGCCGAGGCCATAGGTGGCGCCGCCGTTGGCGACAGTGCCATGCTTGTCGGTCGAGGCTTCCTGAGCACGAAAGACCGTGGGCTTGAAGAAGCCCGACAGATCCAGGTTATAGGGATTCTTGCCCTGGGGTATCAGGCGATAGGCCGCCGAAATCTTCGGATCATGCAACCCCGAAGATTTGGTCTTATCCTGGGTGCTGGTGAGCTGATTGTCGTATTGCGTTTCCAGGGCATAGTCGTCGGTCAGGCGGAGAGTGAAGCGGTCGGTCACGCCATAACCCACCATCTGGCGCAGCATCAGGCCTTCGCCCTTGATGATGTCGCTTTTCGTGCCGTTGGTGTCGATCAGGTCATAGCTGCTGTTGCTTTGAATCAACTCGGTCCGGCCTTCGATCTGGCCGGCCTTGGGCAGGAAGGCGGGGTCCGACAGATAGCGTCCGCTATCGGGGGATTCCGCAAAGCTGGCCGTGGCCGTCAGCAGGGGCAGGGCAAGGGCGGCAAGGGTGATCTTTCGCATTTTGGCACCTGAAAAGAGACTGTCTTGACCCGTTGATAGCAGAGCCGTGGATGTCCGTTAAGGCTCATTTCAGCAGGGGCGAAATTCATAATACGCAAGGCTGAGCCTTCACGCCTTAGCACATGAGAATTATCTTAAGAACAGTTCGGTGATCGTTTGGGTTCGTTGTTGTTCAGGGGAAAGCAAGTTACAGCTCACTTGGGTCATTGGTCCTTATCCATCAATAGTATGAAAATTGCCGTGTCGGGAATAACTGAACGTTGGTGCATACTGTTTTCGCCAGGAATGAATTCCAAGGCTCCAACATACGCAGGTGCTGACATTTTCTTGACATTATCCCATGTAGCGGGTGCTATGCTCAGTGCCTGGATTTGTGGGCTTGTTCGGTGTGGGTTTTCTGGGTAGCGGCCCGAATCGCGCTAGGGAGTCGTCATGCAGTTCCGAAATATTTTCACCAGACTTTTCACCATCGTCAGCATCGGCCTTGCCGGTCTGATCGTCGTGGCGTTGCTGGCTGTTTTGGAAATGCGGTCGCTGCTGGTGGATTCGGCCCGTGAAGAAGTTCATCACATCGCCGAGCTTGGCCAGACCACCCTGAACGGCTATCGGGCCCGCGCCTTGAAGGGCGAGATGACCGAGGATGAGGCCAAGGCGGCGGCCTACAAGGCGCTGGACGGCATGCGTTATCAGGGCGGCAATTATATTTTCGTCTATGACTTCACCGGCGTGCAGTGGGTTTCTCCCGGCAAGCCGGAGCGTCTGGGCAAGAACTTCATCGACGCCAAGTCGCCCGACGGCACTTTGCTGATCGCCGATCTGATCAATGCCGCCAAGCGCGGCGGCGGCGAGGTGCGCTATAGCTTCGCCAAGCCCGGCCAGACCGGAACCTTCCCCAAGATCAGCTATGCCCTGGGCGTGCCCGAGTGGAATCTAATGGTCGGTTCGGGCGTCTATGTCGATGATATCGACGCGCTTTTCATGAAGAAGAGCATTGAGTTCGGCTCGATCGTCGCCGGTCTGATGGTCGCCAGCGTCTTGGTGGCCTGGTATCTGACCCGTGGCCTGACCATGCCGCTGGGCGAGCTGACCAAGGTGACCGAGCGCCTGGGCCGCCGCGAATATTCGCTGAACGTGCCCTCGACCAATCGCCGCGACGAGGTTGGCACTCTGGCCAAGTCTATCGAGACCCTGCGTCAGGAAGCCCTGGAGGCCGAAACCATGCGGGCCCGTCAGGAAGAGCATGAGCGCCGCGCCTTGGCGGAACGCCGCGCGGCCACCCTGAAGCTGGCCGACGGCTTCGAGGGCAGCGTCAAGACCGTGGCTACGGTGATGACCCAGTCCATCGCCCGCATGTCGGATGCCGCCAATGGCATGACCCGCAGCGTCGACGAGGCGGGTGAGCTGGCGACTTCGGTTTCCACCGCCGCCACTCAGGTGTCTTCCAACACCACCGCCGTGGCCAGCGCCACCGAGGAGCTGACCTCGTCGATCGGCGAGATTTCCCGGCAGGTGCAGGCCTCCACCAGCATTTCCGACAAGGCGGTCGAGGAGGCCAGCCGGACCTCGTCCTCCATGGATGGCTTGGCCTCTTCGGTCGGCCGTATCGGCGAAGTGGTCAATCTGATCAACGACATCGCCGCCCAGACCAATCTCTTGGCGCTCAACGCCACCATCGAGGCGGCCCGCGCCGGCGAGGCCGGCAAGGGCTTCGCCGTGGTCGCCAACGAAGTCAAGCATCTGGCCAATCAGACCTCGAAGGCTACCGACGAGATCGGCACCCAGATCCGCGACATCCAAACCGCGACCCAGGAAGCGGTGGGCGCCATCTCGGGGATTGCCGATACCATCAACGACATCAGCCGCACCCAGGCGGCGGTGGCGGCGGCGGTGGAAGAGCAGTTCGCCGCGACCCAGGACATTACCCGCAATGTTCAGCAGGCGGCCGCCGGTACCAATCAGGTGGCTCAGATGATCGAGACCCTGCACGGACTGACCGATGGCATCGGCAAGATGGCCGATTCGGTCTCGGCGGTGTCGTCCGATCTGAGCGGCGAGGCTCAGCGTCTGGACCGCGAGGTCGATCTGTTCCTCAGCAACGTCCGCACCGACAAATAGCAATCTAAAGTTTAAGCCCTACCTTCCGACCAGATAGTCCGGAAGGTAGGGTTTTTCTTTGTCCGGAGCTTGGTCATAGTAGAGCTAGACGGGTGGGCAAACCGCGTCTGATGCGAGACAGGGTCATGCAGTTATCGGACAGACAGCCGCTTGCCGTATTGGATTTGCAGCCTTTGACCTTGCTGTTCGGCAATAACGGCAGCGAGCGTCAGGATATGCTGGAGATGTTCCTGGGCAGCTGCGGCGAGTTGATCGCCCAACTGAAGCGGGCCCTGGAAGCCGGAAATTGGCATGCCGCCGAGGAATTCGCTCATTCCGCCAAGGGCGCCGCCAGCTCGACCGGGGCCGTCCGGCTGGGCGCCATTCTCAGCATGATCAATCACTGTCTGAAGACGGGAGAGCCGGATCAGGCCAAGATCCTGGCCTTGGGGCTTGATCCCCTGTTCCTGGAGGTCGAGGCGGAAATCAGCCGCCTTGGCGCCGATTCAGGACAGCGGTAATCTTATTCTTCAATTCCTGGGGCGAGGCCGGCTTGACCATATAGCCGTCCACATGCGCCTCAATGGCGTGCTTGACCGTCTCGCGGTCGGAATCCGTGGTCAGGAAGATAAAGGGCACATCGGGATTGCGGATGCCTTCGCCGGCCCGCACCTTGCGCAAAACCTCAAGCCCGCCGATCGGCTGCATGCGGATGTCGCACAGCACGACGCTGGGGGAAGCCCGCCCCAGAATTTCCAGGGCGGTCGGGCCGTCGGCGGCTTCCGCCATGCCGACGACGCCCAGGCGCTTCAGACATTGCACAACCAGCTTTCGGATATATTCCTGATCATCGACGACCAAGACCGTCAGCTTGGAAAAATCCAGCTCGGACATCGGCTCCCACTCCCCACAGATGGTCGCTAGGTGACGGCGGAACTTTGGAAAAGCTTACTTGCCCTTGTACTTCTCGGCCACGTCATGCATGGCGCGAACCACCTGCGAGGCAAAGGTCTGGCGCAGGACGCGCACCTTGGCGGCATGCATCTTGTCGTCGATCTTGTTTTCCTCCAGATGCTGCTCGGCGCGCATCAGGGCGGTGGTGCAGCGGTCATGAATGGCCCGCTGCCAGTCTTCGGCAGTGTAGCGGGCGCGCATGTTCATGGGCACGTTCAGCCAGATCTGCTCGGCCATCTTGATCAGGGCTTCCTGATTGACGACGTCGGTTCCCAGGGTTGCCTCGATGTCGCGGCGGACATCGGCGGCGGCGCTCAACTGCTTGAGGCGATCCTCCTCGGACAGGTTGCTGGCGATTTTGCGCAGGCGGGAACGATCGTCGGCCATGTCGTGAGGTTACCTTGCGAAGTGATGATCACGGACCGAGGATTTTGCCATCAAGTGCGGCCAAGCTCAACCGTCTGCGAAGGGGGAAGGGCGGAATTCTCTACCGTCGCCCCTGTGAAATGGCATAATATTAGAAAAAGCCGCCCGAATGAGAGAGGCGGCAGCCCAAGGAGGTAGGTCATGGTCAATCATTTCGAAGCCATGTTCCGTGTGCAGCTCGCCATGTGCGAAGGCTGGGCGAAATTGTTCAAGGACAGCTTCGTCGCCTATGAAAACTTGCTCGATCAGCAGGCCAAGATTCTGAACCATCCCAGCTATCCGCGCCTGTCGGACATGATCCCCACCGGAGCCTCGCTCCTGGATCATTACGGCAAGCGGGCGCATGACGTGGATGTGGAACGGGTCTAGCTAGCCCTTCGTCTCGCACATCAGGTCCATCAGGCGGCGCAGGAAGCTTTCGCCCTGCGCCACTTGCTCCAACGAGATGAACTCGTCGGGCTTGTGCGCCTGCTCGATGAAGCCTGGGCCGCAGACCACGGTGGGAACGCCGGCGTCGTTGAACAGCCCTGCCTCGGTGCCGAAGCTGACGCGGCCGGTCTGGTTGTCGCCCGTCAGGGCCGCCACCAGCCGTACCGCCGGATGCTCGTCGGGCAAGTCGAAGCCGGCGGTATCGTTGATGACCTGGAAATCAAAGCCGGCGCCGGCTTCGACGGCCTTCATCTCAGGCTCGATCTGGGTTTGCGCGAATCCGATGATCTCTTGATGCAGGGCGTCGGCCCCTTGCGCGGGCAAAGAGCGGATTTCGAAATCGAACCAGCAGTCACGCGGAACGATGTTCAGGGCGCGTCCGCCCTGGATCACGCCGGTATGGAGGGTGGTATAGGGCGGCTGATAGGCGGGGTCGAAGGGGCCTTGCGCCTTTAGGCGTCGCTGCATGCGCTTCATCTCGGCGATCATCTCGGCGGCGGCCTCGACGGCATTGACGCCCTCGGCCAGGGCCGAATGGCTTTCCTTGCCATGGACATGACAGCGGAAGGACCGCTTGCCTTTGTGGCCGGCGATCAGCTTCATGCCGGTGGGTTCGCCGACGATGCAGGCCTTGGGCTTGACCGGGAAGGTTTTCAGCTCTTCGATCAGGCGGCGCACGCCCATGCAGCCGATTTCCTCGTCATAGGAAAAACTGAAGGCCAGCGGCGTCTTCAGCCCCCGCGCCACGAATTCCGGAGCCAAGGCCAGCGCCAGGGCGACGAAGCTTTTCATATCGGCGGTGCCGCGCCCGAACAGCTTGCCATCCTTCTGCACCAGCTTGAAGGGATCGGACGACCAGGCCTGGCCATCCACCGGCACCACATCGGTATGGCCCGACAGCATGATGCTGGGAACTGTGGGATCGCCCAGCACGGCATACAGATTGGCCTTGCGCCGCTCGTCATCGAAGGTCAGCCGCACCTGCGCCCCCAGCTTCTCAAGATGCTCCTTGATGAAGGCGATGGCGTCGAGATTCGAGCGATGGCTGGTGGTGTCGAAGGCAATCAGCCGTTCGATCATCTCCAGACAATGGGGCGAGGGCAGCGAAAAGATCATGACGCCGCACTATAAGAGGAAAGCTATCTCAGCACCATAAGAACCACAGAGGCACAGAGATCATCATTTTCCTCTGTGTCTCTGTGCCTCTGTGGTGAATAGATACCTGAAGGGCTGTACATTTCCGCCAATCGAGAGCAGTAGATATTCCCCATGGAATGGACGGACCAAGCCATCATCTTGTCGGTGCGCCGTCACGGCGAAAGCAGTGCGATTCTCAGCCTGCTGACCCGCGAGCATGGCCGTCACGCCGGACTGGTCAAGGGCGGCATGGGCAAGGGGGCGCGGGGCTCTTTGCAGCCGGGCAATCGCATCCATGTCACCTGGAAGGCGCGGCTGTCCGAGCATCTGGGGCAGATCACCTGGGAGTTGGACGCCGCCACCGGCACCCGCTGGCTGGATGACCGAGGCCGTCTGGCCGCCGTGGTGGCCGCCTGCGCCCGCGCCGAGAAAGCCTTACCCGAACGCGCCCCTCATCCCGCCGCTTTTGACGCTCTGGCGGCTTTGCTGGAGCATCTGGGGGCCGAGTCCTATGACTCGCTCTGCTGCTTCTGGGAGCTGGGCCTGCTGGCCGAGATCGGCTATGGCCTGGATCTCTCTTGCTGCGCCGCCACCGGCAGCACCGAGGATCTGATCTATGTCTCCCCCAAATCCGGCCGCGCCGTCAGCCGCACCGCCGGAGAACCCTACAAAGACCGCCTACTGCCGCTGCCCCGCTTCCTGTTGACGCGGGAGGCGGGAACAGCGGAGGAAATCACGCAGGCCCGCGAGATGCTGGCGGCGTTTTGGCGGAAATAGGCTCCCACGCGCCGCATTTGGGGCAATAGACAATCATCTTCGGCACCGCTTTGACCTGGGATCGGCCAAACAGGCGGGCGATCATGCGGAAGATCCAGGCAAGAAAATCGATCACCGCGCCGATCAAAGTCAGGATCAGTCCGCCATCTCCCGCCATGCTGGCCGGCGCTTCCGCAAAAGCAGTGGCGGCGACACCGGGTTCATAGGGGACGTTGGTGCGCTGCTCCGGGGTGATGATGCGCTCGCCCGAGCCGCAGTCCGGGCAGGGGGCTAATGGCGTGTCAGAGGCCATGATTTTCCAAAATCCAAAGAATCCAAAAGACCAGATTTCCCAGCAGTAACAAGCCTTGCAATATTGCAACGGGCGTTTTGAAACGCTGGTTCCAGCGAAGAATAAGACCCGCCACCATCGGCCAGAACAGGATGCTGACGAACATGCCGGGATAGAATGACAAGGGCGGGTCGACGGCAAACAAAATGCCAAAGGCCATGATGCCGCTGTTGCCCATGGTGATCAGGGAGATCAGCGCCAACAGCATCATTACGGGAAGAGAGGTCACGCCCAAGGCCCTTTATCATCGTCACGCTGTCGCACAGTACGTGGGGGACGGTGAAATCGCAATGACGCGGACGTTGAAGCCGCCCCCTCATTCCCCCTGGTAGCCATCCCCCGCATTCCCCGCTATATATAGCCGCCAGACCTTGACCTTGGGGAATGTCATGACCGAGCCCGCAGTTACCGGTGAAGCGCCTGTCGCCTTGGCGACGGCTTTGAGCGAGCGTTATCTCGCCTATGCCATGTCGACCATCGTGTCGCGGTCGCTCCCCGATGTGCGAGATGGCTTGAAGCCGGTGCATCGCCGTCTGCTGTTCGCCATGCAGCAATTAAAGCTGGACCCGGCGGGCGGGTTCAAGAAATGCGCCCGCGTGGTCGGCGACGTCATCGGTAAGTACCATCCCCATGGTGATGCCTCGGTCTATGACGCCATGGTGCGACTGGCGCAGGATTTCGCGGTGCGTTATCCGCTGGTGGAGGGCCAAGGCAACTTCGGCAATATCGACGGCGATAACGCGGCGGCCATGCGGTACACCGAGGCCAAGCTGACCGAGGTGGCGGCGGCTCTGATGGAGGGGCTGGACGAGGATTCCGTCGATTTCCGCCCCACCTATGACGGCACCGAGGAAGAGCCGGTGGTCATGCCGGCGGCCTTCCCCAATCTGCTGGCCAATGGTTCGGCGGGTATCGCGGTGGGTATGGCCACCAATATTCCGCCCCACAATGCCGGCGAGCTGTGCGACGCCCTGTCGCATCTGATTTCCCATCCCGAATGCTCGGTCGACGAGCTGGTGGGCTTCGTGCCCGGCCCCGATTTCCCCACCGGCGGCCTGTTGGTCGAGACCCGCGAGGCGATTTTGGAAGCCTATCGCACCGGGCGCGGCAGCTTCCGTCTGCGGGCCAAGTGGGAACAGGAAAAGCTGGCCCATGGCGTCTATCAGATCGTCCTGACCGAGATTCCCTATCAGGTCCAGAAGTCCAAGCTGATCGAAAAGATCGCCGAACTGCTGGAAGCCAAGAAGCTGCCCTTGCTGGCCGATGTCCGCGACGAATCCACCCACGAGGTTCGGGTGGTGCTGGAGCCCAAGAGCCGCACCGTCGAGGCCGAGATGCTGATGGAGCAGCTGTTCCGCCAGACCGACCTGGAAATCCGCTTCCCGCTGAACATGAATGTTCTCGACGCCGAATCGGTGCCGCGCGTGATGAATCTGAAGGAAGTGCTGCAATCCTTCCTCGATCATCGCCAGGTGGTCTTGCAGCGCCGTTCGCGTCATCGCCTGGCCAAGATCGAGAAGCGGCTGGAGATTCTGGAAGGCTATCTGAAGGCCTATCTCAATCTCGACGAGGTGATCCGCATCATCCGCGAGGAAGACGAGCCCAAGGCCGAGCTGATGCGCGCCTTCGAACTGACCGAGATGCAGGCCGAGGCCATCCTCAATATGCGGCTGCGCAGCTTGCGCCGCTTGGAAGAGATGGAGATCAAGGGCGAGCACAAGACCCTGTCGGCCGAGCGCAAGAGCCTGAAGGCCTTGCTGGCCGATGTCTCGCTGCAATGGGCCAAGATCGCCGAGGAAGTGGCCGAGACCAAGAAGAAGTTCGGCCAGCCCGACGCTTTGGGCAAGCGCCGCACCCTGCTGTCCGACGCGCCCTCCGCCGTGGTGGTGCCCATCGAAGCCTTCATTGAGCGCGAAGATATCACCGTCATCCTGTCGGAAAAGGGCTGGATCAGGGCGGTCAAGGGCCATGCCGAGACGCCGGACGATCTGAAATTCAAGGATGGCGACGGGCTGAAGCTCAGTCTGCATGCCAACACCGTCGATAAGCTGCTGTTCTTCGCCAGCAATGGCCGCTTCTACACCATCGGCGGCGACAAGCTGCCGCGGGGCCGCGGTCATGGTGAGCCCTTGCGTCTGATGGTCGATTTGCCCAATGACGCCGAAATCCTTTGCGTCATGCCTTACAAGGCGGGCTCGCGGCTGCTGGTGGCGGCGGATTCTGGGCGTGGCTTCCTGGTCAAGACCGAGGAAGTGCTGGCTCAGACCCGCGCCGGCAAGCAGATTTTGAACGTTGCGGACGAGGAAAAGGCAACCTTCTGCCTGCCCGCCGAGGGCGATGCGGTGGCGGTGATCGGCCAGAACCGCAAGCTGGTGATCTTCAAGCTGGATGAGATCCCGGAAATGACCCGGGGCAGGGGCGTGATGTTGCAGAAGTACCGCGACGGCGGGGCGTCGGACATCAAGGTCTTCACCCTTAATGACGGCCTGACCTTCCGCCTGAACAATTCCGAGAAGAGCCGCACCGAACCCAATCTGATGCTTTGGCTGGGAAAGCGCGCCACTGTTGGTCGCACGCCGCCGCAAGGCTTCCGTCGGGATAATAAATTCTAATACCTTCCCGCAGTTCTAAATCTTTCGCACAGCTCTTCGGTCGATAACATTGCGCCTTTGTCATTGAACTCAAAGGCGGGCTGCCTATCCTTTCCTTATGTCAATTGAACTGGGGGAAAGATTATGGCTTCGTGGATTGCTAATCAGAAGATCTCTCAGAAGATATTAGTTCCCTCGGTGATTTTGTTGGCCATCTTTGCCGGCGTGATTTGGCAATGTCTGGCCGGGCTTTCCAGTGTCGAATCCAGCATGCAGCTGATGATCGATCTGGATTTCGCCCAACTTCAAGCCGGACAGCGGGCGGCCTATAGTCTGAACAACCTGACCACCGATGACCGCAATATCCTGCTGGCGACATCGCGCGATGAAATGCGGCGGGCCAAGCAGGCCTATGAAAAGGATATGAAGCAGTTCCTCGAAGATATGGCCTATGTCATCAAGATCGAGGACGTGCCGGCCAATACCGAAATCGACAAGAAGATCGTCGCATTGGCGGAAAAGTTCCGCGATACCGAGGAAAAGGCCTTCACCCTGGTCGAGGCCGGCAATCGTGACGAAGCCGGCGCCATCATCCAAGGGGACGCCGCCAAGATCTATGATCAGGCCCAGGATCTGCTGAACAACACCATCAACAAGGGCAATGCCGATTCCATGAACCAGCGCAAGCTGGATGTCTTTGCCGAAGGCAAGACGGTTTTCTGGCGCAGCCTGATCCTGTCGCTGCTGGGCGGCGCGATCGGCTTTGGGGCGCTGATTCTGATCAGCCGCAGTCAGATTTCCCTGCCGCTGGTGCGGATGAGCGGCGTCATGGCGCGGCTGGCCGACAATGATGTGACGGTGACGATCGATGGTGGCGAACGCCGGGACGAAGTGGGCGAGATGGCCCGCTCGGTCCAGGTCTTCAAGGACAATGCCCAGGAGCGTCAGCGCCTGGAAGAGCAGGGGCGCGCCACCGCCGCCCGGCGCGAAGAGCGCAACCGCAAGATCGCCGAACTGACCAGCAGCTTCGACGGCTCGGTCTCCAATGTGCTGGGCGTGGTGACCAAGGCGGTCAGCGAGTTGGAAAGCACCGCCGTCAGCATGACCGCCACTGCCGAGCAGACCTCCAGCCAAGCGACCTCGGTCGCCGCCGCCAGTGAAGAGGCGTCCTCCAGCGTGCAGACCGTGGCCAGCGCCGCCGAACAGTTGGCGGCTTCGATCCACGAGATTGCCCGTCAGGTCGAACAGTCTGGGCGCATCTCCGACGCTGCCGCCCACGAGGCCGAGCGGACCAACAGCACCGTGCAGGGGCTGGCGGAATCTTCGGCCCGCATCGGCGAGGTGGTCAATCTGATCAACGACATCGCCAGCCAGACCAACCTTTTGGCGCTGAACGCGACCATCGAAGCCGCCCGCGCCGGTGAAGCCGGTAAAGGCTTTGCGGTGGTTGCCAACGAGGTCAAGCATCTGGCCAGCCAGACCGCCAAGGCCACCGATGAAATCTCGACCCAGATCGGCGAGGTGCAGCAATCCACCAAGCTGACGGTCGAGGCGATTTCGGCCATCGTCAGCCGTATCGGCGAGATCAACAGCATTTCCTCGGCCATCGCCACCGCCGTGGAAGAACAGTCGGCGGCGACCAACGAAATCGCCCGCAATGTCCAGCAGGCAGCCAACGGCACGCAAGAGGTTTCCTCGCATGTGGCGGGCATGTCCCATGCCGCCGAGAATACCGGCACCGCCGCCTCCACCTTGCTGCTGGCCGCCAAGTCCCTTAGCCAGGAATCCCAGGAACTCCGCCAGGTTGTCGGCCGTTTTCTGGGGGATATGCGCGCCGTCTGACCGATCGTTCGGGGTGATGATGGGGAATGGTTCCTATGTCTTTCGGCCTAGAAGGCGGAATCGTGATTCCCATCACATCTCGTTAAGACTCTTAGGGCTACAGTGTTCCTGCATCTGGGGATGGTAGCCATGCATGTATCACCGCAAAGTCGTGTAGACGACACAACCACAGTCAGTATCAGCGTCGTCAACCTTCGCAAGTCGTCGAGTGGGCGTTTGCTGGCCTTCGCTGATGTCGTGATTTTCTGGGACGGGGTCGAGATTCAGCTGCATGGATTGCAGATCCGTATCTCGCACAGCCCCGAGACCAAGCAGCCGGTGGCCGATGTGCTGCCGCCGCAATATCGTGACGCCGACGGCAAATGGCACGACACCGTAACCTTGCCGGAAGAGCTGCGAAAGCCGCTGGGCGATTGCGTGATCATGGCGGCGGTGGATGCCGGACTGTTCACGGTTCCATGGTACAAGGCGGGCGACCGCGCCGCCCTGGTGGCGGAGGAGAAAGGGGCGGCTTAGGCCGCCCTTCTTATTTTCGCCATTATTGTCTTCTTGACCGTCATTTTCTTGCCACGATCCCCAGTTAGAGTTCTCACAATCCTCGGAGTGAGGAGAAGGGGAGTAACTGAGATGTACCGCAAACTGTCCGCCGCTCTGGTCGCCGCCGCCCTTCTGGCCGCTGTTCCCGTCGCTGACGCTGCTGCCGCCGAGGGCCGGAATGCCGCCTTCGTGCTTGGCGCCGTGGTGGGTGGCTTGGCCACCGCCGCCCTGAGCCAGCCCCACGAGACCACCTATTACCACCGCGAAGCGCCGCCGCCGCAGGTCTATTACGTGCAGCCGCCGCCGGCCGTGGTCTATCAGGCGCCTCCTCCGGTGGTCTATCAGCCGGCTCCGCCTCCGCCCACGGTCTATTATCAGCCCGGCTACTATTATTATAGCCGCTGATCAAAGGTATAAGGGCAGCCTCGTGAGAGTGATTGTCAGCGGACTGGGCGATCCCCATCTTGGTTCTACGGCGGCGGTGAAAACCGGATGACCGTGAAACCAAAACAAAACAGGGGATTGCTCATGTCCGTGGAAGCCATTCTGAAGGCCAAGGGTAACAATGTCTTCACCGTCCGCCCCGAGCATTCGGTGACTGACGTGGCGATGCTGCTCAGCAGCAAGCGGGTCGGCGTTGCCGTCGTCTGTGACGCCAAGGGCAAGGTCCAGGGCGTTATCTCCGAACGCGATATCGTCAAATCCATCGCCCAATATGGCAAGGGCGCCTTGGAAATGGCGGTGCGCAACCTGATGACCACTCCGGCGCTGACCTGTTCCCAGTCTCATTCCGTGAAGCATATTCTGGAAGTGATGACCGAGAAGCGGATCCGTCACCTGCCGGTGGTGGAAAGCGACGAACTGGTCGGCATCGTCTCGATCGGCGACGCGGTCAATCGTCGTCTGAAAGACGCCCAGGCCGAGGTCGGTGTTCTGCGCGACATGGCCGCCGTGCGCTGATCATTCTGCTGTCGTAAGCAAAGCATCCAGCCCCCTTTTCCGCGCCGTTTCCGGCTTGGGAGAGGGGGCTTTGCATTGCCTGGGCGGCTCTGGCAAACTGCGGCCCATGACCCAGCCCTATCATGTCCTGCGTCCGCAGTCCTCTACCCCCGTTCTTTTCATTTGCGACCATGCCAGCCATGCCGTGCCGCAAGAGCTGGAGTCCTTGGGGCTGCCCGACGACGAGCGGTTCCGCCATATCGGCTGGGATATCGGCGCGGCCCGCGTCACCGAGCATCTGTCCGAGCTGTTCAACGCCACGGCGGTGCTGTCGGGGGTGTCGCGGCTGGTGATCGACTGCAACCGCCCGCCCGGACATGCCACCTCGATCTGCGAGATCAGCGACGGAACGATCGTTCCGGGCAATCACGGATTGGCGGAAAACTGCCGAAATCAGCGGGCCGAGCAATGGTACCACCCCTATCAGGAGGCCATCGCCCGGCATCTGTCGCGCCTAGAGAATCAGGGCGGTGTGGCGGCGGTGATCGCCATTCACAGCTTCACGCCAAGCATGAATGGGCAGGCGCGGCCTTGGCCGGTGGCGGTGCTGTGGAACCAGGATGACCGGGTCGCCGCGCCCTTGATGGCGGCCTTGCGCGGGCAGGGGATCAATTGCGGCGACAACGAGCCCTATTCCGGGCGGATCGCCAATCACACCGTGGACCGCCACGGCCAGGACCATGGCCGCCCCCATGTCTCCATCGAAATCCGTCAGGACGAGATCGATACGGAAACGGGCGCCAAAGCCTGGGCCGAACGATTGGCCCAGGCCCTGCGCCCGATTCTTTCAGAGCTTCTAGAGCATATTCCAGCCTGATTTGATCAGCTTGGAATATGCGATAAGCCCGCGCGGCGTTTGGAATCGTAGCATAGCGAAGATCGACGCCGGCTTGCCGGCGGTCCGCCCTTGCGGATTGGCGTCAGCCAACAGCTGGCCCCTGAGCGCTCCGGGGTACGGGCCGCAGCATGCTAATTAAACCTTATAGCCGATCCGCAGCCCGCCCCAATGACGGCCCTTCACGGTGATGGGGGCCGACAGATCCTTCATCAGCACGAACTGCCCGCCGCCCATGTCGCGGCGATAGGTTTGCAGCAGAAAGGCATTGGTGTTGCGTCCGGCCCGCAGGCCGGTGCGATCGTTGAAGATGCGGCGGTTGCGGCAATTGGCGCCGTTCCACACCGGATCGCGGCCCTGGGGCTGGGAATATTTGGTGTTGTGGGTCGGCAGATAGCCGTTGCGATCGACGGCGGCGCAGAAGGTCAGGCGCTGATCGTCCCGCAAGATGGCTTCCTGGATCGGCGGCAGCAGCTGATCCGTCAGAGTGACGAAGCGGGTCATATGCTGGATGGGGTTGCTGCCGGCGATTTGCTGATAATTCTCGTCGAACAGGTCCGAGAGGCTGATCTTGCCTTGCTCCACCGCTTGCTCGAAGGACTGGGAAATCCGCCGGGCGGCATCCATCACCAGCTCGACATAAGGGGTGTCGCTGGTGCGATAGCCCGAACCGGCAATATAGTTCATCACCTCTTCGCCATGTTCCAGCACCCGCAGGATGCGCTCGTCGGCGCGGCGCAGGTTCTCGGTGGTCTGCTTGATGCCGTCCGAGAACTGCACGATCTCGTCGAGCACCTCGTTGCAATGGCTCATGCTGGCGCTGGCGGCGCTCGAGATGGTGGATACCTTGTCGCTGACCTGATCGATCGAGGTGTTGAAGCTTTCCAGCGCCCCGTTGATGACGCCGACGCCCTGATTGACCGATCCAGCCACCTGCAGGGTTTCGGTGCTGGTGTTGATCAGCTGGCCGATGTCGCCCGACAGCACATTGACGGTGCGGTCGATGCCGTGGGTGGTGTCGTCGGTCTGGCGGGCCAGATGCTTGACCTCGGAGGCGACCACGGCGAAGCCCTTTCCGGCCTCACCGGCGCGGGCGGCTTCGATGGTGGCGTTCAAGGCCAGCATGTTGGTCTGGCGGGCGATGGTCTGGATGTTCTTGGACATGCCGCGCACATCGGCCAGCGACTTGTCCAGGTTCTGCAGCTTGCTTTCGATCTCTTGGACCGCCGAGGCCAGTTGGCGGATTTCCCCCAGAGCCGAGGCCACCGCCGACAGCGACTGCGAGGACTGCTGGGCGGCGTCGTTGGTGACGCTGTTGGTTTCCTGCCCGGCCATGTCGATGCGGCCGATGGCGTCGCGCAGGCCGTCGGTCAGGCCGCGCAGATGGGTGAACAGCTCTTCCTGATGGGTGACGAAGCGGGTCATTCCCTCGATATTGCCCGCGATCTCGGCGACTTCGATACTGAGATTGTCCACCATACGGACGACATCCGAGGCGAACTTGTCCATGCTTTGGCTCTCGTGATCCATCCCTGCATCCTGTAAGGAAATTGCTTTTTGTTGGGCGGTATTATTACAGGGGGCGCTAGATTTGTTGAAGACAAATGTTTGGGGCCGGAACGAGACATTTTTTGAATGGTGCAATGCAATAAGCCTTGAAAATTATTCAGCCTTATCCTTTTGAGGGAGACAGGGCCAGATCGGCGGCACGAAATGCTGCGGTCACCGCCGCCTCAAGGCTGCATGGTAGTTCTTTCGATAGCCAATCTCCGGCGAGTATTAGTTGCGAATTAACCATCATCTCCTCTCCCTGGGGGAGGGGCTCGCAGGTGGCGCGGCGTTCTTTCAGCACGCGGACGGTCCGATAATCCCCCGATCCGCCCAAGGCCTGACGGCAGTCCCGCCAAAGCCGGGCCGCGATCTCGGCCGAGGGCAGGGGCAGCAGATGGTCCGCTGCCGAAACGGTGGCGGAAATCAGCCCGTTCTGGGAAAAAATCCATTGCGCCTCGCCGCCCAGCAATCCCATCACCCCACCGGGCGGCATGGCCTTGAGCGTCTCGGGCGGCGGGCGGAAATGGGCATTGACGATGGCGCGGGCGGATCGTTCCGGCAGGTTGGGCAGCAGGCGTCTAGCCTGATGCCAGGGTAGGGCTAGGATCACCTTGTCCTCTGGGCGAAGCCGGGTTTCGCCGTCATCGAAGCAAAGCCGATCCGGCGTGATCGCCCGCAAGGGATGGGACAGACGCAGCCTGACGCCCAAATCCCTCAGCCGTTGCAGCGCCGGATCGATCAGCGTGGCCGACAGCCCCTGGGGGAAGGTCAGCATGCGGCTGGCCGCCGGGCCTTTCCACAAGGTTCGGCGCAAGACTTCGGCCAGATGTCGCGCGGGCACCAGGGCGGGCAGACAGTTGAAGATCGCCAGGGTCAAAGGCTCCCAGACCGATCGGTACAGGCCTGATCGCCCCAGGCAATCGGCGACACTGCCGCCTTGCAAGCGCCAGCGGCTGGCGATGATCTCGGGCAGCAGCGACCAGAGGGAGGCATCGCAGCGCCGCCCCGTCGTCAGATCCAGCATGGGCAGGCAAAGGGACGGCTGGGGGCGGATCAGCGCCAGGCTGCCGATCTTGGTCGCATAGGCCAGCAAAGCATGATTGCCGCCGACCGCCACATGGGTGCCATTGTCGATCACCGCTCCCAGTTCGGCATCGAACCAGCTGCGGCAGCGGCCTCCCGCCATCGGCGCAGCTTCATGCAAGTCCACGGTCTGTCCGGCCTCGGCCAGCCGCAGGGCGCAGGCCAGCCCGGTCAAACCGCCGCCGATCACAGAGATCGTCCCCGTATAATCCATGATGGCGTCTGATGATCCTCTCGTCCTATAGTCCCGGCATTATGGCTGATCTTTCCCCATTGTCCTATGCCGCCCGGGATGTGCGTCGCTATGACCGCGACCGCTTCACCACGGCTCTGTTTGCCCCCGCCGACCGGCGCGAGGCGCTGTTCGCCCTTTATGCCTTCAATTCCGAGATCGCCCGCGTGCGCGAGCAGGTCAACGAACCCATGCTGGGCCGTATCCGCCTGCAATGGTGGCGCGACGGCATCGCCGGCCTGTTCGAAGGCCGGAAGAGCGACGATCATCCCACCGCCCAGGCGCTGGGCGCGGCCATCACCGCCCATCCCCTGAGCAAGGCGCATTTCGAGGCGCTGCTGGATGCCCGCGAGCTGGATCTGGAAACCGGCCCGCCCGAGACCTTCGCCGCCCTCGAAGCCTATGCCGAGGCCAGCGCCGCGCCGCTCAACTTGTTGGCCCTGGAACTGCTGGGGGTCGATCACGCTCCCAGCCGCACCGCCGCCCGCCATGTCGGCATCGCCTGGGCTCTGACCGGCCTTTTGCGGGCCACCGCCTATCTGGCCGGATCGGGCCGGGTGATGCTGCCCTTCGATCTGCTGGAAGCCCATGGCGTCGATCTGGACGATCTGCTGAACGGACGCGGCTCGGACGGCTTGACCGCCCTGGCCCGCGAGATGGAGCGCCGCATCCGCGCCCATCTGGCCGAGGCCCGCCAGCAAAAGACCCCGCGCGCCGCCGCTCCCGCCTTGCTTTGCGCCAGTCTGGCCGAGGGCTATCTCGCCCGCTTGGGCAAATCCGGCCACGACCTGTTCGACACCCGCTGGTCCATGACCCAACCCCGCCCGCTACGGCTGGCCTGGAAATCCCTGACAGGAGGCTTTTAATGACCGAATTCGCCTCGATCCGCTTCAATCCCACGCCCGAACTGAACCCCGAGGGCGATACCAGTCTGGTCTGGTACACCGACCCCACCAGCCACGCCTGCGGCGGCTTTTGGGCCTCGGACGACTTCGCGGCGCCGGTGGAATATACGGAAGCCGAGTTCGTCACCCTGCTGGAAGGCGAAGTCCTGCTGACCGATGCCTCCGGCCATAGCGAAACCTATAAAGCCGGCGACAGCTTCCTGATCCCCGCCGGCTTCAAGGGCCATTGGCAAACCGTCAAGCCGGTTCGCAAGTTCTTCATGATCTATGAGGCCAAGGGGCTGTGACGGGCTGTTAGCAGCCGAATTCTATAAGACCGATCAGGGTTGCGAAGATCGCGGCCAGCACAAACCCCAGGAACAGGCCGCCGCCGATTAAGGCGGCCTTCAGCAAAAGCTTCAGCCCAATCATGTGCGGCCTCCCGTGCTGCGGCTGGCAATCCGGCGCTCGATGTCAGGGATCAGATCCTTGATGTCCTGAGCCGCATAAACTGCTGCTTTTTGAATGTCCGTCTCGCTCAGGCCGTTCGTGTGGGATGCCTCCATCAAGGCCCAGGTCCGTACCGCCCGGCGACCGCTGCGGCAGTAAAGCAGCACCGGACGAGGGGAGTCATCCAAGGCCTGCCTTAAACCCTCAACGGCGGCTTCGGGAATTTCGCCATGGGGGACGGGGACATAATGGAACTGAAGGCCTAGAAGAGCGGCTGCTTTCTCGATACTGGCAGAATCAGGCTCGTCTTCATCTTCGCCGTCGGGCCGTAGATCGATGATGCTGACAAACCCCTGACCGCGTGCCGATAACAGTTTTGCCTTATTAATCTGGCCGGTGACGGAAATCTCGTTGGTCAGAGACCAGGAGCTGAGAAGCAGCTTTCTTTGGATGTCATCAACGATGATCCAGCCCAGCATCAAAAAGAAGCCGATGATGATGGCAACGATGAAGATCTGCCAGTTCCGTAATCTCTTTAACCGGTCGATCATGCTTGTCGTCCATGGTTGATGAGAGTGCTTTTGCGTGAGGGGGCAGACCAGGGGATGGGATCCCCTCGAGCTTATGCCGACTCCATGATAATGGGCTTCTCACGCATGAAGTATCCATGTCTATTTCCATCCATTTCTTTTGGGATGGCATAGAAAACAGACTCTCCGAGATCGAGATTATAGGTGTCGTAGTAAAATCTATAATTATCAAGTGATGTTATCATGGTGTATGGGATGTCGAAGTAGTGATCAATTTGGTGATAGACGGATATGGCCAGCTGTGGCCGGTGCTGCTTGATGGTTTTGATGGCGCCTTCCAGGGTTTTTGGCTCGGCTCCTTCGATATCAATTTTTATAATATCAACTTTTTGAATATTATTTTTCTCTACAAGCTCATCAATGCTGATTGCCTTAACCTCTCCATACTCGTCAGGGGACAGGTCTTGTAGATTGGTGATGATGTGGTCATGTCCAAAATACAATGTCTCTGACTTATCCCAGGTAGCATATCTGTGGAAGGTCAGGTTTCCTGTTGATTCCAAGTCTTTGCAAAGCATCGTAGTGTATTCGCTCAGCCCATCATCGCCAAACGGGTCGATGGCATGAATATAAATGTTTTTATCAAACGCATAAAAATACGGAAGATCCCAGCCATTTCCGATGCCGCAATTTATGATGATCTGGCCTTCTTTTACATATAGATAGTCGAAATACTGTACTTTTTTGAATATATTGTTTACTTAATATGCATAATGCTCTGCTGGATCGCAGTAGCATGTTCGAAGAAATGCAGGCACGCTGTTTTCGTCTGAAAGTGACTTCAGAATTAAATCGATCTTATGTTTATGCTTTTTATTGATTTCATCTTGTTTAAAATATGGGGTGTGCCTTCTGCCATATCCGTTGACGTCCTCATTTATAAGTTTCCAGCCTCGCATGGCGAGTAATGTCTGTTCTTGGGTGCATTCCGCAACGTTATCCGAGGAGTTTTCCACCTTTCCTGTAAATATATCCATAAAATGATAATATGATGACATGTTTTTATAGGGTATTACTATGAAATACATCTCAATATCGGTTTCAACATCGCGCAAAATATGAGCAAGATTGGTAGTGAAAATTTTTAATTGATTGTCTCTGGCGATCTCTGCTGCGACCTGTATCTTTCTCTCTGTGCAGAATAATTTTAGAGATGGCTTGGCTATTTGCAGTATTTCTGTGAAAATTTCATCGATTCCATAAGGGTCATGCAAGACATATCCGCCAGAATCGGGCAGGGAATCGAGTGAGATAATTTTCTTAATCATGATTGCTCTTGGGGTTCTGTTGCAATCCCCTTATGGTGGGTAAGTTGCTCCACCAAGTCAATCCTTGTGGGTTGAGAATTTCAACAAGCGCTAAATAGTTGTATTGCCTTGTTGGGTGAAATTCCCCGGAAGACATTGCTTCTGGCTGCTCACCCTGACCGCAGCGTCTTCACCACGGCATCGCGCTCGAACAGATAGAGCAGGGTGCGTAAGGCGGCGCCGCGTTTGCCTTGCAACTCGGGGTCGGTTTCGACGATCAGGCGGGCATCGTCGCGGGCAGTGGCCAGCAGGTCGCCATGGACGGCCAGGTCGGCCAGTTTGAACTCGGGCAGGCCGGATTGGCGGGTTCCCAGCAGTTCTCCGGCGCCGCGCAGCTTCAGGTCTTCCTCGGCGATGCGAAAGCCGTCTTCGCTGTCGCGCATGATGTTGAGGCGCGCCTTGCCGGTTTCCGACAGCGGATGGCCATAGAGCAGCAGGCAGGTGGAGCGGGCCGAGCCGCGGCCGATGCGTCCGCGCAATTGGTGCAGCTGCGCCAGCCCGAAGCGTTCGGCATGTTCGATGACCATGACGGTGGCCGAGGGCACATCGACGCCGACCTCGATGACGGTGGTGGCGACCAGCAGGTCGAGGCCGTCGCCGGCGAACTCGGCCATCACCGCGTCTTTTTGCGGGCCTTTCATGCGGCCATGCACCAGCCCGACGCGGGGGCCCAGCATCTCGGTCAGCAGCTTATGGCGGTCTTCGGCGGCGGCAAGGTCGCTTTTCTCGGATTCTTCCACCAGCGGGCAGACCCAATAGATCTTGGCCCCGCCGGCAATGGCCCGCTGCATGCCGCCCGCCACCTCGTCCAGGCGCGACAAGGGCAGCACGCGGGTATCGATGGGCGTGCGGCCCGGCGGCTTTTCGTCCAGGCGCGAGACATCCATATCGCCATAGGCGGTCAGCATCAGGGTGCGGGGGATCGGGGTGGCGGTCATCACCAGCATATCCACCGCCCGGCCCTTGGCGGCTAGTTCGAGGCGCTGATGCACGCCGAAGCGATGCTGCTCGTCGATGACGGCCAGGGCGAGGTCGTGGAACGCCACATCTTCTTGGAACAGGGCATGGGTGCCGACCAGAATATCGATCTCGCCCGCCGCCAGGGCATTCAGGATGGCTTGGCGCGGCTTGCCCTTGTCGCGGCCCGTCAGCAGCCCCAGGCGCAGGCCCGAGCCGGCGGAGAGCTTCTCCAGGGTCGCCAGATGCTGGCGGGCCAGGATTTCGGTGGGGGCCATCAGGGCGGCTTGCGCGCCGCATTCCACCGCCGAGGCCATGGTCAGCAGCGCCACCACGGTCTTTCCGGCGCCCACATCGCCTTGCAGCAGGCGCAGCATGCGGAAGGGCTCGGCCAGGTCTTTATCGATCTCGACCAAAGACCGCTGCTGGGCTCCGGTCAGGGCGAAGGGCAGGGTGGCGATGATCTTGGCCCGCACGCTGCCGTCGCCCTTCAAGGATCGACCGGCCAGCTTACGCATGCTGTTACGCACCAGCGCCAGGGCGAGCTGGTTGGCCAGCAGCTCGTCATAGGCCAGCCTTTGCCGCAGCAGGCTTTCGCCGGACAGTTCCAACTCGCTGGTGGGGCTGTGCAGCCCTTGCAGGGCTTCGTGCCAGCCGGGCCAGCCCTGGCGGGCCAGATAGGCGGCGTCGATCCATTCGGGCAGAATAGGGGCCTTGGATACCGCCGCCTTGACCGCCTTGACCATCACCTTCGGCGTGACACCGGCGGTCAGGGGATAGACCGGCTCGACGGTCATCACCTCGGGCAATTGCTCGACCGGAACGATATGGTCGGGATGGCTCATCTGGACGGTGTTGTTGAAGCGCTCCACCGTGCCGCTGACAATGCGCTCGGCTCCTAGCGGCAGGGTCTTTTCTAGCCAGTCACCCTTGGCATGAAAGAAGGTCAGGGTCAGAAAGCCGCTTTCGTCCGAGCAGAGCACCCGATAGGGCCGCCGCGTGGTCTCGGGCCGCTGATGCTGATCGACCGTGACCCTGAGCGTCACTACCCGGTCCTCGGGCGCGGCGGCGATCAGGGGCATATAGCGGCGGTCCACCAGCCCGGTCGGGCGATGCCACAACAGGTCGGCCACATGCGGGCCGCACAGCTTCTCGACCAGCGGCGCAAGGCGCGGTCCTAGGCCGGGCAGGCTGCCGACGGGGGCGAAGAGGGGATAAAGGCTTTCGGGACGCATGCGGCTTGGGGCTGACAGATGGAGGCAAAGTCTTTATATCCTACCCACCCGCAACCGCCTAGAGATGCCGAGAGCCTTCATGGAAACCCAACGCAAGCGCCTGCTGTACCGCGCCCGCCATATGGGCACGAATGAGAACGACATCTTCTTTGGTCAGTTCGCGGAAGAGAAATTAGAAAGCTTTTCCAAGGATCAGCTTGACGTCTTTGAGAAGCTGCTGGAAGTCAATGACCCCGACCTGTTCCTGTGGGTGACGGGCGCCAAGCCGGTTCCGGCAGAGCATGACAGCGAAATTCTGCGCATGCTGCAGACCTACACCCTGGCCCAGGCCCGGCGGTAAGCTGTAAAGCCCCTCGCCCGCAAGCGGGAGAGGGGTTTGGGGTGAGGGTTTGGCAACAACCTCTTGCCCTTCGGAATTTCCCTCACCCCCTCGGTCCCCCTCTCCCGCCTGCGGGCGAGGGGGAGGATGCAAGCATGTCCTTCAAGCCTTCAGCCCTTCCCGACCGTCCGGGCCGCATCACCATCGGCGGTGCGCCCGAGGGCTGTGACGCCTTGGCGCTGGCGGCCATTGCCGCCGCCAAGGGCGAGGTGCTGCATATCGCCCGCGACGAGGCGCGGCTGGTCCGCATGGCCGAGGCGCTGGCCTTCTTTGCTCCCGATGCCGAAGTCTTGCAGTTTCCCGGCTGGGATTGTGTGCCCTATGACCGTGTCTCGCCCAATGTCGAGATCGTCTCGCGCCGCATCGACACCCTGGCCCGGCTGGCCGAGCCGCGGCTGAAGAAGGCCAAGCCGCGCATTGTCGTCGCCACCGTTTCCTCGGTGCTGCAACGGGTGCCCAGCCCCAGCATTTTCGCCGAAATCTGCTTTACCGTCACCAAGGGCGGCGGGTTGGATTTGGACCGGCTGCAAAGCTTCCTGGCCCGCAACGGCTATAGCCGCGCCGATACGGTGATGGAGCCGGGGGAATATGCCCTGCGCGGCGGCATTGTCGATGTCTTCCCGCCCGGCGCCCTGGAGCCCTTGCGCCTGGACCTGTTCGGCGATGAGGTCGAGCAGATCCGCAGCTTCGACCCCATGAGCCAGCGGTCCACCGGCAAGCTGGACCGCTTCGAGCTGAAGCCCGCCAGCGAGGTGATGCTGGACGAAGCCGCCATCGCCCGCTTCCGCGCCAATTACCGCGAGCTGTTCGGGGCCGTCTCGGCCGAGGATGCCCTCTATCAGGCGGTGTCCGAGGGGCGCAAGTTCGCCGGCATGGAACATTGGCTGGCGCTGTTCCATGATGGGCTGGAGACGCTTTTCGCTTATCTGCCCGAGGCTTACGTCACCTTGGAGCATCAGGCGGAAGAAGCCAAGACCGCCCGCCTGACCGTGGTCGATGAATATTATCAGGCCCGCAAGGCGATTCAGGATCAGGGAATCACCGAGGCCGGGCTGATCTATCATCCGGTGCCGCCCAAGCTTCTGCATCTGGAAGCCGAGGAGTGGGATCGGCTGCTGGCCTCGCGGCCGAACGCTATATTTTGGCCTTTCGCTCCGGTCGAGACCTCAGATATAGTGGATTTGTTAGGCCGTCCCGGCCGCGATTTCGCCGATTTGCGGGTTCATTCCGCGGGGAACGTTTATAACGGTGTCGGCGAGTATATCACTTCCGAAATGAATGCCGGACAGGCTGTTCTGGTCAGCTCCTGGAGCGAAGGCTCGCAGGATCGCCTGGGCGCAATGTTGAGGGATCACGGGACCTTAGCCGGTCTTCGTCCCGTAAAGTCTTATGCCGAGGCTAAGGCTCTGCCCAAGGGGCAATGCGGGATCGGCGTGCTGGCTTTGGAGCATGGATTTACCATGCCGGGCCTGACGGTGATCTCGGAGCAGGACATTCTGGGCGATCGCCTGGTCCGTCCCGCCCGCAAGAGCCGCCGGGCCGAACAGTTCCTGGTGGAGGCCTCCAGCATTGCCGAGGGCGATCTGGTGGTGCATGTGGAGCATGGCATCGGCCGCTATGACGGGCTTTGCACCCTGGAAGTCTCAGGCGCGCCCCATGACTGCCTGCGGGTGATCTATGACGGCGGCGACAAGCTGTTCGTGCCGGTCGAGAATATCGAAGTCCTGAGCCGCTATGGCTCGGAGGATGCCGGGGCGCAGCTGGACAAGCTGGGCGGCGCTGCTTGGCAGGCTCGCAAATCCAAGCTGAAGAAGCGCATCCGCGACATGGCCGAGGCCCTGATCGCCGTGGCCGCCCAGCGTAAGCTGCGCCGAGGCGACGAGATCATGCCCGCCGAGGGGCTTTATGACGAGTTCTGCGCCCGCTTCCCCTATGCCGAGACCGATGATCAGCTGAAGGCGATCTCGGACTGCGTGGCTGATCTGGGCTCGGGCACGCCGATGGATCGCCTGATTTGCGGCGATGTCGGCTTCGGCAAGACCGAGGTGGCCTTGCGCGCCGCCTTCGTGGCCGCCTTGGATGGCCGTCAGGTGGCGGTGGTGGTGCCCACGACCCTGCTGGCCCGTCAGCATTACAAGACCTTCGTTGAGCGTTTTGCCGGGCTGCCGGTGCGGGTGGCGCAGCTGTCGCGCATGGTCACCGCCAAGAACGCCGCCCTGGTCAAGGCCGAGATGGCCGAAGGCACGGTCGATATCGTCATCGGCACCCATGCGCTGCTGGCCAAGGGCATTCAGTTCAAGAACTTAGGGCTCTTGATCGTCGATGAAGAACAGCATTTCGGCGTCAGCCATAAAGAGCGCCTGAAGCAGCTGAAGGCCGATGTGCATGTGCTGACCCTGACCGCGACGCCGATCCCGCGCACCTTGCAGCTGGCCCTGACCGGTGTCCGCGAGATGAGCGTGATCGCCACGCCGCCGGTGGATCGTCTGGCGGTGCGCACCTTCGTGCTGCCCTTCGACGGGGTGGTGATCCGCGAAGCCATCCTGCGCGAGAAATATCGTGGCGGTCAGATATTCTATGTCTGCCCGCGTTTGGCCGATATCGACCGGGTCTTACAGCGCCTGAAGGCCTTGGTGCCGGAAATCCGCGCCGTGGTCGCCCATGGCCGCATGACGCCCACCGATCTGGAAGAGGTGATGACCGCCTTTGCCGATGGCGCTTACGATGTGCTGTTGGCCACCAACATCATCGAAAGCGGCCTGGATATGCCGCGGGTCAACACCATCATCATCCACCGCGCCGACATGTTCGGTCTGTCGCAGCTGTATCAGCTGCGTGGGCGCGTCGGGCGCGGCAAGGCGCGGGGCTATGCCTATCTGACCCTGCCGCCGAACCAAAAGCTGTCCAGCACCGCTGAAAAGCGGCTACAGGTGATGCAGACCCTGGACACCCTGGGGGCGGGCTTCACCCTGGCCAGCCACGATCTGGATATTCGCGGCGCCGGCAATCTGCTGGGCGAGGAACAATCGGGCCATATCAAGGAAGTCGGCGTCGAGCTGTACCAAACCTTGCTGGAAGAGGCGGTAGCCGCCGCCAAGAGCGGGTTGGGCGTCGAAGAGCAGGTGCCCGACGACTGGTCGCCGCAAATCTCGCTGGGCATGCCGGTGCTGATCCCCGAGACCTATGTCACCGATCTGCCGGTTCGGCTGGGGCTTTATCGCCGTATCGGCACGCTGATCCAGCAAGACGAGATCGACGCCCTGGCCGCCGAGTTGATCGATCGCTTTGGAAAAATGCCGGAAGAGGTTGAAAACCTTTTGAAAATCGTGTCGCTGAAGGTTCTCTGCCGCCGCGCTGGGGTCGAGAAGGTGGATGCTGGCCCCAAGGGCGCGGTGCTGACCTTCCGCAACAACAGCTTCGCCAATCCGGCCGGTCTGGTGCAGTTCATTTCCAAGCAGTTGGGCACCGTCAAGCTGCGGCCCGACCATAAGCTGGTGCTGGGCCGCGCCTGGGATGATCTGCATTTGCGCATGAAGGCCATCACCGGGCTGGTGGAAACCCTGGCGAATTTGGCCGAGGCGGGCTGAGATGGACCTGCAGGCGCTGTTCTCTCGGGCATTGGCTGAGGAACAGGCCGGACGGCTGGAGCAGGCCAAGGCGCTCTATCAGGCGGTGCTGGCCCAGCGGGACGATGCCGTCTCGGCGCATGTCAATCTCGGCAATCTGCTGCAACGCCTTGGAAATCTACAAAAAGCCGCGGCTCACTTCCAGCGTGCCTGCCAGTTGATGCCCCAGCTTCCCCAACCCTGGGGCAATCTGGGGGCGGTTCTGCTGGAGCTGAACCAGCCGGAAGAGGCCGCCGAGGCCTGCCGCCGGGCGCTGGCGCTGCAATCGGGGCCGGAAGCCTGGAACAACCTGGGCAATGCTCTGATCGCCCTGGGCGACTTGGGCGGGGCCGAGGAAGCCTTTCGCAGGTCTTTGCCCTTTGACAAGGCGGCGGCCAATCTGGCGGCGCTGCTTTATGACCTGGAACGCTTCGCCGAAGCCGCCCAGGTAGCTCAAGGGCAGACTTCCGCCGAGGTCTTGGGAAATCTTGGCAATATCCTGATAACGCAGGGAAAACTGGCCGAGGCCGAGCCTTGCTTCCGCCAAGCCCTGGCCCTGGCCCCCGACGATGCCCAGCGGCATTTGAACTTCGCCTTCCTGCTGCTGAAGCAAGGCCGCTTTGCCGAGGGCTGGGCGGAATATGAATGGCGCCGTCGCCTGAAGGGCCGCTGGTCGCCGCCGCCCGAGCTTCCCGAATGGCAGGGCGAGCCGCTGGCGGGCAAACGGCTCTTGCTGACGGCCGAGCAGGGCTTGGGCGATACGCTGCAATTCTGTCGCTATGCCAAGGTGATAGACGGCGATGTTGTCATGCGGGTGCAAGCGCCGCTGGTGCGGCTGCTGGCGGATTTAGGGGCGGTGATCTCTTATGATGATCCGCTGCCTGATGTGGATTATCACAAGCCGCTGATGAGCCTGCCGGGGCTGCTGGGCAATGTCACGCCCTGCCAGCCCTATCTGCGGGCTGATCCTCGTCCCTTGAACCTGCCGGGGCGCAAAGTGGGACTCTGCTGGGCCGGAGACCCCAGGCCCTATAGCCGGGTGGCGCATCTGATGGATCGCCGTCGCTCGCTGGCCTTGGCTCAGTTCGCTCCCCTGGCCGAGATCCCCGGCCTATCCTGGGTCAGCCTGCAAAAGGGCGAGGCGGCCCGGCAAGCGCCGCCCGATGGGATGGTACTCTATGATTGCATGTCCGAAATGACCGATATGGCCGACACGGCGGCGCTGGTGGCCGGGCTGGATCTGGTGATTACCGCCGATACCGCGATGGCGCATCTGGCCGGGGCCTTGGGCAAGCCGGTCTGGATTCTGTCGCGCTTCGATGGCTGCTGGCGCTGGGGCGAAGAGGGGGAGGGCACACCTTGGTATCCGACGGCGCGGCTCTTCCGTCAGTCGCGTCTGGGGGATTGGGACAGTGTGATAGGTGAGGTTCGCGACGCGCTGATAAAGATTCAGCAATAAGCCCGAGCGGCGCCTGAGCAGCCCGGGACGGGCTGCGTCACGCAGAATCAGCCGAGCAGCCCGGGACGGGCTGCGTCACGCAGAATCAGCCGAGCAGCCCGGGACGGGCCGCGTCACGCAGAATCAGCGTCAGCTGGTCGTGACCTTGTCCCATTCGGCTTCGCGGGCGATGTCCATCAGCCGCACCAGCATGTCGGGCTCTTGCGCTCCGGCCATGGCATAGCTGTCGTCGAAGATATAGCAGGGCACGCCGGACACACCGGCCCGATGCATGCGGGCATTCTCGGATTCGATGCTGCCGGCATAGTGCGGGCTGCGCAGATGCGCCTCGGCGGCCTCTCCCGACAGATCGCAGCTTTCGGCCAGCCGGCGCAGGACGGCAATCTCGCCGATATCCTCGCCCCGGCAGAAATAGGCGCGGAACACCGCTTCCACCAATGGTTCCTGCTGGCCGCTGGCCTCGGCCCATTGGATCAGGCGATGGGACAGCAGCGAACTGGGGGCCCGCTTGATGGCGTCGAAATTAAAGACCAGATTCTCGCTCTTGGCGGCCAGGGCGGCGGCGGTATGGATCCGCTCGATGCGATAGCTGCTGCCGAACTTGCGTTCCAGATAGGTCTTGCGGTCCATGCCCTCGGGCGGCATGTCGGGATTCAGCAGGAATGGCCGCCAGCGGATTTCCAAGGCGATGGCCGGGCGCATGGCAATGGCCCGTTCCAGCCGGCGCTTGCCGATATAGCACCAGGGGCAAACCGTGTCGAAGACGACATCGACCCGCATCCGATGGCTCCTGTCTAGACGATGCCTTCGCGGGCGCGGGCCACCAGGCTCTCGACGCTGTCGCCGGGCTGAATATCGGCGCCGCCGACGCGGACCCAGACCTTGACCGGCTGATAGACATCGACCACCGCGAAGTCGGTATAGGCCAGCACACCGGCGATGCGATGCATGACGATCTCGGCTTCGTTCTTCGGAGTGTCGGGCAGCACGACGCAGAATTCGTTCTCGTCGAAGCGGGCGGTCATATCCTCGCCGCGCAGCAGGCCGGTGATCCACTGGGCGCATTGCAGCCGCAGATGATTGGCCTGGGTCTCGCCAAAGCGCTGACGCACGCCCTCGATATCGGGAATGCGGAAGAACATCAGCGACAGATGCCGGTGCTGGCGGGTCGATTGCTCGACCCGGTCGGACAGATAGGCGTCAAAGAAGGCGCGGCTGTAAAGATTGGTGCCCTTGTCGCGATTGGCATCGGACATGGTGCGGCTCAGGGCCTGACGGATCGCCCAGCGGGTGCGCTGGCGGCGGACCAGGCCCAGCACCGAATTCTTCAGCTCGTCCGGATTGGGCGGATTGCTGAAATAGGCGCTGGCGCCGTTGCCATAGGCCGTGGCCTCGGACATGGTTTCGTCGTCGCTGACCACCACCAGCGGCAGATTGAACAGCCGCGGATTGTTGCGCACCTGGGCGCAGAGATCGAGATAGGGGTCGATCGAGCCGGAGGGCGCCAGCACCGCGGCGTCGAAATTGCTGCTGGTCAGCAAATCCTCGGCGGTATAGGGCTCGGGCGCGACGGTGATGCGGGCTTCCGACAGCGGGGCGCGCAGATGGTTGGTGTCTTCGCCGACGATCATAAGCGGATAGTCGCTGGGAATGGCGACGAAGGGCAGGGCGGGGTCGACATCGATGCCGAAGCGCTTGGCGCTGACGGCGCGGTGGCGCAGCTCGGCATGCATGGTGGCCAGGCGCACCAGCGGACGCAGGCGGGCGGCCAGCTTGTAATCGTCCAGCGGCGGCGGCACCACATCGTCGAGACCGGCTTCGAGGGCGCGGCGATGCAGCTCGACCGAACGTTCGGCGGCCAGCAGACAGACGGGAATATCGACGCAAGACGGGATCTGCTTCAGCGCGGCCACCAGAGAGAAGGCGTCGCCGCCCTGCAGGCTGGAGCCCACCAGCACGATATCGGGGTGGGCCGAACCGGCGATTTCAAGCGCCGCCGACTGGCTGGTGACGGCCTTGCCCTCATAGCCGAAGGAGTGGACGCGTTCGACCAGCAGACGTGTCAGGTCAAGATCGTCGGTGGCGATCAGAATATTGGCCAGATGCGTCATCGAATGTTCCTTCAGCCGCTCTTAATGTCGCGAATATTCCGCCAGCATAATACGTTTCCACCGTTCGCGGTAGAGCAACCATCCAGGCTTCGTTGTGGATCGGAGAAAAATTAAGGGGCTCCCACGAGGGGAGCCCCTATCTGTACGCCTTGGGAAGTAGGGCTGGGGGGGTGGGAACTCCCCGAGGCGTCCATGCCAGATTAATTGCATGCCGCGTGCCAAATGCTGAGATTTCTAAATATATAGCAAAAACAATGGCCTATTGCTCTGGCTGGTTTTGAGTATCTTGTAAGAAATGGCGATATGCATCGCAATATGCGAAAATTGTCGCAATATAACGCTGGTGTAATGTCTCGATTCGCCAAAAGAAAAGACGCCGCCCGGTTTCCCAGGCGGCGTCTTAACGGCGCAGCGGCGATTAGCCGTTGACGGCGTCCTTCAGGCCCTTGCCGGCCACGAACTTCGGCTGCTTGCTGGCAGCGATCTGGATCTCGGCACCGGTGCGGGGATTGCGACCGGTCTTGGCGGCGCGGGCGGCCACCGAGAAAGAGCCGAAGCCAACCAGACGCACTTCGTCGCCCGACTTCAGGGTGGCGGTGATGGCAGCGAAAACAGCCTCGGTCGCCTTCTCGGCATCAGCCTTGGTCAGGCCGGTGGAGGTGGCGACGGCGGCGATCAGTTCGGCCTTGTTCATTAAAATCTCCTGAGGAAAAGAAATCTTCGTCCCCTTGAGTGCCACAGCTTGCGCCGTTCCGCAAGCGCCCTTCACGTGATTTTATGCAGGTTCCACCTCGGATGCCCTGCTTTCTGTCAAAGCCTTTGCAATTGGCGTCCTGTACTACAGGAAAGTCTCAGAGATTTTCAGGGCAATCGCGGATCGTCTCTTGACGGAGGGCTGCCATCATGGCGTCATGCCGGATGTTCGATTGTCAGGATGATTTTCCCTGGGAATTGGCTCGGCTGTGGAGGGGGCGTGGTGAGTTCTGAGGGGAATTCGTTGCTGGAAAAGGCTACGATTCTGGTGGTCGATGACGCACCGGACGGGCTGATGCTGGTCAACGGCATCTTGAAGGATCAATACCGCGTCAAAGTCGCGAACCGGGGCGAGAAAGCTCTGTCGATCGCCTTGTCCGATACGCCGCCCGATCTGATCCTGCTGGACGTCATGATGCCGGAAATGAACGGCTATGAGGTCTGCGAGCGGCTTAAGGCCGACCCGCGCGGGCAGGGCATTCCCGTCATCTTCCTGACCGCCAAGACCGATCTGGAGGATGAGGAAAAGGGCCTGAAGCTGGGTGCGGTCGATTATATCGCCAAGCCCATCAGCCCGCCCATCCTGCTGGCCCGCGTCGAGACGCATCTGAAGCTGAAGGCCAGCCAGGACTATCTGAAGGACATGGCCGGCTATCTGGAAAAGGCGCTGGCGGCCAAGACCGCCTCGCTGGAAGAGGCCCGCGCCAAGCTGGCCAAGCTGGTGGATATCGGTATCGCCCTCGCCAGCGGGCAAGACAGCGACGACTTGGTCGAGCGCATCCGCGAAAGCGCCAAGGAAATATCCAACGCCGAGGACTGCGTGCTGTTCCGGCGCAATACCTATAATCAGCTGATCCTGTCGGAAACCGGGATCGGCGGCTTGGGCCACAACCTTGCTCCCATCAATCTGGTGAACGACAAGGGCGAGCCCAACAACGACAATATGCTGGCCTATGCGGTCAACACCCAGACCACGGTCAATCTCGAGGATGCTTCGGCCTTCCTTGAAGGCGGGGCCATGCCCTGCGTGGTGCCGGCGGGCAAGGATCATCACTGGGCCAAGTCCATGCTTGTGGTGCCGCTGAAAACTCGCGCCGGCGAGGCGGTGGGGGCGCTGCAGCTGATCAACGCCCATGACGCCAAGGGGCTGGTGGTGCCGTTCCTGCCCGAGCTGGAACGGTTCGTCGAAGCGCTGGCGGCTCAGGCCGCGACGGCGCTGCATAACCGCGAACTGCTGGCCGATGCCCGTTACCGCCTGGAACGGCTTCATATGCAGCAGGAAATGGAGGGCGCGGCCCGGATGCAGCAGGCCTTGCTGCCTCCCAGCCATGCCATCGATGCCATTTCCCAGCGCCAGGATCTGGTGATCCAGTCGCATTTCCAGCCGTCTTCGACCACCGGCGGCGATCTGTGGGGCTGCCACGAGATCGACGAGCAGCGGGTGGCTTTCTATGCCTTCGATTTCACCGGCCATGGCCTGGGCGCGGCCTTGAACACCTTCCGCCTGCATGCCCTGATCAACGAGCATCAGGAATTGTGGAACGATCCCGACAAAATGCTGACCCGCCTGGATACCGGGCTATGCCGTCTGCTGCCGCCGGGCCAATTCGCCACCGTGTTCTATGGCGTGCTGGACCGCGACGTGAACGAGCTGCGCTGGTCGGGCGGCGGAGCGCCTTTGCCGGTGCTGATCTCGAAAGACGGCAAGCGCACCCGCTTGAACACCAAGGGCGTGCCGCTGGGGCTGCGCAAGGGCATCGCCCGCGAGAAGCAGACCATTGCCATGCTGCCGGGCGATTCGGTGCTGTTCTATAGCGACGGCCTGAACGAGGCCAGCCGCAAGGCCGGCGGCATGTTCGGCGATGACGGGGTGGATGCCGTGCTGGACGGCCATCAGGGGGCGGAACCCTTGTTGGATGTCTTGATGCGCAAGTTCAAGGCTGCGGTGTCCGAGCCTTTGGACGACGATCTGACCGCCGTTCTGATCAGCCGAAACTGATCAGTAAACCGCCAAGCGGGCGATTTCGTCAAAATCCTGATGATGCAGCAGGAAGGCTTCGACCAGATCCGGGTCGAAATGGCTGCCGCTGCCCTTGGCGATGATCTCGACCGCCTCTTGGTGGCTGAGACCCTCCTTATAGACCCGCTTGCTGACCAGGGCGTCATAGACATCGGCCAGGGCCATCAGCCGGGCCGATAGGGGAATGGCTTCGCCCTTCATGCCTTCGGGATAGCCGGTGCCGTCCCATTTCTCGTGATGGGAATAGGCGATCTCTTCCGCCGTCTTCAGGAATTCCAAGGGAAAGCCGGCATCCTTCTGGGCCAGCCGCAAAGCGCCGCGTCCCAGCAGGGTGTGGGTCTTCATGGTGGCGAATTCCACCGCATCCAGCGGGCCGGGCTTCAGCAGCACATGATCGGGAATGCCAACCTTGCCGATATCGTGCAGCGGCGTGGTCTTGACGATGATCTGCACCATCTCGGGGGTAAGCTGGGCGCGGAATCGGGGATGGTCCGCCAGCAATTCGCACAGCCGCGCGACATATTTCTGGGTGCGGTAAATATGATTGCCGGTCTCGGGGTCGCGAATTTCCGCCAGGGTGCCCATGGCGACCAGGGTGGCGTCCTGGATGGCGGCGATCTGGCGGGTGCGTTCGGCAACCCGGCCGTCGAGAATCTCGTTTTCCTGGCGCAGGAAGTCCTGGGCATCCTTGATGGCCAGCTGGTTCTTCAGTCGCGCCTTGACCACCACCGGATGGAACGGCTTGTGGATATAGTCCACCGCGCCCAGGCTAAGGCCTTCCACCTCTTCCTCGGCATCGGTCTTGCCGGTGACGAAGATGACGGGAATATCGCGGGTGGCCGGATCGCTTTTCAGGATGCGGCAGACCTCGTGGCCGTCCATCTCGGGCATCATGACATCCAGCAAGATGACGTCGGGCCGGTCGGTCTCGCTGCGGGCCAAGGTCAGGGCCTTGGCGCCCGAGGTCGAAACCTTGGTGCGATACTCATCCTTGAGAATGCCCGTCAGCGCCCCGAGATTTTCGGGGATGTCGTCGACAAGCAGAACAAGCCGGCGCGTGTGGGTCATGGTCGGGGATCAGCCTAGAACCAGAGACAGTCTTTGACAGATGGCCGAGATTTCATCCAGCCCGGATTGGAAGTCGAAATTTCCCACCGAGCGGCTGAGACGCTCGATCTCTTCGCTGCTGAGCGCGCGGGCCAGATGGGTCTGCTGTTCCAAGATGAACTCGGCGGCTTCGCCATCGTCGTTTTCCAGCAGCGCCTTCAGCTTCGACAGCGGCTGGGCGATCACCGAGGGATCGGCGGCGGGTTCGACCGAGGCAGCCGGGGCAGGGGCCGAAGCCAGGGTATCCTGGATCGAGGCGACCGCCGAGGACAGCTGGATTTCAAATTCCCGCAGGTCCAGATCATGGGCGGTGGCGCCGGTCTTGATCAGGCTTTCCACCCGCGCGGCAATCTCGGCCACGGCGTCGATTCCGAGCGTGCTGGCGGTGCCCTTGACGGTATGAGCGGTGCGTTCGGCGGTTTCCCGTTCGTCCTTGCGCAGGGACTCGATGATGATATAGGGCGCGTCCTTCTGGTTCTCGGTGAAGCGCAGCAGCAGATTGCGATAGCGCGCTTCATTGCCGCCGGTGCGGCGCAGGCCGGACTTGGTGTCGATGCCGGCGATGGACAATTCCCCCGAGGCGGGCGCGGCTACCGGCGTCGGTTCGGGTTCTGGCTCGGGCTGAGGCGTCGGCTCGGCCAGAACCACGGGAACGGCGTCAGGATCGGGGCGTTCGATCCAGCGGGACAGAATCGCCAGCAGCTTGTCGGGCTCGATCGGCTTGGCGATATGGTCGTTCATGCCGAATTCGAAGCAGCGGTCACGGTCGGCGGCCATGGCGTTGGCGGTCATGGCGATGATCGGCAGCGTCTTGAAGCGATCCACCGAGCGGATCACCTGGGTTGCCTCCAGCCCGTCCATGACCGGCATCTGCATGTCCATCAGCACGGCGGCATAGGCATGATGCGAGATCATATCCACCGCCACCTGACCATTGACGGCGATATCGATGGTGAAGCCCAGGTCTTCCAGCAGGCCGACGGCGACTTCCTGGTTCAGCTCGTTGTCTTCGGCCAGCAGGATGCGCACGCCCTTGAAGGGATGGTCGGGCGCCTTGGGGGCGGGAAGGTGATGCTGCGCCGGGCGATGCCCCAGCAGCTTCTTGCCCAGCACCTTGGCGGTCGCATCCAGCAGCGGCTTGGGGCTGACCGGCTTGATCAGGAAGTCCTCGATGCCTTCCTTGTCGGCCTTGTCCATGATCTCTTCGCGGCCATAGGCAGTGACCATGATGATATGCGGCACAAGATTGTCGCCTCGGGCCTCGATCAGGCGGCGGGCGGTTTCCAGCCCATCCATGCCGGGCATGCGCCAATCGACATAGACGATTTCATAGGGCGAGCCCATGGCCTGGGCGCGTTCCGCCATTTCCAGACCTTCGGCGCCCGAGGGAGCTTCGTCCACCACCAGCGACATGCCGGTCAGCATGTCGGCGATGACCGTGCGGGCCTGGGCGCTGTCGTCGATGACCAGCACATGCCGGCCGTTCAGGTCGATGCTGGGCGGCGCGTCCGCCTCGATCTGCCGGCCGCGGGCCAGCTTGACGGTGAACCAGAAGGTGCTGCCGACGCCATATTGGCTGCTGACGCCGATCTCGCCGCCCATCAGCTCGGCTAGACGCTTCGAGATGGCCAGCCCCAGACCGGTGCCGCCATAGCGGCGGGTGGTCGAGGCGTCGGCCTGCGAGAAGGCTTGGAACAGCCGGGCGATCTGGTCTTCGGTCAGGCCGATGCCGGTGTCGGTCACCGAGAAATAGGCCAGCATATCGCCGTCGTGGTTTTCCAGCAGCTTGGCCGAGACCACCACTTCGCCGCGATCGGTGAACTTGACGGCGTTGTTGCTGAAATTGATCAGGATCTGCCCCAGGCGCAGCGGGTCGCCCTGCAGGCGATCGGGCAGGCTGGGATCGATGTCGAAGATCAGTTCCAGACCCTTGGCGATGGCTTTGTCCGAGATCAGATTGCCGACATTGTCCAGCAGGTCGCGCAGTTCGAAATCGACGATCTCGATGGACAGCTTGCCCGCCTCGATCTTCGAGAAGTCGAGAATGTCGTTGATCAGCGCCAGCAGATGATTGGCCGATTGCTGGATCTTGCGCAGCTGTTCCGACTGGCGGGTGCTGAGCTCGGTCTTCATCAAGAGATGCGCCAGACCGATGATGGCGTTCATCGGGGTGCGGATTTCATGGCTCATATTGGCCAGGAAGTCCGACTTCATCTTGGTCGCTTCCTCGGCGACTTCCTTGGCCCTCAGCAGTTCTTCCTGCTCGCGCTTGCGCTCGGTGATGTCGCGGAACACCACCACGGTGCCCACCATGTCGTCATCCTTGAAGATGGGTGTGGTGGAATATTCCACCGGGAAGCAGCGGCCATCCTTGCGGAAGAAATATTCGTCGGCGGCGTTGAGCTTTTCCTTGTGGCCGGGCGGTGGCGTTTGGATACGCTCGGCCAGCGAGGAGCCCAGGATTTCCTCTTCGGCATAGCCCAGCACCCAGACGGCGGCGGGATTGATGAAGCTGATGCGCCCCTCCAGATCCAGCCCCAGGATGCCGTCGCTGACCGAGCCCAGGATCTGACGGGAATGTTCTTCCGCCTGAGCCAGGGCCAGTTCCGCCTGCTTGCGTTCGGTGATGTCGCGCGAGACCTCGATCACGCCTTCGATGCCGCCCGAGGGGCCGATGAAGGGGGTGCGGGTGACTTCCATCAGCAAAGGCTTGCCGTCGCCGGTTTCCACCATGCATTCGATGCTGTGGCTGGCGCCGCTGTCGATCACCTGCTGAATATCGGCGAAGGAGGCGACGCGGCCATCCTGGTCGGTGGCGGCATAAAGCGAGGCATGGGCGGTGTTGGCCACCAGGGTCTTGCCGTCGCGGTCGCAGACCAGGATGGGATCGGGGATCGAGTCGATCAGCGAGCGCAGCAGCGCCTTTTCGCGGCCCAGTTCCTCGGACTGCAGATGCACCTGACGGGCCTGGGCGGCCATGGTCTCGTTGAGCTTTTCCAGCTCGGCCTGACGGGCGATCAACTGGCGCTCGGACTGGGCCAGATTGGCCGCCTGTTCCTGGGTCTGATCCAGCAGCTGACGGGTCTGAAGATTGCGCAGCAGAATCTGCATGGACAGCGCCACGGTGGGCAGCAAGGCTTCCAGCAGCGATTGCTGGCGGGGCTCCATCTGGGCGGTGGTGGCCAGTTCCAGCACGGCGGCGACGGTGCCTTGGTTGATCACCGGCACGAAATAGATGCGCTCGGGCTTGATCAGCCCCAGCCCGGTGGGAATGCCCACCAGATCATGGTCCTGCAATTGCGCCGAGAGCATGCGGCCCTCGACGGCGGCCTGACCGACCAGACCTTCGCCCCAGTTGAAGCTTTGCGTCTGTTCGGGGCTTTGCAGGGCGAAGCCGCCGACCCGGTCCAGCTTGCGACGGTCAAGGTCGGGGACGTAAAGCGCGCCATAAAGCAGATGGATCGAGCTGCCGATCCGCGACAGCAGGCTGCCGGCGAAATGGGCGAAGTTCTCGGCCGATTGCAGCTCTTCGGCGGTGGCGGCCACCTCGGCCTTGACCCAGCTCTGGGTCTCGCGTTCCTTGGCGCCATGCTGCAGGGTCGAGAGGGCGCGGGTGATGGCGCCCACTTCATTTTGCAGTTCCTGGAAGGGAATCGGCTGATCGAGGCGCCCGTCGGCCACGTCGCGGATGCTGATCTGCAAGGCCCGCAGGGTTTGGACCACCTCGCGCTGGACGATCCACAAGGCGATGCCGATCGAGGCCAGCAGGCCAAAGGCGATCACCGCCCAGGTGACGGAAATGGCCTGATGGGTGCGCTGGCGGGCGGCGCTGCTATCGGCTTCCAGGGCCGAGCGGATTTCGTCTTGCAACTGGGCCGTCTGACCGCGGATCTGATCCAGGCCGGTCAAGGCGCCGGCCCGCAGCTGATCTTGCGCTTCGGTCCGGGCGCCGGCCAGCGCCTTGGCGCGGATCGGGCGCAGATTGAGCATGCCGTCCGAGAACTGCCCGGCCAGGGAGCGCAAGCGGCCTTCGAAGACCGAGGGCACGCTGTCGTGGGCTTCCAGCATCTGCTGCTGGTAATCCTGGGCGGCCTTGTCGATCTCGGCATCCAGGCGCAAGGCCTTGTCGCTATTGCTTTCGGCGCTTTGCTTCAGCAGCAGCTGCGAGATCAGCGACAGCTGTTCCGAGGCGCGGCTTAGGGACAGGCTGGCGCCCATCCCTTGTTCGATCATCCGGCTATAGCGGCCATCGGTCCGCGCCAGTTCCCACGACGCGTAAACACCCGCCGTCATCACCATGACCGCCAGCGGCACCAAAGCGATGACAAGCTTGGTGCGGATGCGAAGATTGGCCAACAGCCTCATGTCTCAATCCCAGCCCGGAATGATCTTTCACGAACGGGGACTATGCCTTAGAAGCCGGTCTTCATCCATACGCAAACCGCGTTTCAGGAGACTGAAATCCTGAAAAAAATCAAGCGACGCGGCGGCCCTGGCTTTTGGCGAACTGCGCCACCGTCTTGTCATGGCCGCGGATATGGGCGGGCACCCAATTGCCGACGAAGTCGAAGAGGGCGGTGCCGTTGGGATCGGCTCCGGCTTCCAGGGCCTGACGCAATTGAGCGAAGCGGCTCAGGAAGCCCTGATGGTCGCGGCGATGCTCGTCCAGGCCGGGACAGCCCATCTGCACCATCTCGGCTTCCTCTTCCTGGAAGTGATGGGCCATGGAGTCCTGCAGCTGGCCGCACATCTTGCGGGCGGCGTCCGATCCGTCGCCGGACATCATGCGCTCGAAGCAGGTGTTCAGCTGGTCGATCACTTCACGGTGATGATTGTCGATATGGCGCGATCCCACCGACATGCTGTCATCCCACAGGATCAGGCGCAGCTCGTCCTTGTCCGAGCGGACATGGTCGAGGAAACGGCGGACTTCGTGCTTCAGCACTTCGGCCTGCTGCGACAGTTCCAGGGCCGAGCTGCTGATCTGCTCGGCGGCGGCGCGGGTCTCGCTGGCGGCCATCTCGACGCGGCCGATATTGTCGGTGACCTCGTGGGTGCCGCTGGAGGCCTGATCGATATTGCGGGCGATCTCGCCGGTGGCGGCGGTCTGCTCGTTGACGGCCTGGGCCACCGAGCCGCCGATCTGGCTCATCTCGGTGATAACGTTGGTGATGTCGGAAATCGCCGTCACGGCGGCGCTGGTGCCGCTCTGCACGGTGGCGATCTTTTCGCTGATCTCGCCGGTGGCGCGCGCCGTCTGGTTGGCGAGGTTCTTGACCTCGTTGGCGACCACGGCAAAGCCCTTGCCGGCCTCTCCGGCGCGGGCGGCCTCGATGGTGGCGTTCAGGGCCAGCAAGTTGGTCTGGCTGGCGATGTCGTTGATCAGCGCCACGATCTCGCCGATGCTGCCGACATTCTCGGACAGGGTGCGCACCAGGGAAGAGGTGCGGCGGGCTTCCTGGTCGGCGCGTTCGGCCACATCCTGCGAACGGTTCACCTGCTGGACGATATCGCTGATCGAGGCGGTCAATTCCTCGGTAGCGGCCGAGACGGTTTCCACATTGGCCGAAGCCTGGGTGGCGGCGCCGGCCACGGCGGTGGCCTGCTCGCTGGTGCCCTGGGCATTGTCGGCCATCTGGCGGGCCGAGGCCTGAAGCTCGACGGCGGCGGCGCTGACGCTTTCCACCACGCTGCCCACCTGGCCTTCGAAGGCGTCGGCCATCGAGCGCAAAGCGGCCTTACGCTGCTGCTCGGACTGGGCCTTTTGGCGTTCCTGGTCTTCGCGCAGGCGCAGATTGACCAGGGCGTTTTCCTTGAAGATATCGACGGCGCGCGCCATATCGCCGGCTTCGTCCTTGCGGTTGGTGCCGGGAATGTCGATCGTCAGATTGCCCTCGGCCAGCTTATGCATGACCTCGGCCATGTGGGTGAACTGGCTGATGCCCCACCAGACCACCGGAACCGCCATGGCCGAGACGATCACGCCGAGCACCGCCATCACCACGCCGACGCGGATCACCATGTCGATGGAGTTGGTCATCTCTTGGACCGATTCGCCATTGTCGCCGACATATTTCGCCGCCAGGGCGCTGGCACGCTCGGTCAGGGACTCCATGGCCTTTTCCATGGCCTGAGCCTGGGCGTCGAATTGGGGCATGAACTTGTTGCCCTCGGCCGGGCCGCCTTCCATGTACAGATGGGCCATCTTGTTGCCCACATCCCAATAGCCGGGCAGGGCGGCCTGAACCTTCTTGATGTCGGACAGCAGTTCCTGGTCGCCGATGGCGCTGGCCAAGCCGGTCATGGCGGTCAGCGTGTCGCCCAAGCTCTGCTTATGCTTGGCGGCTTCTTCCAGGCCGTCATCCAAGCCATCCTGACCACGGGTGGCCGAGATGTCCGAGAGGAATTGCTGGATCTGGATCACATCCGCCCGAGCGGTCGAAGACATCTGCAAGAGCGGCACCGCCTGCTTCTCGATCGCATCCGAAGCCTGCTTGGTGTCGGCGACATGGTGACCAAGATTGTTGGCGATAAATACACCGCCAATCGTGGAAAACAGGATCGCGGCGAGCAAAACGGTCAGAACGGCGAAGAGCTTCTGCTTGATGGTCTTGAGCATAATGGTGCCTGCATTGGCGAATGTGTCGAGATTCGCCGCACGCTAGCATACACCCTTCGTATAGGCAATTATGGCATGTTACATAATGATTACAATTTGCTTTGTCTAATATGCGGCTATTCATTCCAGGGATTGCTTGGATTCCGGAATCCCCATGGGGTTGCCGTCCTATCCGTTTAGGATAGGGGGAGCTTATACCAGCCGCCAGGACCAAATGCCTCGAGCGGGGCGAAGCGGGTCTTGTAGGACATCTTGCGGGACTCGGCGATCCAATAGCCCAGATAGACATAGGGCAGACCCAGCCTGCGGGCTTCGTCGATCATCCACAGAATCATGTAAGTGCCCAGGGATTCCCCCACATGATCGGGGTCGTAATAGCTATAGACCGCCGACAGACCATCGCTGACCCGGTCGGTCAGAACCGCCGCCCGCAGAGTGCTGTCGGCGGTGCGGAACTCGACCACATTGGTCTCGATGGGGGTGTCCTCGATCATCGAGCGATAGTCGTAGAAGCCCATCAAGGCCATGTCGCCGCCGGTATGGCGGCTTTCCTGATAGCGGGCGAACAGGCGGAACTGCTCGGCGGTGCTGCGGGGCGGCTGTGGGCTGGCGGTCAGGTCGGCATTGGCGCGCAGCACCTTGCGCATAGTGCGGTTGGGGGTGAAGTCATCCACCACGATGCGCACCGGAACGCAGGCGTTGCAGCCCGGACAGGCGGGAGTATAGGCAATGGAATGGCTGCGGCGGAACCCGGCGCGGGACAGGGATTCATGCAGCCCCTCGGCATCGGGGCCGGACAGTTCGGTCACGATCTTCCGCTCCAGCCGCCCGGAAAGATAAGGGCAGGGCAGAGGCGCGGTGGTGAAGAAGAAGTGAGGCCGCTTCAGCGGAACGTGATCCATAACCCCAATTCGTCCGGATGATCCTGTATAATTACAGCTTCATGTTGCGCGATTCGCCCTGCCGACGCAAGACCAGCACACCTGCCAATAGGTCATGGGGCGTGCGGCGTCGGCCATTGAACAGCGCGATCAGCAAAGGCAAGCCGCCCAAGATCGCCAGCGACAGATAGAGTAGCAGGGTATGAATCAGCGCCTGCCCCAGGCTGGGCGGGGCGGGGCCGTCGTCCCGATGGGCGATCAATCCCAACAGCCGCATGCCCATTGTCGCCTGAGCCGAGCCCGAGGTGCAAAGCGCGTGATAGGCCAGGGGAACCGCCGGGGTCAGCAGATACAGCGGCCATGCCAGACCTAGGCTGGCGACCACCAGCAGGGTCAGCGCCATATAGATCAGGAACAGAAGGCCGCCCAGGATCAGCAGATCAAGCCAATAGGCGAAGACCCGCCGCAATGTTACGCCACGATAGGCGCCGGGATTCGCCAGGGGATCTGGCGGCCAAGTCATTCGGGCTTATGGGGCGGCGGCAGGGCCGAGGCTGGAGCGCCCTTCAGGGCCGCCGGCAATTGTCCGCTGCGGGCCTGGTCCGAGGTCATGCCGACATTCTGCGGCTGCTGGGCATCGCGCAGCAGAACCACCGTGATGCGGCGGTTGCGGGCATTGCCGGGGTCGTTGTTCACCAGCGGCTCGGTGTCGGCCTTGCCGACCACGCGGTCGATGCGGTTGGCGGGCACGCCGGAATTCATCAGGGCGCGGCGGGTGGCCAGGGCGCGGTCGGCCGACAGCTCCCAATTGCCGTAATTGCCGCCATTGGCGAAGGGAACCGAGTCCGTATGGCCCGAGATCGCCACACGCTCGGGCAGCATCTTCACCACCCGGGCCACCAGATCGATCATGGCGCGGGTATGGCCGTACATGTCGGGCGAGCCCTTGGGGAACATAGCCAGACCTTCCTGGTCGACCAGCTGAATGCGAAGCCCTTCGGGGGTGTTGTCCACCATCAGGCTGTCGGCCAGCTTCTTCAGTTCGGGGATCGAGTTGATGGCTTGGCCCAAGGCCTGCTTGGCGCGGTCGAACTGCTGCTGCTCGCGATCGGCATTGGCCTTCAGGATCTGCTCTTCCGAGATGGCTTCAGCCTGGGAGGCTCCGCCGCTCTGGGCACCCTTGGAGCGGCCACCGCCACCCTGGCCGCCGCCTTGGGCGCCACCACCTTGGGCTCCCTCGGCGCCCGCACCGGCGCCTTGGCCGGAGCCGCCACCGCTCAGGCTGCCCTTGCCGGCGCCCGAACCCTGGCCTCCGGCGCCGCCGCCATCGGCCGTGCCGTCGCCCTTGGTGCTGCCCTTGCTGCGGGCGGCGCCCATATTGGCTTCGTTGCCCAGGCCCTGGTTAGTGCCGTTGCCCTGGTTCTCGCTGGGCGAGGTGCCTTCGCCGTCGCCGGCGCCGCCTTCCTTAGGATCGGACAGCGCATCGCCGCCCTGGCCGATGGTGGGCGGGGGCAGGGACAGGGTAAAGCTGGGAGTGTTGGCCTGCGAGGTCATGGAGCCTTCGCCCACCACCTTGCCGCCCAGCATGCCGCCGGCGCCCGAGGTGGATTGCGACACCGAGGTCGGGGCGAAATAATCGGCGACACCCTGCAACTGTTCCTCGGTGACCGCGTTCAGCAGCCAGAGCAGCAGGAAGAAGGCCATCATGGCGGTCACGAAGTCGGCGTAAGCCACCTTCCAGGCGCCACCGTGGGCGGCGCCGTGGCCCTTCTTGATCCGCTTGATGATGATAGGCTGTTGACCGTCGGACATGACCGGAACTCGCTAGGCCGTTTTCGGCATTAATCGGGCGGCAGATTGGTGACCGTCTCTTCCAACTCGGCGAAGCTGGGACGGACATGGGGCGACAGGATCTTGCGGCCGAACTCGATCGAGACCTGCGGCGCATAGCCCATCATATGAGCCAGCAGCGCATTCTTGATGCAGTAGAGATATTCCGACTCGGCCTTATAGATCAGGTCGAGGATGCGGCCGAAGGGCGCGAAGAAGCCATAGGACAGCAGCACGCCCATGAAGGTGCCGCACAGCGCCGCGCCGATCAGATGGCCCAGAACTTCCGGCGGCTCGGTGATCGAGCCCATGGTGTGAATCACGCCCAGCACGGCGGCGACGATACCCAGGGCGGGCATGGCGTCGGACATGGTCGAGATGGCGTTGGCCATCAGCGCGACTTCGTGGTGATGCGCCTCGATCTCGGCGTCGATGATGCTTTCCACTTCGTGGGCGTTGTTGGTGCCCAGGGTCAGCAGACGCAGATAGTCGCACAGGAATTCGCGGGTATGGTGATCCGACGAGAATTTCGGGAACTTCTGGAACAGCGGGCTTTCGTCGGGCTTTTCCACATGGCTTTCCAGCGCCAGATCGCCCTTGGTCTTGGCCAGCTTGAAAACCGAATAGAGCATGGACAGCACTTCGATATAGGCCGCCTTGTCATAGCGCGAGCCTTTGAACAAGGTGCCCATGGCCTTGCCCAGGCCGGTGATGGTGGCCTTGGGGTTGCCGATGATCATCGAGCCGAGAGCGGCGCCCAGAATAATGATCCATTCGAAGGGCTGAACCAGCACCTCAAGCTCGCCGCCGTTGCCGACGTAACCGCCGACCACAGAGCCGATCACCACGAAAATGCCAATGATGACGAACATGACCCGTACCCTCTGACCCAGACCCTGACGGGGAGGAAATCCCGCTGACCGCTGACAATGCTATAATTTTCGCATCTTGTCGCCGGTCATGAGCAGGCACAACGATAAAATCGATGCATCGGTGTTAATCCGCCGGGCGGATTTGAAACCGCTGATGCGAAGTTGTATATATTAAACGAATGAATAAAGGATTGCTGACCAGATGAACTTCGATTCCCGCACCTTCCGCAAGGCCATGGGCTGCTTCCCCACCGGCGTCACCGTGGTTACCACCTTGGGGGGCGATGGGGCGCCGGTCGGCGTGACGGTCAGCTCGTTCTCGTCGCTGTCCTTGGACCCGCCGCTGGTTCTGTTCTGCCTGGACAACCGGGCCGGCAGCTTCGAGGCCTTCAAGAACTCCAAGCATTTCGCCATCCATGTGCTGCGCCAGGAACAGCGCGAGCTGTCCATCACCTTCGCCAGCAAGCTGGACGACAAGTGGAAGAACGTCACCTTCGAGACCAATGACGAGGGCGTGCCGCTGTTGGGAAATTGCATGGCGGTCTTCGAATGCAAGACCCACAGCCTGGTTCCCGGCGGCGATCACCATATCGTGATCGGCGAGGTGCAGCGCCTGAACTTCTCGGAAGTGGGCGAGGCGCTGGTCTATTTCCGCGGCTCTTACGAAACCTCGGGCCAAAGCGCGCTGTAAGATGCGTCGCGCCAGCCTGTCGGTCCCGCTGGGGCAGGGCTCGGTTTCGCTGGCTTACGGCGAATGGGGCCGGGCGGATCATCCCAAGATTTTGGTCTGCGTCCACGGCCTGACCCGCAACAGCCGCGATTTCGACGAGATCGCGGCGGTGCTGTCGGCGGATTACCGCGTCATCTGCATCGATCTGCCGGGACGGGGCGACAGCGGCTGGCTGGACAACAAGGCCGATTATGCCTTGCCCAGCTATATCCAGGCCTGCTCTGGCCTGCTGGCTCATCTGGGTGCCCACCAGATCGATTGGTTGGGAACCTCGTTGGGCGGGCTGATCGGCATGAGTCTGGCGGCCATGCCGGGCAATCCGATCCGCCGGCTGGTGCTGAACGATATCGGCCCCTTCCTGCCGGCCCAGGCCTTGCGCCGCATCGCCTTGTCGGTGGGAACCGATCCCCGTTTCGACAGTCTGGCCGAGGCCGAGGCCTTCCTGCGGCTGTCGTTGGTCTCGTTCGGCATTCGCCGGGACGCTCATTGGCGGCAGATGGCCGAGGCCTCGACCCGCCCCGATGGGCAAGGGCGCCTGCGGCTGCATTACGATCCCGGCATCGCCCAGGTCTTCGCCGCCGCCGCCGATCAATTGCAGGATGCGGTGCTTTGGCCGCTTTGGGCCATGATCCAATGCCCGACCCTGGTGCTGCGCGGCGCCGAATCCGATCTTTTGTCCGCTGAGACTGCCCGCCAGATGACCCAGTGCGGCCCCCAGGCCGAGCTGCTGGAATTTCTCGGCTGCGGCCATGCGCCCGCCTTGATGGAGCCGGATCAAATCGCCCCGGTTCGCGACTGGCTTTTGCGCCCCTAAGGCGAAGGACATACCCCTTTACATCTTAAACTTATGACTAATGGCTTAGTTCCTTAGGGCGGGTGTAGACTACCCCTGGGTTGAGGAACTCACAGGTCTTGGGGGTAAGGGATGTCCATCGAATGGCGCCAAAGCATGTGCGTCGGTGAGGCAACGATCGACGAAGATCATAAGCATCTGGTTGATCTAATTAATGATTTCGAGAAAGCCATCGTTGGCAAGATCGACCATCGCCGTCTGGCGAAGGTTCTGCTGGGGCTGATCGATTATACCGGCGAGCATTTCACCCGCGAGGAAGAGCTGCAACTGAAGGTGCGCTATCCTTATTACGACTCGCACCGCAAGCAGCATCGCGATGTGCTGAAGAAGCTGCAGCAGGTCATCCAGGAATATATCGACGCCGACGAGCATAATCAGGACCGCATGATCCGTGACATGACCAACTTCCTCAAGGAATGGCTGGTGGATCACATCATCGTGTCTGATCTGCGCATGCGGCCTTATGTGGCCAAGATGGCGGAGAGCGAAAAGGCTGCCGCCCGTCTGCGCCGCAAGGCCAACGACGCGGTGCAGCTGCCTTAAGGGGAGATGATCAGGCGGCCCTAAAAGCCGCCTGATCCTGAATGGGCTTACTTGCCCAGCAATCCCTTGAGGCTGTCGGCGGCCTTGTTGATGTCGCCGCCCTTGACTGCGTCCTGCACCGACTTGACGGCGCCGCCCACACCCATGCTGCTGCTGGCCTTGACGGCCGAACTGCTGAGAGCGTTCAGCACCTGCTGGGCCACCTGTTCCGGGGTGGCGCCATTGTTGCTTTTACCGATATTGGTCAGATGAATGTCGCCCAGGCTGCCGGTTCCGGCCACGCCGGGGATCGGGCTGGCCAGGGTGACCTTGCCGCCGGTGATGTCCAGGGCGTCGATGACCAGCTTGGGGCTATCCTTGCCGCCAGAGGACGAAGCGGCGGGGGCATTCACCGAGGATGAGGCGGCACCGCTCTTGGCGCTATAGCCGTTCACATTGTTTTCAATGGCTTGGATATTGCTGCCGCCATTGCCGCCCAGTTCATAGGTGACATCCGGCCCGGCCACCAGCACGCGGTCGATGACGATCAGGGTCTTGGTGGATTTGCCCATATCCAGGGCCACGCTGATTTCGCCCAGCTTGAAGGCGGCGGGGCTGTTGAAGCCCGAGGGATTGGCGACGGTCAGGCCCGACAGGGTGGCCTTGCCGTTGGGCAGGTCGAGTTTGACGCCGGACAGCGACACCTTCACCCCGGCGACTTCCGAGCCGTATTTCTCGATGGCGGTCTTCACCAGCGAGTCCAGATTGACATAGACATAGGAGAACAGGCCCACGACCGCCAACAAGATGACGGCGACCAGGCCAAGGGCGACTTTCTTCATGGTCTCTCTCCCCAGCTACTTTTTTATATTCAGATAGGGCTTCAGATAATGCCCGGTATGGCTTCCTTCGGTGGCGGCCACCTTTTCCGGGGTGCCGCGGGCAACGATCAGGCCGCCCTTGGTGCCGCCGTCGGGGCCGAGATCGATCAGCCAGTCGGCGGTCTTGATGACTTCCAGATTATGCTCGATCACCAGCACCGTATTGCCGGTATCCACCAGGGTGTGCAGCACCTCCAGCAGCTTTCTGACATCCTCGAAATGCAGGCCCGTGGTGGGCTCGTCGAGGATATAGAGTGTACCCCCGGTCGCGCGGCGCGACAACTCCTTCGCCAGCTTGACCCGCTGGGCCTCGCCGCCCGATAGAGTGGTGGCCTGCTGGCCCAGATGCACATAGCTGAGGCCGACCCGTTTCAGGGTTTCCATCTTGTCGCGGATGGCCGGAACCGCCTTGAAGAACTCGGCGGCTTCCTCGACTGTCATATCAAGAACATCGGCGATGTTTTTGCCTTTGAAGGTGATTTCCAGCGTCTCGCGATTATAGCGCTTGCCCTTGCAGACGTCGCATTGGACGTAAACGTCGGGCAGGAAATGCATCTCGATCTTGATGACGCCGTCGCCCTGGCAGGCCTCGCAGCGGCCGCCCTTGACGTTGAAGCTGAAGCGCCCGGCCTTGTATCCCCGCGCCTGGGCTTCCGGCAGGTTGGTGAACCAGTCGCGGATGGGGGTAAAGGCGCCGGTATAGGTGGCCGGGTTCGAACGCGGCGTGCGGCCGATGGGGGACTGGTCGATATCGACGATCTTGTCGATATATTCCAAGCCTTCGATGCGATCATGGGGCGCCGCATGTTCGCGTGCGCCGTTAAGACGCCGCGCCAAGGCCTTGTAAAGAGTCTCGATTACCAAGGTCGACTTACCGCCGCCCGAGACGCCGGTGACGCAGGTGAAGGTGCCCAGCGGGATATCCACCGAGACATTCTTGAGGTTGTTGCCCCGGGCATTGACCACCGTTAGAGCCTTGCCATTGCCATGGCGGCGTTGCTTCGGCACGGCGATGCTCTTCTTGCCGGTCAGGTAAGCGCCGGTGGTGCTGTCGGGATTGGCCATGACCTCGGCGGGCGTGCCCTCGGCCACGATGCTGCCGCCATGGACACCGGCGCCGGGGCCCATATCGATCAGGTAATCGGCGGTGCGGATGGCGTCTTCGTCATGCTCGACCACGATGACGGTATTGCCGAGATCGCGCAGGCGGCGCAGGGTCGCCAGCAGGCGGTCGTTATCGCGCTGATGCAGACCGATGGAGGGCTCGTCCAGCACATAAAGCACGCCGGTCAGGCCCGAACCGATTTGTGAGGCCAGACGGATACGCTGGCTTTCACCGCCCGATAGGGTGCCGGAATTACGGGACAGTGTCAGATAGTCCAGGCCGACATCATTGAGGAAGCCGAGGCGCTCGTTGATCTCGCGCAGGATGCGTCGGGCGATTTCCTGGTCCTTGGGGCGCAAATGCTGGTTCAGATCGGTGAACCAGCGCCCGGCCTCGGCAATCGAGAAGTCGCAGACCTGGGCGATTTGCAGGCCGTGGATCTTGACCGCCAGGGCTTCCGGCTTTAGACGAGCGCCGTTGCAGGTCTCGCAAGGGGCAGTGATCTGGAAACGGCTGAGTTCCTCGCGCACCCAGGAAGAATCCGTCTCGCGGAAGCGTCGTTCCATGTTCGGAATGACACCCTCGAAGGGCCGGTCGGTGCGATAGGAACGGCTGCCGTCCTCGAAGATCATCGGCACGCATTCCTCGCCCGAGCCATAGAGAATAGCCCGGCGGACATTCTCGGGCAGCTCGGCGAAGGGGGCATCCAGGCGGAACTTGTAATGCGACGCCAGGCTTTCCAGGGTCTGGATATAGTACTGGGACGACGATCCCGCCCAGGGCGCCACCGCACCACCGCGCAAAGACAGGCGGTCGTCGGGCACCACCAGGTCTTCGGCGAAATGCATGGTCACGCCCAGGCCGTCGCAGGCCGGGCAGGCGCCGAAGGGATTGTTGAAGGAGAACAGCCGGGGCTCGATCTCGTCGATGGTGAATCCCGAAACCGGGCAGGCGAACTTGGCCGAGAAGGTGGTGCGCTCGCCCGAGGTGGCGTCTTCGGCATAAAGCAGCCCGTCGGCCAGCTCCAGCGCGGTTTCCACCGAATCCGCCAGACGCTGGGCGATGCCCGGCTTCACGACGATGCGGTCGACCACCACATCGATGTCATGCTTCAGCTTCTTATTGAGGGCAGGGACCTCGTCGATCTCATAGACGGTGCCGTCCACCTTGACCCGCTGGAAGCCCTTCTTCTGGTATTCCTGCATCTCCTTGCGGTATTCGCCCTTGCGGCCGCGCACCACCGGGGCCAGCAGCAGCAGGCGGGTGCCTTCGGGCATCTCCAGAATGCGGTCCACCATCTGGCTGACGGTCTGGCTTTCGATGGGCAGGCCGGTGGCGGGCGAATGAGGCACGCCGACGCGGGCGAACAGCAGGCGCAGATAGTCATAAATCTCGGTGACGGTGCCCACCGTCGAGCGCGGGTTCTTCGAGGTGGTCTTTTGCTCGATGGAGATGGCCGGCGACAGGCCCTCGATCAGGTCCACATCGGGCTTGGACATCAGTTCCAGGAACTGCCGGGCATAGGCCGACAGGCTTTCCACATAGCGGCGCTGCCCCTCGGCATAGATGGTGTCAAAGGCCAGCGACGACTTGCCCGAGCCCGACAGCCCGGTGATCACCACCAGCTGGTCGCGGGGAATATCGACATCGACATTCTTGAGATTGTGCTCGCGGGCGCCACGGACGCGAATTTGCGAATTCATATATCACCAAAGGGATAGGAAGAACCTGGAAGCCTTACAAACTAGGCTCTGGAAGCCCAGTTGGAAAGCCCCTGACCGCAAAAAGGGATGGCGTTCCCATCGGGGCGGCGCTATGGAGGGGAAAAGTTTCACAGGAGTGAAAGCTCATCATGACCAATATGGTCAGAATCGAAAATCTGTCGAAGGCCTTTGGCGGGCTGCAAGCGGTCAGCCAGTGCAGCTTCGACATCCCCAAGGGCGGCATCACCGGCCTGATCGGCCCCAACGGCGCCGGCAAGACCACGCTGTTCTCGATGGTGGCCGGAGCCCTGCGCCCCGACAGCGGCAAGATCATCCTGGATGGCGAGGATGTCACCGGCCTGCCGACCCATAAGCTGTTCCGCAAGGGCTTGGTTCGCACCTTCCAGATCCCCCATGAATTCTCCAGCATGACTGTGCGCGAGAATCTGATGGTGGTTCCCGAAGGTCAGGTGGGCGAGGGGCTGGTCTCGGCCCTGTTCCGTCCCGGTCGGGTCCGCGCTCAGGAAGCCGAAATCCGCAACAAGGTCGACGATGTACTGGATTTCCTGCAGATCACTCACGTCGCCAACGAGCTGGCGGGCAATCTATCGGGCGGTCAGAAGAAGCTCTTGGAGCTGGGCCGCACCATGATGACCGACGCCCGCATGGTGCTGCTGGACGAGCCGGGAGCCGGCGTCAACCGCACCCTTTTGGGCAAGCTGGCCGACGCCATCGAGCGTCTGAACCAAGAGCGCGGCTATACCTTCTGCATCATCGAGCATGACATGGACCTGATCGCCCGGCTGTGCCAGCCGGTGGTCTGCATGGCTCAGGGCACGGTGATCGCCCAAGGCAGCATGGACGAAGTTCGCCAGAACGAGGATGTCCGCGAGGCCTATCTGGGCGGTTACGCCGCCAAGAAGCTGGATCAGGGAGCCGCCAAGGCATGAGCGACAAACTTCTTTCCATGACCCATCTGGTGGGCGGTTATGGCGGCAACGACATCCTGAAGGGCGCGTCTCTGACCGTCGCCCAGGACGAGGTCGTCGTCATCGTCGGTCCCAACGGCGCCGGCAAGTCGACCCTGATGAAGTCGGCCTTTGGTCTGGTCAACATCCGCGAAGGCAATATCGTCTTCCAGGGCGAAGACATCACCAATATGCGCCCCGATCTGATCGTGCGCCGAGGCATGTCCTATGTGCCGCAGGAAAAGAACGTCTTCCCCAGCATGACCGTGCTGGAGAATCTGGAGATGGGCGCTTATCTGCGCCGGGATGACTATTCCGCCCAGCTGGAGCGCATCTTCGAGATTTTCCCCCGCCTGAAGGAACGCCGCAAGCAGCTGGCGGGCTCCATGTCGGGCGGCGAGCGCCAGATGGTGGCCATGGGCCGCGCCCTGATGCTCGACCCCAAGCTGATCCTCTTGGATGAGCCCACCGCCGGGCTGTCGCCCTTGTTCATCGAACAGACCTTCGATCGCATCGTCGAAGTCAACAAGATGGGCATCGGCATCCTGATGGTCGAGCAGAACGCCAAGCAGGCCCTGGAAATCGCCCATCGCGGCTATGTCCTGGCCATGGGCCGTAACCGTTACGAGGACACGGGGGCCGGCTTGCTGGGCAACCGCGAAATCGCTGAAATGTTCCTGGGGGGCTAAGGTCATGGATTTCATCGACCTGCTGCAATTGCTGATCTATGGCGTCGTGCTGGGCAGCATCCTGACCCTGGGCGCCATCGGCGTGTCCTTGCTGTTCGGCATCCTGCGCTTTTCCAACTTCGCCCATGGCGATCTGATGACCGTCGGCGCTTATGTCGCCTATGCCGTCATTTCCTCGTTCGGCCTGCCCATCTGGGCCGGGCTGCCGGTGGCCATGATCACCTCGGCCCTGGTGGCGGTGGCTGTCGACCAATCGGTCTATCGCCGTCTGCGCCGCACCAAGCCGGTGATTCTGCTGATTTCCTCCTTCGGCATGGCCTTGGTGGTGCGCGCCATCGTTCAGCTGATCTGGGGACCGCAGGACCGCGCCCTGGTCAAGGGCATCCAAATCCCGATCCGCCTGGGCGATATCGTCATCCGTCCCGATCATCTGTGGATCATCGGCGGCACCCTGGTCATTGTGATCCTGCTGCATCTGTTCCTGAGCCGCACCCGGATGGGCAAGGCCATGCGGGCGCTGTCGGACAATATGGATCTGGCCCGCGTCACCGGCATCGATGCCGAGCGAGTCATCATCTGGACCTGGGCCCTGGGCGGAGCCTTGGCCGGCGCCGCCGGTCTGTTCCTGGCCCTGGATGCCCGCCTGACCCCGATGATGGGCTGGACGGCGCTGCTGCCGATCTTCGCCGCCGCCATCCTGGGCGGCTTCGGCAAGCCCTATGGCGCCATCGTCGGCGGCATGGTCATCGGCATCGTCTCGGAAATGTCCACGGCGGTTCTGCCCTCGGCCTATAAGCCGGCCATCGCCTTCGCCGTCATGATCATCATGCTGATCGTCAAACCCAATGGACTGCTGGGAGGCCGGAAATGAGCATCGATATGGCCGGACTGGCCAGCTACGGCGTCTTTCTGCTGACCCTGGCCGGCATCTATGCCGTCTTGACCCTGGCGCTCAATGTGCAGTGGGGCATGACGGGCCTGTTCAATATCGGCATCGCCGGTTTCTACGCCATCGGCGCTTATACCGCCGCCATCGCCACCACGCCGTCCTCGACCGAACATTTGGGCGGGCTGAACCTGCCCTTCGTGGCCGGTCTGGTGGCGGCCATGCTGGTGTCGGGGCTGGTGGCGCTGCTGATCGGCGCTCTGACCCTGTCCTTGCGTTCGGACTATCTGGCCATCGCCAGCATCGGTATCGCCGAGATCGTTCGTCTGATCTTCAAGAACGAGGATTGGCTGGGCAACGGCGTGCGCGGCATCGCCGGCATCCAGCGTCCCTTCTCGGAAGAGCCGCTGGTCTATCTGGCGGTGGTGCTGGTGGTGCTGGCGCTGGTCTATTTCGCCATCGAGCGGGCGCGCAAGTCGCCCTGGGGCCGCGTGCTGCGGGCCGTGCGCGAGAACGAGCTGGGAGCCCAGGCCGCCGGTAAGGACATCACCCGCTTTCGCCTGGAAGCCTTCGTGCTGGGCTCGATGATCATGGGCCTGGGCGGTGCGCTCTATGCCCATTTCGTCGGCTTCGTCAGCCCCGAAGCCTTCGAGCCCATCTTCGGCACCTTCTTGGCCTGGGTGATGCTGATCGCCGGCGGCTCGGGCAACAATAAGGGCGCGGTGCTGGGCGCCTTCCTGATCTGGATCGTCTGGTCGGGCACCGAGCTGCTGACCAACCTGCTGCCCGCCGGAATGGCGACCCAGGCCAGTGCGCTTCGCATCCTGCTGATCGGCCTGCTGCTGCAAGTCATCTTGCTGAAGCGCCCCGAAGGCGTCCTTACCGAAGAACGGCCCCATGTCCATGCCACCCCGGTGATGGACTCCAAGGAAGCCGAAGAAGACGCGGCAGAGTAAAACAGAAAACCCCGGAGGAGCGATCTTCCGGGGTTTTTCTTTGTTCTTTGCCTGACGGCAAGCGGACCTATTTTCCATTGATCAAAGGAACGGAGAGTGCGAGAGGCCCAGCCTCTCGCGCGGGGGTTCGGGGGCAAGGCCCCCGGTCGATAAGACATAAAAAAGCCCCGGAAGATCGCTCTCCCGGGGCTTTTCATGAAGACCGGCGGTCTTACATCTTCGGTTCGAAGACCTTGACGGTTTCGATCTTGCCGTCCTGGATTTCCCAGTGGGCGAAGGTGCCGCCGACGTCGCCATGGGCGTCGAACTTCAGCGGGCCCGAGGCGCCGATATATTCGACCTTCTTACCGGCGGCGATGGCGGCCTTGGCCTTGGCGAACTCGCCGGGGCCGACCTTTTCGCCGCCAGCGGCGGTCACATCCTTGATGGCGTCGCGGATCTTGGCGCCGTCGGTGGACTTGGCCTTTTCAGCGGCCAGGGCCACCAGATAGGCGGCGTCATAGTAGCTGTCGATATAGGGCTTGGGCGACAGAGCGCCGAACTTGGCCTTATAGTTGGCCTTGAAGGCCTCGGCGGCCGGATAGTCAGGCTGGGGAGCCGGAGCGGTGCCGGCGGCGCCGTTCAGGAACTGACCGCCGATGCCGTCCACCAGATCGGGGGACTTCAGGCCGTCGGACAGCAGGAACTTGTTGAAGGCGCCGCTTTCCAGAGCCTGCTTGATGATCGGCACGCCGTCGCCGGTATAGGCGATGACCACCAGGGCTTCGGGATGGCCGCCGCTGGCCTTCTGGACTTCACCGCGGAAGCTGACCTGTTTGGGCTCGAAGGGAACCACCGAGGTCACCTTGCCGCCATTCTTGGTGAAGGTGGCGGCGAAGGTTTCCGACAGACCCTTGCCATAGTCGTTGTTCACATAGATCACGCCGACCGACTTATAGCCCTTGTCCTTGGTGACCTGAGCCAGAGCCACGCCCTGGAAGGTATCCGACGGAACGGTGCGGAAGGTGAAGCCCTTGCTGTCCAGGGTGCTGATCACCGGCGAGGTGGCGGAGCCCGAGATGATCGGAACGCCGGCCGGAACCGCGACCGACTTGGCCACCGGAATATAAACGCCCGAGCCCATGGGGCCGATCAGGGCATTGACCTTTTCGATATCCACCAGCTTCTTGGCGGTGTCGACACCGGCCTGCGGGCTGGTCTGGTCATCGCCGACCGCCAGCGCGACGGGAGAGCCCAGAACGCCGCCGGCCTTGTTGATCTCGTCAAGGGCCAGCTCGATGCCGCTCTTGGAAGCCGGGCCGTAATCGGCCAGCTCGCCGGTCAGGGGCATGATGGCGCCCAGCTTCAGCTTGGCGTCGGCGGCCCAGACGGGCGCGCTGGCCAGAACTGCCGCCGACAGGATGGCGGCGCCCAGCTTGGTGTGGAAAATTCCCATGGAAGGTTTCTCCGATGATTCCTCAAGAAACCATGAGCCTATGCCACTGCTTGCGGCCATGCAACGGGGGAAATTCGGTTTTATCTTGGGCTATTACACTCACTTCAGTGGAAAATCCCCCAAGGGCTTTGCCGCTATCCGAACGATAAGTCGGGTTGCCCCCGGCGCAGAGGGCGGCTAAAGTCCGCTCTTCAGTAATTCAGGAGCGGGGCCATGGCTGGTTCGGTCAACAAGGTTATTCTTATCGGCAATCTGGGGCGCGACCCGGAAGTCCGTCATTCCCAGGATGGCAGCAAGATCGTCAATCTGAACATCGCCACCTCGGAAAGCTGGAAGGACCGCTCGGGCGAACGCCGCGAGAAGACCGAATGGCACCGCGTGGTGATCTTCAACGATCGCGTCGCCGATGTGGCCGAGCGCTATCTGAAGAAGGGTAGCAAGGTCTATATCGAAGGCGCCTTGCAGACCCGCAAATGGACCGATCAGCAGGGCCAGGAAAAGTACAGCACCGAAATCGTCATCGGTAAGTTCAAGGGCGAGCTGACCCTGCTGGACGGCCGTGGCGAAGGCGGCGGCGGTTCGGGTGGCGGTTATGGCGGCGGCGGCGGCGGCGATTATGGCGCGCCCTCCGACAATTACGGCAGCCGTCCTCCGGCCGGCGGCGGTGGCCGCGCTCCCTCGGGCGGCGGCGGCGGTTCGGGCTGGGATGCCCCGCCGGACCTGGACGACGAAATTCCGTTCTAGAGCGGGCCCGGGACGAGCCGCAGCGTGCAAAGACATAGAGCGGATTTGGTTTGATCGAAATCAGCTCTATGGCCGTCACGCCAAAACAGACAGAAAAGGAAGAGGCTTTGTCCTCTTCCTTTTTTATTGAAATCACCGAATGATAAATAAGACTGCCAAAGCATAGGAGCCATGACGGATGGCCGCCAGTTTCGTCACCGAACCGCCCTCGGCGAAGCAAAAGACCATCGTTTATGGCTTGTCCGTGCTGGCCTTGCTGGTGACGGCGGTCAGTTGGGCCTATGCCGAGGCGCCGTTGGTCAATCTCAGCGCTTTCTTGCCATTCTTCGGCGGCGTGGTCTTCGTGGTTGATGTGTTGACCGCCTATCTGATGTCGGCGCAGTTCCGCATTGCCCGGCGGCTGTCGGTGCTGTTTCTGTCCTCGGCTTATTTGTTTTCCGGGCTGGTGGTCATTCCGCAAGTCCTGTGCTTTCCTGGCATTCTCTTTGACGTTCTGCCGCCCTGGATCGGTTCGCAAAGCGCCATCTGGCTGTGGGTATGCTGGCACATGGGCTATCCTTTGCTAGTACTGGGCTATGTCAGCTGCCGAATGGTCGAAGGCGAACGGCTGTTGCCAGCCCCCTTGGTGCGGCGCTGGTCGATCCTGCCGCCGCTGCTGATCTTCGCCTTGGTGCTGGGTTTGGCGGCCTGGGTGACTATCGGTCATGAGAGCCTGCCGGAACTGGTCAGCGGCCGGAACTTCCACAGCCTGAGCGAATCCGAGATCGCCTGGACCGTCCTGGTCCTGAACGGCTTGGCGCTGCTGGGGCTGATCTGGGTCTGCCGGGGCCAAACGGTGGGAGAGCTGGGGCTGACCCTGGCGGCGATGGCGGCCTTTCTCGATGTGGTGCTGACCTTACGCTCGGGCGCCCGATACAGCCTGGGCTGGTATGTGGCGCGGCTGGACAGTCTGGTGTCGTCGGGCGCGGTGCTGTTGGTCTATCTGTTCGAGATCACCTGGCTTTACCGCCGGGTGAGCGAATTCAATAATTCCTTGTCGCGGCTGGCTTTTCTGGATCAGCTGACCGGACTGGCGAACCGCCGCCAGTTCGATTTCCGGCTGGAGGCCGAATGGAACCGCGCCGCCCAGCAGGGAACATCCCTGGCCTTGGCCATGCTGGATGTGGATTTCTTCAAGAAATACAATGACCATTACGGCCATGTCGCCGGCGATGAATGCCTGCGCCATGTGGGGCGCAGTCTGGCCGGGGTGGCCCGTCGCTCGGGCGATTTGGCGGCCCGTTACGGCGGAGAGGAATTCGCCCTGATCCTTCCCGACAGCGATATCGACGCCGCTCAATTGGTCTGCCATGCCGCCAACGAAGCGGTGAGGGGGCTTGGCATCTCGCATGCCCAAGGCACCGAGAGCGGCCTGGTGACCGTCAGCATCGGCGTCGTCTCGCTGACGCCGCCGCCCGGCTGGACCCTGGATCGCCTGAAGCGGGCAGCCGACGAAGCCCTGTATCAGGCCAAGACCCAGGGGCGGAACCAGACGGTGGCGGGACGCATCGAGCTCCTCCAGACTTAGTGGATCGCCTTGTTACGGCAGACGATATCTGCTACCTTGCGCCCCGAATTTGTCCTTGAATGCCGGTGGCTTCCGCCTGTCCGGCAAACCACTGCATCGAGATTGACGCTTTGACGACAACGCCCACTCCGCCGACCTTCGACATCACCCCCGTGACCGTCGAAGAGGAGATGAAACGCTCCTATCTCGATTATGCCATGAGCGTCATTGTCTCGCGCGCCTTGCCCGACGTGCGCGACGGCCTGAAGCCGGTGCATCGCCGCATCCTGTTCTCGATGAAGGAAAGCGGCTACGACTTCAACAAGCCCTTCCGCAAGTCCGCCCGCATCGTCGGTGACGTCATGGGTAAATATCACCCCCATGGCGACTCGGCGATCTATGACGCCATGGTGCGTATGGCGCAGGACTTCTCGATGCGCCTGCCGCTGATCGACGGGCAGGGTAACTTCGGCTCGATGGACGGCGACCCGGCCGCCGCCATGCGTTACACCGAAGCCCGCATGGCCCGCTCGGCCGCGGCCTTGCTGGAAGATATCGACAAGGACACCGTCGCGTTCCAGTCGAACTATGACGACACCATCGAAGAGCCGACGGTTCTGCCGGCCCGCTTCCCGAACCTGCTGGTCAATGGCGCTGGCGGTATCGCGGTGGGCATGGCCACCAATATTCCGCCGCACAATCTGGGCGAGGTGATCGACGCCTGCTGCGCCGTCATCGACAATCCCGACATCACCGTCGAGCAGTTGATGGAGATCATTCCGGCGCCCGACTTCCCCACCGGCGGCATCATTCTGGGCCGTGCGGGCGTGCGCTCGGCCTTTACCACCGGGCGTGGCTCGGTGGTTCTGCGCGGCCGCTGTCATTTCGAGGAAGTCCGCAAGGACCGTACCGCCATCATCGTGACCGAGGTTCCCTATCAGGTGAACAAGGCCCGCATGATCGAGCAGATGGCCGAGCTGGTGCGCGACAAGCGCATCGAAGGCATCTCGGACCTGCGTGATGAATCCGACCGCGACGGCGTGCGGGTGGTGATCGAGCTGAAGCGCGACGCGGTTCCCGACGTGGTGCTGAACCAGCTTTATCGCTACACCCCGTTGCAGACCAGCTTCGGCGTCAACTCGCTGGCCCTGAACGGCGGCCGCCCCGAGATGATGCCGCTGAAGGAGATCCTCAAGGCCTTCGTGGCCTTCCGCGAGGAAGTCATCACCAAGCGCACCATCTTCGAACTGGGCAAGGCCCGCGAACGGGCGCATGTCTTGGTGGGTCTGGCCATTGCCGTCGCCAATCTGGACCCGGTGATCAAGCTGATCCGCAATGCGCCCGATCCGGCTACCGCCCGCGAACAGCTGATGGCCTGCAATTGGCCGGCGGACGATGTCGAGCCCCTGATCAAGCTGATCGACGAGCCGGGCCGCACGGTGGTGGATGGGCATTACACCCTGTCCGAGACCCAGGCCAAGGCCATCCTGGACCTGCGCCTGCACCGCCTGACCGGGCTGGAGCGCGACAAGATCCACGGCGAACTGACCGAGATCGGCGAAGAGATCAAGGAGTTCCTGCATATCCTCGGTTCGCGCGTGCGCCTGTACGAGATCCTGCGCAACGAGCTGATCGAAATGCGGGCCCAGTTCGCCACCGAGCGCCGCACCTCCATCGATGACGCCGAGTTCGAAGCCGATATCGAGGACCTGATCGCCCGCGAAGACATGGTGGTAACGGTGACCAACACCGGCTACATCAAGCGCGTGCCGCTGTCCGAGTACCGCACCCAGCGGCGCGGCGGCAAGGGCCGCTCGGGCATGTCGATCAAGGAAGAAGACTTCGTCACCCAAGTCTTCGTCGCCAATACCCACACGCCGATCGTCTTCTTCTCCTCGACCGGCATCGCCTACAAGATGAAGGTCTATCGCCTGCCGCTGGGGACTCCGCAGTCCAAGGGCAAGGCGATGGTCAATCTGCTGCCGCTGGAGCAGGACGAGACCATCTCGACCGTCATGCCGCTGCCCGAGGACGAGGGCAGCTGGAGCGAATTGCATGTGATGTTCGCCACCGCCACCGGCGGCGTGCGTCGTAACCTGCTGTCCGACTTCACCGACATCCGCGCCAATGGCAAGATCGCCATGAAGCTGGATGAAGGCGACAAGCTGATCGCCGTCCAGGTCTGTTCGGAAAACCAGGACGTGCTGCTGGCGACCCATATGGGCCAGTGCATCCGCTTCCAGGTCACCGAAGTGCGCGTCTTCAAGGGCCGCGATTCGACCGGCGTGCGCGGCATCCGTCTGGCCGATGGCGACGATGTGATCTCGATGTCGATCCTGGATCACGCCGAGTTCGACACCGAAACCCGCGACGCCTTCCTGCGCGGCGAACTGCCGGCCGAACAGATGGAAACCATGGCCGCCAACGAGCAGCATATCCTGACCATCTCGGAGAACGGCTACGGCAAGCGGACCTCGGCCTATGAATATCGCGTTACCGGACGCGGCGGCTCGGGTATCGCCAATATCGATCTGACCGAGAAGACCGGCCCGGTGGTGGCCAGCTTCCCGGTGCTGCATACCGACGAGATCATGATCGTCACCGACGGCGGCAAGCTGATCCGCATCGGCGTCGATGACGTCCGCGTGGTCGGCCGCAAGACTCAGGGCGTGACCCTGCTGCGGACCGCCGAGGACGAGAATGTCGTCTCGGTCGCCCGTCTGGGCGATGTTGCTGGCAATGGCGAGGACTCCGAAGAAGAAGAGCCCGTCGAGGGAGAAGCCGGAGATGAGCAAAACTGAACGGGTCGGGATTTATCCCGGCACCTTTGATCCGATGACCCTGGGGCATCAGGACATCATTCAGCGCGGCTGCCGTCTGGTGGACCGACTGATCGTGGCGGTGGCCCAGAATGCGGGCAAGGGGCCCTTGTTTTCCTTGGAAGAACGGGTCGCCATCGCCCGCGAGGACATGGTGCGGCTGGGCAATCCCCACGGCGCCAAGATCGAGGTGATGCCGTTCGACGGACTGCTGGTGCAGTTCGCCAAGGAGGCTGGGGCCAGCATCCTGATCCGCGGCCTGCGGGCGGTGTCGGATTTTGAATATGAGTTCCAGATGACCGGCATGAATGCCCGGCTGTCCGGGGACATCGAAACGGTGTTCCTGATGGCGTCCGAGCGTTGCCAGTTCATCTCGTCGCGTTTCGTCAAGGAGATTGGCCGTCTGGGAGGCGACATCTCCACTCTTGTTTCACCCCTGGTGCGCCAGAAGCTCGACGAGCGCTGGACCCAACTGGGCTGATCCCACTTCTTCGGCTTTGGAGGGCGTCATGACCGCCGATTTGGAAAATACCCTGTATCTTGACCTCAAGGATGGCCGCGTCGTCATCGAGCTGCGCGAAGACTATGCGCCGAACCATGTGGCCCGCATCAAGGAACTGGTGCGCCAGGGCTTCTATGACGGCCTGGTCTTCCACCGTGTCATCCCCGGCTTCATGGCTCAGGGCGGCGATCCCACCGGCACCGGCGCCGGCGGCACCGGCAACAAGCTGAAGGCCGAGTTCTCCAATGTCGGCAAGCATACGCGCGGCACCTGCTCGATGGCCCGCGCCCAGCATCCCGACAGCGCCGACTGCCAGTTCTTCATCTGCTTCGACGATGCCCCGCACCTGAACCGCCAGTACACCATCTGGGGCGAGGTCAAGAGCGGCATGGACTTCGTCGACATGATCAAGAAGGGCAGCAGCCTGAACAACGGTTCGGTTTCGGACCCCGACAAGATCGTCAAGATGCAGATCGCTGCGGACGTGAAGGAATAACTGTATGTCTTTGATCAAGAAGCTCTTTCTGGCTCTGTCCCTGATCCTGGCCGGCACCGTCGCGGCGTCGGCTGCGGCCCCCATCAAGGACCCCGAGAACACGCTGGTGATGCAGCTGACCTATGGTCGCGTGGTCATCGCCATGCGTCCCGATCTGGCGCCCAAGCATGTGGCCCGCATCAAGGAACTGACCCGCCAGGGCTTCTATAACGGCACGCCGTTCCATCGCGTCATCGACGGCTTCATGGCCCAGGGTGGCGATCCGACCGGCACTGGCCGGGGTGGTTCGGGCTTCAAGATTCCTGCCGAATTCTCGACGGTGCATCACGAACGCGGGACTGTCTCGATGGCGCGTGCGTCCGACCCGAATTCGGCGGATTCTCAGTTCTTCATCTGCTTCGCCCCGCAGTCCATGCTGGATGGTAAATACACCATCTGGGGCAGCGTCATCGACGGCATGCCGTTCGTCGACATGATCAAGAAGGGCGAAAGCTCCGAGAACGGCGCCGTCGCCGGTCCCGATCGCATCGTCTGGATGAAGGTTGCCGCTGATCTGAAAGAGTAGGGGTTGACCTGATGGGGCGGCTTCCTTATGGTGACCGCCCCTAACAGGGACTGATCCGGTAGCTCAGTGGTAGAGCATTCGACTTTTAATCGAATGGCCGTGGGTTCAAATCCCACCCGGATCACCAAAAATTACAAATGGCCCAGAGGCAACTCTGGGCCATTTGCTTATTGGGCCATTTGCTTATTGACGCTTCACGGGCAAAGCACCAATTCTTCTCCATTCGTCATCGAATGGGGGATGTCATGAAAATCTTGCGCATTTTCGCCGTACTTCTTGGCCTGGCCATGCTAGGGCCAATTCCTCAGGCCAAGGCCGATGGCTATGATGCCGCCGTATCGGGATGGAAGGACTACAAAGATGTTGCCGACTGGCTGGATCGGCACTTCGTCTTCGATACCGCCCGCTTGGATGAAAACCAGAATCAGGTGCGCAGCAATGGTCCCACGGCTCTGAAGGCGCGGGCGCCTGGGGCTTTGTACGAAACCAGCCATGGCTACTGCGTCGATGCGGCGACCTTCACCGTCGATGCCCTGAACAAGATCAACCTCGCTTATAAGGCCGATACGATCTTTATCAAGAATGGCGGTGGCAAGACCCAGCATTGGGTGGCCGGCTTCTGGCTGGACGGTAAGATCATGATCATCGATTACGGCCCGGGCCCAGACTGGTTGCCAATTCGCGGGATTCATGGCCCCTATGACAGCCTGGACCAGTATAAAGATTATTTGAACGGTCGCGGCCTGAAGCATTTCGTTGCCGACGAGGTTCGTTGGCGGCCGTTCCCCGGCACCCTTGATTAAAGCGGCTTCAAAAGCCCGACCATGCGTTCGACGGCGGCTGGCATATCCTGAGACAGGTTGATGCCCGCCGCCGTTTCCGCTCCAGCGGCGGCGATACGGCGGCATTCCTGGGGATGCGCCACCAACCAGTCCATCACCGCTTCGAAATCCGACAGATCCGGCCTGATGGGGATATAGTTCTCCCAGGGGCGCAGCTTGTCATAGAACCATTGGCGATTGCCAAAGGCCGACTCCACCTTCAAGATGGTGGCGCCGCTGATCAGCTTGTCCAGCAGACTCCAAGAATTGGTCCAGCCGTCGATATCGATCTGATAGCGATAGTTCAGAAAGGTATCTTTATTGACCTCGGGCTGCAGGAAGCCTGCCGCCGTGATCGCCTGGGCCAGATAGTCTTCCTTCAAGGTGCGCAGATGCACCAAGGCGACATCCAGCTTGCTGCGATGCCGGGAACCCCGCACGGCGGCGCACAGGGCCAGACGCTGGGTGCTGGACCAGTCCATAGGGTCTTGCGGGTTCGGCGGTTTGACCTGCGGCCCACCCGAGCCCCCCCGCCAGAACACCACATCCTGCCGCTGCTCCCAGCTTGGCGCATGGGCGACCTGACGGCGATAGGCGTCGTAATTGTCGTTGAAATAGACATAGGGATCGGGAACCAGCACGCTGTCGGCGCGCCCGGACGAGAAGGCGACCCGGCGATAATCGCCGATGTCATAGCCATCCCCCAGATCGAGATGCAGATATAGCGGCGGAGCACCCGCCGGCAGCAGCGCCGCCAATCGCCCTAGCAGATCGCCGGTGACGGGGAAACGCTCGTATGTGAACAAGGGCCGGGTGATGAAGTTGGTGTCGGCGTAAAGCACCACCTCGCCTGGGGTCAGCACCGCGACCATATGGTCGTAACTGGCGACCGGAGCCGGCATATAGGCGGAAGGAACGATGCGAAATTGCAGCTTGGAGCGGCAATTGACCATCATCGACGAGGTGATGGCCATCTCGATATAGCGAAAGGCATCCACCACATCGCCGCTGTCCAAACTGGCCATGGCCAGCGAGTGCAGGTTGTTGGCGACATTGATATAGCTGACGTCCAATGTCGCCTCCTGGCGTTATTCGGTGGTTTTCTTCCTGCCGATCCGGGGTTCTTCGCCCTTCAGCAGGCGAACGATATTGGCCTTGTGGCGAACGAAGCCCAGCAGGGCCAGCACGGCGAAGGCCAGTGCATGTTCCGGCTTGCCCAGCGCCCAAGCATAGACCGGCGAAGCGGCCAGGGCCACCAGCGCCGCCAGGGACGAAATGCGGAAAATCCCCGCCACGACCAGCCAGGTCAGAATGGCGCCGACACCCACCGGCCAAGCGGTGACCAGCAGCACGCCCAAGGTGGTGGCGACGCCCTTGCCGCCCTTGAAGCCCAGCCAAACCGGGAAGTTATGGCCCAGCACGGCGGCGGAACCGGCGGCCAATCCGGCCATGTCTCCCAGCAAAGCCCAAGCCAGGGCGGCGGCAATGGCGCCCTTGCCGCCATCCAGCAGCAAAGTAGCCAGAGCCAGGCCCTTGCGGCCGGTGCGCAGCACATTGGTGGCGCCGATATTGCCTGAACCGATCGTTCGGATGTCGCCAAGACCGGCCAAACGGGTCAGCACGAGGCCAAATGGGATCGAGCCCAGCAGATAGCCGGCGACGGCGGCGGCGACGATCTCAAACATTGGCTTTGAACACCATGCGGCCATCGACAACGGTGCGCAGCACCTTGCCCTGAACCGGGCGTCCATCGAAGGGGCTGTTCTTGGACTTGGAGTGGAACTTGTCCAGCGTCACAACCCAGGGGCGGTCGGGATCAAACAGCACCAAATCGGCGGCGGCGCCGGCCTTCAGACGGCCCGCCGGCAGGTTCAGCAGCTTGGCGGGCGACCAGGACAAGCGGTTGACCACATCCAGCAGCGACAGATGGCCGTTGTGATACAGCTCCAGCGTGACCGCCAGCAGAGTCTCCAGACCGATGCCGCCAAAGGCCGCTTGGGCAAAGGGCAGGCGCTTGGAGTCCTGATCCTGGGGTGCATGGTCCGAGGCCACTACGTCGATGGTGCCGTCCTTGATGCCTTCCACCACGGCGCGGCGGTCGTCTTCCGAACGCAAGGGCGGCGACAGCTTGGCATAGGTACGATAATCGCCCACCGCCAGCTCGTTCAGGGCGAAGTAGGGGGGGGCGGTGTCGCAGGTGACTTTCAGTCCCTTGGCCTTGGCCCGGCGGATGATCTCGACACCTTCGGCGGTGGCGATATGGGCGGCGTGATAGCGACCGTTGGTGATTTCCACCAGCCGAACATCGCGTTCCAACATGATGGCTTCGGCTGCCGGGCTGATGCCCGACAGGCCCAGACGGGTCGCCATTTCGCCTTCGTTCATGACGCCGCCCGAGGCCATGCTCGGCTCTTCGGCATGCTGAACCACCAAAAGACCAAAGGTGGCGGCATAAGCCAGGGTGCGGCGCAGAACCTGAGCATTGGCGATAGCCTTGGTGCCGTCGGTGAAGGCCAGGGCGCCAGCCTCGGCCAGCATGCCGATCTCGGCCAGTTCCTTGCCTTCCAGACCCTTTGTGGCGGCGCCGTAAGGATAGACCTTGGCCAGGCCGTTCTTGCGGGCGCGCCGCGCCACGAATTCCATGGTGGCAACATCGTCGATCACCGGATCGGTGTTAGGCAGGCAGACCATCGAGGTCACACCGCCGGCCACCGCCGCCTGACCGGCCGAGAGCAGGGATTCCTTATGCTCTTCGCCCGGTTCGCGCAGCTGCACGCGCATATCCACCAGACCAGGAGCCAGACAGGCCCCCTGGCAATCCACCACCTCGATACCCGAAGGCACGCCGCCGGTGAACAGGCCGGGGCCGACATCGGTGATGGTCTCGCCCTCGGTCAGCATGGCGCCCTTGGCGTCCAGGCCGGTAGCGGGGTCCAGCAGGCGGGCGTTGATATAGGCGACGCGGCCCGGAGTATGGATCGGCATCAACGGGTCTCCTGGGGGCGGGTCAACAGATCAAGGCAGGCCATGCGCACGGCCACGCCCATTTCCACCTGTTCACGGATCACCGAACGTTCCAGATCGTCGGCCAGCTCGCTGTCGATCTCGACGCCGCGGTTCATCGGGCCGGGATGCATGATCAGGGCGTCGGGCTTGGCATAGGACAGCTTTTCGTAATCCAGCCCGAAGAAATGGAAATATTCGCGGATGCTGGGGATGAAATTGCCCGCCATGCGTTCGTTCTGAACCCGCAACATCATCACGATGTCGCAGTCCTTCAGGCCCTGGCGCATGTTGTGGAAGACCTCGACGCCCATGCGATCGATCTGAGTCGGCAGCAGGGTGCGGGGTGCGATCAGCCGGACATTGGCACCCATGGCGTTCAGCAAATGGATGTTGGAGCGGGCGACGCGGCTATGGCGGACATCGCCGCAGATGGCCACGGTCAGGCCGTCCAGATGCCCCTTGCGGCGGCGGATGGTCAAGGCGTCGAGCAGCGCCTGGGTCGGGTGCTCATGCTGGCCGTCGCCGGCATTCATCACCGCGCAATTGACCTTCTGCGACAACAAGGCCGCCGCGCCCGAGTCCTGATGGCGGACCACCAGAGCATCGACATGCATGGCGTTCAGGGTCATGGCGGTGTCGATCAAGGTCTCGCCCTTGGCCACCGAACTGGCCTGGACCGACATATTGATAACGTCGGCGCCCAGGCGCTTGGCCGCCAGCTCGAAGCTGGTGCGGGTGCGGGTCGAGTTCTCGAAGAACAGGTTGACCACCGTCTTGCCGCGCAGATTGCTCATCTTGCGGTCGGTGGATCGGTTCTTTTCCACATAGCTGTCCGAGAGATCGAGCAATGTGGTGATCTCCTGCGGGCCCAGGCCCTGGATGCCGAGGAGATGGCGGTGCGGATAGCGAATGTCGGTCATGGCTCCACACTATATGTCGTGGCCGGGTCCCCGGCAAGATGCGGCTAATGGTTTTTCAGGCGTCTTTTTCGCGTTCGTTTTCCTGCAGCTGGAAGCGGGCGTCGGCCAGATCGTTGCCGGACTGGCGCAGCATCTGCGCCATCGAGCGCATCAGCACCAGCAAGCCGGGCGGGGCCGAGGTCAGCATTTGCTCCATGGCCTCCTTGGTCACCACGGCGCAGACGGTGTCGTCGGTGGTCACGGCGGCGGCCATGCGCACGCCGTCATCCAGAACCCCCAATTCGCCGAAGATGCCGCGCGGCCCGACGCTGCCGATGGGAATCCGCTTGCCCGAGATCACCTTGAAGATCGAGACCGCGCCGCTTTCGATGATATAGGCGGCGTCGGCGGCGTCGCCTTCCTTGAAGATCGAGGTTCCCTTGGGGAACATCCGCCGTTCGGGCGGCGGTATGGGTTTCTTTTCGGCCTCGCTGCTCATGATGACGCTCTCCCAGCCAGAATTTTTTTCCGCATTCTGGCGGCCAAGGTCGGTAATGGCAAATGAAAGCTAGGCCAGCATCGGCCGCGACAGACTGTCCAAGGCGCCTTGCAGGATATAGGCGGCGGCCATCTTGTCGACCACTTCGGCCCGGCGCTTGCGGGAGGTATCGGCCTCCAGCAGGGTGCGGGTGACGGCGGCGGTGGACAGGCGTTCATCCCAATAGACGATGGGGATTTCGCGCAGCTTCAAAAGATTGGCGGCGAATTGCCGGGTCGACTGGCAGCGCGGTCCTTCCGTGCCGTCCATGCTGATGGGAAGCCCCAGCACTAGGGCAAAGACCTCTTGCTTATCAAGCACCTGCAAAAGCTCGGTCACATCTTGGGTGAACTTCTTGCGGGCAATGGTCAGGGCAGGGGTCGCCACCGTATAGCTGAGATCGGACAGCGCCAGACCGATGGTCTTGGTGCCAAGGTCAAGGCCGAGAATCCGCCCCATGCGGGGCAGCAGCGGCTTTAGTTCAGAGAGGGTCAGGATCGCCATGGCGGCAGAGTAGCCGCCTTATGGCCGTCTGTCAGCAGCACTCATATTCCAGCTGGCGCAGATGCTCCATGCCGAGGCTGTCGTCATGCTCTTCGAACAGTTCCTCGATCACCGAGACGAAGGCGCAGAGCAGGCACAGCTCGTCCGACACCCGGGCATGGACATTGCCCGCCGCCTGAACCCGCAGCTTGAACTGCTCCCAAAAGGGATTGGTCTTCTGAGGATCGTCGATGATGGCATAGATATGCTCCATCACCTTGGCGGAATTGGCCGTGCAGTCGATACCTCGGAAAGAGACATAGCGGTCAGGCGTGATCTCGGCGGTCATGAGCGCGGTCCTCAAGCGAAGAGAGCCCCCTCTTCGGGTATGGACTTTGCGCGGATGCCGTTCATGCGGCAATGGATGTTGAATGAATGACATCCAGGCCGCATGAGTGACGGTATGGCCTCTTAAATAGCAAGCCTTTGTCGAACCTGCTCGATATGAGCGCGGCTGACCGGCACTTGGGCGGCGGCGCTGCTGTTCATTTTCAAGATCCACTGCCCATCCAGGCGCTCGGCCCCCAGGGCGTGATCCAGATTGACCAGATAGCCGCGATGCACCCGCAGGAAGCGGCTGGGGTCAAGACGGCGCTCCAGCTCGGACAGATGCAGGCTGCACAGGGCTTGGCTGCTGATGCCGAAGGCGCGGCTGTAATGGCCCTCGGCCTTCAGACAGACCACTTCGGCCACATCCATCAAGGACAAGCCTTTGCCGGCGGCCAGGGGCAGCTTCAGCAGGGTCTCGGCCTGGGCGGGCGGGGAAGGAGGACGCTCGACATTGTGGAACAGCATGCAAAAGCCCAGCCCCGCCGGGCCATCCAGCGCCGTCACCTTGGAAACCAGGGTTCCGCTCGGCAGGGTCAAGACCATGCCCGCCGGCATTTCCGGCTGATTGCGGGCGGTATCCAGCAACAGCCGCACCTTGGGCCGGGCCGGTTCGGGGTGAAGATCAAGGATATGCGCACCCTGCCAGACCTTGCCGTGATAGGCGAACATTCGCGCCGCCAGCTGGTTGGCCCAGATGACATGCAGCGTGGGGTCCAAGATCACCACGCCGACCGGTTCGCGCTGAAGACGATATTCGAAGCTGGGCTGCTGGGTCATGGCCCAAGGGCAGCATGATCAGTCGGCAAATGCAAGGCGCTATGGGTTGCACGGCCTTTGCCTGGGTGCTAACTTTCGCGCTTCACAAGGATTTCCGGGCAATTCGCCCCTTATGCAAGAGAGAGCCACCGCATGTCCCTGGACAAAGACACCGTCAGGAATATCGCCAACCTGGCGCGTCTGGAGGTGCGCGACGACGAGCTGGACCATCTGGCCGGTCAGTTGTCGAACATCATGACCTTCGTCGAGCAGCTTGCCGAGGTGAATACCGACGGCGTGCAACCCATGACCAGCGTCGCCGAGCTGACCCTGCCCCTGCGGGCGGATGTGGTCAATGACGGCAACTGCCGCGACAAGGTTCTGGCCAATGCGCCGGAACAGACCGACGGCTTCTTCCTGGTTCCCAAGGTGGTGGAATAAGCATGAGCAAGCTGATCACCCTGACCATGGCCGAGGCGCGCAAGGCGCTGGCGGCCAAGGAGTTCACCGCTGTCGAGCTGGTGGATGCCCACATCAAGCAGGCCGAGAAGGCCCGCCCCCTGAACGCCTTCGTCACCGAGACCTTCGAGCAGGCCCGTGACGCCGCCAAGGTTTCCGACGCCAAGATCGCCAAGGGCGAAGCCGGCGCCATGGAGGGCCTGCCCATCGGCATGAAGGATCTCTATTGCACCGAGGGGGTGCGCACCACCGCCTCGTCCAAGATCCTGTCCAACTTCGTGCCGCCCTATGAGTCGACGGTTTCGGCCAATCTGAAGAAGGCCGGCGCCATCACCATCGGCAAGACCTCGCTTGACGAGTTCGCCATGGGCTCGTCGAACATGACCAGCGCCTTCGGCAATGTGGAAAACCCCTGGAAGCGCAGGAACGATCCGGCGACCCAGCTGGTTCCCGGCGGCTCCTCGGGCGGCTCTGCCTCCGCCGTCGCCGCCCGCGCCGTCATGGCCGCCACCGGCACCGATACCGGCGGGTCGATCCGTCAGCCCGCCGCCTTCTGCGGCATCACCGGCATCAAGCCAACCTATGGCCGCTGCTCGCGCTGGGGCATCATCGCCTTCGCCTCGTCCCTGGATCAGGCCGGCCCCATGACCCGCTCGGTGCGCGACGCCGCCATCATGCTGGGCTCCATGGCCGGTCACGACCCCAAGGACAGCACCTCGGCCCCGGTGGCCGTGCCGAATTTCGAAGCCGCCCTGACCGGCGACATTCGCGGTCTGAAGGTGGGTATCCCCAAGGAATACCGCCCCGAAGGCCTGTCGGATGAAATCCAGCAGCTGTGGGAAAACGGCATCAAGATGCTGCAGGAGGCCGGGGCCACCCCGGTCGAGATCAGCCTGCCGCACACCAAATATGCGCTGCCGACCTATTACATCGTCGCTCCGGCGGAATGTTCGTCCAACCTGGCCCGCTATGACGGCCTGCGCTATGGCCAGCGCGTCGAGGGCAAGACCCTGGACGAGATGTATGCCAAGAGCCGCGCCGCCGGATTCGGCAAGGAAGTCCGCCGCCGTATCCTGGTCGGCACCTATGTGCTGTCGGCGGGCTATTACGATGCCTATTACGCCAAGGCGCAGAAGGTCCGCCGTCTGATCGCCGACGACTTCAAGAAGGCTTTCGAGACGGTGGATGTCATCCTGACCCCCACCGCTCCGTCCGCCGCTTTCGGCATGGGCGAGACCGACGACAATCCCGTCACCATGTGGCTGAACGACGTCTTCACCATTCCCACCAGCCTGGCCGGTCTGCCCGGTCTGTCGCTGCCGGGCGGCCTGTCCGCCGACGGCCTGCCGCTGGGACTGCAACTGATCGGCCGTCCCTTCGATGAAGAGACCGTGCTGAAGGTTGCCGATGTGATGGAAAAGGCCGTGGGCTTCGACGCCCTTCCGGCCTTTGTGGAGGCTTAATCATGGCTTATGTGATTCAGGGCGAAACGGGTGACTGGGAGCTGGTCATCGGCCTGGAGGTCCATGCCCAGGTGACCAGCAAGTCCAAGCTGTTCTCGGGCGCCGCCACCGATTTCGGCGCCGAGGCCAATACTCAGGTCTCGCTGGTGGACGCCGCCATGCCCGGCATGCTGCCGGTGCTGAACGAGAAATGCGTCGAGCAGGCGGTCCGTACCGGTCTGGGCCTGAAGGCTCAGATCAACCTGACCTCGGTCTTCGCCCGCAAGAACTATTTCTATGCCGATCTGCCCCAGGGCTATCAGATCAGCCAGTTCGAGTTCCCGATTGTCGGTGAGGGCGAGGTGATCCTCGACATGCCCGACGGCTCCAGCCGCACCGTCGGCATCGAGCGCCTGCATATGGAGCAGGACGCCGGCAAGTCCATGCACGACCAGCATCCGTCCAAGTCGTTCATCGACTTGAACCGCTCGGGCGTGGCCCTGATGGAGATCGTCTCGAAGCCCGACATGCGCAGCCCCGAAGAGGCGGCGGCCTATGTCACCAAGCTGCGCTCGATCCTGCGTTACCTGGGCACCTGCGACGGCAACATGGCCGAAGGCTCCATGCGCGCCGACGCCAATGTCTCGGTCCGCAAGGCCGGCGAGCCCTATCGCACCCGCGCCGAGATCAAGAACGTCAACTCGATCCGCTTCCTGCAGCAGGCCATCGAATATGAGGCCCGCCGCCAGATCGATGTCTATGAAGAAGGCGGGCAGGTGGTTCAGGAAACCCGCCTGTGGGATTCCGTCAAGGGCGAGACCCGTTCCATGCGCAGCAAGGAACAGGCCCATGACTACCGCTATTTCCCCGACCCCGACCTGCTGCCCTTGGTGCTGACCCAGAGCTTCGTCGATGGCATCAAGGCGACTCTCCCTGAGCTGCCCGACGAAAAGAAGGACCGCTTCATCAAGGATTACGGCCTGTCCAACTATGACGCCGGCGTGCTGGTGGCCGAGCAGGCCAATGCCGACTTCTTCGAGAGCGTCGCCAAGGGCCGCGACCCCAAGCTGGCTTGCAACTGGGTGATGGGCGACTTCGCCGCAGCGCAGAACAAGCAGGGCCGCTCCATCGAGAATCCGGTGGTGTCCGCGGCTGATCTGGGCGGCCTGATCGACCTGATCGCCGACAACACGCTCTCGGGCCGTCTGGCCAAGGAAGTGTTCGAGCTGATGGTCGAAACCGGCAAGGCTCCCGCCGTCATCGTCGAGGAAAAGGGCCTGAAGCAGGTCACCGATACCGGGGCCATCGAAGGCGCCATCGACGCCGTGCTGGCCGCCAACCCGGGCAAGGTTGCCGACTATAAGGGCGGCAAGGACAAGCTGTTCGGCTTCTTCGTCGGCCAGGTGATGAAGAACACCGGCGGCAAGGCCAACCCGGCTTTGGTCAATGAAATCCTGAAGGCGAAGCTGAGCTAAACGCACTCCTTCGCGCAAGACAAACGCCGGCACGACTGTTAGGTTGTGCCGGCGTTTTTTGTTCCGGGGGGATGTGATGACCGAAAAACTGCCCGTGTTGTCCACGATTGGCGAAGCTTGGAAGAGCGTGAAACAGCATGGGCGGCGGATGTTGCCCTATGTCGGTCTTCTGATACTGCTGGGGCTATGCATGCAAGGGATCAGCTTCGCGAGCGGATTCTGGGATGTCATGATTGATCCCGAACGCATGAAAGATTTCCATCCTAACGGGTTTGGCATGCTGTCCATGCTCCTGGTGGAACTCGTTGCCATCATTGCTCTGATCCCGACCATCACCAGCTTTCAAAGGCTTGTGGTGCAAGGGAACGAGGCGCGGGTAGGATTGGCTTATAAGCGCGAGGAATGGCTGGTCGTTCGCAGCGCCTTCACGCTGTTTTTTAGCTATATTGGTCTGTTGGTTGCCCTTCTTATTCTTGAATTCATCACGATTGCTCTGGCAAGCGCCCTTAAGGCGGGTTGGCTGGCGGCGATCCTCAATATCGCCGGATTGATATTTCTGTTCGTTGTCGTTTTTCGCCTGACCTTAATGTTGCCGGCAGCCGCTGTCGGCGATCGGCTCTCTTTGAAGGCCTGCTTGCGTCTGTCCAAGAGCAATAGCCTGAGACTCTTTGCCGTTGCTTTGCTGCCGCTTCTGCCCCTGATCGTTAGCCAGCTAGGTCTGGAAGTTATGATCATTGATTTCAATCACCCTGGCGGGCCGAAATTGATGACGTTACCCACCTGGGTTTGGGTTTCCGGTGGGCTTGTCTTTTCCGTAATTTATTTCATCACGATGGCTCTTACGTCTGCGGCATGGGCATTGGCTTATCGCCATCTGAAAGGCAATGAGCCAGCTCCAGAAGTCCTGCCTGAACCCGTCCCCATCACTCCCTAGTCATTCCGGCAAAGAGGTCTTGGCGTCATGACTGTTCCCGTCCTTTCGGTGATCCGAGACAGCTATGGGGTGCTGGCCCGGCATCCGCGGGCTTCCATAGTCTGTCTGGGCAAGGGGCTGCTGGCCATTGCCGCGATAATCCTTGTCACGATCGGGCTGACGATCACCGCCAATGGTGTGGCGGGGAGCGCCATGGGGCAGGGGCCATTGCCCACGCTCATAGCTGGGGTGGCTCTGCTGGCGATCGCGCTGGTGATGATTTGTGTGCAGACCAGCTTCATCAGGCTGGCCTATTTTGGCGCTAATGCCCGCATGGGCTTGCGCTTTGCCGCCGAGGAACGGGCGACCGTCAGGGCTTATTTCAAGCTGTTCCTGCTGCAAAGCATCGTGATCATCGCCCTAATGCTGCCCTGTGCTCTGCTGGCTTGGCTGGCCCATGTCATGACCGGCGGGAATATGCCGCCTTATCTGTCGGTGCCTTTGGTGCTGATCTGCGGACTGCTGTTCTTGTGGGTCAATGGTCGGGTTTATCCCATCTGGCCGGCGGCGGCGGTCGGGCAGTCTCTGACCCTGCGCGAGGCTTATGAGCTGAGCCGGGGAAATGGCTGGCGGATCGTTCTGGCGGTACTGCCCAATCTTCTACTTCTGGGGCTGCTGGCCAGCCTGCAAAAATCATCGTTGGGGGCCAAGCCTGCGGTGATCCTGCTGAGCGTCTTGCTGAATATCGTCATTCTGGTGACGCTCTCGACGGCGCTGGGCAGCCTTTACAAACATTTGTCGCCACCCCGGGACTGAGCCCGCTATAGTCGGGCCATCATGTCGCATCCCTTCCTGCGCGGCCTGCGGGCCTCGTTTCCCGTTGTCGTCGGTTATTGTCCCATCGCATTTTCCTTCGGGCTGGTCAGCCATGAAGGCGGTTTGCCCTTATGGGCGGCGGTGCTGATGTCGATGCTGGTCTATACCGGCGCCGGGCAGTTCGCGACCATCTCGATGCTGGGTATGGGAACCGCGCCGGCCGAGATCGTGGCGGCGGTGCTGTTCATGAACCTGCGCCATGTGGTGATGAACCTGGCCCTGCTGCCCAAGCTGGCGATCCGCTCACTCGGGCTGCGGTCCTTGGTGGCCTTGGGCGTGACCGACGAAACCTTTGCCGTCGCCTTGTTCTCGGGCGAGACCGCCTTGGGCAGCGCCGCCGGAATGCTGGGACTCAATCTCGGGGCCTGGAGCTCCTGGTGGCTGGGCAGTCTGGCCGGAGCCTGGGCCGCCGGGCTGGTGCCCCAGGCACTGAACCGGGCCATGGCGGTGATGCTCTATGGCCTGTTCATCGGCTTGCTGGTGCCGGCCTTGCGCGGGCAGGGCGGGAAGAGGGGGCTGATCATCGCCCTGGCGGCCATGGCGGCGCATCTGGCCGCCCGTCAGATCTTGGCCCCCGGCTGGGCGATCGTCGCCGCCATCCTGGCCGGAGCCTCGGTCGTCTTCCTGCTGCCGGAGGCCCCCGATGAGCCCTGAGCTTCCCCTTATCCTGGGATTATCCCTGGCCACCGCTCTGCCGCGTCTGGCTCCGGCCTTGCTGGGCGACCGCTTCCGCCCACCCAAGGCGCTGCACCGCTGGCTGGACGCGGTGCCGTTCGCGGCGCTGGGAGCCCTGATCTTTCCCGGTATCCTGAATGCCGATCCGACGACGCCCTGGGTCGGCGTCGCCGCCGGAGCCGCCGCCTTGCTGGCCTCTTGGCTGCGAGCGCCCGCCTATGGCGCGGCCCTGGCGGCGGTTCTCGCGGCAGCCCTGGCACAAGCCCTGGCGCAAGCCCTGATCTGATCCTATCTCTTGGGTTCATCAAGAGCCGGGAGGCAGGAATGATCACGCTTTACACTTGGGGCACCCCCAATGGCCGCAAAATCTCGATCATGCTGGAAGAGCTGGGATGGCCCTATACGGTGGTGCCGGTGGATATCACCAAGAATGCGCAGTTCGATCCCGGCTTTCTGGCGGTCAGCCCCAACAATAAAATCCCCGCCATCACCGATCCTGACGGCCCGGATGGCAAGCCGTTGCATTTATTCGAATCGGGGGCGATCCTGATCTATCTGGCGGAAAAGAGCGGACGCTTCCTGCCCAAGGACGGCGCCGCCCGAGCCGAGGCGCTGCAATGGCTGATGTGGCAGATGGGCGGCTTTGGCCCGATGCTGGGGCAGACGCATCACTTCCGCCGTTTCGCACCCGAGCCGGTTCCCTATGCCATCGACCGCTATAGCAAGGAAACCGCGCGGCTGTACGGCGTGCTGGAAAAGCAGCTGCAAGACCGCGACTTCGTGGCCGGAGATTATTCGGTGGCCGACATGGCCATCTATCCCTGGACCGAGCGTTACGAGTGGCAGGGCATCCCCATCGAGGACTATCCCAACATCCAGGCATGGCGTGCCCGCATGGCGGCGCGACCCGCCGTTGTGAAAGGAATGTCGATTCCGGCATAACCTGCTGTTGACGCCGCTCTTTTGATCCGGTAGAACCTGCCTTCCAGCCACGGTGGGCCGGTTCTCCGGCCTTATACTGATCCTGCGGAAGGGTGGGTGAGTGGCTTAAACCAGCAGTTTGCTAAACTGTCGTAGGGGTTAAACCCTACCGGGGGTTCGAATCCCCCCCCTTCCGCCACTTCCTCCCGATCGCTTGTTGATAGGCAACCTCGTCTCAATGACCAGGGTTGATGCAGTGCGTTTGAGCGGCGGCATATGCCTTTTCGAAGGCGGCCCCGGCGTGCAAGGCATCGAGCAGGGCATTGAGACCGGCAGGACCGGCGCAGGATAAAAATGTCCGCACCTCATGCCCAGCCGTGGTGTAGACCACATGAAAATTTCCGGGAACATCCCCTTCGGTTTCTCCGTACCGTCCCATGGCGGCGCCCCAGTCGCTGAAGGATGTCAGTTCGTCAAGCTTCGGGATTGGCAAACCTCGGTTTTGAATCTCGCGCCAATTGTCTTCTGAGTGGCGAGGCTCATTGGCCACGACGACGGCGACACCTTCATCGAACCACCGCGGAACGTTGCGGGCGGACCACCAGCCTCCGGCGCGTCGATAGAGTTCCGCATGCGACCATTCATGGGCGATCAGGGGCGAGGAGAGGCCCTCGGCCGACAGTCGAATAGCGAAGTCACCATAGGCCGCCGCTCTTTGACCGTAAGAGCCAAAACGAACATCGCAAGCCTTCGTGAGACAGGCGACGAAGTAAGGAGTGGCCGTGGCGTCTCCGTAGAATGCGACGAGGGTGGCGTGGGCAATCTCGATTTGTCGTTGAAGCTCTTGCCGCTGATCGGCCGTCATCGATGGCTCGACATAGAGCAGGGGAGTCACTTCATCCATTCCCGATGTCTTCGGGAACCACATCGGTGCACTGTGAAGCGCACCGCAACCGGCCAGTAAAACCGCACAGGCTCCCAGCAACAGAGCTCTGCAGATGTGAGGCATAGCGACCCGAGCTGGCCGGACTGAAAGCTTCCGTAGGGTTTGCATCGGACCTTGTCGTCCCTTCCGATGTTGGTTCGTCGAGCCACAGCCGCCTTTGGCCCCAAGACCGAATAGTGCCGCGCTTGCTGCGGGATGATCAAGACCTTAGCCCTTTTGGATCGTCAAGACGATGCGCGTCTTGACGGCGAAGGCCTGTTGCTGGCTCAGTGCTGGGACTGACTTTGGCAAGGCATGGGCGGGGATGGAAACGGCAGGCACTCTTTACGACATTCTTGCCCTGCTGGGTGCTGCCGTGGTGCTGGTTCCTCTTCTGCAACGATTGGGGATTCCCTCGGTGCTGGGCTATCTGGCGGCGGGAGTGGTGCTGGGGCCTTATACGCCGGGGTTGGTGGTGGATGTCGAGGCCACCCGCCCGCTGGCCGAGTTCGGCGTCGTCTTCCTGCTGTTCGCCATCGGCTTGGAACTGCCCTTGGCGCGGCTGCGCACCATGCAGCGCTATATCTTCGGACTGGGATTTCTGCAGGTGGCGCTGTCGGCGGCACTGTTTGGCGGGCTGGCTTATTTCGGCTGGGGGCAGGGGCTGCCGGCGGCCTTGGTGATCGGCGCGACCCTGGCTTTTTCCTCGACGGCGACGGTGCTGGTTCTGTTGGTCGAACGCAACGAGGCCGTCAGCCAGCATGGCCGCATGGCCATCTCGGTGCTGATCTTCCAGGATCTGGCGGTGGTGCCGGTTCTCGCCTTGCTGCCGCTGCTGGCGGGGGACAGCCATCACATGGCCGAGGCGCTGGGGCTGGCGGCGGCCAAGGCCTTGCTGGCCATCGCGGCGATCTGGATCATCGGCCGTTTCGTGCTGCGCCCAGCCTATGGCTATTTGTCGGCCATCAGGACGCCCGAGGTCTTCACCGCCGCCAATCTGCTCTTGGTGCTGGCGGTCGGCTGGTTGACCGCCGAGGCCGGCATGTCCATGGCGCTGGGAGCCTTTCTGGCGGGGCTGCTGCTGGCGGATTCGTCTTATCGTCATCAGGTGGAAGCCGATATCGAGCCCTTCCGCGGCCTGTTGCTGGGGCTGTTCTTCATGACCGTCGGCATGTCCATCGACCTGCCGCTGGTGGCGCGAACCTGGCCTATGATCCTGGGGCTGACCTTGCTGCTGCTGGGGCTGAAGACGGCGGTGATCGCGCTGCTTTGCCGGGGGCTGGGTTATGGCTGGAGGCAGGGGCTCAGGGTCGGACTGCTGCTGGCTCAGGTGGGTGAGTTCGCCTTCGTGGTGTTCGGCAAGGCGGCCTCCCTGCATTTGATCAAGGCCTCGGACAGCCAGACCTTGATGGCGGCGGTGGCTCTGTCCATGGTGCTGACGCCTTTGACCGCCGCGGCTGGACGTCGGCTGTCGCAATGGCGCCAACCCATAGCCGAGAGCCCGCAGCCGGCCAAGGCCGACATCGTCTCGGCTCCGGTGCTGATCGCCGGTTATGGCCGCGTCGGGCAGTTGGTGGCGCGGTTGCTGCGGGATCATCATGTGCCGACCCTGGCGCTCGATCTGGATAGCGAACGGGTCGCCCAGGCGCGCGAGAACGGCTTTCCGGTTTATTACGGAGACGCAAGCCATGCCGGTGTGCTGCGCTCCATGGGGATCGAGCGGGCACGGGCAGCGGTGGTGACGGTCAACAAGCCGCGTAGCGCCGAGCGCACGGTGGGAGCCTTGCGGCGGCTGGCGCCGGGGCTGCCGATCATCGCCCGCGCCTCCGATCTGCCCCAGGAACATTTGCTGCAAGGCGCCGGAGCCAGCGCCGTGGTGCCGGAAACCCTTGAAGCCAGCCTGCAACTGGCGGCCTTGGCTCTGCGGGCCCTGGGGCTGCCGCCGGCTGAGATCGAGCGCACTATCCAGCAGCACCGGCTTGCGCATTATGGCATGCTGGAGCAAAGCCAAAGCGACAGCAAACAGGAGCCCTCATGACCAGGATCGCCCATATCGTCGCCGCCGGACTGATCGGCCTGTCGGTTTCGCTGGCGGCATCGGCCGCCGAAGCGCCGCCCTTGTCCAAGGGGCAGACGGTCTATGTCCCGGTCTATTCCCAGGTGCAGCACGGCAATCAGGATCGCAGCGGCAAGCCCGACGAATGGCTGCTGTCGGCCATGTTGTCGATCCGAAACACCGACCCCAAGAGCAGCATCGCCCTACGTTCGGTGCGCTATTTCGACAGCAAGGGCAAATTGCTGCGGGATTATCCGGTAACCGCGACCCTAGCTCCGCTGGAGAGCCGCGAGGTCTTTATCGAAAACCGCGATACCGAAGGCGGGGTCGGGGCGAATTTCCTGGTGGTCTGGGACGCGGCGTCGCCGGTCAACGCGCCGATCATCGAGACGGTGCATAGCAATTTCTATGGCAATCATTCGGTGGTCTTCACCAGCCCGGGCCAGCCTTTGCGCTGATGAGCCGGGCAAAGCATCTTCTGCTGGCGCTGACGCCCCACGGCTTCGGCCATGCCGCCATGACCGGGCCGGTGGTCGAGGCCTTGCGGGCCGAATGTCCCGATCTGCACCTGACCATCCAGACTGCGATCGGGCGGGACTGGCTGCTGACCCGCTATGCCGAGCCCTTTGACCAGATCACCGACTGCGCCGATTTCGGCATGCGGATGAATTCCGCCCTGTCGGTGGATGTCGAGCGGTCCTATGCCGATTACCGCGCCCTGCATCATGGGATCGAGGCGATCATCGCCGCCGAGGCCCGGCGCTTGCGGGTGTTGCAGGTGGATGCGGTGTTCTCGAACATCTCTTATATCAGCCTGCTGGCGGCTCAGCGGGCGGGCATTCCCAGTCTGGCCTTATGCTGCCTGAACTGGCATGACCTGTTCGGCCATTATTGCCACGAGCGGGAAGGGGCTGCCGAGATTCTTGCGCTGATGCGCCAAGGCTATGAATCTGCAGAGGAATTCCTCTGCCCGGCGCCCAGCATGCCCATGGATTTCGCCAATGTCCGGGCCATCGGTCCCTTGGCCAAGCTGGCCCGGCGGCGGCGGGAAGAGCTGGCGGCGCTGGTTCAGGCCAAGCCGGGGGATAAAATCGGGCTGATCGCCTTTGGCGGCATGGCGGTGCCGTTGGATTTCAGCCGCTGGCCCAGGATTCCCGGTTGGAAATGGGTGATCACCGCCGATCCTGGCGGCCATCCCGATTTGATCCCCAGAGACAGCCTGGAGATGGGATTTTCCGATATTCTCTGGTCTTGCGATCTGGTGGTGGGCAAGCCGGGCTATGGCACCTTCGCCGAGGCGGGGGTAGCCGGCACGCCCATGCTCTATCTGCCGCGCCCTGACTGGCCGGAAAGCCCACATCTCGTATCCTGGCTGGAGACCAAGGGCAGGGCCTTGTGTGTGCAGCCCGAAGATTTGTTCTCTGGAGCGGCGCTGGAGAGCCAACTGCAAAAGTTGTTTTCCTTGCCGACCAAGCCGTTACCCGCCGCCAGCGGCATTGCCGAGGCGGTTTTGGCGGTGAAAGCCTGCCTGCGATTGCAGGCGTAGTTGTAAGCTCGGCGGGATCGTTATCGCAGGGAATCGACTCCTTGGGCATGATGCCGTCAGCCAAGTTGAAGAGGGTTTTTCCCATGTCTCACAGCCTGATCTACGCCACCGCCGCCAATCGTGAGCAAGCCCTTGAAATCGCGCGGGTTCTTGTCTCGGAACGGCTGGTGGCCTGTGTCAATCTGCAAGATCGGGTGACATCGGTCTATTGGTGGGATGGCCATCTGCAAGAGGATGCGGAGGCGCTGATTTTGGCCAAAACCCGTTCATCCAATGTCTCGGCAGTGATCGCCAAGATCAAGGAATTGCACAGCTATTCTGTCCCCTGCATCACCGCCATAGAGTTGAGCGGCGGCAATCCCGACTATCTTGATTGGATCACCGCCGAAACCATCCCGGCAGGCTGACGGTCGCCACCGCCTGGGCGGCGATTCCCTCTTTGCGGCCGGTGAACCCCAGCCCCTCGGTGGTGGTGGCCTTGATGCTGACGCGGCCTTCCTCGATGCCCAGGATGGCGGCGGTGCGGCGGATCATGGCGGCGCGGTGCGGGCCGATCTTGGGACGTTCGCAGATGATGGTCAGATCGCAATGGCTGATGCGCCCGCCCATTCCCGCCACCAACTGCCCGGCATGAGCCAGGAACTGGGCCGAATCCGCACCCTTCCAGTGCATGTCCGAGGGCGGGAAATGCAGGCCGATATCGCCGGCGCCGATGGCTCCCAGCAAGGCGTCGGTCAGGGCGTGCAAGGCGACATCGGCATCGGAATGCCCCACCAGCCCGCCATCATGGGGAACCTGGACATTGCACAAAGTGACGAAGGCGCCGGGCCCGAACTTATGCACGTCATAGCCGCTGCCGATTCTGGTTTCCCATGCGCCTTCAAAGCGTTGCTGGGCCTTGCTGAGATCTTGGCTGGTGGTGATCTTGATGTTGTCCTCGGATCCGTCCACCAATTCCACCGCCATTCCGGCGGCTTCGGCCACCGCGGCGTCGTCGGTCAGCTCTTGCCCGGCGGCGGCGCGATGGGCGGCCAGCAGGGGCGCGAAATGGAAGCCCTGGGGCGTCTGCGCCCGCCAGAGACCGGCTCGCGGCAGGGTCTCGGTGATCAGCCTGCCATCGGGGCTTTGGCGCTTCAGGGTGTCATAGACCGGCAGCGCCGGAATGGCGCCGGGATGGCGCTCCAGCGCCGCCAGCACCCGCCCGACCAGCCCGGCTTCCAGAAAGGGGCGGGCGCCGTCATGGATCAGCACCAGATCGGGGGGATTGTCGGCCAAGGCCTCCAGCCCCAGCCGCACGGACTCTTGGCGGGTGGCGCCGCCCAGGATGGGAGCGGGCAGGGACAGGCCGGCGGCGGCGGCGTCATAGCGGTCGCGGTCATCGGGATGAATGACGGCGCAGACCTCGGATACCAGCGGATGCGCCGCCAGGGCGCCCAGGCTGTGACGCAGCACCGGGCGGCCATCCAGCTCGCGCCATTGCTTGGGAACATCGCCGCCAAACCGGCTGCCTCGTCCCGCCGCCACCACCAAAGCCACGCATCGCGCCATTTTTTCACCTCGGAGACAAATCTTGCGGGCAAGCCTAGCGGCCTTGGCGGCGCTTGCCAAGCAGATGGGGCGTGGATGGGGGCTTTGCCTGTCGCCGAGGCGGCGCTATATTTACCCTCATGTCGATGCTCTCTTCCCTTAATCTGGCGGCCTTGGTCAGCCTGATCCCGGCGGCGCTGCTGCCGTTCCGCACGCAGAACCAGCGCGATTCCTGGTTCTGGGCCGTTCTCGCCCTGGCGGTTCTCGGGCCGCTTTTGTGGTCGGTCAGCCTGTTCTCGGAAAATTGGAGCGCCGGTCTGGCCGCCGATCTGTGGGCGGGGATCGCCGCCAGCATGATCCTGTTCACCGGCGTTTGCCTGCTGGAGCGACAGGCCTGGCGGCTGATGCCGCTGCTGTCGCCTTATCTGCTGCTGCTGGGCTTGGCGGCGTCGCTGCTGGCGGGCACCGCCGAATTGCCCCTGCCGGACAATGCGCCCGGCGCTTGGCTGGATCTGCATATCCTGGTGTCGGTGGGGGTGATCGCCACCCTGACCCTGGCGGCGGTGGCGGCCTTGGGCTCGTTCCTGCAGTCCCGCGCCCTGAAGCTGAAGAAGCCCAATCGCCTGACCCGTCTGCTGCCGGCGGTGGCCGACAGCGAACGCCTGTCCGAGCGGCTGCTGGCGGTGTCCGAGCTGATCCTGGGGCTGGGGCTGGCCACCGGCATGGCTACGCAATATCTGGAAAGCGGCAATTTCCTGAAGCTGGACCACAAGACGCTGCTCAGTCTGCTGGCATTTGCGGTTATCGGATTACTCTTGATCGGGCGTCGGGTCTGCGGCGTTCGTGGGCAAATGGCCGCCCGCGTGGTGTTGCTGGCTTATCTGTTGATTATCCTTGGATATTTTGGCGTCAAATTCGTCCATCAAGTGCTACTTTCTTAATCACCACAATTTAAATGCCGATTTTATAGTCAAAAATAGCCATTGCATGGGATGTGTCTGCACAATTAGTATGCAGGCCAGTTTTGTGGTCATGGCTTTGAAAATCGGCATGTTGAAAATCGGCTCTGTCACCCTGGACAATCCTGTCATCCTGGCCCCCATGGCCGGAGTGACCGACATGCCTTTCCGCCGGTTGGTAAAGCGGGGCGGGGTCGGCTTGGTCGTGTCCGAAATGATCGCCTCGGAAGCGATGATCCGCGCCAACAAGCAGACCATGAAGATGTCCACCGGCTGCGCCGAGGAATTTCCCATGTCGGTGCAGTTGGCCGGCTGCGAGCCCGAACGCATGGCCGAGGCCGCCCGCCTGAACGAGGACCGGGGCGCCGCCATCATCGACATCAATATGGGCTGCCCGGTGAAGAAGGTGGTCAAGGGCGATGCCGGTTCCGCCCTGATGAAGGACGAAAAGCTGGCCGGAGCCATCATGGAAGCGGTGGTCAAGGCGGTGAAGCTGCCCGTGACCCTGAAGATGCGGACCGGCTGGGACGAGGGCAACCGCAACGCCCCCACCATCGCCCGCATCGCCGAGCAGGCCGGCATTCAGATGGTGACGGTCCATGGCCGCACCCGCGCCCAGCTTTATTCCGGCCATGCCGATTGGGGTTTCATCCGTCAGGTCAAGGACGCGGTCTCGATCCCGGTGGTGGGCAATGGCGACATCTGCTCGATCGAGGATGCGCAAGAGATGCTGCGGCTGTCCGGAGCCGACGGCGTGATGATCGGCCGCGGCTCTTATGGCCGTCCTTGGCTGCCGGGGCAGGTGGCGCATTTCCTGACGACCGGGGAACGCCGGCCCGACCCGACCCTGGCCGAGCAGCTGGTGGTTTTGTTGGAACATTTCGACAGCATGATCGAGCATTACGGCTCCGAGACCGGCTGTCGCATGGCCCGCAAGCATGTCGCTTGGTACTCCAAGGGACTGCATGGCTCGACCGAGTTCCGCGCCCATATCAATCAATCCCTGTCCGCGGAAGAGGTGCGCAGGATGATTATCGAATTCTACGACCCGATCCTGCAGCGGATGGCGGCATGAGCAAGAAACTGGCTTTCCTGCGCCGCAAGCCGACGCAGCCGCAGATCGATCCTGCCTCGGTGCTCAACACCCTGACGGCGGCGGTCCTGGTGCTGGACGAAGAACGCTGCATTCAGCAGGTTAATTCCGCAGCCGAGGATCTGTTCGAATCCTCGGCGCATCATCTGCTGGGCATGCCCATGGTCGAGCTGCTGCCGCCCGACTGCCCGCTGTTCACCCTGATCAGCCAGGCCGCCAACGAAGGCGCCAGCGTGTCGGAATACGGCGTCTCCATCGACAGCCCGCGCACCGGCCCGCGCACCATGAATATTCAGGTGGCGCCGCTGTCCGAGCGGCCCAACTGGGTGGTGGTTTCGCTGCACGAACAATCCATCGCTCTGAAGATCGGCCATCAGCTGACCCATCGCAACTCGGCCCGCTCGGTGACCGCCATGGCCGCCATGCTGGCCCACGAGGTCAAGAACCCGCTGTCGGGCATTCGTGGCGCGGCGCAGCTGCTGGAGCAGAACTGCTCGCCCGAGGACCGCACCCTGACCCAGCTGATCTGCGACGAATCCGATCGCATCGTCGCCTTGGTCAACCGCATGGAGGTCTTCTCGGACAAGCGCCCGATCGAACGGCAGGCGGTCAATATCCATGGCGTCATGGAACATGTGCGCCGCATCGCCCAGGCCGGGTTCGGACGCAATATCCGCTTTGTCGAGAATTACGATCCCTCGCTGCCGCCGGTGGCGGGCAATCGCGACCAGCTGGTGCAGGTCTTCCTGAATCTGGTCAAGAACGCCTGCGAAGCCGCCATCGTCGAAGGTGGCGAAGTGGTGCTGTCCACCGCCTATCAGCATGGCATCCGTCTAGCGGTGCCGGGGATCGACACCCGGATGCATCTGCCGCTGGTGGTCAGTGTTCAAGACAACGGCCCCGGTATCCCCGAGGACCTGCGGCCCAATCTCTTTGACCCCTTCGTGACCACCAAAGCCACCGGAACCGGCCTTGGCCTGGCCCTGGTCGCCAAGATCATCGGCGATCACGGCGGCGTGGTCGAATTCGACAGCCAGCCGCGCCGGACTCTGTTCCGCGTCATGCTGCCCATGGTTCCCAATGAGGAAAGCATCTAAATGACCTCGACCATTCTGGTCGCCGACGACGATCGCGGCATCCGTACCGTTTTGACCCAGGCCCTGGGCCGCGCCGGTTATGACGTGCGCACCACCGGCAACGCCTCGACCCTGTGGCGCTGGGTGTCCGACGGCGAGGGGGATCTGGTGATCACCGACGTGGTGATGCCCGACGAGAGCGGCCTGGACCTGCTGCCGCGCATCAAGAAGATCCGCCCCGACATGCGCATCATCGTCATGAGCGCGCAGAACACGCTGCTGACGGCGGTGAAGGCTGCCCAGCGCGGAGCCTTTGAATATCTGCCCAAGCCCTTCGACATCCGCGAGCTGGTCAGCGTGGTGCAGCGCGCCCTGACCACGCCGCGCGGCCCCGTGGCGCCGGAAGAGGCCGGCGAGGGGGAGGAGAGCCTGCCGCTGATCGGCCGTTCGCCGGCGATGCAGGAAATCTATCGCACCCTGGCCCGCCTGATGGGCACCGACCTGACGGTGATGATCACCGGCGAGTCCGGTACCGGCAAGGAACTGGTGGCTCGGGCGCTGCACGATTACGGCAAGCGCCGCAACGGTCCCTTCGTCGCCATCAATATGGCGGCAATCCCGCGCGAGCTGATCGAGTCGGAACTGTTCGGCCATGAGAAGGGCGCCTTCACCGGCGCCACCCAGCGGGCCGCCGGCCGCTTCGAGCAGGCCGAGGGCGGCACCCTGTTCCTGGACGAAATCGGCGATATGCCGCCCGAAGCCCAGACCCGTCTGCTGCGCGTGCTGCAGGAAGGCGAATATACCACGGTCGGCGGGCGCACTCCGATCCGCGCCAATGTGCGCATCGTCGCCGCCACCCACCGCGATTTGACCCAGCTGATCCGCCAGGGTCTGTTCCGCGAAGACTTGTTCTATCGCCTGAACGTGGTGCCGATTCGTCTGCCGCCGCTGCGCGAACGCACCGAGGATATCCCCGAGCTGGTGCGTCATTTCCTCAATCAGGCCGCGTCCGAGGGCTTGCCCGCCAAGACCATGGACGGTCAGGCCATGGACCGCATGAAGCGTCACCGCTGGCCCGGCAATGTCCGCGAGCTGGAAAATCTGGTGCGCCGTCTGGCCGCCCTTTATGCCCAGGAAGTCATCGGCATCGAGGTGGTCGAGACCGAACTGGCGGGCGGCCTGCCCATCAGCGACGGCCCCGGCGGCGGCGTATCGGACAATGAAGGTCTGAGCGGCTCGGTCGAGCGGCATCTGCGGGAATATTTCTCGGCCCATGCCGATGGCCTGCCGGCTGCCGGCGTCTATGACCGCGTCCTGCGGGAAGTGGAAAAGCCGCTGATCACCCTGACCCTGGAAGCCACCCGCGGCAATCAGATCAAGGCGGCCCACGTCCTGGGCTTGAACCGCAACACGCTCCGTAAGAAGATCAAGGATCTCGATATTCAGGTCGTGCGCGGCCTCAAGTAACGGAGGTCCGACAGAGCATGGCCGACAACAAGAGCGCCGAGACGAAAAACGGGCGCTCGCGCCTTTTGTTGCGCTTCCGTCTGTGGAGCCGCCGGGTCGAACTGCCGCGCAAGCTGGCCCTGATCCTGACCCTGGCGGTGATTGCCTCGGGCATCGCCACCTATGCCGCCTTGACCCGCTCGGGACCGCTGGGCGGCCCCAATCCCCGCACGGTTCTGCGCCTCTTGGTGCTGGATGTGGTGCTGCTGCTGCTGCTGGCCTCGCTGGTGGTGCGCAAGCTGGCCAAGCTTTGGGTGCAGCGGCGCAGTGGCGGTGCCGGCGCCAAGCTGCATGTGCGTCTGGTGGTGATGTTCTCGGCGGTGGCCGTCACGCCGGCCATTCTGGTGGCGGTGTTCTCGACCCTGCTGATCAATTTCGGCGTCGAGCAATGGTTCAATACCCGGGTCTCCTCGGCCATCTCGGATGCCCAGGAAGTCGCCAACGCCTATCTGGCCGAGCATCAGCAGGCCCTGGGCGGCGATGCCATGGCCATGGTGAACGATATCAACCGCCAGGGGCCGGGGTTGCTGTTGAACCCCATGGCGCTGACCCAGTTGATCAACACCCAGGCAGCCATCCGAGGCCTTTCGGAAACGATTGTCTTTACCTCCCAGGGGCACGTCCTGGCGCGGGCGGGCTTGGCCTATTCCATGGAATTGTCCATCGAGCATATTCCCAACTGGGCTTATGAACGGGCCTCCATGGGCGAGGTGGCGGTCTTGATCACCCCCGGCGACGAGCGGGTCCGCGCTCTGGTCAAGCTGAGCGATTCCTTGCAGGACACCTATCTGTTCGTCGGACGCTATGCCGATCCCAAGGTGATCGCCCATGTCACCCGCACCACCCAGGCGGCGGATGAATATCACAAGATGGAAGGGACCCGATCAGGGCTGGAGATCACCTTCTCGGCCATCTTCGCCGTGGTGGCACTGCTGCTGCTGCTGGCGGCGGTCTGGATCGGCCTGTCCTTGGCGACCCAGCTGGCGACGCCCATCATGGGACTGATCGATGCCGCCGAGCGGGTACGGGCCGGCGATCTGACCGCCCGCGTCGATGCCGACGCCGCCTCGGACGAGCTGCGCTCCTTGAGCCGCGCCTTCAACCGCATGACCAATCAGCTCAGCGAGCAGCGCAAGGAGCTGATCTCGACCAATCAAGAGATCGAAGAGCGCCGCCGCTTTACCGAAGCTGTGCTGTCGGGCGTGTCGGCGGGGGTGATCGGCCTGGACCGTAACGGCATGGTCGAGCTTCCCAATCGTTCCGCCGCCGAATTCTTGGGGCAAAAGCCCGCCGAGATGGTCGGCAAGCCGCTGGGCGAGGTGGTGCCCGAGATGGAGGCCCTGCTGGAGGCCGCCCGCAAGCGTCCCGACCGATCGGTTCAAGACGAGATGAAGCTGCATCTCAATGGCCGGGCCTATGTGCTGTTGGTGCGGATTGCCGCCGAAAGCGACTCCGAGGGGGTCGTGACCGGCTTCGTGGTCACCTTCGACGATATATCCGAGCTTCTGTCGGCCCAGCGCAAGGCCGCCTGGGCCGATGTGGCCCGGCGCATCGCCCACGAGATCAAGAACCCGCTGACCCCGATCCAGCTCTCGGCCGAGCGGCTGAAGCGCAAATATCTGAAGCAGATCACGACCGACCCCGAGACCTTCGTCACCTGTACCGACACCATCATCCGTCAGGTCGGCGATATCGGCCGCATGGTGGATGAATTCTCGTCCTTCGCCCGCATGCCGGCGCCGGTGATGAAGCCCGAGAACCTGTCGGATGTGGCGCGTCAGGCGGTGTTCCTGGCCCGCAACGGCTATCCGGCCATCCGTTTCGAGGCCGAGCTGCCGTCCGAACCCTTGGCGATGCCCTGTGATGGCCGCCAGATTGGACAGGCCCTGACCAATCTTCTGAAGAACGCCGCCGAAGCCATCGAGGGGCGGGACGGGACCGACCTGGCTCCCGGCGTCATCAAGCTTTCCCTGGCGCGACAAGGGGAAAGCGTGCATCTGTGCATCGAGGACAATGGCAAGGGGCTGCCCGCCGACCAGCGCGACCGCCTGACCGAACCCTATGTCACCACCCGCGCCAAGGGGACCGGATTGGGACTTGCCATCGTCAAGAAAATCATGGAAGACCATGGGGGCGAGCTGTTGCTGGAGGACCGTTCGGATAGCGGCGAAGAACCGGGTGCGCGGGTGCGCATGCTGTTCCGTCCGACTGATTCCCTGGTGTCCGTGGCCGGCTCGGCCGAGACGGTGGTGAACGATGGCGCATGACATACTGATCGTCGATGACGAGGCCGATATCCGCATGCTGGTCAGCGGCCTGTTGGAGGACGAAGGTTTCCAAACCCGCGAGGCCGCCAACAGCGACGAAGCCTTTGCCGCCCTGGCGGCGCGGCGGCCCAGTCTGGTGCTGCTGGATATCTGGATCCAGGGCAGCAAGCTGGACGGCCTGCAAATCCTGGACGAGATCAAACGCGATCACCCCATGGTGCCGGTGGTGATGATGAGCGGCCACGGCAATATCGAGACCGCGGTCCAGGCCATCAAGCAAGGCGCCTACGAATTCATTGAAAAGCCGTTCCAATCCGACCGGCTGTTGCTGGTGGTGGACCGCGCCATCGAAAGCGCGCGTCTGCGCCGCGAGATCGAAGAGCTGAAGGCCCGCGCCGGCGGCATCGAGGAAGAGATCATCGGCCCCTCGACGGTGATGACTCAGCTGCGCCAAAGCGTCGAGCGGGTGGCTCCCACCAATTCCCGCGTGCTGATCACCGGCGGGCCCGGCGTCGGCAAGGAAGTGGTGGCCCGCGTCCTGCACAATCAATCCAAGCGGGCCAGCGGCCCCTTCGTGGTGGTCAACTGCGCCACCATGCATCCCGAGCGGATGGAAGCCGAGCTGTTCGGCGTCGAGGGCGGGCCGGAACGCGAACATAAGACCGGCCTGTTCGAGCAGGCCCATGGCGGCACCTTGGTGCTGGATGAAATCTCCGATATGCCCATGGAGACCCAGGGCAAGATCGTCCGGGCCCTGCAGGAACAGACCTTCGAGCGGGTCGGCGGCGGCCATCGGGTCGAGGTGGATGTCCGCGTGATGGCCACCACCAACCGCGACCTTGCCGCCGAGATCCAGTCCGGACATTTCCGCGAGGATCTGTATTACCGTCTGAATGTGGTGCCGCTGCGGCTGCCCGCCTTGCGCGACCATCGGGAAGACATCCCCGAGCTGGCCCGCTATTTCATGTCCCGCGCCGCCCAGGCCGCCGGCCTCAGCCCGCGTCCGCTGGGCGAGGACACCCTGGCCGCCTTGCAGGCCTATGACTGGCCGGGCAATGTCCGTCAGCTTCGCAATGTGATGGACTGGCTGCTGATCATGGCGCCGGGCGAATCCCGCGAACCAATCCGCGCCGACATGCTGCCGCCCGAGATCGGAGCCATCACGCCCGATGTGCTGCGCTGGGAAAAGTCCGGAGAAATCATGACCTTGCCCCTGCGCGAGGCCCGCGAGCTGTTCGAGCGGGAATATCTGCTGGCCCAGGTCACCCGCTTTGCCGGCAATATCTCGCGCACCGCCGCCTTTGTCGGCATGGAGCGTTCGGCCCTGCATCGCAAGCTGAAGACCCTGGGCGTCAATACCGACGAAAAAAGCCGCTAAAGAGGGAATGATCCTATGAAAGTCATCGTCTGCGGCGCTGGTCAGGTGGGCTTCAACATCGCCCATTATCTGGCCCATGAGGACAACGACGTCACCGTCATCGATCAGCGCCCCGAGCTGGTCCGTAAGATGAGCGACACCTTGGATGTCCGCTGCATCCAGGGCTATGCCTCGCATCCCTCGGTGCTGGAGCAGGCGGGGGCCGCCGATGCCGACATGATCATCGCCGTCACCGCCGCCGATGAAGTCAACATGATCGCCTGCCAGGTGGCGCATTCCCTGTTCAACGTGCCGACCAAGGTCGCCCGGGTGCGCAATCAAAGCTATTTGCAGCCCATCTGGTCGAACCTGTTCTCGCGCGATCATCTGCCCATCGACGTCATCATCTCACCCGAGATCGAGGTCGCCCGCGCCATCACCCGGCGTTTGCAGGTTCCCGGCGCTTTGGAAGTGATCCCGCTGGCCGGCGACAAGGTGCGCTTGATCGGCGTGCGCTGCACCGAGGCGACGCCGCTGGTCAATACGCCGCTGCGCCAGCTGACGGTGCTGTTCCCCGATCTGAACATCGTGGTGATCGGCATCGTCCGCGACGGCAAGCCGCTGGTGCCCACCGCCGAGGACCAGATGCTGCCCGGCGACGAAGTGCTGTTCGTGGTCGATACCCAGCATACCCAGCGGGCCATGACCGCTTTTGGCCATGAAGAGCCGGAAGCCCGGCGCATCGTCATTTTCGGCGGCGGCAATATCGGCCAATGCCTGGCCCAGCAGATCGAGGGGCAGACCTCGGGCGTGACCGCCAAGATCATCGAAGGCAACCAGTCCCGCGCCGAACAGCTGGCCCGGTCCCTGGCCAATACCCTGGTGCTGAACGGCGACGTTCTGGAAACCGCCATGCTGGACGAGGCCGCCGTCGCCACCGCCGAGACCGTGGTCGCCGTCACCAATGATGACGAAACCAATGTGCTGTCGGCGCTGCTGGCCAAGAAGCTGGGCTGCAAGCGGGTGATGGCGCTGGTCAACAAGACCGACTATTCGACCCTGATGAGCAATCTGGGCATCGATGTGGTGATCTCGCCCCGCGCCATCACCGTCTCGCACATCCTTCAGCATGTGCGCCGGGGCAAGATCCGCGCCGTGCATTCCATCAATGAAGGCTTTGGCGAACTGATCGAGGCCGACGCCCTGGAAACCTCGCCGCTGGTGGGCAAGCCGCTGCGCGACGTCAAGCTGCCCAACGGCGTGCTGCTGGGCGCCCTGGTCCGCGATGGCAAGGTGATCAGCCCGCGCGGCACCACCATCGTGCAGGTGGGCGACCGGGTGATCTTGTTCTCGACCGCCGAAGCGGTGAAGAAGGTCGAGAAAATGTTCTCGGTCCGGCTGGAATATTTCTGATGACCATCGCCCTGCAAGCGGCCCCCAAGGCCGTCATCTTCGATTGGGACAACACCTTGGTGGACAGCTGGGGCTGCATCCAGGCGGCCATGAACCGCACCTTGTCGGTCATGGGCCATCCCGAATGGGACATTCACGAGACCAAGCGCAAGGTGGCCTTGTCGCTGCGCGACAGCTTCCCCCAAATGTTCGGCGATCGCTGGACCGAGGCGCGGGATGTCTTCTATGCCGCCTTCGAAGAAATCCACCTGGACTATCTGAAGCCGCTGCCCGGTGCGGCCGAGATGCTGGAAGGCTTGGCGGCCTTGGGCGTAACTTTGTCGGTGGTCAGCAACAAGAATGGCCGCTTCCTGCGCCAGGAAGCCGAGCATCTGGGCTGGAGCAAGCATTTCCATCGTCTGGTCGGCGCCACCGACGCCGCCGCCGACAAGCCGTCGCCCGAGCCGGTGCATCTGGCCCTGGCCGAAAGTGGCATTCTGCCCGGTCCCGATGTCTGGTTTTGTGGTGATGCCGAAGTGGACATGCATTGCGCCGCCAATACCGGCTGCACGCCGATTTTGCTGCGTATCGACGAAATGGAAGATGGCGAGTTCGACAACTTTCCTCCCCGTTGTCATGTGGAAGGATGTGAGACTTTCGTCGCCCTTGTTTCAGAACTAGTGGTTCCCATATCTTCGATTTGATGGTAACGGTATGTGGTGAAAGGGATTTTATCCCTTTGGGCCGGGGCAAGAAGAAAGAGAAAACCCAATGTCGACCGAAAAATCGCAAAACGTTCAGGATGTCTTCCTGAATTACATCAGGAAGAACAAGTCTTCGGTGACGATCTTCCTCGTCAATGGTGTGAAGCTGCAGGGCATTGTCACTTGGTTTGACAATTTCTCGGTGCTGCTCCGCCGTGACGGCCATACTCAGCTTGTTTATAAGCACGCCATCTCGACCGTGATGCCGTCTACGCCCATCAGCCTGTTCGAGCCCAATGGGCAAGAGGGCGCCGAGGCCTAGTGTCTGATCGTTCCGAGGACTCCCGCGAATCGGCCTCGCCGTCGCGGGCCATGGTGGTGCATCCGGCGCCGCGATCCGCTGACCCGGCGCGGCACCCTGAATCGCGTCTGGCCGAAGCCGTCGGCTTGGCCGAAGCCATCGATCTGACTATCGCCGCCGCCGAGCTAGTTCCCCTCAGCAAGCCGCGTCCCGCCACCCTGATCGGTCAGGGCGCGGTCGAGCGTCTGGCCGAGGTGATCAAGGACAACGAGGTCGGGCTGGTGGTGGTGGATGCGCATCTGTCGCCGGTACAGCAGCGCAATCTGGAAAAGGCCTGGAAGGCCAAGGTCATCGACCGAACCGGCCTGATCCTGGAAATCTTCGGCGCCCGCGCCCGCACCCGCGAAGGCCGCTTGCAGGTCGAACTGGCGGCGCTCAGCTATCAGCGATCGCGTCTGGTCCGCAGCTGGACTCACCTGGAGCGCCAGCGCGGCGGCTTCGGCTTCCTGGGCGGCCCCGGCGAGACCCAGATCGAGGCCGACCGCCGCATGATCGGCGACCGCATCGTCAAGCTGAAGAAAGAGCTGGAAGAGGTCAAACGCACCCGCGAGCTGCATCGCAAGGCGCGCCGCCGGGTGCCTTATCCCATCGTCGCTCTGGTGGGCTATACCAATGCTGGCAAGTCGACCCTGTTCAACAGCCTGACCCGCGCCGAGGTGCTGGCCAAGGATCAGCTGTTCGCCACCTTGGACCCGACCATGCGCGGGCTGGTGCTGCCCTCGGGGCGCAATATCATCCTGTCCGATACGGTCGGCTTCGTCTCCGATCTGCCCCACGAGCTGGTCGCCGCCTTCCGCGCCACCCTGGAAGAGGTGCTGGAAGCCGATATCATCATCCATGTGCGCGATGTCGCCCATCCCGACACCGAGGCCCAGCGGGCCGATGTGGAAGGGGTGCTGCGGGAATTGGGCGTGGCCGAGGCGGTGGATCGCGGCTTGCTGGAAGCCCATAACAAGATCGACCTGCTGGATGCGGAGCGCCGGGCAGAAGTCCTCAATCAAGCCAACCGCGCTCCCCATGTCATTCCGCTCTCCGCCGTGACCGGCGAAGGGCAGGGGGATTTGCTGGCCCTGCTGGACCGCCAGCTGGCCGCCGAGCGCCGGGTGATCGAGGCCGAGCTTGCCTATTCCGACGGCGCGACCCTGGCCTGGCTCTATCGCCATGGCGAGGTGTTAAGCCGCGAGGACGGCGAGGACAGCATCAAATTGTCGGTGCGATTGGATGCGGCGAACGCCGCCCGCTTTGAAAGCCTTGCCCTAAATCCCTAGTCATGGTTTCTAGACCCTATGGTGAAGGTCGATCCCCACAGAGTCGCAGAGATCATCCGCAGCACGGCTGAAGAGGTGATCCTTCCACGATTCTGCTGTCTGACCAGCGGACAGGTGAAGGAAAAGGGGCCGGGCGACCTTGTCACCATTGCCGATACGGAAGCGGAACAACTTCTGACCCGCCGCCTGACCGAGCTTTTGCCCGGCAGTCTGGTGGTGGGCGAGGAATCCGTGGCCGCCGACGCCAAGGTGCTGGACCGTCTGAGCGGCGAAGCGCCGGTCTGGATCATCGATCCGGTGGATGGCACCCGCAATTTTGCCCATGGACGCCCGAAATTCGCGGTGATCGTCGCCTTGGTGGCTCGGGGCAAGACGGTGCAGGGCTGGATCCATGATCCGCTGGAGCATCAGACCTATGTGGCGGAGCAGGGGGCGGGCTGCCATGACCAGCAGGGAACCCGGCTGACCGTCGCTGCGGCTCCTGCCCAGCTCTCCGAGCTGCGCGGTTCCATCGGCAATCGCAAGATGGATGCGGTGGCCAATGCGGTCGCCAAGATGGTCCGTCAGGGCTCGGCCGCCCATGATTACATCGACCTGATCCTGGGACGCCTGCATTTTACCTATTACAAGCGGCTGCGCCCTTGGGATCACGCCGCCGGCATCCTGATGCATGCCGAGGCCGGGGGCGTCTCCCGCCTGTTCAACGGCGAACCCTATCGCCCGGTCTATACCGAGCAAGCCATCCTGATGGCCCCCGACGCGGACAGCTGGGAGCGGATTCGGGCGCTTTTCCCTTAGGTTGTCTGCATGCTGCACCCCGTCCCGGGGCCGCTCAGGCGCCGCGCCGGCTTGTCACTAAGCCCGATAGACCGCAAAGGCGCTGTTGGCCTGTTCGGTGGGCATGACTTCCAAGCGATTGATGTTCACATGGGGCGGCAGGGTGGCGACCCAATGGATGGTGTTGGCGATATCGTCGGCCGACAGGGGCGTCATGCCGGCATAGACCGAATCCGCCTTGCCCTCATCGCCCTTGAAGCGGACCAGCGAGAACTCGGTCTCGCACATGCCGGGCTCGATGACAGTGACGCGCACACCCTTGCCCAACAGATCGGCCCTCAGATTCAACGAGAACTGATCGACGAAAGCCTTTGTTCCGCCATAGACATTTCCACCCGGATAGGGATAGACGCCCGCCACCGAGCCGATATTGATGATATGTCCGCGCTTGCGCGCCACCATGCCCGGCAAGGCAAAGCGCGAACAATACATCACACCCTTGATGTTGGTGTCGACCATGGTATCCCAGTCATCCAGGCTGGCGGCTTCGGCGGGATTCAGGCCCAGCGCCAGACCGGCATTGTTGACCAGAACATCGATATCGGCGAAATCGGCGGGCAGGGAGGCAAAGGCCTGCTCGACCGCCTCGCGGTTTCGCACGTCCAAATTCAGGCAATGAACCGGAACCGACAGCTCCTTGGCCAAGGCCTCCAGCCGGTCGGTGCGGCGTCCCGCCAGGATCAGGCGGCAGCCATCCTGGGCGAAGCGGCGGGCGGCGGCAGCGCCGAAACCCGAGGTGGCGCCGGTGATGAAGACGATCCGAGGCTGGCTCATTTCTTTTTATCCTTAGGCTTTTCAGCGGGATAGGCGCCTTCGCGACGCATGACGAAGCGGGGCGCGGGCGAGAAGACGTTCTCGATATTCCAAATATAGACCAGATAGCCCTCATAGGGCTTGATGGCCGAGGCGTTATGCTCCAGCACATTGCCATTGGTGACGATGCGGAACTCGCCCTGGATATCCATGCCGGAACTGGTGGCCATCTGGGCATCGCTGGGCTTCAGCGTATTGCCGGAAACGATGATGCGGCCATCGGGTTTCGCGACCATTTGCAGCACGATGGCGTTGCGCCGGACAAAGGTCACCATGTCCGTGGCCGCCAGATGGCCCTGGCGCTCATAGGCGACCTTGAAGCGGCCATTGCCAAGGTTCTCGATCTTGGTGAAATTATCATCCCGTTCGAGATCCTTCATGATCCCGTCGATCTTTTCCTTGGCCTGGTCCGGGGTCAGCTTGCCCTGGGTAATCTCGCGATACAGCGGCGCCCAGGTCAGCTCGCCATAGAAGCTGAGCGCATAGTCGCCATTGCTGCCCAAACGGATTTCCGACTTGAAATGATTGGGCAGATAACAGGCCGCCAGCAGGGCGCACAGACCAACAGTCGCCAGGATTATCAGTCTTTTACGCATTGTCGTCATCATGGCCTCTTAAGACTCTGCCTGCTTCGCCGCCACCCAAAGCGCTTCCATTTCGTCCAGGCTGGCATCCTGGGGCAGACGGCCCTGTTGGGCCAAAGCCGCCTCGATGCTGCGGAAGCGCCGTTCGAACTTGGCGTTGCAACGGCGCAAAGCGCCTTCGGGATCGACCTTCAGTTTACGCGCCAGATTGACGCATGCGAAGAGCAGATCGCCAACTTCGTCCTCGATCCGATCCTGAGACAAGCCGCTTTCGATCTCGACGCGGACTTCGCCGATCTCTTCCTCGATTTTATCCAAGACCTGCACGGCATCCGGCCAGTCAAAGCCGACCCGACCAGCGCGGTTTTGCAGCTTCAGAGCGCGGGTGGCAGCGGGCAGGGCGGTGGACACCCCGTCCAGAACGCCGGGCGGCTTTTCCGGCAGCCCCTTGGCGGCCCGTTCGGCGGCCTTGGTGGCTTCCCAGGCCGCGATCTGGCTCTCCGAGTCCTTGATCACCGCTTGCCCGAACACATGGGGATGGCGGCGCTCCATTTTCTCGCAAATGCCGCCGGCGATAGCCTCGAAATCGAAATGCCCCGCCTCGGCGCCCATCTGAGCGTAGAAGACCACCTGGAAGAGCAGGTCGCCCAGCTCGTCCTTCAAGGACGGCATGTCTTGCGCCTCGATGGCTTCGACCACCTCATAGGCTTCCTCGATAGTATGAGGCGCTATGGTCGCGAAGCTTTGCTCCAGATCCCAAGGACAGCCGCCCTGGGGATCGCGCAGCTGGCGCATGATGTCGAGAAGTCGGTCGATGGCAGAGGACATGGTCAGGCTCATATGGGGCAGAGAGGAGGCATAATCCAGACGAAGCCGCCACCATGCCGGTCTGCGACGCGTTTCGCCATGAGATTCCTGAATTATTTTCCGGCACATCCAATTGTCGCATAATGTATATTATGACGAATATAGGATAGTCATAGAGAGCCGGAAAAACACAATGGCGCCAATGGCTTGCCCAAGGCTGCTGCCAAGCCCTGGTATCTCTCTGGCATCATTATTTTGCGGACATCAGGTCCGCGATCGCTTTGCTGGACAGCGCATCCTCGGCGTAAGCGAAGGTTCCGTTCTGCAGGACATCCTGGGCGGCGCGCATCAAGGCACCCAACGCGGCGCGTGCGAAAGATCCGCCGACGCTGATCCTGCGGACACCCACCTCGGCCAGTTCCGCGACCGAGTAATAAGGCGGGCGCAATCCCATGACCACATTGACCGGCTTATCGACGGCGGCACAGACCGTGCGAATGGCCTCCAGGTTCGGCAATCCCGGCGCATAGAGCACATCGGCCCCCGCCTGGGAAAAGGCCTGAAGCCGCTTGATGGTGTCATCCAGGTCAGGACGGCCCCAGAGAAAGTTCTCGGCTCGGGCGGTCAGCAAGAACGGCAGGCCTCGGGCGGCTTCGGCGGCGGCCTGGATGCGATCCACCGCCTGCGAGAGTTCGTAAATCGGCCAATCCGGCTCGCCGGTGGCGTCTTCGATCGAGCCGCCCATCAGCCCAATGGCGGCAGCCAGCCGGACGGTGTCGGCGCAGTCTTGCGCTTGGGCGCCGAATCCGTTGCCCAGATCCGCCGATACCGGCAAATCCGTCGCCGCCACGATCTCGGCCGCATTGGCCAGGATCTCGTCACGGCTCAAAGCCCCCAGATCATCCAGCTTGCCTTTGGAAAAGGCATAGCCAGCGCTGGTGGTCGCCAGGGCGGAAAAGCCAAGGCTGGTCAGCAGGCGGGCCGAACCGGCATCCCAAGGATTGGGAATGACGAAAGCCCCCTTCCCCTTATGCAGCGCTTGAAAGCGTTCGAACCGGCCCCACTGATCCATGACATTCCCGCCAGACTTGATCTGCGCAGCAGTCTAGCATGGGGAACATTTACAGAACAGAGCTATTTTTAAAGTTCGAACTGCTGGCCGTCATAGCCCGGCTCGACGCCGTCGGGCAGTTGCGCCCGCAAGGTCGCGTAATCCAGCCTTGGCGACATATGGGTCAAGACGGTGCGCTTGGGCTTCAGGCGCTCGACCCAGCCAAGCACCTTGTCCACATGGGCATGGGTGGGGTGCGGCACATCCAGCAAACAGCCGACGATCCACAAATCCAGCCCTTCCAGCTTGGCCAAGGAGCTTTCGGGCAATTCCCAGACATCGGTGCTATAGGCCATCTTGCCGAAACGAAAGCCGGTGGTCATGGCATAGCCGTGATCCTGCTCGATGGGGGTGATGGACAAGCCGCCCAGCGGGAAGGCATCGCCGACCACATGCGGGATCAGGCAGGGCTTGTAAATGGGGGTGGTGGAAAAATCCAAGGGCTCAAAGACATAGCCGAATCTCTTGGCAATATCGTCCAGGGTTTCCTGGCTGCCGAAGACCGGGATGCTGGCCTGCATGGCGCGATTGACCTCGCGCAGATCGTCGATACCGTGGGTATGGTCGGCATGGCCGTGGGTGAACAGCACCGCATCCAGGTGCCGAATTTCGGCCCGCAGCAACTGTTCGCGCATATCGGGGCTGGAATCGACCAGAATGGTCTGCCCCTGGTCCTGCACCAGGATAGAAGGCCGCAAGCGCCGGTTTCGCGGCTCGTTGGGGTCGCAATTGCCCCAGCCGGCACTGATCATGGGAACACCGCCGGCAGCGCCGCTGCCGAGGATGGTAACCCTCATCGCTTGGCCTTGGTGAACAGCTGGAAGAAGTTCTCCGTGGTGTGCTTGGCGATCACCTCGGTGTTGACCCGCTTGATTTCGGCCAGCTTCTCGGCGGTCTTCAGCACATAGGACGGTTCGTTACGCTTGCCGCGATAAGGCGCCGGAGACAGGTAGGGCGCATCGGTCTCGACCATCAGGCGATCCAGGGGAATATCCTGAATCACCTCGATCAGGTCATCATTCTTGGTGAAGGTGATGATGCCTGACAGCGACAGGTAAAGGCCTTTTTTCAGTGCTCTTTCAGCAAGATCGCGACCAGAGCTGAAGCAATGGATGAGCCCACGGAACGGCCCCATACTCATTTCGGCTGCGATGATTAATCCGGTATCGGAATCAGCGCTGCGGGAATGGATGATGACCGGCAGATCGGCTTCGCGGGCAGCCGCGATATGGGTGCGGAACAGCGCCCGCTGGGCCTCGCGCGGGCTGTGGTCGTAGAAATAATCCAGGCCGGTCTCGCCAAAGGCCAACACCTTGGGATGCTTGGCCAGCTCGACCAGACGCGCCACATCGGTGCGTTCCTTCCCGGCTTCATGGGGATGGATGCCGACGGTGCAATAGATGTTGTCATGGGCTTCGGCGACGGCCAGAACCCGGTCGAAGGTTTCGAGACTGGTGCCGATGGTCAGCATGGTCCCTACTCCCGCCTCGGCGGCGCGAGAGAGAACTCCGGCGAAATCCTCCTGGAAATCCGGATAGTCCAAGTGACAATGGCTGTCGACCAGCATCATTTCGCGGCCCCCTCCTCGGGATCGACATAGCGCGGGAAGATCCCTTCCGGCTTGGGCAGCGGCGTGCCCGCCACCAGCCTTTGCCCCAGGGATTCGAACCCGCGCGCCTCGGCCGGAACCACCAACTGGTCCAGCATGCGGGCGGTCGAAGCCGGCATGATCGGCTGCATCAGAATGGCGATCTGCCGGACGACGTCGGCCAGCACATAAAGCACGGTGCCCATGCGGGCCGGGTCGGTCTTCTTCAAGCCCCAAGGCGCTTGTCGATCGACGTAGACGTTAGCCGCCCTGACGACATTCCACAAGGCCTCAAGTCCGTCATGGAACTGCTGACGGTCGAAACTCTCGCGCAGCTTGCCTAGCAGAGCGGCGGCGGCGTCCAGCAATTCCTGGTCTTCGGCGGTCAGCGGGCCGCATTCCGGCACCTGGGCGCCGCAGTTCTTGTTGACCATGGACAGCGAGCGCTGGGCCAGATTGCCCAGTTCGTTGGCCAGTTCGCCATTCATGCGGTTGATCATGGCCCGCTGGGAGAAATCGCCGTCATTGCCGAAGGGCACTTCGCGCAGCAGGAAATAGCGGGTCTGGTCCAGGCCATAGCGTTCGACCAGCTCGACCGGATCGATGACATTGCCCAGCGACTTGGAGATCTTCTGGCCTTCGTTGGTCCACCAGCCATGGGCGAAGACGCGCTTGGGCGGCTCCAGCCCGGCGCCCATCAGGAAGGCCGGCCAATAGACCGCATGGAAGCGCAGGATGTCCTTGCCGACCATATGCAGGCTGGCGGGCCAGAACTTCTGGTATTCCGCGCTGTCGGTATCGGGATAGCCGGCGGCGGTGATGTAGTTGGCCAGGGCGTCCAGCCAGACATACATGATATGGGCCTCGTCGCCCGGCACCGGCACGCCCCATTTGAAGCTGGTGCGCGACACCGACAGATCCTGCAGACCGCCCTTCACGAAGCTCAAGACCTCGTTGCGGCGGCTTTGCGGGGCGATGAAGTCGGGATTGTCCTCATAGAATTTCAGCAGCCGATCCTGCCAGGCCGACAGGCGGAAGAAATAGCTGGGCTCCTCGACCCATTCCACCGGCGCTCCGGTCGGGGCGATCTTGCTGCCGTCGGGCTGGGTGGTCAGTTCGTCGGCGCTCCAAAAGGCCTCGTCGCGCACCGAATACCAGCCGGCATATTTGCCCAGATAGATCTCGCCGGTCTCGATCAGCTTGCTCCACAGCGCCTGCACCGACTTGATGTGGCGCGGCTGGGTGGTGCGGATGAAGTCGTCGTTGGAAAAGCCCATCAGCGCCGCCAGATCCTGGAAGCGCTTGGAAACCTCGTCGGTGAAGCTTTGCGGATCGACGCCAGCCTTCTCGGCCGACTTCTCGACCTTCTGGCCGTGCTCGTCGGTACCGGTCAGGAATTTGACCTCGAAACCATCCAGGCGCTTGAAGCGGGCCAGCACGTCGCAGGCCAGCGAGGTATAGGCATGGCCGATATGCGGACTGTCGTTGACGTAATAGATCGGCGTGGTGATGTAGAAGCGACGGGGGTCCGTCATCGACAGTCTCCAAAAATTCAATGCCTTACGACAGGCTATTGGCACAGCCTCTCAAGGCCTAGGAACGCATTCAGCAGCACTTGCTTGCGATCGAGATTGACCGCGTCGGCTCGCCCGAAAAGATGAGTGGTTTTTTCCCACAGCTCGACCCAACGATCAAGTCCGGCGGCGGATACCAGCTTGTTTTGCAAGGCGGCTTCGCCGCTGACCACCTCGGCCATGTCTCCCCTGCCCGCCGCCGTGGCGGCGCGGGCGATCCACCAGCAGAACAGGTCGGTGACGGTGCGGAAGGATTCGTCGGCACGGGCCACCTTATCGCCAAACTCGTGCAAGGACTGCACGTCCAGGCGCGGCAAGCCGGCCATCAGCCCCACCATGTCGCGATACAGCCCCAGCCCGCCTTCGGCCTCCAGGGCCATGGCCTTGCCGATGCTGCCCTCGGCCAGCCGGGATATGGCGGCGGCGTCCTCGGGGGCGAGATCGGGCTTAGAGGCCTGCAACAGCCCCTGCACCTGATCATTGGCCAAGGGCTTCAGCATCAGCCGGCGGCAGCGGGAACGGATGGTGGGCAGCAAGCGCCCGGGGCTATGGGAAACCAGCAACATCAATGCGTTGCGCGGCGGTTCCTCAAGCACTTTAAGAATGGCGTTGGCCGAGGATCGGTTCATCTCGTCGGCGGCATCGACAATCACCACCCGCCAGCCGCCCTCGGCCGGCGTCAGCGAGAGGAAGCCGCCAACAGTGCGGACATCATCGACGGCGATCTCGGTGCGCAGCTTGGTCTTCTTGTCGTCGGTCCAGGCCCGCTCCAGCACCTTTAGATCGGCATGACCACCGGCGGCGATGCGGCGGATGACCGGATGGTCGGCGCCGATATCCAGGCTGTCGGGAGGACCGCCGAACAGGCCGCCTCCCCCGCCGCCGGACAGGACAAAGCGGGCGATGCGGTAGGCCAGGGTGGCCTTGCCGATGCCCCTGGGGCCGCAGATCATCCAGGCATGGGCCAGGCGGCCCGAGTTCCAGGCATCCAGGAAGGCGTGTTCCGCCGCCTGATGGCCGATCAGCTGGGTGGTGGTGCGCGGCGACCGCTCGCCTTCATCGGGCAGGATGCTCATCGGCAGAGTTTACGATCCAGCCCGCAGCCTGACAATTACCAACGACCCGGAAACTTGAAGTTCCGCATCTTCAGGTCGACCTTGATGATGTGATTGACCAGCCAGCTATTGAGAAAGGCCGACATATCCGCCGCCGTCAAAGGCTTGCCTCCCTCGGACGAGCCTTGGGTATAGCGGTCGACCATCACCTGCATTTCCTTGGTCAAGGCGCGGTGATGCTCGGCATTTTCCTTGATGCCGGGATAATTGGCTTCCTGCTGGATGCGCTCTTCCCGCTGAAAATGCTCGGCGGTATAGGCCTGCAGCTGCCCCAGCAGGGTTCGGACCAGACTTTCATTGCGGCCGTTGAGGTCGGCGTTCTGATGCGCCAGCTCCTCGAATTGGTTCACAAGCGTAACGAGCTGGCGATGGTCGTCATCAATAGACTTGATGCCGACGCTCATCTGCTCACGCCATTGGATTGGCATGGTTATCCCTCAGAGATATTTTTCAGGAGCCTACCAAGATTGCGGCCTTTTGACAGGCTATCCTGAAGCCATAGACAGTCTCTAGAGGAGGCGAACTTCCACAGCCTTTAGGATACGGGACTGCACATCTTCCAGGCTACCCAGCGCCGAGAGCACGACGCAGCGGTTGGCATGGGCGCGGGCGATGTCCAGGAATCCCTGGCGCAGGCGCTGATGGAAATCGCGGTCCATGCGCTCATAGCGGTCTTCGCCATTGGCGCGGGCGGCGGCGCGGCGCAAGCCTTCTTCGACCGGCAGATCGAGAATGATCGTCAGATCGGGCGCAAAGGCACCGACCGTGGTCGAATAGAGCTGCTCGATGGTCTCGGACGGCAGGCCATGGCCATAGCCCTGATAGGCCAGGGTCGAATCGGCAAAGCGGTCGCACAGTACCCAGGTGCCTTCGGACATGGCCGGCCAGACGGTGCGCGACAGATGCTCGCGCCGGGCGGCGAAATGCAGCAGGGCCTCGGTCAGCGGCTCCCAGCGGTTGGTCTCGCCTTCCACCAGCAGCTTGCGGATATCTTCGGCCCCGGCAGCGCCGCCGGGCTCGCGGGTGACGACCACCGGCAGACCGCGCTTTTTCAGCTCGTCGGCCAGCAGGCGGAGCTGGGTGGTTTTGCCAGCCCCCTCCCCGCCTTCGAAGGTTATGAAGCGTCCGCGCATATCCTCAGCCCTTCGGCGAGCCGGAGAGCAGCGTATGGATGGCGGCGCCAATCCGGCCGAAGAAGCCCAGCTTCTCGACATCCGCACCGGCCAGCAGCGGCACCTGCACTTCCGACATGCCCGGAGCGGTGATGCTCAGCTGGCCGACCTTCTGGCCCCGCTTCACCGGAGCCGGCACCGGACCGTTGAACTGGGCGACCACCTTCATATTCATGCGCGAGATGCGCGGCAGAGTGATCACCACATCCTGAGCGGCCAACAGCGGCACATTGGCCTGCTGGCCCAGCCAGACATCGGCGGTTTCCACCTGCTCGCCCGCCTTGAACAGGCTGTAATCGTCGAACTCGCGGAAGGCCCATTCGATCAGACGCTGGGATTCCTCGGTGCGCGACTTCATGGTCGGCAGGCCGTTCAGCACCACGATGACGCGGCGGCCATTGCGCTGGGCCGAGCCCACCAGACCAAAGCCGCCATCCTCGGTATGGCCGGTCTTCAGACCATCGGCGCCGGGAATATTCTGCCAGATCAGCGGGTTGCGGTTGTCCTGCTTGTGATTGTTATAGGTGAAGCTCTTTTCCGAGAAGATGGAATACATCTCGGGGAAGTCCAAAATCAGGTGGCGGGCCAGGATCGCCAGATCATGGGCGGTCATCTGATGGCCGGGCTCGGGCATGCCCGAGGCATTGCGGAAGGTGGACTTGGTCAGGCCGATCTCGCGGGCCTTGCGGGTTTCCAGCTCGGCGAAGGCTTCCTCGGAGCCGGCCAGCCCTTCGGCCAGCACGGAACAGGCGTCGTTGCCCGACTGAATGATCACGCCGCGCAGCAGATCCTGCACCGAGGCCGAGCTATGCACGTCCAGGAACATGGTGGATTCCTGGGTTTCGTTGCCCTTGCCCCACTGGGTGTGCTTGCGCCAAGCGGTTTCCGACACCGGCAGCATGTCGGTGCCCCGCAGGCTGCCCTGCTTCAGGCGGTCGAAGACCATATAGACGGTCATCAACTTGCTCATGGAGGACGGCGTCATCAGCTCGTCGGCATTCTTGTCCATCAGCACCGTGCCGGTGTTGAAATCGACGATCATGGCCTGACGGGCCTGAGTGTCGATGGCTTGGGCCTGGGCGGCTCCGGCGGTCAGACCGGCGAAGGCGAACAGGGCCAGGGCGGCGGCCACGGTCCCACGGAAAGCGAAACGAGACATGATGGGCATGAATCCTTGGATTTAATCGACAACGAGTTTGGCGTCGGGATAGCCCGAACCGATAACTTTTTCCAGCAGCGCATCGGCTTCATGCACATCGCTCAAGGGGCCAAGGCGGACGCGGAACAGCGTGCCGCCCTTGGTCTGCACTTGGCTGATGCTGGCATTGCCGAAGCCTTGCAGGGAACTGTTCATGCGATTGGCATTGTCATAACGCATGAAGGCGCCGGCCTGGATGAAGATCTGGGTCGGCTTGACGGCGGTCTGCTTGACCTCTTGCTTATCCAGCTGCACCAGCGGCGCCTGGGCCGAGCCGACCTGCACCGGAGCCTTGGGCGGCGCCACCACCACCGGCTGCGGCGCCTGATTGCCGCCGGGCGGCCCCAGGGTCTCGGTGGTCACGCTGGCGCGATTGGCGGCCACCACCGGCGGATCGTCAAGCTGCTGCTTGGCCTTCATGCTGGCGGCCAGCTGGCGGCTTTCGTCGGCCATGATCTCGACCTTGACCTTGGCGGTCCCAGCACCTTGCATTCCCAGCAGTTCGGCGGCGCGCTTGGACAGATCGAGGATGCGGCCATGGGCGAAGGGGCCGCGGTCATTGACGCGCACCACCAGCGACCGGCCGTTCTCCAGATTGGTCACGCGGACGATGCTGGGCATGGGCAGGGTGCGATGGGCGGCGGTGACGTCGTTCTGATCGAAGGTTTCGCCGTTGGCAGTGTATTTGCCATGGAAATCCGGGCCATACCACGAGGCGACGCCGGTTTCGGAATAGGCGAAATCCTCGGTCGGATAGTACCAGACGCCATCGATCTGATAGGGCTTGCCGATCTTATAGGTGCCGTTTCGGGTATCCTTGCCGATGGCTTCCTTGACGCCATAGGTCGCCAGCTGCGTCTCGGCGCAGCCGGTCAGGACGGTGCAACCAGCCAGCAGCAGCAGCACCGGCGCAGTCGAAAGTCGCAGCGACGGGCGTCGCTTCATCTAGTGGTCTCCAATCCCCAGAATGGCCCCAGAACGGCAGATGTTGTAGATTACTTGCTGCCAAGCCGATCGGCAAGGGTTCCCGCCCCCAAAGCGAAAAAGATCGAGCGGTTCCATTTCATGATCACCCGGAAATTCCCGGTCACCAGATAGGGCTTGCCAGTGCCGGTGTCGCCGTTCTTGCCGGTTTCGGCGCGGATCAGCGAGGCCTGCATCTCGCTCTTGGGCAAGGGTTTGCCATTGGCCTGACGCAACCCCAGCTTGCCCCATTGGGTCAGGCTATGGCTGACATCCAGCCCGACCAGACTGGCCGAGATGCCGTTCTTGGGCAGCTTGACCGGACGGCCCCAGCCTTCCTTGGGGTTCCAGCCGATCTGCGACAGATAGTTCGCCGCCGAGGCGAAGACATCGGCCTGGATATTCCAGATATCCGGCGCACCGCCCGACCAGCTTTGGCCGTAATTGAGATAGGTCGAGGGCATGAACTGGCATTGCCCCATGGCCCCGGCCCAAGAGCCCCGCAGCCGTTCCGCCGGTGCCAGTCCCTTATCGACGATGGTCAGGGCATTGAACAGCTCGGTGCGGAAATAGGCGCTGCGCCGACCGTCATAGGCCAGGGTCGCCAGCGCCGGGATGACCGGAAAGCCGCCGGTGACGCGTCCGAAATCGGTTTCGATGCCCCACATGGCGACGATGACATTGGCGGGCACGCCATAGCGCTTGGAAACCTCGGTCAGCAGGGCCTTATGCTGCTTGATCAGCCCCTTGCCCTTCTCGATCCGGCTGTCGGGCGCGACCCGGGCCAGATAGTCGTCGAAGGTCAGGGTGAATTCCGGCTGCTTGCGGTCCAGTTCGATGACCCGATCGATCGGTTGGACGTCGGCCAAGGTGGCTTCGATGGTCTCGGGCTTCAGTCCCTTGTCCAGGGCTTCGGCCTTGAAGGCGGTCAGCCAAGCGGAAAAGTCCTGCTCGGCGGCCAAAGCCGGCCCGGTGAGCAGCAGCCAAGCGCCGCAAAGCGCCACCTTCCAACATTTCGCCATCGCAACCACCCCTTAAGGCCCAGGAAACCAGCCGTCGCTCCAGCCGGAGATCTTATAAAACGCCAATCCGCCCCATTCATGCAGCACGAAGGCGGTCATGGGAATGCGGTCCAGCGAGAAATCGGGACGCAACAGGTCCGACGATTCGCCGCTGGTCAGATAATCCACCGGCCAGGGAATGACCTTCCAGCCGACCGCGCGAAAGACACCCATCGCCCTTGGCATATGCCGCGCCGATGTGACCAGCACCCAGGTCTGTCCGGGCTGCGGCTGAACCAGCCGCTGGCTGTAGATGGCGTTTTCGTAGGTATTGCGCGAGGCATCCTCGATCAGCAGCTGCCCCTCGGGCGTGCCGAACTGGCGCAAAAGCTGCGCCGCATAGGGCGCTTCGCGGGGCTCGGGCCGCAAGGGATCGCCGGTGCCGCCGGTGAACAGCAGCTTGGCCTCGGGATGTTTGCGGGCCAGCTCGGCCCCCTCGATCAGTCGCATCACCGCGCTGTTGACGGCGATCTTGCCCCGCGCCTGGCTTGATTGCAGCTCCACCGCGCCGCCCAGCACGATGATGCCGTCGATATGCTCGGGCAAAGAAGGATTGGCGGCGAAGCGGTTTTCCAGCGGCTCCAGCAGCAGTCGCGGCAGCGGCACCAGATCAAAGAACAGCAGCACCAGCAGAGCCAGCGTCACCAGCCCCCTGCCCCAACCGAATCCGCGCCCGTTGCCGCGCCCGCGCCGATAGAGCAGCAAGACGCCCAGCAGCAGCCCGGCTTGCAGCAGGAAACCGGGGTCGAGCAGCAGCCCAACCAGCTTGGCCAGAAAAAATCCCATGGATTTCTTTACTCCCTCCCAAGCCACGGTGGCAAGAGGGCCTCGGAAAATCCATATCTTGTGCTATAAGACGGTCATTGTCATTGGGGAACGATCATGGCCGAGGACGATCAGGACGACACCGCCGCGGAAACCGCCAAGCAAATGGCCCGCGCCCGCGCCTTCGAGACGATGCTGCGGCAGAACACCACGCCGCTGCGGGTGATCGACGACCGGCCCAAGCCGGAAACCGTGCGGCCGAAGCAGCGGGAATTCCTGTTTCGCGGCCATATCTATCAGTTCGCCGCCATCGGCGTGCGCTCGGAGCAGGAACGCCGCGCCGGCATCGTCGAGCGCTGGCAGGCCGACATCCATGCCGACGAAGACATCGGCATCAATGTCGTGGTTAATGAATATTACGATGGCCGCTTCACGCCCTGGACCTATGAAGGCATTTTCTTCAACGACTTCCTGCAAGCGGCGTCGGTGGGCGTGGTCTCGGGCGGCTATCAGGCCCATTGGCATCTGGAGCAGCGGGCCCACGAAAAGACCCGCAAGAAGTTCGCCATGCTGCTGCCCGCCGCCGTGGTGCTGGGCTTCATGATCGGGGTGCTGGTGGTTCTACGCTGATTCCCAGCGATCGGCCAGGGCGTTCAGGGCATCGGCCAGCAGGCGGTGATCCTTGGACGCGACGATGAACCCCAGCAGCAACCCGCCCTCTTCGCCCAACAGCGTCAAGGCCAGCATGGCGGCGATGGGGCCGTCATTTTGCAGGCTTTCCATCACCGGGCGGAATTCCTTGCGGCGGCCGCGCTGCAGTTCGCCCTGCACATAGCCCAAGATCACCTCGTCCAGCGGCTGCTTGCGCTGCGCCTGGAAGGCCACCGCCCGCAAGAGCCGCGCCTTTTCACTTGCGTCGAGGATATCGTTATTCTTGGCCATTGCGGCTCACTCCGAAAACCGAGGCGACACGATGCGCCTTTTCCCATGGCGATCAAGGAGATATTTCGTCGCAGCCGCCATGCGTTGACGGGATATATGGAAATCTTCCAGAAGATTTTCTACAGTGCCGGTCGGCTCAGGTGGGGGCACCAGCCAGGGAATGACAGGCGCCATGACGCCAGACGCCGCCGCGAAGACGCTGTTCTTCACCTCCTACACCGGCCTGAAGCTGCCGCTTCGGCTGATCGGGCCGCTCGACCCCGACAATATGGACAACCGCAACACCTTCCTGCGGGCCTATTTCGACGAAACCGACCGTTTGATCGGCTTCGATAAGCTGGTCTATGGCGACATCCATATGAGCCATCGCTACGTCTATCACCCCTCGGGCGCCTTGAAACAGGCGCAGATCATCGTCCCCGGCGATGATTTGAGCGATATCTGGTTCGACGAGCAAGGTCAGCGCATCAGCGAAGAGCACACCTCCCTCGATCTATAGCCAACACTTGCCCGCTTCCCCAACAGCGGGTACAACTGCGCTCCCCCATGGCCTTGCCATCGGGGTCAAGGATGGGTGGCCGAGTGGTTTAAGGCAGCGGTCTTGAAAACCGCCGTGGGTGTGAGCCCACCGTGAGTTCGAATCTCACCCCATCCGCCAAGGCTTCAAGGCCGCCAGACTGCTTTCAAAGACATCGACAGCTTTTCAAACCCGTGACCTTTGGGGGCACCAGGGGCGTTTTGGCGTCGTTGTTTGGATATGGGTCAGAAAAACGAAGGCCCTGAAATCGTTTGATTTCAGGGCCTTCCAGCGGTCCATATTGGTCGGGCAGGCCGGATTCGAACCGACGACCCCCAGTCCCCCAGACTGAAAAAATCGTCTTCTTGGCCTTCTTATAGCTGAACATTTGAGAACCACAAAGACGTAAAACACCTTATTTTGCTTGATTCTATAGCTCACCCCCGTAACATGGCGGAACAAGGGATAATACGCCAACGCCTGCCAATTTTGTTATCCCAGTGTTATCCCAGAGGAAGCCATGTCGAAAGCCGAGCGTAAAGAACTGACCGACCTGGGGCTAAAAAAGGAGCCTCCCGCCTCCTCTGGAAAACGGAAATACCTTTGGGACAGCAAGACGGAAGGGCTTGGGCTTCGGGTTACAGACAAGGGGGCAAAAGCCTTTGTCATCATGCCCCGCATTCGAGGTGAGCTTTGGCTCAAGACGCTGGGCACCTATCCGCAAATGAGCCTCAAGGACGCCCGCGTTCAGGCCGGGTTGTTGCTCTCGCGCATCCGTGCGGGAGAAGACCCACGCCAGGACGAGAAAGAAGCGCAGAAGATTGCGAGAGCTGAAGCCATTAAGCCGTCCGATGCCTTCACCGTCCGCGAAGCCGTCGCCGCATACGAGAAAGCCCATATCTCGCGACTCAAGCCACGCTCGAAGCTCGAAGCCCGTCGCCCCCTGGAGAAAATCCTTCTGAAGCGTTGGCCGGAATGGGATTTAAGCGAGGTGTCGAAAGCTCATATCCGCGCGGTGCTGGCGGAAATGGTGGAGGCGGGAAATCCCGTGGCCGCAAACCGAGCTCTTGCCAACATGAAGGCCTTTTTCAATTGGTGCGTTTCCGAGGATCGCTTGACGGCCAATCCCTGCGTTGGCATCCGCCAACCGGGCGGGGATGAAACGAGCCGTGATAGGGTGCTCTCCGATCAGGAAATTCGGACACTTTGGCCGATCCTGGAGGAAACGGGCTATCCCTTCGGGGCACTCGCGCAATTCCTCCTCGTGACGGCACAGCGTCGAGACGAAGGCGCAGGCCTGCGGTGGAGCGAGATTTCCGACCTGGATGGGGAAAACCCCGTCTGGACTATCCCCGCAGCGAAGAACAAGGGCGGAAGGCTCCATGAGGTGCCCCTATCTCCCCTCGCCGTTCGCCTCCTCAAGTCCCTTCCCCGGATCGCCATCGAGTTTCCTGAAAAAGGATCGCCCGTCATTTCTGATTACGCTTTCACCACGACCGGCAAGACGCCCATTTCTGGTTTTTCAGGCGGCAAGGAGCGCACGGACGAGATCACCAAGCGGGAACTCGCCAGGGTCGAACGAGAGACAGGAAAAGCCCCTGCCCCGTTTACCCGTTGGACGCTCCACGATATGCGCCGAACCGCCGCCTCGGGCATGGCCCGCGACGACATTCCGCCGCATGTGGTTTCCCGTGTGCTGAATCACTCACCCGGCAAGGCGGAAGGGATCACGGCAGTGTATAACCGGCATGGGTATTTGCGTGAGAAGCGCCATGCCCTCGAAGGGTGGGCCGGAAAGCTCGAAAGCCTCGTATTCCCCGTGGGGGAAAATGTGGTGAGGCTTCGGGGGCAGACAAATTAAAGCCCGCCAGAGAGGCGGGCTTGCAAGGGTTATCGCCTGTTATTTGTTACGATTACGAAGCTCCTCGCGAACTTCTGCGATCGCCTCGTCCGCAAGCAACAACGCTTCCTCCTCGCTGACCCCCTGGAACTCAGGAGGCAACGGATATTGGTCGAGAAGATCAGAAAGGCGAGAAAGCTCGGCCTCTCTCGCTTTCTTGGCTTCTATGGTGGTTTGCGTACTGTTCATGGCCGTTATAGCTCTGAAAGCTGCACAACGGCCAAATCTGGGATGGAGCGGATCGCCTTGTCGTTGGTGATAAAAGCATCGCACTCCGTCTCGATGGCCGAGGCGACATGTACGGCGTCCACGAGCTTGAAGCGATGCCTTGCGCCAAGTTGCGCCGCCCGTTTCACGATCTCCATTTCGACCGGCACGAGGTGGAAGATTCCCACCTCCTCGAAAAGCGTCTCGAACCGCTCAACGGATTCGATACGCTCTCGCTTATAGGCACCATAAAGGCATTCACCAACCGCGATTTCGCTGGTTATCAGGGCGATGTCGTTTTCTTCTGCATACTCGAAAAGGGCGTCGGCCATCTTTTGATGAGCCTCATCCCCCTCGACAAAGTAGATGATGATATTTGCATCCACATAGAGCTTGTGCGCCCCGGCCAGCCTGCTATTCATCGCCCCGGAACTCAGCAATATCTGTCTCAATCTGCGTCGCGCTCAAAGCGCCATATCGTTGCGCCCCCGAACCTTTAAGCGCCCGCAACCGCTCAAGCCGGGTCTGCCCGCCACCCTGATCCTTGACGATTTCGGCAAGGTGCTTGTTCAGCGCCTCCTTCACGATGAAAGACCGCGAACGGTGGGTGCTTTTCGCAGCACGATCCAGACGGCTATTAATGTCGTCTGGTATGCGGATGGATAGAGTGGGCATTTTCATAGCCTGTGAGGTTAAAAGCTAACTGTCTTGCATTGTATGACAAAGCAAGCGCCTGTCAAATCAGACTTACGAGATAGCGCAATCCCCCCCCCCCCCCCCCCCCCCCCCCCCCCCCGCCTTGGCAAGTAAAATACCGGTTTCCTCGATTTATCGGATGGTTCGTCCTGACGAATCGATATCCCTACAAAAGTTGCAAGATACCCTCTTGCCTCATCCCATTAGCATTAGGTAATCTGCGAATCGAGGGTAGTGTTGTGCAATCATTAATCGCGCACAGGGATATTCGAGTCTGGGGACTCATGCTTTCCTGGGGTGCTTTGGTTTCGCGCATCACCTGTTCGGGTTGATCTGAGCCGACAGGGGAAGAAGAGGAATGGTTTTTCATCACCATCGCAAGGCGAAGGTTGCAAGCCTTGCCATCGCGGCGTCTTTCGCCGCTCTGTTGTCCTTTTCTCCGTCAGCCAACGCCCAAGTCGTTGCCGCCAATCCCCAACAGCTTCCCGCTGGAGACCAGCCGGGCCGCATCGAGAAGCGGTTTGAGCAACCCGTGCTTCCGCAGTCCCTGCCGGAACCCGTCGTCCCCACCGAAAAACAGCTCCCACCCGCCGAATCTGACAAGGTGCATTTTGTCCTGGCGGGTGTGGTGTTCGAGGGCAACACAGTCATTTCCAGTGTCGATCTTTCCGAACTGGCGAAAGACCTGATGGGCAAGGATGTCACCCTTACCCAGGTCTACAAACTGGCCGAGGCCGTCACCACCAAGTACCGCAACGCCGGATACATCCTCTCCACCGCCATCGTGCCGCCCCAGCACATCACCGGAGGCGTGGTGCATATCCGCATCGTCGAGGGTTTCGTCCACAATGTCCGCATTGAGGGCGATGCCAACGGACGGGCCGACCTGTTCCGCGAATGGGGCGAGCGCATCAAGGAGTCTAAGCCCTTCGACGTGAAGGTACTGGAGCGTTATTCGCTGCTCGCCAACGACCTGCCGGGCGTCAAGGCCCATGCTGACATCCAGCCCTCCAAGGATACCCCCGGCGCGTCCGACGTGGTCTTCATCATCGAGCACCACTATGCCGACGGCTCCCTGTCCTACGACAACCGGGGAAGCAAGACCTCTGGCCCACGCGAATACACCGTCGGAGCCGACGTCAATTCCGCCCTTGGGCTGTACGAAAAAACCTCGCTCAATTGGATCAACACCAACCAGACCAACGAGCTTCGCTATTTCTCCGCCGAGCATGACGAGGTGCTGGACAGCGAAGGCACTAAGCTGGCCCTGACGGGCAACATGAGCCACGGCGCTCCCGGCGGCACCTTGAGCCAGTTAGACACCCGCACCCGCAACCTGACCGTTGGCGCAACGCTGTCGCATCCGCTGATCCGCACCCGCGCCCAAAGCCTGACCGTCTCCGGTGGTGTAACCTCGCGGGATTCGCGCACGGATGAAATGTCTGCGGTGCAGAGCGACGACCATATCCGCTCCGTCAACGCGGGGCTGTCGTATGACTTCTCCGATTCGTGGGATGGCTCCAACCTGCTGTCCACCATGCTGGAACAGGGTTTGAGCGGCTTCGGCTCCACCTCGGACAGCTCCACTACCAAGACCCGCGCCAACGGCACCGCCCAATATACCAAAGTGACGTTTGACGCCTCGCGCACCCAGCAACTGCCGCAACAGTTCTCGTTGCTTGCCGCAGTGACCGCGCAGTATTCCGCCAACACTCTGCTTTCGGCGGCGCAATTCGGCTATGGCGGCTCGTCCTTTGGTCGGGCCTATGATTCCTCGGAAATCACTGGCGACAACGGCGCGGCGGCCAAGATCGAACTGCAATACACCGACAAGGCCGAGAAGCTGGCCCTGAACTATTACCAGCCCTTCATCTTCTACGATTACGGCGTCACCAACGACCGCAACCCCGTCAACACCGATGCCACCCGCACGGGAGCCTCGGCAGGCGTCGGCGTGCGCTTTGGTCTGACGGACTACCTGACGGGCAGTTTCGAGTTCGACAAACCCCTGACCCGTCCCGTTGCCGCCAACCAGCCCAGCGGTAAGGGCAAAGACCCACGAGCCTTCTTTAGCCTGACGGCGAGGTACTGAGATATGAGCGCGACCACTCTTCCTTTTGCTCCCCTCCGCCGCTGGCTTCAGAACACCACGGCCTTGGTCGGAGCAGTGCCGTTGGTGCTTATGTTCGTCGGAACAGCACAAGCCAATCCCGTGGGCGGAACCGTGGCGCAAGGCTCGGCCACCATCGGCCAATCGGGCAACACCACCACCATCACGCAGACCACCAACAAGGCCGTCATCAACTGGCAGAGCTTCAGCATCGGCAGTAATGAGCTGACCCAATTCCTCCAGCCGTCCTCCTCCTCGGTCACGTTGAACCGCGTCACCGGGAATCAGGTATCGCAAATCCTCGGCAAGCTGAAAGCCAACGGGCAAATCTTCCTGGTCAACCCCAACGGCATCGTTTTCGGTAACGGAGCGCAAATCGATGTGGCGGCTTTGACCGCCACTACCCACGGTATCACCGACCAGAACTTTATGGCTGGAAACTACCGCTTCGACACCCCCGGCAAGGCCAACGCGCAGATCATCAACCAGGGCACCATCACCGCCACTGACGGCGGGCTGGTGGCGCTGGTGGCTCCGTCGGTGCGTAATTCTGGGCTGATACAAGCCCGGCTCGGCAAAGTCGCCCTGGCTTCTGGCAACGGCTTCACCCTAGACCTCTACGGTGACAGTCTGATTTTATTCCAGGCCAGCGACAAGATCGCCAGCCAAGTCACCGACGCAAGCGGAAAGCCCGTCTCGGCTTTGGTGCAGAACGATGGCAAGGTCTATGCCGACGGCGGCTCCGTGCTGATGACCGCCAATGCGGCGAAAGGCGTGGTAGATCAGGCCGTCAACATGACCGGACTGGTCAGCGCCCGCGCCGTCGATCAACAGGGTGGCGAAATCGTCCTGAAGGGTGAGGATTCCGGTATCGTTCAGGTATCTGGCGTACTCGACGCATCAGGTAAGCAGGCCGGTCAGAAGGGTGGCACCATCAACGTACTTGGTGATGTGGTCGCTCTTCAATCGACTGCCAAGGTTGACGTTTCCGGCGATACCGGAGGCGGCACAGCCCTTATCGGTGGTGACTATCTTGGTGGTGGCAGTGTTCGCAACGCCGACATCGCCTACATGGCCAAGGGAGCCGTCATTGACGCCAGCGCCATCACTACTGGCAATGGCGGAAAATCCATCCTATGGGCGAATAACACTACCCGCTCCTATGGCGCTATTTATGCTCGCGGAGGCAGACTAAGTGGCAATGGTGGCTTTGTCGAAACCTCTGGTAAGGTCTACCTTGCCCAAGAGGGAAGCGTCGATGCCTCTGCCCCAAAAGGTCAGGCCGGAACCTGGCTTATGGACCCAGGCACGATCTACATTCAGGATGGAGTGACGGAATCGAGCACTCAAAGCAATAACTGTGTGGATTGCTACGGCTCCTATTTATATCGCGCATCGACAAGCGATCCTGCCTACGTTAACACAGCAACAATAAATGCAGCGTTGAATGCTGGAAACAATGTCTGGATATATACAAATGATAGTAGTTCAGATATTCATGTAGAAGGAAATATTACATTTACAAAAGGACAAGGTGCCACATCGGATATGAACCTCTGGCTACTTGCCGGTCGAGATATATACGTCACATCTGGAACAATCAAACAAACAGGAACGGCAACTGGGTTAGCTGACAGAGCCGATCTTAATGTCTTTCTCATGGCTGACCGCTCTCGTGTTGGCACCGGTTCTGTTTATATCGGAGATGTAGCAAGGGCTACTTCAACAATAGACATCGGTGCGGGTCTTACTATTGAAGCAACTAACCTTGTTAAAATATATGGCACGGCAGACCCATTAGCTTATACAATAAAAGCTAATTCAAATGTTAATATCGGCAGCAACGTTACCCAGGGACAAGAGGTAAATGTTGATGAAATTTATCTGCCAGACCACGGCATATTCCTTCAAGACAACGGGCACCAGGGAAATGTTACGCTCTGGACGAACACCCTCACCCTTCCAAACCAAGGGAATGGAATATCTGAAATTGCCCTGTCCGGTTCATGGTGGACGACGGCATTAAATTACGCAGATGTCGAGATAACACATCTGCCTTTTCGGAGCTCAAACAACACCGTAACAAGTGAAAATAGCGAACAGACGAGCGAAAGCGCCAACATCAATTCTAACAACCGTGAACGTCGCAGCACCAACGGCCTCACAGACATAGCCAAAAATGTCGATGGCTCTGACCTGGGGCAGTTAGCACACAATATCGTAGCCGGTTACCTTCGCTCCATCAATTTTGACACTAATTCTGACGATCCGGATTCGCTGAGAGAGCAAACCAAGTCTTTTGAGACAATCAGATCTCTAGTTTACGATAGCCTCAATAAGACCCCTGTCGAAGGGAAGGGATATGAGGATCTGTTCTCGCTTCTTATGTCCGGGGACATCCAGCCAAATATGAATAATCAACTTTGGCGCGCACTTATGATTGGAGACCAGTTGTCCCCAGCCCAGCAAGCCGCGCTCGAAATGTATAATGACATTAGCGGAAATACCGATAACTCTATGGGGGACAGGGCTACCTTAAAATTCAATGCTGTTCCAGCCCTTCAAATGGCGGTACTTAGCACCAAGATTGAAAACAACTCTACAAAAGTTTCCCCCCTCATAAATACTTCTACCTCACAGAATGCCAGCTCTGACACGAGGAAGCTATTTACAGCACTCAATGAATACAGAGAGACGACAAATAAATATAATGGAGACAGCGATAGAAGCAGCATCAACATTACAACAAAACGTGACCTCGCCGAGCTTGGGGCAAATTCAGGCGTTGGCGGGATAAACATAACGCTATCAGCCCTAAGTAATGCGCGAATTTCTCTCGGAAATGATAAAAACAAAATAATTAAAGACATGATGTCAGTTAGGAAACTGCTTAATGGTAAATTATCAAATACAGAGAGAGCAACGCTTAATTCAGAGTTAGATTCCCTAAAAAGTGCATATAGCCAAATTACGGCGCGGGTCTCCTCCCTTGCAAAAATAGCATCAACCCTAAACAAATTCAAACCGCTCGTCTCCAAAGCCCAATCTGGCATAAAATTGCTTGGAACTGTCGGAACCGCACTTAGCGTTGCGAACGCGGCATCTACTGCAAATGATACCATTCAAGCCTATCAAGATGGAGACAATATCCTGACGGCGTTACAAGCAGTATCCCTTGCAGGACAGCTAGCAAATTTAGTTGATCCTTTAACAAAATCCCCTGGAGGATCACTTGTCATTACAGGAATTCAGTATGAAGTTAATGAAATCGCTGCAAAGATAGATGGCTACCTCGATAGCGTGCACTGGGATGATCAATTTTGGCAGGGGCGTGCAAACATTTTATCAGCGCAAAATACCCCCGTCACTCTTCCGCCGGCTTCAACATCTGGAGCAGGATCAACGCGGTAAAAGCATTTTTACATAAAATAACTTGAAATAAAATTCTTATGCATAAGATGTATAGTTGACTTTCACGATGTGAAATAATAACAACCAATACACACATGACGCCAGCAACAACCCGGACAACCATTGTCAGAGCAATGGCATTATTCTCTCTGATTCTTTCCATTGTATGATGCACTATCATACTGACAAAACATACGGCTTCACTTTATAGTATGAATTTTATCCAAGCGTGATCGCAGCGCAATACAGATGCATTATTTATAGATTGAAAAAGAGTGTCAACAATATCAAAAATAAAAGATCATGATTGATTTTGAATATCACAATCAATATCTCACGACTGACTTACACTTATTATTTGAGCAGATACAGCAGATATTAACGAAGTTCAAAGCGCCTGATCTGCGTATATATTTTCATTATCTTGAGCCACATGGGAAGAAGAGGCAAAATTGTCGGCAAGTGACCCAGAAAATGGTGCGATATTTTGATCGTCTGTTGCCTTGTCATGAGATTGAAATGTTGCAGTAATTTGATCAATGTACTCATCCCCAAATTCCATTTATAGCGCTGGTGCTGCATATATTTTTGTGAAAAGTTGACGATTTTGGACCGAGACGCAGAAAATAACAGCGCCCGACAAGATGGTTTGAGAAGATTTTTGAACATCAGTTTCAATTTCAACTGATTGAAATACAATTAATGTAAGCTGATGGGGCGGCAGCAAAGAAGAAATTGAGGCATGATGAACATGATCAACATATATATTTACAAGACAAAAAGATATGTGGATTGTTGGGAATTAATATAATTACCAATACAAGTATCATTTTATGCCTACATAAACCTTGTGATCATGGCGTGAACGATTCAAGGACTCCAAAAAATACCTGTTCGCGTCTTTAATCATAGTTCATTTAATTCCCTGGCTGCCTCGGACAAGTTCAAGCCCTCCTCCCGCAAGCTCTCGATAATCGGCCAGACGCTTTCTGCGAATCGATCAGCAGCAACCACGGATGCCGCCCTCCCCTTCTTCCCTACTTCCTGGATGTTCGGGTTGCCCAATACCACCCCACGCGCCTTTGCAGCCTTTAGCGCGGCTTTCGTCCTCTCCGATGCCATGTCCCGTTCGTGCTCCGCCACGGCAGCCAGGATGTGGATGGTGAAACGGGTGGCGTCGGGCATGTCGCAGGCGCGGAACTCCACCCGGCTTTCCATCAGGTTCGAGATGATGGCGACGGATCGGGCTAGCCGGTCGAGCTTGGCGATCAAGAGCGGCAGCTTCTTCCGGCGGCAGAGTTCGAGGGCTTTGCCGAGTTCGGGACGATCCGCCCGCTTCCCGCTTTCCACCTCCATGAAGGAGGCAAAAAGCTCGCCACCCGTGCGGGCCAGATATTCGGTCACGGCGGCTTGCTGGGCTTGCAGCCCCAGGCCCGAGCGTCATTGCTTGTCAGTCGATACCCGATAATAGGCGACCCAAAGCGGTCTATTGCCGTTTTCCATGCGTGATTTCAAAGTGATAAACGGTCGTTTAAGACTTTGAAAGTTTAATCAAAATAGTAATTTTAACAAGGCAACATATTGATATTGAATGGATTTCATAGTTACCACCTACCCCGCCTTGACACCCTCAACCCATTGTGGAGAATCGCATAATCGGTTGCAGGCGTCAGGGGGCGGACGTGATTACCAAGAAACACATTCGACTTATTACCTTTTTAGCACCTATTTTCGGGCTCATTGTCAGCCTTAATGCAAAGGGTGAAGGCCTGCCGCTCTTTCTTGTCGGCACGTTCTTTGGTGCCCTCGCCGGGGTGGTGCTCACCTATATCCTGCAAACCCTTCATTGGATTGCCTTTCGAGGATCAGACGGAGACGGCCTTGGAATGGTGCCGTTTATCGGCAAAATCCTCTCCCTGCCCTTCCTGCCCTTCATTTGGCTTTGGAGGGCTGTTTTTCGCACGGCGAAAAATCGGAAATACAAGCTTGCTCGGGGAGATCGGGCACGGGCTGAAGCCGAGGCCCAAGATCGGGCCTTTTGGAACTCTCCAGAGGGGCAGAAAGTCCGAGCCGCTCAGTTGCTCGCTGAAGCCGAGAAAAGCAAAGCTGAGGCATTGGCGCAAATCCGCCTCGCGGAGACGAGTGGCCTTGCCGGGATAGCGCGTGGCGTTGCCCAGGAAGAGGAAGAACGCCAAAGGCGACAACTCGAAGAACTCCGAAGCCTTTAGGGAATAAGCCATGCCCCGCAAGACCATAGGCGATCTTCTGAATCCTGCCGCTTATCTTGAACGCCTTCGGGCTGAAGCGGATTTGCAGATAAAAAGCGCCCGGCTTGACCTGGACGCGCAGATTGAAAGCGCCAAGCTCGACCAGGGCGAGCGACATCATTACGACCACATGAGCCTTGAGGCCCGCAAGATCGAGGCGGGCGAACTCCAGGCGGCGGGGCAACTGGCGCTCGGACGGGATGAACTCGATTTCAAGCGCCAAAACGCCCTCCTTACTGCTCAAGCATCCCTTGAAGTCGCCCGGACACAGAGCGCGGGAGCCCTCGACTTATCTCGTCAAAACCACGCGCAAGCTCTTGATTTGCTTCGAGAAGAAATCCACGCCAAGCTTGTTGAAAAGACCGGCAACGCCGTGAATGAAAGCCTCTTGTCGGCTCTCCGGCGGGGCGAGGACAGCAACCGCGCAATCGTTGGGGCAATGGCTGACATCATCAAGGCGCGGGCACTTGCCAAGCTTCAGGCCGATGCCGACGAGCGCAAAGAACAGTACCGGCAGGCCGAACGCGAGCACGAGCATTTGCGCGATCAGGCCATCCGCGAGCTCGAAAAGCTCCGAAGCGATCTTCGCAATACTGAGTTTTCCCACGTCCAGAACACGAGCCGCGTTGAAATCCCCCTGCTCCTCCGCGAGCTCGGATTGTTCGAAGGCTCGGACAGGCCATCGGATGCCGAGATCACGGGATGGATCGAAAATCTCCGCGCCCGTGGGACGGTTTGAAACTTCGAATTTATTGGTTTATGCGCCTCCGCCACGGGCGGGCGTCCCGACGAATTCGGGAGTTTTTGGCGGTTCGGGAGTGACACGGAAGGCGAGCGAGGAACGAGCGAGACAACGGGGACAGGAGGGAACCAACGAAAGCGAAGAATAAGGAGGGAGGCGAATTGACGAATAGACGGTAAGTGCTTTGGTTAATTGGATATTTTTGACTTTTCGAAGGTAGTCAATAAAATGGGTAAAAGGGTGAGCAATACGGCGGAGATCAAGGGTGACTGATAAGGTGGCCGATCTCCTGGAAGTCGCCCTTGCGCGGCACCTCCTCCAGACTACCGAAAATCCAGAGACGCCCAACCTGGAGATTGGCAAGTTTTGCCTTGCTCACTCGCCCGGCCTTGGCCTGGCTGTGGCAGATACCTTCGCGGAGCTCGCTAACCTGCCCAGGTGGGATGACTTCCGGCGATTTTTTGGCCCTCGGGATGGTCTGAAGCCCGCGAAACCATCACCCGAATATATCGAGGCCGAAGCCCGCGCCATCGAACCGAACCGGGCGAAATTGCCCTATGCAATGGCTCTGGTGGCCGATCAGCTAGGGAAATCTTATCAAGATAAAATCTCCGAATATGAGAAAAAACGCAAAGAACGTGAACGGATCGAACAAAGCTTCGAGAACTCTGAAGCGGGGTATTTACGTTTTTTGTGCGCGGAAAATCCGCAGGCTTTGAGCTTTTTTTTTGAACGCTACAGAACCCTCCCCATTACTGAAGAGGATCGGAAGCGCCATACCTACATAAACGGAGGCGCGGGATCGGGGAAAAGCGAGGCCATCAAGGCCATTTTCCATCACTACCTTTCCCGCAACATGGCCCCTGCCCTGGTGCTCATTGATCCACATGGGGACGTGGCCGAACAGGTCGCAAAGTGGCCGGAACTCCAGGACGGAAAAAGGCTCGTCTATATCGACCCGTCTCTTGAGCCGGGAAAGACGCCGATCTTCAATCCGCTCGATATTCCCGATGCGGAGCGCAATCCGGACGACATCGCGATCATCGTCAAGCAGCTGATCGAGGTTTTCCCCGAGCTCATTCAGGGGCTCGAATTTACCCCGCAAATGCGAACCCTCATTTCCGCCTGCCTGACCGTCCTTTTGAGCGTTCGAGGATCAACCCTCTCCGATCTCATGGACTTCATGGACGACTCGAAAAACGAGGCTTGGCTTCGCTATGCGGACGAGGTTTTGACGGGCTCCATGTACCGCGACTATTTCCGGCGCGATTTCATGGACAAGAGCTCGGACATCACGAAGCGCGGTATCCGTATGCGCCTCCTCGAAGCCCTCCAGGGAAATCCGCCTTTTCTGCGGATGATTTCCGGGGAAAGCACCTTCAACCTCGAAGAGCTCTTGAACCGTCGCGCCGTGGTGATCTTCCGGCTCAGTCGGGGCGATATAGGGGAAACGACGAGCAATCTAATCGGCAAGTTCATCATCGCCCGCCTCAAGGCGTTCGCCTTCAAGCAAGGTCGCATTCCAGAGAGCCAGCGAATCCCCGTCCATGCCTTCGTGGACGAATGCCAAAACTTCCTATCGGAGAGCATCGAAATCATCCTGAAGGAAGCGCGGAAATTCGGTGTTCACCTCACCTTGGCGCAACAGATTCTCGGGGATGGCATGAGCCCAGATTTGCTGAAAGCCATCCTTGGAAATACCGGCGTGAAAATCACCGGGAAAAATGCAACTTTCACCCTCAAGCGCATGGCCGAGGAAACCGGGGCCAGCCTGGAGGAGTTGCAAACCCTCTCGACAGGTTTTTTCCATATCAAGGCCGGGAATCGACATGGCGTCATTGTCGCGATGCCGTCGCTCCGGGTGAAGGATAAGGGAGCGATTTCGAAAGAAGCATGGCTGAAGCTCCGATCTGAGCAAGTGGCCCGCTTCTATCGCCTCCCGGCTTCACACAACCGAGCAAGCGTACCATCGACCCTCGCCCCTCTCCCTATCGCATAACCTCAAGCCCTGGCCATGACGGAAGAAACCAAGCGACAACAAAAAAAAGCGGGCAAACCTGGAGCGCCCGCTTTCGGCTCTGACGATCACGCAACAGCGTGTATTGTCGGCTTTGGCTCGCTTTCGGTATCTCACCGTGGCGCAGATGGTGACAGCGGGTGTTGCCAAGGATGTTCACTATATCCGCTCGGACGTTCTGCCGGCGCTTTGTGCCCGGCATCGGGACAATCTCATCGAGGCGCACGAGCTTCCGCGCTCCCTTGTCAAAGGGCGTCTCCCACGCATCTACACCCTCACCAAGCTCGGGGCGATGCTGGTGGCTGAGGTGGAGCGGTGCGATCCCTCCGAGATCATCTATCCAATCGGGGGCGTCCAGTTTTCAAACGATTACGAGCACCGCACCGCCTATATCGACGCTTGCATTGCCTTTGACGCCTGGATAGAGGCGGATGATCGGCGTGAGTGCCTGGAGACACGGCACTATTTCGACAAGACCGGGACGAACCGAGGTGCCGGAACCTCGAAGCTTCGAGCTTCAACCCGCGTCGATCTGCCGACCGGACGCTTTATCATTCCGGACGGGCTGGCCTTCTTTGATACCGGCACCAAGCGATGTGCCGTTTCCGTCGAAATCCATAATTTCCCTGACGTTGGACGCATCGCCAAACAGCTTTCGGGATATATGGATCATCACGTTATGGACGCGCCCTCTCATGCCTTCGGCCACTCAAAGGCGGGGCAATTGCTTTCCATTTCGACCGATGCCGGGCTTACCGTTCGGGTTATGGATCGTCTCTTGAGCATTCCAGGCTTTCGGGAAAGCCGGAGCTTTCAGCTCATGGCCTTCAATTGCCTCGAAGCTGTGAAAGCGGATTTTGGAGGTGGCTGGGTGCTGGCAGATCGCAGCCCGGCCAAGATATTCGAATAGGCACGGCTGGCACAGTGCCAATGTCACCAAATGACACCGCCTGTCACACTTGATTTTCCTTATAAATCAATACAATGGCATAGGTGGCACAGTGCCACCGCCCCACTTTATCCCGTCACTGGCACACCATGACACAGCCCACTATTTCCCTGTCCGAAGCCATCCAGGTTTTCGGCATCAGCAAGCGCACCATCGAGCGCAAGATTGCCTCCGGCGACATTGGCCGCGATCAAATCCGCCTTGAGGGTGGCAAACGCCTCTTCCTCATGGCCGAACTGATCCGGGTATTCTGATCACCAAAATCCACGCCCGCCACGCGGATCGACGCGACCACCGCCACCGAAGCCGTGGCGGAACCGATCCGCGCCGAATTAATCGAAGAGCTCCGGGAGCGGGCGCGGAAGGCGGAAGAGCGCGAACGGGCCGAACGTGACCGCGCCGAACGCTACGAGCGGGAGCTTGCCGATCTGCGCCAACGCCACGACGATCTGACAACTCGGCTTTTGCCGCCGCCGAATAGCAAGCCAGGATTATTCCGCCGATTGTTTGGATGATAAGGGTACGAAATTTGCCCCTTTTCTGGCCCATAGAGAAGCGTTTGACCTTCGAGCCAAGGCGTACATCGCAAAACCGGCAAACGCCCTTATAATCGGCTTATTTTCAATCCCCCCCCCGAATGGGCCGAAGAACCGAAATTCAAAAAACAACAGCAACGGACGCGCCTCGTGCGCGTTGTTGTAAATATTATACAGTCTTTATAGTGTTTTACGCCCTCGGCTTTCCGCTATTTCAAGCCAAGTCCGTCATCGAAATAGGACATATTCCCCGCCAAGTGGGACAAAATCCCCGTGGAAATGGGACGTTTTCCCCGTGAGATGGGACATATTCCCCGCGAAATAGGACAAATCCGCCGCCAGCCGGGAAACCGCAAAACAATGCGAAAAGAGCTGAAATGGGACATTGATTTGACTCACGTCCTATTATCCATAAAATAATTGTATTATTTACAAATCTCCACCATGCCGGATATTATTGTCACCAAGCCGAAGGAAAAGGCGTTGGTCACGCGCCACAATCATTTGATCGAGGCCCGCTATCGCCTCACCCTGCAAGAGCAACGCATCTTGCTTTGGCTTTTTTCCGAGATCGGCCCCGAGGATAAGGACTTCAAACGCTACCGGGTGCGGATCGCCGATCTTGCCAAACTGATCGGCATTTCAGACGGCGGCGGGCGTCTCTACCGCGAGATTGCCGAAGTGACTGGCCGCTTGCGTAAACGCGAAATCGATCTTGAAGACATCGAACGCAACGTCACCACGCAAGCCACCTGGATCGCCTCGGCGGAATATTTCTGGAGTGAGGGCTTGGTGGAAATCTGCCTTGCCCCTGCCCTCATGCCCTATCTGCTGGACATCAAAAAGAACTTCACCACCGTTGCGCTGAAATACGCCATCGGCATGAAAAGCGCCTATGCCATCCGCATTTATGAGCTGCTGAAGCAGTACCAGGGAATCGGCTGGCGTCTCATCTCCATTGCCGATCTGCGCTGATTTTGCGGCATCGGGCCGGACGATTATCGCTTCTACAAGGATTTGCGCGTTCGCATTGTTGATAGAGCTAAACGCGAAATCAACGCCAAGACCGACATCGCTTTCGAGTACGAGGAGATCAAGGAGGGCCGCAAGGTGATGGCGCTGCGCTTCCGCATTAGCAAAAACCATCGCGACGACACCCCCGACCCACTCCGCGACAATCCCCGCCTTGCCCGCCTCGTCACCCGCCTGACAGCCTACGGCATGGCCGAGGATACCGCCCGCCTCATCGTCCAGGCTCGCGAACCGGAGCTTGTAGAATGGGCCGCCAGCGACCTTGCCCGCAGACTGAAGAGCAAGGAGAAGATCGACAACCCCGCCGGATGGCTCAGAAAGGCCATTGAGGAAGATTGGCGACCGCAACCCACTCTATTCGCCCAAGAGCAAGCGCAGGCCCGTGAAACCGAGCGGACGGACGAACAGGAGCGCCGGGATCAAGAGGCAAAGACAGCGGATAGACGCAAGGCAGACAGTGCCCGTGAGAAAACTGCCATCATGGCGTTTATCAACGGACTGCCGGAGGAGGAACGGGAAGCCCTTGAGCAGGGCTTCCGGGAACATCTCATAGCTTGAGCTGTCCCGTCTATCGTTGCTAAAAAATTCAACGGCGGGGATTCCTGGTGCTCCGATCCTATTATAAAAGCCGCAGCCATTGAGTACATTAGAGCAAAGCGCACGGTATTTACAAAAAATCACCAGAACATGCAGTATGATTGCAGCATATCCATCTAAATCTTTGCTAACATCTCCGCCAAAATAGCCTGACGTTTAAGTCTATCACTTGTAACATCGCCTAGAGAAAGGCATATTTCTACGGCTTTTGTGAAAATATCAGTAGCTTCAGGCCCATGCTGCCCGAGTTTCAAGACTACAAGCTCAGCCGACTTTTCAACCTGACGTGAGCCAAGCGGCGGAGTTTCTTTTCCACAGATTATGGCCCGCACTATCGAAAGTATATGCCACTTAAAACGCTTCACATTTTGCGGTATAACGCTATTTGAAACAAGCAATGAGAACCTATACATGGCTAAACACGACGCATAAAAAACTATTTCCTTTGCATCTTCAGAGAATATTACATCAGTAAGCTCTGAGTACATTGCCTTTGGATAGCGAGATGAAAGCTCAGGCCTATTACAATACATAGCAGACACACATTTTGCAGCATTGTGAAGAGAGAAAATTCGAGTAGCTGGAATGTTTTGCCCAACATACTGACGGTCTCTCCGCTCAAAGTACAATTTTGATTCATTATCGTATGTATTAAAGTAGTTTTCCACCCTCTTAATTATTGGGCGCAAAGATAAAAATTGGACATCTTCAACCTTGCTTTGACTGTTAGTTGCTCTAACAAGCTCAGAAAACACGTCCTCATTCTGCGTCTCAACGACCTTTATATTAACCATAATATCGCCAAGATCAGCCCTATTCTCAAATAAAACATTAGATGTCTGACACCCATTAACGATCTGAAAATTGGTTAAATGAAGCGTATTACCCTGAAGTTTAACATCAGGACTAACAATCGTTATTCCATTATTCAAGACTGGGAACCGGCTTGACGATTCTATAGACTTTAATGTATCGGCAATTGATTTATTTACGGGGTTTTCGAGCCCTAAAAATGAACGAACATTTTCTTCAAATACTTGAGTTCTTAAATTTCCATCGGACGTCAACAGCAAATTATCGACAAACGCGCTCGCTCTAACCACAGCCAAGTACGCTTCATCAATTCCAGAAATTGTAGGAAGAGCCGCATTGCTAAATAATTCTAAACTTGCACTTATTCCGGAATACGTGCCAACCCACATTTTGGTGAGCTCATCTCTATCAACAAATTTAACGTCAATTTCATCAAATAAGCCAAGCTCTTCCAACTGTGACACAAAGTCATTTCTGGCAACTTCCAGAGCAGCTGGTTTTTTATAGCTTCCCGTCGCTACGAACCGCGCAGTTAGCGACGGTTTACCATTCCTAATTTTCGGAACTTCCTTTAGTACTGTATCAAATATACCTCTCGCATTCACCATCACATCATCAAGACAGCCATATTGAGATTGAGATGAAAACCTTAGTATTGATTCTTTAAATTTTAAAAAATCACCAAGATCAAAGCTCTCAGATCTTTTAGCCTGTATGAAAACAACATCAACATCATGATTTCTTCTCGATGTTAAGAATGTTGCCTTCGCATCCTCCTGGGATATTATTACTTCCTCATCTATAACAATGGCAATGCCATCTGTTCCATCCTCCCCCAGACCTGTCGTCACGTCATCAATCTCATATGCGGAGGCATATTTCGAAGATATTACAGCGTAATTCGCAAATTTCTCGAATTGAGACGCCTCGTCTTCGGATTCCAATCCAAAGCTACTCACAAAACTATCCAAGTGCGCTTTGACAATCCTATGCACGACACATCCCCCAAATACTAGAATAGCCTCACATCGTAACGCCTTTAGCGTTTCTAGCAACCATAAAGCGTGCTGAATAGATGCGGCAGAGCGTTGCTATCACATAAAAAATAGTAGGGGATGGCCGGTTGTGCACACCGGCCATCCCCGCCCCGTCAAAAGGAAGTCTCGTGAGAGGGTGTATCGCGTTCGGCAATACGCTCGCTCACCCACGCATCCACCTCGGACAGCACCCATGCGACCCGGCCCGGCCCCAGGTTTACCCGCTTGGGGAATTTCCCGGCCGCTTCGAGCCGCCCAATGTGTTGAGGCGTGTACGGGATGCCGCAGACGCTCTTGAGCTCTTTCTTCGACACGAGCCGCTTATCAAACTGGATCATCGGATTTCTCCCTCTCGGGAGGCATCGCGATGCCCCAGGTGAAATAAACCGCACCGGTAGGCCACAGGATCGTATCCCCGCGCCTGAAGGTTGTCGAGAGGGTGCGGGCTGTCGTCCATGTGCTATCCCGAAGCACTCGCCGCCGGTTTCGGGATAACAGGGAAACTGGTTTTGTTATCCCAGTGTTATCCCGGAGCTTTTGGGCTCATTTCCACAAAAAGGGGCGGAAACGAAAAAGGCCCTGAAATCGTTTGATTTCAGGGCCTTCGAGCAGTCCTTTAATGGTCGGGCAGGCCGGATTCGAACCGACGACCCCCAGTCCCCCAGACTGATGCGCTACCAGACTGCGCTACTGCCCGTCAGAGGACCGCTGTATCTTCCCGTCCGGGAAGGAGGCGCACTATATCCACCTCATCCCAGGAACGCAACGGCTTGATTCGATAAAAAGACAGATTTTTCAGCGGTCGCGGCGGGCGGTGCCGATGAGATCGCGCAGGTCTTCCAGTTCGGCCAGAATTTGCTCCAGCTCGGCGCGGTCGCCGGGGCGGAAAGCGCCGTTGGCGGCGGGATGGACATAGGCGGACGGCGCTGGGCCGGCGGCGGCCGGTTCCACCCAAGGAGCCGACGGCGCCACATCCTCGGGCTGGGGAGCGGGATCGAAGTCCAGAAGACTGGGCTGCGCCTCGTCCTCCTCCAGCTCGGGCTCGTGCTCGGCGGTCTGGGCATTGGCGGCGCTGGCGGCGGCTTCGGCGGCGACGAAGCTCTTGCCCTGCTCGCGCAGAAGCTTCTGCACCCCCTTGATGGTGTAGCCGTCCTTGTACAGCAGATCGCGGATGCGCTTGAGCAGCGCCAGATCCTCGGGACGGTAGTAGCGCCGCCCGCCGCCGCGCTTCAGCGGCTTGATCTGCGGAAACTTACTTTCCCAGAAACGCAGGACATGCTGCGGCACGTCAAGGTCTTCCGACACCTCGGAGATGGTGCGGAAGGCCGAGTCCGACTTACCGGCGCGACGAGGCGACGCCGGTTCGCTGTCAGCTTGCGTGGTCACGGTATTTCTTACGCCTGGTCAGCGGCTTCTTGGCCGTCATTGATCCGGCTTCGCAACAGCTGCGAGGGGCGGAACACCAGCACGCGGCGGGGATGGATGGGAACCTCCTCGCCGGTTTTGGGATTACGACCGACGCGCTGGCCCTTGGAGCGGACCGAGAAGCTGCCGAAGGACGAAATCTTCACCGACTCGCCACGGGCGAGGGCGTCGGAGATTTCAGACAGAACCGCCTCCAACAGGTCGGCAGATTCGTTCCGCGACAGCCCGACTTCCGCATAGACGGCTTCGCTCAACTGGGCGCGGGTGATGGTATTTTCAGCCATGCCGGCTCATCCCTTCACGAGTTACACCAAAAACGTAACTCGGGAAGGAAAAATCGTCAATATCAAAGGGATGCCGGGTGACGTTAAAAGCTCTACCAGCGGACCAGAGCCGCACCCCAGGTAAAGCCGCCACCCATGGCTTCCAGCAGGACCACATCGCCCTGCTTGATGCGGCCATCCGCCACGGCTTCCGACAGGGCCAGAGGCACCGAAGCCGCCGAAGTATTGGCATGCTTGTGCACGGTCACCACAACCCGCTCCAGCGGCAGCTGCAGCTTCTTGGCGGTGCCTTCCAGAATGCGCTTGTTGGCCTGATGCGGCACCACCCAGGTGATGTCGTCGGCCACCAGGCCGTTGGCGTCCAGGGCTTCCTGCACCACGCCGGCCAGATTGGTGACGGCATGACGGAAGACCTCGCGGCCCTCCATGCGCAGATGACCGACGGTCTGGGTCGAGGACGGCCCGCCATCAACCTTCAGCAAGTCATAGTGACGGCCATCGGAATGCAGATGGGTCGACAGAATGCCGAAGTCGGCATTGCCCCCCTGCCCCTGCTCGGCCTTCAGCACCACGGCGCCGGAGCCATCGCCGAACAGCACGCAGGTGGTGCGATCTTCCCAGTCGAGAATGCGCGAGAAAGTCTCGGCGCCAATGACCAGGGCGGTCTTGGCCTGCCCGGCCTTGATGAAATTATCCGCCACCGACAGGGCATAGATGAAGCCCGAGCAAACCGCCTGCACATCGAAGGCGCAGCCGCCGGTCATGCCCAGGGCCGCCTGCACGCGGGTCGCCGTGGCGGGGAATGTATTGTCGGGAGTGGCGGTCGCCACCACGATCAGATCCAGCGAAGCGCCATCGACACCGGCGGCGGCCAGCGCCTTGCGGGCGGCGGCAATGGCCAGGTCCGAGGTCTTTTCGCCTTCGGCGGCGATGTGTCGCTGACGGATGCCGGTGCGTTCCACGATCCAATCGTCGGAGGTCTCGACCTTGGCCGCCAAGTCGGCATTGGTCACGACGTTCTGCGGCAGATAAGAGCCGACGCCGACGATACGGGAACGAATGGTCATGACTAGGACGCCGCCTGGGAAGAAGCCTCGTCGGCCGGTTGCAGCCGTTCGAGCTCGCGCTTGATGCGCTCGTTGAAGCCGTGGGTGATCAGTTCCGCCGCCACGCCGATGGCATTGGCGAAGCCGATGGCGTCGGTGCCGCCATGGCTCTTGACGGCGATGCCGTTCAAACCCAGGAACATGGCGCCGTTATAGCGGCGCGGATCGGTCCGCAGCTTGACCTTGACCAGCGCCGAACGCGCCAGCAAATAGCCAATCCGCGCCAGCCACGAGCTGGAGAAGGCTTCCCGCAGGAAATGGGTATAAAGCTTGGCCAGCCCCTCGGCGCTTTTCAGCGCGATATTGCCGGTAAAGCCGTCGGTGACCACCACATCCACGGTGCCGGCGGCAATGTCATTGCCTTCGACGAAGCCATGGAACTTGATGGGCAGCGGGCTTTCCCGCAAGGCGGCGGCGGCGGCGCGGACGGCGTCATTGCCCTTCAGCTCTTCCGAGCCGACATTGAGCAGACCGACCGTGGGCTGTTCGATGCCCAACACAATCCGGGCGAAGACTTCGCCCATGACGGCGAATTCCACCAGATTGCGGGCGTCGCAATCGACATTGGCGCCCAGATCCAGCATCACGGTCTCGCCCCGCTTGGTGGGGAAGAAACCGGCGATGGCCGGACGGGCGATGCCGGGCAGCATGCGCAGCACGAATTTTGAGACAGCCATCAAGGCGCCGGTATTGCCCGCCGAAACGACGGCGGCGGCTTCCCCCTTGCTCACGGCATCGACAGCCAGCCACATAGAGGACTGGCGGCCCTGGCGCAGAACCTGGGACGGCTTATCATCACCGGAGACGAACTGGTCGGTATGCCGAATATGGCACACCGACTTCAGCTCCGGCATCTGCTCGAGCAGCGGTTCAAGCTTGGCTTGATCGCCGAACAGCAGAAAATCCACGTGCGGCAGCCGGGTATGGGCGATCTGCACGCCCTGGATTACCACGTCCGGGGCTTTGTCCCCACCCATGGCATCCAGCGAAATCGTCATGCGAGCAGTCAATTGCCCATCTCTCCGACAGCCTGAACGGAGGCGATATTAGGCTGCGGCTCCGGATTCGGCAACCACCTCGCGGCCGTCATAATGACCGCACGAGCCACAGACGTGATGCGGCAGCTTGATTTCGCCGCAGTTCGGGCACTCCTGGTGACCAACCGACTTCAGAGCGTCGTGCGCGCGGCGCATGTTGCGGCGGGACTTGGAGGTTTTCTTCTTCGGAACAGCCATTTCAATTACTCACAGCCAAAGGGCGCAAACGGAAGGCAGCTTTCTTAACGAAAAACAAGCCCTGGGGCAAGCAATATGCACACCTACCAGTGCTATTATTTTTTCAAAGCGGCCAAAGCGGCAAAGGGATTGGGTTTTTGAGCGGTTTCCGGTTGCTCTTCCGGCCCGTCCTCATCGTGATATTCGGCGAATTCAGCCCCCGGCGCACGCGGAAAAGGCTCCAGTGCCAGCGCCAGATGCTCGGCCACCGCCTCGCCGATGTCAATGCTGTTGCCGATGATCGGCTCAGGCGGATCGCCGGCATCCAGTTCGAGCACGATCTCCTCGCCCTCGGGATCGGGTTCGGGGCCATAGGTCAGATCGAAGCTTTCCGCCACCTGCTCGGGCACCGGCTCCAAGGTAACGACGCAGGCCTGCACCACCTGGGCCGTGAATTTCCCCCGCAGCCGCACCAGCTCGCCGCCGGGCAGCATGCGCAGCTTGACCTCGGCCTTCAGACTATCGACCGACAGAATGCCATACCGCTCGGCCAGAGCCGCGCATTCCTCGGGCGTCGCCTCGATCTCGTGGGTGCGGTCTTGCACGCTCAGCTGGTCGAGATGGACCAGACGGGAAAATTCGGCTTGCGCCAAGTTGTTCGCCTGCGTGGTCATGCGGCCTCCGGCGGCAGAATGGGATCGATGAAAGCCACCTTACCCGCCAGCAGGTCGGCGGTGGCCTGAGTCTTTAAGGACTCGAACTGAGCCAGCATATAGGCCGCCATGGCCTCTTGCACGCCCTCAGCGGTCTCGTGGCCGCGATAGAGGTTGCGCCCCAGCGCCTCGGCCAGCCCCTGCCCGTCGGTGGCGAAGGCCATCTCATAGGCGGCGACGCGGCCATAGAAGGCCTTGGCCATCTTCTTGATCTTGGGCGACATGCCCATGTCGGTGACGCCCATCTCGCGCAGGCATTGGTCGAAGTCGGCGAACATCAGGTCGAACAGGGCCTGAGCCAGATCCTTGGCCTCACCGTCCTCGCCGCCCAGACGGCGCAGCACCAGAAAGGCGTTCAGCACCACCATGTCGAAGCGGCCGTCGATGCTATCGGCCACCTGCAGGCGGGTATAGAACTCGATCCGGCGGGCCTGAGCGACCAGAGCCGCGTAAAGATCGTGGGCGGCTTCCTCGCAGCGTCGGCGGCGTCCAAACAGGGTCTTCAGCATGATTCCATCCGTAGAGCGGCCACAGGCCGGTTGGGAACGTTGACAAGCCCGTCCCCCAAGGGCAATTTTGCGAACACTATCGGCCATGGGGCGATCCCGTCAATCGGGGCCTCAGATTTATCGGGGCAAGATGCGACTCATCTCCATCCGTTTGTTTGCCGCCGCAGCGCTTCTTGGCGCTGTCGCGGGCTGCACTCCCACCATCGACATCCGCGGCAATGTGCCGCCGCCCGACCGCCTGGACGAGATCAAGGTGGGCAAGATGGGCAAGTCGGACGTCATGGCCCTGATCGGCACGCCGTCCAACACCACCACCTTCGGCGATGACACTTGGTATTATATCGCCAGCAAGATCAAGACCTACGCCTTCTATTCTCCGGAAGAGCTGGAACGTCAGGTGGTGGTCGTCGATTTCGAAAAGACCGGCATGGTCAAGAATGTCCAGACCCTGACCCTGAAGGACGGCAAGGTGGTCAACCTTGTCTCGCGCGAGACCCCGGCTCCGGGCCGCGACCTGACGGTGATCGAACAGCTGCTGGGCAATGTGGGCCGCTTCAGCAAGCAAAGCGCCGGCCCTGGAAAATAATCAAACCGGCAAATAATCAAACCGGCAGGCAAGACGTAAAAAAGCCCCGGCAGATCGCTCTGCCGGGGCTTTTTGTTTGATCTCCGTCCTTAGCCGGCCAGCATGGCCAGCAGCAGGATGGCGACGATGTTGATGATCTTGATCATCGGGTTGACGGCCGGGCCGGCGGTGTCCTTGTAGGGATCGCCGACGGTGTCGCCGGTCACGGCAGCCTTGTGGGCGTCCGAGCCCTTGCCGCCATGGTTGCCGTCTTCGATGAACTTCTTGGCGTTATCCCAAGCGCCGCCGCCCGAGGTCATGGACAGAGCCACGAACAGGCCGGTGACGATGGTGCCCAGCAGCATGGCGCCCATGGCCGAGAAGGCCGCGGCCTGACCAGCGAAGGCGTTCACCACGAAATACAGCACCACCGGAGCCAGAACCGGCAGCAGCGAGGGGATGATCATCTCCTTGATCGCAGCCTTGGTCAGCATGTCCACGGCGCGACCATAGTCGGGCTTGGCGGTGCCTTCCATGATGCCGGGGATTTCCTTGAACTGGCGACGAACCTCGACCACCACCGAACCGGCGGCGCGGCCGACGGCCATCATGCCCATGGCGCCGAACAGGTAAGGCAGCAGACCGCCGATGAACAGACCGATCACCACGAAGGGGTCCTGAAGGCTGAAGGTAATGTTCAGGTTCGGGAAATAGTGATGCAGGTCTTCGGTATAGGCGGCGAACAGCACCAGAGCGGCCAGACCGGCGGAACCGATGGCATAGCCCTTGGTGACGGCCTTGGTGGTGTTGCCCACGGCGTCCAGCGCGTCGGTGGTCTTGCGGACCTCCTTGGGCAGGTCGGCCATTTCGGCGATGCCACCGGCATTGTCGGTCACGGGGCCATAGGCGTCCAGAGCGACGATGATACCGGCCAGGGCCAGCATGGTGGTGGCGGCAATGGCGATGCCGTACAGGCCGGCGGCCATATAGGTGACGATGATGCCGGCGGAAATCACCAGCACCGGCAGAGCGGTGGCTTCCATCGACACGGCCAGACCCTGAATCACGTTGGTGCCGTGACCGGTGGTCGAAGCCTGGGCGACGCTGCGCACGGGGCGGAAGTCGGTGCCGGTGTAATATTCGGTGATCCAGACCAGCAGGCCGGTGATCACCAGACCAATGACCGAGCAGCCGAACAGCGACATGGCGGTGATGGACTGGCCGGCGTTGGTGGTGAAGACGGCGTCGAAGCCGAAGGTCAGCTTGATGGTGGCGGCAATGGCCACCAGCGACAGCAGGCCAGCGGCGATCAGGCCCTTATACAGAGCCCGCATGATCTTGTTGGAGCTGTCCAGACGCACGAAGAAGGTGCCGATCACCGAAGCAGCGATACAAACAGCAGCGATCAAGAGCGGAAACAGCATCAGCTGCTCTTGGTTGGCGCCCGAGAAGAAGATCGAGCCCAGCAGCATGGTGCCGACGGTGGTCACGGCATAGGTTTCGAACAGATCGGCGGCCATACCGGCGCAGTCGCCCACATTGTCGCCCACGTTGTCGGCGATGACGGCGGGGTTGCGCGGATCATCCTCGGGGATACCGGCTTCGACCTTACCCACCAGATCGGCGCCCACATCGGCGCCCTTGGTGAAGATGCCGCCGCCCAGACGGGCGAAGATCGAGATCAGCGAAGCGCCGAAGGACAGAGCCACCAGACCCTCGACCAGGGCGCGGCCCTCGAAGCCGAAATTCCGCAGCGCGACATAATAGCCGGCGACGCCCAGCAGGCCCAGGCCGACCACCAGCAGACCGGTGATGGCGCCCGACTTGAAGGCGACGTCCAGGGCCGGAGCCAGACCACCGGAACGGGCGGCCTCGGCGGTGCGGACATTGGCGCGCACCGAGACATTCATGCCGACATAACCGGCCACGCCCGACAGCACGGCGCCGATGACATAGCCGATGGCCACATGCAGGCCCAGCTTAACGCCCAGAATGATGCCGACCACGACGCCGACGGCGGCGATGGTGCTGTACTGACGGTTCAGATAAGCGCGGGCGCCCTCTTGGACGGCTCCGGCGATTTCCTGCATGCGCTCGGTTCCGGCGGCTGCCGATAGCACGGAGCGGCTGGCATAAAGCCCGTAGAGCAGCGCAAGCACGCCGCAAGCCAATACGAATGCGTAAGCCATAGATTGTTCCTATTCCCCTGACAAAGCGATTGCGCCGCAGCTTGACGGGAGAACACCGGCTTTTAGCTCAATATCTGACGGGAAGCGCGGCTGCGGACAGAAGCCTGCCAGAACCGTTGTCCTTGCGCAACAGAAGTATCCGCTTCTTTTGTGGGCTTAATAGGAAATAAAGGATAAAGGACAGCAAAGCTGCCTTAAAGTCGAGCAACCCCACCCGACTGCTCAACGATCATACATCGACTTGATGACAATATCCCGCACCGCACCATCGCCATACATGCGATTCCCCAGGGCGATCAGATGCTCGCGGATGGCCTTGCGGTCGGCGGCGGACTTGGTGTCGGCATGGCGGGGCAGGAAGTCATACAGATCGACATTCACCGCATTCTGCAATTGCGGAATGGTGTTGTTGACCTTGTTCTGCACCGTCGCCAGCACTTCGATTTCCATATCGAGTCCAACCTGGCGCGAGATGTCGTGATGCTTGACCAGGGGGATGATATAGGTGCCCAGGTCGAAAAAGACGGTGGGCGGCGGCGTACTGGCGGCGATTTCGGCAGCCTTGCGGGCTTCCTCTTCCTTTTTGACCTTCTGCTCGGCCAGCATCTTGGCGACCGGCCCCTGGCCCAGCGCGGTCATGACGCCCAGGCCGCCGCCGATCAGCAGGATAAAGATCAGAATGACGATGATGAGCTTCTTCATGTCTCAGGTCTTGTCGCCGCTGAAATGCTTATAGCCGCCCTGTTGGATCGGCACAGCATGCCCCCGCCCGTCACGCACCGTGACCGATGGTCCGCCCGCGATCATCCGTCCGATAAGGCTCAAGCGCAAGTCAAGGCTTTGTCCCAGAGCGCGAATTTCTTCCCGGCGACTGGGATCAGCGGTGAACAATAGCTCGTAATCGTCGCCTCCGGTCAGGGCCGTCGCCAGCCCCTGCCCGGCTCCCATGGCAATGGCGGCCTGAACCTCGGGGGATAACGGCACCGCCTCGGACTCGATCTCGGCGGCCAGATGCGAGGTCTCGCAGATATGCCCCAGATCGCCCAGCAGGCCGTCGGAAATATCCATCCCAGCCGTCGCCAGCCCCAATAGGCGCGGCCCCAGCGTGACGCGCGGGCGCGGCAGGCGATATCGATCCAGCAGCTTTGGGCTATCCAGCCGCCCCAAAGCCGCCAGCAGGCCAAAGGCGGCATCGCCGATGGTGCCCGACACCCAGATATCGTCGCCCGAACGAGCGGTCGAGCGCCGCAAGGCCTGACTTTCCGGCAATTCTCCGATGGCGGTCAGGCTCAGAGTCAGCGGCCCCGGCGTCGCCACCGTATCGCCGCCGATCAGGGCAAAGCCGAATTCGGCGGCATCCGCCTTCAATCCGGCTGTGAAACCATGCAGCCAATCCGACGTCGTCTGCTTGGGCAGGCAAATCGCCAGCAGCAGAAAGCAGGGCTTGGCTCCCATGGCCGCCAGATCGGACAGATTGACCCGCACCAGCTTGCGGGCGATCAGGTCGGGCGGATCGTCGGGCAGGAAATGCACGCCCGCCACCAAGGCATCCTTGGTAACGGCCCATTGCCGCCCAGCCGGGCCGGGAAACAGGGCGCAATCATCGGTCAGAGAGAAAGCGCCCCCATGGCCTTGGGCCAAGGGGGCGAATAATTCGGCGATCAGGCCAAATTCATCGAGCCCCGGCATTGCCGGAGAACTCTTCGGCCCGCACCACGCGGGCGATACGGTCGAGGACAGCGTTCACCAGCCCGGATTCCGGGCCGCTATAGAAGGCCTTGGCGACATCGACATATTCCGAGATCACCACCCGCGCCGGAACGTCCGGTCGGGTCGCCAGCTCGAAGGCGCCGGCCCGCAGCACGGCCCGCAGCACGGCTTCCAGCCGCTCGACGGTCCAGTCGCCGCTTAAGGCTCCTTCGATCATTTCATCGAAATCGGCCTGACGGGTCATTGACCCGCGCAGAATTGCCGAGAACAGCACCTTGTCGGGCTCGGCCAGAGTGGCCTCGACCTCGGAGCCGAACTCGTCGGCCGGGTTCAGCAAGGTCTTGGCGCCGATGCCATGATCCAAGAAGTCGGCCAGGATCTTGTCGGGGGTGACACCGTTCAGCTCGGCCTCGTAGAGACCTTGGACAGCGGCCAGACGCGCCGAAGAGCGACGCTGGGAGGAGTTATTCTTACGGGGAGATTTTTCGGTCATTTGGCAAGCAGACTAAACTCTTTTTTCAGTTCGATCATGCGCAGACAAGCCCGCGCCGCCTGACCGCCGAAGTTACGGCGCTCCGGCAAAGCGCGTTCCATGGCCTGAGCGCGGTTGTGGGTGGTCAAAATGCCGTTGCCCACCGCCAGAACATGGTCCAGCGCCAGGTTCTGCAGGCCGTTCATGGCCTCGCGGCAAACATGGTCATAATGATCGGTCTCGCCACGGATGGCGCAGCCCAGGGTGATGAAGCCGGCATAACGCTCGTCGGTGGCGCGGGTCTCCATGGCCTTCAGGGCGTAACGCACGCCGGCCGGGATCTCCAGGATGCCGGGAACGATCATCCGCTTATAGCCGACGCCGGCGTCGGCCAGTTCCTTGACGACGCCCTTCAGCAGGCCGTCGGTGATTTCCTCGTAGAAACGGGATTCCACGATCAGAACGCGCAGACCGCTCATCATGCCTCCTTGATGGCCGGGATCGGCCGCTGATCGACCACCTTCAGGCCATAGCCTTCCAGGGCGACGATCGTCTTGTGAGTGTTGGACAACAGGATCATCTCGGAGATGCCCAGGTCCAGGAGAATCTGCGCACCGACGCCATAATCGCGCAGCGCGGCGCCGTCGCCCTGGCCTTCCAGATGGGCGCGGACGCGGTCGGTCAGGCTGGTGGGGGACGGCTCGCGGATCAACAGGATCACGCCCCTGCCCTCGTCGCCGACCATGCGCATGGCTTCATGCAGCTGGCCGCCCTTGCCGGTATCCAGAGCGCCCAGCACGTCATCCAGCACATTCAGGGCATGGACGCGGGCCAGCACCGGACCGCCCGACGAGATATCGCCCTTCACCAGGGCGATATGCTCGGCATATGCGACGGTGTTGGTATAGACCATCATCTTCCACTCGCCGCCATAGACCGAGTTGAATCTGGTCTCCAGGCTCTTGCGGACGATCTTGTCGTTCTTGCGGCGATAGGCGATCAGGTCGGCGATGGTGCCGATTTTCAGGCCGTGGAACTGGGCGAACTTCACCAGATCCGGCGTGCGGGCCATGGTGCCGTCGTCGTTCATGATCTCGCAGATCACGCCCGACGGGTTCAGCCCGGCCAGACGCGCCACATCCACCGCCGCTTCCGTATGGCCGGCGCGCACCAGCACGCCGCCGTCGCGGGCCACCAGCGGGAAGACATGCCCGGGTGAGCCGATATCGGCGGCGCCGGTCTTGGGGTCGATGGCGACCTCGATGGTCCGCGCCCGGTCGGCGGCGGAAATACCGGTGGTCACGCCCTCACGGGCCTCGATGGAAACGGTGAAGGCCGTCTGATGCCGCGAGGCATTGTCCTGGGCCATCAGCTTCAGGCCCAGCTGCCCGACCCGTTCCTTGGTCATGGACAGACAGATCAGGCCACGGCCGAAACGGGCCATGAAATTGATCGCATCGGCATTGGCCATCTGCGCCGGGATAACCAGATCGCCTTCGTTTTCGCGGTCTTCATCATCCACCAGGATGAACATCCGGCCCTTGCGAGCCTCTTCAATGATCTCTTCGGTGGGGGACATGTATTGATGATAATTCGACACTTGGGATCAGTCCTTTTCGAGCAGCCGCGCAACATAGCGCGCCAGCATGTCGATTTCCATATTCACCAGATCACCTTCGACATAACGGCCAAAGGTGGTCACGGCCTGGGTATGGGGGATGATATTGACCCCGAAGCGGCGTCCTTCAACCTCGTTGACCGTCAAAGATACGCCGTCCAGGGCAACCGAGCCCTTGGGAGCGACGAATTTCTGAAGGTTTTCAGGGACTTCGAAGACATAGCGCTTAGAGTCGTTTTCCTGTGTGATGGAGACCACGCGGGCGACGCCATCCACATGGCCCGAGACGATATGGCCGCCCAGCTCGTCGCCGACGCGGCAGGCGCGCTCCAGGTTGATGCGGTCGCCGGCCTTCCAGCCGCCCAGGGTGGTCTTGGAAATGGTCTCCTGCGAGGCCTGGATAGTGTACCAGCCCGGCCCGGAATCGATCACCGTCAGGCAGATGCCGTTATGAGCGATCGAGGCGCCCATGGCGATATCGGCGGTGGCATAGGCGGTCTTGATCTTCAGAAGGACATCGCCCTTCCCTGTAATTTCAAGGACTTCGCCGAGGTCGGTAACAATTCCGGTGAACATGGCGGGATCAGTCTTTCGTCAGATATTCAAAGATGTCGCCACCCATCTCGGCCACGGACAGGCGCGAGAAACGCGGCGCGTCGGCCAGATGGTCGAGGCCGAAGGAAACCATGGCGGGAACGCCGTCGCCGCCCAACAGGACCGGGGCCCGGAACCAGGCCAGACGGTCCACCAACCCATGGCGCACCAGGGCCGCCCCCAGATGGGCGCCGCCGTCCACCAGAATACGGGTCAGTCCGCGCTCGCCCAAGGCCTTGAGCGCCGAGGGAAGGTCCACGCCCTCCTCGCCGCCCGCAACCTCGACGATCTGCACGCCTGCGGCCTCATAGGCCTCCAGCCGGGCGGGATCATTGCCCTCGCGGGTGATCAGCCAAGTCGGGCGCTGGGCGGCGGTCGCCACCAGCTTTGCGGTCAGCGGCAGGCGCAGGCGGCTGTCCACCACCAGACGCACCGGCGAGCGGTCTTCAAGCCCCGGCAAACGGCAGGTCAGATCGGGATTGTCGGCCAAGGCGGTGCCGCTGCCGACCATGATGGCGTCGGCCTCGGCACGGAGCATATGGCCGAAGGCGCGGGCCTCGGGGCTGGTGATCCATTGGCTTTCGCCGGAATGGGTGGCGATGCGGCCATCCAGCGAGGTCGCCAGCTTCAGCGTCACCAGCGGCAAGCCTTCACAGACCCGTTTGAAGAAACCGGCATTGATCTCGGCGGCTTGCGCCCGGCACAGCCCGACCTCGACGGTCAACCCGGCCTTACGCAGCATCTCGAACCCCCGGCCGGAGACGCGGGGATCGGGGTCTTCGACGGCGGCGACCACGCGGGTCACGCCCGCCTGGATCAGCGCCTCGGCGCAGGGGCCGGTCTTGCCGTGATGGGAACAGGGTTCCAGGGTGACATAGGCGGTCGCGCCCTTGGCGGCGGCTCCGGCCATGGCCAAGGCCTGGGTCTCGGCATGGGGGCGCCCGCCAACGGCGGTAAAGCCGCGCCCGACCACGCGATTTTCTTGGACGATCACGCAACCGACGGCAGGATTCGGCCACACTTGTCCCAGACCGCGCCGGGCCAAGCCCAGCGCCGCCTGCATATGGGCAAGATCAGTCGTCGAGGTCGTCGACACCGGGCTTACCGATGAAATGCTTGCCCACGAAGTCTTCGAAATCCTTGGCTTCGCGGAAGTTGCGATAGACCGAGGCGAAGCGGACATAGGCCACCTGATCCAGGGCCGCCAGGGCCTCCATCACCAGTTCGCCGATGGTGTTCGAGGGAATCTCGGACTCGCCGCTGCTTTCCAGACGCCGCTGGATGGAATTGACTATGCGCTCGACCCGATCCGGGTCCACGGGGCGCTTGCGCACCGCCACGCCGATGGAACGCGCCAGCTTGTCGCGGTCGAAGGCCGAACGCTGGCCGTTCTTCTTGACCACGATCAGTTCGCGCAGCTGCACCCGCTCGAAGGTGGTGAAGCGCGACCCGCATTGCGGGCAGGACCGACGACGGCGGATCGCCGAGTTATCGTCGGTGGGGCGGGAATCCTTCACCTGGGTGTCGTCATGGCCGCAAAATGGACAGCGCATTTGGGTTCTTTCCCCCTGACTGGGTCATGCCGCAAAGCGGCGGGCGCCCCCGCACCCGCCGTCTTGTCGGTGATTTACGAATAGATCGGGAAACGGGCGCAGAGCTCGGCCACCTTGGCCCGCACGCTCTTTTCGACCGCCGAATTGTCCTCGGGGTTGGCCGACAGGCCGTCCAGCACGTCGCCGATCAGATCGCCGACCAGCACGAACTCTTCCTTGCCGAAGCCACGGGTGGTGGCGGCCGGCGAGCCCAGGCGGATGCCCGAGGTGACCATCGGCTTTTCCGGATCGAAGGGGATGCCGTTCTTGTTGCAGGTGATGCCGGCATGCTCCAGCGAAGCCTCGGCGGCCTTGCCGGTCAGCTTCTTGGGACGCAGGTCCACCAGCATCAGATGGGTGTCGGTGCCGCCCGAAACGATCTCGACGCCACGACGGACCAGGGTCTCGGCCAGCACGGCGGCGTTTTCCTTGACGGCCTTGGCATAGGCCTTGAACTCGGGCTTCAGCGCCTCGCCGAAGGCCACGGCCTTGCCGGCGATGACATGCATCAAGGGGCCGCCCTGGATGCCGGGGAAGATGGCCGAGTTGAACTTCTTGCCCAGATCCAGATCGTTGGACAGGATCATGCCGCCGCGCGGACCGCGCAGGGTCTTGTGGGTGGTGGTGGTCACCACATGGGCGTGGGGCAGCGGGCTGGGATGTACGCCACCGGCCACCAGACCGGCGAAGTGCGCCATATCCACCATGAAATAGGCGCCGACCGAATCGGCAATGGCGCGGAAGCGGGCGAAGTCGATCTCGCGCGGGTAGGCCGAACCGCCGGCGATGATCAGCTTGGGCTTATGCTCCTTGGCCAGGGCCTCGACCTGATCATAGTCGATGCGGCAGTCCTCGGGGCGCACGCCATAGGGAACCGGCTTGAACCACTTGCCCGACATGTTGGGCGGAGCGCCATGGGTCAGGTGACCACCGGCGGCCAGGTTCAGACCCAGGAAGGTATCGCCCGGCTGCATCAGCGAGAAGAACACCGCCTGATTGGCCTGCGAACCCGAATTGGGCTGCACATTGGCATACTGGCAGTCGAACAACTGCTTGGCGCGGTCGATGGCCAGCTGCTCGGCGATATCGACGAACTCGCAGCCGCCGTAGTAACGCTTGCCGGGATAGCCTTCGGCGTATTTGTTGGTCAGCACCGAGCCCTGGGCTTCCAGCACCGCCTTCGAGACGATGTTTTCCGAGGCGATCAGTTCGATCTGATCCTGCTGACGGCCCAGTTCCTTGCCGATCGAGCTGAACAGCTCGGGATCGGACTCGGCCAGCGGGGTGCCGAAGAAACGCTGCAGAATGGCCTTATCGGTCGACATGAAACGGTATCCTTACTGATGCGGGCTGAGCTTGGCGACGCGCTTGGCGTGGCGTCCGCCCTCAAACTCGGTGGACAAGAAAATCTTGAGGCAGTCCTTCGCCACTTCCGAGCCGACGGTGCGGCCGCCGAAGACGATCACATTGGCGTCGTTATGCTGGCGGCACATGCGGGCGCCAAAGGCGTCATGGACCAGCGCGGCGCGGATATGGCCGTGGCGGTTGGCGGCAATGCTGATGCCGATGCCGGTGCCGCAGACCAGAATGCCGCGCTTGACCTTCCCCTCGCCGATGGCTTGGGCCATGGCATAGGCATAGTCGGGATAGTCCACCGAGGCGGAACCGTCGGTGCCCAGATCCAGGGGAGTGAAGCCCAGTTCGGTCAGGGCGTCCTTGAGAATGCTCTTCAGCTCGACGCCGCCATGGTCGGAGGCGATCGCAATGGTTTCTTGGCTCATGCTCGGTCAAGACCGCTCGTGGGAGGGACAATATCGCAGCAATACCATATGTCGCCGCAGTTTGCCAATGAGACACAACAGATCGCCGCCATGCATTGGCCGAAAGTCTATATTGCCTTCCGTCCGCCCCTCTATTCCTTTGGTCGAGGTGCATGTACCAAAAATTGCGGTACCTGCGGGCTCCCCCTGTGTTGTTGGAACCCCTTGGAAATGCTTCGGAAAGTCGACCACCCCGCTTTATACTGAACCACTGACAGAATGCGACAAAAAACCCCTGCTCTTATTACTGAGATAACAATCCCAAAAGCATATGAGTACTCAGGTCATGGGTAAACTGCATTGACAGTCAAGATCAGGCATGCATTATAGGAACCAACCCATAACGATATGCTGGATAAAGCACAATGAGCGAGAACCCCGCCGACAAATCTTCACGTGACGACATTCTGCGCATGGCCGTCGAAATTGTTTCGGCCTATGTCAGCAAGAATCCCTTGCCCGCCAGCCAGATCCCCGAAGTGATTCACACGGTGTTCGGCTCGCTGAGCTCGCTGGACGGCTCGTCCCCTGAGGTGAAGAGCGAGGCCCTGCGCCCCGCGGTGCCGGTCAAGCGCTCGATCAATCCCGACTACATCGTCTGCCTGGAAGACGGCAAGAAGTTGAAGATGCTGAAGCGCCACCTGCGCACCACCTACAACATGACCCCCGACGAGTATCGCGCCAAGTGGGGCCTGGCCGCCGACTATCCGATGGTCGCCCCCAACTACGCCGCTCAGCGCTCCGACTTCGCCAAGAAGATCGGCCTGGGCCGCAAGTCTGAAGAAGATAATGCCGCTCCGCGCGGCCGCCGCCCCAAGGTCGTCAAATAAGACCGGGCAGCCATAGATCCGGAAACGGGCCGCGTTTGAGGGAACGCGGCCCGTTTTCTTTTAGCCTTTCGCCAAAACCCATTCCAGCTTGCGCAAGGCGTTCAGCTTCAATTGCTGCACCGGCGCATTGGCGGGACCGACAATACAGACTTCGGTATTGCTGGCCGGGTCCACCGCCGAGACTTTGACGCTGTTGCCCATGCGGCGAAACTCGAACAGCACTTCTTCCAGACGCAGGCTCATGGCAGCAGCAGTTCGGCTTCGCTCAAAGGAGCGAACAGGGCTTCAAGCTCCGGCCAATTCACATCGGCCAGGGTCTCTGGACGCCAATGGGGTGTGGCCCCTTTTTCGACCAGCTTGGCTTTGACGCCTTCCTTGAAATCATTCTGGCGGGTGCGACCGATGGACAGGCGATATTCCATGGTCAGGCAGTCGGCCAGGCTCTTGCCCTTGCCCCAGCGCAATTGCAGCAGGGTCAAGGCCATGCTGGAGGGCGAGACGCTGGCCAATCCCTGGGCCACGCCCCTGCCCCAGTCACTGTCGGAGGCCTGGGCCAAGGTCAGGATTTCCGCCAGATTATCAGTCCCGAACAATCGGTCCAGCTCGCCGCGATGGCTGGCAAGCGCCGAATCCGGCGCCGCTTGCCCATAGGCGGCCAGCACGGCCTCGACATCGCCGGTCTTGGCTAAGTCTTCGATCAGGGCGGGAAATTTCTCTTGCGCAACGAAATGCGTCGCCAACCCGGCATAAAGGCAATCGGCCCCATCGATCCGCGCCCCGGTCAGCCCGAGATAGCGGGCCAAGCTTGGCTCCAGGCGCGACAGGAAAAAGGTACCGCCGGCATCGGGATAAAAGCCGATGGCGGTTTCCGGCATGGCGAAGCGGGTTGTCTCGCAGGCGACACGATATTTCCCTAAGATCGAGATCCCGGCGCCGCCGCCCATCACGAAGCCGTTCATCAAGGATAGAACCGGCTTGGGGTAGTGATGGATGGCGTAATCCATGCGGTACTCTTCCCAAAAGAAAGCGCCGGTATGCTCGGCGGCCACCGCTTTTTCCCACACCGCCTTGATGTCGCCACCGGCGCAAAAGGCCCGTCCCTCGCCGGTAAAGACCACAACCTTGACCGCCGGATCATCACGCCATTGATCCAATTGGCCATGGATGGCGGCGATCATCTCGCGGTTGATGGCGTTCAAAGCCTCGGGCCGGGTCAGGGTGATGCGCCCGACAACACCGATCTTCTCGGCCTTTATCAAAGTGGTAGCGGTCATTCTGGAAGCCTCTCCGCTAAATATCTATCAATTAGATAGACAGATCATTTATTTCACACAGTTTGCAACGTTTTGATGCTTGACAGCGATCAACGCCAATGATTTGCTCAAGATGGATTGTGAAATCAACCCGCGAAAGCGCAAGGGGCAGCTTGAACCCGACAGGCCCCGGGACATAAGACCGAAAAGGACTTCATCACCATGACCGTCAATTCCGTGCATCCCGAAACCCTGGTCCTGCATGCCGGCTATCGCGCCGATCCCGCCACCACCTCGGTGGCCGTTCCCATCTATCAGACCACCAGCTATCAGTTCAACAGCACCGACCATGCCGCCAATCTGTTCGCGCTGGCCGAGCTGGGCAATATCTATACCCGTCTGATGAACCCCACCACCGACGTGCTGGAAAAGCGCCTGGCCGCCCTGGAAGGCGGCGTCGCCGCGCTGGAAGTGGCGTCGGGCCAGGCGGCCAGCACCTTCGCCATTCTGAACATTGCCCAGGCCGGTGACAACTTCGTCACCTCGACCGACCTGTACGGCGGCACCTGGAACCTGTTTGCCAACACCTTCAAGCAGTTCGGCATCGAAGCCCGCTTCGTCGATCCGTCCGACCCCGAGAATTTCCGCCGCGCCGTCGATTCCAAGACCCGCGCCTTCTATGCCGAGACCCTGCCGAACCCCAAGCTGCAGGTGTTCCCCATCAAGGAAGTCGCCGCCATCGGTGAAGAACTGGGCATCCCCCTGATCGTCGACAACACCGCCGCCCCGATCATCGCCAAGCCGATCGACCAGGGTGCGCATATCGTCGTCTATTCGACCACCAAATATATCGGCGGCCACGGCACCAGCATCGGCGGCGCCATCATCGACAGCGGCAAGTTCGACTGGGAAAAGCATGCCGAACGCTTCCCGCTGCTGAACCAGCCCGACGCCAGCTATCACGGCGCTGTCTGGACCCAGGCGGTCAAGCCGCTGGGCCCGATCGCCTATATCATCCGCGCCCGCGTCATCCTGCTGCGCGACATCGGCGCCGCCGTCAGCCCCTTCAACGCCTTCCAGACCCTGCAAGGCCTGGAGACCCTGCCGCTGCGCATCCGCGAGCATAACAAGAACGCCCTCGCCGTAGCCGAGTTCCTGGCCAAGCATCCCAAGGTGACCAAGGTCATCCATCCCAGCCAGCAGACCGGCGAGCTGAAGCGCCGCGCCGATGCAGTGCTGAAGGGCGGCTATGGCGCGCTGGTCGGCTTCGAGCTGAAGGGCGGCAAGCAGGCCGGCAAGGCCTTCATCGATGCCTTGCAGCTGTTCTATCACGTCGCCAACATTGGTGACGCCCGCTCTCTCGCCATTCATCCGGCGTCTACCACCCATTCGCAGCTGTCCGCCGAAGATCAGTTGGCGTCGGGTGTGTCCGAGGGGTATGTTCGCCTTTCCATCGGAATCGAACATATCGACGACATCCTCGCCGATCTGAGCCAGGCTCTGGAGGCCGCATAACAAAGTGCCGGATTACATCGTCACCGGGGACTATCCCCAAATCCGTCTCCGCCGCAACCGCCGCGACCTTTGGTCGCGGCGGCTTGTTTGCGAAAACACCCTAACCACCAACGACCTGATCTGGCCGGTCTTCGTCACCGAAGGCCAGAATCGTCAGGAAGCCATCGCCTCGATGCCCGGCGTCTTCCGCCGCTCCATCGATCTGCTGGTCGAGGCCGTTGGCGAGGCCAAGGCGCTGGGCGTGCCCGCCATCGCCCTGTTTCCCCAGGTGGACCCGGCGGCCAAGACCCCCGACGCCCGCGAGGCCTATAACCGCGACAATCTGATCTGTCGCACCGTGCGGGCCATCAAGGCCGCCTATCCCGATCTGGGCATCGTCTGCGACGTGGCGCTGGACCCCTTCAACTCCGACGGCCATGACGGCATCGTGGTGGACGGCTATGTCCAAAACGACATCACCGTCGAGGCGCTGATCAAGCAGTCCCTGGTTCAGGCCGAGGCCGGCTGCGACGTCATCGCTCCCTCGGACATGATGGACGGCCGCATCGGCTCGATCCGCAAGGCCCTTGATCAGGCCGGCTTCGAGCATGTGCGGATCATGTCCTATGCCGCCAAATATGCCTCGGCCTTCTATGGTCCGTTCCGCGACGCCATCGGCTCGAACGGAGCCCTGAAGGGCGGCGACAAGAAGACCTATCAGATGGACCCGGCCAATTCCGACGAGGCCCTGCGCGAAGTCGCCATGGACCTGCAGGAAGGCGCCGACATGGTCATGGTCAAGCCCGGCATGCCCTATCTGGACATCGTGCGCCGGGTCAAGGACGCCTTCCGCGTGCCGACCTACGCCTATCAGGTCAGCGGCGAATACGCCATGCTGAAGGGCGCCATCAACAATGGCTGGATGGATAACGATAAGACGGTGCTGGAAAGCCTGCTGGCCTTCAAACGGGCCGGTGCCGACGGCATCCTGACCTATATGGCGGTCGAAGCCGCCAAGCTCTTGAAGAAGAGTTAAGTCTAGAGCGGATTTCGACTTGATTGGCTCAGGTCGAAATCTGCGATAAGCCCGCGCGGCAATTGAGCGGGCCCGGGACGGGCCGCCACATGCAAAAAAATAGAGCTGATTTCGTTTGATCGAAATCAGCTCTATTAGCATCCTGGCCGGGATAACCCGGCCACGATTTTTACTTAGACATCATATTCCAGGCCCATATCGCGATAATGCTGGCGTTCGTTCAGCCAGTTCTCGCGCACCTTGACATGCAAGAACAGGTGCACCGGGCGTTCCAGAATTTCCGTCAGTTCGTTCCGAGCCAAGGCGCCGATGGCCTTGATCTGGCGGCCGGCCTTGCCCAACACGATGGCCTTCTGACTGTCGCGCTGGACATAGACCGTCTGGTCGATGCGCACGCTTCCGTCATCACGCTCTTCCCACTGGTCGGTCTCGACGGCGGCGGCATAGGGCAATTCCTGATGCAGCTGGCGGAAGATCTGCTCGCGGGTGATTTCGGCGGCCAGCAGGCGCATGGGCATGTCCGAGACCTGATCCTCGGGGAAATGCCACGGCCCCTCGGGGATCTGGCTGCAGAAGAACGCCAGCAGATCGGCGGTGCCGTCGCCCTTTTCCGCCGAGATCATGAAGACCTTGTCGAAGATGCCGAACTCGTTCAGTTCGGCTGTCAAGGCCAACAGGCTGTCGCGCTTGACCAGATCGATCTTGTTCAGCACCAGCACCGCCCGCTTGGACTGGTCCTTCATGGTGTCGATGATGCGGCGTACATCGTCATAGATGCCGCGCTCGGCATCGACCACCAGGGCCACCAGATCGGCGTCCGAGGCGCCCGACCAGGCGGCATGCACCATGGCGCGGTCCAGGCGGCGCTTGGGCTGGAAGATGCCGGGGGTGTCGATGAAGATCACCTGAGCCCCCTTCTCTTCCTCGATGGCGATCCCCAGCACGCGGGCGCGGGTGGTCTGCACCTTGGGCGAGACGATGGAAACCTTGGTTCCCACCAGTTGGTTGACCAGGGTCGATTTGCCTGCATTGGGAGCGCCGACGATGGCGACGAAGCCGCAATGGGTTTGTTGGCCGGGGGTTTGTTGAATATCTTCGGTCATTGAATTTGTTCCAGCAAGGCGGAGGCGGCGGCCTTTTCGGCGGCGCGTTTGGAAGTGCCGGTGCCGGTGGCGCTGCCGCAGCCCTCGACCGAGACCGATACCTGGAAATGGGGATTATGGGACGGCCCATCCATCCCCAGCATGTCATATTTGGGCAAGGGCTTGCCGCGCCCCTGGGCCCATTCCTGCAACACCGTCTTGGGGTCGCGGGGTGGCGCCACCGCTTCGGCCATCAGGGGCTGCCAGAAGCGGCGGATGATCTGGGCGGCGGGATCGAGGCCGCTATCGGCATAGACGGCCCCCAGCACGGCCTCGCAGGCGTCGGCCAGCATGGTGTCGGTGGCGGTGCCCGCCCCCTGCTCGCCCTTGGCGGTGATCAGCGCATCGACCAGCCCCCAGGACTTGGCGACCTTGGCCAGGGTCTCGCCCTTGACCAGGGCGGCGTGGCGCTTGGCCAGATCGCCCTCTTTCTCTTGGGGAAAGCGCAGGAACAGCATCTCGGCCACCACCAGCCCCAGCACCCGGTCGCCCAGGAATTCCAGGCGCTCATAGGCGATGCGGCGCTGCTGATTGCGGCCCGGCGCGGCGCCCGGATGGGTCAGGGCGTCGGCCAGCAGGTCCGACCGATGAAAGCGGTAATCCAGAGCCCGGGCGATCTTGGCGAGACGCTCGTCCATCTCAGTTCACGAAATTCAGGACACGGCCGAACCGGATGGCGCTGGGCCATTTCCAGATTTCCCACAGGGCCGCGCCATCGGCCGAGAAGAAGATCACCTGAGCCTTGCCCACCAGATTTTCCGCCGGCACATAGCCGACCGCATCCAGGAAGCGGCTGTCCTGAGAATTATCGCGGTTGTCGCCCATCATGAAATAGTGACCGGCGGGAACCACATATTCGAAGGTGTTGTCCTGGGGCAGCTCGTCGCCGGCCAAGTCGATGGTGACATGCTGACGCCCGCCCGGCAGGGTCTCGATATATTGCGGCTGGCGCAGCGTGTTGCCCAGGCGATCGTGGTTGATGTAATCCTCGATCTGACGGCGCTCGACCAGCTCGCCATTGATGTAAAGGCGGCGGTGCTTGACCTGGATATGGTCGCCCGGCAGGCCGATCACCCGCTTGATGTAATCGGTCTTATTGTCGCTGGGCAGCTTGAAGACCGCCACATCGCCGCGCTCGGGCTGATGCTCCATGATCCGGCCCGAGAACAGCGCCGGGCTGAAGGGCATGGAATGTTTGGAATAGCCATAAGAGAACTTGGTCACGAACAGATAGTCGCCCACCAGCAGGCTGGGGATCATAGAACCCGAGGGAATGTTGAAGGGCTCGAAGGCGACGGTGCGCACCACCACGGCGATCAGCACCGCATAAAAGACGGTCTTGAGAGTTTCCAGATTGCCCGAGGGCTTTTTGCTGTCAGCCATGAAATCAGTCGCAGTTCGGAAAGAATGAAGGCCTCAGGAAGCCCGAGGCATGGGGTTCTGTCAAGGTTTCGGCACCGCCGAAAGGATCACCATCGCCTGGGCCAGCGGATATTCGTCGGACAGCGACAGATGCAGTGCTGTGCTCATGCCCTTGGGGGTCATGTCGGTGGCCCGTTGCGCCGCGCCGCCCGACAGAACCAGCAGCGGCATGCCGTTGGCGTCGTTGCGGACCTGAATATCCTGCCAGGAAACACCCAAGGCGAAGCCGGTCCCCAGGGCTTTGGCGCAAGCCTCCTTGGCGGCGAAACGCTTGGCATAGGCCGACACCAGCACCTTGCCTTGACGATCCGCCAGGGCGGCGCGTTCCTCAGGCGTGAAGATGCGGGTCAGGAACCGATCACCGAAGCGCTCCAGGGAGTCTTCGATGCGGCGGATATCCACCAAATCGGAACCAAGGCCCAGGATCATCTTATCCCCTGGCCCGATCCATCAGGGTGCGCATGCGGGCGATGGCGCTGTCCAGACCGGTGAAGATCGCCTCGCCGATCAGGAAATGGCCGATATTCAGCTCCATGATGCTGGAAATGGCGGCGATGGGCGTCACCGTCTCGAAGCTCAGACCGTGACCGGCATGGCATTCCAGGCCGATCTCCTCGGCATGGCGGGCGGCCGCGATGATCCGCTTCAGCTCGGTCTCGCGCCGAGGGCCGCTATGGTCGCAATAAGCGCCGGTATGCAGCTCGACCACCGGCGCGCCGAGGGCCTTGGAGGCGTCCAGCTGGCGAGGATCGGCCTCGATGAACATGGACACGCGGATACCCGCCTCGGTCAGAGCGCCAACCATGGGGCGCAAAACCTCCAGCTGGCCGACCACGTCCAGCCCGCCCTCGGTAGTGCGTTCCTCGCGGCGCTCGGGCACGATGCAGGCGGCATGGGGCTTGTGACGCAGGGCGATCTCGACCATCTCGGGCGTGGCGGCCATCTCGAAATTCAGCGGAATTTCCAGGGCGTCCATCAGCCGGTCGATGTCGGTGTCCGAGATATGGCGACGGTCTTCGCGCAGATGCGCGGTGATGCCGTCGGCCCCCGCCGCCGAAGCCTGCAAAGCCGCCCGCACCGGGTCGGGATGGGCGCCGCCGCGGGCGTTACGGATGGTGGCCACATGGTCGATATTGACGCCCAGGCGGAGCTTGCGATGCATGAAAGGTCCTCTAGCCCCGGGTCCGTTCCACCGAATTGATGGCGGAGGATGCCCGCAAGGCGGCGATGATGTTGGTCAGATGCTTCACATCGCGGACTTCGATATCCAAGATCAGCTCGAAGAAGTCCACATTGCGATTGGTGATCTTCAGATTGGTAATGTTGCCCTGGTTCTTGGCGATCACCATGGACAGTTCGCCCAGGCTGCCGGGCTCGTTCACCACGATCAGGCTGATGCGGCCCAGATGGACGTCCTTGTCCTCGGGCGTCACGTTCCAGGCCAGGTCGAGCCAGCGCTCCGGCTGATCGGCGAACTGCTCCAGGCTTTCGCAGTCGATGGTGTGGATGGTCACGCCCTTGCCGGTGGTGACGATGCCGACGATGCGATCCCCCGGCAGAGCGTGGCAGCAGCCGGCGAAATGCATGGCCATGCCGGGAATCAGACCCTTGATCGGCATGGCGGGCATGGCGCCCGGCCGCTTCTGCGGCTTGGGCTGCTGCTTCATGGCGACGATATTGTCGCTGACCGTCATGCCCTTGGGCAGCTGGGTCTTCAGTTCGGGATAGACCGCAGAGACGACATCGCGTCCGGTCAGCTCGCCCTCGCCGACAGTGACCACCAGATCTTCGACGGATTGCTCCTTGAAGATCTTAAGAACGCCTTCTAAGGCCTTGTCGGTGAACTCATATCCTTCCTGCTTGAAAGCGCGGTTGAGGATCGAGCGGCCCAGTTCCAGATATTGCGACCGCTGCTGGGTGCGGATGAAACGGCGGATGCGGGCGCGGGCGCGGCCGGTGACGACGAAGCGTTCCCAGGTGGGATTGGGCGTCTGCGCCTTCGAGGTGATGATGTCCACTTGGTCGCCGTTATTGAGCGGCGTCCTGAGCGGCATGATGCGGCCATTGATCTTCGAACCGACGCAGGTGTCACCCACCTGGCTATGCACCGCATAGGCGAAGTCCACCGGGCAGGCGCCGCGCGGCAGGGCGATGATGTCGCCCTTGGGCGTGAAGCAGAACACCTGATCCTGGAACATCTCCAGCTTGGTGTGCTCCAGGAACTCTTCGGGGTTCGAGGCGTGATCGAGGATTTCCAGCAATTCGCGCAGCCAGCGATATTGCTTGCCGTCGGTCTGCTGCTGCTGCTTGTAGCTCCAGTGGGCGGCGACGCCCAGCTCGGAGATTTCATGCATGTCGCCGGTGCGGATCTGCACCTCGATGCGATGGCGCTCGGGCCCAAAGACGCCGGTGTGAAGCGAACGATAGCCGTTCGGCTTGGGCGTCGAGATATAGTCCTTGAAGCGGTTCGGCACCATCGGATAGCAGCTGTGGATCACGCCCAGGGCGCGATAGCAATCCTCGACCGAGGTGACCATGACCCGGAAGGCCATGATGTCGGACAGCTGCTCGAAGGCGACATTCTTCTGCTGCATCTTGCGCCAGATCGAGAAAGGCGATTTCTCGCGGCCCGAAACCGTCGCCTTGACGCCGTTTTCCTCCAGCAGCTTGCGCAGCTCGGTCAGGATGCGGTCGATCAGGCCGCCGCCCTTCTCGCGCAGGAACTGCAGGCGGGCGACGATGGAATCGCGGACATCGCCATGCAGCTCGGCAAAGGCCAGGTCTTCCAGCTCGCTCTTGACCTCGGACATGCCGATGCGCTCGGCCAGCGGCGCATAGATTTCCATGGTTTCCAGGGCGATGCGGCGGCGCTTGTCAGGGTTCTTGATGAAATGCAGGGTCCGCATGTTGTGCATGCGGTCGGCCAGCTTGACCAGGAGGACACGAATATCCTCGGACATGGCCAAGACCAGTTTCCGGAAATTCTCGGCCTGCTTGGTATGGTCCGATTGCAGCTCGATGCGCGACAGCTTGGTCACGCCATCCACCATGCGGGCGATGTCGGCGCCGAACAGCTTCTCGATCTCGGCCATGGTGGCCGGAGTGTCCTCGATGGTGTCGTGCAGCAGCCCGGTGATGATCGAGGCGCCGTCCAGCTTGAAGCGGGTCAGGATGCCCGCCACCTCGATGGGATGGGAAAAGTAAGGATCGCCCGAGGCCCGAAGCTGCGAGCCATGCATCTTCATGGCATAGACATAGGCGCGATTCAGCGCGTCCTCGTCCGCATTGGAATCGTAGGAGCAAACCTTTTCGACCAGTTCGAATTGGCGCATCATGGCCTTTGCTCCGGTCTGGGCTCCATCCGGTCTAGGCCGAAACCGCGTACCGACATCCAAGCCGGCACGCGGATCACACGGTCACAGGGCGTGACTTGCCCCATTCCCTTTACTCGTCGTCGTCGAGACCAGCGGCGTCCATCTCGGCCGCATCCTCATGGATGGTCAGGCCGTCTTCGGAATCGTCTTCCATGATGCTTTCGCCGCCGGCATCCAGCAGCAGATCGCGACCAGCCATCATGTCGATCTCGTCCTCTTCGGGCTCATCGACCTCGACATGCTTTTGCAGGCCCTGGACCACGGCATTGCTCAGGGCTTCCAGATCGACGGTTTCCTCGGCGATTTCGCGCAGGGCGACGACCGGGTTCTTGTCGTTGTCACGCTCGACGGTCAGCTTGCCGCCAGCGGAAATGTCGCGGGCGCGCTGGCCGGCGAGCATCACCAGCTCGAAGCGGTTCGGGATCTTCAGGACGCAGTCTTCAACCGTAACGCGGGCCATTAGGGCGTAACTCCAAACTCATGGGCAGTTAGTCAGGATATATATTTCCTGGAATCCATGAAAGCAAGAAAGTAAAGGACATGAGAGGATTGCGTCCTCCCTACATCGCCTCGGCGATCTGGTCGGCGGGCAGCTTGGCGATCATCTCATCCACCGTCTCGCCCGTGATGGGATGCACCCAATTGGGGGCGATGTCCTTCAGCGGATAAAGCACGAAGGCGCGATCGCTCATCCCCGGATGCGGGCAATGCAGGCCGCCGGGAATGCGGCAGGTGACGCGGCCATAGGCGATCAGATCCAGATCCAAAACTCGCGGCGCATTCAGGCCGGTGCGGATACGGCCGAATTCGGCCTCGATCTGATGCAGGCGCTGCAGCAGGGCCAGGGGCTCCATCTCGGTATCGATGGCGCAAACACCGTTGACGAACCAGGGCTGCTCGGAAATCGGCACCGGCTGGGTTCGCCAAAAACGCGAACGCATGAGTAATCGCAAGCCAGAATCGTTCATATAGTCCAAAGCCTTGAGTAGCGTCAGCTCAGGACTGCCGTGATCGCTGGGCAGGTTGGCCCCAAAAGCGATAAGGATTAATTGCGAATCATTAACTTGCGTCATTTTTTGCACCCGCCTAATCTGCGCCTCGTATCAAGGGCGTCTTACACTCTCACTTGTATTCTTTTAGATAGGATATTCAAATGGCTATGATTACCTACGCCGAAGAGCGCGTCGGCCTCTTCATCGACGGCTCCAATCTTTATGCCGCCGCCCGCGCCTTGGGCTTCGACATCGACTATAAGCGGCTGCTGCAGCTGTTCGCCTCGAAGGGCCGCCTGATCCGCGCCTTTTACTACACCGCCCTGATCGAGGACCAGGAATATTCCCCGATCCGCCCGCTGGTGGATTGGCTGGATTATAACGGTTACACCATGGTCACCAAGCCGACCAAGGAATTCACCGATTCCATGGGCCGGCGCAAGATCAAGGGCAATATGGACATCGAGCTGGCCATCGATGTCATGGAGATGGCCCAGCATCTGGACCATGTGATCCTGTTCTCGGGCGATGGCGACTTCCGCCGTCTGGTCGAGGCGGTGCAGCGCAAGGGCGTGCGCGTCTCGGTGGTCAGCACCGTGCGTTCCTCGCCGCCCATGGTGGCCGACGAACTGCGCCGTCAGGCCGACGTCTTCGTCGAACTGCTGGACCTGGCCGACGAGATCGCTCGCGGCCCGCAGCAAAACCGCGATGATCGCGGCCCCTCGCGCGATCATGACGACTATGACGAAGACTATGACGACTGATCCCTGCCCCGGCCGCGATTGCGGGCTTTGTCCGCGTCTGGCCGCCTTTCGAAGCGACAATCGTCAGAAGCATCCCGATTGGCACAATGCTCCGGTTCCCAGCTTCGGGCCCTTGACGGCCCGTTTGCTGGTGGTCGGACTGGCGCCGGGCCTGCGCGGCGCCAACGCCACCGGGCGGCCCTTCACCGGCGATTGGGCCGGAGACCTTTTGTACGGTACCATGCTGGCCCAGGGCGCGGCGGTGGGCAGCTATGCCGAGCGGGCCGATGACGGCCTGACCTTGCAGGACTGCCGCATCACCAATGCGGTGCGCTGCGTGCCGCCCGCCAATCGCCCGACCCCCGCTGAAGCCAAGGCCTGCCGCCCCTTCCTGGTGGAGGAATTGGGCCTTATGCCGAACCTGAAGACCATTCTGGCCATCGGCGGCTTTGCCCATGACGCGGTTTTGGCCTGCCTGGGGCTGAAGAAATCCGCCTATGGCTTCGCCCATGGCAATGTCCATGCCCTGCCTTCGGGGCTGACGCTGGTGGACAGCTATCACTGCTCGCGGCTGAACACCAATACCGGCCGCCTGACCGAAGCGATGTTCCAAGCCGTGTTCCAGACTGCCCGGACAGCCTCCCAAAGCTGAAAGCTGTTGCAAGCGAACGGCGGCGCGGCCAAATTAAACGGACCATAATAAAACGTCCGGGGCTGCCATGATCATCGAATGGGACGACCGCTATAAGCTTGGGGTTCCGGCCATGGATGCCGACCATAAGGCACTGGCCGAATGCCTGAACCTGTTTCTCAGCCGCGCCGCCGAGGGAAGCTCGGGCTCGGAGCTGGCAGGTCTGATGAATGATCTGGTCCGCAAGACCCATGATCACTTCGTCCGCGAGGAAGTGCTGCTGGACCGAATCGACTATCCCTATCTGGCCCGCCATCGTACCGAGCATGACCGCTTGCTGTCCTTGATGCGCAATTATCAGGTGGGGCTGGAAAAGGGCGGCACGCCGGTGGTCAATGTCACCGACGAGACCGTGGAATTCCTCAGCAACTGGCTGTTGCAGCATATCGAGGAAGAAGACCGCCACTACAAACCCTATGTGGCAAGGTTGTCCTGATATGGGCTTCCTTCTCAAGCTGTTGGGCGCAGGCCTTAGCCTTTATGCCATCGGCAATCTGATCTATGTGGTCGTCTCGCTGATGGGCACCGATGTCGAGGGCTATATCGCCATGGCCGGCGGTCTTTATGCCGGGCTGCTGGTGCTGGGCCTGATCCTGCTGGGGATTGGCGCCATGATGAGCGGCGGCGGCAAAAGGGCGGCATAATCCGCGCAAAGGTCAGCTATAGCGTTCCTGCTTCCAGGGATCGCCGCGCATATGGTAGCCCCGCTGCTCCCAAAAGCCCGGCGCATCCTGTTCCAAGAAGCTGATATGGCGCAGCCATTTGGCGCTTTTCCATAGATAGAGCTTGGGCAGGATCAGCCGCATGGGGCCGCCATGCTCCTTGCTGATGGGCTGGCCCTGCCAGTGATGGGCCAGCAGCACATCGTCATCGGCAAAATCCGATAGCAAAAGGTTGGTGGTATAGCCGTCATAGGAGCGCAGCATCACCGCCTTGGCCTCGGGCTTGGGGCGGACCAGTTCCAGCAGATGCAGCGCCGGAACGCCGATAAAATCGTTATCGAAACGAGACCAGCTGGTGACGCAATGCATATCCAGCCGCAATTGCAGCTGCGGCTGGGCCATAAATTCGTCCCAATGCCATTCGACCGGTCGTTCGACAGCGCCGCCCACGGTGAAAAGCCAGTCTTTTTGCGACAGATTGGGGGTCACGCCCAGATCAAGCACCGGCCAGTCCTGCACTTCGCGCTGACCAGGCGGCAGCCGGGGTTTGGAGGGGTCCAGGGGGGCCTCGGTCAAGAGACGGCCTTCCCGCGCCCAGCGTTCCTTGGCGGCGATCAGCTTTTCCTTGAAGCTCATGGCACCTCCATCTCGGCGGCGTCGGCCACCATGCGGACATCGATCTCGGCCTCGCAATTGGGGATTTGGAAGCGCCCCGGCGGAAATGCAAGGGCCCAGTCGCCCGCCGCCCGCGCCAAGTCTTCCGACAACAGCAGCTGGCAGCCGGCGGTCTTGGTCAGGGTTTCCAGGCGGCTGGCGGTGTTGACCACCTCGCCGATGGCGGTGCGGACCGGCGCGGTGCCGCCCCCGCCCCAACCGAAGCGGCCGACGATCGCCTCGCCCAGATGAATGCCGATGCCGATGCGCAAAGGCTCGATCTGCTCTTGGGCGAAGTCGGCATTCAGGGCCCGCAGGCCGATACCGATGCCGCGGGCCGCCAGCAGCGATTCCCGCACGCCCTGCCCGCCCTCGGCGGCACAAGCGGCATTCAGGCCGAACAGCGCCATCACGCCATCGCCCATATATTTATCGACCACGCCGCCAGCCATGGTGACGGCGCGGGACACCATGTCGAAGAAGCGGTTCAGGCGGAACACCACATCAAAGGGATGCAGCCGCGCCGACATTCGGGAATAGCCGCGAATATCGACGAACATCACCGAGATCGGCATCAGCCGTCCGGTCAGATCGGGAGAGCCTTCCTGAATGTCGGGCGGCATCAGCGGCTCGACCGCCAGATCGGCCCGCAGCTTCAGGCGGCAGCCCAGCCGCACATCCGGCCCCGCTCCCAGATTGGCTAGGGTGACTTCCTCGGCATGGTCGGGCGGCGAATGATCCGCCAGCCCCTCCAGCACGCGCACCCGGCAGGCCGAGCAACGCCCGCGCCCGCCGCAGATGGTGGCATGGGGAATCCCCGCCGCCAGACTGGCCGCCAACACACTGGTTCCCTCGGGGACCTGAATGATGCGGCCATCGGGATAGCGAACGGAGACCTGCTTCAAAGCCGCCCTATTTCAGATCGAGATGAGAGCCGTCGCAGAACGGCGGCTTCTTGGTCTTCTTGCAGGCGCAGAAACGCACCGACATATCGGAGCCAGGGGCGAATTTCATCGGCTCGATACCGGTTCCGGCATGAGAGCCGTCGCACAGGGGCTGCTTGGCGGAACGGCCGCAGCGACACCAGTAATAGGTTTCCCCGGCCTTGACCTGAAGGGTGACCGGCTCTTTGCCGGCGGCGATCGGTTCCATGGGCATGACATGCCTCCTCTTCCATCACCAAGGACATCATGCAAACACATGCCGCCTTGGGGGACAAGCGATCTCGGCGTTAATCGCCGCCGCGATTGCGCATGACACGGGCCTTTTCCCGCTGCCAGTCGCGCTGCTTCTCGGCCTCGCGCTTGTCATGCAGCTTCTTGCCCTTGGCCAGACCCAAGGTCACCTTGGCGATGCCGCGATCGTTGAAATGGATGTCCAGCGGCACCAGGGTCATGCCCTCGCGGGTGATGGCGCCCAGCAGCTTGCGCAATTCCTTGCGATGGACCAGCAGCTTGCGGGCCCGGCGGGTCTCGTGGGTGAAGAAGGTCTTGGCCTGATATTCCGGGATATAGCAGTTGAAGAGATAAAGCTCTCCCTGCTGCTGACCGGCATAGGCCTCGGCCAGATTCGAGCGCCCGGCCCGCAGCGACTTGACCTCGGTCCCCACCAGCATGATGCCGGCTTCAAGGGTATCGCTGATGGTATATTCATGGCGCGCCCGCCGGTTCTCGGCGGCAATACGGCCGGCAATGAGAGTCGGGCGCGCCATGATAACCTTTAAATCAAACCAGCGTTTTGCATGGCGATGCGGACTTTTTCCTTGCTGGCGTCGGAAATCTCGACCAGCGGCAGGCGCACCTTGCCATTGCCGCGACCCAGCAGGCTGGCGGCATACTTCACCGGAGCCGGATTGGTCTCGCAGAACATGGCGTCATGCAGCGGCGCCAGCTTGTCGCGGATCTGCGCCACCTTGGCGAAGTCGCCGGCAGCCCAGGCATCATGCAGATCACCGCACAGACGCGGGGCGACGTTCGAGGTCACCGAGATGCAGCCATGACCGCCCTGGGCCAGGAACGCGACGGCGGTGCCGTCCTCGCCCGACAACAGCGAGAAGTCAGCGCCGCAGGTGGCCGCCGTCTTGATGGGGCGGGCCAGATCGTTGGTGGCATCCTTGACGCCGACGATGTTGGGCAGCTTGGCCAGACGGGCCATGGTCTCGATGCTCATATCGATGACGCTGCGACCGGGGATGTTGTAGAGCACGATCGGGATATCCACGGAATCATGGATCGCCTTGAAATGCTGATACAGGCCTTCCTGGGTCGGCTTGTTGTAATAGGGCGTCACCACCAGAATCGCATCGGCGCCCACCTTCTTGGCATGGGCGGCCAGAGCGATGGCTTCGGCGGTCGAGTTGGAGCCGGCGCCAGCGATCACGGGAACTTTGCCTTTCGCCACCTCGATGCAAAGCTCGACCACGCGATGGTGCTCTTCATGGCTGAGAGTCGGCGATTCGCCGGTGGTGCCGCAGGGCACCAGGCCGTCGGTGCCCTCGGCGATCTGCCACTCCACCAAGGACTGGAAGGCCGCTTCGTCCAGGCCGTTCTCGGTGAACGGCGTGATCAGGGCGGTAAAGGAACCCTTGAACATGGGTCTCTCCGTAAGCGCTAGAGTCTTATTGAGGTGTCGAAAAGGCGACGACAATAGACCGCTCCGCCCCCGCCCGCAAGGGATCAGTGCGCAGCCTGTTCGCCCGGCAGGGTGACATGGAAACGGGCTCCCTGCCCCAGCTCGGACTCGACCCACATGCGCCCGCCATAACGGCTGACCAGACGGCGGCAATAAGCCAGACCGATGCCGGTGCCCTCGGGGAAGCGATCCCTGGCAAGGCGCTGGAAAATCAGGAAAATCTTTTCATGATGGCAGGGGTCGATGCCGATGCCGTTGTCGCTGCAGGTGATCCGCCACCAGCCCGACCGCTCGTCCTCGCAGGCATGCAGCCGCACCCGCAAAGGATGATCGGTATCGCGGTAACGCAGGGCGTTCTCCAAAAGATGCAGGAACAGGCTTTCCATCCAGATCTTATCGGCCTGCACCACCGGCAGGCCCGAGATTTCCACCTGAGCCCCGATCTCGTCGAATTGGCTCTTCAGCTGCTCATAGGCCCAGCGCGCCACATTGCTCAGGTCCGAGACGCCGACGCTTTTGCCCACCATGGGAACGCGGGAGTAATCCAAGAGATCGCGGATCAGCATCGACATGCGCTTGGCGCTGTCCACCAGGAAGCCGATATACTGATCGGCCTCGGCGTCCAGGCGGCCCTTATAACCGCGCTCCAGCAGCTGGGCATAGCTGGCCACCGCCCGCAGCGGCGTCTGCAGATCGTGGGAGGCGACGAAGGCGAACTGCTCCAGATCGGTGTTCGAGCGTTCCAGCTCGGCGCTGCGCTGCTCCAGCCGCCGCCAAGAGCGGATCAAGGCATAACCTCCGGCTGCCGACAGCAGAACGAAGGCCAGACCCAGCCCATAAAGCTTCATGGCGTCCTGACGCCAAGCGGTCAGGAAATCCTCGGGCGCCAGACCCACCAGGGTGATCAGCGGATAGTCGCCCACCGCGCGATAGGAAAAGCGCCGCAGAATGCCGTCGGCTCCGGCATGGGCCTCATAGCTGCCCTGCCGAGGATCGGCGGCGATGGTGGCGCGGAAGGTGTCCGAGACCTTGGTCTGACCGACGAACCCGGCGGCGGGATAGCGCACCAGCAGATCGAAATCGCGGCTGGCGTCGCCGCGCAGCACCACCGCCCCATGGGGCCCCACTTCGAGATTCTCGAACTTGTGCAAGAACCAGTCGATCGAGACGCTCACCGTGACCACGCCCAACAGCCGCCCCTTGCCGTCCCGCACGGCTCGGGCCATCACCAAGGCCCACTTACCGCTGACCTTGCCCTGCAAGGGAGGCGAGATGATCATGCCCTGCGCCGGATTGTCCTGAAGCCGGCGAAAATAATCGCGGTCGGAAATATCCTGCCCCGGCGACGCCGTTTCGCTGGTGGCCAGCATCCGCCCCCGCGCGTCGCTGAAGCCAAGAACCACCGCCATCGGCAGACGCGGTGTCCAGCGGGCCAGAACCTGCACGGCCCTGCCCGGCTCGACCGGCGATCCCGCCATGCCGGCGGTGAATTCCTCGGACAGATCCTGCAAGGCGGAATCGATGCGGTCCATCTCGCCGGCGATGTCCTGGGTCACCAGCAGATTGAGATTGCGCGCCGAGATCGCGGCCCGCTCTTCATGCATCCGCAGGCCGCTATTGATGGACACCGCCACCAGCAACAGGATGAAAAGATCAACGATCACCACCAAGATCAGAGTACGCGTGACCGGGGACTTCAACAGACGTGACAGCCGCACCCGCTTCCACATCAGCCCCCCCTCCCTTATCGCCATGCTGATCAGATGACCATCATACTCTAATCATTTGCCGGGTCCAGAGGCGGAAGACTTGCTCAGTCCGTCACGCCGCCTCTATAGTCCGCCTCAGCCATACCGATGCTGAATGAGGAAATCCCCCGTGAGAGTCCGCCTTGCCGCCGCCCTAACCGCCGCGCTGCTGACCGCTGCGGCGCTGTGCCCGGCTCCGGCCCAGGCCGCCCTGCTCTCGCCCGAGGATCAAAGGCTGTACCGCCTGGCCTTCCAGGCCGCCCACGACCAGCAGTTCGATGCCGCCAAGAACACCGCCGCCCGCGCCCAGGACAAGCTGCTGGGCAAGGTGGTGGCCTGGATGAGCTATAGCCAGTCGGGCTCGGGGGCCAGTTTCGAAGAGATCACCGCCTTCATCCGCGCCAATCCCGATTGGCCCCAGACCTCGGTCCTGATGAAGCGGGCCGAGGAATCCATCACCGCCGCCACCCCGGAACAGGCGGTGCGCGACTGGTTCGAAAGCTATCCGCCGCTGACGGTGGACGGCTCGATGGCCTATGGCAAGGCGCTGCTCTCGGCGGGCCAGCAGGAAAAGGCCGCCAAGGTTCTGCGCGACGCCTGGGTCAGCGGCAATTTCGGCCCGATCCAAGAGCGTCAGTTCCTGACCAGCTTCGCCGAGATCCTGCGGGACGAGGATCAGGTGGCCCGCATGGACCGCCTGCTGTGGGAGCATCAGGATTCCGCCACCTCGGCCCAGGTGCTGCGGGTCGAATCCGATTACCGTCTGGTCGCCCAGGCCCGCATGGCGCTGTTCAAAGACGCCTCGAACGCCGAGTCGGTGGCCGAGAAAGTCCCTGAGAAGTTTAAGAACGATCCCGGCCTGATTTACGAACTGCTGCGCTATCGCCGCTCCCATGACAAGGATGCCGAGGCGATGGCCCTGCTGTCGCATCCGTCGCGCAACAAGATCCACCCCGAAATGTGGTGGACCGAACGTTCGATCATGGCCCGCAAGCAGTTGCAGCAGGGCCATGTCAGTCAGGCCTATGAAATCGCCCGCGACCACGGCCAGACCGAAGGTGCCGGCTATTCCGAGGCGGAATGGCTGGCGGGCTGGATCTCCTTACGCTTCCTGGACGACAAGGAAACCGCGCTGGCGCATTTCTCGCGCATGTATGAACGGGTCTCGACGCCGCAAAGCCGTTCCCGCGCCGCCTATTGGGCCGGCCGCGCCTGCGATGCCCTGGGACGCGGCGACGATTCGGTGCGCTGGTATAATTCGGCGGCGCAATATGTCACCACCTATTACGGCCAGCTGTCGGCCAGCCGCCTGAATCCCGAACTGCTTTGGCCGATGCCCGCCGATCCGCTGCCCACCGCCGCCGATATCGAGGGCTTCGAGAAGCATGAGCTGGTCCGCGCCTCGCGCGAGTTGGGCGAGATCAAGGAAAGCGAGATGATCCGCCCCTTCATGCTGCGGATGAACGAGCTGTCGCGCACCCCCGGTTCCCGCGCCCTGGCCGCGCATCTGTCGACCACCCTGGGCCGCGACGATATCGCCGTGGCGGTAGCCAAGAAATCCGAGCGCGAAGGCTTCCCGCTGATCGCCTCGGGCTATCCCTTGCCGCAGCTCAGCCAGGGCGATCAGCCGGAACGGGCGCTGGTGCTGGGGCTGATCCGCCAGGAAAGCGCCTTCCATTTCGAGGCCGTCAGCCCCGTCGGCGCCCGCGGCCTGATGCAGCTGATGCCCGCCACGGCGCAGAAGGTCGCCAAGGCGCTGGGCCTGACCTATAAGAAGCAAACCAGCCTGAATGCTGCCCTGACCGACAATCCCAGTCTCAACGTCAAGTTGGGCTCGGCTTATCTGGATGAACTCTTGGGGAACTTCAACGGCTCCTATATCCTGTCCGTGGCCGCCTATAACGCTGGGCCGGGCCGAGTGCGGAAATGGCTGAAGGATCTGGGCGATCCCCGCTCCAAAGAGGTTGATCCGGTGGATTGGGTCGAAAGCATCCCCTATTCGGAAACCCGCAATTATGTGCAGCGGGTGCTGGAGGGAACCCAGATCTATCGCCGCCGCCTCGGAGAAACCGGCCTGAGTCATTCCCTGGACAGCGACCTGAAACGCTAAGGACAAGCTCATGACGCAGCATAAGATCGACGAGATTTCCGCTGTTGTTTTCGATGCTTACGGAACTTTGTTCAACCTTGATGCGATGACGGCCACCGCCCGCGAAAGCCTGGACGAAAAGGCTCAGCTGTTGATCGGGCTATGGCGGCAGAAGCAGCTGGAATATAGCTGGCTGCGCAGCCTGATGGGCCGGCATGCGGATTTCTGGGAAGTCACCGGCGAGGCGCTGGACTATGCCCTGGCGGCCATGGGCACGCAAATCCCCGGCCTGCGCCATCGGCTGATGAGCTGTTATCTGACCCCGACCGCCTATCCCGAGGCTCTCGATGTGCTGACCCGGCTGAAGTCCCAGGACCAGCGGCTGGCGATCCTGTCCAACGGCACGCCCGCCATGCTGGACAGCGGCACCAAGGCGGCGGGCATGCAGCCTTGGCTGGATGCGGTGCTGTCGGTGGAAAGCGTCGGAGTCTTCAAGCCGCATCCATCCGTCTACAAGCTGGCCACCGACCATTTCAAGCTGCCGCCCGAGCAGATCGCCTTCGTCTCGTCCAACGGCTGGGATGTGGCCGGGGCCGCCGCCTTTGGCTTCCAGGTGATCTGGGTCAACCGCATGGGCCAGCCCCAGGAAAACCTGCCGGCGGTGCCCACCGCCACCTTGCCCAATCTGTCTTCTTTGCCGGAGCTGCTGTCCTGATGTCCGAGCGCCCCACCTTCCGCGATCTGCGCGATCCTTCCCTGCTGCTGGCCACCTGGTTCGGCGCCGGATTGTTGCCCAAGGCTCCGGGCACCTGGGGATCGCTGGCCGCCCTGCCCTTCGCCTGGGGGCTCTATGCGCTGGGGGGAAGCCATCTGCTGGCCGCCGCCACCTTGCTGGTGTTCCTGGTCGGCTGTTGGGCCGCGCAAAAGGCCATCGGCAGCACCGGCCTGGAAGACCCGCAACTGGTGGTCATCGACGAGGTGGCCGGGCAATGGCTGGTGCTGGCCCTGACGCCGCCCGATCTGATCCATTACCTGATCGGTTTCGGCCTATTCCGCGCCCTGGATATCACCAAGCCCTGGCCGGCGGGCTGGTCGGACCGCACCATCAAGGGCGGAATCGGCGTCATGCTCGATGACGTTCTGGCCGCCATCTATGGCTTGCTGGCCATGCAGGCGCTGGAACTGGTCTGGCGCTGATGCTGCTGCCGCCTTCTCTGCAACAAGCCGCCGAAGACACGCTGGAGGCCTGCCGCAAGGCCGGTCTGACGGTCGCTACCGCCGAATCCTGCACCGGCGGGCTGGTGGCGGCGGCGCTGACCGCCATCGCCGGATCGTCGGCGGTGGTCGATCGCGGCTTCGTCACCTATTCCAATCAGGCCAAGGCCGAGATGCTGGGCGTACCGCCGGACTTGATCACGGCCCATGGCGCGGTGTCCGAAGCCGTCGCCCGCGCCATGGCCGAAGGCGCCCTGGCCCATTCACAAGCCGACCGATCGGTCGCCATCACCGGAATCGCCGGTCCCGGCGGCGGCTCGGCGGACAAGCCGGTGGGAACCGTGCATTTCGCTGCCGCCCGCCGCGACGGAGCCACCATCGCCCAGGCGCATCTGTTCCAAGGCGACCGCGACGCGGTGCGGCTTCAGGCGGCCATCACGGCTTTGGACTTGCTGAAAAACCCTATTTGATCAGGGTCGGTACGACCGGCTTCATGGTCGCGTCGAAGACCGGCTTGGGCGCGGCCGGAAGCTCGTCCGGCTCGTCGGCATCGAAGCCCAGCAGATTGAGGCTGTCCGCCCCCAGGCTGGACAGGGAATGCTTGGTCTTGGCCAGCCAGTTCTTCCCCGCCAGGGTCAGGCTGCCATGCACCGGACGATAGCCCGACAGAGTGCAGGTGACCGCCAGCGGCGTGGCGTCGTTGCGGACCATCAGGGTGGCGGGAGAAACCACGTCGGCGCGATATTCATTCACCCCCACCAGCGCACAGTCCGCCCCCGGCGGATTGGTGCGGATGGAGATTTCAGTGGTGGGAACCTCGGGCTTGCCCAGATACCACGAGCACCCCGCGAGCAGGGTCAATGAAGCCAGAAGAAGAACGCGCCCAATCATCATAGTGGCGCGATCATCCCAAAGGGTTGAGCGGATTGCAAGCCCTCGCACCTAGATTTTGCGTATAGCAGGAATCGAATTCGTGAATTCCGCCGCTTATCCGATAAGATGCCGGAAAGATTGGAGAGCTTAACGGATATGCCTGCCTCGCCGCCTTTAAGGCTCGTTCTTGGACTGGCCCTGGCCATCTTGCTGGACACCGCCGCCCAGCTTTTGTGGAAAAGCGGCATCTCGGCTCTGCCTGACAGCTCCGACCTGCTGGTGCTGATCCAGGCCGCTTTGGCGCATCCGATCTTGCTGGCGGTGCTGGCGCTGATGCTGGTGCAGTTCGCCAATTGGATGATCGTGCTGAATCATGCCGATCTCAGCTTCGCCCATGCGGTCACATCCCTGAGCTATGCCACGGTGGCGCTGGCCTCGGCCTTTTGGCTGGAGGAGCATATCGGCCTGCTGCAAGGCCTCGGCATCTCGCTGATCGTGGCCGGCGTCTGGCGCGTCTGCCTGAGCGGCCACAACACTACCGCCCAAAGGCCGCAGCCATGAGCGCCGCCATCCTGCTGGGCGTTCTGCTGGCCGTCGCCGCCACCGGGCTGGAGGGCGTGGGCCAGGTCTTCTTGAAGTTCGCCGCCCACAAGAACCGCAAACTGGCCTGGAGCATCGCCGGACTGGCGGTCTTTGCCGTCGAGGCCGTCGTCTATTCCCTGGCCTTGCGGGAACTGCCGGTGGGCATCGCCTATCCCATCGGAGCCCTAAGCTTCGTGATGGTGACGCTGCTATCGCAATGGTGGCTGGGCGAGACCATCGACCGCAACCGCTGGAGCGGCCTGATCATGATCATGCTGGGCACGCTGCTGGTGGCCTTGAGCGCCTAAGGTGCCGAGAGCCTCCAGCATCAAGCCCCCTATCCCAGCTTGAAATCGGTATTGGCGATCGCGGCATGGGAGACCACGCCGGTAAGGGTGGCGACCTGATAGGAATTGGCCGTCGAGGCGCTTTCCTGATGCTGGGTGTACCACACCTGCAAATCAGACGCGCCCGACCCGATCACCAGAATGCCGGCGCCCGTATTGCCGGCGCCCGTATTGCCGCCCCCCAGATTGGCCGCCGTTGCGCTCAGGGCGGTGTTGCTGTTGGCATATTGGCTGGCAGCAAGAGTGCCGGAGACGCCCAGGCCGAAGCTGGCGTTCTTCAGCAGAATGGCATCGGTGCCGCTTTGGAAATCGGTCACCACGTCATGCCCCAGCTGAGACACCTGGCTAAGTCCAGGGGTTCCCGTGCTGCCACCGAACACGAACAGGTCCGCGCCGCCATTGCCCGTCAGCGTATCGTTGCCGGCACCGCCAGAGAGGGTATCGGCACCGGCGCCGCCGATAATGGTGTCGTTCCCGCCCAGCAAAGCCCCATCGACCACGATATGATGGCCAGAGCCCACGGCGGAGGCATCGATGACGATACCAGCGCTGAGCGGCGTAGTCAGGGATGCCGCCCCACCAAGCCCTACCACACCGGCGGTGCCTTGGAAGCTGGCAGTGTTGAACATGGAGTCGGACAGGATCGCTTCGACATTGCCGCTGCCAAAGACGATCTTGTCGATGCTGTCCAAGGTGGCGGCCGACAACATGCAGGTCTGCATCGATCCCACATCATTGAACAAGGCCAAGCTATCTTCGCCGGCGCCACCGGAAAGGGTCGAGCTGCTCAGTTCGCTGGCGTGATGGATGATGAAGACGTCATTGCCGGCCCCGCCCTCAAGGGTATCGCCGCCGCCATTGCCGATCAGAGTATCGTCGCCGCCCAAGCCCTGAAGATGGTCGTGGCCAGTGGTGCCCAGAATGATATCGGCGGCGCTGGTGCCGGTGTAATCGGCGCCCAACCCGGTTTCCGGCGCATCGCCCGCAGTGGTGATATAGGAAGACCCGATTTGCGTGCCGTTATTCCCCAGCGCAGAGGAATCATTGGCGCTTCCGTCCAGCGCCCAATATCCCAGCAGGCCGCTTTCCGTCCCGGTGGGCGAGGTCACCATGCTGGCGGTGACCTGGGACGCGCTCATCCCATAGTTCCAAAGGGAAAACTCGGCAATATCACCCACATAGGTCTGGTTGACATCGCCGGCAGAACTGACATTGCCCAGAACCAGGCGGCTGTCGGCCGAGGTGTCATAGGCGATGGTCCCGGTGGCGGCGGTTCCGACCAAATCGCCGTCCAGATATAGGCTCGTGACGCCGCCGCTCAGGGTGAAGGCGACATGGTGCCATTCGCCGTCCGCGACGCTGTTGGCCGAGGTCACCGTCGGCCAGCCGCCATCGTAGGTTTCACTTCGCAAGATGCCGCCCGGCACAACCGTCAAGGAATAGCCGGTCGCGCCCAGCAAGCGGCTATAGCCGCTTGTATCGGTGGTGCGGAACCACATTTCGACGGTCCAGGCGGTGGTGTGATAGGCGGTTTGATCGGCAATGACGATCTTGTCGGTGCCGCCGCTGAAATGCACGGCATGGGCCGGGACATTGACGACCTTCGGCGCTTCGGTGCTGGCCGCGAAGGTCAGCGCATTGTCGTGACCGGCAATATCGTCCACAGGCGACGCGGTGCTGGCGTCAAAGTTCCAATTGGCCTGAAGGTTGGTTTCATTGCCGCTTAGGGTAGCTTGGTAATTGTCGGCGATCTCGGTCGCCGAACGGACTCCCGACCAGATACGAACATCATCCAGCCCACCGGCATAATTACCGCCCCACGGCGTCTTACCGACATAGAGATCGCCGGTTCCGGCGAAATCAGCCGCGGCATGATCACGGGCCACCTCGACGCCATTCATATAAAGAATGCGCTCATTGGTGTCGGCGTCATAGCTGCCCGCCCAATGAACCCAGGTGTTCGAGACATCGGTGGGGATGGTGTAGTTCAGATCGTCGAAATAGAACGAAAACTGGAAGACGTTCCCGCCGACATAGCCAACAGCAAGGCCGTTATGGTTGCTGTTGCTGCCTTCGGCCAGAACCAGGCCGATGGCCGAAGAGCTCTTCGGATTGCTCCAGAACTCCCAGGTAAAGCTCTGGTTGGCCAGCGGAAGCCCCGACGCCGTCGCGTAATCGTTGCTGCCATCCAAGACCAGATGATTGCCGACAGCCGCCGCGGTTTGGGTGGCGGCGACAACCGCGACCTGAATGGTCTGCGTGACCACCTGTCCGGCATTGTCGGTGATCTGAACCTGGAAGCTGTCGGTGCCGGTCCAACTGTTGTTGCTGGCCGTATAGGTGAAGCTGCCATCACTGCCGGCGGTGACCGTGCCATGGGTTTGGGTACCCGTGCCGACCAGAGCATAAGACGCCACGCCGCCATTCGCATCGGTGGCGCTGATGGTGCCGGTGACCACGCTGGCATCCGTCGTCGTGCTGCGCGCACCGGTAAAGCTGGTCTGATCCAAAACCGGCGCGGTATCGGCGACGGTCACGGTGATCGACTTGGTGGCTGCTAAGCCATGGCTATCCGTGGCGAGGAAGGTGATGGTGTCGGTACCGACAAATCCGTCCGTGCCGGGGGCATAAGAGAAGGTGTGGTTGACCGTATCGAGCGTCACCGTGCCGTGAAGTGCGGTGGCGGTGAAAGACGCGACCGTGTCCCCACTGTCCTGGTCGCTATAGGAATAGCTGCCCGAGGTTTCCTGCCGCACGAACATGGTGCTGACGACATCGCCGTTATTGACGGCTTCGGTCCAGACCACGGCAATATTGCCATTGGACAAGCCGACCGCCGTGGCCGGCTGCATCCAGGTTCCCGGACCCGTTGTCACGGTGAATTCGTTGGTCCGCGCCGAGTTGTCCGCATTGAAGATGCGGGCATGGACCTCGGCCTGCGACGTGGGCCAGGTCAGCCAGGTGACGATATAGCCGCCATCGGCAAGAGCCGCCAGCCCAGGGGGCTTTTGCTCGCCGGCAGTGGTGACATTGGCAAGGAATTCCGTGCTTTGCGGCGATCCGTCGGCATTGAAATGGCGAACGGCGATGTCGATCCAATTGCCGCCCGTCTGCCCGTCGGTCTGCCAAGCCGCCACGAAGCTGCCATCCGCCAGGGTGATGATCTGCGGCGCGACCTGATTGTTGCTGGTGCCGCTGTTGACGCGGAACTCGGAGCCTACCTTGACGCCGGCATTGGTAAATATCTGGGCGTCGATATCATAGCCGTCGGCGCTCGAAACCGAGGTCGGCGTGGACCAGGTGACGACAAAGTTGCCGTTCGACAGTCCGACAATGGCGCTCAGATCCTGGGACCCGCCGGTATTGGTGTTGACCAGAATATCGCTGGTGACGCGGGTGCCGGTGGGGCCGAAGATATCGACGCAGACACCGCGTCCCGAATCGCCGGTGGCCGGGTCGGTGGACAGATAGGAGACAGCGAACCCGCCATTGGACAGACCCGTGATCGACGACCATGCCTGCTGATTGGTGGTGTGGGTATCGACGACGGTTTCGCTGCCCACCTTGTTCAGATTATTGTCGAAGACCTGGAAGAGAACGTCGCTTTCGTTATCCCAACTGACCACGAACCCGCCACCGCTCAGGGCGCTGACGGACGGGCGGACCAGATAGCCGGTGATGGTGGTATTGACCAGCGTCTCTTGGGTTCCCGTCGGATTGCCGCTGGAATCGAAATGCCTGACCCAGATGCCGCCGTCATCGTCCAGTCCGGTGGCGCTGTACCAGCACCAGACCGCCACATAGCTGCCGTCGCTCAAGGGAGCGGAAACCGCCAGGGACTGCTGCTGGCTGCTCTCCAGATGGGCCAAGACCGGGGCTTCGGCCACCACGGGCTGGGATATGGAGATGACCGGCGCATGGTTGACCGCCGCGACGGTGATCGTCGCCCCGGTGGTGGCGGTGCCGCCATGGCCATCCGAGACCGTGTAGGACAGACCGGCCGTGCCGGTATAATTGGCGGTCGGCGTGAAGGTCCAAGTCCCATCGCCATTGGCGATCACCGTGCCGTGGGTGGCGGTCACGCCGCTGACGGTCATGGTGTCGTTCTCGGCGTCGGTGGCATTGGCCAGCAATTGGCTGGTGGTGAAGATGGTGGCGGTGTCCTGGTTAATGGACGTGCTAATGGTTCCCGAAACCACGGGCGCATCATTGACCGCAACCACCGCGACGGTGGTGGTGACGGCTGCGGAGTGCATCTGGCCGTCATTGACGACAATGGACACCGTGCGGGCGCCGCTGCCCGGATTGTCACTCGGCGTCGAATAGGTCACCGATTGCAGGGCTGACTGGTATTGCGCGGTGGTTGCCGTGCCGCTCAGCGTCAAGATGCCGGTGCTGGAGTCGTAGCTGCCGGTGATGCCGTTCTGAGCGGTAAAATTCAGCGTATCGCCGCTCACCTTGCCGGAAGAGATGCTGACCGTGGCCCCAACCATGGTCGCGCTATTGGCATCGGTGATGCTCAGGGCCGAGGCCACCGCGACCGGCGAGCCGTTCTCGGTGAAGGAGGCCGCACCGCCCAAGGTTCCCGCGCCCCAGGTGACGCCGCCGCTCACGGTGCCGGTATAGCTGCCATTGGTGCTGGTGATACTGCTGCCGCTGCCGGCCATGGGAAACTCTGCGACCAGGCCGGTGGTGCTGGAGGCAAGGGTTCCATACATGTTGCTGCTGATGTCGGACGCGCTGCGGGCAACGCTCCAGATGCGGACATCGCCGATCTGGCCGGTGAAGTTGTTCGGTGCCTCGCCACTGAAGAAGTCGGCCTGACCGATCCTGATGGTATTGCCGTTATTGTCCATGGTGCTGGCGGCATAGCTGGAGCTGGCCGTGTTATCGACGCCATCCACATAGATTTTGCCGACACCGGACGAGCCGCTTCCCGAATAGGTCCAGACGACCGCCACGTGATGCCAATTGCCGTCATTCACGGCTGTATTGCTGGTGATGTAGTTGTTGCCAAAACCCACGAAGGCGGTCTTGCCGGAGCTGTCGATATAGAAGCTTTTTTCGCCCGAATCCCAACCGCCGTTGGAATCCGATTTGGTCAGAATGCCTTCCCCGCTGCCCGTGGTCTTGATCCAGGCCTCCAGGGTGAAGCTGGCGTTGGCGAGATTCCCCGCCACCGTGGTCACGATCGAATCGCTTCCCCCGTGAAAGACGCCGCTGGATACGGCTGACGATGTCGCCACCGTCGGTGGCGCCAGCACCGTCTCGGTGACGACCGTCTGGGCGGTGCCGCCATAGCCGTCCGAGACGGTGGCGGTGAAGCTGTCGGTGCCCACATAGGATGTGGTCGGCGTATAGGTATAGCTGCCATCGGCGGCAACGGTGGCGACACCATGGGTGGGGCCGGTGGTCAGGCTCCAGGTTGGCGCGGCATCGCCATTGGCGACCGCATCGGCATCGGTGGCGGTCAGGGTTCCCGTCGCTGAGGAATTGCTGACGACCGTGCCGCTGACGCTCGCCGCAGTTACCGGGACATGGTTGGCGCCGGTAATGGTGACGGTGACCTGCTGTACGGCAGTGTGGCCCTGGCTGTCGGCCACGGTGTCGGTAAAGGAATCGGTAGTCGTGGCGCCACGCAACAGGCTGTCGAACGCGCCGTTCGGGTTATACACCACATGGCTGCTGACGATGCTGGCGCTGCCCTGCAGCCCGCTCGTATCGACGGAACTGATGGAAAGCGGCAAGTTCGCCGAGGAACTATCCACCGCCAGAACATCGATGGTCGTGCTGGAATCGGACGTGGTCGATGCCGAGACACTCTGAACGCTCACCGTTGGCGTTGAGGTGGTGGTTTTCGCCGTCTCGGTATAGACCTGCTGCTGCACCGTAGAGCTGCTTGCGGTCGAGGTGGACGTGGTGGTCGACGTGGTCAGCGTGGGGCTAACCGTCGTGGTCGTCGCCGTGGTGGCTGTTGTTTGGGCAACGACAGCCTGTGTCTGCGACGCCATCGCCGCCAAGGTTTGATTGGTCGTGCCCATGTTCAGCTCTCCTCCAGAAACGGAGGAGGTGCTGCTTTGCGCATCCGCAGCGGTGGTGGCGGCGGCAGCGGCGGCTTGCTGCTCTGCGGCGGCGGCGGCTGGCTGCTCTTGGGCGGCGGCAGCGGCAGGGGCTTGGGCGGCGGCTTCCTGAGCGGCCGGCGCAGGAGCGCCTTCCTTGGGGGCTCCACCATCCTTCGCCCCCTCCGGCGTCGCACCGGGGGCCTGCGGTTGGCCTGGGGCGTGGGACGAGTGGATTTGCGGATCCGAGGCCGGCTGGGACGGGCGGCTTTCCTGCACATTATGCAGATCGGGCATCAGCTGATGCAGCTGCGACGCCGGCATCACCACGGGCGCCGGCAGCGCGCTGGTGGCGCTGCTGGTCTGAATGGTCTGGTTGGGCTGGCTTAGGACCTGCGCCTGACCGCTGGCATTCGACACCACGATCTGACCGACGCCGCCGTCTTCATCCGACATCAGGGCGATGGTGTTGTTGCTGCCCTCGGCGGCGGCGGTTCCGGCCACGGTGGTGCCACGGATACCGATAGTCATCACCGGCGTCTTGACCTGCATGGCGTCGGGGCCCGACTTGGCGATCTGTCCCGAGACGAAACTGAAGGTGCCCTGAACCACCGACATCGCCGCCTTGCCGGTATGGGCCTGCGGATCATAGAGCATCTCGTCCATGGTCATGCGGCCGTTCTTGCCCAACGAGAAGGTCGAGCGGTCGGCAAACACGATACCCAAAGAGCCGTCGCCCTCGGTCTGGACCACGTCTCCACGGTAGATCACCGAGCCTTGATGCAGCTCTTCCGTCGTGCCGTCGGCATGTTTGACATGCACATGGCCGCTCAGCTTCTGCGCCTCGCCGATGGCCACCAATGCCGGAGCGGCATTGCCGTCCGCCGCCAGCAGTCCAGGCACTTCGGGGCCGGCCAGCCTGGCCGCCAAATCCGGATCGATGATTGCGCCGAAGTCTGTCAGCAACTGAGGCGGATGGCGGCTGTCGAAAAAGCCGCTCACCACGACCTGACGCCCGTCAGCTCCTTGCAGGATCAGATCGCCGCCCGAGCGATGAAACTCAGCCGTCAGCAGAAAGTTGCCGCCAGGAATGACCAGATGCGTGGATGCCCCCGCATCCAGCATCAGACTATGCCCATCAGACCCCTGCCCGCTCAAGTCGCGCAGGAAGGTAGGACGGCCAGCACTATTTGACATGTATTTTACGCCCAGAAAAAACCACCCAACTTCTGGGGACTCTATCTACTTTAGGTGCAAACTCAATATGCCGTTGGTTATTACCGGGTCAGTCTCTGGGGGAATTTGAACGCTATTGTGATTTTGGATCACATAGCCCCTATATTCATGACTATCGTCACATAACTTGAGCGAACATCCGTGAATAGAGATCCCGTCATGGCACGCACAATCACTGCGCCGACGGGTCAACCCCGTTCAGCCCTAGACCGAAAGACCTGAAGACGCCAGAGAAGGAACCGGAAATGGACGAAAGAGCGATCCAGCCAGGATCGGAAAAAGCACGGATTTCGGCCACCCAATAAGGTTAGGTGGCGTGCTCCATAATTCCGGTGGGCTGCGGAATTATGGAGCAAACTCACCTAAGTCTCTAGGTGACTGAAAACGCTTCATTTTTCCCGGCCTCTCTCACGCCTTCCTCCACCCCATTCCCGGCTCATTTTTCTAGCGTCCTTGCCTGTCTTTGCCGTTCACTGGTCGCCAACAGGTGATCTCATTCATCAGCCGAATGGCTAATTCTGCTGAAGATGGGTGTCGGGACAGCGGAGGGAATGGCAATGACGGATGACGTGGCTTCGAAAGCTGGGACAGGCATCGTCTCGGCACCTCCAGTGCCCTCAACAGAGGGGGCGCCCACCTCCTTTTCAGTGTCTTCAATGCCATCGCGGCGCATCATCTCGGAAGCGCTTCTTGCTGACGAGAAGTCGAGCGAGCTCACGCAATGGCGAGACCGGCTAACATCCGCGCTTCCTCTCGCCGCCGGTCCAAATCCGGCGCTCATAGAAGCTGCGCTATTGGCCGAGTTTCCATGGATGGAGGCACCAGTGCGGGCTATCACCAAGGATCTCCGTCTTCGACAGTCAGCGGGAAAGCAGGTCGCCAAATGGCGGCCACTTCTGATAGTCGGCCCTTCCGGCAATGGTAAGAGCCGTCTGGCCAAGCGCCTCGCAGCCCTGATTGGTGCTGGTTTTGGCGAGGTGCCGGCGGCAGGGAGTATGGATAATCGTCTGTTGGCTGGCTCGGCACGCACTTGGAAGGATGCCTCGCCTGGATTGGTGCTGCATGTCATCCGCCGTTGCGGCTTCGCTAACCCGACCATGCTCGTCGATGAGATTGACAAAACACGTCCCGACGGTCGTTGCGGTGACATTAGGGACACGCTGCTCGGGCTATTGGAGCCGCTGACGGCGGCTCAATGGATAGACGAGTATCTGATGGTCCCCTGTGATCTGTCAGCGGTCAATTGGCTGCTGGCTGCGAACTCAACCAGATCACTGCCAGGGCCATTGCTGTCTAGATTGCATGTCGTCACGACCTCGGCGCCAACGCCGGAACATTTTCCGACGGTGCTTGCCGCGATCCGGCATGAGGTGGCAGCCGATCTGGAGATCCGCGAGGAGGATTTGGCCCCGTTTGACCTGCCTTGGAAGTTTCATCCAGCCGTAAGTAGAGCCTTTGGCGAAGTTACGCCGTGTGGCGTGGTCTGAGCAATGGGGCCGGGCTCGGAGCCCCGGAGGGGCGGAGAGACCGGCCCCATTGCT